>Ga0209960_1000057_pt1 | contig 440413 bp, 269 predicted proteins | sample ThiBiot_500_plan_2_FD_183947 | JGI IMG/M metagenome (GOLD analysis project Ga0209960, IMG submission 183947) | Wastewater bioreactor microbial communities from Cape Town, South Africa - Thiocy_expt_500_plan (SPAdes) | ecosystem: Engineered > Bioreactor > Thiocyanate-remediating >...
AGTATACGATTCTTGGAAATATACGATAAGTATACGATTCTTGGAAATATACGATAAGTATACGATTCTTGGAAATATACGATAAGTATACGATTCTTGGAAATATACGATAAGTATACGATTCTTGGAAATATACGATAAGTATACGATTCTTGATAAGTATACGATAAGTATACGATTCTTGAAAAGAATACGATACTTGAAAGAATACAATACTTGAAAAGAATACAATACTTGAAAAGAATACAATACTTGAAAAGAATACAATACTTGAAAAGAATACAATACTTGAAAAGAATACAATACTTGAAAAGAATACAATACTTGAAAAAAATACGATACTTGTAAAGAATACGATACTTAAAAGAATACAATACTTGAAAAGAATACGATACTTGAAAAGAATACAATACTTGAAAAGAATACAATACTTGAAAAAAATACGATACTTGTAAAGAATACGATACTTAAAAGAATACAATACTTGTAAAGAATACGATACTTAAAAGAATACGATACTTAAAAGAATACAATACTTGAAAAGAATACGATACTTAAAAAGAATACGATACTTGATAAGAATATCATAAGAATATGATAAGAATACGATGCTTCAAAAAGAATACGATAACTATACGATAAGAATATGATAAGAATACGATGCTTCAAAAGAATACGATGCTTCAAAAGAATACGATAAGAATACGATAAGAATATGATAAGAATGCGATGCTTCAAAAGAATACGATAACTATACGATACTTGTAAAGAATACAATACTTGAAAAGAATACGATACTTGTAAAGAATACAATACTTGAAAAGAATACGATACTTGTAAAGAATACAATACTTGAAAAGAATACGATACTTCGAAAGAATACAATACTTGAAAAGAATACGATACTTGTAAAGAATACGATACTTGTAAAGAATACGATACTTCGAAAGAATACAATACTTGAAAAGAATACGATACTTGTAAAGAATACGATACTTCGAAAGAATACAATACTTGAAAAAAATGCGATACTTCAAAAGAATACGATAACTATTCTTCAAAAGAATACGATAAGAATACGATACTCGAAAACAATACGATAATACTATAAAGATTCTTGAAAAGGATACGATAAGTATACGATTCTTCAAAAGTATACGATTCTTGAAAAGTATACTATAATAATACTATAATAATACTATAGCAATATTATACTGTTCAAGTATCGAATAATAATATGATACTTGAACAGTATCTAATACTTGAGAAGAATATGATACTTCAAAAGAATACGAGAATACGATAACACGATAAATATACTTAAAATATAAGATAATAATAAGATAAATATACTTGTAAAGAACAGTATATTTATACTTCAAAAAAAAATACTATACTTTGAAAGATAGATATTATGTGACATTGAACATATAATATTTATATAAAATTAAGAGAATACTATTAAAAATTGAAGAGATGAATATTATTTTGCATATTGAGAACAACTTTGGGAATATGATTAGGGAATTTGAAGAGATAAATATTCTTTTACATATTGAGAATACGATTGCGAATACGATAAAAATACTTGAAGAGATAAATATTCTTTTAGATTTCCGGAATACGATTAAGAAACTCGAAGAGATAAATATTCTTTTAGATTTCCGGAATAGGATTAAGAAACTTGAGCAGATAAATATTCTTTTGATCTCCAGAAAACGATTAAGAAACTCGAAGAGATAAATATTCTTTTAGATCACCGGAATACGATTAAGAAACTCGAAGAGATAAATATTCTTCAACATTTTGAGTAAACGATTAAGAAACTTGAAGAGATAAATATTCTTTTAGATCTCCAGAATACGATTAAGAAACTTGAAGAGATAAATATTCTTTTAGATCTCCAGAATACGATTAAGAAACTCGAAGAGATAAATATTCTTTTAGATCTCCAGAATACGATCAAAAAACTCGAAGAGATAAATATTTTTTAACATTTTGAGTAAACGATTAAGAAACTTGAAGAGATAAATATTCTTTAACATTTTGAGTAAACGATTAAAAAACCAGAAGAGATTTTTCTTTCAGATATTCAGAATACTATTAATAAATTTGAAGAGATAAATATTCTTTTAGATATTGGTAATATAAATAATAAACTTGAATGGATTCATGGTTTAAAATATTACATATAAAATAATAAACTTTAAGGGATAAATAGTATTAACATGTTGAGAATATAAACAATAAAGACAGAGATAAATAATATTAACATATTGAGAATATAAATAATATTAACATATTGAGAATATAAACATGTTGAGAATATAAATAAAAAACAAATAGATAAATATTTTCAGATATTGAGAATACAATATAAGAGAAAAGATGTTATTTTATAATAAGTATTATAAAAGAATAATATAGGTATCAAAAACGTATATTATGTGAAAAAAGCGGTATTTGCAAGAAAATAAATGAGAATTAAGTAATTAAAGATAGATATTAAAATACTGAGTAAGTAACTTTTAAATACATGTAAAGATGATTTAATAATAAAGACATATGAAAGAGAAATATAGAATACAGATGTAAAAATATAGAGATAAAATATATGTAAAGATGATTTAATAATAAAGAAATATAGAAAGAGAAATATAGAATGCAGATGTAAAAAATGTAGAGATAAAATATATTTAATGATAACAAGATTTGTTTATAAAAGGACAAAAAGAAAATAAAAAGATAAAATGAGTTAGATGGAAATAGTGTATAAGAAATGAAAATAATAGAGAGGAGGAAGACTAAGAAGAAAGTGTAAAAAGATAGAAGAAAAAGAAGAAAGTATAAAAGAAAAAGGGAAGGAAAAGGAGAGAGAAAAGAAGGGAGAGGTGGAAGAAAAGAAGAAAGGAAGAAGAAAAGAGAAAGAAAAGAAGGGAAGAAGAAAGAAGGAAAAAAGGGGGAAGAGAGGAAGGAGAAAGAGAAAAAAGAAGGGAGGGAAAGGAGAGGAGAGAAGAAGAGGAAGAAGGAAGAAAGGAAGGGTGGGGAGGAAAAGGAGAAAAAAGGAAAAAAAGGAGAGAAAAGAGAGGAGGGAAAAGAGGGTAGAGGAGAAAAAGAATAGAAGGATTTCCTTCCGTCCCTCTTTTCTTCTCATTTTCTTCTCATTTTCTTCTCCTTTTCTTCTTTCTTTCTTCTTCTTTTCTTCTCCTTTCCTTCTTCTTTTCTTCTCCTTTCCTTCTTCTTTTCTTCTCAAACATGTCTTTTCCTTTTTTGTCCCTCTTTTTCTCCACTTTACTTATCTACCTTCCTTCTCTTTCTTTACACTCTTCTCTCTATTTATCTTTCCTCTTTTTTTTCTATTTATATCCCACTATTTTACTCTTTTACATTCCTATATTTTACTCTCTCTTTCATTTTTATAAATTATAATTTATATCAACATACACCATGATTTATAAATCTCTTAAATATAATATCTTTAATATCTTTCATTTTCATAAATTATAATTTATTAACTTTTAAACATAATATCTTTAATATCTTTCATTTAATATTTAATAAAACTCATTAAATATTAAAATGCAGTTTCGTGTATTATTTATATACATTGTTAAATTATTATATTGCAACTGAAAAAATAATTTTATATATTTATCGTTAATACTAGGCGCTTTTATTTATATTTATAATAAATGTATTGAATATATAAAATATATATTCAATATATCAACAAATAAGATATTAACAAGATATTAACCATTATATTTAAAGTGTAAATATATTATGGAGATTAAATATAAACTTAACAGTAAAGTCGGTATGATCGATTTGAACCATTTATTAAAGATTTGATATATTTACAAATTTCATCAATATCAAACATTGAATTAAAAGTCCATAATTCACCTCCAGAGAAACCACTGACAATAGCTGTTTCTCTACTTCTTTGATGACAAACAAGAATTTTAGTAGATAAGTCAGTTTTATTTATTAATTTGAAGGCGACACCTTTTCGACCTGTATAATCTTCAAATTGCATAATTGAAACACCTTGAGGAAAAATATCTTGTGGAAGATAGATATATTCATTGATCAATGTTTTATCAAAATTATATGTATAAATTTTACTGCAAGCATCAACACCACCCAATGCATCAATAATTTTAATTCTAGTTGATCTATTGAAATTTGTTTGTTTTAAAAAATAGTCAAGATACTTTTTGAATTCTGGATTCTGCAAATTCTTGTTTTTTGTTTCGCTATATATTTCATTTGTTAGAGCTTTGTATTCTCCCTCTATTTCTTGAAGCGAATTAAAATCGCCATTAATGTATCTTTGTTTCAAATTTGCCAATTTATTGAAATAATCATTATCATTATCAACATATCGTTCTATAAATCCTAAAAAATCAAATCCACCAAAATTAAACGTTGAATACACAACTGGTTTTTGTGTTTTTAATAAAAGAGGAAATGTTTTAATATTTAAATTATCATATTCATCGTAATTGAATGTATTATCATACATATTTCTCATATCTTCTGTATTTTGATTGACATCAGTATTACCCATAATTATTGTCTGGTCTCACTTATATTTTCAATCGTTTATATTTTCAATTATTATTCAATTTTAAATATTTATTTTATTTATGTTATTTATCTTGTTAAATATATTTTATTCTTGCATGTAAAAAATTATCTCCAAGTATATTATTTATATTCATGATTGCAAACAATAATCTTCAAATGTATTATCTATATATTTGGTTATAAAAACAACAATTAATTCTTCAAATCTATTATTTATATATTTGGTTATGAAGCAACAATTAATTCTTCAAATATATTATTTATATATTTTGTTATGAAGCAATTAATTCTTCAAATATATTATTTATATATTTTGTTATGAAGCAACAATTAAGTCTTCAAATATATTATTTATATATTTTGTTATGAAACAATAGTTATTTCTTCAAATATATCATTCATAAACTTGGTTATGAAACAACAGTTATTTCTTCAAATATATCATTCATAAACTTGGTTATGAAACAACAGTTATTTCTTCAAATATATGATTTGTATACTTGGTTATGAAACAACAGTTATTTCTTCAAATATATGATTTGTATACTTGGTTATGAAACAACAGTTATTTCTTCAAATATATGATTTGTATACTTGGTTATGAAATAACTGTTGTTTCTTCAAATATATGATTTGTATACTTATTTATGAAACAACAGTTATTTCTTCAAATATATGATCCGTATACTTATTTATGAAACAACAGTTATTTCTTCAAATATATGATCCGTATACTTATTTATGAAACAACAGTTATCTTTCAAGTATATTATATCTAGAATATATACGAAAGAATAATTATCTCTATAAGTACACTATCCGTATTTTAGGTATGTAAAAGAATAATTATATATATTTATAGATATGATAGAATAATTATCTCTTAAGTATATTATTTATATTCTTGGATGTAAAAAATATTCGAGAATTATTTATCTTGCTATCAATATAAGTTGGTGTACTTGAGATGTAAAAGAATATTTGTCTAATTATGAATATTCTTTGTATTTTTAAGATTTAAAAAACATTTATATATCAAGTACGCAAATTTTATTTTCAAATAATACAATAATCTATCCAAATAATTATTTGTATATCCGGAATATAAAAGAATAATTATCTGGTAAAGTTAACTATTTGTATTCTTAAGTGTAAAAGAACATATTTATTCAAGTATATGTTTGTATGTAAGATATTATAAAGAGAATTTGACTGTTAAAGTATATTATTTAAATGTTCGGGAAGTAAGAGATATCAAACAACAGGATAAATATTTAAAACAACAGAATGAGTATTATCAAGTTTATTATCAGTATTTTTGAAAAGTAAAGAATAATCAACTCCCATATTAATTACTTGTGTACTTAAAGGTAATAAAATAACTATTAAGTCATGAAATATATTTTGTGAATATAATTATCTTATTCTAGTATAATTATTTAATATTTATATCTTTGAATAACAGAATAATTATCTTTTCGAGTTGTATGATTTTTAATCTCTATCGGTAACATAATAGTTTTAAGCGTCACATTAAATATTTATTCAATAGTTGTGTTGTTGTTTTGAGAAAATTGTTAATATGTTGATATTTAATAAAGATTTTGATAAAAATTGGCAGAAATAGAATAAGTTATGATACAAAAATTTAAACAACAAAAGAAGATAAAATATAAACCAGAATGAAAATTAAAAGGAAAGAGAAGATGCGAGAACAGAAGGAGATTTGAAAGCTCGGAAAGAAGAAAAAGAATTAGACATGATAAGATGATGAAAGGGAACATTCCAAAGAGGATAAATTGGTCTATGCTCAGAAAAAAGAGAAGAAAAACGAGAAGTATAATTTTTTAATTGATTTAAAGTAGGAGAGTTGATAGGAGAGGGTATAATAGTGGAAAGAGGAAGAGGAGAAGTAGGAATAAAATGTTGGAGAGAACAAGAGTCGAAATCGGAAATAAGATTGGAAGATTGGTAAAAATCAAAAATATTAAGCATATCGAACATAATAGAATAAATGAAATATTGGGTTAATTTATATTCTGAGGCTGACATATTTAATCTTAAATATTTAAGATTTATCAAAAACATATTAACACACATAGCAATATCGTAACCAATTTCATACACTGGATAAATATTATATTCAAAATAAGAACCCCTAAAATTTGACTTTAGCAAAACAGTTGGATTAAAATTATTATAATTATCTGATATATTTGACTTAATAGAAGAGGACTTAATAGAAGAGAACTTAGTAGAAGAAGATTTAGTAGAAGATTTGGTAGATTTAATTGGAATTTTAGAAGAGGAAGGAGAAGGGAAACGAGCTCCAAAATCGAAATCAGCCAATTTAAAAATAATACCGAAATTAGGGAGATAAAAATCGAGGGAAGAAAGATGATAGTGAAAGAAAGGAAAATTAGAGATATTGATATCCTGATAATAATAATGATTATTAAGAAGAAGAAAAAGAATATTATTTTCATGAAGATCAAAATGAACAAGATGATCTTGTTGATAAGTAATAATAGTGATAATAATTTGGAAAAGGAGAGATTTAATTAAATCACAAGTTAAATCAAGAGTTATAGAGGAAAAGGGACCTAATTTTCTGAACAATTGAGATAGTGAACCAGAAATATATTCTATGATAGAATAAGTAGATCTATCATTACAATTAAAATAACCACCAAGAACTGGAAAATGCAAACATTTTCCATAATATCTACTCATTAATGCTGAAATAAGAATTTCGTTATATGCATTGTTGGATATATATGTATTATCAATTAAAACAGGTCCATGTGTAAGATCTATATTTAATTGATTATTTGATACTGGTATTTTAATTGGTATCATTTTTGCAACTGTCTTCACGTTATATCTTATATATTTCTCATCGTTTACATATACAGATCCTCTAGTTCCTTTTCCCAACATCTCATTATTCCTTTTCTTTTCTTGTATTAATGTACATAATTCTGATTTTTTTAGTATATCATATAATTTATTACCCTCAAATATCCATTCTACAACTCTATCAGTACTCAATATTCCAATTTTTTCCATTTCTCTATTTATTAATTTTATTATACTTTTATCACTATATGTTCCATTTATTCTAATATTATTATCAGTCGCCAAATCTATTAAATATTCTCTTTTAACGTTCGATAACATTTTACTATAGTTTTTTTTTTCTTATTCTATTATTATCTTATTTTTCTTTTCCATATTTTCTTCTTCTCAACAATCCGTATTTTTCTTCCATTGAACATTGAACAACAAACAACAAATAACAAACATTATTCATTATTCATTATTCATCAAATCTTTTTTTGGTTTTAATACATCACAATATACCCCTCCACATTATAATACGTTTTATTATATTGTTATACAATATATTGTGATGCTATTATTTTATATGTTATATACTTTCAAATATATATAACATTATTACATACTTTACCAAAATATAAACTTTGAATAAAATATAATAAACTTCATAAAACAGATAATAGAAGATAATAATATTAGGAAGATAATATACACAACAGATAATATAAGATATAAGATAATAATATTAGGAAGATAATATACACAAAAGATAATATAATATTATTAGGAAGATGGATAAAAACAGATAAGATAATAATATAAGATAATGATAGGAAGATAATGGGAAGATAATAGGAAGATAATAGGAAGATAATAGGAAGATAATAATAATATTAGGAAGATATTATTATTATTAAAAGGGAATTTAGAATAAAATACAGGAGATAAATTAGAAGATAAATTAGAAGAGAGAAACAAGACGAAGGGAAGCGTTGATGAGAGAAACGCCAGAAGAAGGAGAAACGATATGAGGAAGGAAGACGGAATTACAACCGATATTGTTGAGGGAAACACGATCACCAGCAGCTAGAGAAATGATGGAGTTGGAAGTAATAGTGCGTTGAACAGGGAATTGGACTTGATTAATTAAATCAAGGATTTGAGCATTGGCGATATCTAAAAGAGGGAGTAAATCAGAAAGGGATCTACCAATAGTAGCGAAAGCAGTAACAATTGAAGCGGGAACAGGAGTACCGAAATCAGCGAAAGCAGAAGAAACAGCGAAAGAAAGAGATAATAAATCGGCACCGATAACAGAAGCGTCAGAAATCAAGGCTGAAATAGCAGAAGCAACAGCAGTTAAACGAGCAAGAAGAACGTCAGTGGAAGGAGGACAGACAAGAGGATTTAAGAAAGGAAGTAAAGTGGAATAAGCATTAACAAGAACAGTTTTATCGTTAACCAAGGTACCGACATCAGCCAATAAGACATCAAGAGCAATACCAACATCAAGTGGAACACCTGTTGGAACAAATCCTGATACAATAGCTACATTTAAGGCTGCATTATCAGTTGCTATTGTATTAACTTGAGTGCTAATACCATTAATAGTTGTTTGTAAAGAAGTTAATTGACTAATTATGGTAGAATCAAGACCAGCTTGAGTACCTAGCAAAACATTATTATTTCTTTCTAAAGCAAATTGAATAGCTAAAGGTGATTCAGCTACAACTGTATAATCTGCTGCATAATTTCCTGTTCTGCTAACTACAATACTTCCATATGTTACACCCAATCCTGGACCGTTATTATTGAATAAAATTTCAGCTCCACTAGCAACTGTTTCAGCACTTGTATTATATTGATAGCCGTATACTGAAGATGGAACTGGTTGTGGTCCTGTAGGACAACATACTATAGGTAATACTGGTTGACAAATTGGTTGACATACTGGTTGACAAATTGGTTGGCATACTGGTGGACAATATCTTGAGGGTTTGTAACAATCATTAGAAAAAGGGTATTCTCCACAATTAGATTTTCCGTTGCAATGGTAACTCATTTTTTCTTTGTGTTAAAAAATATTTTATCTTTTTTTCTTGACATCTTTTTTCGATTTTTCTTCTTCTTTTTTCTTTTTCTTTCCTCCTTTTCTTCTTTTTTTTTCTTTTTCTTCTTCTTATCTCTCTTTCTTTTCTCCTCTCCCTTCTTTCCCTCTATTTTCTCCTCTTTTCTTTCCCTATTTTCCCTTTATCTATTCTCTCCCCCTTCTTTTTTTATATCTTCTCTTTTATTTTTCTCCCTTATCTTTTTATTTTTCTCCCTTCTTTTTCTTTTTTCTTTTCTTCCTCTTCTCTTTTTTCTCCCTCCTTTTTCTCTTTTCTTCTTCCTCTTCTCTTTTCTTCCTCTCTTTTTTCTCCCTTCTTTTCTCTTTTTTTTTTCTCTTCTTTTTTCCTTTTTACTCTTTTATTCTTCTCTTTTCCTATCTTTTCTCTCTCTTTCTATTTTTTCTTACATAGTTTTTCTTTTCCTTCTCTTTAGTGGATTTTTATCAATTCACTAGCTACCTTATTTTACTCAATTTCTTTTTTCTTTTTAATATCAGTTATCTGTTTTCTTATAAAATTTCTTATATCTAATTATAATATAATTTAATAATATAAATTATATTATTTACCCAAAATTAATCTAATTTAATATATACTTGAATTATATACTTGAATTATATTTTATATATCAACTATTAATAGATAATCTATCATATTCATTAATAATTTAAACTTTGCTAATCATCTTCTAATATTTTCTCATTTTATTAAATTATTGATATCAATAATTTAGTAGATAAATATATTTTTAGATATAAAACATATACAAGTAATGGAAATATATAATTGTTGATTTATTACCACCATAACAATATTTATATACCCTGTAATTAATGAATCATTGTCTAATTGTAACAATAATTTAATAGTGAGAAATATTATAAGAATATATAATATAAGTAAAAATAAGGTTTAATATAACAGAAAAATATAATATAAGCGAGAAAAATCAGAGATAGAAAGATATAATATAAGTGAATATAAATTAATAATAGAATGATAAGGTTTAATATGATAGAAAATATAATATAAGTGAGAAAAATCAATGATGTAAAGATAATAATTAATATGATAGAAAAATATAATAGAAAAGAAGAATAACAAGAAAAGAATAAGAATAAGAAAGGAAAAGGGAAACAAAATGAAATAAAAAAAGTAAAAAAAAAATAAAAAATCAAAAATTTTTTATCCACTTTAACAAAAAGATGCAAGCTAATAGAAGATTCAATTCCAGCGCAAACAACGGTGTCAACACAAATTTTAACAGAGGAACTGCTAATGGTGTAAGAGCTCCAATAAGTACAAGAGCACAAAATTCACAAACACAACCTCTTGGTCTTGGTCAAAATGGTGTAAATCAACAAGTAAATTTACAAGGATTGGGTCAAAACTTGAATTCTCAAGACGGTCTTGGTGTATATCAAGCCGTTGATGATCAAGGCGATCTAGGTGTATTTATTGAAGCTCAACCTCAACAACAACAAATTGCCGAAGATGTTTGTGAAGCCCCTGTTTCCCAAGCCCAATATGAAAGACAAATAAACGTTGTTAGCAGTCCAATTGAAGTTATTTCAGAAGTAAGAGACCAATGTGACGGTAGTATCGTTCAACAAACTCAAGTTATGAACAAATATATAATTACTGGCGAATGGCAACTCAGACAAAATGCTCAAGTTGCTCCTGAACATCGTGGTTTCATCACTCAACAAATTCGTAGACGTTAAATCTACTTAATCTTTTGTTATCTATAAATATAAATATAAATACCAATATCTATATTTATAAAAACTTGATATATAATTATATATAATATATAATATATAATATATAATATGTTCTATATTCTGTGTTCTATATTCTATATTCTATATTCTATATTTATAAATACCAATATTTATAAATATTAAGACGCAATATAGAATTATATTAACACAAAGTTTTACAATATATATTTAATATTAACATGGAAAATATATTTTATAATATGATGCATAATATAAATATACTATAGTTTGTAAAATAAGAAACCAAAGAATTAATAATTTTTACATTGTTTTTCTATTTTCTTATAAATCTTACCATCTTCACTTATTTTTCTATTAGTTTTAGGATTAACAGACTTATTTTTCAACCATTGTTGGCATTCTTTTTTAGAGAAACCTTCATCTTGTTTTATTTCTTTCTGTTTCTTTTTAGGGCTAGAAACAGTTGTGGGAGAAGAAGAACAATTAAGTTGAATTTTTTTATAAATTCTACCATCAACTGATATTTTTTTGTTAGTTTTTGGATTAATAGATTTATTTTTTAGCCATTGATTACATTCTTTCTTAGTCCATTTTTCTGATACAGATAAATCTTTGCAACTTGATTTACTTGAAGTTTTTGACCTTGGAGATGATTTAGTTCTTGATGAAGATGATTTTTTGGGAGATGATTTAGTTCTTGATGAAGATGATTTTCTAGGAGAGGATTTTCTTGAAGACTTTGACCGAGATGAGGATGATTTTTTCAAATATGAATCCAGAACTTTAGGACGAACAGTGGGTGGTGCAAAAGTTGAGTCACCTTGTCGATATTCTTGCCATAAATAATCAAGATAAGTCGAAAGTAAATCTTTATCATTTTTCATTTGACATAATTCAGGTAAAACGGGTTGAATCAGTACTAATGTTGGATATACAACATTTTTTATAAGTCGTTTGTCCTCGTCTTCGCTATCTTTAAGAGCAAGTCCAACTATTTGTTCCAAATTTTTTGAAATATTACCTTTTTGATTACACAAATGAGGAATTATTTCGTAAAGAGCATTTTTCCAACCAAAATTCTTGTTGTACATATCAATTATATCATCATATAGGTTGTTCATTTTAATTTATGCAAATTTTATTTTCTATAAATATTTTATATAATTGTTTTATAAATTCACATAAATTTATAAAATACCAATTAATAATACTATAGAATATATACTAAAAATATTTACTAAGATTATTGGGAATTTGATAGTAAATATTTAATAGATTAAATATATATATTTCACATATATTATAGGATAATAGGATAATAGGATAATAGAATAACTTATAATATTTTAATATAAAACTACAAATAATATGATGATAGAATAATATGATAATATAAAATTACAGATAGTAAATAATATGATAATAGAATAATGATAATAGAATAATGATAATATGATAATAGAATAATGATAATAGAATAATGATAATATGATAATAGAATAATGATAATAGAATAATGATAATATGATAATAGAATAATGATAATAGAATAATGATAATATGATAATAGAATAATGATAATAGAATAATGATAATATGATAATAGAATAATGATAATAGAATAATGATAATATGATAATAGAATAATGATAATAGAATAATGATAATATGATAATAGAATAATGATAATATGATAATAGAATAATGATAATATGATAATAGAATAATGATAATATGATAATAGAATAATGATAATATGATAATAGAATAATAATATTAAATCATAGGATAATATATAACTACAGATAATAAATCATAGGATAATAAATCATAGAATAATATATAACAGGATAATATATAATAGAATAATATTATATATTAAATGAGAAAGCTAAGATAAAGAAACAGAGTAAATTATTTAGCGAGATGAAGATTTGCGGGAACGAGATGGTGATTTACGACCTGATGAACGAGAGCCGGATAATGCTTGCTCAATTTGTTGAGGGGAGTAATTTCTATATTTATCACTAGTAGCTCTACCGCCTTTTGCTCCAATTTGAGAATAGAATTCTGGACCGTATTTAGCATAAGTTGCATTACCACCTTTAGTACCAATTTGGGAATAGAAACCTGGACCGTATTTAGCATAAGTTGCATTACCACCTTTAGTACCGATTTCAGAATAGAAATCTGGACCGTATTTAGCATAAGTTGCATTACCACCTTTAGTACCGATTTCAGAATAGAAACCAGAACCGTATTTGGCGAATGTTGCATCACCACCCATTTTACCGATTTGAGAATAGAATTCTGGACCGTATTTAGCATAAGTTGCATTACCACCCAATTTACCTATTTTTTGATAGAATTGTGAGCCATATGCATCGAATGTTGCGTTTCCACCGCGTCTACCGATAGCTTGGTAGAATGGATGTTTGGAACCAGAAGTTTTAGCTGGAGAACGTTTTGTTATTGTGCGTTTTGCTGAAAGACGTTTTGGTGAAACACGTGAACGTGATACTCTGCGTCTTGGTGAACATTGGTCGTTTGATCTGCGGTTTGATGATCTGTTTGATGACATTTTATTTATCAGTAACAAAAAATTTTCGTTTTTTTGTTAATTTTCTTCTTTTTTTATTCTCCCCTTTTTTTTTTATCTCCTTCCTTTCCAAAATTTGTCGTTTCTAGATTCCTATATCTCGCTTTTTTACCTCACAACATAATAAAACCTTATTTTCTTTGTTCTTTCTGCTTTTTTATTTCTATATTCCTCTTTATTACTCCCTCTCATCTTCCTTCTCCTTCCCTTATTATTTTATTTCCTCAATCTCCCATTTTCTCTTCTTCCTTCTCTTTCCCTATCTTTCTCTTTTTTTCTTTCTTCTTTTCTTCTTTTCTTCCTTTTCTTTCTCTATCTTTCTCCTTTTTACTCCTTTTTACTTCTCTTTTGCTTCTCTTTTGCTCCTTTTTATTTCTTTTATCCTTTTTATTCCTCTTTTTACTTTTTTCGCTTATCTTTTACTTATCCTTTTACTCTTTACTCTTTGCTCTTTACTCTTTACACTTTACTCTTTACACTTTACTCTTTACTCTTTGCTCTTTACTCTTTACTCTTTACTCTTTACTCTTTACTCTTTACTCTTTACTCTTTACTCTTTACTCTTTACTCTTTACTCTTTACTCTTTACTCTTTACTCTTTACTCTTATCCTTATACTCTTATACTTTTACTCTTTACTCTTATACTCTTTACTCTTTACTCTTATCCTTATACTCTTATACTTTTACTCTTTACTCTTTTACTCTTTACTCTTATCCTTTTACTCTTATACTCTTATACTCTTTAATCGTTTTTGTTTATCTTTTATGGTTTTTACTTTATCGTTTTCTAGTTATTTATCGTTTTAGCCTATCTTTATGGTTTTTACTTATCTTTAATTGTTTTCTAGTTATTTATCGTTTTAGCCTATCTTTATGGTTTTTACTTATCTTTAATTGTTTTCTCGTTATTTATCGTTTTAGCTTATCTTTATGGTTTTTACTTATCTTTAATTGTTTTCTCGTTATTTATCGTTTTAGCTTATCTTTATGGTTTTTACTTATCTTTAATTGTTTTCTCGTTATTTTTCCTTTTACTCTTTCTTTTACTCTTCCTTTTCTGTATTCCCCTTCATCTTTTCATTTTTGCTTTTTTATTCATTTTTTTTCTTTATATTCCTTCTTATCCTTGTTTTTTATCTCTTCTTCGTTTTTCTTCTTTTTTTTCCATTTATCTTATCTTTTTTTCTTGTTCTTTTTTTCTCATCGATTAATTTTCCTTTTGCTTTATTCTGCTTCTTTTTCTGCACTAATAATTTGTTAGTTATAGGAATATATTCTTTAAAATAATATATAAACATATAAGTTGTATTATATTTCTCACCACTTATAATATCTTTATTAATATAAAATAGTTCAGTAACACAAATATTTATATTATTTGTAAAATAGTAATTGTAATAACACTTTGTAATTAAGTTTAAATTGATTTATTACATTATGATTCTTATAATACATACTATATTTCTCTCAATTATATCGCAATTTAAAAATAATCATACAGGCTAAGAATTCAAATATTATACAGCCTAAGAATTAAGATATTATAAAGGCTAAGAATTAAGATATTATACAGCCTAAGAATTAAGATATTATACAGCCTAAGAATTAAGATATTATTATACAGAACTATATCTTGGTAAGTTTTATTAAGATATCAATCTAAGTTGCAAATAGAATAATACAAATGTTCGTAATAATACTAGAATAGTTTTATTATATAATTGTATTATTCTATGTAGTATCAGAATAGCTTTATAACACAATTATATTGATATATAAAATAATTGTATAAATAAGTAACAGAATTATATCAATATGTGAAATAATGTTTATAACTAAATTCCACATATTGCGACTTATTCTGTGGATAATGTTTAAAATAATATATAGTAATATTACGGAACAATATATAAATCTTTCGGTAATAGAATTATGTCTGTATGTAAAATAATATTTGTCAATATGTAAATCTTTCAGTAATGAAATTATCTTTATAAGTAAAATAATATATCAATAGTGTGATTTATAGAATGATCTTTATATAGAATAATATATAAATTTTTTGATAATAGAATATATAAAATAGCTGATAATAGAATATATAAAATAGCTGAATTATTAAATGATAGAATTATATTATATAAAATAATATCTTAGTAATCAAGCAACTGATTTATCTATGAATATATAAAATCTGTACTGGGGTTGGATACTGAAAAATAAAGAACAATATGTAGGGAAAACGAAGTGATTTAAAAGATATGAAACAGAAATAATTAATTAGGCAAAAATATTGAAACAAGAAAACTAAAAATGAAGATAAAGAATGAAATAGGGTACAGTATATGAGAATAATAAAATAAGCAAAAATACAAGATAAAATAGATAACAAGAGGATCCACGAGAGCAAAGAGAAAGCTTGGGAGAAAAATAAAGATGAGCAAAAGAGGAAACAAAAGTTTAAAGAGAAAATGGGAAAGAGAAAATGGGAAAGAGAGAAAGAAGAGAAAGTGGAATAAAAAGAGGAGTAACAAAATAGAAAGTGGGAATAAAAAGAAGATGAAACAAAGAGAGTAAAAAGGAGGGGAAACAAAGGGAAAACAAAGGGAAAACAAATATGTGTAAAAAGGAGGGTAAACAAAGGGAAAACAAATATGTGTAAAAAGGAGGGGAAACAAAGAGGAAACAAAGAGGAGTAAAAAGAAGGGAAACAAAGAGGAAACAAAGAGGAGCAAAAAGGAAGGGAAAAAGGAGGAGGAAACAAAGAGGAGCAAAAAGGAAGGGAAAAAAGAAGAGGAAACAAAGAGGAGCAAAAAGGAGGAGAAAAAAGAAGAGGAAACAAAGAGGAGCAAAAAAGAGGGGAGAATAGGAAAGAAAAAAAATAATAAAATAAAGTTTTGATGAACAAAAAAAAAAATGAATTTGAAAATTTCACAATTCTTTCCAGTATATCCGGATATAAAAGATCCAGAATTTAACTGTAAACTAAATGCAAAGAGAGAATTTACGGAATTAAGTAGAGATGCGAAATTAAAGAATGAATTATATCCACATCAGGAAATAACAAGAAGATATTTTAAACCACAGACAGGATATACGAGTGGATTATTTTTTCAAGAAGTAGGAACAGGGAAATCGATATCAGGATTAGCAATAGCGGAGGATTATATGGGAGTGGAAGGATATGGGAAACCATTGATATTGACAAAAGGACAAACGATACAATATAATATAAAATCGGAGATATCGAAATATACGAAATTAACGAGGGAGAAAATAGTGAATAAAAAGAAACAGAAAAAAGATGAGAGATCGACAAGAGGGAAGAATATAGCATTTACAAAAGAGATAGGAAGAACATATGAAATACATAATTATAAATCGTTTAGTAATATGATACAAACGGCATTACCAGATCATCTAAAGAAAATGTATTCAAATAGAGTGATAATAATAGATGAAGTGCATAATTTAAGAACAACAAAAGAGGGAAAAAAGACAGCATATGATAATTTGCATAGATTTTTACATTTGGTTGAAAATTGTATAATTATATTATTATCGGCTACACCTATGGTAGATAATGTATTTGAAATAGCAAGTATAATGAATTTAATATTACCATTGAATAATCAAATGAATATAGAAGAAATAAGAGAAGTAATGAGAGATAGAACAGAAAATAAAAGAATGAGTGAGAAAGAAAAGAAGAGAATAACGGAACTACATGAGAAAGAAATTTTTGATTATTTTGAACCATATTTTAGAGGTAGAGTATCATATGTAAGACAACCAAAATCAATGCCAAGAAGAATAGATATGGGAGAAGAATTCGAAATAAATGAAGAAACAATAACCAGAACGAAAATTGTTGGACATAAAATGTCAGATCATCAGACATCAGTATATGAAAGTACATTAACATCAGAAGCTAATGTAGATCTATTAAAAAATCCAGAAGAAAAAATAAAAACAGATTTCGCATTATATTCAAGATATGCATTGAATTTTGCATTTCCACAAAAGTTGGGGATTAAAAATCCAAAATATAGTGATTATGTTGAGGAAATTCCTGGTAGTGGAGGTGAAATTAGATTTAAAGATCCTAAATTTGCTAAAAGTTTGAGTGATTTAGATAAAATGGCTGAATATTCTGCCAAATATGCAGGTATTATAAAAACTGTTATGGATACACCCAAAGAATGTGCTTATTTATATAATTATTTTGTTGATATGGGGAGTGATTTATTAGGATTATGTTTTCAAACACAAGGTTATGAAATGTATAATGGTAAAATAATATTAAATCCAGCTCAAAAGGATGATGATGAAAAAACTTTAAAGACACGTACTTTGAAGAAGAAAAGATTTGCTTATATAAACACTAATACAACCAAGGAACAAATTAAAAATATTATTAAAAGTTTCAATTTACGTGAAAATGCATATGGTGAATATTTACAAGTTATTATTGGTAGTCCTCGTAGTGGTGAAGGTTTAAATTTTCTTAATGTAAGACAAGTACATATTGTACAATCAGGATGGCATGATGCAGGTACTGTACAAGCAATAGGAAGAGCATTCAGAGCTACAAGTCATCAAGAATTTAGTCAAGAAGAAAAATATGTAAAAATTTATCTTCATGCTTCTTATTCTGATTATATTGAAGAAGGTGAACAACCTTACAGATTCACTAAAGATATTGAGATGTATTATCTTTCTGAACTTAAAGCTTTGAAAATCAATCAAGTTGAAAACATAATGAAATCTACTGCTTTTGATTGTTTCTTTAACGCTCATCGTAATATTCGTTCTGAATCTGATCCTAAATGTATGTCTTGTTCACCTCAATTACCCGAAGATCTAACTTCTTATCATATGTATTATGGTAAACAACTTATGTCTCAAATTATTCATGACATTAAACAATTATATCTCAAAAAATTCTCTCTCTCTTTTGACGAAATATCTTCTTATTTATCTCAATACGATCCCTCTAGTATTCTTCTTTCTCTCAATCATATGTTAGATACTTATCAACCTATTCAAAATCGTTTTGGATTCCTCACTTATCTTAAACACGATAATAATATCTTTTTCCTCCAAAATACTCAAACTGTCGGTTCTTCTGCTTCTAATCATCTCAGTTCCATATATTCTGAAAATTATATCGTTCCTAATGGTCTCCGTCTCTCTGAATATATTTATGATATTAATCTCGATATTTCTATTAAATTCCTCAATGATACTTTATCTCTTTCCTCTGATGATTTCAAATCCAAGTTCCTCGAACTTAATATGGACACCAAAATTGTTCTCATGGAACATATTCTTGTTGATCCCCTCTTTTATCCCGATCGTCGTTCTATTCTTCTCAAATTAATGAGCAATAATTGGTTCCTCTTTGAGGATTCTAATTGTATTGTTCATATTCTCGATCAACTCAATCTTGATAAAGTTCATTATACTGCCAATCTTACTAAACTTACTCCTCAAGGTAAATTACGTATGTATTGCTTTGATGATCCTTTCCCCGAATGGCGTTATGTCTCCGATAAACAAGATGTCGATTTTATTCAAGCTATCAATTCTGTTCTCCTCGATAAAGAAATGTTAATTGCTGATCAACATTCCGTTTATGGTATTCTTAATACTAGTGATAATCTCTTCCGTATCAAAGATCGCATGAAACGTAATGATAAGAAAAAGTCTAATGGTAGTCCTGATATTCGCGGTCTTCCTCGCGGTTTTATTTGTAAAGATGGTCCCAAATCTACTCTTATCAACTATCTCTGGAACTTCAATATCCCTCCTCCCCATTTCGATGATAAAACTACCATCTCTGAAATTACCTCCGTTCTCCGCAATAAAAAGTTTTCTCTTCGTGGCGATGCCCGTAAATATCGCTTCTATTATAGTTGGTATAAACGTCATATTAATGATATGTGTAATACTCTCCGCAATTATTTCGTTTCTATCGATGCTCTTCTTATCAAATAATCTCCTCCTTCCTTCTTCCTCCTTCCTTCTTCCTTGATCCTTCCTTACTCTTTCCTTCTTCCTTGATCCTTCCTTACTCTTTACTCATTATATTTCATTATTTCTTTTATTTCATTAATCGATCTTTACTCATTTTATTCCATTATTTTTAATAAGTAATTTATAATTATTAAATTACTTATTCAATAACTTGATCAAAATACAAAAACCTATTTATTCTATATCTTTTTTTAAACTGATTTCTCATCTTATATTATAATCACTTATCATATTCACTTATCATAATTACATACTTAATTGTTAGTTGTATCTTCCAACTAAAAATAATGTATTAAGTTTTATTAACGCTAAAATTTTACGTTAACTTTTTATAATAGCGATCGTTGTCATTTTATTTTGCGGTTTGATATAATAATTAGCTAATATTTTACACCATACTCTCCACAAACTTATTTCTACATATTTTCTATATATTTTCTACATATCTTCGGCTACCATCACTAATAAACTTTATACCGATAATAATCGCCAAATTTACATAATTCAGATAAACAAATAAATGATCGTTCTAAAATATTAAATATGAGCAAAAAAACCGATATATTGAATATTTGTGATAATGCCAATATTACTATGCAAATAGATAAAAATATTGATGTTATTAATTCTAATATTACTATGCAAATAGATAAAAATATTGATGATAATGTTAATAGTGAACATCAAAATACCAATGAAAGTAGCAATAACAGCGACAATAAAAGCGATAATAACAGCGACAATAAAAGCGACAATATGGGTAATTTGCCATGTTTAGATTATATAAATTCTGTTACATTGGAAATAGAAGATCTATCAATATTATTATCATATTGTCCGATTAACGAAACACAAAAAATAATATCTAAACTTAACATATATCAACTTTTAAAACTCCAAATAATATCTCCAAAATTAACATCTCTTATTTCTTCCCATATTTCCAATTCTTCTTTTGATAATATTTTTCCATATATTCGCGATATTTTATTTGATATTGATTCTTCATGCGATAACCATCATCGTTATTCTCTTTTTGTTCATCTTTTACAATTCATTCATATTTATCAACCTCACATTTTTTCCATTCCTTCTATTCACTCTATTCTTCTCCTCAAACTTTCCGAATTACTCCCTCATTGTCATATCTCTTCTCCTCTACACTTTTTCTTTAATTATCTCTCATCTTTGTCATCTGTCTAATTTTCTTTATCTCATTAACTTTGCTTTATTATCATCTATATCTAACTTTATTTTTAATCCTACTAATTTATAACTTCTTATACTTTAATGACTATTCTTTATTCTATAATTATTTTTATTTAATTTCCTTTTTCTGTTATATCTTTCTCCTTTCTCTGTTATATCTTTCTCCTTTCTCTGTTATATCTTTCTCCTTTCTCCTTTCTCTGTTATCTGTTTTATATTTTCTCTGTTATATTTTAGATTTTCATTTGTAACATGCATTATATTAATGTTTTATATTAATTTACAAAATTTCAGACTGAATAGAAATTTTACAAAACTGATTTTTAAGAATTTTTAAGAGTTGTAAACTAGTGTTTGTCAACATATAACTCATACACCATATAACTATATCTCCATCCATAATATCAAAATGTGGAATGATAAGTTGTATTACTATAAATTTAACCATATAACTAAATGACAAAATATAATAAAGAAATCAAATAATAGATATATTTGACTTAACGAATTGATATATCTTATATAAACAAATTAATCATGCGTATATTGTAGTAAAAATGATTAATATGTGAATATTACAATACTAAAAATGAATATATTGCCGTATGATGTTGTGTGCAGTATACCAAAATATTTAAATTATTTTTGGTTATATAAAAATAGGAGAGTATCAAAGTATTGGTATAATATGTTTCAAGAATCTATTCCGATGTGGAGAATGGAATGTGAATCTTGGATAGTAGCTATATCATATGGAGATATTAGTCTTTTAACAATGCTGATGAAATATGGGGATCCACCTGAAAATTCTTATACTTGTGATGATAATTATACAAGTTATCTTTGGGTGCTTATGGAGGCTCTTAAACATAAAAAAGAAAATATTATACTATTATTAGCAGAGAAGCTAAAATATATGAAATTTAGATATCATAAATATGATCATTGTGCTGGTCATTCTATAATTTATAAACTTGGTAAAAATTTGATATATTTCGTATCCGAATATCCCGAATATTTCATTATGTCCCATGGTCATGAGATTAATTGTAAATCTCTCACAACTGCACAAATCTTGGAATTCTGGTTAGATAATACTGAAAATATGGGTGATATTTTTTTAGAATATCCTTATCATATTCTAAAGATTATTATTATGATATATACACTCGGATATATGAATCACGATGCTCTCTTTTATCTCAAATACGGTGAATGGAGATCAAAATGTAACAATCATCAACTTATTATAAATATAGACACTTATTTACTTTCTATTAATTCTATTAAAGTCTATTAAAATATACACTTGGTGACTATTTCTTTATCATACAGTTTAATTATTTTTAATACCCATTTATCTATAGATTAATATACAAGTTATATTAACTTGTATATTAACCCGTATACTTATAATATGTAACTTATATTAACCGTTATATATCACATAATACCCATAGAACAAGTAAAAATGTCTTTGAACATAATATCTTATTTACAAATAAATATAGTTATTATATACATAATAACTGTTCAATTTACGTAAAATATAATAATATTAACTCTTAGACCAAATATACTAATGAAACTATTTAATATATACTTGACAAAATTATAAAATTGAATTAAAAAATTTTATAAGAGTTGTAAACTAGTGTTTGTCAACATGTTACAGGTATTCAGTATATAGAAGAATTTAGAAATATACAAGTATTTAGAAACATACAAGTATTTAGAAATCTATGGAAATATACAAGTTTTTAGAAATTCACCTAAAATCAAAAATGATGACAATCATTATTTTAACTGTTTAAGTTAAATTGTAATGTAAATAAAAACTACTTTCTCTATTTTAGTTTATGGCTAGATAGAAGTATTTGTGTAGAGTTACAATAAAATTACAAATGAATATTAGCTATTTATTTGTAATTTTGGAAATTATAAAGCATAGTATTTTTGTAAATTTTGGTATAGAATAATATTATAAAGAGATAAATATGAGAATAGCTAAATTGATAAGCAAAATAAAGAGTATATGTTAATATGTTAATATGTTAATGTGTTAATATGTTAATATGTTAATATGTTAATATGTAACATAAGAGAGGGAAAAAGATAAAAAGAAAGAGTAGTAAATAATATTTTGCGAAGGAGAAATAAAAATAAAGATAAAATGGGAAAAGATAAAAGAGTAGTAGTAAATAATATTTTATAGAGGATAGGGAAATAAAAATAAAAGATAAAATGGGAAAAGATAAAAGAGTAGTAGTAAATAATATTTTATAGAGGATAGGGAAATAAAATAGGATTTAATTAAGAGAAAGAGATAGAAAAAGGAATAGAGGGAAAGAAGAAGAAAAGAAGAAAAGTTAGGAATAATAGTTAAGGGAGAAAAAAAGAGGAAAAGGAAGAGAGAAAGAGGGAAAGAAGGGAAAGAAGAAGAAAAATTAGGAATAACAGTTTAGAGAGAAAAAAAGAAGAAAAGGAAGAGAGAAAGAGGGAAAGAAGGGAAAGAGAGAAAGAAGAGAAAGAAAGAAGGAAAAGAAAAGAAGAAAAGAAAGAAAGGAGAGGGAAGAAAGAGAGAAGAAAAAAAGAAAGAAAGGAAAAAATTGGAAATAAAAAATAAAATGGGATATAAAAAGTATTAATGACAAGTTTTGGAAAATCAGGAAACGTGGCAAAATTGGGTGATTTATATATTAATTATGATAATGCACAACCTGGCCAAGTATTAACAGTAACTTCGAGTGGAAGAGCAGCATTTAGAAATCCAGTACAGGATAAATATGTATTGGTAGGAGGAAAGAATGAAGTAAGAAACGAAGTAAATATGGGGAATCAAGTGCAAAACCAAAATGGACAAATACAAAAAATAATACAACAAGTACAGAATTTACAAGATCGTCAAATAGAGAATTTAAAGAATCATGAGAAAGAGGTAGAAAATAAATTACAAAGTGCAAATAATCAGTATAAAGTATTAAATACACAAATACAACAAATAAAAGCAGCAAAACAAGAAGTAGGTGTATTAGAGGCATATAAACAGGAAATAAAAGCAAATAAGAATCAAATACAAAGATTGAACCAAGATATAGAACATATGAAGAACAATCTTTTGCAAAATAATAATAAATTGAAGGAATTAATAGAAAAACAAACACAAGATGATAATAAACAAGTAAGATTGAAAGATTTAGGGATAGATGGAGATATAATTAATCTAAAAGATTATAATGAAGAAAATGATAAACATAAACTAGATATTTTGGACACAATAGAAAATATAAAATTAGCATTAAATGAAAATGACAATAATAACAATAATATACTAGAAAATATTAATACTATCATAGAAGAAAATATTAAAAATGGTTCAGATATATCTAACATAATAGAAAATATAAAATCTATAGAAGATAAAACTATTGCCACCGTTCAAGAAATACAAAATTTGACAACTCTTGTCAATAATCTAACTGATATTACAGATAAAAATCATGATTCCCTTAATCATAGTATTAATGAATTAAGAGCTAACTTAAATGATACTAAAAATGATACTACAATTCATACTCAAGATCTAAATAATATAAAAGAATATTTGAATACTAACGATATCCATAAACATATCATTAACGAAAACATAAGAAATTTGGAAAATAAAATTGAAACTCATTCTTCTCAAAAAGATTCTTTCGATAACAGTCTTGTTGTTGATAATCTTGATGGTTCTCTCTCTTTTAAAACTTATCATGTTGATGAAAATGGTCAAACTCAATATGAAAATTCTCAAACTTTAAAAGATTCTGTTACCTATTTTGGCTCATCTGATTTCCATAAACATATTCCTATCCAACCCATCTCTCATGGTCCTGATGCTTTTGGTATGGAAAAAAATCCTCCCCTCTCACTTGCTGTAGAAGGTGCTGTTGTTCTTGCTAATCCTGGCTATTGTGTGTCTCCTAAACAATCTGTTTGTTATGATGTTACATCTGGCCGTCTTGTTCTCGTTAATTCTTCCAATATTTATAAAGATAATATTTCTAATATTGAAGATACCACTGATCCTAATGTTATCGATGTCAACGATCTCTTCTCTAAACTTAATATTAAAACCTATTATGATATCAGTTCCCTTTCTAACAATTCCAACCAACGCGAACTTAATTACGGTATCAGTGCCGAAGAATTAGCTATTCATTTCCCTTCTCTTGTTCTCTACCAAAATGAACAACTTAAAACTGTAAATTATGGTACTATTAATCTCCTCACCACCCACAAAGTTAAACTTCAACAACAACAAATTGATCTTCTTCAATCTGAATTATCTTCTCTAAAATCTGAATTATCTTCCCTCAAATCTGATTTCTCTTCTCTTCAGTCTCAATTATCTTCTATCCAAAATCTCCTATCCACTACACAATCCTCATAATCCTCATAATCCTCTTTTACAATATTCTCTCTATCTAATATTATTACTCTATTTAATAATATTACCCCCTATTTAATAATATTCCTATATATTATTACTCTCTATTTAATATTCCTATATATTATTACTCTCTATTTAATAATATTCCTATTTAATAATATTTCTGCATATTATTACTCTCTATTATTACTCTCTATTATTACTCTCTATTATTACTCTCTATTTAATAATATTCCTATTTAATAATATTTCTGCATATTATTACTCTCTATTATATTTATTTGTTATATGTAATTCAATAAATATATTGATACATTGAAATTTTGTTTCTTTAATTATCAATATTTGATAATTAAAAAAGGCTTATTTACATAAAAACGTAAATGAAGTACATGTCTCCTGTTTGCAAACTTCATTGATAAATAAAAATATTCAATTTTTATTTATCATTAATATATTATATAATTATACTAATTATATACGGCATATTATTTACACAATATATCGTAAAACATTTAAAAATATCAAAGTATATCCAAAATGGAAAATAATTCTAAGGTTATAGAATATATTTCGTGTACAGAAGTAAATAAAGAGAATGAAAAGAATGGGGATATTTTAAGAAAATATCCTTTTGTGGAAATAAATAAAAAAGATATATTGGTAATATGGATAATAGGATCATATATCTCTAATTCTGCTGATTTTTATGAAATTTTTATAAAAGGTTGGTATGTGTATTCAATGCTTAATGAAGAAGAGAAATTATCTATATATTTCAGATGGATTAATGATATCACAAGTTTGTAAAATATATTTTTGTGCAAATATACATAAATTAAGGTTAATATAAAAATTATAGATATTGCAAAATTATTAAAAAGAATATTTATTTTTGTCAATGTGAACACATGAAAATAGAAATTGAGGCGAATGTGATATTATAAAAAGAATATCTAAAGTCTTAGATTAATAGGTAAATAGTTGAAAGAAAAGCGAAATAGTATAAACAATAAGAGTATTATAAACAATAAGAGTATTATAAACAATAAGAGTATTATAAATAATAGTTGATTATTATAAATAATAGTTGATTATTATTTATAATAGTTGATTATTTATGATAATAGTTGATTATTTATGATAAGAGTATTATAAATAATAGTTGATTATTATTTATAATAGTTGATTATTTATGATAATAGTTGATTATTATAAATAATAGTTGAAAGAAAAGGGAAATATTATAAACAATAGAAGTATTGTTTATAATATTTTGGGATTAATATTTATATAAATGAAAAGTATCTACAATAGTAATAGGATCATATATCCAGTCTGTCCATATATCAGAAATAGGGTCTATTAAAAATTTGACGGAATCAATAATAAGATTATTAGAATCAGCAATAACAATTTGATTTTCAACATTTGACCAAAGCCAACCATCAATATGAGGAGAATTAAGAAGATTCATGTATTTAACGAGAGAATCTTGATCTTGATAATAATCAGGAATATTATAGTAATTAAGAACATTTGAAAAATATTGAAGAGAAGAAATCTGAAATTTGCTTGTGCATTCTGAATCATAATTGCATTGTTTATTTTTGCGTTTTCCTGAAGAACATATATTGATATTGCAATAATGTAATTCTTCATCCAATAACAAGACTCTTCTTAAAGGATTAAGAATTCTATATTTGATTACCATGGGTAATAAACCATATACTGTATATTTTGTTTTAGAATTATAATCATATTTTTTCTTGGTAAAAATCTCTACATAATTATCTATAATTTTTTTAATGCATCTTTTTGAAAAAATATGAGATTCTACTACACTATAAAAACTCCATTTTCTAGGTACTCCTCCATTATATAAAAAAATAGGGTAACATGTTCCATGATATACATATTTTATATTATAATCTATAAAATATTTATTATCTTGTTCTATTTTGTCATTATTTATATAACTTTCACTACTCACATCTATTTTCTCAATTTTACCGTTTTCATCATATTCCATATTTTTTCTCACCTGTTCTATTTCTTCTATTCTCTCAATTTTACCGTTTTCATCATATTCCATATTTTTTCTCGCCTGTTCTATTTCTTCTATTCTCTCATTTTTACTGTTTATATCATATTCCTTGTGTTTTCGCGCCCGTTCTATTTCTTCTATTCTATTGTGCATCCATGTCAATTTTGCTCTCGCTCTCATTTTTTCTTTTTCTTAAATATTAATTTATTATTGTTCACTTCTTTTTCTCTATTCCTTCTTTTAATCCTTCTTTTCTTTCTTTTTCATATCTCTTTCTAATAATATTTATCTCTTTCTAATCCTTTTTACATCTAAGTAATACCAGTAATATACGATTACTCATATTACATTGACTTTAATTTATCGACTTCCTTAAACTTATAATAAAATTTTATAATGTCGTATACACAAAATTTTATTTAAGAGCTTAGTAACTTTTGAGAAGAAGTTCATGGTTTTCTATGAAAACCTAGCTCGGTTTCAAAGAAACCTTGAAGATACGTTGGTGAAAATCTTACCCCAGACGATACAATTATATTTTTATTCATTATAGGAAAGAATATAAGGAAATAATATTTATCTCTTTTTTGATATTTTAATACCCAGTTGTGATATTCTAATATTATTCTTCCACTTGTAAGATTTTTATCTTTGTATATAATTATCTCCTTTTTCTTTAATACTATCTTGTTCCTTAAACATAATATACCTGTGTATAATTATGGTTTTTCTTAAATATTCTTATTGCAAAATTATCCATAATATTGTTATTTTAATCGTCAAATTGTAAAATTATATATAAGTAAAACTATATATAATTTATTGAGTTGTTTTATTTATTATATAATATCTTAACTGTTTATGATATGGTAATATTATTTTAGACAATATTAGATGGATATAATATATTTACAATAAACACCACAATTGTTAATAATACAATTATATTGTTAATAATACAATTATATTGTTAATAATACAATTATATTGTTAATAATACAATTATATCTATACGAGATTAAGTTATAGAATAATATCTCTTTATGATCAAATTATATATTAATCTTTATGATGGGTAACAGAATAATATTTCTTAATTGTAAAGTAACAGAATAATATTTCTTTATCAAAAGTTACAGAATAATACTTATTTATCATAAGTTATAGAGAAATATTTCTTTATTATAGAGAAATATTTCTTTATCATAAGTTATAGAGAAATATTTCTTTATCATAAGTTATAGAGAAATATTTCTTTATTATAGAGAAATATTTCTTTATCATAAGTTATAGAATAATATTTCTTTATCGTTAAGTTATTGAATAATGTTTCGATTTTTAAAGAATATTCAGATGGTTTATCATGAATATTTTGATATATCAAAATATTTCAATAGCTATTTATATAGATATACCGTATGAAATAACATAAAAATCTTAATATTAAGAGTTTTATTGTATGAACATTTTTAATAATCACTATATAATTTTTGTAAAATTATATCAACAGTTAAGCCAGAAAAATTGTGTTCTTATTAAAATATAATGATCCTTAAGTTGGAAGATTACATAATAAACATAAATACTGTTCTGAAAAATAATATTAATCTATAGTTATTAAAATTATATCACCGTACAAAACGATATATTATTCATTAAATTAGAGAATAATATCTAAATTATTTACAAACTATTAGATATTATATAGATAATTGTAAAGTTATAATTTTATATAATTACATAACAATATCACTCAAACATAAAATACTAATATTATGCACACAATATAGTTAAATTATAGAATACTAATATTCCGAGAAAATAATATTATACACACAATATAGTTAAATTATAGAATACTAATATTCTGAGAAAATAATATTTAGATTAACAATATAGTGAAATCATAAAATACTAGTATTCTAAGAAAAAATAATATTAGCGCAATATTATAGTTAAATCATAAAATATTATTGTGAAAATAATAATAGACCAAATATTATTTTTTCTCTTATAATATAGTTAAATAATTAAATACTAGTATTATGCAAAATAATTATTTTAAGAAAAATAATAGAATATTTGATAATAACACTCTAATGCTGTTGAGTTGTAGAATTAATTTTACAGAATTATATGTAAGTTGTTTTATATATATTATTTGTAAATAAATTAATATATATAATTCAGATAAAGATTGTTACGAAATAATATATAAATGTAACCTAAAGATTAATATATTATTTAAAAATAAGAATTATAGGTGTATAACTTACATATTATAATATTAATCATAAAGAATGGAATTATTATAGAAAAAATTAAGTGATCAGCCATAAAGCAAAACAGACATCAGTTCATGTTTTAAAAGGTTTATAGTTATTTTCTGTTAATGGGTAATTATAGAAAAATATATTTTTATACGATGTCAATATTTTATTTTAAGACAATATAAATCTTAAGTTAACAATTATAAAATATATAATTTTATACAACGTTCGATATTTTATTTAAGCAAGATAAATTGTAAGTTAACGACCAAAACATTATTATAGAATAAGATTTTACATGAAAATTTTATGATTATTGTGTTTACAATAATTATAAAATATGCCAATAAATAGATTAAATAGATTCGATAAATTAAGTGAGTAAATAGATTAAATAGATTCGATGAATTAAGTGAGTAAATAGATTCGATAAATTAAATGAGTAAATAGATTAAATAGATTAAATAGATTAGATGAATTAAGTGAGTAAATAGATTCGATAAATTAAGTGAGTAAATAGATTAGATGAATTAAGTGTTAATAAGACGTATTATATTTATAGGGATAAGTTAAATATTATTTGAATTCAAATAGTATTTAAATAACAATGATTGATAGAAAGTATGGAGAAGAGATAATAATAATAGAATAGGAGCAAGGAATAAGAGAAATAAGGGGATAGAGAAGGTTAAGAGGAAGAAATGCAGGAGATAGAAGGAATAAGAGGGGAAGAAGGAAGAGAGGAAATAACAGAAAGACGAGAATCGAAGAAAGGAAGCATAGATTTGAGAAGATAAGACTCAGGGATTTTATCGGGATGAGCAATATGAAGAATTTTATTAATATGATTAGAGACGATATTAGTGAGGTAATAACGATAATCGAGAGTATTATCATCAGTATAGAAATATTTAGGAAGTTGCATTTTATCACCTTGAAGAGATTTTTTAGAGTTTTCAAGTTCAACGAAAACGTAATCGACACGATCACCAGGTTCAACGAGTTCACCACGAGATTTAAGATAGGAATGATAAATGGCCATGGGATAAGAAGGACTTTTATAATCTTTACCCATTTTTTTGACAATAACGAGATCATCAAAAGGAATATTTTTGAAGAGAAGACGACGGATTTCTAATTCAGAATAATAAAGGAGATCGAGAAGAGGAATATGATACATAATATCCATAAGAACACGTTTATAAAAAATGCGAAGGAAGGAACAATTATCACGACGAGCGAGAGGAATACCACGACAGAAGAAATTTTTGTCATTGAGACGACTAGGATCAGATTTATCCATAAGAAGACCAGCATACATTTTTTTACCAATAAAGAAGAAACGAGAAAAGCCTTTTTCAAATTCGAGTTTCATAGGTTTAATAAACATAACAGAGGCATCTTCAGCAATTTTATCGCCTATTTTTTGAATTATAGAGTAATATTTATGGAGACCGGGTATTTGTTCCATACAACTATCGGTATCACCATATATAGTTTTACTTTTATACTTTGTTTCAATATAATTAGCAGTCTTTTTAATACTTGTTCTACCAATAAAACAAGTACACATACCGATAGGAACACAAGGAATTTTAGACATAAAACTACTTTTACTACCAAAAACGGAATTCATAGATTTTTTGGTATTATTTTGTTTGGTATCAAGAATAATACGACGAGTAGCATCTTTTTCAGTTTTAAGTAAAGCTTTATCTTTTTCACGATTATCACGAAGTTTAATCAAAAGTTTAGGCAAAATACCTAATTTGAGATGAGGTTTAACAAAACGGAAATAGAAATGTTCACCAGTTTTTTCATCTGTCCAATCAAATACAAAGCAATCTTCATCTGGTACAACATCTGTATTTTCTAACATTGTTGTATAACATAAATTATGTGATATCATAATACTAGGATATAGACCAGCAAAATCAAAACATAAAATATCATTATAAAGACCAGGAATACCATCGAAAACAAAACCTCCTTCAAATTTAAGTTTTTTACCTTTTCGTTGAGTAATTATATAACCTTCATGATATAATTCATAATATTCTTGACTAAAAACACCAATATCTTGACCGCGTGTGAATAAATCGAATATTGCTATTCTTCTAATATTTGAATCTTCTATTAAATTATACCATAAATTCATTACTTCGAATAATTCTAATGGTAATACTGTATCTTGTACACAATAATCCACTATAATTGCCAATGATTTTGGATTATGTTTACGATAAAGAGCAAAAATATCCTGAGGTGTTACATCATGTTTTCCTTTACCTAAAAATTCCTGAGCTATTGTTTCTAGTTTATAATTTGATAATTTGTAACTTCTTTGTATTATTGGTAATGTATCTAATAATAATCTTCCTGGACATGCTATATATCCCAAATCTACTTCATTATAAGCTGAACTTTCCCAACTTATAGTTTGTAATTTACTTTCAAATCCTGTATATCTAGATAATTGTGGCCATATATCGTTTCCTCTTGCCAATCTTGCATCCAAATATGGCAAATCAAATTTAAATATATTATGTCCTATCAATACATCTGGATCTAATTCCATTATTAGTTCTCCCTGTTTATCCGATAATTCTTTTTCATCTTTTACTTGATGTATTATCACTCCCTCTATCGGATCACATTCCTCTAATACTAATGCATGTTTTTCATATCTATTTGTTGCTTTATCCTTGAATGTTAAACATGCTGCAAATATCACATCATCTGGCTCATGTGCTTTTGGCATCGCCTTCACATTTGTTGCATTTACTTCATAATCTATCGACATTATTGATGGTATCGGCTGTCCTAATTCTAATATTTTCTTCTGATCTCTCACTGTTCTCAATTTATTACTATCCACTCTATATTCCTCTTTACATGTCGTTATTTTCTTCTTTATTATTTGACATCCTTCTCCTTCCATCCATTCTCCATATAATAAATCTTTCTCCGTCTGATATTTCGTTATTTGTGATACTTCTGCTTCGTGACATTCATATTTCTTTCCTTCTATTTTCGATCTCAATATTTTTCTACATGTATACATCGATACTAATTTATTAAATATTATCTTTATTACCTTTATTGGTTTCGCATTATATCCCCATATCGTCTTCTTCTCCATCACTTCATATCCTACTATGCTATCTTTGTACATTTTTTCATTCAAATGTATCATCAATTTCGTTATCCCCATCGTCTCATCATTCTCATTCTCTTCTTTTGGTATTTCTATATAAAACCATGGATTATATTTCACTCTCCATAAATTCGTTTTATTCTCCTTATTATGTCCTATTATATCTATATAAAATCCATCATAATAATCCTTTTGTATCCATTCAAATGGTTTCAAATATTTTTTCTCCATTTTTATACTCCTCTCCTTTTTCTTCTCTTTTTATTTCATATTTTCCTTCTTCCTTTATCTCCTTTTATCTTCCTTTCTTTTCTTCCCCTTTTCTCTTTTTCTCTTCTCTTCTCCTCTTCTCTTCTCCTTTTCTCTTCTCTTCTCCTTTTCTCTTCTCCTTTTCTCTCCTCTTCTCCTTTTCTCTTCTCCTTTTCTCTTCTCCTTTTCTCTCCTCTTCTCCTTTTCTCTTCTCCCTTTCTCTTCTCATTTTCTTTTCTCCTTTTTTCCTTTTCTCTTCTCCTTTTTTCCTTTTCTCTTCCTTTTCTCTTTTTCCCTTCATTTTTCCTTTCTTATCTTCTATCCTTTTATCTTCTCTTCTCTTTTTCCCTTCCTTTTTCCTTTCCTTTTATCTTTTCTTCTCTTTTCTTCTTTTTCTCCTTATTTTTCTTTACTCATTAACATTAAATAGCATAATAAATTATTAACACCAAAATTTTACGTAACCCTTTTTACAATAACCATCTACGTCGTTATTGTTTTTGCGTTCTTGTTCTTATTTTTCTTTTATATGTTTCTCCTTGTTCCTTATTTTTGCTTTTATATGTTTCTCCTTGTTCCTTATTTTTGCTTTTATATGTTTCTCCTTGTTCCTTATTTTTGCTTTTATGTATTTCTTATCTCCTTATTTTGTTCTTTCTCCTTCCCATTTTTTCTTGGCTTTTTTAATACTCACTTTATTATAAATAGTTATATATTATAAAATACTTATCCTTTAATTATTCTCTAATTATTACTTAATTAGATAAATAATTTATCTCTTCGGTTAGGTTGTCAAATAATAGTTTACTAAATAATTAAGTTTACTTATAAATTTAATTATACTTTGACTATACCTTGACTATACTTTGACTATACTTTGACTATACTTTGACTATACTTTGACTATACTTTGACTATTGTCTAGTATAAATGTTTTGGTATATTTTATCTCTCCTACAAATAATCACTTTAATTAAAGTTAAGTTTTTTAATATAATTGCAAACTGTTGTTTGAGTTTTATTTTAATAACCATATTGTTTGCATCATAATTATTTCTGTGTTAAATTCAATTATGTAAAATATTACATAATTATTCATAGAATGTACTAAATTCTCATTAACTATTTAATTCTTGGACAAAACATTTTATACTTTCTATAAATATTTTAACATGTCACTAAATTTTTATTAACTATTTAATTCTTGGACAAAACATTTATACTTTCTATAAATATTTTTAGTTGTCATTGAATTATCAATTATCTAGTCTACTATTTTCGTATAAATTATATTTATAATAACTTAATAATACTTAATATATCTATAATACTTAATATATCTATAATACTAGATATCCTCCCAATACTAGATATCCTCCCAATACTAGATATCTTAATTAACTACGATATATAATTATTTATTAATAACGCCCAATACCTAATTATCCATTAATATTTTAATAATCAACTTTATCTAAATAAATAATATCTAAATAAATAATAATATCTAAATAATCATTAACATATTATTATAATCTATTTAATTATTTTATTGAAACTTACCAGCTGTTTTATAAAATGGATAGAGTATTCATAAATACTATAAATATAAATAATTAAAATTGAAATTATTCTTTTTTGAAAGAAGTTTTCAAAAGGGGAACATGTACTTCTTTTACCTTTTTTAGGTAAAAGAAATTCTGATGCAAATATTGATCATCAAATTATTAATAATATAAGTCATATTATTAATTTAATTCATTAATATTAATTAGTTATCGTAAATATTATTTTATCGTAAGTAATATTTTATCGTAAGTAATATTTTATGCGAGAAATATTTTATCGCAAGTAATATTTTATGTGAGAAATATTTTATCGTAAACAATATTTTATCGTAAGTAATATTTTATCGTAAGTAATATTTTATCTTGAGTAATATTTTATCTTGAGTAATATTTTATCGTAAGTAATATTTTATCTTGAGTAATATTTTATCTTGAGTAATATTTTATCGTAAGTAATATTTTATCTTGAGTAATATTTATTACAAGTGATATTTTAATGAAATATTCTATGGTAGGATGGTAATACTATCATAAGTAATATTATATCGTTAACAATATGTAAGAGAAGGTGATATTATAATTTTTATAATTAGAGGTTCTTTTACCTAAAAAAGGTAAAAGAAGTACAGGTATCCCGTTTGAAAACTTCTTTATAAAAAGAAGTTTTCAATTTTAATAATTTTACGATAAACCTATTCTTACGAATACTAAACTTAATGATATGGGAATTTTGGAAGGCAGATAAAGTTAAACTCAGAAGCAGGATGTATAAAGAATTAGAAACTGGATTAATAACTTAGATAACTTAAAACTTGGTAATATAATGGGGAATAATAATATTTGGTAGCATAATAAATATTGTTATTGAGAAATAAATCTATAGATATTGCTGAAATATGTAATTAATAATTGAATTAATGTCATGTATCAAAATTGATCTTCTAGTATTAAGTAATGAAAAAGAGTCAGATATAATACGATCAGTGTGTGGAGATGAAATATGGGAAGAGTCAGATATATTACGAATATCAGTGTGTAGGGATAAGAGATGGGAAGGAGAAGAGGAATGAATACGGGGAGAATCGATAAGGAATGATATCCATTTTACATTATTTATTTCTTGATTTGGAACTATATTAGGTTTGATAAGAAGAGGAGACAACATAATAAAATAATGAGTATGATATGTATTGGAATCAGAACCTTTAAATGTTTCGATAATGGGATCTTGAGTTAATAAATAACAATCGTCTAACAATATACCAGTTTCCTCTTTAAATTCTCTTACAGCTGTAGTTAATGGTTTTTCATTTTTATTTGCTCTACCTTTAGGGAAACACCAGTCAGGCTGTGATATTTGACTATAAGTAATAGAAAGAAAATAAGGTATATATTCAGATATTTTTGTATATTTTTTATGTGATATTTTATAAGTTTTACTGTTTTTTAAACTATTTCCATAGTAATCATTCCATAACTCTTCAAAAGTCCAACTCTTTATTTTTTCTCTTTCTTCTTCTGTCATTAAACACATGTATTGATATAATTGCCATACTGTATATCTCCCTTTTATAAACATTCCATATTCTATAGTTCTTCTCCTTTGACATACCATATAATGTATTCTTTTATCAAGTCCATTATTATCAGAATTATTATCAGAATTATTATTAAAATTATTAAAATTGTTAGAATTATCACTAGAAGTATTATTAGTTTGGATTAAATGAGGATCGAGATAATGTACCAGTATTATACCATAAGAAATTTTATTGGTTTTGGGTACAAAATTTCCTTTAAAACAGATTTGATTGGCTTTATTTTTAAATAATTCCCAATTAGTATTTTTATTAACGATACGTTCAACGTCCAATTTTACTTGATTTGATAAAGTATACTTTTTATTGAAGTTTTTATAATTATTTGTGTATATATTTGATTTGCGCTTAGAATAATCGAAATTATTTAATGGATCATTATACATATTTTTGTTGGGATTAATATTCTTAAAATTGTGGGAAATATTGTTCAGATTACTGTTTATATCTGAATCTAATGAATCATAATTTTGGTATTTATTATATGGTGTATATTTATTACAATTAGTAGAATATTTTTTATTGTTGAAAAATCCAGACTGAGAATTACAAAATTTATTAGCAGATGGATCGCTAATGTTATATTTGAAAAATAAATTTTGATTATAGTGTGGATTGTTATTTTTATATAATATTTTATCTCCATTATTTATATTTGTATTATTTATATTATTTGTATTATTTGTATTATTTGTATTATTATAATCTTTGTCATATATTAAATTTTTATAAGTTTTTATATTATTTCTATTTTTATTAATATTAGTGCATTTATTGTGGTTATTGTCGTAAGTTATAATGGATATATCTCTAAAATTATTTACTATAAATAATGTAAATTTATTTTGAATAATAGTTGGATTAGCTTGTTTATTGTATGTATTTACCAATTTTCTGTTGAAAAAACTTCCCGAAAAATTGTTTTTATATTTAATTTTACTGTTCTTATTCTTGTTGTTTATTTTATTTATTTCTGTTGTTATATAATTGTGTATCTCTTTTTCTATTTTTAGAATCATATATTTATATTGTTCATCTTGTATTATAGTTTTATTGTTTATATTACTTTCACTAACATTATTATTGTTATTGTTATTATTATTGTTATTGTTATCATCATCACTATTGTCACTGTTATCGCTATTATCGTTATCAATGTTGTCACTGTTATCACTATTATAGTTATCAATGTTGTCACTATTATCACTATTATTACTATTATCACTATTATTACTATTATTACTATTATCACTATTATCACTACTATAGTTATCAATGTTGTCACTATTATCAACATTATAACTATTATTTGGATCGTTAATATGAGCGATATGATTATTATAAGTATCTCTATCATAATTTGTATTACATGAACTGATAATTAAATTAGAACATTTATCAGAAATACAAGAATCTATGGAATGAGGGGTATGATTAATGGGTGTGTTATTTAAAATATTTAAATAAGTGTCAAAGGATGAAGAAACAGAAGAATTATCGGATTGGGATTGTAAATTTGGGTAAATAAGATCAGTGTTTATAGAAAGAGCTGAAATACATGAATTCAGTGGAGTCATGATATACAAAATAAATTATGAGAAAAATATTTTGTTTTTAATTTACTTATTTTTTCTCTTCAAACTGTTTTTTATTTTTTAAGAACTCGATTATTTTATATCAAGAGATATTTTTTACTACTTTATGATATTAACTAGTTAATATGTAGTTAATATCTAGCTAATATTATATACTATAATAACTATATAAGTAGTTATATGAAATACTAAGAGTATATTGAATTAATAAAGAATATATTTAGGCCATAATATGTTCTTTATTAATTTAATATACTCTTAGTATTTTATATCATGGTTTAAATATATTTAAAATATTAGATATGTTGAAAATTTTTAATCTAGCGAAGAAAATACAAAAAGAAAAGGATAGATGAACTAAAAATTTTAATCAAGGATACAAAATAAGAACAAAAATAAAGAGAAAAAGAAATAAAAGGAGAAGAGAAATAAAAGGAGAAGAGAAATAAAAGGAGAAGAGAAATAAAAGGAGAAAGGAAATAAAAGGAGAAGAGAAATAAAAGGAGAAAGGAAATAAAAGGAGAAAAAAGAATGCGATAAATAGCAAAAGGATAATAGAGAAGAGAATAACTTAAAAGAAAGAGTTACAGGAAAAAAAGATGGAAAACTTAAATTCGGGAAAAGATATTAAAAAGAGTGAAATGGAGAATAAAAAAGGAGAAACATCAACATTATTGACAAATGTAAAACATTTATTAGAATGTTTGCAGGAACATAAATTACATGATGACGGTTTAAAATTTTATAAAAGAATTATAAAAGCGAGTTTAAAAAGTAAAGGAAATAAACTAAAAACAGTGTTAGAAGCACATGGTAAAGTGTTTATAAAATTATTTGAGCAATATAAAGAAAATATATTGGATGGAAATTTTGAATGGTTATGTGACAATGATATTGTATTAAGTTTTGATGATAATAAAAAATGCAGTATTCCTCTATCTGTTGTTTATTGTAAACTTCTTGACAATAATAATGATCAAGATGCAACACAAATAGAAGCTCTACTATGTAGATGTATTTCTTCATCTCTTAAGAATACTGAAGATAAATTATCGATGGAAAAAATATGTAATGAGTATATCATTACTCCTTCTAATAATGCTCTATCTGATACTGAAAAACTACTTGGTCGTATAATTGATAAAACACAATCTAAATTAGATCCTCAATCTATGCAAGGTAATAATATTATGGGTGCTATTGGTCCTGTTGTGGAGGCTTTTACACAAGATAGCGAAATACAAGAATCTATGGAATTAATATATCAAAATATGTCATCAGGTCAACTAAGTATACCCGAAATTTTTATGACTTTTGCCAACAAATTTAATTTAGGAAAAAATTAAATTAGTCTTTCCATTATTTTTCCATATAGTTTTATATAAAATGAACACTTTCGCATTTTATATATTAAATCCTTTACTATAATCCTTTAATAATAATTATCTATATATCATGTTATAATAATTATCTATATTTTATGTTATAATAATTATCTATATTTTATGTTATAATAATTATCTATATCTTATGCTATAATAATCTATATTTTATGTTATAATAATTATCTATATTTTATGTTATAATATTTATCTATATTTCATGTTATAATAATTATCCATATTTATATTATAATAATGTTAGTATATCCAGAATTTCACTATTTATTTAATATAATTATACAAAACTAAAGAATTATAATTCTGATCAAGATAAATATACTAATTTGAAATAATAAATGATAGAGGGATCTAAAAAGATAAATTACTAAGAAATATGAAGTAAAGTGATATGAAGTTAAAGTGATATGAAGTAAAAATGATATCAAGTTAAAATGATATGAAGTTAAAATGATATGAAGTTAAAGTGATATGAAAAATATATAAGGAAAGAAAAAAGGATGTGATTAGCAAGAAGAAATAATTAAAAGCAAGAAAAAGCAGAAAGGATAGAGGAATAAAAAGAGAATAAAAGGAGAATAAAGGGGAAGAATGAACATGGAAATTAGAGAAAAAAGAATAACAAATAAAAAAAGAAAAAAGAAAAAATGGTGTAAAAAAGCTTAAAAAGAAAAGATCGAAAAGAAAATAAAATGGAGTATTATAAATCAAAGGAAGAAGCGTTAAATGAATTTATAGAAACAGCTAAAGAATATTTAAAAGAAGTTATTAAAATATGCGAAAAGAGAGAAAGAGAAAATTATAGATGTGAAGGATTATTGCCAGATTCAGCCAAGTTAATATTAGCCTATGAAATAATGTTTAATGGTAGTAGAAAACCTGAAGAATTAGGTATTCATTATGTTAAAAGAATATTACCATATAGTGAACAAATAGAAAAACGGCAAGAATCATTTTTCTTAGACAATAATAATCTATATCCAGATGTAGCTCCTGAGCACATAGAATTTATTAAAAAATTATGGAAAAATGAAGATGGTTTTGGTTTTACTGACAAACAAAAACAAATATCATGGGAATATTTCGAAAAAATGATTGAGTCTGTTTCTGCCTGGAATGAATTTCTTATATATGAATCTAAACTTAAAACGCGCTCCAATAAATCTAAATCTTCCAAATAAATTTATCTATTAAATTTACCACATATTCTTAATATAAATATTTATGTTTTTTCAATGTCAATATTTTTATTCTATTTAATATAACTTCGATATAAATATTTATATCTATATATCGTATTTGGATGTAAATCTAGAAAATTGTATATTAATTAGTATTAATTAGTATTGATTAATATACTTGTATAAAACGAATTGAATCAGATAAAATTTATATAATATTAAATCAGAGAATAAAACATGCTATAAATATTTAAAGATATATTATATATACAGGTAAATAAATAGAAAATTTATGTTAGTCAAAATAATAAGAAATAGCTTTATGCAAGTAAATAAAATAGTTATCGTGCGAAATAATATTTAATTGAGAAAACTGATATTCTTTTAAAATATTAAAAATAAAATAGACTTATGGTAAATTTTTGATAACTATACAACATATTGTTTAAATCTAACTTTTTTGTCATGATTATAATTGTTTTCAATATTCAAATGTTGATTACTATTATATAGAATATTGATACCATATAATTGATCATTATAGTGATCAATTATTGATTAACAGACATTAATAACCATTATCATTAAGAAGACTAAAAAAGATATTTTTACGACCTATAAATTTATCTCTAATATAAACTTTATCATTATATGACATTTCAGAAATTATTTTATCTTCTTGAGCAATATTTTTATCCTTTAATTTCTTGGGTGTTGTGTTTTGGTAGCGTATTTTTCTATGTATGATACCATAATCAATTTTAAATAAATTCGCGTATCATAATTTTGTTATATAACTCAAATATTTATTTAAATAGCGATAGTATAAAACATCAGTTAAATTTAAATGTTTACATAGTTTACAGTATAATATATCAATAATATATATTTAATTGTATAATCAGCATGTTAAAATTAATGCTGATTATACAATTAAATACAAAAGGTATTTATTTCAGCTATAGTAATTATAATTAAATTATAAACAATAATATTTATTCTGTAATTGAAAAGAAATATCAGTAAAATAATTAAGTAACTAAATTATAAACAATAATATTTATTCTGTAATTGAAAAGAAAATATCAGTAAAATAATTAAGTAACTAAAAAGAAAATGAAACTTTAGAAAAGTATGAATAAAGGATTATGGAAATTTTAAGGGATAATAAATATAATATAAGTGATTAATATTATATTTTACGAAATTAATTACGATATAAAAAAGAATGAGTTAAGAAAGACTATATAAAAGTTTAGAAAGAGGATCATTAGGATGGAACAAAGTTTGCACATTATTATTACCAAGATAGAGACCGATAATTTCGTAATGAGTATCACCATTCCATAGAAGAAAAATTGAATCTCTATTGGGATCATATAGAGTATTTGAGTCAGGAAAATTTAATAGACGCCAACCTCGTCTATCGGTTATATATATATTTAAATCAAGCAAATTTGAGATATATTGCAAATATTCATGTCCAATATGAGAAGAAGGATTACATAAATTATGTTTTGATCGTTCATAAGAAGACTGTGATAAATTATTGACCAATGATAGATATAGATTTTTGCTCAATGAGTCAGATAAATTTTTTCTAAGATTAACAATATATTTTTTTCTATCATCCTTTGACATTTGTTGATAATTTTGAGAAAATGAACCAACAACAGAATGCAAAAAGCAACTACTCTCCAACAATGTCCCTATTCTAATTAAGTTATCACCAAATGGATTTGCAGGTAAAAATTTTGTTTCATCCATATTCAATGTTTCCATTTTATGTCTGTAAATTCTAGTATCTGATGTTTTATCTTCACTTACATTGCTTGTTTTATTAGATTTAATAGGCGATTTTATTGTTGGTAATATTGCTATTTTGTTGTTAGCATTAGAAGTTGAAGATTTAGAAGTGGAAGATTTAGTTGAAGATGTAATAGAAGGATTAGAAGTGGAAGATTTAGTTGAAGATACAATAGAAGGATTAGAAGTGGAAGATTTAGTTGAAGATGCAATAGAAAGATTAGAAGTGGAAGATTTAGTTGAAGATGCAATAGAAGGATTAGAAGTGAAAGATTTAGAAGTGAAAGATTTAGAAGTGGAAGATGTAATAGAAGGATTAGAAGTGAAAGATTTAGAAGTGGAAGATTTAGAAGTGGAAGATTTAGAAGTGGAAGATGTAATAGAAGGATTAGAAGTGGAAGATTTAAGGGGAGAGGAAGATGTAATAGAAGGAAGAAATTGAGAAATAAGGACACGGGTAGAAGAAGAGTAATCGAATTGTTCAAGGGACATGAAAGGTTCGGAATCGAGGAAGAAATCGGAAATAATGGAGAAACCAGAAGAAGAGAGACGTTGTTTAAAGTCATCGAAATCAGTGAGGAATTCATCTTGACGATCAACAATACCACTAGCTTTCATGGAAATATTAAGGCCAGAAGAAGTATAATTGATAGAAATACTATTGCCAGAAAAATCTTCGGGGAAGAAAAGACGGAGTTTATGACCATCAAGAGCGACAACAACAAAATAACCGGAAGGAAGAATAGAAGATTTAACGACAGATAGAAGGTGATCGACATGATCAGGGGTATCATAAAAAAAGGTTAAAGAATTAAACATAGTGACGGCATTAGTTTTTTCAATGGGAGAAGGAAGATAAGATTCAGCGGAAGAATTAATAACAATAACATAATTATCTTGAACTTGAGGAACAAAATATTGGAAAGTGATGGGATTAAAAGAAGTACGAGAGAGAGAGAGAGAAGTAGGATCAGTAGTATAACCATAAGTCAATAAACGATTATAAAGTTCAAGAATATTAGTACGATTAGGTTCGACAGCAATAACATCAAGATAATTTTTACGCCATTTAAGAATATCACCACCAAAGCCAGAACCAAAATCAGTAATGTTAATAACACCAAAATCAGTCAATAATTTATATATTTTTTCTTTTTCACGATTATGATATTTACGCATCAATACTAAATCATTACCAAGAAGAGTATCTAATGAAATAGGATTAATAATAAGACTAAAAGTATCGAAAGCAATATTAATAAAATTGGGTTCAATTTTATCAGAACGCAGACGATAAGTATAGAAAAGTTTGTTATCAGGATTCCATTTAAATTCAACAATTTGACCAATATGATAATTTTTATAATCTATGTCCACATTTTCAGATGTTATTTTATTATCTTTAGTTCCATCGAAAGGAACTATTTTATTTTGATTATCTTTTACACCGATGAAGGGAGGAGTATCTATTATTTCAAAATCTATTGTTAAATCATCTATAGGTTTCCATTTTTTTATACTAGGTTGATTATTAGAAGCAAAATAGGGAACATTTATAGGTGTAAAAATTAAACCATCAGTAGGAAATTCAGCATTATCAATAATACGTAGAATACCTTTAGAGAATTCTTCAAAGTTAGAAAAATAGACAAATTTTTTGATTTTAATATTTAGTTTTGTTTTTGATGTTTGAATTGTGTTTAAAGTTTTTACTATTATTTCTGCATAACCTAATCTTTGTTGTAAATCTGCAATATCGGCTACTATTTTATTTTGATATAATAGAACATCAAAAATATACAAAGTATCGTCAACTAGTTCAGTATCTATTATTATATTTAAATTTTTCCATTTAGGATTGGGATTGGATATTTTATTAATATCATTAGTTATGAAATAACATCCATGTTTATTTATCATTAGTATTTTTCTGTATCCATCCGCTTTTGCTGTTATACTATATTTATTTACTATCATATTCTCATATGTCAAATCCTTATAATGTAAATCTATTGGTTTTGTTGGAGGAAACTTTATAAAATTTCCTCCAAGTTGTAGGCTATTATTATATTCTCTTATTATATCATTCTTCTCATTTAATGACATAAAGATTTCTGTTCCATCTATTATCATTTTTATTCTTATTATTTCTCCTATTAGTTGTTCTATATCTTTATTTCTTATTTCTCTCTTCCCTATCCATTCTATTTCCACTTCATATATTTTTCTCTCTCTTTCTTTCTCTCCTTTGTCGTTATATGGTATTTCCCTTACTTCTGTCATATCTATTCTCCAATTCTCTATTACATAATAACTCTCCCTCTTTTTCTTTCTTATTACTACTATCTCTCTCGCTTCCTTTCTCTCTTCTCTTCCTATCTTCTCTTCTCTTGATATTCCTATTCTTACTCCTATCTCTCTTATATCTACATTCTCTTTTGTTTTCCTCTCCCACTCTACCTCTCCTCCTCTCTCATTCTTCCTTATCCCCCCTTTATATTGTGTCGTTTCTATTTCCTCTTCTTCCTTCCCTCTTTTCTCTTTCTCTAGTTCTTTTCTCAATCTATTGTATTGGTGCATTTGTATATATCCCTGTATTCTTGCCTCTAACTCTATCTCCCCCCCTTTTCTACTCATTTCTTTATACTTGCTCACAATTAAATCAATAGTGTTCATCTTTTATCTTATCAAAATATTTTTTCTATGAACTTCGGTTCTTTTTTTTTCTCTCCTTTCTCTTTTTTTTTTCATTTTCTCTTCCTTTCTCTTTCTTTTTCTTCCCCTCTTTTCTCTTTCTTCTTGTTCCTCTCTTTCCCTTTCCCTCTCCTCTTCCTTCCCTCTTCCTCTCTTCTTCCTCTCTTCAATATTCTCCTCTTTCATTCTCCTCTTCCTCTCTTCTTCCTCTCTTCTTCCTCTCTTCAATATTCTCCTCTTCCTCTCTTCTTCCTCTCTTCAATATTCTCCTCTTCTTCTCTTCTTCCTCTCTTCTTCCTCTCTTCTTCCTCTCTTCTTCAATATTCTCCTCTTCCTCTCTTCTTCCTCTCTTCTTCAATATTCTCCTCTTTCATTCTCCTCTTCAATCCTCTCCTCTTTCATTCTCCTCTTCAATCCTCTCCTCTTCCAGTATAATAATTATTATTTCTTTCAATGTTAAAGCTCAAGTTATTATCTTCAAGTTCAAGTATTATCTTCAAGCTCAAGTTATTATCTTCAAGTTCAAGTATTATCTTCAAGTTCAAGTATTATCTTCAAGTTCAAGTATTATCTTCAAGCTCAAGTTATTATCTTCAAGTTCAAGTATTATCTTCAAGTTCAAGTATTATCTTCAAGTTCAAGAATTGTTATCTCTTTAAGTATTATCTCCAAGTTCAAGAATTGTTATCTCTTCAAGTATTATCTCCAAGTTCAAGAATTGTTATCTCTTCAAGTATTATCTCCAAGTTCAAGAATTGTTATCTCTTCAAGTATCAAAATATTTATCTCTTCAAGTATTATCTTCAAGTATCAGAATAATTATCTCTTAAAGCATCAGAATTGTTATCTCTTCAAGTATTATCTTCAAGTTCAAGAATTGTTATCTCTTCAAGTATTATCTTTAAGTATCAGAATTGTTATCTCTTCAAGCATCAGAATTTTTATCTCTTCAAGTATCAGAATTGTTATCTCTTCAAGTATTATCTTTAAGTACAATAATTGTTATCTCTTCAAGTATTATCTTTAAGTACAATAATTGTTATCTCTTCAAGTATTATCTTCAAGTACATTAATTGTTATCTCTTCAAGTATTATCTTTAAGTACAATAATTGTTATCTCTTCAAGTATTATCTTCAAGTACATTAATTGTTATCTCTTCAAGTATTATCTTTAAGTACAATAATTGTTATCTCTTCAAGTATTATCTTCAAGTACATTAATTGTTATCTCTTCAAGTATTATCTTTAAGTACAATAATTGTTATCTCTTCAAGTATTATCTTCAAGTACATTAATTGTTATCTCTTCAAGTATTATCTTTAAGTACAATAATTGTTATCTCTTCAAGTATTATCTTCAAGTACATTAATTATCATCTCTTCAAGCATTATCTTCAAGTACATTAATTATCATCTCTTCAAGCATTATCTTCAAATACAATAATTGTTATCTCTTCAAGTATTATCTTCAAGTTCAAGAATTGTTATCTCTTCAAGTATTAGAATTGTTATCTCTTCAAGTATTATCTTCAAGTATGGGAATTGTTATCTCTTCCGATATTCTTTTCTATTATCTTCTTGTTCCAGAATTGTTATCTCTTCAAGTATCAGAATTTTTATCTCTTCAAGTATTATCTTTAAGTATTAGAATTCTTATCTCTTCCGGTATTCTTTCAAGTATTATCTTCAAGTATTATCTTTAAGTATTAGAATTCTTATCTCTTCCGGTATTCTTTCAAGTATTATCTTCAAGTATCAGAATTGTTATCTCTTCAAATATAAGAATTATTATCTCCTCCAGTATTCTTTTGCAGTATAAGAATTATTATCTCTTCCAGAATTATCTTCAAGTATTATCCTCTTCCAGAATTATCTTTTGCAGTATATGAATTATTATCTCTTCCAGAATTATCCTCCCAGAATTATCTTCAAGTATAAGAATTTTTATCTCTTCCAGAATTATCTTCCAGAATTATCTTCAAGTAAGAATTTTTATCTCTTGCAGAATTATCTTCAAGTATAAGAATTGTTATCTCTTCAAGTATTCTTGCAGAATTATCTTCAAGTATTCTTGCAGAATTATCTTCAAGTATTCTTGCAGAATTATCTTCAAGTATAAGAATTGTTATCTCTTGCAGAATTATCTTCAAGTATAAGAATTGTTATCTCTTCAAGTATTCTTGCAGAATTATCTTCAAGTATGAGAATTGTTATCTCTTCAAGTATTCAAGTATTATCTTAAAGTATCATCTTAAAGTATCATAATTATTATCTCTTCAAGTATTCTTGCAGAATTATCTTCAAGTATGAGAATTGTTATCTCTTCAAGTATTCAAGTATTATCTTAAAGTATTATCTTAAAGTATCATAATTATTATCTCTTATAGTATCGGATAATTATCTCTTCCATTCTCTCATAGTTTCGTCTATCCTTTCATCCTTTCATGTTATTTTTATGTCTTTTCTTATATCTATATAGGAATTCTTTTGGATTATCTTTATTTTTATGCTATTAAATTAAATAGATTTTGAAGTATTTTGTTTTCTTTTATTATATGTATTTGATATGAATTTGTTTATATATTTTATTAATAAAATAAGTATCATTCAACAAAAATATTATATAAATTGATAAATTTAATATTAATTACATATAAATTTAATATTAATTCACACAAATATAATAGATGTTATACAATCTAAAAAATTTCTTAATTAAGGAAAAGTAATATATTTGTATGTATATAAGATCTCAATTCTACAAGAAAAAAGATATAATAGTATGTTAAATATTATTTGTATATAAATAATATTTAATAGATGGTCTCAATTCTACGAGAAAAAAGATATAATAGTATGTTAAATATTATTGTAATAGTTTAGTTAAATATTATTGTAATAGTTTAGTTAAATATTATTGTAATAGTTTAGTTAAATATTATTGTAATAGTTTAGTTAAATATTATTGTAATAGTTTAGTTAAACATTATTTGTATATAAATAATATTTAATAGATATAAGGATAGTTTTTATAAAATAATATTGTGATATTAAGTAATATGATAGTAGATAAATATTGATGTATAGAATGATATAGAAAAAAGTAAAGGGAAGCAAAAAGTAAAAAAAGTGAAATGATGGGAAAATGATGGGAAAATGATGGAAAATTGGATTAAGACAATTGGAGTAAATGGAAGAAAATAAAATAGATAAACTAGCCAGAAAAATCTAAAACAACATAATCATTTGGATTATAGGGATGATGTTTGATAGGATAAGAGGACAAGGATGAAGGAACAAAATTAGAGCGACGTGATTGGGTATGGGAGGGAATAGATATATTATGATTAGAAGATAAATTAGAAGTAGATATAAAATTATTAGAATTATTAGAATGGGATGGGAAGTTGTGAGAGAGAGAATTATTTTTGGAGGATATATTATTAAAATTAGTATAATTTGGAGTGATATTAGAAACAGGATGAAGAATATTAGATGAATTAATAGGATAATGATTAGAATTATTTAAAGGAAGAGAAAAACGGGTTTGGTTAGAATTAGAATAAGGAAGAGAACGGGAGGGAGAAAAGGTGGAAGTGGGACGATTAAAATTAATAATAGGGTTGGAAGGATGAATATCATGTTCAGAAATATTAGGAGAAAAATGAGAAGAATTATTGGAAACAGAATTGTTTTTAGAAAGCGAAGTTTTAGAAATAGAGAGGGGTTTTGAATTCTGTGGAATTTTTTGGTTTATTTCAGTAGATATTTTAGAGGTATTAGAATTTGTTTTTGGGGAGGGGATAGAGGAGATAGGGGGTGAAGAAGTAGAAGAGGGAGAAGCGTTAGCGTTAGCATTACAGGAATCGGTACAAACAGCATCAGAACCGAAATAAAAAGCACGAGCTTCACTTAATTTAATACGAGGTTTATCAAGACGACGATTGACGAGATTATGAACAAGCCAAGTCCATTTAAAGAGAGAATTATTACTGTCCAAATATTTGTCGATATTATATTTATCTAAATCTTTATTTTTATCGTTCGAGTTGGAATTAGAGTAAACTATAGTGCGAAAATGATCAGTACATTCATCACAGGGAAGACCACCAGCAGCAAGAGAATAAATAATTTTACGGAATTCGTAACGTTTTTCAGGAGTAGTGGCAGCTGACGCTAAAGAATGTAAAAAAATCCAAGTATGAGGACCCCATTTTTCCTTCTTAAGACTCATTTTTGTAATACAAAAGAAAAACTTAGTTTAAAACAACAAAATCACAAAAATAAAAAATAAAATGTCTTCGCAAACTTTGATGACAAAAACTTTAAATCTTAAAACCTCCGAAGCGTATATTTTTAAAACATTTGCGGAACTTTTGAACAATGTTTTTACTCGTTACGATTTCCACATCTCTAAGAAAGATTTAACTGTTAAGCAAGTTAATGTCAATGAATCTATTATGATTACTGCTCGTCTCCATAAATTTGATAAATACGAAGTTACTGAAAATCGTACTGTTGGTATGATCGCTAATCATCTCCCTAAATTAACTAAATCAATTAAAAAGAAAGATTTATTGAAAATTTATATTTCTCATCTCGAAACTGATAAACTTTCCCTTAAAGTCTATGACGCTAGTAAAGATAGAAATAATACTAGCGATGTCCGTATCCAAGATTTCGAATCCTTCCAAAATGGTCAAGAAATTATGCCTCCCGATTTCGGCGAACATTTCCCCACCGTCGTTATTCAAAGCAACGATTTCCAAAAAATGTGCAAAGTTATGAATGGTATTTCTAAATCTATCTGTATTGAAGCCCAAGAAAATGCTGTCATTTTTATGGGTGGTACTTCTTCTATTTATGGTCGCAAAGAAAATTTCGGCAAATGGCGTGACTCCCAACCTACCATCTTTAAAATGAATATCCCTACTAAAATGCTCAATGATATCAGTAAATGTTGTGGTCTCAGCAAAAAATTACGTATTTATGCTAAACCTGATCTCCCTCTTCGTATTAGTGTCGATGTCGGTTCTATGGGTGAAGCCGATATCTTTATCTCTGATCCTTCTCGTGATCTCGATTGTCCTTCTCCTCCTAGATCCTCCGGTACCAGTTCCAAAAATTATTCCGGTTCCTCTTCCAAATAATCCTCATATATTTATCATACTTCCTTACACTTCCTCGCTTCCTCACTTCCTCTCACTTCCTCTCACTTCTTTACACTTTCTTTATACTTCCTCACACTTCATTATACTTCCTTATACTTCCTTATACTTTCTTACCCTTGTACTTTATATCGAAAATATCATAACATTTCCGATATATTAACATATGTTATTAATCATATAGGAATACTTAAAATAAATATCAATACTTGGAGATAATATTTCGTATATGTATTGATACTTCATGGATATATAATATTTCACATATATATTAATACTTCAGATATGTTGATACTTACAAGACAAATATTAATACTTGATATATATTAATACTTAATATTTGTATTGATACTTAATAGATGTATTGATACTTAATACTTGATATATATAAATACTTAATATTTGTATTGATACTTAATAGTTATACCGACACTTGACGAACAAATATTAATATTCCATAGATAAAATATTAATACTCAAGAGATAAAATATTGATACTCCATAGATAAAATATCAATATTCCATAGATAAAATATTAATACTCAAGAGATAAAATATTAATACTCAAGAGATAAAATATTAATACTCAAGAGATAAAATATTAATACTTAAGAGATAAAATATTAATACTCCATAGATAAAATATCAATACTCAAGAGATAAAATATTAATACTTAAGAGATAAAACATTAATACTTTATATATTAATAATCGAGAGATAAAACATTAATACTTGATACATTAATACTTGATACATTAATACTTGATATATTAATACTTGATATATTAATACTCAAGAGATAAAATATTAATACTCCAGAGATAAAACATAATAGTTGATATATTAATACTTAAGAGATAAAATATTAATAGTTGATATATTAATAGTTGATATATTAATACTCCAGAAATAAAACATAATAGTTGATATATTAATACTTAAGAGATAAAATATTGATATTTAATGGATATAATACTTGACAGATATATTAATACTTAGGAGATAAAATATTGATGCTTGACAGATAATTATTAATACTTAAGAGATATATATTGATACTATAGATATGTATTAAAAGTTGAAATAAGCATGAATACTATAGAGATAAAAATAACAATATTAAGTAAAAATAAAATAGGAGAAGATAATAAATCACTGGTGAGAATTGGATAATAAAATATTTTGGTACAGATGGAGTTGTTTTAAGAAAAAACTATTAGGATTAATTATATGTCGCCTATGTTTAACAAAATTGAAGGCGTTATAAACAGTCATATTTAATTTTTTCATTAAATATGATATTATTAAACTGGCTGATCTACTAATACCCATATAACAGTGTACTAATACAGGTTCGTTGTTTAAAAATGCATTTTCAATAAAGTCAAAAACTAAAGGAAAATAACTAATAATATTTTGGGAAGTTGAATCGTCTGCCTGTAAATACAGATAATTATAATTATCGTCGTTTTCATAAAAATTGGGTATTTCTCTTGTACCATTGAATCCTGATATATTAATAATATTTCTAATATGTTTGCCATTATTAGTATATAACTTTTTTTCGGCATCTTTTTTAGATCCTAAATATAATCTCTCTTCTAAAATTTCCGACATTTTATATTATAAAGATTAATTTTATAATATAAAATGTCGGATTTTCTTTATTGATGCGATGAATCATTACTGATTCTTTTCTTTTTAATTGATTAATTATTTACTTATAAATTAACTAAATAATTATACAGAGATTTATCCAAGTGGTATATTTGGATATGACTATGATATGTACTAATTTATTCAAGTGGTATATATAGATATAACCATAAGTATACAGGGATTTATTCAATTGGTATAGATGGATATATCTATAAGTATACAGGAATTTATTCAAACGGTGTAGATGGATATAGCTATAAGTATACAGGGATTTATTGAATTGGTATAGATGGATATAGCTATAAGTATACAGGGATTTATTCAATTAGTATAGATGGATATAGCTATAAGTATACAGGAATTTATTCAAGCGTATAGATGGATATTGTTATGAGTATAATATACAGGAAGTATTAGAAAGAGAAAGGAGGTTACTTTACTAGAAATCCCATATCAATAGCAGATGATAAAAGTTGTTGATAGGTATAAAAATATTCTTTATTATGATCCTTGTCTATACATAAAATATGAGCAAGTTCATGGAGACAATGTTCGGTTATTAAATTTATATTTTGGGATGATACATCTATGTAAATATCATTTCCATTTTCAACATAAGATCCACTTGTACTTGGATATAAATTAAAATTTATACTTAATCCAAGATGTTTTAATATAATTAACATGCGCATTCTCACAATATTTAATACATAGTTTACTTCTTGTCTATTATCCCTATAAATAAATTGGTACAATAAAAATATAATAATTGTATAAAGAATAATTTCTCGTAGCATATCATAATTTTTCTTTACATTATATTTTTATTTCTTCAGCTTTTTAACAATTATTTCTTCTTTTTCTGATTATTAAAAACAATCAGATTCACTATTTCTTACTATCTATTTTTCTTGAATATTTAATATTTCTGTTTAATATATTTAATATTTATACTTAATATATTACAAATCATTTATAATATGTTAAAATATGGGTTTACATTGGACAACTAACTAGTAGATATGGAATGGTAAATTTGGACTAGTAGTAAATAAATATCCTAAATAATATAAAACAAGGATAAGAATAATATGAGAAGTGTGAAATGGAGAGGATTTATTGAGCTTCAACAGGCGAGAAGAATTTAGTAGTACGTTGTAATTTTTCAATATAGTCTTGTTGATTAGGAATAGTATATTCGTTAACAAAGAATGGAGCTAATAATACTTGTAGAGCAGCATAATTAAAGCCGGTTACATCACGTGTTTTTGGATCTTCATTATATTTGGCACTATTGTTGCTTGATTTATAATCATCACCATTCTTAATTTCACGAATTCTCTCTTTGAGTAAATCATAAGCAGATTTTCCTCCTGGGAAGATCTTACGAGAGAATAATTCGTACATAGGTTTATCGGGTTGAATAATTGCTTTGTTGTTTACATCCTTCAACTTATGTTTCTTAATATAAAATACCCAGAATTTAGTGAGAGAAATACGATCGAATACACCTTTATCTCCATTAAGATCAATTCTCAAATCGTCATCAAGATCACCATGATTATTTACGAAATTTACCATATGTAAATTCATATATTGTGGTGTCTTTAGACCATAATTACTTGTGCTTGTTTCTCTCTTTTTACGTGATGCTAAATCTTTATAACTTTCTCTCAATTCTTTCATGCTCTCAATTATTTCATCGAATTTACTTGCTTCTGGTGGTGTGAATCCATCTGGTAACAACTCCTTGTTTGTATTCTTTGTCATCGAATCTCTCATTGCTGTCGTTGTCTTACATAATTGATTTACATATGTATTGAAATCTTTCGCTGTTTTTGGTTTATATAACTTTCTCTCTTTTGCTATTACTGGTGCTACTTTTGCTTGTTTTACTTCTGCTGCTGGTTGGGTTTTTCTTGTGTTTCTAGGCATTCTTTTTTTATCTTTCCCAACCTAAAAATTCTAAAAAATCAATCTTGTTCCTTTTTAATTTTCCATATTTTACTCCCCTTTTTCCTTATTTTTTTTTATCTCTTTATCTTCCTCTTTCTTTTTCTTTTCTTGCCTCTTTTTTCTCTGATTTTCTCTTTTTCTTTTTCTCCTCTTTTCTCTTCTTTTCTTTAAATCCTCTTTTTCTCCCGTCTTTTTCTTATCTTTTTCTTACCTTTCCTCCATATTCTCTCTTATCTCTCCAAATTTTATTTTCTTTAAATCTTCTCTTATCCCTGAATTTTATCCTCTTTAAATCTTCTCTTATCCCTGAATTTTATCCTCTTTGAATCCCCTTCCTTGAATTTTATTCTCTTCTTTGAATTTTATTCTCTTCTTTGAATTTTATTCTCTTCTTTGAATTTTATTCTCTTCTTTGAATTTTATTCTCTTCTTTGAATTTTATTCTCTTCTTTGAATTTTATTCTCTTCCTTTAATTTTATTCTCTTCTTTGAATTTTATTCTCTTCCTTGAATTTTATTCTCTTCCTTTAATTTTATTCTCTTCCTTTAATTTGTCTTGTTCCTTGAATTTTATTCTCTTCCTTGAATTTTCCTTGTTCCTTGAATTTTATTCTCTTCCTTTAATTTGTCTTGTTCCTTGAATTTTATTCTCTTCCTTGAATTTTCCTTGTTCCTTGAATTTTATTCTCTTCCTTGAATTTTCCTTGTTCCTTGAATTTGTCTTGTTTCTTGAATTTTATTCTCTTCCTTAAACTTTTTTGTTCCTCGAATTTTATTCTCTTCCTTGAATTTGCCTTGTTCCTTAAATTTGTCTTGTTTCTTGAATTTTATTCTCTTCCTTAAACTTTTTTGTTCCTCGAATTTTATTCTCTTCCTTGAAATTTATCATCTTGTCTAAGTTTTATTTCAAGAATTTTATTCTACAAATATTGTATTATATCCTGTGTTGTATTATCTCAGAATTTCATTCAAGTATTATGTGGGTATTTATTGTATTCAAGTATTATATTATCTCTGCATTTTATGATTTTTGATACGTTTCCTTTCCCTCATATATTCCAAATCATCTCTTTGACAGACTTTCTCCTTTTTTCTCAAATAATTAAAATATAAATAATTTGTAAACTGTTCTATTACATTGTCTTTGTTTAAATAATATAAATATTATTTTATTCTGAAGTTATATTGTGTATAAAAATATATTCGTATCTCAATTAGCTTAAGGATTTTAAAAATAGATACGAATATAATTTTGTAAATTATATTGTTGTATAAAATATTTTAGGTAATTGATTTTTCAATTATATTCTTAACCAAATAATATCATAATAGATAAATCATAGAATCTTATTCTTGTATTCTTGTATTCTTATATAAATAATATCATAATAGATAAATTATAGAATCTTGTTCTTGTATTCTTGTATTCTTATATAAATATCATAATAGATAAATTATAGAATCTTATTCTTGTATTCTTGTATTCTTATATAAATAATATCATAATAGATAAATTATAGAATCTTATTCTTGTATTCTTGTATTCTTATATAAATAATATCGTAATAGATAAATTGTAGAATCTTATTCTTGTATTCTTATATAAATAATATCGTAATAGATAAATTGTAGAATCTTATTATTGTATTCTTATATTCTTATATTCTTATATTCTTATATAAATAATATCATAATAGATAAATAACTGAAGTACAAAATTATATTCTTATATAAATACTATATTGAAGGAATTATATTCTTGTTAACAATAGTGTAAATTATTAAATTATACTATTGTATTGTAATTATAATTCTGTAAATTAGAGAATTATAGGCTTGTGTATAAAAATATTTAATACAATTATCTTCTTGTATATTTATGCAAACTGCTAGATTATATATTTACATGAAAATTTAAACAATACATAAATTGTTGGACTTATAGATTATATTCTTCTATACAAAATATAAATACTCAAGTTACAGAATTATATTTACGTGTACAAGATTGTGTAAATTTTAGGTTATAGAATTATATTTACGTGTACAAGATTGTGTAAATTTTTATGTAGAAAGAATATAATTCTTCGAGTCACTTAATTATTCTTCTATACATAAAATATATAAATATTTGAGTTACAAGAATATAATTCTTCAAGTTATATAATTCTGTATAATATTATAGAAATTTTAATAAAAAGAATATAAATTTACAAGTTACAGAATTATATTCTTTTGTATAACAATATGCAATTTTAAGTTACAAGAAGATAAATCTATAAATCGTTATGCAACATAATTATTTTCTGTATAAAATAATGTGCGAATGTTAAGGATATAGAATTATATTATATAAATAACATACGAACCGTTTTGTTATGGAATATTAATATATGAATAGTTAAGTTACAGAATTATATTCTTGCTTAAATAATATATCAATCGTTAAGTTATGGAATATTATTATATAAATAATATATCAACCGTTAAGTTATGGAATATTATTATAAATAATATACGAACCGTTAAGTTATGGAATATTATTATTGTGTAAATAATATATGAACCGTTAAGTTATGGAATATTATTATAAATAATATACGAACCGTTAAGTTATGGAATATTATTATTGTGTAAATAATATATGAACCAATAAGTTACAGAATTATATTATTGTATAAATAATATATGAATCGTTAAGTTACAGAATTATTTATATTATTGTATAAATAATATATGAATCGTTAAGTTACAGAATTATTTATATTTTTGTGTAAATAATATATGAATCGTTAAGTTACAGAATTATTTATATTTTTGTGTAAATAATATATGAATCTTTAAGTTGCTGAATTATATTTTTGTGTAAATAATATATAAATCGTTAAGTTACAGAATTATATTTTTGTAGAAATAATATGTGAATCGTTAAGTTACAGAATTATATTTTTGTGTAAATAATATGTGAATCGTTATTAAAATAATGTATAAATCGTTATGAAAAATGATATATGAATCGTTAAGTTATAGAATTATATTTTTGTGTAAATAATATGTGAATCGTTATTAAAAATAATGTATAAATCGTTATGAAAAATGATATATGAATCGTTAAGTTATAGAATTATATTATTGTCTAAATAATATATTAATTATTGTCTAAATAATATATTAATTATTGTCTAAATAATAATATTAATTATCAAGCTACAGAATTATACTTTGTGTAAATAAAATATGAATCGTTAAGTTACAGAATTATATTCTTATGTAAATAATAACTTAATTGTTAAGTTACAGAATTATTTATATTATTGTGTAAATAACATATGAATCGTTAAGTTACAGAATTATATTTTGTATAAATAATAACTTAATCGACACGTTACAGAATTATATTCTTGTGTAAATAACATATGAATCGTTAAGTTACAGAATTATATTCTTGTGTAAATAACATATGAATCGTTAAGTTACAGAATTATATTCTTGTGTAAATAACATATGAATCGTTAAGTTACAGAATTATATTCTTGTGTAAATAACATATGAATCGTTAAGTTACAGAATTATATTCTTGTGTAAATAACATATGAATCGTTAAGTTACAGAATTATATTTTTGTATAAATAATATACAAACCGTTAAGTTACAGATTCGTATTCCTGTGTATATAGTATATGGATCGTAAGTTATAGAATATTATTATTGTATAGAATAATATTTTATGTAAAATAATCTTAATCGTTAAGTTACAGAATTATATTTTCAGTAAAATAATATCTTAATTATTATGCAAAATAATCTTAATCGTTAAGTTATAGAATTATATTTTCAGTAAAATAATATCTTAATTATTATGCAAAATAATGTATGAATCGATAAGTTACAGATTTATATTTTCAGTAAAATAATATCTTGATAGTTATGCAAAATAATATATGAATCGTTAGTTAAAGATTTATATTTTCAGTAAAATAATATCTCATTCGTTATACAAAATAATATTTTAATTGTTGAGTTAAAGATTTATATTTTTAGTAAAATAATGTATCTTAATCGTTAAGTTACATATTTATATTCTTCAGTAAAATAATGTATCTTAATCGTTAAGTTACAGATTTATATTCTTCGGTAAAATAATATCTTAATCGTTAAGTTACAGATTTATATTGATCAGTAAAATAATATCTTAATCGTTAAGTTACAGATTTATATTCTTCGGTAAAATAATATCGTAATCGTTAAGTTACAGATTTATATTCATCAGTAAAATAATATCTTAATCGTTAAGTTACAGATTTATATTCTTCGGTAAAATAATATCTTAATCGTTAAGTTACAGATTTATATTCATCAGTAAAATAATATCGTAATCGTTAAGTTACAGATTTATATTCTTCGGTAAAATAATATCGTAATCGTTAAGTTACAGATTTATATTCTTCGGTAAAATAATATCTTAATCGTTAAGTTACAGATTTATATTCTTTGGTAAAATAATATCTTAACCGTTATGTTGCAGATTTATATTCTTCAGTAAAGAATATCTTAACCGTTACGTTGCAGATTTATATTCTTTGGTAAAATAATATCTTAATCGTTAAGTTACAGATTTATATTCTTGTATAAATAATATCTTGATCGTTACGTTATTGATTTATTCTTCAGTAAAACAATATCTTGATCGACACGTTATTGATTTATATTCTTTAGTAAAATAATATCTTAATCGTCACGTTACAGATTTATATTCATCAGTAAAATAATATCTTAATCGTCACGTTGCAGATTTATATTCATCAGTAAAATAATATCTTAATCGTCACGTTACAGATTTATATTCATCAGTAAAATAATATCTTAATCGTCACGTTACAGATTTATATTCATCAGTAAAATAATATCTTAATCGTTAACGTTACAGATTTATATTCATCAGTAAAATAATATCTTAATCGTTACCTTACAGATTTTGTTATTCAGTAAAGAATATCTTAACCGTTATGTTGCAGATTTATATTCTTCAGTAAAGAATATCTTAACCGTTACGTTGCAGATTTATATTCTTTGGTAAAATAATATCTTAATCGTTACGTTGCAGATTTATATTCTTTGGTAAAATAATATCTTAATCGTTACGTTACAGATTTTGTTATTCAGTTAAATAATATCGTAATCGTTACGTTACAGATTTATATTCTTCGGTAAAATAATATCTTAATCGTTACGTTACAGATTTATATTCTTCGATAAAATAATATCTTAATCGTTAAGTTACAGATTTTGTTATTCAGTTAAATAATATCGTAATCGTTAAGTTACAGATTTATATTCTTCGGTAAAACAATATTTTAATCGCTAAGTTATAGATTTATGTTATTCAGTAAAAGAATATCGTAATCATTACGTTACAGATTTATATTCTTCGGTAAAATAATATCTTAATCGCTAAGTTATAGATTTATATTATTGGGTTAAAGAATATCGTAATCGTTAAGTTACAGATTTATATTCTTCGGTAAAATAATATCTTAATCACTAAGTTACAGATTTATTATTTAGTTAAAGAATATCGTAATCGTTAAGTTACAGATTTATATTATTTAGTTAAAGAATATCTTAATCGCTAAGTTATAGATTTATATTATTGGGTTAAAGAATATCGTAATCGTTAAGTTACAGATTTATATTCTTCGGTAAAATAATATCTTAATCACTAAGTTACAGATTTATATTCTTCGGTAAAATAATATCTTAATCGCTAAGTTATAGATTTATTTTACTAAAGAATATAAATCTACAAAGACCAAGACATTATTTGCATAACTATTAAGATATTATTTTACTGAAAATATAAATCTGTAACTTATCGATAAGTTATAGATTTACTAAAGAATAAATCTATAACTTATCGATTCATTTATTATTTTGTATAGCGATTTAGATATTATTTACTGAAAATATAAATTTGTAATTTAACGATTAAGATAATACTTTGTATAACAATTAAGATAATATTTTGTATAACAATTGAGATAATATTTTACTGAAGAATATAAATCTATAACGCAATCAATTAAACTTTGTATAATAATTATAAAATTGAATTATTAAAAAGTTAAAGGAGTTGTAAACTCGTGTTTGTCAACATATTAACGTTGTACAGTATGTAATAGGCCCGTTTCTCTTTTAATTTATACTTAAATTAAAATCATAAATAACATGATTAAGAATATAGATTATATAACCTACAAAATATCATACCTTATATCAATCATAAAAACAAAAGAGATAGAAATAAATACAATATATGAACTACTATATAGAATAATATTAATAACATTAGCAGTTCTAATAAGTTATCAATATTGTTGAAATATTCTTCGATTTTATAGAAAAATATTGGTGCAATAATGTTGTCATTAATTATATTAATATATATTATAATTAATAGTTACTCAAAACAAATAACTTTATTAAAAATTATATATTTGGATAATATAAATTACATACCAATCAGAATTAAAAAATTTTACCAGCGAGTTGAATAAATTTATCAGCGAGTATAATAAATTTATCAGCGAGTATAATAAATTTATCAGCGAGTATAATAAATTTACCGGCGAGTATAATAAATTTATCGGCGAGCAGAATTAATTTTTACCGAGTAGAATTAATTTTTTACTGAACGAGAATTATTTATTAGCCGAATTGATTAATATTACCTAATTTATTATTTATAACTTATAAACATTAATGTTTAAAAATTGTAAAATTGAATTATAAAAATTTTAAAGAGTTGTAAACTCGTGTTTGTCAACATATTAATCTTGTAAGATATATAGTTAAGATTCAGGTATTGAAAAATTATATGCTTATATAAATATAGTATATAGTTTTTTGTATATAAAGTTCAATTAATATTGTATTTAATACTTATAAAAATACAATATTACATAATAAATATGGAAGTTATCTTAATTTTTAATGAAATATAAAGGGATTATTAAAAATCAACAACACAAAGTGAAAAAATATAATTAAGAAAAATCAGTTATCAATGAGATAAAGAGAATAAAGAGAATAAAGAAAATGAGATAGGGGAAATAAAGAGAATAAAGAGAATAAAGAAAATGAGATAGGGGAAATAAAGAGAATAAAGAAAATGAGATAGGGGAAATAAAGCAAATAATAAGATAAAGGAAGAAGAAAAAGGAGAGATAAAGAAGAAAAAGAAGGAAAAAGAAGAATGGAGGGAGAAAGGAAAAGAGAGATAAAGAAGAGATAAATAAAAAAGGAAGAATGGATGGAGAGAAAGGAAAAGAGAGATAAAGAAGAAAAAGAAGGAAAAAGAAGAAAAAGAAGGAAAAAGAAGGAAAAAGAAGAAAAAGAAGGAAAAAGAAGGAAAGAAAGGAGAGAAGAGGGAAAAGAAAAGAGAAAAGGAGAAAGAGATATAAAAAGAAGAAAAAGAGAAGGGAGGGACTTAAAATTGAGTGAAAAACTGGAAAAAGAAGAAAAGGAGGAAAAAAAGGGAGGGAGAGAGAAAGGAGAGGAAAGAAAGAGAAGAAAAGAAAAAAAGAGATATCGCTGAAGATTTGTATCGCTGCAGAAATAAAGAAAAAATAAAGAAAAAACAAGATAAAAAAAAATCTTTCATAGGATAAAAAATGAGTAGTCTTACTGGAGAATTTAGACCTGTGGCAACCTATTATGAAATGGATTCGTTTGATCCAGAAAAAGTGGAGAAATACTTATATATGGGCTGCAAAGTCACAACACCATTTGCGAGAGTTATAAGAAAATCAACATGGTTTGCGCTATCAACAAAGAAATATTGTGCATCGGGAGATATAGAAGAATGTTTGACATATGATTTAAGTCCATGTCCAAAATCGACACTAGATTTCTTTTTGAATGCATGGTTAAGATTCAGAACACCATGTATATCATTGAAGAACACGGCTGCCCCATATCAAGCACAAGTACAAGTACCAACATTAACAGGATATGAATGTAGACCAGTATTCAGAGTATGTGGAGCATTACCAGCATCAACAAATGTGCCAATAGCACCAACAAATGTGCCATTATGTTCACCATGTACACCATGTGTCCAAACACCAATTATAGAATGTAATACAGTTAGAACAGGATGTATATTAGTAGCAGTACCTCCAGCAGCAGTAGGATCACCAATAAATCCAAATCCAGGATCATTCCCATTAGCAACAGATTATTGTACAGCAGCAGCAGTAATAGCAACATTAACAAGTGGATCACCATTCTTTGGTGTAGATCCAAATGATTTAGTAGTAGAACAAGTAATAGTAACACCAGGAGCACAAAGAGTATTCTTCGATAAAAATTTGGTAATAAACTGGATAGAATCATTAAAATTAAAATTAAATTGTGTAGTAGTAGAAGAATTCGATCGTGAATCATTGAAAGATCATATTCAATTCCGTACAAGTAATGAAAAACGCGCTAATTCTTTAAGTTTAGCCGGAAATAATTCAATACTTAATGGTTATACTGATGCTCATATTGGTAATTCTAACTGCAATGTCATTCCAAGTCAAGATGTAACTCTAATATTACCATTATCTAACAGTAGAGATGCATCAACAGCTATTCCATTCTTAAATTTATGTGGTAATAAAGTAGAAATTGAATTAAAACTTGCTCCAATAACTGATGTCCTTGTTTTCGAACGTGAAGTTGTAAATCCAGTTATTGCTCCAGTTGGTTCTATCGGTCTCACTCAAGATGTTGAAATCGGTCCCAATGTACCTGAAACTGTTGCCGTTCTTTCTGTTGCTGTATCTCCAACTATTGTAGGTGCACCTGATGCTGGTATTGCAACTGGTATTTTCGAAGTAGTTTCTCGTCCCTCATGTGTACAATTATCTCATAATCCCCATCATTCACACTTTAATCCTTGCGAATTCATCAATACTGGTCTCCTTAAAATTGAAAAACCTGTTCTTTTCGCTGAATATGCTACTGTTACTGAAGATGAACGTCGTCGTCATCGTCTCGCTGGTAAATGCCGTAGTCTTCTTATGGAAAAAATCGTTCCCATCACTATTCCTAATGTCGCTCCTGGTTCACGTGTCGAAATTCCTCTTCACGGTATTCAAGGTCAAACCAAAGCTATCTTCTTTAAAGCTGCAAATGTAACTGCTCAACTCCGTGGTGATTTCAATAATTATACTAACAATTCTGTTCATCCCTCTCTCGGTTGTGATAGTATAACCTCTGTCAGTCTCGTTTATGGTAATCAACAATACGCTTTCCAAGATTTCCCTGCTGATCAATTCTCAAAAGTTTATCCTCTTCTTCATTCTTCTTCTCAACCCGATTCTATCGGTTTCCATGCCCATTTCTTCACTCCTAATATTGATTCTCTTGAACCCCATGGTTCTATCGATCTTTCTTCCATTCCTTGTTCTAAACTTATTATTCAAACTACTCCTAGTGCTCTTTCCCCTCCTTTCATTGATAATAATGGCTGTATTTCTCAAGGTTATCCTAATACTTTCCAATATCAAATCGAAGTCCGTCTCCTTCAATGGCAAGTCTATAATCTTGTCGATGATACTATCACCTTTTGTTAATTCTTTTCTTCCTCCTTTACACTAAAATTTTATATTTACCTTTTTTACAATAACTATTTACGTTATTTTTCTTTTTTCATCTCGCATCTTTAATATTAAATTCTCTTATTTTATTTAATATTATTTCTCTCTATTTTTCACCTTCTCTTTCCTTTTCTTAATCTTCTTTAATATTATTTTGTTCTTCATTTTCTGTTCCAATATTATATTATCAGTTTTTATTATAATCTTTCTTAAATTATAGTTATATATAAAAATAGCTCAGTTCATTTTCATTTCCTTATATTCTTTCCTATAATAATGAATAAAAATATAATTGTATCGTCTCAAATAAGATTTTCACCAACGTATCTTCGTATCTTCTTAACTTCTTCTCAAAACTTACTAAGCTCTTAAATAAAATTTTGTGTATACGACATTATAAAATTTTATTATAAGTTTAAGGAAGTCGATAAATTAAAGTCAATGTAATATGAGTAATCGTATATTACTGGTATTACTTAGATGTAAAAAGGATTAGCATTTAACATAAACCGTTTTTAAAATAAATATCATCGTCATTTTTTGTTTTTTGGCTAATCTTTCTTAAATTATAATCTTTCTTATTTTCATTAATATTAATCTTATTAATATATTATTAATATTAAGTAAAATCTCCAGATTAAATATCATATAATTTTATATTATTGTTATTTAGTCAATAAATAATTTAAATGTAGCAAAGTATTATTATTTATCAAAAACTATTATTTTATGGTATACAAGATATATTTAAATAATATTCATCATATAAATAACTACATATAAAGGCAATGAGGTAGAAAGATAATATAATGATAGTAAAATAGGGAAAAAAAGGAAAAGAGAAGGGAAAGGAAAAGAGAAGGGAAAGGAAAAGAGAATGGAAAGATAATGGAAAGATATCCTTTTCCCTTATATTATATTATATTATCCTTTTCTCTCATTTTCCTATCATTCTTCTATTTTTCTCATCTTATTTATCTTTTTGTCATATAGTACTATTTCTTTCTCCTTTTCTATTATCTTTCCATTATCTTTCAGTATTTTACTATTTTACTATCATTATGTTAATATAATATAAAGGAAAATGGGAAGAAAAAGAGAATGATAGAGAAAAGGATAATATAATATAAGGGAAAATGGGAAGAAAAAGAGAATGATAGGGAAAAAGAGATAAAAGAATAATATAATATAAGGGAAAATGGGAACAAAAAGAGAATGATAGGAAAAAGAGATAAAAGGATAATATAATATAAGGGAAATGGGAAGAAAAGAGAAGAATGACAAGAAAAAGAGATAAAAGGATAATATAATATAAGGGAAAATGGGAAGAAAAGAGAAAGATAAAAAGGAAAATGAGATAAAGAAAAGTAAATAAGAATATATTGAGAAGAAAAGTGAGATAAAGAAAAAATGAAGGAAGATGTAGAATAATAAGAGTTAATAAGAAAAACAATATAAAGAATAAAAATAAAAGGGATATGGCAAGAAAAATAATATAAAGGTAAGATAATAAAGGAGAAATAATAAGAAGAAGAGTATAAGACGAAAAGGAATGAAAGTAATAAAGAAAGAATTGCAAAAAAAACAAAAGAAAAGGGAGAAAAAGTAAAATCAAGCGAAAACAAATAAATAAAACAATTTGAATGATTATGTTATTGAATATAAAGGGAAACATACAAGTAAGAGATAAAGATAGAAATAAAAATGAAGATAGAATAGGATAAAATTAAAACTCGAAAAAAGATCAAAATGTTGCCAAAAAAAAAATTTCATAAAAATAAACGAAAAAAAAGTTTTCAGTATCAAATAAAAATAATGTCTTGCTCACAAACTGCACCTTTTCTCAAAAGATCATATCGTGTTGTTTCCGGCGTTGATGAAACAGATTCATGCGGCAACAATAATGTTTTTAATTCATGTGGAAAATACGCTATTTGGATTATCCTAATTCCTCTCATCGTCGCCTTAATTCTCTGGTTGATTAAACCAAACTTTGTTCTTGAAAGAGATGTAAACGGTGTCTATCTTTTCGGACGTATTGATTGGTCACGTCTCATTCTCTGGACCGTAATTATCTCCATTGTTATTTATATTATTCTTTGGCTCATTTTTAGATGTTGTTCTTCCAAAACACTATAATCTCTTTTTCCCCTAAATTTATCTTTCATCTTCGAATATAGATATCCCTATTATCTATATTCTTTTCCCTAAATTTATCTTCCAATATATATCTTATTATTTATATTCTTTTCCCTAAATTTATCTTCCAATATATATCTTATTATTTATATTCTTTTCCCTAAATTTATCTTCTACTATATTATTTATCCTATTATTTATATTCTTTTCCCTAAATTTATCTTCTAATATATATCCTATTATTTATATTCTTTTCCCTAAATTTATCTTCTATCTCCGAATATGCTATTATTTATATTCTTTTCTATATTGTTTATCCACGATTATCTATATTCTTTCCCCATCTTTTGAACATTGATATCGTCAACTATCTATATCATCTCCCATATTTTTCTTATATTTTGCTTATAGATATCATCAACAATATTATTTTCCTTATATTTTGAATATAGATATCATCAACTATCTATATTCTTTTCCTTATCTTTTGGGTATAGATATCATCAAATAATTATGACATCCTAAAATCATCCATGCTCATTTTTTCTATATTTATCTCTCAATTATATTCTTTTCCATCTTTCTATATTTATATCTCAACTATTCTTTAATTAATAATCCAAATTAGCTATGTTCTATTTATATCTTTTGAATAAATATATCACTATTATAGTTATTGTATTGTTTATCTTTTAATATATGTATTAACTTTAATATTCTATCTTTTACTTCTAAAATAAAATTTTGTCTTATCTTTATATAAATTTAACTTTGCATTAAAACAGGTTAAGTATATTATATTTATGTTGATTTTTAGTTTAAATAATTAAATAAATGTAGATTATAAAATTTAGTCAAGACAATACTATTATACTATTTATACTATTTATACTATTTATACTGTTCATTGTTATTTTGATTAGAGTAGAATAATAACAATGAATAAACGAAAGAAAAGGAGATGAAAGAAAAAGATAATTAATGGAAATGAAAGAAAGATAATTTAATGGAAAAAAATTCTATTAAATTATTACTAATAATATAACGTTTATACAACTCTTGGACCTAATAGACCATTACCGACTAAACCGTTGTTTACACCATTTAAAACACCATTTACACCATTGAATCCATTAGGATTTGCGACGACCACATTTTGTCCGACCTGGGCATATTCTTGACCAACAGGAGCTACAGCTACAACATTTCCATTACGAGAACAGGAAGCCCACCAGATGAGCAAAAGAAGCAACAAGATAAGAAGAATCCAACCCCACATTTTCTTATACAAAGTTTATTTTTTGTTAAAAGTTTTAATAAAAGTTTTTTGTTAAAAATTATCTTCAAATTTTCCAAAAATTTTTTTACTTTATTTTTGTTGTATATTTTATCTATCTCACTTCATATTATTTTTCTTTTTCTTCTTCATGGTTTTAAATACTCGTTGTATATTAACAACTTAAACAAATATTTTTAGTTATTTCTTTTTATCTTTTATCTTTATATTGTATATTTATTCTTCTTATTCTTTTTAATTTCTTTATTATCATGTGTATTATATCTCTATCTATCTCTTTATAATATTTATAATTATCTACTTAATCTTTGAAATATATTTTGTGTACATTGTAAGTAATATTTACTTGTAATATTATAGTAAATATTACTTATCACATTACAACTTATACTTACTCTCATCATGGTAAAATGTTATAACATTATAACATGATAACATTATAACATGATAACATTATAATGTTATAACATGATAACATTATAATGTTATAACATCTACTTATCCAGTAAATCAATTAAATCTTTATATAATTATTGCATTATAATTTACACAAAAAGATAGAATTCCATTTTATAAATATAGATTATTTAATAAATATAATTGACTTAAATAATCTATATTAGTTAAAATATTGGTATAATGTTTTATAATATAAATGTTTATCAAAAAATGGCTAATATTGCAGTTATGTTGTAATGTCCATGTTTTTAAATAAAATATTTAAAGATATCATTTTGATTTTAATAAAGTTTATTGTTAGTATATAATAATAGGATGAGCAAAATATGTATAGCGTATGGATTCTACATAAAAAATAAATATTTATATGATAACCAAGCCAAAATTATTGATTCAGTTAATAGTATAAGAAAAAATATAGTTTTATGTGATAAAAGCACATTTAATATTAAAAAATTTTGCAATGAAAATCATTTTGAATCGCCGAATGAAGATCTTAATATTTCGCAAACATACTATAGTTTAGATAATTTGGATGAAGATGATATTAATCCTTCCAGCAGTGAAGATTATTTAAATATATACACAAATGTAAATCCCGATATTGATTCTGAAAATACATGCAAATATACAAAATTAAAATACTTAATAAGAAATGAACTTGAAAAAATAGAAAATAATGATTTGGATATAGAATACAGTAATAATCATTATTATATATTTATCAAAAAAACATTTAGATCAACAAACTTAACTTCTCCTTTGTTAATCAATAAATCGTTCGATTCATCTAAAAATTTGAGCACATTATCAAGATCTATTAATATTAAAGATTCCAATATCGATTATGTTATATTTGTATTATAATATTCAATATCGGAATATTTATTCCATTAAAGAGTATCATATAATTATATGATAATAATTAAAGAGTATCATATAATTATTAAAGAGTATCATATAATTATTAAAGAGTATCATATAATTAAAGAGTATCATATAATTAAAGAGTATCATATAATTATTATATAATAATTAAAGAGTATCATATAATTATTATATAATTATTATATAATTATTAAAGAGTATCATATAATTAAAGAGTATCATATAATTAAAGAGTATCATATAATTAAAGAGTATCATATAATAATTATATAATAATTAAAGAGTATCATATAATAATTAAAGAGTATTATATAATAATTAAAGAGTATTATATAATTAAAGAGTTATATTATTAGTATGATAGAATAATTATCAAAGTTAATATTGAACAATATTCTTTAAATAGAGTATTGAGAATAAGGATTAAATTTTCAAATAATTGAACAAGTCGGCTTGTGTAGTATTTGTTATTTTGCCGTTTTTGTATTTATATATATGTGGAACGTAATCTCTCAAATCATCAGCAATATTTTGTGATTCAACAAACAAAACGGTATCAGTATTTTTGAATTTATTTTTCTTTTGTAGATATGATTTCATAGATACACAATGATCGCAACGATCTCCATAAAGTACAACAAATGCTTCGGGTTTATTTTTGAAAAATTTATTCATAGCACTACGATCGAATTGTTTATTTTGTGTGGATGTATTTAGTAGGGATTGTTTATGTACAGTTGGTTTTTGAATTGATTTATTTAATAGAGCTAGTTTATGGGAGGTTGGTTCATTTACTTTATCATTCAAGAATTTATAAAATTCTTGGGGTGTAATATCGGATGTTTTACCATTAACATATTTATAAATATGAGGGAAATAATCCTTTATTTCAGGATCAGCGTTTTGTTCTTCAATAAACCAAACAGTATCAGTGTTTTTGAACTTACCCATTTTTTTTAAATCTGATATCATTGACTTACAGTGTCCACACCAGTTGGCATATACTATTACAAATGCTTCTGGTTTATTTTTTACAAATTTATTTATATCTTGTTTACTATATAATTTAATATTTGTATTATCGCTATCATCATCAGACACATCAGATGTATTAGATAAATCAGACGTATCTGATTTATTTACATCAGAATAAACATCATCAGAATACTCATCTGAATAATCATTTTCTGATAAATCTAAATCTGATGATTTTACTTCATTTTCTGTTCTATCTTCATCTTCAGTTCTATCCTCGTTTGAGACATCTGATGTTACACCCATATAATCACTCTTTTCACTTTCATTATCAGAATCGTTATTTGCGTATCTATTGCTTCTATCAACCAAACCCCTGAAAACATTTCCGAATGACATTTTAATTAAATTTCTTTTTTTTTAATTGTCTTTTTTCTTTTTTTCTTTTATTATTCTGCCTTTTTCTATATCTTCTTTCCTTCGTGTTCCTTTTTATTATCTTTCTATTAATTTGTCTTGTTGTCTAATTTAATTTTCTCTTGTTTATATAGTTTTTTATCTATCACAATTTTTATATTATCGCTTTTATATATGAGGATTTTTTCCTAAAAGAAAAAATTACTTAGATATTTATTTTGAAATTGTTAACGTTAATTTTTGCGTTAATAATTTTTGGTCTATACTATTTAAAACTGAATAAATATCTTTTTATAAATTATTATTATTTTGTCATAAAAATGAAAAAGCTTTTTTTTTAAATATAAATAATAATCAATCAACCCATGGATAATCATTTTGTACCATATATGGATAAAGATGCAAATAATAATATTAGCAATGACATTACAAATGCTATTTTAGAAATAACTGAAGAAACTAACGAAAAGTTAATATGTTCTATTAAAAATATTGATGTATCTATTATTAATGCTTTACGCAGAATTATAATAACTGAAATACCTTGTTATTGTATTAATACAGTTGAATTTATTAAAAATACTTCTGTTCTTGAAGATTATAACATTGAACAACGTTTATTTTTGATTCCTCTCAAAATGCCCCTCATAAATCTAGATGAACATAATATTGACTGTGAATGTAATTACTGTACCACTATTTTATCTGTTAATATTACAAATAATACACTCCATAATATTGATGTCACTACTAATCATTTCACCTCTACTAGTGAAATCTTTTTCTCTAATTCTGATCCTATCACTGTTGCAAAATTACGTCCCGGTGACTCTCTTATTATTAATTCCCATATTAAACTCGGTATTGCTAAATTCCATACTAAATGGTCTACTATTTCCAATTGTTATCATTGGCCTTTGGATATCTCTCAAGATAATAATTCTTTCCTTTTCTGTATCGAATCTAATGGCTCTTATACTGCTTCTAAAATTATGTCACTCGCTCTCTCTATATTAACTAAAGAATTATCTTTTTTACGTAATCATCTCGAAAATTATAAATTGTTATACAACGAATAATATTTTAATTTATCGTCCTTCTACTTATTCCCATCATTTTCTTAATGCATCAATTATATTATTTCTTGATAGATCAATTATATTCTCTTTATGGATCAATTATTTCTTGATAGATCAATTATACTATCTCTCTACAGATCAATTATATTATTCTCTTGATGGATCAATTATTTCTTGATAGATCAATTATACTATCTCTCTACAGATCAATTATATTATTCTCTTGATGGATCAATTATACTATCTCTCTACAGATCAACTATATTATTCTCTTAATGGATCAATTATATTATTCTCTTAATAGATCAATTATATAATTTTCGTGGTAGATAACAAGAAAAATACATAGAAATAATTTTGAAGTGAAGATACAAAGTCGATAAAAGAAATAAAAAGAAGAGAAAAACACAAATGGAATAAAGAAGACAAATAATGAAAAAATAAGTAAAGAAAATAAGGTATAATAAAAATGAAAATAGAAGAATTTTTGAAACAGGCAAAACCTTTGGATTTAGTATTTTTTCGTGGAAAAGGAACATACAGTGAAATAATAAGTTTTTTTGAATGGGTAAATTTTAAACAACAATATCCATGGACTCATGTTGGTATAATAGTTAATAAGAAAATAATGCCAACTTTAAATGTAAATGATGATAAACTGTATATATACGAAGCTGCATATAATGGTAAAAGTAAAGATGAATTATCAACAGTAAAAGATATAGAAACTAATTTACAAATATTTGGAGTACAAATTAGAGATTTAGAATCTGTTGTAAAATGTTATTTGCAAGATGGTCAACGTGTTGGTTTTGCTCCCTTATCATCCAGTATTTATGATAAATCAGTAACTGAATCTCAAGAACACTATGAATATAGATTTAAGCACATTCAGAAAACAATGGACTCCATACATCGTAAATTCTATCAATCCCAATATACAATAAATCCTTTTTCTCTGATTGGTTCCCTTTATAATTGGGCCTTTCACCATAATCCTTTCCCCAAAGATCATATTTTCTGTTCCATGTTCGTTTGTTATATCTTACAAAAACTTAATATTATACCTTCTACCATAGAACCAACCCGTATTACTCCAGAAGAACTTGCTTTACCCACTGTTAGTCCTCAGTTCCATAATTGTCATGTTTCTCAATTCTGTTCTTTGCCCATTGAACTTTCTCTTTAATTTATTCAATTCCACTTATTTTATCTTTCACTAAAATGTTTTCCACTAAATAGTATCTGCTTTTTACATACTAATTTTCCTTAATTTATAAATACTATTTCTTCAACAAATAGTATTTAATTTATAAATACTATTTCTTCATTAGGTATCGTTCTTGGATAAATAGTATTTCTCCAGTAAATAGTATTTCTTCGGTAAATAGTATTTCTCCAGTAAATAGTATTTCTTCGGTAAATAGTATTTCTTCGGTAAATAGTGTTTCTCCAGTAAATAGTATTTCTTCGGTAAATACCATTTCTTCAGTAGGTACCGTTCTTCGGTAAATAGTATTTCTTCAGTTAATATTATTTCTTCAGTTAATATTTTTTCGGCAAATAGTATTTCTTCGATAAATAGTATTCTTTAGTAAATAGTATTTCTTCGATAAATAGTATTCTTTAGTAAATAGTATTTCTTCGATAAATAGTATTTCTTTGGTAAATAGTATTTCTTCGATAAATAGTATTTCTTTGGTAAATATTATTTCTTCGATAAATAGTATTCTTTAGTAAATAGTATTTCTTCGATAAATAGTATTTCTTTGGTAAATAGTATTTCTTCGATAAATAGTATTTCTTTGGTAAATATTATTTCTTCGATAAATAGTATTTCTTTGGTAAATATTATTTCTTCGATAAATAGTATTTCTTTGGTAAATAGTATTCTTTGGTAAATATTATCACTTCAGTAAATATTATTGGTGTTATAAGTAATATTTTCTCTTATGTTAATATTATTAACCTGACATTTTATTGTTCAGTAAATATTGGTTTTCAACAAATATTTTTAGTTCTTTAATGTCAGGTTATAATATTGTTTAGTATAATTATAATATTTAGTATAATTATAATGATGTAGTATAATTATAATGATGTAGTATAAATGATACAGGATAATTGTGATAAAAAGAGAAGAGTGAAGATTAAGAAGGAACAGTTTTTTTGAAGAGAGAATGATAAATATGTTGAGGATTGGGTTGTGGATAGAAAGAAGTAAAAAGGAGAGAAAGACCATGTTGTCTTAAAAGAAGATTAAGTTCAGAACGTGACAAAAAATGGGAAAAATAGGAATCAAAAAAATCTTGTTCATGATTTACAAGGAATTGTTGTATAGTATGAACAAAATCGAGATAAATTTCGAAGAAAGGACCAGTACTATCGTGCTCACGGATGAATAATAGACCGTTGGGTTTGAGAACACGATAAATTTCAGAAACCAAAGTGGGAAGATCGGGAACATGATGAAGAACAACAAAACAAGTTATAAGATCAAAAGAATTATCGGGAAAGGGTAGTTCGGCAGAATTATTAACGATATAGTTAAAATCCGTAATATTTTGCTCGTACACATCTGTTCCATATATATTTTTTTTTTGTAATTTAAGACTTTTACCTAATGCACGAGTAATTGAACCATCACCGCAACCTATATCAAGATATTTAATAATGTTTGGAGGAGGAGTTATTTTATCTAACATTTCAACAACAGATTTTGCTCTTTCTCCTGCTCTATTTTCATTTTTCCCGTTTCCTTTTTCTGGATACTTTGCTATTGCTGAATATATAGCTTTATCTGATTTAAAACTAGATACTATTTGATTCAATTCATCTTCTGTTATATCATAATTCTTTTTTATATATTTAATCATTGTCGCTTTATATTGTTTCTTATTCCATAATGTCTCAAACTGATTTTGTGTTTTTACCGTTGGTCTACTCACTTTTACTCCTCTCATTCTATCTATTATTTCTTGATCTTTTTTTGTATATTGACATCCATAAAACATTTCATTACAATGCATCCATGAATACTTTTCTATTTCTTCTATTCTTTTTTCTTTGTTCTTCTCTTTTTTTTCCTCTCTTCCTATATTTTTTGCTATAAATCTTATTCTTTCTTTCCAATACGGCGTACTTTCTGTGCTATCTCTTATGACTGTAAATATAATTCCTTGTGTATAAAGATTGCAACTCATTTAATTTTTCAATTATCTTATTTTTTTTCTTCTTTTTTTATTTGTTTTTTCATTTCCTATCTCCCATTTATCATTCTTTCCTTTTTATTATTGATTCCTTTTGAATCCCTCTTTTTCTCTTAACTTTTAATTTTACATTTTCTTCCTTCAATTCTATCCATATTCTTAATATATATCCTTTAATATATCCTCCAATATTATATACTTCAACATATATCCTTTAATACATATCCTTTAATACATATACTTCAATATTATATACTTCAATATATCATTTAATACATATCCTTCAATATTATATACTTCAATATATCCTTTAATACATATCCTTTAATACATATCCTTTAATACATATACTTCAATATTATATACTTCAATATTATATACTTCAATATTATATACTTCAATATATCCTTCAATATATATCCTTCAATAAAATCCCATTTTTGAATAAAATATATTCTTAGATTCAATATATTCTTCAATCCATATCCTTCAATCCATGACCCATTCTTTAATTAAATCCTATTTTTCAATCCATATCCTATTCTTAAATTATTATATTCATGCGCTTTCTTCTATATTCTCGTATTTATTAATATTTTTCATTTCGTTGATATTCTTATATTTTACCCATATTATTTCTATTAAATCTATTCTTCCATTTCATTGATATTTATTCCATTAAATATATTATTTAATGGAATAAAATATGTCTCTATTCATTCTTCTACATTTCCATTCTCAAATTATCAAATATTTATCGTATTTTACATTATGAAGTATTGTATTATGTTTTTGTTCTCATTTTATCCCTTCTTGTATGTATTCTTTAGATATATGAAGGGATATATTATTGGATGTATTCTTAGATATATTATTAGATGCATAGAAATCGAATCGCTAATAATTTAGTAACTATTATAATTATCTAGATATTATATAGTGTAATGATAGCTATAAATGTATGTTTATTCTTTTACCTAAAAATAGGTAAAGGAAGTACAGTTCTCCCGTTTTAAAACGGACTTTAAAAATAAAATTTTTCAATTTTAAAATATGGTCACTTTAACATATGTGATTAAAAATACACCATATTAATAAAAGGGCTAAAATTCACTCTTATTTACAAAGTAGTTAAAGTAGTTAAAGTAGTTAAAGTAGTTAAAGTAGTTAAAGTAGTTAAAGTAGTTAAAGTAGTTAAAGTAGTTAAAGTAGTTGTAATTATTTTATATCCAAACATATAAAAAAACCATAATTATTACTATAAACTAAAAATAATTTTATATTTACAAAGTAGTTAAAGCAGTTAAAGTAGTTGTAATTATTTTATATCCAAACATATTAAAAAACCCATAATTATTACTATAAACTAAAAATAAATTTATACTTCTTCATCAACGTTAAAACCCAAATGAACCGCTCTTAAAATTAAGATTTACATCAATTTTTTGCGCAGAAGTAAATAAAACAAAAAGATATGCAAATAATTAAGTATTAGAGAATAGTGTTATGATGATATTTATAATTATGTTATTAGGCCAATAATAAAGACACAAGATTATACAATATTTAAATAAGTTGATGGATTAAAATATTATATTTGATGATTAAAAAAATATTAACTTTGAGTAGGGAAATTATATTGTGAAATTATATAATTTCTATTAATGATATAATGAACTTAATATATTATACTTTTGTATAATATCCTATTAATTACAAGGTGAATAATATTCTATAATTAATTATTAATAAAATATTAATAAAATATTTATTTTGTAAAAATAAAATGAAGCCTGACAACCAAATAATTTTCAAATAACGATAGATATATTATATAAAGAATAAGATACAATCTAATTATATTAGGATACAATCTAATTATATTAGGATACAATTTGTGAAAAGATATAATAAAACACTATAAAATATTATGAGATATTAAAAGGACTTAACTAAATAGTTATAAAATAATGTTATTGTATAACTAAAATATCAACTTAAATAATATATAGTTATAATGTAAATATGACTTGTATATTATCATATTATTTTACATATATATAATTATGTTGGTGATTGAGATATTATTTTATAAATGGTATAGATAATACAGTGTTTAAATGAAGAATCTAACATTGAATGATAAAGATAGTAATATGAAAACTGTAGTATAAAATATTATTACCTAAAATATAATTAAATCATTGAATGATAAAGATAGTAATATGAAAACTGTAGTATAAAACATTATTACCTAAAATATAATTAAATCATTGAATAAATATAATTATATCGAATTATGTAACAAGTTATGTGACAAGTTATGTAACAAGAATGAAATATTGAGTAGCAATAAAATGATAAATGGAGTAATTAAGATATAAAATATATAAAGTATTAAAATAAATATAATATTTAAGAATATGACAATGGAACAATGAAGAAATTTTCGATAAAATGATATAAAGAAAAAATAGAAAAGGGAAACAATGGAGGGGACAATGAAGAAACAGAGATTACTCAATATATAAAAGTAACAAAAAATATAAAACGCAGGAACGATTTAAAATAATTGGGAATTAAAAAGAAATGGATGGTGAAAACATTGAATCGTTTGAGAGTATCATTGACGATAAACATCCGACCGAAGATAAAAAATTCTTTAAAAAACAAGCCCGTAAAAATATTACTACAGACTTGGCTCCGACTATAGATCGTAATTCTGATTTAAAAGAAAACAATTTCCAAATTCATGAAATTAAATCTAATCTTAGACTTTCCCCTATTTCAAGATCACCAATTCCTACAACTTCTAAAAAACATATCATTAGATCAGATATTGTTGATTCATCAGATTATCGAAATTCGTCAGACTATAGAAATTTATCAGATTTCCGTGACTCTTCAGATTTCCGTAGATCATCTGATGTTCGTAACTTATCCGATTACCGTAAATTTTCAGATGTTCGCGATACATCTGATATTCGTAAATCTTCTGATATTAATCGTTCAGATGATATACCTGATGCAGGCGATTATATAGAATCTAACTATGTTCTTGATTTACCAGATTCTCGCACATCAACCGATACATATAATGCTTCTAGTTATATTGATTCTAATACTTTATCAAATATTGATTCTACATATAAATATAGTAAAATAGATACACATAATAACAATCAAAATTTTGATCAAAATTATAATACCAATTTAGACAATAGAAATTCGACCGTAACATATACAGATATGACAAATTCCGATAAAAGAAATTCAGATAAAAGAGATTTAGGTGTCAGAGATCCAGATAAAAGAGATTCAGGTAAAAGAGATTCAGATAAAAGAAATTCAGATAAAAGAAATTCAGATAAAAGAAATTCAGATAAAAGAAATTCAGATAAAAGAAATTCAGATACTAGAAATTCAGATACTAGAAATTCAAATAAAAGAGATTCAGATACTAGAAATTCAAATAAAAGAAATTCAGATACTAGAAATTCAAATAAAAGAAATTCAGATACTAGAAATTCAGATACTAGAAATTCAGATATTAGAAATTCAGATATTAGAAATTCAGATATTAGAAATTCAGATAAAAGAAATTCAGGTTCTAGAGATTCAGATAAAAGAAATTCAGATACTAGAAATTCGGATAAAAGAAATTCAGGTTCTGGAGATTCAGATAAAAGAAATTCGCATATTAGAGATTCGAATAAAAGAAATTCAGATATTAGAAATTCAAATAAAAGAAATTCAGATATGAAAGATTCAGATAAAAGAGATTCAAATATTAGAAATTCAGGTATTAAAGATTCAGATAAAAGAAATTCAGGTATGAAAGATTCAGATAAAAGAAATTCAAGTATGAGAGATTCAGGTATGAGAGATTCAGGTATTAAATATTCAAATAGCAGAAATTTAGATATTATAGGTACAGATTATAATTCAAACGATAAATATTCAAATAAAAGAGATTCAAATAAGAAAGATTCAGATAAGAAAGATTCAGATAGTAAAGATTCAGATAGTAAAGATTCAAATAAGAGAGAATCAGATAAAAGATATTTTGATAGTAAAGATTCAGATAAGAAAGATTCAGATAGGAAAAATTCAGATAAGAAAGATTCAGATAGGAAAAATTCAGATAAGAAAGATTCAGATAGGAAAGATTCAGATAGGAAAAATTCAGATAAAAAGGATATATATAAAGAAGTATCAAGTGAAAGAAATTTAAATAGCGAAAATAAAGAAGACAATAATAGTGGAAAAACAGTTAAAAATAATATATATGGGGGACGTAATAATAGAAAATCGAGCAAGAGAAGGGATATTAGTCAAGAAAAATTAGATGAATTCAATTCTTTAAATGAAGAGAAATTAGATGAATTCAATTCTTTAAATGAAGAGAAATCGGAAGATGAAGAGAAAAGTATAATGAAGAAAGATATGTACAAAAAAACAAATGAGATAAATAAAAAATATGAGAAAGAAAATCAGTATATTAACATGAATATTTCTGACTTATCATCTGGTTCACAGGGTAAGAATATATATGAAGAAAATTATAGAACAGAAGAAAATAGTAAATACAATAATAATCCAAAAGATAAAAATCAAGGAAAAGACGAAAAATCAGATAAACAACGAAACAGTTATGAAAAAACTTATTTATCCATGAAAAATTCGTCTGACTCAATAAATAATTCACCTTTTATTCAAAATAATATTCAAAATAATATTGAATCCAATAATTCAGGAGACAAAAACACTAATTATTCCATTAAAACATCTTCTTCTCTATCAACTACATCTTTATCATCCCGTAGTTCTAGTTCTGATGATTCTGATGATTCTGATGATTCCGATGATTCCGATTATGACACTAGCGATTCTGATACTTCTATTTCAGATTCTGATACTGAATTAGAAATTAACAATGTAAGAAGGTCTGGAAGCGCAAGAAAATCTAATTCTAATGATACAAGAAAATCTAATTCTAATGATACAAGAAAATCCAATTCTAATGATACAAGAAAATCCAATTCTAATGATACAAGAAAATCTAATTCTAATGATATAAAGAAATCAAATGATGAAAGAAGATCAAATGGTGAAAGAAAAATAGGAAGTGCAAGAAGATCAAATGGCGAAAGAAAATCGGGAAACACGAGAAAATCAGAAGAGGAAATAAAAACTAATGACAAGAGGAGATCGAATAATGAAAGAAAATCAAAAGATATAATAAAAACAGTTACTTATGATACAGTACTAAATGATAGTAAATTTGATGATAGTAAAATAAGTAATAGAACATCACAAGAGAAAAGAAGAATAGATAGCGAAGGGAGAATAGGAAGTGAAGGGAGAATAGGAAGTGAAGGGAGAATAGGAAGTGAAGGGAGAATAGGAAGTGAAAGAAGTGTAAATAACAATATAAGATCAGATATAAGTATAAGATCAGAAGAAAATAGAAAAGGAAGAATAAATAATATTAAATTAAGCGAGGGAGAAATAGAAATAGAAAGAAACGAGGTGGGATCGCCACACACACCAAGAAATAAAACATCATTATTGAAGAAATCATATACAAGGAGCATAAATAAAGACGAACCAAATATTAAAATAAACAATAAGGAGATAAAAGATGAACAAGGAGAGGAAAAAATATATAAATTATCACAAAAAATAAACCAATTCATAATAACAGAGGAAAGAAATACTGGCAAAGCAACACAAAATAATGAAGATGAGAAAATAAAAGAAAGAAGTGGAGAAAAATTGAAGAAAAGCATAGGAAAATTTATAACAGATTCAACATCAAAAAAGAGAAAAAATCCAAAGAAAAGAAAGAATGATAGTGATGATAGAGATAGCGATGAAAAAGTAACAGAGATGACAGAAGAAGAAGAAATAAATGATTTAATATGTAAAATAGCAACATTACACGATAATTATTCTTATATAGAAATACCAAAAACAAGAAATTTAAAAGAATTAAGAAGATACTATAGAAGATCAAAGGGTCATGTTACCAAAAATTTCAATATTGATAGTTTTAAAATTTATCTTGTTATTTTCTTTCTTATTATAGAATGGCTCGGTAAAAAGATAGTCGGTGACGAAATGTCCGGTTTCCTTAAAAATCAAATTATGGTTCATGAAAAATACAATCGTCTCTTAGCTGAACTTGGTGAAAAACAATATACCACTATTGGTTCTAACTGGCCTGTTGAACTTCGTTTAGGTATTATGGTCCTTGTTAACGCTGTCATATTCGTTGGTATCAAAAAGGTTTGTTCCAGTGGTTCTTCTGCTGATAATACCTCTCATATTGTTCAAAATCTCGTCAATAATGTCGGTCTCCAACCTAATAATACTTCTGAATCTTCCCAACCCAATTTATCTTCTATGGGTGGTTTCAGTGGATTGCTTAATCTTGTTGGACCCATGTTCGGTCTCGGCTCTCAATCCCAATCTCAATCCCAATCTCAATCCCAATCCCATCATCAACCTCAACATATTCCCCAACAACCTGTCAAATCTTCTGATATGAAACGTCCCACTTTTAAACGACGCGTTCGCTAATTTATTCCTTGTTTATAATATTATTTTATATCATTACATAATATATTTTGTTCTATCATTTATCACAACATTTCATTTCACATATATCCATCATAATATTCTATTTTATCATACCTATCATTTTATTATATCACATTGTATTATGTTTCATTTTATTATATCACATCTATCATTTTATTATATCACATTGTATTATGTTTCATTTTATTATATCACATCTATCATTTTATTATATCACATTGTATTATGTTTCATTTTATTATATCACATCTATCATTTTATTATATCACATTGTATTATGTTTCATTTTATTATATCACATCTATCATTTTATTATATCACATTGTATTATGTTTCATCATATTTCATCATATTTCATCATATTTCATCATTAGTACTATATATAATACTATATAATATTAAAATAGTATTATATATTAAAATAGTATTTTAATAAAATACAGTAAATAAAGTTACCATAAAATTTATTTCATGAAAACTTTAAATCAAATAAAACGAAGAAAATACTATTAAAAAATAGACAAAGTTAAAGAATCGGTTTGTTAAATAAAATGAAGGTTGCTGATTTATTTCTATCAATTTATGATAAACTTCCTGATTTAGATCCGCCTATTGATGAAGTGATAGAAATTCAACCTAATGTTTATCTTATAAATCCTTATATTTATCCTTTACCTATAAAACATTATGATGACCAGGATGATGCGTATGATGATATAAATAAATTTATAGATAATTTTGCACTGGACAACAATATACCTTTCGATTATTATTCCAAAATTCCAATTTTTCTTCATATACTTTTTTCCTGTTTATCTAATATTCTATCTAAAAATTAATATTTACTTTTATTTTTCGCAACTTATTATTCTATTACCCAAAAACCTAAAATAACCTAAATCGCTATTTTAAAAACGATTAACGTCATTTTTTCAGTGTTAATAAAAATGTTTAACGCTATTTTATATTTATGGGTATAAATTTTAATATTACAATAGAATAATAGTATTAAGACATAATACTATTAAGGTATAATAATTGTATAATATAGATATAATTATTATATAAATTTTATATTTTATCAAATATAGAAGGTGATAAATATATTATTTTTTTATGACAAGGTGAATAAGGAGACAATATATATTCGCCGTTTTTATATTGTCTAATGGGTATTTTGATACTTAAATCATTATTACAAAAAGTATTTAGTTCACTTTTATCCTTATTAATATTTTCATTTTCTTGAATTTTAATTGTGTTGTTATCCATTTTTATTATCGAAATATAAAAAGTTTTATTTTATTTTTATGGAATCCGTTTACTATGCTATTATTTAATGTATATGGTTCAAAATAGAATAGCGTTATATGTTATTAAATATAATATATACTATTAATGATGTATTATAAGTAAAAATAGAATAGCGTTATATGTTATTAATAAAATTTAACAAAAATAGTTTAAATAATGATTTACGTAAACCATTATTTAAATATAGATTGTAATTAAATCCATATAATTTCCTTATATCTTTTACACCCTTTTTGAATTAAAATATAATTGAATCGTCTCAAACAAGATTTTCACAAACGCATCTTCTTGACTTCTACTTAAAACTTCCTAAGCTCCCAAATAAAATTTTCACAAACGCATCTTCTTGACTTCTACTTAAAACTTCCTAAGCTCCCAAATAAAATTTTGTGTATACGACATTATAAAATTTTATTATAAGTTTAAAGAAGTCGATAAATTAAAGTAGATTTAATATGAGTAATCGTATATTACTGGTATTACTTGGAGGTAAAAAGGATTAAATATGGATTGTAATTAAATCCATATAATTGAATGAAGAAGATAAACAGGGAACATAAAAATGGAGAATATTGGGAAGAGATAAAGTAATTTTAGTTAATAGGATTAATGAGATTAAATATCAAAAGATGGTAATTTCCAGTTAATTGGACTGATAGAATTGTTAGTAAGATATGTATTAGCTTGAACAAAATGGTTACTATCAGAAAAACCATTATAGAAACTTAGGGGAGAAGGATGGCTTGTTTCTAAAACCAAATGTTTACGTCTATCAATAATTTTTTTATAAGCTTGACTTTCTTTTCCCCACAATAGAAATACTAAATTTTTTTTGTTATCTGATAAAAATTCTACTAAAGCAGATGTAAATTGTTTCCATGGTCTTGAATGTGAATTTTTTTGATTAGCAATTATTGTGAACGCTGAATTTATAAGAAGTACTCCTTGAACAGCCCAATCTGTCAAATCTCCACTTTCTGGTATCACAAACCCATCTACCGTTTTTTCCAACACTTTATATATATTTTCTAAACTTTTAGGTACTCCATTCCTCGAACTAAACGATAATCCAACAGCATCTCCCGGTTTTGGATACGGATCTTGCCCCAATATTACAACTTTCACATTATCATAGCTAGTATGTACAAATGCATTCCATAAATAATTTATTGGTGGTAATATTTCATTTCCCTTATCAACATCTTTCTTTACAACATCCGATATTGTTCTTATTATTTTTATTTTTGATAGGAAAAATACATTCCAACTATATGGTATATTTTTGTTTGTGTATTCATATATATCGTACTCCATCCTTTTTATTTTTTATTTCCTTTTTATTTTTCTCAATTCCTTTTCTTATTTCCTTCTCTTTTCATCCCCTTTTTACCCTCTTTTCATCCTCTTTTTACCCTCTTTTACCCTCTTTTCATCCTCTTTTTACCCTCTTTTCATCCTCTTAAACTCGTTTAATATCTATTGCTACGCTACCTTCGTAAATCTGAATACGACTACCAATAGTAAATTAAACAATCATTATTATACTTATATATCCTTTTTCTTTTTTTATACTTTAATTATATAACAACCAGTTGTTATATCGGTATAACTATACATTCACTCAACTAAGTAATTACATATATTATTTTTAACGATAAATCAGAATATAATTTTACTCTGGATATAATTATTTAATTATCCTACCGAATAATTATTTAATTATCCTACCGAATAATTAATATATTATCCTACCGAATAATTAATATATTATCTAGCAAAACTTTGAGTTTTTATGTAATTATATAATTATGCGACTGAATAATTTATATATTTTATATATTTTATGCATATTAACATACTAATAACTTAAGCATCAAGCTATTATTCCATATAATACTATAAATATATAAATTAAACATAATATAAAATATCTATTTGTTGTTTAAGATATATTTTATATAAAGTATTATAACTAGAGGATTAAGATGTAATAATATACATTATATAATTATATCACTGAAGGATTAAGATATAATTATATATATGAAGAATTAAGATGTAAGTGAAGGATAGTATATAATTATGTGACTCACAACATTAAAATATTCCCAAAAATAGAAATATTACATGCAGCTGAACGATAAAAATATTGTTAACTGAGGAATATGAAATATAACTCAAGAATAAATATATTATTAACTGACAATTATTAAATATAGCCGAATGATAAAAATATTATTCTACAAGAGAATTGAAAATATTATTCTACAAGAATTGAAAATATTATTCTACAAGAATTGAAAATATTATTCTACAAGAATTGAGAATAATATTCTACAAGAATTGAGAATAATATTCTACAAGAATTGAAAATATTATTCTACAAGAATTGAAAATATTATTCTACAAGAATTGAGAATATTATTCTACAAGAATTGAAAATATTATTCTACAAGAATTGAAAATATTATTCTACAAGAATTGAGAATATTATTCTACAAGAGAATTGAAAATATTAAGCAAAAAGAAATGATAAGGATAAATATCGAACGAGTTAATATAATAATAAATAGATTTAAAGGGAAAAAGAAAAAAATATAAGATATAGAGCTGAAGAACAAGTTAAAGAAGGACAGAAAAAAATAAATAAACAGATTTAAAGCGAGAGAAGGAGAAAAAGAAGGATGGAAGAAAAAAAAATTAATATGGTTTAAAATTGAACAATTAGAAGAAGAAAAATGACATCAGAAGAAACATATTCTGAAGGAAATAGCAGTAACTTTGGAAAATATGCAATTATTGGATTAAATATAGGAATAGTTTTAGCGGGTGGATTTTATTTATATAAAAGGGACGAAAATTTGCAAAAACAAATTGATGAGCTAAAAATTTCTATTGAAAATATCAAGAAAATTTATGATAAAACAAACTCAGAATGTATGCTTTTAAAAGAAAAATATGATGAATCTCAAAAATCCAATAAAGATGTTCTCCTACAACTACAAAAATTCGAGTTAATGTTTAGAGATATTAAATCTGATAACAAAAATATGAGAGAAGATATTGATTGGTTGGCCGACAATTATAGCAATATTAATAACGCTAATTCTAATACTATTAACGATATTATTAACGATAATAGAAACATTAGTATGAATAATAGAAGTTTTTCGAATAATAATAGAAGTTTTTCGAATATTATTCGAAACAATAATATTAGGAACAATACAGCTAATAACAGAAATAATAGAAATACTAATAATAGTAATAATAGAAATAGTAATAATAGAAATAGTAACAACAGAAATAATAGTAATAATTATAACACAAATAATGAATACGAAAATGAATATGCTAATGAATATGCTAATGAATATGCTAATAAATATCAGAATAATTATAGTAACGAATATGATAACGAATATGATAACGAATATGATAACGTTAATGATAACAATGATAATAAGTATAATAGGAATAGCGGGATAGAGGAGAAAAAATATAGTGAGGAAAGAGATAGAAGAAATGAAGTATATAAAACAACAATAATAGAAAAAGATATAAGAAATAAAAAACATAAAAGGGAAAAGAATAACGGAAACAATAAAATAGATGGAGAAAAAGTTGAAAGAAATAGAGGAGAGAATAAAAGCGGTAATAAAAACAATAAAGAGCATAATTTAATAGAAGAAAAAAACGAGAAAAGATCGCGTAAGGACTCAACACGGAACGAAAATTTGGAAAAAGACATAAAAATAATAGAACATAAAAATTTAAGTGAAAAGGAAGGGTCAGCGAAAAAATACAGAAAAACAACAAGTTCATCGAAGGATAGTATGGATAAAAAAGAAATTAGTTCGGATGAGAAAAGGAATAGAAAAAAGGAGTCGAAAAAAGAAATAAAAGCAAGTGACGTAAGAAGAGATAATAAAATAACTAATAAAAAAACAGTTAATTATGATATCACAATTAAGTCAAGAAATAGTACAGAAAAAGACTTGATTGACAATAAATTATTCGATAATGTAGATAATACGACACATATAGATTTTGTAGGTGCTAAATCCCATAATAACGATGTTCCTTTGTTGCTAGATTTTCCAAAACATAACACAAATAATACAAACAATATAAATATAGACAACGAAAATGAATCTGATACAAGAGAATTAAATCGATCGTTTAAGCGAAATTTACATTACTCATCAAATAAAGAAGATTTCCCCAATGAAAATTCTCCCAATAAAAAATCTGAGTCCACGAATAGTCCAGTTTTATCGGGTAACAATACTAACTTTTCATCAAAAACTGATATTAATTTAGATTATTTAGACAACTCTCATCATTCTGATTCTGATGATTCTAATTCTAATGATTCTGATTCTGATGATTCTGACTCTGATGATTCTAACTCTGATGTAGATTCACATAGAATAGTAAATGATGATAAATCTGTTTGTTTTGTGAACAAAAAAGATAATACAAATCCTTCATGTCATTTCTCTCCTGTTACTTCAGATTCAGATAGTGAAAGTGATCAAGACAGTTCAAGTGATATAAGCGATGTCGAAGCTCATAATATTTTACAAGGTTTATGGAACAATAAATCATCAAATTCCAAAAGAAAATCTCATCGCTGATGATAATTAAAAATCATCCATTTTAATTATTTATAATGTATAAATAATTAAAATATTTTAATTATTTACATATTGTAATGATTGAAACATTATTCGAATTTAGGAGTAATTATATCTTCATCATTTTCACTATCACTTTCATCTTCATTTTCACTTTCATTTTCACTTTCATTATCTTCGTTGTCTTCATTATCTTCATTATCTTCATTATCTTCATTATCTTCATTATCTTCATTATCTTCATTATCTTCATTATCTTCAGCCAAATCAGATTGATTTTGAGATTCACGACTGAGAGAAGATTTAGGCAAACTGTATGGTGTTTCGAAAGATTTATTAACATCGTTGGAAAGAAGTAAGGGCCAAATATTTTGACGGAAAAGGTTGAGGAGACCGATGAGATTTTTAGATTCAGGATAGTTGAGAAGTTCGGGGAAAACATCGCTAAAAGTAGCAGCATAAGAATTGAGAAGAGAATAATTAAAAGCATCAATAGAAGAACCAGATAAAAAGTCAGTGATATCAGAAGAGGAAAGACCGAATTTACGACCACGAGATTGGTAATGTTTAATGAAATATTGGCGTTGTAATTCTTTACAAAATTCTTTGGGAGCAAGATCAGGACTGATGTTTAAATTTAAATCACGTGAAATAGAATGTAAAATTTGAGGATCGGTTGATATACAAGAACCACCATGAAGTATATATTTTAATTTATTGAGAGCATATTTAGCATAATGATTGCTTATCATTGAACAAAGATCGTTTCTGATAGTATATTTATCATAAGCTAAATAGAGACGATCAGCAATACATTTAAGAGCTTGAATACTGATACCACAATTGAAAGTACTTAGATCATAAATTTGAGGATCCTGATCGTCACAAGTATCTTTTTTGTTGGATACTTTTCCATTTATATTTGTAGATGGTTTTATTTTAGGGGAAGGTGATTTAGGAGAAGGAGACTTAGAAGGTTTCTTTGATTTTTTAATAGGTTTTTTAGGAGAAGGAGAAGGAGAAGGAATAGGAGAAGCAATACCAGCTTGACGGCGATCTGCTCTTTCAATAAGGGAAATAAGATCACCTTTATTAATACGACTAACATTTGGTATACCTTTTTGTTTTGCTATAAGTTTTAGTTCTGCAAGATTTATAGAACGATAATTTGGAGCACCTATTTGTTCGGATGGATTTCTTACAGTTATACCTGCTCTAGATAGATAATTAATAAGAGAATCAATAATTTGTTGTTTATTCATTTTACTACGATCAGTAATACTCGCAAACGCGGCAAGTTTACGAAGATCAGGTAATATAATATCTTTTATAGATCCATCTGAATTTATTAATGTTTCTTTTATATTTTTAGCAACTTCTCTATAACCTGATGTTTCTGATTTTTCCAACATAGAATACAGTGTGTCTTTATTCATATCTCTTCTAGCTGCTAGACCTGCTGATTTGGCCAATTTATATAGTTGTGTTTTAGTATAATCATCTACACTATAATTGGGATCAAATTCTTCTATATTAAGAGGAGCACTCTTCTCTATGTCTGTATTTTCATAATATTTTTTCAATGCATCAAAATATTGTTGTTTTGTCTTCAATTCACTTCTATTCTCAAGTCTCAAATTTTTTGCTAATTCCCTCAATTCCTCTAATTTATAATCTTGTGTTGTTCTATCTGGATCAAATGTAATTATTCCATCACTTTTCGTTCTTGTTCTTGATCCTGTATACGTATTTTCATTTCCTTCGGTATTCGATTCATTTGTTCCTTTCTTTTTCTTCCTACTTGTTTTTTTTCCTGCTGATTCTGGTTTTTCATTTATTAAATATAAATTATCATATAATTCCTGTTTACTCATCCTTGCTCTTCCTTTTATACCTGCTTCTCTTGCTAGTGTTTCTAGTTCCCCTTGTTTATATTCTTCCACTGGTATATTTGTATCAAATACTCTCTTATTCTCATTTTCCTTATTTCCTTCTTTATTATCATTTTCCTCATTTCCTTCTTTATTCTCACTTTTATTGTTTTCTTGTTTTTCTTCTTTATTCTCTTTCTCTGTTTTTTCCTTTTTCGCTTTCTTTGACGATGTTTTTTCTTTTGGAGTTTTCACTGGCGATTTTTCTTTTGGTTTCTTTGACGATGTTTTTTCTTTTGGAGTTTTCACTGGCGATTTTTCTTTTGGTTTCTTTGACGATGTTTTTCCTTTTGGAGTTTTCACTGGCGATTTTTCTTTTGGTTTCTTTACTAATGTTTTTTCTTTTGGAGTTTTCACTGGCGATTTTTCTTTTGGTTTCTTCGCTGATGTTTTTTCTTTTGGAGTTTTCACTGGCGATTTTTCTTTTGGTTTCTTCGTTGATGTTTTTTCTTTTGGTTTTTTCATGGGTGATTTTTCTCTCGATTTTTTCACTGTTGATGAATTTGGTTTGGACTCAGTTGATATAGGTGATCTTTCTTTTGATTTTTTTGTAGACGATTTTGATTTAGACTCAGTTGATATAGGTGATCTTTCTTTTGATCTTTCTTTTGATTTATTGATTTTAGGGGATTGATTTGGTTTAGAAGTAGATGTTTTTGATACTTTTCGTTTAGGAGAGGATTTTTGAGATTGAGATTGAGGTTGAGATTGAGGTATACGAGATTGAGATTGGGATTGGGATTGGGATTGGGATTGAGATTGAGGTATACGAGATTGAGGTATACGAGATTGAGATTGAGAAAGACGAGATTGAGAAAGACGAGATTGGGAGGAAGAAATGGGAGAGGGAGAAAAGGAAGAGGAAGAATTAAAAAGGGGAGTGTTAATATTGGAGAGAGAAGAAGAGGGAGAATCGGGAGAATTGGAGAGAGAGGAATTGGAAAGAGAAGAGCGAGGAGGGCGAGAGGAACGAGAAATATTATTAAAATTGGTAGATTTTTGAGACGTAAAAGAACGATTCATTTTTGATATGTGTAAAAAAATTTGTTGACTTTTAATTTTTTAACAAAAATAAATACTAAAATAAAATGTTTGATGTCATTCAGGCAGAAATTGAGAAGTTAGAAGCAGTGAAAGATTTGAATGTTAATGTAAATTTCATACTTGTGAGAGGAGATAAAATATATAATGTATTTAAGATGGTAGAGGGATATGAGAAAGAGGAATTGAATGGATTATATAAAGAAATAGGGAAATATAGGAAAATGACAGGAGAGAAGATGACAAGTAGTGAATTTATGATAATATGGTCAGCAACAAAAATAAGTACAAAAGCAGGATATCAGGAGAAAAACGAATATTATAAAATAACAGAAGAATTTGTGGAGGAGCATTCGGATACGAATATATTACAAAATTATTTTAATACAAAATTGCAAGAATATAATGCAGTATATAGATTAGGAAGAACAAATAATGATATTAAGAAAACAGATAGTTATAAACAAAGTTTAATAGAATTTAAAGAATTTTTAGGAGGATTACAAGCAGTACATGGTTTTGATTATGATGTAGAAGAAAGAGTATTAGAGATACCTCATAATTATGAGCCAGGATATGGGATAGATATGTTTAATGAAATACAAGTGAACGATTATGTAAATTTTGTAGCTATAAATCTAAATCGTATAAAAACAGAAAAAAAGGGAGTAAAAATATCGACAGATAGAAGATTTAAAATTTTCAATAATCCTAGTAGAGCTTTTTCTTTTCCTTCTGAATGGAAAAATGAAACAAATATACCTTATACACTTAATATGAAGATTTATACTCGTGAAGATACTCCTGAATTATATAATAATAAAAGTTCATATAGTAATATAACATATGAATTTACAAATAACAGATTTCTAATGTATTATCCAGTGGAGAAAAGTGAAAGTCAAGAAATAGTAGTAAAAAGATTTACATCAAGATTACCAAATGTAAAATTTGAAGAACCTGTAGAATATCAGGTTACAGGTTCTTTTGTTGTTAGAAATTTTGTTATAAATAATGCAGTATTTGTAGATATGATAATGACAAATCCTATCTTACGTAATTTTGTTTACGTTGATGAAAGTCAAAACACATTTGCTCAAAAGAAAAGATTAACGTTACATTTTGTTGTTGGTAGTCAGCATGTTAGTATTACTCTATCTTTACGTAAATCAAAACAAAGCGAAATATTTTATTATGAAGACACAGGAACTCGTTTTGAGAATGATGAAGATTATTTACATATTCAGATTAATAGAGCTTTAAATGAAGATTATGCACATTGGTTGGTTCTTTTTGTTAAAAAGATTCTTAAATATTATTTAGATGTTAATGCTAATATTATTACTGCTTATAAAAATGTTATTTCTAATTTTAATGTACCTATACTCAAATTACCTCCTCCAAAATCAAAAGTAAGTAAGGCAAATATGACAAAACTAAAGAAATTAAAATTAGCAGATCCAGATTTAATTGTTACAAAATATGCTACTGTTTGTCAAGCTTCTTCTCAACCCACTGTCATAAATAAAAGCGAAGTTGAATATTGGCAAAAACAAGGTAAACAAGTTGTAAAATTCCCCGCTCGTATTGTCAATGGTCCTCAATTTACCTATAAAGTTTCTAATTACTATATCTCTCAAAATGATAAAACTCCTTATATTGGTCTTATGCGTAATACTTTATCTAATAAAAAACAGTTTCCTTATCTTCCTTGTTGTTATAAAGAAAAACATATCGAAGTTGATCCTAAAACTTGGGATATAACAATATTGGAAGTAGCTCAACCTAATATCAAGGATGATTCAGAAATTGATGATTCAGAAGAAAAGAAAACTAAAAAAGGTAATAAAAACTATATTTTGGATAGAAACAAATTGCTTGAACCAGATCGTCGTGGTAATCTTTCTACTAAGATTAGTACTTTTTTGGGTGGTGATAATTATGTTAGATATGGTATTCCTCAATCTACTTCATCTTTCCTAATATGTTTGATTATGGCTATTAAAGAATTTAGAACCGAATATAATAAAGCTTCTAATAAAGAAGAATATGTACATGATCTACGTTTAAGATTAATTGATTCCATTAATCCAATCTTATCTAAACAAGAAAATTTTGATCGTTCTATAAATGATATTATCGACGATTTTTATGATCCAACTATTTGTTTAGATCCTTTCCTTCATTATCGTATTTTTGAAGAATTTTTCCAGATAAATATATTTACATTTACTACTGTCAACAAAGATCCCATTCTTGAAATCCCCCGTCATCTTTATTTCCATATCCGTGACTATTCTCCTAATGATCGTCCTACTGTTATTATTTATAAACATTATAATTCTGGTGATACTAATACTGATTGTCCTGAATGTGCTTATAAAATACATTGTGAATTAATCATTCGTACTGGTAACAAAAATGTATATCAATTCGATAACTCTGATTCTTCTAATTTCTATCTTAAAATGTTGGATCTTCTCAAACAAACTTCTTCTGTTCTTTCTATCCGTTTCCAAAATTCATTTGATGTCACTCGTCTTTCCCAAAATCTTTATATTAATCGACTTCTTTCTATTTCTCCTTCCGTTTCTTTTTTGATTAATCCTTTATGGCTTCTCGTCTCTCAATCTATTGATCCTGCTGGTAAAGTTCGTGGTCTTACCTATCGTAAAGATTCTAAATCTGTTTCTATTGAAACTCCTTTCCTTCCCGTTTTTGATGTCCCTTCTCTTCCTTTATCTCCTTCTTCCTCTGATGATATTTCTGATTTTATTTCTGATAATCAATTACAAGTCTCTTCTCTTCAATTCCTTTCTGACAATCAATTATACAAATTTTATACCTCTGTTCCTCAATCTGATCTTATCACTGCCCATAATAATGCTCGTCGTATTGCCAATATTCTTCGTCAAGTCATCAAAATCCTATTTCTCCTTTCTTCTGAATCTGTCCCTCTTTTCTCCAAACGCTTTTTAATTAAAGATGTTTCTTATGATATTTCTCGCGTTTCCCGTCGTTTACCTCGTTTCACTTCTTATTCCTCCGCTTTCTCTTATTTCTCCTCTATTCTCCCTTCTTTCTTCTCCTCCAATAAAATCGTTCTTGATTCCCCCGATCTTTTCGATGGTATTCTTCACTATCTTAAACTTCTCCGTCCTCAGTCTATTCCTCGTTTCTTCGATAACTTTTATTCCACTCCTTCTGATTTTACTCTTCATACTCCTTATCAACTCGTCTTTTTTGATGAATCTTCTCTTTCTTCTTCTCTTCCTCATCTTACTCCTCCCTCTCCTTCTATCTCCTCTAAATTACATTACTCTCAACAACCCTATCTCATCGTTAATCAAGATCGTCTTTTCCTCGTTCAAAATGTCTTCCAAGGTGATCTCTATCGTGCTATCTCTGTTCTCTATTATTGGTTCCATCATTTCCTTAATCCTGGTTATTTCGTCCAATCTCTTAATCCCTCTCTTCTTTCCTCTTTTTCCTACAATACTATCTCTTCTTATTCCGAATCCTCTCCCATTTTAGATCCTTCTATCTGTTTCTTCCAAAATGGTTATTGTGCTCTTCTTCCCCTTGATATCTCTGTTTCTCGCTCTCTCCTTTAATTCTCTCCCCCATCTTAATATCTCAATATCTCAATATCTCAATATCTCAATATCTATTACTTTACTAAGGATAATATTATCTACAATATTATCCTTGTCTTATCTGTATAATATTATCTACAATATTATCCTTATCTTATCTATTACTTTACTAAGGATAATATTATCTACAATATTATCCTTATCTTATCTATTACTTTACTAAGGATAATATTATCTACAATATTATCCTTATCTTATCTGTATAATATTGTACAAATATTGTATTAATATTATCTACAATATTTATACAATATTTGTACAATATTGTAGATAATATTTGTGCAGTATTATTAGTATTTATCTTTTTAAAATCTTTCACTAATTACTAACTACTCTTTAATATATTCCTCTTTCTTTCCTTGAATAATTACTGACTTAACTTCCAATTTACCTTTATATATCACTAACAAAAAATACGTATATAATATTTTTGTAAAGATTAGTAAAATTGTAGTGTTTATAAAATGTCCAAAATTATTTTGATTCCAGTTGGTATTTTATAATTTTATCAACGGGATGTTATTATCTAATTCTATAATATATTTATATACATATCAGCTCTAAATAAAATTATAGTTTTATGGATAATTCTGTAGTTTATGAATATTATTAATTGTTAATTAAAATACTTATAAACAAATATATTCATTTGTTTATAGATGAATATATCTTTATATAACTTGAATATAAAATTAAGCAATATCTTGTTATAGAATACTAATGTGAACAATTGTCAGCCAAGTTTATCAAAATCAAATATTTATGGTGATTGTTAATTTTATATTGATATTATAAATAGAATATTATACTTATACTTATACTTATACTTATTATATTATACTTACATTATACAAATTATATTAATGTTATATAATCATATAACATGATTTGCTAAACAGAACATATTAAATAGAAGATATGGAATATAAAATATGTACAGGATGTACAACATAAAATATGTACCAGAAATAAAAAATGACGTCAATAATTATTTTAAAAAGGTTTATGTTAATTTTTGCGCTAATAAAAACTTCCAACGCTATTTATGTTTACGCGCTCAACAGAAGATAAAAGATGTAGAATATGGGAGAGAAAGAGAAGATAAAAGATGTAGAATATGGGAGAGAAAGAGAAGATAAAAGATGTAAAAGAGAAGATAAAAGATGTGAAAGATGGGAGAGACGGGAGAGAAAGAGAAGATAAAAGATGTAAAAGAGAAGATAAAAGATGTGAAAGATGGGAGAGATGAGAGAGAAAGAGAAGATAAAAGATGTGAAAGATGGGAGAGATGAGAGAGAAAGAGAAGATAAAAGATGTGGAAGATGAGAGAGAAAGAGAAATAAAGAGGTTAAAGAGAAGATAAAAGAGAAAGAGAAATAAAGAGGTTAAAGAGAAGATAAAAGAGAAAGAGAAATAAAGAGGTTAAAGAGAAGATAAAAGAGAAATGAAGAAATAAAAGGGATAAAAGTGGAAGAGATATTTAAAGATATGAATGGGAAGGAGTAGAATTGGGAGGATGATAGAAAAATGGAGGAAGGAAAAATAAGAGGGAAAAGAGAAGATAAAGAGGGGGAAAAGAGAAGAAGGGAAAGAAAAGAGAGAGGAAAGAGGAGGAGAAAGAAAAAGAGAGGAAAGAGATAAAGAAAAAGAGAGATCAAAAAGGGATTGAAAAGGAAAGACGAAAAACAATTTTTTACCAAATAAAGAAAAAATTTTTGTTTGAAGAATTTATCTTTTTAATCTGGTAAAAAAAAGCATCAGCCCAAATGGAATTTTTCAGAAGCTGGCCTCTTCAATATTATCGTACACTAAGGATTTTAAAGGATAAAGGATTGGCATCATTATACTATGATGTGGATAATGACCGTATAGTAACAGAAGATGAGAGCAATGAATATAAGAAAGCACCATATAGAAAAAGTGATACATATTTTTTAGTAGGAAAAACTACAACAATAGGTAAGGCATATAAATCGATAGGAGCACAAGAAATACCAAATGTACCAATAGAAATACAAAGAATAATAGATGAACATAAAAAACATAATAAACTATATCAACAGTTAATGTCATATGATAAGAAAACTCAAAAATCACCTGTTAAGATAAAAGGACCAACTACTCCAAAAAATAGAGGAGATAGAGGAGAAAAATCAGTGAAACAATCTAAATCACCTGAACGTCAACGTGAACGTCCTAAATCTATTGAAAAGGAACGCGAACGTTCAAAAGAGGAATTGAAAGCTCCATTTGATGTTAGTATTAGTGAACTAGCTGATAAAGTTCAAAAAGCTAATCAAGAAGGCAAAGCTGTAAAACTTGATACAGCTTCTTTAGTAAAGAAGAATCAAGGAACATATATATATAATAAAAGTGAAGATATCCCGTTAGCAATACCCAAAAAATCAGATAAAATACCAAATGGTGATAAAGCTGTTCAATATCTCAATTTTTATGAAGAAAAAATTAGAAAATTTATGGGTAATACTGGTAATAATAACGTTCCTGAACGCAAAGCTTCTGAAACTCGTAAATTAGAACGTCTCGAAGATTTAACTAAACCACGTTCCCCTTCCGTTTCTGTTTCCAGTACTCAAGGCAAACGTGTTTTCGGTGTTCCTCAAAAATATAAACAACCTATAACTTCTCAAACTAATCTCAATAACTCTATTCCTGTCGAAATTGAACAATTGAAACAACGTTTATCTGGTGAACGTAAATCTCCTCGTCCTTCTGTTCCTGATGTTCTTGCTGAGCTAAGACAATTACCTCGTGTTGATGTTAGAACTTTACCTATTTCTCAAGATATCCCTAAACCTATTCAAAACAAAAAGAAAGCCCCTGTTAAAGATGTCATTAATCGTCGTCGTGATGATGAAATTGATGTTGATGACGACGATTCTATCGATAATCTCGCTGGTCGTTTCTCCAATCTTGCCGATCAGCCTGATATCTTTTCTCATCTTGCTTCCGAAAAATATGATCCTCAAAGTTTATCTGTTCATAGTGAAGATTATGAAGATTATGACAATGATAATGATTCTGATAAACAAGATTTTGACGAGGATGAAGATGATTACGAACAAAATCAAGATCAAGCCGAAAGTGTTCCCGATGAAGTTGATTATGAAGATTAAACTTTCTCCATTAATTCTCTTTTAATAATATTATTTACTTCCAATAATATTATTTTATTTATATTCCTATAACTAAATCTTAACTATTTCACTCTCACTATTTTTTATTTATATTCCTATAACTAAATCTTAACTATTTCACTCTCACTATTTTTTACTTAGTTATACTATTATATAATCTCCCCCCTTACATTATCTACAACCTTGTTTAATATATTAAAATATTACTCCTCTTATCAATTAAATTTATATATCAACTTATATTACAGTTCATTTAATATGGTATCATACATTAAATAAATTATTATATCATATTAAATTTCTATCATATTTCTATCATATATCAATAAAATTTCCATAACATAGAAATTTTTGATATACTTCAAGCGCTTCACCTACATAACCTGCGTTTTGACCATGTCCAAGTAAAATTAATATTATATGGACATTGGTAAGAGCTACAGTTTAAGCAGTATAGAATTTATACACGACTGCGATATGTAGATAAGAGTAAAAATGTGCAGAACAAACTATTGCCATAACTACCATCCATCTTTTTGGATTATTTCGGTATTTGGTTATTAAACATGTCATGTTTTCACCACAAAATTAAATCACCTTAAGCACTTCAGCTGCGTTTTTCTGATCTCAATTGCATATTATTTTTCATAACATATCAATTGAATTGAATCTATATTAAATTTCAATCACATATCAATTAAATCTATTATAATATTAACATATTCTTATAGTATAATATATCACATTACATAATATGTAATATATTGTATATTGTATATTGTATATTATATATAATATTCTCATTGTATATTAGTAGAATATTATATTCTATTGTGTATCAAAATAATAATCTGGTAAATGTTATTATATAATATATTTTCGTGTACAATAAAATGAGTAAAATATATAAATAATAATCTGCTAAATGTTATTATTTATATATTCTTGTGTACAATAAAATGAGTAAAATATATAAATAATAATAATCTACTATAGAATATTATAGAATCAAATATATTCGATTAATATATTGAGTTAAATAATAGTTAAGAGACATAAAAATGGATAAGATAGATGAAATATATAGAAAAGAAAACGGGAAAATAAATATAAAAATATAGAAAAAGAAAATAAAAAGAAAAAGAAAAAGAATGCAAAGAAAGCAAGATAAATTTCTTTTATTCGATTTAGATGAGACACTTGTACACACATTTTCAACTAGAAAAGGATATGAAGAAGCAAGAGAAAAAGCAAAGAAAAATAAAGAATTAGAGGAAAGACTATTTTATTTTGAACTAGATGGAGAATTTTATTGGGGAGTAATGAGACCACATGCTAAAGAAATATTGAAGGTATTGAAAAATTATTATAAAATAGGAGTATGGAGTGCTGGAACAAGAGATTATGTAGAAGAAATAGTAAAAATAATATATGATTATCCACAAAAACCATATGTTGTATGGGCAAGAGATAAATGTGAAGAATTACCTGATCATTCATCAAGTTTAAATAATCAATATGATTCTATAAACAAAAAACCTCTCTACAATCTTTGGAGAGAAAATCCATCCATGAACAGATCAAATACATTGATTATAGATGACAGAGAAGATGTATCTGATCATAATATATTAAATCATATACATATACCTGTTTTTAGACCCGTTTATGATAATGTAGAACTATCTGATGATGCTCTAATAGGATTACGCGATCATTTAATAGATAAACATGATATAGGTGATTTGCGTATAATTTCAGGTATCCGTTTCGTCCCTAAATAATCAACTATCATCTTTTTCATTCTTCTTTCCCTTCTCAATTCCTCTATATTATATCTCTATCATTCTATTTTTCTTCAATATAATATTTATCATTCACTAGAATATCATATTTTAGTTCTATTTTTCTTCAATATAATATTTATCATTCACTAGAATATCATATTTTTCATCCCACTAGAATATCATATTTTTCATCCCACTAGAATATCATATTTTTCGTTCTATTTTTCTATTCTTGAAGATAATTAACCCATTATAAATATATCCAGCTTTAATATACCAAATAATATTTTAGTAGTTAAGCTATAAAATATTATTTTGATGCATATTATTTTGATGCATATTATTTTGATGTATATTATTTTGATGTATATTATTTTTATATTAAATAATATCTTGATCGTTAAATTGTACAATTACACAAACATCCTAAATATTTTTAAAACATATTCTTAATTCTGTAACAATTATCTCACATGGGATATTATTTAATTATCTATTAAGTTATATTTTCTCGTAAAATATTATTACATTACGATATATTTATATTAACTAGAAACCAAAAATAAAGTTATGCGTTTTTATAAACACTTAAAATAACGATTTACCAAGTTTTACCTTTGAGAAGATATTATTTTCATCTAGATATTATTTGCATTACGATATTATTTGCATTATGATATTATTTGTATTACGATATTATTTGCACCGAGATGTTATTTGTATTACGATATTATTTCATTGCTATATTATTTGCATTATGATATTATTTGTATTACGATATTATTTGCACCGAGATGTTATTTGTATTACGATATTATTTCATTGCTATATTATTTGTATTACGATATTATTTGCATTGCTATATTATTTGCATTAAGATATTATTCGCATTACGATATTATTTGCATTACGATATTATTTGCATTACGATATTATTCGCATTACGATATTATTTGCATTACGATATTATTCGCATTACGATATTATTTGCATTACGATATTATTTGTATTACGATATTATTTATATTAAGATATTATTTATATTAAGGTATTGAAGAATGTGGTGTAAAAATAATATTTTGATGTAAACTGTTTGTAAAAAGGATGAAAGAGAAGATAAAAAGAAAAATATAGATAGGTGATCGAAAAGGAAAAGAAAAAAGAGATAAGTAAAAGGGAAAAAAAAAGATAAAGTACTAATAAAGGACAAGAAAAACAAAGATAAAAAATGAAAAAAAAAGGAAATAGGAGATATTTTTAATTCTGAAAAAGAAAACTTTTACTCTGGGAATTAAAAAAACTTCACACAATATAATACACCAAATGAACATTAAAGAACTTTCAGAGCAATATTTAGTAGAAATATATAACAATGTTAAATCAAATTTAGTGACAGCTTTAAGAGAAAAATTAGCAAAAACAAAGAAAACAAGTGTAGATGTAGATACGTTGGTTGGTTTATTAAAAGATATTGAAGAAGCATCTGATATTCCTTCTTCAGTTGTCGTTTCTTCTGTTAAAGATACTAAAGATACTAAAGCTCCAGCTAAATCTAAATCTGTCGCAGTCGATAAAGGAGATAAATGTACTCATCTTCTTGTTAGAGGTGATAGAAAGGGTGATGTTTGTGGTGTCAAGGCTAATTATACTACTGATGCTGGCGAACCTCGTTGTTCTAAACATAATGGTTCTAAGAAAGCTCCTGGTGATAAATCTGCTTCTGAAACAGGCTCTAAATCCAATGCTGGTAATAAAAAGAAAGGAGGTAAACATAGTCTTGTTGTAGGTGGTAACGCCAATATTAATCCTAATACTGATCCTTTAGCTGATGAATCTGATCTTGATGATCTCGTTAGTGAATTGATGCAAACTAATACTCAATCTCAACCTGCTCCATCTTCTGTCTCTAACGATAACGACGTTGAAGATGAAATTGAAGACATTGACGAAGATGAAGATGATGCTGCTACTCCTCAATTTTAATCTTTCCATCATACACCCATATTCCTTATATTAAAACTATTCAGCTTTTATCTCATTATATTACTAAATAATATAACTATTCTATATTATTTACACCCATTTTTACATTACTATATTTTCCCTTAAACTCAAAATATGTTAAACGTTTTATCACGGTCAATTATTTACTTAAATCGTTTTTACAATTCCTATTTACCTCTTTTTGGTTTTATGGGTTTTAAAATAATATTACCATTCTATATTATTTTAAATAATATAAAATAACTATTCTATATTATTCTATATTATTCTATATTATTTGATTTATTTCTATATTATTTGATTTATTTATAACTGTTATATTTTTTATTGTTTCAAAATAATATAACTATCTATATTATTTTATATCTCCACTACATATAATGTTTTTTATTTTTATCGTATTCTTTTTCTCATCAACTCTTATGTATATCTTTTAATCTTTTATATTTAAGTACTTTATATTTTGTTCTTTCATCTCCAACATATTTTACATTATTTTTTTTATAACATCTTTATTTTTCTTTTTCCGACTTAATTTATATCTTAAAAATCCGAAAAAAAACCTTATTTTTACCCATCATTTCTGGCGCTGCGGTTTATCATTATTTTCCCTTTCTGATTCTGTATTCATTATTTTCTTTTTCTTCTTTTTTCACATTTCCTCAATTAATTTCTTCTTTTTATTTCTCTAATTCTTTTTCCTCTTTTCTTTACCTCCTCTTTTCTCTTTTTTTATTCTCTTCCTTCTTCACTCTTTTTTTCCTTCTTCTATTATTTTTCTATTATTTTCCTCTCGTCCCTTTTAATTATTTTTATTTTTTATTACTCCATTTTTCTTGTTATTTCTCTTTTCTTGTTATTTCTCTTCTCTTGTTATTTCTCTTTTCTTGTTATTTCTCTTTTCTTGTTATTTCTCTTCTCTTGTTATTTCTCTTCTCTTGTTATTTACTATATTATTTTTTCTCTTTTCCATTTTTTTGTTCTTTACTATATTATTCTTTATATTTCTCTTCTCTTATTCTTTTACTACAAATATATCTGATATATTTATTCTCGATCATATTTATCTTTTCAAATATCTATTATATCTCAATTCTCAAATCATATTGATAAGACTCAATAGTTACTTGTTTGAATTGTTTTGCTTTGTCTTTCTTAATTATCATATTTCATTAAGTACAATATTGTAAATATGATATCTTATTTACGATATTCTATTTTATCATTAACTTGTTCTTTTCCTAAATTGTGTAAAATTGAATTTCGAAAATTTTTATCAGTTGTAAACTAGTGTTTGTCAACATATTAACGCTATAATATATATCGAATATTTACTTAATTCCACTCTCATTTACCGATTTATTTTCACGTTTATTTACAATGTTTTACAAAGTATAATTACTTTACTTCTTAAATATGTCTTTAAAATAGTTATTTTGTGCCAATTCTAAATTACTTAATTTATAAAGCGTGTTATATTATTAATAATAGCCTGATATTCTATATATTCCATAATTAATCGATATGTAATAAATTTTATAAAATTGAATTTATAAAATTTTAATCAGTTGTAAACTAGTGTTTGTCAACATATCAAGATTACGTTATATATAATAAATTCCACTCCCTATTGGTCTCAAATCCAGTTATACATATTTACATAACACAATATTTTCAATCCGAAATAAAATTAGCTCATTATTATAGTTAACCTGAAAGTAATTATACCAGAGATAAAATATTAACTCATTAAAAATATAGTTAGAGATATAATTAACTCATTAAAAATATAGTTAGAGATATAATTAACTCATTAAAAATTATGGTAGGGATATAATTAACTGATCAAAAATTATGGTTACGGATATAATCAACTCATCAAAAATTATAGTTAGGGATATAATTAGCCAGAGAAAAATTATAGCAATACATAAAATACCAACCCAAGAAATTTATGGTTAAGAGAATAATTATAGCCAGAGATACAATAATAACTCAAGAAAAATTATGAGTAATATTTGGATAATAATAAGTTAAGAAAAATTATGAGTAATATTTGGATAATAATAAAATATCAGTAAAGTATACAATATTTGTTGGTTTAGAAAAGAAATATAGAGTAATTAATTTTAACATTGTTTAATGTTAAAATTATGTATAATTATGTATGGTAAAAAGGATACATAATTAAGTAATGATATGTCAGAAAAAAAGAGAATGAAGAGGAGAAGGAAAAGAATCATACTTGAAGGTAAAACGGTCATTTTCAAGACGCCAAGAATATTCTTCACGATTATCCTTAGTATTAGTGAACCAATTACCATAACGGTTAGAGGTAAATTGTTTTTTGAGGAAGCATAAATGTGAATCAGCAATATCTGATTTTGGATATAAACATATAGGAATATAAACAGATGGTGTTTTATTTTTATTGGGTAGAGTCAGAAGAGGTAAAATAGGATCATAAATTAAAAGTTCACCAGGTTTAAGGACAAGAGATTCAAATTTAAGATCAGCTAAAAATTCGCTACTTGTTTCTTGAAAAACATAATCTGAAAATTCTCTTATATCTAGATTTTTTAGACAAACTTCCTTTTCTCCATAGTATTTTTTTACTAAATCCCTTACCAAGTTAAATTTCGGTACTATTTGTATTATATTACTCTCAAAACAATTAAATAATCCTTTATATTTATATTTACTATTTGTCTGAAATGTTACTGATGATTTTATACTTTTATATGCCTTTATATAAGGCGGTTCTATCTCTGAATTTACCAAATTTTTACTGTTATATATTTTTTCAAATTCTTCTACTATTTCTCTTTCACATCTTAAGTATATTGTTTCTTTATTCATATACATATTTGCTTGTCCTGTTGATTTTGATACTATCGGCGACTTTGTACTTCCTTCTTTCCACACACATTTCGGATTTTTTAAACATTTTTTTCTTAATTCGTGATCTGTTAATAAATATGTTGTTTCCATTCCTTCCCAATATCCAAACAACATTTCACATAATTCTTTTGATAAACTTTCTCCTATTTTTATTCCATCTATATTTGTTTTTATTATTTTGTAACCTCTTTCCTCCATTTTTATTTTTGTTTTATATCAATTTTCTTTCAATTCATTATTTTATATATTTTATTCTCTTCATTTCTTCTCTTATATTTCTCCTCTTATATTTCTCCTCTTATATTTCTCCTCTTATTACATCTTTTTCCTATTCCATTCTTCCTTTGCCTTCATCCCCATATCTTTTTCATTATACTATATATTATATAATATATAATATATATATTTACTTTACATATCTTACATACCTTACACATTATAATATTCATTTTTATACTTAATTATTTGATCAATCTGTAGTTCAATAATTATAATATATAAATAAATATTCTTGTTTCTTGAATGTATATTTTTATTAATCCAACATATCATTATAGCTATATGTTATTCTCATATTACGGAATCCATAATCTCCATAATTTAATAATTTAATATATTATAACTGTTAATATATTTCAATATTATTAAATTGTGTAACTTAATGATTTTACATATTAATATAATTCTATAACTCAATTATTTTACGGAAGAATATTATTATACAAATTAAATATCAATATATTATTTTACTCATATTCCATATAAGAATATAATTATGTAACTTAACGATTAATATAACATTCTGCATAATAATATCTTTATGTAATATAACCATTAATATCAAGTTGTGTAAGAATATCATTCTGTAACCTAACTATTTAATAGACGAATATTACACTAACTTAAAGATTTTACAAAGAATTTTACAAAGAATATAATTCTGTAATCTAACGATTTTACAAATAATATAATTCTGTGACCTAACAATTTTACCAAAGAACATAACTCAAAGATTTTACAGATCTATATAATACTGTCACGTAACGATTTTACTGAAGAATATAATTATGTTACTTAAAGATTTTACAAAAGAATATAATTTTGTTACGTAAAGATTAATATATTATTTCACAGATGAATATAATTCTGTTACTAACACAATTAATATATTATTTCATAGATAAATATACTTCTGTTACTTAACTATTAATATATTCTTCTATAGAAGAATATAATTTTGTTACTTAACTATTAATATATTCTTTTATAGATGAATATAATTTTGTTACTTAACTATTAATATATTATTTTACAGATGAGTATAATTTTGTTATGTAAAGATTAAGATATTCTTTTACAGATGAGTATAATTTTGTTATGTAAAGATTAAGATATTCTTTTATAGATGAAGATATTTTTGTTACTTAACTATTAAGATATTCTTTTATAGATGAATATAATTTAGTTATGTAAAGATTAAGATATTATTTTACAGATGAGTATAATTTTGTTATGTAAAGATTAAGATATTCTTTTATAGATGAAGATATTTTTGTTACTTAACTATTAAGATATTCTTTTATAGATGAATATAATTTAGTTACGTAAAGATTAAGATATTATTTTACAGATCGAGATAATTTAGTCACGTAAAGATTGAGATTATTTTGTTACGTAAAGATTAAGATAATTTTGTTACGTAAAGATTAAGATATTATTTTACAGATGAATATAATTTTGTTACGTAAAGATTAAGATAATTTTGTTACGTAAAGATTAAGATATTATTTTACAGATGAATATAATTTTGTTACGTAAAGATTAAGATTATTTTGTTACATAAAGATTAAGATAATATTTTATAGATGAATATAATTTTGTTACGTAAAGATTAAGATTATTTTGTTACATAAAGATTAAGATAATATTTTATAGATGAATACTATTTTGTTACGTAAAGATTAAGATATTATTTTACAGATTAATATAATTTTGTTGCGTAAAGATTAAGATAATTTTACAGATGAATATAATTTTGTTACGTAAAGATAAGATAATTTTACAGATGAATATAATTTTGTTACGTAAAGATTAAGATAATTTTACAGATGAATATAATTTTGTTACGTAAAGATAAGATAATTTTACAGATGAATATAATTTTGTTACGTAAAGATCAAGATAATTTTGTTACGTAAAGATTAAGATATTATTTTACTTAAGAATATAATTCTGTTACGTTAAGATTTGTATAATTTTGTTACGTTAAGATTTGTATAATTTTGTTACGTTAAGATTAAGATATTATTTTGTATAAGAATATAATTCTGTTACGTTAAGATTTGTATAATTTTGTTACGTTAAGATTGTATAATTTTGTTACGTTAAGATTAAGATATTATTTTGTATAAGAATATAATTCTGTTACGTTAAGATTAAGATATTATTTTACAGATGAATATAATTTTGTTACGTAAAGATTAAGTAATTTTGTCACGTTAAGATTAAGATATTATTTTACAGATTAATATAATTTTGTCACGTTAAGATTAATATATTATTTTACAGATGAATATAATTTTGTTACGTTAAGATTAATATATTATTTTACGGATTAATATAATTTTGTTACGTAAAGATTAATATATTATTTTACGGATTAATATAATTTTGTCACGTTAAGATTAAGATATTATTTTACAGATGAATATAATTTTGTTACGTAAAGATTAATATATTATTTTACATAAGAATATAATTCTGTTACGTAAAGATTTGTATAATTTTGTTACGTTAAGATTAAGATATTCTTTTATATAAGAATATAATTCTGTTACTTACACAATTAATATATAATTTTACAGATGAATATAATTTTGTTACGCAACTATTAATATATTCTTTTATATAAGAATATAATTCTGTTACTTACACAATTAATATATAATTTTACAGATGAATATAATTTTGTTACGCAACTATTAATATATTCTTTTACAAACGAATACAACTTTGTTATGTTAAGATTAATATATTATTTTACAGATGAATATATTATTTACATGAGAATATAATTCTCTTACGTAACTATTTAACAGATGAATACAATTCTATTACTTGCTCTATTAATATATTCTTTTCTATAAGAATATAATTTTATAACTTAAATATTTTACATATGAATATAATTCTGAATTTTAACGATTAAGATATATTTTACATGGGAATATAGCTAAGATATTTTTACATATTAATATAATTATGTTATTTAACTATTAAGATATTTTTTACAGAAGAATGTAATTCTGTTACTTAACGATTAAGATATTTTTTACAGAAGAATGTAATTCCGTTACTTAACGATCAAGGTATTTTTTACAGAAGAATGTAATTCCGTTACTTAACGATCAAGGTATTTTTTACAGATGAATGTAATTCTGTTACTTAACGATTAAGATATTTTTTACAGAAGAATGTAATTCTGTTACTTAACGATTAAGATATTTTTACAGAAGAATGTAATTCTGTTACTTAACTATTTGTATATTATTTACGAAAGAATACAATTCTGCTACTCTATGATCATTATATTACTTACCAAAAAATATAATTCTGTTACTTAACTATTTCACTGATTAATATAATTCTGTAACTTAATTATCGTACTGATAAATATAATTTTGTTATTCGGAATTTTACGAATGAATATAATTATGTATTTAACGATTAAGATATTATTTTACATAGGAATATAATTTTCTTAGTTAACTATTTTACATAACAATATAATTCTATAAACTAACGTTTAACATATTATTTTTACATAAGAATACAATTCTGTAACGTAAAGATTTAAATATTATTTAACAAAGGAATATAATTTTTTAACTTAATGATTAAGATATTCTTTTACATATGAATATAATTACTTATCCAAAAGAATATATTAATCGTTACGTAACAGAATTACATTTATCTATAAAATAATATATTAATAGTTAAGTTACAGAATTATATTATTATGTAAAAGGATATCTTAATCGTTACGCAACAGAATTATATTCCTATCTAAAAGAATATATTAATCGTTACATAACAGAATTACATTCATCTATAAAAGAATATATTAATAGTTAAGTTACACAATTATATTCGTTTGTAAAAACTTTAAGTAACAGAACTATATTTATATGTAAAAGAATATCTTAATCGTTAAATTAAAAAATTATATTCATCTATTAAATAATATCAAAATCGTTAAGTTAGGAATATGATTCTGTTGCGTAACGATTAAGATATCCTTTTACATAAGAATTTAATTTTGTAACTTAGGGATTAAGATATTATTTTACATAAGGATTAAGATATTATTTTACATAAGAATATAATTCTGTTACTTAAGAATTAAGATATTTTTTTACATATGAATATAATTCTGTAACTTAAAGATTTTACATAAGAATATAATTTTGTGGAGTAAATATTAATATATTATTTTGCATAGGAATACAATTCTGTAACTTAAAGATTTTACATAAGAATATAATTTTGTGGAGTAAATATCAATATATTATTTTGCATAAGAATACAATTTTGTAACTTGGGAATTACTTAAAGATTTTACAAAACAATATAATTCTATCACTTTAAGATTTTTACGGAAGAATATAATTCTGTTACCTGAAAATTTTACCAGAGAACATAATTCTGTTACTTAAATATTTTACAAAAGAATATAATTCTGTTACCTGAAGATTTTACCAGAGAACATAATTCTATTACTTAAATATTTTACAAAAGAATATAATTCTGTTACTTAAATATTTTACAAGATAATATAATTCTGTCACTTAAATATTTTACAAAAGAATATAATTCTGTTACTTAAATATTTTACAAGATAATATAATTCTGTCACTTAAATATTTTACAAAAGAATATAATTCTGTTACTTAAATATTTTACAAGATAATATAATTCTTTAAGATTTTTACAAAAGAATATAATTCTGTCACTTAAATATTTTACAAAAGAATATATTCTGTTACTTAAATATTTTGCAAGATAATATAATTCTGTCACTTAAATATTTTACAAAAGAATATAATTCTGTCACTTAAATATTTTACAAAAGAATATAATTCTGTTACTTAAATATTTTACAAAAGAATATATTCTGTTACTTAAATATTTTGCAAGATAATATAATTCTGTCACTTAAATATTTTACAAAAGAATATAATTCTGTCACTTATATATTTTACAAAAGAATATAATTCTGTCACTTAAATATTTTACAAAAGAATATAATTCTGTTACTTAAATATTTTGCAAGATAATATAATTCTGTCATTTAAAGATTTTACAAAAGAATATAATTATGTTGCTTAAATATTTTACAAAAGGATATAATTCTGTCATTTAAAGATTTTACAAAAGAATATAATTATGTTGCTTAAATATTTTACAAAAGGATATAATTCTGTCATTTAAAGATTTTACAAAAGGATATAATTCTGTCATTTAAAGATTTTACAAAAGAATATAATTATGTTGCTTATATATTTTACAAAAGAATATAATTCTGTCACTTAAATATTTTCAAGATAATATAATTCTGTTACTTAAACATTTTACCAGAGAATATAACTCAGTTACTTAAATATTTTACAAAAGAATATAATTCTGTTACATAAAGATTTATAGATGAATATAACTCAGTTACTTAAATTTTTACAAAGATATAGTTCTGTTACTTAAAGAGTGTAATTATGTTCAAATATTTTACAAAAGAATATAATTCTGTCACTTAGAGATTTTACAAAAGAATATAATTTTATTACTTAGATATTTACAAAAGAATATAATTATGTTAATAAGAATAAGAATATGATTCTGTTACTTAACCATTTTAGATAAGAATATAATAATATTACTTGAATATTTTACAAAAAGGATATAATTACTTAAAAATTTACAAGGGAATATAATTCTGTTACTTGATAATTAAGATATTATTCACATAGGAATATAATTCTTTTATTTAACGATTTTACATAATAATATAATTATATTGATTAAAGATAATTATATTATTTACATAAGAATATAATTCTGTTACTTAGCAATAAATATATTATTTTAATAAAAATGTAACTCTATAACTTAAGAATATAATTCTGTTGCTTAAAGATTAATATATTTAATGCAAGAATATAATTCTGTAACGTAAAGATTAATATATAGTATTTTACATAATAATATAATTCTGTAACGTAAAGATTAATATATAGTATTTTACATAATAATATACTATGTTACCCAAAGATTAACATAGTATATTTTACATAGGAATATAATTGTATAACTTAGAGATCGATATATTATTTTATATAATAATATAATTCTATTACTTAACGATTGAGATATTATCTTACACAAGAATATAATTATGTAACTAACGATTAAGATATTATTTACATATCAATATAATTCTATTACTTAACGATTGAGATATTATCTTACACAAGAATATAATTATGTAACTAACGATTAAGATATTATTTACATATCAATATAATTCTGTAATCTAACGATTCATATATTGTTTGCTTATGAATATAATTATGTAACGTAATGACCCATGTATTATTTACACATGAATATAATTCTGCAACTTAACAATCAATATATTATTCACACAATAATATAATTCTGTAACTTAACGATTCATATCTTATTCACACAATAATATAATTCTGTAACTTAACGGTTCATATATTCACACAATAATATAATTCTGTAACTTAACGATCGATATATTATTCACGCAAGAATATAATTCTGTAACTTAACGATTAACATATTTTTTTACGTAAAATATAATTCTGTAGCTCAACGATTAACATATTTTTCTACGTAAAATATAATTGTGTAGCTTGACGATTAACATATTTTTCTACGTAAAATATAATTGTGTAGCTTAACGATTAAGATATTATTTTACGTAAAATATAATTCTGTTACTTAACGATTGATATATTATTTTATATAAGAATATAATTCTGTTGCTTAAGGATTAATATATTATTTATAGGAGAATATAATTCTGTAACGTAAAGATTAATATATTTTTTATATAATAATATAATTCTGTAAGGTAAAGATTAAAATATTCTTTTACATAAGAATATAATTGTGTAATTTAATGATTAAGATATTTTTTTACATAAGAATATAATTGTGTAATTTAATGATTAAGATATTTTTTTACATATGAATATAATTCTGTAACTTAAAGATTTTATGGATAATTATATTTATGTAACGTAATGATATTTATTTATTTTACATGAGAATATAATTCTGTGACTGAACGATTAAGATATTATTTAGCATAAATATAATTCTGTAACTTGATGATTAATATATTATTTAACATATGAATATAATTCCATAAAGTAAAGATAATTATATTATTTAGTAGAAGAATATAATTAAGTAACTCATCTACTTATGTGTTGTTTTATATATGAATGTAATTCTGTAAATTAACGATTGAGATATTATTTTACAGAAGAATATAATTAAGTAACCCAACTGTTGAGATATTATTTTACAGAAGAATATAATTAAGTAACCCAACTGTTAAGATATTATTTTACATAATATAATTCTATAAAGTAAAGATAATTATATTATTTAGTAGAAGAATATAATTAAGTTACTCATCAATTAATGTATTTTATATAAGAATATAATTCTATAATTTGGCGATTAAGATATTATTTAACTCAAGAATAATATCTTGAAGATAACGATAAAAATATTATTTTACATAAGAATATTTTATATGAATACAACCGTATAATTTAACGATTAATATATTATTTATATATGAATACAACATAATTCAACGATTAAAATATTATTTTATAGAAGAATATAATTATTGAAGATAACAATTCAGATATTATTTTATATGAATATAATAATGTCAATTATCGATTGAAATATTATTATATAATGAATATTATTAAAGATAAAGATGATATTATGTAACATAATTACCGTTCCGAACAATAAAGATAATAAATTTGTTGTATTAAGATTAATGTGTTGTATAACTTTAAGTAATAATTATATTAGATAACTCAAAGAACATGTTATTTTAATATTTACTAACTTATATAAGTTATATACAATTTACAAACTTTATATAACAAAAATATTAAATAGCCAAAAGCGAAATCAGTAGATAAAGCGAGATAATTGGTATACAACATGAAATAATATTTAACTGGATAAAATGGGTATAATTAAACAAATACATAACTGAATAGAAATAATTAAGGAAAATAATAGACAATTAATATTTATTAAATAATATAAAAGGAAAATAATATACTGATATAATATGAAAAAGGCAAATGGAAAATATATTATATGAATGAGTCAAAAAACAATAAAAGAGAAATATATCTAAAGATTTAATGGGTGTAAAAGAGAAATGTATAGATACATAGTGATAATTTTAAATAAATGAATCAAAACATAATGTAATTGATTAAAATATGAATTAGGTGTGAAAGAAATGAATCAAAACAGTGTAATTGATTAAAACATGAATAGATAGTAAAAGATAAATAGAGAGTAAAAGATGAATAGAAATGAATGAAAATAGCGTTAAAGAGAAAAATATAAAGAGAAAAAGAGAAGAGAAAAAGAAACAAAAAAGAAGCGAAAAAGAAAATAAAAGGGAAAAGAAGAAAATAAATAAAAAAAAGAGGAAATAGAGATAAAAAAGTATCATGGGAGTACCCAGATTTTTTAGATTTGTTCAGGATAATTATGGAGGGAGTGTTAATACAAGAATAGAGGAGAAAATAGATAATTTATGTTTGGATATGAATGCATTGATACATCAATGGAGTCAATATATATATGGATATGGAGAGTACGAGGGGAAATATGGAGAAAAGGAGATAGAAGAAAGAAGAAGAGAACCGGAAAAACTGGAAGAAGAAATGTTTAATTTAATAACAAAACAAATAGAGGATTTGACGGATGAATTAAAACCAGAAAGATTGATAGTATGTTTTGATGGACCAGCCCCATTGGCGAAAATAGCACAGCAAAGAAGTAGAAGATACAGAGCGGGAGATTATTCACAAAATGCGTATGGATGGACAAGTGCGAAATTTTCACCAGGCACAGAATTAATGGATAGATTAAATGAACATGTAAGAGAATACTTGGAGAAAATGGGAGGAAAGTTAGCTAAGAGAATAATATATTCAAGTGTAAGAGTGCCAGGAGAAGGAGAACATAAAATATTAACATACATAAAAGAAGAAAGAAAAACAAGTGTAATAATTGGTAATGACGCTGATCTAATAATATTAGGAATGATATCAAATAAAAATAAAAAAATATATGTGATGAGATTAAATGGTAATTTACCACCCCAAGTTGTAAATACTAATCTTTTATCTAATCTTATAAAAAAGGATATGAATTCTACTAATATAAACGATTTTATTATTCTTAGTTTTATGATTGGTAACGATTTTTTACATTCATTACCAGAACTACATGATCTATTATATTCATTACCATTTATGATACGAGTATATCAGAATCTAACAAGACAATATAAAAACTTTACATTATCTTCATCCAATAATATTAATTGGTCTAATCTTCTTGTTTATCTAACTTCTCTTTTAGATTTAGAAAAATTATTTTTGATACCCGACGAAAACTTACCCATTTTTAAACAAGCTACTTTATCTATCAAAGATACCACTTATATTGATCCTAATCTCTTTGATATCGTTTACTATCGTCATATTTTCGGTATTTGGGATTCTCATTCATCTTCTCCTGATATCTCTAAATATGCCATTTCTGACATCTGTTCTTGCTGGCTTTCTACTCTTTATTGGAATTTCCTTTATTATCTTGGTCTTAATACTAATAATACTTGGCAATATACTTTCCATTACACTCCTCTTCTCCGCTCTTTAGTCCCTTTCCTCTCAAACAATTTATCAAATATTGACTTAATCACTTCCCCTATCAATATTTCTACTCCTTTCCTCTCCCCCTTACAACAATTATCTTCTATTCTTCCTATTGACGCTCTTTATCTCCTTCCTTCTGATCTCGAATCTCAATTACTTTCTTATCTTCCCGATTTTTATCCCATTTCCTTTCAATCAGATCCCTTTATGGCTCTCTATGATTATCAATCCCTCGCTCTTCTCCCCTTTATTTCTGTCTCCCGTCTCCTTTCCGCTTTCTCTCGTATGTCTCTCTCTTCCTCTACTCTTCTTGCTAATCGTACTGAATCTCCTATTTTCATTAATTCTTAATATATTTCATTACTACATATTTTATTCATCTGTATTATTTTCCATCTATCTTATTTACTCTTATTTCGTTAATCATATTTTATCCACATTATTTCTAATGTTACCTAATAAAACATAAACTTAATTCTATCACCTATTAAATCATCTTTTCTTTATTACAATATTGTAATAATAGATTATAATCTATTATTTAACTGACCAAGATAATTACATAATATTATACCGATAATATTATAAAATGGGGAATCTATCACAAATATAATGTGAAGAATAACAAGAATAATATAGAAAAATATTGAAACAATAGAGATGGATATAATGATAGAGGAAAATATAAGAATAATAGGGAAAATGGAAAATATGTAAGAATAAATATTAAGATGAATATAATAGAAAAAATTAAGTAAAAGTAAGTGAAAAATAATAGTATAAGTATGGAAAGAAAAGGAGTAAAAAAAATAGATAAATGTAGTATTATATGAAAAGAGTAAAAATAGAAAAAGAAGTAACGAAGAAGAGAATGAGTTGTATAAATAAAGATATAAAGAAAAATAATGGAGTGAGAAAATAAGTAGTTATGAGTAATGATAAAAAAGGATTATAGATTAAGGAACTAATAAAAAGTGCTCTATAAAAAAAGAAAATTTTGAAAAAAAAAAAGAAAAAGATAATAAAAAAAATACTCGAACTCATTTGAGAAACCAATGAAAAAATAATGATGACACAACTAAAAGAAAGTTATATGTATGAAGACAATAAAAAGGAAGTTTTGTTCGTTGAACAAAAAGGAAATAGTGGATATGTTATAGGTAACAAAGATGTAAATTTTGAGAATTATAATGATTCTCAAAGTTTGAATATATATATAAAAGATATAGATAAAATAGCATTAAATATCTATAATCTTAATAATGTAGCATTAAAAAATGAAAAAACTAATATTACAAAATCAAATTATTACTTAACTGATTCTGTATCATTATCTGAAAACAAAAACACTTACAATGACTATATTGATATAATAAATGAAATATTGATTATACTAAATACAGACGAAAAGAAAAATATAAATGGTTGCGAAAACAAAGATAAAATAAAAAATTTTAGTTTGAATAAAAGTCAATATGTGAGCTGGATACTAGATGAATTACTCGATATTGAAGAAAAATTAAAAATCAATAAATTAACATCAATACGAAATATTCTTGTTGATACTTTATGTAAAAATACTATAAATAAATGCCAAGATTCATCTAATATAAATCTTGATAATTTTGATTTGTTTAAAATAGATAATTATTCCAATTATATATTAGAATCAGATCAAACTAAAATACAATTGATGTTATTCAATTTGGTTGGATTCTTAAAAATAATTCCAACCGAATTTTTACATATTACTTCTAATTGGATAAATAATAAAAATAACATTCGTATCGGTAATCTAAGTGATATCCATCAAATTAAGTTAATAGATACTCTATGTTTCGAAAAACCTTATGATGATATCTTTTCTCTTTTGAAATCCTTCCGTCGTATCTACGTTTTCGATATTGATTCTTCTCATTCTTCTCACTCTTCTCACTCTTCCAAGCTTGGCGGTTTTGTTTCTATTGAGCCCTTTTATAAAGCTCATCTCTTATGTCCTTCTTCTCTTCATATTCACGATCTCGCCGTTCATCCCGATTATCGTGGTTTCCGTATTGGTACTCTTCTTCTTGATTTTATTATCACTCGATTCTCTCCCATTTTCCCTTTTCTTACCCTTAATGCTCTTAAATCTAATCCCCAAGCTGTTGATATGTACAAACGTCGTTCTTTTATATCTTATTATGAAGATGATGAATTCTTTTATATGAAACGTCTCTCTCCTAATTATCTATTTTAAATCTAATTATCTAATATTCCTTTTACATTTCATTTAATTGAGATCAACAATAAATATTTATTGTTAATCTTTCTAGTCGTTCAATATTATCCTATAAATCTTTATAGCTTTTTAATCATACTATTAACAACATAAATTCACATTTATTCTTTATATTACACAGTAAATCATATTACAAATTATACTTATCCTATCCATAAATTTTATCGCACAATATTTATCGTATAATATTTATCTCATCGTGTTAAATTTATCGTATCGTATAATATCTATCGCATCCATAATATTTACCTCATCGTCTAAAAATTATCGTATCGAATAATATTTATCGCATCCATAACATTTACCTCATCGTATAATATTTATCGCATCCATAATATTTATCTCATCGTCTAAAAATTATTGTATCGTATAAAATTATCGTATCGAATAATATTTATCGCATCCATAACATTTACCTCATCGTATAAAATTATCGCATCGTATAAAATTTATCATATTGTATAAAATTCATCATATCATATAATACTTATCTCATAATACTTATCTCATAATACTTATCTCATTGTATTATATTTATCTTATCGTGTAAAATATCATAATATTTATCGTATAGTATTATATTTATCTTATCGTGTAAAATATCATAATATTTATCGTATAGTATTATATTTATCTTATCGTGTAAAATATCATAATATTTATCGTATAGTATTATATTTATCTTATCGTGTAAAATATCATAATATTTATCGTATAGTATAATATTTATCTTATCGTATGTTATTTATCGTATCGCATAATATTTACTGTATCGCATAATATTTATTGTATCGAATAATATTTATCTCATCTTGTAAAATTTATTGTATCGAATAATATTTATCTCATCTTGTAAAATTTATTGTATCGAATAATATTTATTGTATCGAATAATATTTATCGTATCCCATAATATTTATCGAATAATATTTATCTCATCTTGTAAAATTTATTGTATCGAATAATATTTATCATATTGCATAATATTTATCTCATCTTGTAAAATTTATTGTATCGAATAATATTTATCGTATTGCATAATACTTATCTCATAGAATAATATTTATCGTATCGCATAATACTTATTTCATAGAATAATATTTATCGCATGGTATAATATTTATCTCATGGTATAATATTTATGGTATCGAACAATATTTATCACATCCCATAGTATTTATCTCATCCCATAATATTTATCATATTGTAATTCTAATATATGATTTTTTAATGTATCATATTGTAATTCTAATATATGATTTTTTAATGTATCATATTGTATAAGATTTAATGTATCATATTGTATAAGATTTAATGTATCATATTGTATAAGATTTAATGTATCATATTGTATAAGATTTAATGTATCATATTGTATAAGATTTAACATATCATATTGTATAAGATTTAACATATCATATTGTATAAGATTTAACATATCATATTGTATAAGATTTAACATATCATATTGTATAAGATTTAACATATCATATTGTATAAGATTTAACATATCATATTGTATAAGATTTAATGTATCATATTGTATAAGATTTAACATATCATATTGTATAAGATTTAATGTATCATATTGTATAAGATTTAATGTATCATATTGTATAAGATTTAACATATCATATTGTATAATATTTAACATGTTATATTGGTAATGTTAAATTAGATTTTATAATATTTAGAATTAATATATTGGAAAATAATATTAATATTGAGAATTAATAAATAGAGAATAATACAATAGAGAATAATACTTAATAAAATATTAAGTATTATAGAGAGAGATTAATGGGACAGAAATGAAAGAAAAAGAAAAAGAAAGAAAAAAAATAAAATGATATCGGTATCAACCGCAGACAATTTGAGAGAAGAAGTAAAAAGATTGAGGGATGAAGAAAAATTAGAAAGGGAACAAATATTAAAAATGCAACCCAAGATAGACTTTGGTTATGATGCTAAGGATAAATTTAATGAAATGATATCCAGTTTTAAAAAAGAGAAAAATGGTAATTATAAATTGAGAATACCATATATTTCATGGGAAAGATTATGTGATATTATGGAAGGTGTGTTGTGCGATGAAACTGTTGTTGAAGAAACGAGAAAAAGAAAAGTGGCAGGTAGAAAGGCGGATATTTTAGAACAACTAATTGACCTTGGGCTACCAGAACATTGTATTAAATATATTACTGCACACAAAGATGGAACTTACACTATTAGACTTATAAATCTACCTTATGAAAGATCTTTTTCAATTGCTAGAAATTTATATGATGATATTTTTGCTTAATCAAGCAATTTTATAACCTTTAATCACATGAGATATTAGAACTCTAATCAAATAAACTATTAGAACTATAAACACATGAGCTATTAGAACTATAATTAAATAAACTATTAGAACTATAATTAGATGGGTTATTATAAGTTTAAATCAAATAAACTATTAGAACTATAATTAGATGCACTGTTATAAATTAAAGTTATTCGTTTTTTACACCAAAAACAAATAACTGAAATATATAAAATAATAAATATTTTACAAAAATGATAATCGGAATAAGTGGTAAATTGGCTAGTGGAAAAGATACAGCAGGAGATATGATAATAGAGAAGTATCCTTTCTTTGTTAAGAAAAGCTTTGCATACAAAGTTAAAAGTATAGTAGCTGGTATAACAAATACTAGTATAAATGATAATCTAACCAGGGAAGGAAAAAACATTATACCTAAATTGAATATAGTGAATTATAATAAATTATTGAATATAATAGAAAATACATATAATAATTACGGTTCTATTTATAATTTTACTATTAAGGATATTAAATGTAAAATATACAGCACATTCGACCAAATATTTTTTAATAATGATAAATCATTGGGAGAATTACAACAAATTATTAGTACTATATTTAAAGATGTTTTTTCTCCAAATATTTGGATCGACTATCTTTTTGATGATTTTAAATCCACTGATTTTTGGGTTATCACCGATCTTCGATTCCCAAACGAAGCTGATTTTTTACTTAGTTTAAATTCATTAATCATTAGACTTAATGGTGATCCGGCCAAAATTAGATCTCTTAATTTAGATAAACGCAATTCTAATCATTACTCTGAAACTGCTCTTGATAATTATCCTTTTCCTTTTGTCATTCATAATAATAAATCCATATCTCATTTGTACTCTTCTATTTTTTCCATTCTTCATTCCCACAATCCATATATTTTCTTTTAATATCTTGTTCTCTAGTATATACTATATAATTAAAAACATTTATACACTAATATCAAGACATTGTTATTCTATAAATACTCATAAATAAACTATATAACTATAATACCATCAATAAATTGAGAAATAGTTACAATGATATAATGTTCTCATATTAAAGATCGCATATTAGTTACTATTTAATATATATGTCTGTAAATATAAAATATTCATGTGATTATAATATATTTATTTTTTATAAAATAGTATTAGATTCCCATAAATGTAATATAGCGTTAGATATATATTTATGTAAATAACGTTAAAATTGACATTAGATTTTTCATTAGATTTTTCATAAATGTAAAATAGTATTAGATTCCCATAAATGTAATATAGCGTTAGATATACATTTATGTAAATAACGTTAAAATTGACATTAGATTTTCATAAATGTAATATAGCGTTAGATATACATTTATGTAAATAACGTTAAAATTGACATTAGATTTTCATAAATGTAAAATAGTATTAGACGTTTTTATAAATGTTAAATTTTGTGTTGGTTTTTTCCATAAATGTAATATAGCATTAGATTTCAGTAAACATAAAATAGCACAAGACGTTTTGTTTTTAAAATTGTGATTGACTTTATCTTATATTTATGGGTTATATTATTGTATGTACACGATAATACATAAATTATTATAATGTAAACTATAAATACTTACTATAAATACTTACTATAAATATTTAAAAGTAATAATATTTAAGAGAATAGGAATTATGTGATAGTTTGTTTGAGATAATTATTCTTTAATATGGAGACAAAACTATTAACATGTCTTAGAAAATTTTCTTTTAGATGTAGTAGAATACAAATATATAATTATTCTACCACATGAAGCGATAATATTTTAAGCGATAACACATAAATACCAATATTGGAATTGAGTATAATATTAAAATTATTTGAGTTATTATTGAGTCATTATTGGTATTAACCATAAATATTTTAATACTTGGATAAACTTCAGTGTTAATCATTTTGATACTTGAGAAAATAACATGATAAATTTTAGAAATAATTAGTGTTACATAAATAAGAATTGCAAAGTATCTAGTTTTTTAATAATTATTATCTCTTGAACTAACAATAATTATCTGCTTAAGTATCTATTAATTCTGATCCTTAAGTGTAATTCTTGATTCTTTTATAAAGTATAATAATTATAGAGCATTCTAATTATCACTGAACATCATAATTATTATATCTTCGATTCCATAATTATGGCGAATTATTATGGTAAATCATTATTATGGTGAATTATTATCATATATATTTATTATCATATATATTTATTATCATATATATTTATTATTATATCGACGGGTTCATAATTATTATAGTGTAATTATTATTATAGTGTAATAATTATCATGTATATTTATTATAGAGTATATTTATTATAGCATTATTTTTAATATGTTTATCGTACTATTGTCACTTAAATATTGATAAGGTACCTTGGATATTAATTATTAAGTTTAATGAAATACGTTGATTAATCACAAAACTCAATAATGAATTAAAATGCAAAATTGAATTTTAATAAGAGTTGTAAACTAGTGTTTGTCAACACATCAAGATGAAATAGCATATAAAGTTATCTGACATATGAAAATATTAGGCGGATTTACAAACACTATTTCAAAACCTCAGATAAAATTTTAATCTAGTCAAGTTCTTAATTAATAGTATAAACATTATTAATCTACAATGTATTCAGAATAATAGTATTAAAGAGATAATTATTCTAACGGTTTAAGAGAATAATTAAAACTTGTATAACAAACAAATCATTATACAGCCGGAATAAATATTAGGTAAATAAACTATAATACTTACTTGAAGAAATTAATATAGTATAAATTTAGGACAAGTTTATTATAGATATATTAAAATTTATTGTATGATTATACAATATTCAATCAGATATAAATATTATCTCTCCATACTTATTAATTGCTTAATTTTAAATTATTATCTTTGAACACAAAATAATTATCGGATATTCCTATTATGTTAATAATTATTCTCAGAATAATAGAACAATTATTTGCTATTCTCATGATATTTATTATTATATTTATCATGATGTAATTATATTTATCATGATGTAATTATATTTATCATGATGTAATTATATAATTCGGTTAGTCTCATTATATTAATAGATGGATAGTATATAATAAAGATAATTATTATACTTAAAAATTTAGTAAACATAAAATAAATTTTGGAGATAGCAATATTTGGAAAGATAATTCTTATAGTTGAATAAATAAGAATTATATTATTTACATGTTTAACAAATAATTCGTATATTTGGGCAAAATTATTACAAAAACCAAAAATTACATAAAACTTTATTAACATTAAAATTTTATGTTAGCCATTTTAAAACAGAGATTGACGTAATTTTTGGTTTTTGGGTTGAGAATTGTAAAATAAACTTAAATATATAATTACAGCTTGCAATAATTATATTTGAGTTATTAACATAGTTAAATATATTTATTAAAAAATATTAAAATTTCCTTTACCTAGAAAAATAGGTAAAGGAAGTACAGTTCCCCCTTTGTAAAAACGGACGAAAAAGTTCAAAATTCAATTTTCAATATTTTTCCTTCGCTAATATTTATTGTAAATGACTATCTTATCTTTAATAACAATTTAATAATATTTCCAGAGAAATATTATCACAATACTCAAAAAATTAGTAGAATAAATATTTGAAAAGATATACAATTATACAATTATACAATTATACAATTATACAATTATACAATTATACAATTATACAATTATACAATTATACAATTATACAATTATACAATTAATATACCAGAAAAATATTTATTCTTGAAGAGATAATAATATATAACTTGAAAAGATATTAATTGTATAATTTACAATTAATGTAGCTGAAGTGATAATAATCCTAATACTGAAATAATTATTATATATGGGGATAATAGTTAGAGATAATAGTTAGAGATAATACATGGGGATAATACTTGGAGATAATAATTCTGATAATTCTGATGTATGGAGAAAAAATAATTCTAATTATTTTAATACCTGGAAGAAAAAATAGTTCTAATACATGAAGAGAAATATTTCTAATAAGTATAGGTGTATTAGAACGTTAACTAATATAATTAGGGAAAAAGTATACTTTGTTATAATAATTTGGTAATTCAATTGAATATTAAAAATTATGCTTGAAGGAATGATTGTTTAAATATATTGATAATAGTGTAAATATATTAATAATTTAAATATATGATAATCAAGTAAATATGATGGTAATAGTGCAAATATATTAATAATTGTGAAGACGTATTGAAAATTGTGTAAATATATGAAAATAAAATAAATATATTGAAAATTGTGTGAATATATTGAAAATTGTGTAAATATTCAATAATAACTTTGCTAAATATATTGGTTAAATACTTTGATAAATCCTGTAAAATATAGTGTGAATATAATCTATAAAAATATTTATGGATTGAGAATAATTATGTAAATATGTATTATGATAGTGGATATTTATTGTAATGAGTAAGTATACATTATAGTGTAAGTATATATTATAGTGTAAATATAATAATGATGGTATTATATAAAATATTATGAAAAATCAAGTGATCTATTTCCGAAAACTAAAGTAACGTTAGAAGTTTTTACAAAAGTTAAAGTTTAAGATAAGTATTTAAAAATAAGGATTAAATCATATATGGGTTTGAATTCAAGTATTATAACTAATAGAATATTAATTTTAGGGTTTGAATAGTCATCTTAACAACTATAAGAAAAAATTATTTTAAACTATATTGGGTTAAAATATCATAATTATTAAGTCATGGAGTTTTTAATTACCTAAATATTCTTCAAACATACGAAGAATATTGTTAAATTATACTTAAACTGGAAAACATTAATTATCAAAGTGTATCTACAATAATCTTCAACTATAATCTTAATTTATACATAATATTACTCTTAAACATCGCAATTATAATAATTTAAAAATATACGAAAGTGCAATTTAAATATTTTTCCGACTATATAATAGTTTTTGAATTATGCGAAAGGGTAATTTTGAATTATGCGAAAGGGTAATTTTGAATTATGCGAAAGGGTAATTTTGAATATTTTCTTAAAATATAAAACTTATGTGTTAGCTGTTAAGACTGTCTTAGGTTAGATGAAAAACTTGTAATATTAAGTATTTCTTTAGGCTGTCCCATGTTAGATGGAAAATTTGTAATATTAAGTATTTATTTTAATGATATTATGTTTTAACTATAGTAATCTTCATTTGGATGTAAAACTTGCAATATTGAATATTTATTCTAAAATATAAGGTTATAATGCTGGACAACTATGTTTTCAAATATTAGAATTATGTTTTTAAATATTGCAGTTATCTCGTTAACTATTTCAATTATCATTAAATATTAGAATATGTTAAAGTATATAAGTATAATTATAATGTCTTCGAGTATATGGATACCAGAATTATGTCTCTAAGTATAATTTTGATCTATTCAAATACTAGTATAATTATTGTTTCTTTAAGCATTTATATCTAAATAAATATAACTTCGATTTTATTATTAATAATTCCTTAACTCATAGAACAATATTTCTAAAACTTGCACAATATCATCTCTACAAGTATATAATTTATATAATTGTATTCAAGTTCAATAATTGTATTCAAGTTTAATAATTGTATTCAAGTTCAATAACTGTATTCAAGTTCAATAACTGTATTCAAGTTCAATAATTGTATTCAAGTATTAATGTAAATATAAATAATACTATCAACATATTTAGTAAAATAATTAACTTATTTCAGAATTATCATTTTACATATTTGCAGAATTATTAACTATTTAATATAATCGTTATCAATACTAAATATAATTAATTGTTTTAAATGCAATAATTTATAAATAGATAAATAATATATTTAGCATTATTACATCAAACTATAAATACGTAACTAGATAAATATTAAAATATACAAGAATAAGGCATATTGATCAAAATAATATAAAAAGAACAAAGTATAAAAAAAGAATTAAAAGAAAATTACTGAGAATTATGGAGAAAATTACCGAGAATTATGGAGAAAATTACCGAGAATTATGGAGAAAATTATTAAGAATTATGGAGAAAATTACTAAGAATTATGGAGAAAATTATTAAGAATTATGGAGAAAATTACTAAGAATTACGGAGAAAATTACTAAGAGAATATTGCGGAGAATTACGACTCAAATTACTGAGAAAATAACAGAAAGAGAGAAGAGATAAAAGGGAGAAGAGAGAAAAAGAGATAAAAGGGAGAAGAGAGAAAAAGAGATAAAAGGGAGAAGAAAAGGGAAAAAAAGAAAAAAAAAATATTGAAATAAGTAGGGAAAGATATATTATTAAATAAAAGGAGATGGAAATAATAAGAAATTTGAAAGTAAATCATACAAAAATCGAAGAAGATGTAGAAAATGATGGATACAGTAAAACAGCCGAAAAAGCAGGATATACACTAGAACATCCAGATTGGCAATTAGCGGCTGGAATTTTAGAAGTTTTAGATATACAAAAAAAGGTGGGAAAATATAGAGAAAGTGTAGAGAAAATGAGAGATATATTAGATGAAAAGTATTATGAATTTGTAATGGAGAATATGGAAGAAATAGAGAAAAAACTAGAGAAAGAAAGAGAGAGAGATTATAGATATGATTATTTTGCTATTACAACATTAAAGAAAGGGTACATGTGTACATTTGATAATCAAATATTAGAAACACCACAATATATGTGGATGAGAGTAGCATGTCATACACATTGTGGAGATTTAACAGCAGCATTTGAAACATATGACGCATATACACAAGGGTATTGTATACCAGCAAGCCCAACAATAGCAAATTCAGGGTTCAAGAAATCTCAGGGTAGTAGTTGTTTTTTACAAGGAACAGAAGTATTTACAATGAATAATGGAATCAAAAATATTGAAGATGTGAAAATAGGCGATATGGTAGTGACACATAATGGAAATATAAAGTCAGTCACACAACTTCATAAGAATGAACTTGGAGAAAGAAAAATATACGAACTAAAATGCCAAAAAACTCCAAATGTTTATGTTACCGACAATCACAAATTTTGGAGTATCAAAAAAGATGGTGTTCCAGCATGGAATAGTATAGACAAACTGTGCAAAGGAGATTATATAGCTCTTCCAAAAGTAAAACAAAATATAAAATTTTTAAGCAAAATTGATTTGAAAGAAATCATTCCCTTGCTGGCTTACGATAATGAAGAGAGATGTTGTGAATATGAATATGAATATGATGAAGAATATATTACAATGACGACAGTATATCAAACAAAAGATCATCTCAATAAAACAGAAGAATTTATAACCAGAAGAATAAAATCTAAGCCCATCAAAAGATATTTAGAAATAACTCCTCAATTTGCAAAATTTTTAGGTATTTGGTATGGCGACGGATGTATTTCCCATACAAAAACAACAAATGGAGGCAAAGTACCATCTTCTTTACAAATTGTTTCTCATAAAAATAATGTGCGATTAATAGAGTTTTGCCAACAACAGTTCCAAGAAATATTCGGTGAATTACCTAATATTAATCAACATAACGATATCGTTAATTTGACATATCATTCGTCTTTAATGAGTAAAATTTTTGCATATCTTTTCGGATCTGGGTTCCATTTTAAATTTATTAATCCCCTTATTTTTTCTTGGGATCTTGATTTGATATACAACTTATGTTTAGGACTTATTTCTACAGATGGTTGTATTAGATCTGAAGGCTCAATATTTTTAACAATGAGCAATATAAATTTTATGAAAACATTGTATCATTTGTGCAGACAGCATGGTGTTGACGTCTCCTATACTCAAGAAAAACAACTTAGAAAAGGCGCTACGGAGTTATCAGCTACTATATTTTTTCCGCGATCATTTATTCAAATGGATCAAATATATAAATATTATAATGATGATCGTATTAAAATTATTGAAACAAAGCCCATACTGAATAAATATGTTAAAATTGTGAATGATGTAACATTTATTAGAATTAAATCCAATACTGAAACAGATATAAATACTAAATTTGTTTATACTCTTGGTGTTGAAGATGATCATTCTTATAACGTTGAAGGATTGGTATGCGAAAACTGCTTTATGTTATCGTTAGATGATTCATTAGAATCGATATTAGATAATTATAAGTTATGTGGAATGATATCAAAATATAAAGGAGGATTAGGAATAGGAGTAGGAAGAATAAGACATTCAAAAATAGGAAGAACAGGAATGTCAAAAGGAATAGTTGATATGTTAAGATGTTATAACGAATTGATGAGATATGTAGATCAGGAAGGAATGAGAAAAGGAGCAGCGACAGTGTTTTATCCAGCATGGGGAAAAGATATAAGAAGTTTAATTGAAATGAAGAAAAATCATGGTAAAGAAGAATTAAGAGCAAGAGATTTAAATTATTGTGTATGGATTCAGGATCTGTTTATGAAACGTGTAATATTGAACCAAAATTGGACATTATTCTGTCCAAATCTAGCACCAGGACTAAATGATTGTTATGGTGAAGAATTTGAAAAATTATACACATCTTATGAAAACGATCCAACCGTAGAAAAATTCACAATGTCAGCCCGTCAGCTTTTAGAAGAAATTTGTCGTGCACAAAAAGAATCTTCAGCACCTTTTGTTATGTTTGATGATGCTGTAAATATGAAATGTAATCAGGGACATCTTGGTCATATTACCAATTCTAATTTATGTTTGGAAGTTACATTATTCAACAAACCAGACGAATTAGTGGCTTCGTGTAACTTATCTACTATTGTTCTTGATAGTTATGTGGAATATGATGAAAATAATAAACCATACTTCAATTATGACAAATTAAAAATTTATGTTAAACTACTTGTTCGTAATATTAATAACATTATCAATAAAAATTTCTATGTTAGTGATCTTATTAAACGTTCCAATGACCTATATGCTCCTTTAGGTATCGGTAAATTGGGTGTTGCTAATCTTGCTGCTAAATTAAATCTTGATTTTGATAGTGAAGAATTCATTGTTCTTATGGAAACCGTATGTGCTTGCATGTATCATTCAGCTCTACAAGAATCTAGAGATATTGCAATAAAGAAAGAAAAATTGGCTTCAGATGATGAAAAATTATTATATAAACATAATCTTGATCTTTTTAATCAAGGTCTCGGTCCTCGTCCTGATCCTATTGGCTCTTTCTCTTCTTTTTCTCAGTCTCCTATTGGTAATGGTCTTTTCCAATTTGATCTTTGGAAACTTGAAGATGAAAAGTTCCGTTCTTATCCTCTTGGTTCTTTATATGATAAAATTAAACGCACTGAAACCCTAATTCCCGCTTCTGCTTTCTATTCCGATGAATCTTGGGATCAACTTCGTCTTTCTATTCTTACTCATGGTGTCGCTAATTCTACTTTAATGTGCGGTATGCCTAACGCTACTACTGCCCAAATTGTTCCCAATAATATTCTAGGTCGTATGGTTCGTCGTAATGAATCTCATGAACCTTTCCATACCAATTTATATCTTCGTGAAGTTCTTTCTGGCGCTTTCCCCGTTTATACTTGTGAACTCGTTTCTGATCTCGAATCTTTGGGTCTCTGGAATAAGTCCACTCTCAATTTTCTCATGAAAAACAAGGGTAGTGTCAAAGGTCTTTCTCTCTTATTCCCTGATATTCCTTCCGTCGTTTCTATTGAACAAAAATATCGTACCGGTTTCGAACTCTCTCAAAAACGTCTTATTGAACTCGTTGCTCGTATGGGTCGTTATATTTGTATGTCCCAAAGTCATAATATTCGTCTCGAAGATCCTGATGTCAATCAACTTTTCAATCTCCATATTTATAGTTGGCTTATGGGTCAAAAAACCGGTATGTACTATCTTCACCAGCGTTCTGCTGTCGATCGTCAACAATTTACCCTTTCTGATCTTCCCTCTTCCTCTCTTGCTACTCCTCCTACTCCTGTCTCTTCTCCCTCTACAATTTCCCCTTCCTCTCTTACTTCTCCTCCTCTTTATACTGATCCCTCTCTTACATCCGAAGAACGTGCTCTTGCTTCTATGATTTGTAGACGTGATAATCCAGATTGTGCTTCTTGTCAATAAAGTATATTTATTCTTATACTTATTTCATATTGAGATGTACTAATATACATTTATATTAATACATTATATTTTACCCCATTAAACTCATTTTATACTTATTAATATTCGCAATATTAATATATTTCCCATAAACGTTATTAAGACTAAACATTTACGTTAAATGTTTTTAAACTATAACTGACGTATTTTTTGCTTTATGGGTTGTATCTTTGTTATTTTATATCTCTATATTAATAATATATTTATAGTAAAATTATTGTATTAATACAAATAAAAAGGAATATACAAATATGAAAGAAGTATCTATATATATCATACAACTAGTACCAATAAAAAGGAATATACAAATATGAAAGAAGTATCTATATATCATATAACTAGTATCGATAAAAGGAATATACAAATATGAAAGAAGTATCAATATATCATATAACTAGTATCAATAAAAGGAATATACAAATATGAAAGAAGTATCAATATATCATATATTGATATAAAAACAGAAATAAGTGATATTAATAAAAGAAATATACAAATATGAAAGAAGTATCAATATATCATATATTGATATAAAAACAGAAATAAGTGATATTAATAAAAGAAATATACAAATATGAAAGAAGTATCAATATATCATATATTGATATAAAAACAGAAATAAGTGATATTAATAAAAGGAATATAGAAAATGAAAAAAGGGAAAATAAATGAAAACAAATTGGAAAGAGAAAAATAATACAAATTGAAGATAAGAAAAAGTGAAATAAAAAGAATAAAAATAAGAGAAACAAATGACGAGTGTGGTATATTTACCTGGCGTATTTATCAAAGATATAGTAAATAACGATAATAAAACAGTTGATGTTAAAGAAAAAGTAGAAAAAGTAGAAAAAGAAACATATAATAGTACGAAAGAAGAAAATTCAATTAATGAGGATAAGAAAAAGAAGAATATAAGGGCTATTACTGGAGAAAAAGATATTAGTTTGATTAGTACGGAAAATTTAATAGAAACATTTACAGATAAATCTAATTTAAAAATTAGAACTGCAAAAACAAATTCATGTTACGGAGAAGAATATCCTACTGAACCATCTGATCGTTGCTGTTGTTGGTGTCGTTATCCTTGTAATGAATCTTCTGTTGATATTCCTTGTATGGGAATTCCTATACAAATGGAAAAAAATAATATATGGATGGAGGGAACTGTATGTAGTTTTGAATGTTGTTATGCTTTCTTATTAGATCATAAAGAAAAAATACCAGAAAAACAGGATCCTCTTTATAGTAAAAGTATCGGCATCCTTAAAAATCTTTACCAACGTTTTAATCCTGGTGGTGTCTTGAAACCTGCTAATGACTGGAAATTACTTGATAAAGTCGGTTTTGGTTCTATGTCCATTTCTCAATTTAGGTCTAAATTATTTACTTTCAACCGCACTACTAATGTTAAATATTTATCTGCTCAAGTCTCCTATCATTCTCTATAATACTATCATTCTCTATATTCATATTTATAATTATTTTATATTGTTAAAGTAATTATAGAGTATTATTTTATTATCTTGTCATTTTAATAATGTAAATTTAAGATTTTTGTGTGTTAAATTAAGATAATTATCTTAATTTAAGATGGCTTATCAATAAGATAAAAATATAAAACAAATTATCTAAATTATACTTTGTTTTATATTTTTGGACTTATGTTCTGTTCTTTAATATACGGATCCTGTTGTCTTTATTATATATTGTACATCCGTTATATGTTGACAAACACTAGTTTACAACTCTTTAAAATTAGTAAAATTCAGTTTTATAAATTTTAATTATATTATAACCATACATAGATATTTTTCGTTTAATGTATTAAATATCTCACTTTGAAACAAAGCTCAAAATTTTAGATAAAGAAAAATAATTATTATGAGGTAATTATTGCAAAGAATTCTCACAAGATAATTATTGCAAAATAATCATTGCAAAAAGAATTATTGGAAAAGAATTATTGGAAAAGAATTCTTACAAAATAATTCTTGTGATATAATTCTCATGAGATAATTTAGTTGATAATTAGAAGATTACTAATTTATCATTCAGAGATAATTAGGAGATTACTAATTATTGTATATCCTTTCCAGATATATTGTTAGTTAAGTTACAAATTTATAATAACGAATAAATATAAATAAATATATGTATAATATGTATAATATGTATAATAACTTATAATATATTTATATACATATATTTATTCGCGAATAAATATATGTATAACTATATGTATAATAGCGAATAAATATATTTATAACTATATGTATAATAGCTAATAAATATATGTATAATATCTTATAATATATTTATTATACATATATGTATAATAGCTAATAAATATATGTATAATATCTTATAATATATTTATTATACATATATGTATAATAGCTAATAAATATATAAATAACTATATGTATAACTTTAATATATTTATATAACCACTTAAAATAATATATCATTTAGAATATATTAATAATTGTTCTCCATAGTTGTATACAAATAATATTATAGAATTCTATAAATATATAATATTATCATAATTATTTGGCACGATTATATAAATCATTAAGTAATTATTTGAAATAATTGTATAAATCAATGATGCATAATATCTTAATCATAAATAATTATTTGAAATAATTCCATATGCTTAAAGTAAGTTCTATTATTTTTATGTTAATCTATCATATTCCATAGTAAATTATTTTTATATCATGTCATTTTATATGTTGATATTTATGCTATATATTATTTTCATATATCAAGAATATCACTAATAATATTAATAACTATTTATATAAGTTAGTAATTTGAACATTAATATTGGTGTTTAAATTATCATTGTATTATTTAAGCAAATAATATTATTATATGGCTTAATTTGTAATATACTTGCTTAACTATTTTATAAAGAAATATAATTGGTAAAATATTTACGTATTAACTTACAAAACAGTTTACTAAATAACCAAATTATGGACGATAATTAACGTTACATAATATTCATTATGCCAATATTTATATATACACATTACAATATTTGACTGTATTTTTCATACAAGTCGCTAAATAATACTAATTTACATTTAAATAGTATAATTATAGATTTTACTAATAATATATTGTATTTAATAATTATTGTATATTTGCTTAAACAAATGAGTATATTGGTAAAATTATTTAATGAAAATTAACCCAGAAACATAAGTAATCTTAAAATGTTATAAACTCCAAAATTACGATTTATATGATTTTGAGCTTTGATGAGGAATAAAACTAATAACGATAAAAATTAAGGAATAAGAACGATATTTTTTAAGGAATAAGGAATAATAACGATAAAAATTAAGGAACAAAGAAAGTAATATAAATTAAAAATTAAGAAATCTGAATAATTATATTTGAATTTTTTTCTTTTGTAATATAAATATAAATGTTTTCTATTTCTCTATACAGTAAAAAATTAATATATGTATTAGTAATTGCAACTATTAACATCAAAAAGATAGTTACATCTCCGATTAATTATTTTTACAGTAAAAAATCTAATAATATAGATGAAGCAGTTCGTACATCTAAAGGATTTGTCATACCTTATAGTTATGATTCTAGAAAATATACATTAATTTTACCAATACAAAAAATAAAACATTGGACAAAAGTTACAACAGAATCTAACATAGATATAACTGAAGAAATACTTAATTATGCTGGTCCGTATAAAAATTTCTTTGGGTTATCACTTACACCTAAATTGTTATATCCCTCATGTGATTCAATTACTTTTCATTTTCCTAGTGATATTGTAACATATCCAAATTCTTTAACTTTTGATAGAAATGATATTATCCAATTTTAATATAAATATTGATATTTATAATGCTAAGCGTTGTAAACATTACAATATTTATTACAATATTTATTATAAGTTAAAAATAAAATTATATACTCAAAATATGGAGAATTCACCTATAAAAACCTATAAATACGATATATTTCGTCCTAATTTAGTATTAAAATATTTTACTAATAATGAATCATTTCAAAAATATACAGTAAATAATAATTATACTCATGAATTTTTACGTAATCCAAATTATGTATATAACAAATATTTAAAGAAAAAGTTAATATAAATGACTGTATATAATAATCAAATAAAATCAAAATATCAATCATGATACTAAATATTTATATGATAATTTTGTAACAAAATTATCATATATCTTAATATAAAATAATACAAGAAGAAATAATACAAGAAGAAATGAGATAAAATAATATGACAAGAAGAAATAATACAAGAAGAAATAAGATAAAATAATATGACAAGAAGAAAAGAAGAAATAAGATAAAATAATACAAGAAGAAGGGAATTAAGAGAAATCAGGAAGAGAAGAAGCGGAATCGAGAAGGGGTTTACCTTCGGATTCCCAACGAGATTGGTAATCGGGATAAGAAGAATCGAGAAGAGAGATGCGAGAAGAATAATCATTGAGAGAGACTTTAAGGGAAGATAATTGAGATTCTAAAGATTTTACTTTTTGAGAAAGAGAATCAGAAAGAATACGAATTTTAGAATAGGAAAGAAGGGAGTCATCATCAAGAAGAGCAAGTTCAATTTTTTCAGATTCTTCGCGTTGCTTGAGTAAACGAAGATGTTCTGCATTGCGATTATTTTGGTCTTCGAGTTGTTTATTGAAGAGATATTTGGAGCCAGATTCATCTAAAAAATCTGTATTATTAGGATCAGCACGAGGATCGAGAACGAACCAAGTGCCTGAATATTGATAACGGAAGAAAGGAGTTAATTGGGGATTTTGTTTATAGAGATCCATAACATGAGATTTAATTTCCTCTAAAGTATGAAAGCAACCGATAAAATTGCCGACACCGTGAAAATTTTTTTGAGGATTTTGAGTTAAATAATAGGAAAATAAAGCATATTCTTGGCCACGAATTGGAGTATAATCAGGATATTTAGTGATTTTAATAGTAGAGCCTAAATGGGAATCAAGAACGATGTTGTTGGAAGAGGTCGTCATTTTGAAAAAAAAATATTATAAAATTTTTTAAATAAAAATTATAACCGCATATTAATCAAAATGATTCAACATCAAACAACACTATCTGAAGATCAATATTCACTTTTAGGTATCGAAAAAGAATACCAAAAATATTTAATTGTAACAGATTCAAATGAATCTTTGATCCAAATCCATTATCGTGATACTATTTCCAATTCCGATAATTCCCATAATTCTGATTTAATTTCCAAAATTGGTTGTTATCGAGGATGGGTACTTGATACTAAAAATAAACAAGTTGTTTGTAGATCTTTTGAATACACACCCGAAAAAATTATGTCCCTTTCTGATTTTACTCTTCATTCCTCCAATAATCCTTCTTATTATCCAGCTATTGAAGGTACTATTATCCGTGTCTTCACTCATGACAATCAATTGTATTGTTCAACTCATCGCAAACTAGATTGTAAAAAATCTAGATGGGGTTCTTCTAAAACTTTTTATCAAATGCTACAAGAAGCCTGTATTCATACTAATTTTGATATTAATACTCTTAAACATCCTTCTAATTGTTATGTTCTTCTTCTTGTTCATCCCGATAACCAAATTGTTAACCAGTCTCCTATTCCTTCTCCCTATATTCTTCATCTCGATTCTTGGACACGTACTTCTACTTCTAATTCCACTGATTTCACTGATTCCACTCCTATATCACATATGATCCCTGTTGAAGTTGATATTGGTATTCCAAAGCCTTCAACCGTTTCAACCGAACAAGCACTATCACTTTTTGCTGATGGTAAGGCGCTCATTAGTTCACATCGTTCTAATAAATCTAAGTATTTACCTACCACTTTAGCTGAAAATTTAGCTATTCGTGGTAATAATCCCAATATTAAAAATCGTTGGTATGAACTTCGTTCTTCTTATCAGGAAGACAAATTAAAATCCGTTCTTCCTCCTCATCAAAAATCTCAAGTTGACAATTTTTCAGCTGATATGTGGACTCAAATTGATTCACTCATTCAAAATTTCCTTCTTCCTCAATATTTAAGTCAACTTCAAGGTAACTCCATTAAATTCTCTCATTCCCATCAATATGTTATTAATCGCGTTCGTCATGAATATACTCTTTCCAAAAATCTTTTCTTCTCTAATCCCTCCAACTCTAATCGCAAATTTTATTGGGGTCGTTCCAAATTGGATACTAATCATCGTATTGCTTCTACTCTTTTTAATATCCTTTCTACTATCGATGGCAAAACTCTTTATAAATGTATTTCCGACTATAATAAATATCTTAAAAGACAACAATATCTCTCCTCTTTAAACTCTTCTACTTCTCTTCCTTCTCTTCCTTCTGATTCTTCTGATTCTTGTACAGTAGATCCAGTAGATCCTTCTGATCCTTCCACTTCATCAACACATGTAATTCAATTTTCAACTATCGATAACTCTATTCCTATTACAGATTCAGTAATGTAATTTATATAACCAACAAAGAATATTTTTCAATTACACAAAAATATTCTTTAATGTCTTTCACTGTCATTAACAATATGTTATTATTTCCGCAATAATCTATTGTATAACTATATTTTTCTATAATGGTAGATATATTATTTATGTCTCTTATGTATTATTTTTATACTTTCCATAAACCAAAATTATGTTTATCTTAATTTAAAAAACGTCTAACGTTATTTTATGTTTATAGGTTGTCTATTTTAATATTATTTTAAGTTTATTGGTGCTAAAAATTACGTTAACCTTTTTAAAATAACTAAATAGTTATTTTAACTTTATTTTTTCAGATAGTATTTTATGATTATTTCTTCAGATAGTATTTTATGATTATTTCTTGAGATAGTATTTTTATGATTATTTTCTTAAGATACTAATTTTAGTTATTTTCTTCAGATAGTATTTTTATGATTATTTCTTGGGATAGTATTTTTGTGATTATTTCTTGGAATAGTATTTTTTGGTTAATTTCTCCAGATAGTATTTATAATTATTTCTTCGGATATTAATATGTATGTATTTTATATTTTGCATACTTTAATGATAATTTATCTGTTTATATCAAGAAATAAATTAAACATTATAAAAAATATATTAAACTAAAACTGTTACTGAGAAAATAATATAATAATATTATTATTATATTATAAGTATAAACTTAAATAATTATCATAATGGTTAGAAAATAATTATTCATAATTATTAAGTGTATATTTTAACAAGTATATATGAATTATTATTTATAATTATTAAGTGTATATTTTAACAAGTATATATGAATTATTATTTATTTTATAAGCAACATATTTTTCTTGTTAAATATAATATTATATGTTACAAAAGAATATTATGTAGTTAAAGTATTTATAATATGAATACAAATAATTCATAGATATGCTAATTATATGTATTTGAGAAAGTAAGTATATAAAATGGTATAACTTTAAACAAAAATAATTATTTGGAAACAAGAGATAATTTCTTTATTTTAATACTGAGAGTATTTTGAGGGATAGTTAATTTATTTATTTGTTTGGTAAGATTTTTATATTCTTTTTTTCTATTACCAAAACAACCTGATTTTACTATTTTAGTTCTAACACTTATATCTGCCAATACACCTTCTGGAAATACTATTGATGCTCCTTCAATTACTTTTTCCAATTTTAAAGGAGATACATTTTGTGGATGTAATTGATAAGTAGGTTTTTGTTCTCCCATATCCAATATAATTTTAACGGCTTGAGAAGTCGAATTTTTAATAAGGATATCGTTCACTTTTTTTGTTGACATTTTATTTAAGATAAAAAAAAATCTTATCTTTTTCTTATTTTGCTATCCAATTTTAATTTATTTATCTCCAAAATTCCCTTTTCTTTATATTTAAAAAATATTATATCATTTCTATTTATCCAATATTCCTTTTTTTATAACTATCTTCATTCTTCATTATTATTTAATACCACTGTTTATTTTAGTATATATTATCAATTATTAAATAATTGTATGAATATCTTATATTTTTATTACTTGTTTACATATATTATCATACCATCTTAATAATATATCAATTATTTTTCCAAAACTGTCCTTAATTATTCCTCAGTATTTAATAATTATTTATTTATTTATATTTAATCCTTTATATTTATCGGTCATGTATTTTATTAAGCTGTTCAACCGATAATTTTCCTGTAAATAACCATTTTTATTTTCATTTTATTATTCATTTATATTTGGGCCAATAATTAAATAAGACACTATATATAGTTTTTTCTCTAATCATAAACTACATATAACCCACGTTGTTTAGATATAAAAAATATATAAAATTGAATTTTATTCTTTTTAAAGTCAGTTTTTATAAAGGGAGAACTGTACTTCCTTTACCTATTTTTCTTAGGTAAAGAAATATTTCCATACTCACATATCTTATATTTAATTCATATCTCATATTTAATTCATATCTTATATTTAATTCATATCTTATATTTAATTCATATCTTATATTTGAATTTTCGTTCGTTATTATTAACAAATATTAATATTCGCCATAATGAGTTATTTTTTAGTTCCTTTACCTAAGAAAAATAGGTAAAGGAAGTACAGTTCTCCCTTTGTAAAAACTGACTTTAAAAGAATAAAATTCAATTTTATATATTCATTCTTTTTATAATTAATTTTATATAACATATTATTAATACTAATAATATATTAGTATATGATAATTAAGATATCATTTATACAATAATACAGTTATATAACTCGAGGATTAAATTAAAAATAGAGATCAACTATGAAATTATTTTACACAAAAATAGAATAATATCACCACATAATTCAAATATATATTGTTTATTTATATTTAATTCAGGAATAATACAGATTGATTACCAAGTTTAGTATATATAGGAATACAATTATACACATAAATTATGGGACTATATAAATATAACACACAACCAAAATATTCATATATTAATTTACACAACGATTAACTTATTATTTTACTGTATAATTTATTTTAAGGATAATATAATTATTTAACATAATAATTAATTATACTGATATATTGAGATATTACCCTATTGAATCTATTAAGATATTGTTTATGCAACTATTAATATTTATTAACTGAATAATTAAATTATATAACAGAATGATTACATAATAGTTAAATTTACTTAATTGGTTACATAATATAAAATAATTAGTCACATAATTATATTCTTCTGTAAATATCATCTTAATCGTTGAGTTGAATTATTATCTTTACTTACAAAATCACATTATTCGTAAAATAATTTCTTAATCCTTCTGTAATAGAATTTAATTCATCAGTTGAATAATAATTTTAACTTTATCGTTGAAGATATTATGTAAATGAACGATAAAGATATTATGTAACTGAACGTTGAAGATATTATGTAAATGAACAATAAAGATATTATGTAACTGAACGTTGAAGATATTATGTAAATGAACGATAAAGATATTATGTAAATGAACAATAAAAATATTATGTAACTGAACGTTGAAGATATTATGTAAATGAACGATAAAGATATTATGTAAATAAACGATGAAGATATTATGTAACTGAACGATAAAGTTAAGATATATAACAGAACGATGAAGATATTATGTAACTGAACGATAAAGTTAAGATATATAACAGAACGATGAAGATATTATGTAACTGAACGATAAAGTTAAGATATTATATAACGGAACGATAAAAATATCATGTAACTGAAAGATAAAAATATCATGCAACGGAACGATAAAAATATCATGTTACTGAACAATAAAAATATCATGTAACGTAACGATAAAAATATCATGTTACTTAACGATGAAGATATTATTTTAAGAAGAAAATAATTATGGAACTGAAAAGATTATATAATTTAACAAAACGATTAAGACAATATTTACAGAACAATTAATATAATATTTTACAGAAGGGTTAATATATTATTTTTAGAACAATTAATATAATATTTTACAGAAGGGTTAATATATTATTTTTAGAAGAATATAATTGTATAACTTGTAGATAGATTATATTTTACAGAAAAATTAAAATATAATATTACAGAAAAATTAAAATATAATATTACAGGACAATTAAAATATAATATCACAGAACGATTAATATATAATTATGTAATTTGTGAACAGATAATATTTTATAGAAGAATACAATTATCCAACTTTAATTATTCAAATAATATTTTATACGAGAAGATAATTATGTAACTTTAAGATTAAGATAATATTTCACAAAACGATTCAGATATTGTTTAACAAAATCAATATAATTATATAACTTTAAGAATCACTATAATATTTTATATAATTATGGAGATATTATTCGATAAATAATATAATAATATTATTCGATAAATAGTATAATAATATTATTCGATAAATAGTATAATAATATTATTCGATAAATAATATAATAATATTATTTATCTTTAATGTTAAGATATTATTTTACAGAACTATTGAGATATTATTTGATAAAAGAATATAACTATTTGATAGAATAATATAACTATTTGATAGAATAATATAACTATTTATCTTTACTGTTAAGATATTATTTTACAGAACTATTGAGATATTATTTGATAGAATAATATAACTATTTATCTTTAATGTTAAGATATTATTTTACAGAACTATTGAGATATTATTTGATAAAAGAATATAACTATTTGATAGAATAATATAACTATTTATCTTTAATGGCTGAGATATTATTTATCTTTAATGGCTAAGATATTGTTTATCTTTAATGGTTAAGATATTATTTATCTTTAATGGTTAAGATATTATTTTACAGAACTATAGAGATATTATTTTATCAAATTATTTATCTTTAACTGTTAAGATATTATTTTACAGAACTATAGAGATATTATTTTATCAAATTATTTATCTTTAACTGTTAAGATATTATTTTATAGAACAATTGAGATATTATTTGATAAAAAGAATATAATTATTTATCTTCAACAGTTAAGATATTTATCTCCAACGATTAAGATAATATTTTACGGAACGATTAAAATATTATTTTTTTTAACGACCAAGATAATATTTTACAGAACGATTGAGATAATATTTATCTTTGACGATTAAGATAATATTTTACAGAACGATTGAGATAATATTTATCTTTGACGATTAAGATAATATTTTACAGAACGATTGAGATAATATTTTACAGAACGATTGAGATAATATTTATCTTTAACGATTAAGATAATATTTTACAGAACGATTAAGATAATATTTTACAGAACGATTAAGATAATATTTTACAGAACGATTAAGATAATATTTTACAGAACGATTGAGATAATATTTATCTTTAACGATTAAGATAATATTTTACAGAACGATTAAGATAATATTTTACAGAACGATTAAGATAATATTTTACAGAACGATTGAGATAATATTTATCTTTAACAACCGAGATAATATTTGTATTTAACAATTGAGATAATATTTGTATTTAAGGATTAAGATAATATTTGTATTTAACAATTGAGATAATATTTGTATTTAAGGATTAAGATAATATTTTACAGAACAATTAAGATAATATTTTACAGAACGATTAAGATAATATTTGTATTTAACGATTAAGATAATATTTGTATTTAACGATTAAGATAATATTTTACAGAACAATTAAAATAATATTTCTATTTAAGGACTAAGATAATATTTTACATAACGATTAGGAAAGTATTTATAGGAGAATATAATTATGTAACTTTAAAGATTAAGATATTATTTTGCATAACGATTGGAAAGTATTTATAGAAGAATATAATTATGTAACTTTAACGATTAGATATTATTTTCCATAACGATCGGAAAGTATTTATAGAAGAATATAATTATGTAACTTTAACGATTAGATATTATTTTGCATAACGATTGGAAAGTATTTACAGAAGAATATAATTACGTAACTTTAACGATTATAATAATATTTTGCATAACGATTAAAATAATATTATACAGAAGAATATAATTATGTAACTTTAACGATTAAAATAATATTATACAGAAGAATATAATTATGTAACTTTAACAATTAGGAAAGTATTTACAGAATAATATAATTATGTAACTTTAAAGATTATATTATGTAAATTTAAAGGTTATGATAATATTTTACACAAAGATCAAGATATTATTTGACAATATCTCAATATTATTTACATAATTATCTCAATATTAGAAAAACTATTAAGATAAGTTAAATAAAGATTAAGATAATACCTTATAAAATTATAATACAATATTTTATAGAATGATTGATATATTGTTTACACAATGAGAAGATATTTGTTTTAATAAATATATATTATTTTATAGAGAATGTAATATGTAAGCTTTAAGATTAAAATAGTATTTTATATAAATATCATGATAATATTCAATAGAAGAATATAATTATGCAACTTTAAAGATCATGATAATATTTTAACGATCAAAATAATTTCCTTATATTCTTTCCTATAATACTGAATTAAAATTTAACTGCATCGTCTAAAATAAGATTTTCACCAACGTATCTTCTTTAAGGTTTCTTTGAAACCGAGCTAGGTTTTGAGAAGAAAACCATGAATTTCTTCTCAAAACTTCCTAAGCTCTTAAATAAAATTTTGTGTATACGACATTATAAAATTTTATAATACTTTTAAGGAAGTTAAATTAAAGTCAATGTAATATGAGTAATCGTATATTACTTGTATTACTTAGAGGTAAAAGGATTACGTAACTCAACGATTAAGATAATATTTTACAGAAGAATGTAATTCTATATCTCAACCATTAAGATAATTATATGACTTAATTATTAAGATAGTATATTAGAAAAAATAAAATTCTATAATGCAATGATTAATATAATATTTTAAGAAAGAATATAATATTTTAAGGAATAATATAATTATATAAAATTAACGATTAAGATAATATAATTCTATAACGTTAATGATTTAAATAATATGTATGGAATTATATAATTCTATAATGTTAACGATTTAAATAATATAATTCTTGATATTAATAGTTATATTGCTCAACAATTAAATTAATATTTTGAAGGACTATTATTATCATATAAGAATAATTATGTAACAAGAGATCAAAATATATTTTAATACAAGAATATAACAATATAAAATAAATATTATCTTATATTTATTTTATTAACAGTATCTTAATATTTATTTTATGAACATTATTTTTCTGGAATTTAATGATAGAGATATTATTTACATAATTATTTACATAATTATATAACCTACCAATCAATATATTGTTTAATAGAAGAATATAACATAAGGATAACTATTATCAATCAATATAAGAATAATATTCAGTTACTTAACGATATTATTTACGGAAAGATTATATTTTACGGAAAGATTATATTTTACGGAAAGATTATATTTTACGATAGAATATAATTATTTATCTTTGATGATTAAGATATTATTTTACAGAAAGATTATGATAATATTAAAAGAAGAGTTAAATTCACAACACCGTGAAAGGATAATAGTGACAAAACTATCAATATAATTGTAGAAATACTAAAGCTATTAAATAGAGAACAGTGTTGTGTTAAAAATATTTGTAAGAATTGGAAAGTAATGGTATATAGAAATAAAACAACTAATAAAATATTAAGGTTTTAATATAAACGTGTTGGATATATACGATAATATATTATGAATGATAATATATTATGAATGATAATATATTATGAATGATAAAAAAATATTAGGGAAGTGTATTTAGATAAGAGTATAAAGAAACAAATAATAAGATAGGGAGTTTTTAATAACGTAATTTTAGAAAAAATTGTAGAGTGAGGGATGGTATTAGGATAGAGGTAGATGAAAATAAAGAAGTAGAGAAGTGAGAAATTAATTAAGACGAGTAATAAGACCGAGACCTTTAGTATTACCTTCACGGAAAATGAAGCGATCACCAACACGAAGAAATTCAGGACGATAAAGGAAACGGAAAGTAACAAGAGATTTATCACCAGTACGAAGAGCTTCGGAATGGAGAGAAATTATTTTAGCAGATTGACGAACAAAAGAACAATGAATAACAGACTGATAATTTTCTTTGATAGTAGTAGAATGATACATGATATAAACTTCAGCTTGAAATTGCCAGACAGAAGCAGAAAGGGAGGGATCGAGAATAACCATACCTTGACGAAGAATAGAAGAAGAGAAAGGAAGACGAGAAAGGGAATCGATATCGGTGAGAGAACGAAGTTGTTTGGGAGCAAATTTGAAGGATTTGAAGGAGAAACAAGCGGATTGACCGGCATGGACAGAATTAACATGGACACGTTTACGATGGATACTCTTAATTACAATAGAATGATAATTACCAGAAAAATCGGGACCCAATAATAAGGGCTGACCAATAGAAATAGTACCTTGCAAAGTGAGACCAGAAACAACAGTACCAACACCAGAGACTTGGAAAACATGATCAATAACAAAAAGAGGAAGAAGAGAGAGGGAAACTAACCATTCAGAACGAAGAGGTAAAAGATTAAGGAAGAGACGAAGAAAATCAAGCTGAAAACCAGAAACATTAGAGATCATAAAAATAGGGACAAGACGATTAGACTGAATATTTTTAACACAAGATATTATATCATCATTATTTTTAATAATATAAGGGATTTTACGGACACCAGGTAATTTAAGAATTTTTTGTATGTTTAATAGAGTTTCATCCTGTATATTTTTTGGACAAATATCCAATTTTGTAATACATATAAAGAATGGTATTTTTAAAGCTAAACATATACCTAAATGTTCTTTTGTCATTTTACTTATTCCCATATTTGCTCCTATTACTAAACATACATAATCAGGTATATTACCAGTCATACCATATACAGTTGTTTTAAGATATTTTTCATGACCCGCCATATCCATGAAAGTACATATTTTTGAACTTTTTTCTACTATTTCGCTCCATGTTTGTTGGTTTAATTTTCCTTCATTTACCATATTTCCTTTACTATCATATCCCATTATTTGATGTGATATACTTGAAGTTCGTCCCGTTTCTAACTCATGTTTATGTACAAATATATTGCTTCTTGCTAATCCTCTTCCATTATCCAATTCTCCTCTTGTCAATACTCCTATTAATGTACTTTTTCCTGAATCTACATTTCCACATACTGCTATTCTTACTTCTGAATATTTCTCATTTCCATATTTCCTTATCAATAATTCTCCCACTTTCTTTTTCTTCTCTTTTTTTCCTTCTATATATTTTTCACATATCACTGTTACATTCGCTTTTAATTCCCCCGCTATTTTCCTTATATTACCTATCGTTTCCTCATATTCTTCTTCATTTATTCCTTCTACCTTTCCATCATTTTTTACTCCTATTGTATATATCGTTTCACCTTGTCCTTCATTCAATCTATATCCCATCTGTGTCTTTAAATGTCTCATTCTCTCCTCTGTCACTCCCACCAATTTCCATTTATATTCATTATTTCCCTCATCATCTTCTTCCTTTATTCTTTCTTCTCCCATCTCCTCTCCCTCTATTTCTGATAATCTATTCTTTCTTTCCTTTTCTTTTTCTTGTATTTCTTCATCTTTCTTCATCGATTTCTTCATCGATTTCTTTCTTTGTTTTTATTTTATTATCTTCATTTCTTTTCTTTCAATCTTCTCCCTTTTCTTCATTTCTCCCTTTTTTCAATTTCTCCCTCTATTCCATTCTCATTTCTCCCTCTATTCCATTCTCATTTCTCCCTCTATTCCATTCTCATTTCTCCCTTCAATTACATTCTCATTCTCATTTCTCTCCTCAATTACATTTTCATTCTCATTTCTCCCCTCAATTACATTTTCATTCTCATTTTCATTCTCATTTTCATTCTCATTTTCATTCTCATTCTCATTTTCATTCTCATTTTCATTCTCATTTTCATTCTCATTCTCATTTTCATTCTCATTTCTCCCTTCAATTATATTCCAATTTAACCCCTGTTTTATTCAATTCTAATTTAATCCAATCTTGTTCCGTTCATTTCTATTTTTTAATTTGGTTTTATACTACACATAAATATAATTTCATTAATAGTATGCTAAATTTACACTCAAACATAATATATAAACTAGAAATAATCATTAAATATTTAACTAAATATATTAATATACTTAGTAACTTTTATTAACAACTATTAGGTATATTAATATAAAATATATTTGTATGAAACAATATAAATACTATAAAATTACTTGTATACTTAATAAATAACTATTGTTGAAAGATTATTGAGGAGTACATGACATATTTGGATTGTCATCGTTTGTAAAATTATAATGAAAATTAGCAGAAGAATGAGAAGAAGAATGAGAAGAAGAATGAGAAGAATGGGAAGAAGGATGGGAAGAAGGATGGGAAGAATCGACAGTTTGCAATAAATGATAAGAAATGGGTGAAGAAGAAGGAAGAGGAGAAGGGAATTCAGATTGGAGTAAATGTTTAAAAGAAGAAGAAATGGAAGAGGGAAGAGTTAAATTAAAAGAAATAAATAGATCACCATAGGGAGAATTATAAGAATGAGAGAAATCAGGATGGATGGGCATTCCGAAATTGGATAATTTTAAAAGAGAAGAGGGTTGAATTACATCAGGATAAGAAACAAGAATATCACCCTTAAAATGAGGGATAATGATAGAGAGACCAGTGAGGGATTGTGTAAGGGAAATATTGTATTTAAAATAAAGATCAAAATTTTGGCGTTGGAATGAAGCATGAGGGATTTCTTGTAGAATTATATATAAATCTCCACAAACATCTGGACCTTCGTTTCCTTTATTTTCTATAATATATATTTGGTTATTGTATGATCCTTTACTTATATTTATTGTTATAGTTTCTTGTATTTGAGTATATCCGCTTACACAATTTCTACATTTATCATAATCAGGTATAGTATTACCTTTACCACCACATGTATCACAAATTGATATTTGTTGAAAACTAAAATTAGACATAACATTATGTTGAACAATTTTTATAATCTTACCTGATCCTTGGCATTGTATGCATTTATAATTAGTTTTAGAATTAGAACAAGATGTATCACATATTTCACACTTTATACGTCTTTCAACTTGACAATCAATTGATTGTCCATTATACATATCTTCCAAACTACATTTTATTTCTTTTTTAATATTTAAATATTCTTTTACTCTTTTTCTGTTTAATTCTTCAACTACCTCATTCTCATGTTTCTCCGTCTTTATTTTTCTCAACCCTTCTTCACCATATCTATCGTATACGCTTCTTTTCTTTTCATCAGATAGCACTTCATATGCTTCAACTATTTCCCTAAATTTTTCTTGTTTTTCTTCATCATTCCCATGTCTGTCTGGATGATATTCCATTGCTTTTTTTTTGTATGTTTTCTTAATTTCATTTATTTCTGCTCCTTTTTCTACTCCCAATATCTTATAATAATCCATTTTATTTTCTTATTCGCTTTTTTTCTTTAAATTATCATATTTTATCTTTTTAATTTCCCATTTTTCCTATTTAATCATTGCATCACCTTTATTACATTTATGATTATTTTATCATCTCTCTATTACATTATTATTACATTATTACATTATTACATTATTACATTATTACATTATTACATTATTACATTATTACATTATTGTATACATGTTGTAATAATTGTATACAATGTAGTTACAGTATTATATCATACATCGTTATATAATTAGATCAATATATAATTAGATCAATATATAAGTCATGATTATGATACAATACTGTAACTACATTATTACATTATTACATTATTGTATACATGTTGTAATCATTATATACAATGTAGTTACAGTATTATATCATACATCGTTATATAATTAGATCAATATATAATTGGATCAATATATAATTAGATCAATATATAATTGGATCAATATATAATTAGATCAATATATAAGTCATGATTATGATGACATAATTGAATAACTATGATATTGTTTAATTATCGATTAATTATTGTTTAATTAGTGATTACTTATATTAATGTATTATTCAACTATAGTAAGATAATATAACAGTATTAATATAACAAGATTATAGACAATAAAATGAAAACATAGCAAGTTAAAAAATAGAAAGAGATAAGTATAAAGAATATTTGTAACAAATATTTTTTATAATAGGAGATGTTTGGAATGAAATATAGAAATCCATGAACTAATAACAGTATTACTTTATTAACGTAAATTTTTAGTTAAGGATTTTTGGATAAATATTTATATAAATAAGGAAGATATGATAAGGTATTAATATTAATTATATTTATATAAATAAGGAAGATATGAGAAGGTATTAATATTAATTATATTTATATAAGGAAGATATGAGAAGGTATTAATATTAATTATATTTATATAAGGAAGATATGAGAAGGTATTAATATTAATTATATTTATATAAGGAAGATATGAGAAGGTATTAATATTAATTATATTTTGATAAAGAAGAGAAAAGATGAGAGAAATTATTGACAGTTTGAATAGTATTATCGATGGCTTTAATTATGGAAGGTAAAGGATTAGAAACAGATTGTGTATGAATAAAAATACAATTATCGAGAGGATGAATCATTTTATAAGCAGAGAATTCAACATTGGTATCACAATCAACAGAGGTAGAAATAAGTCTACCAAGAGTATGTGATTGATCTTTTAAATTAATGATAGAAATATATTTATTGGAATTTTTACAATAAAGGAGCTGATGATTGAAATACCATATATGTTTACAATATTCATAATAATAGTTATCAGATTGGAAAATTTGTTTCATATTACCACCTAGAACTTTATTATCATATTTTATTGTCATTTTATTGTTATTTTTAAGTCCTAATTCTCTCTCGTAATGTTTTTTATTATGTGAGTTCATATTGTTAATACTAGAACATCCCATATTATTATTCATCTTTTATTAAAATTATTGGATAAATATATTTATCAAATTGGATAAATATATAATTTCAAAATTATTCTTGTTTGTAATATGTATTTAGCATATTTGTATTATATAAATATAAAGTTACATATAACAAAAATATGTAAGCAAAAACAAAAAATAAAATAACAAAAAAGAAACCAAAATAATTTTATTTCTAGATAAAAATGTCGACAAACCGATATCGTTCAGTTTACAATAATTCACAAGATCTAGCAGATAATTTTTCGCCAGCCAAACGTTCACCATCCAGAACTTTTTCTAAGTATAGAAAAAATACATCGCCCCTCAGATCTTCTCCTTCTAGATCTTCTCCCTCCCGATCTTCTCCCTCCCGATTATCTCTTGTTAATCAAACTATCAAGTGTAAACCTGGTCAAGTTGCCAGAAAAGGTTCTCTTAGAAGAAGTTATGAAAGACAAGTTGGAAATTCAACTCAAATTGTTAGAGCTGCCATAGTTAGACCTTCTTGTGCCAAAAATACTTCTCAAAATTTGGGAATTATTCCTAAAGCAGGTACTTTGACCAGATTTGGCTACCATTCTTATGAATCCGATGATGTTAGAATGCGTGCTCTTGACCAAGCTGTCAAAGCTTATGGTGCAGATCAAGTTGCTCTTAAATTGGAAGGTGCTATTCGTATGCAATCCAAAAATAGACCTGAATATGCTGATACTATGTCTCGTGATTTAGATTATGTTAACACAAATTATTAATTTCTTCCACTTTTTTATTAATCATTTTTATACATTATACTATTTTATTTATTAAAAAATATAATAATATATAAAATCACTTTATATATTATTATATTTTTTAATAATTATATCAACTGTTACTTAGTCATTAGAATACAATTATTATTTATTAATTAAAACCAAAAAATACATTAATTACTAATCACTAATTAAATTTTAAGCGTCAATAAAATAATCAATGTGATTTTTGTTTCTCGGTAAGTATCAAGTATTAAAGTATCATAGTATTTCTGTAGAGAATAATTGGATTAATCTAGTACAACGTCCTTGAGCACAAGAACCAAATCTATATATATCGGCTAGCTGTTCCAATAATAATATCTTTAAATCTTTATCTTTGTTTATTACCGGAATTAATCTGACTAACAATTCTTCAACAGAAATATTATTAGTGGGATCATAATTGTTCTCTCTATCACATAAAAATAATTTTAAAGTTTGTTCTACAAAAAGTTTATCTTGGTTATTAATTTCATCATTTATTTTAATAATCTCGTTTATACTATCTAAAAAATTTAATTGAATAGGATGTTTGTACAAAATATTTTTAACAGTTTCCCGTAATTTTCTGTCGTAATCATGAGTTTGTAATGATATATTATCCATAATTTATAAATATAATTTATAAATTATTATCATAAAACTGTTTTAAGATAAATCAAATAATATCAATTATTTCTATTTCGATATATTTCTATTTCGATATTTATATATTTATATATTTATATATTTATATATTTATATATTTATATATTTATATATTTATAATTTATAAATAATATATCAAAATATTTTGATTATATGTAACCACATTAACTAGATTAAAACATATACAAATTTATAGGAAAGAGAAGAATCATAAATAAATCAAAAAATAATAGGAAAGCGGAGAAAATGATATAAAATAATAGGAAAGCGGAGAAAATGACATAAAAATAATAGGAAAGCGGAGAAAATGATATGAAAATAATAGGAAAGCAGAGGGGATGGTATGAAAATAATAGGAAAGTGGAAGAAGTGATATGAAAATAATAGGAAAGTGGAGAAAATAATATAAAAATAATAGGAAAGTAGAGAAAATGATATGAAAATAATAGGAAAGTAGAGAAAAGAGGGGGTAAAAATAAGAAAATATAAAACGAAAGAAGAAATATAATAAAAGGATGAAGAAAATAAAAAGAGAGATTTAAAAAAAACAGAAGAAAATAAATAAAATAAATGGAGGTGAATGATAAAGTATTAAATATACATTTAGCTAAAAACAATTTAAATAAAAGAGATAGTAAAGGGGATGGAAGGAAAAGGAGAGTGAAAGAAAAAAATGAAGAAATAAGCGAGGAGAAAAGAGAAATGCAGATGAATAATTTGATAAAATGGAGAGAAAAAATGGCTAGATTAAATAATAAAGAATATAGTAATGAATCAAATGATAATAAACAAGTAAGTAAAACATTTAGGAAAGAACATAATATAGATAAAAATACGAAGATAAAAGAAGAGAAAATAACAAAAACAGCGAGAACAAAGAAAAAAGATAGAGTGGTGGATAATAAAAAGGAAAATATAGGGACAAATGTAATAGACAACAGAATAATAGATAAAATAGAAAATGTAACGGAAAATGTAATAGAGAATGCAACAATATCGAACATTAGGGAAAATATAAAAACAAATCAAATAATAAACAGAATAGAAAATGGAATAGAAAATGGGATAAGAAATGGAGGAATAAAGAAAGGATTAGAAGCAGAGAGTGGAAAAGAGAAAGAAGTAAAAAGCAATAAGGAGTATAAGATAGATAAAGAGAAGATGGAAGAAATAAGAAGAGAAATAAAGAAGAGCGGATTGAAAAAGGAATATGAACCATATGATCATCAAATAGAGGCAATAGAATGGATGAGGAAAACGATAGAGGAAGGAAAACATGAAGAATATGGAATAAAAGGAGGAATATTACACATGTCAATGGGATTGGGAAAAACATTAACGACATTATTACATTGTTTATTGAAGAGAAAAAAGGGAGAAGGACCAACATTAATAGTATGTAGTAAATCGCTTATGCCGATGTGGGAAAAAGATGGAGTGAAAAAGTTTTTTGAAGAAAAAGTAAGATGTTTATGTATGCATAAAGAATATGTGAAAGAAAATTTAATTAATTTGGACTACATAATGTCGTTTGATTTTATTGTTACAACATACGATTTTTGTCTGAGTGTTTTTAATAAAGGTAACTATATTAATTCAATTGAAGCACAATCTGGTAAAGGAAATTTTAAATATAATGTGTATCAATGTAGAAATAGTTCTAATATAAAATATCCAACAAGTAGATTGTGTGATTTATATAGTAATAATTCTAAAGTGAAGAAAAATAATACAGCTACTATCAATAAGAAAACTGGTTATAAAATTAATAATAATAATACTGATGAAGATGTAGGATATAAATTATTATACGAAATACAATGGTCACATATTATATTAGATGAATCACAAAGAATAGTAAATCCAACGACAAAAATATATAAAGCAATGTTAGCTTTATGTGGAACAAATAAATTTTGTTTAACAGGAACTCCAATAAAAAATTCGGAAGTAGATTTCTGGTCACATTTAATGTTTTTAGGATACAAAGAAGTATTATTGAAGACAGATTGGTCTTGTAATTATGTTAATTATATTAAAATGCATAATTTGAGGGATATAATATTTTCTAAAAGTATGGATGATACTGATATAAAATTACCTCCTAAATTAGATAAAATGATATTAATAGACTTCAAAGATAAAATTTATAACCAAATTTATATTGATGTTTTGGATGTTATTAAAAATGTATATAAACTTTGTGTAAATAAACAAGTCGATTATATTTGTGTTTTATCTCTCTTCACTCGTCTAAGACAAATCTGTTTATCTCCCTATTTAATATCTCCCCAATCTAAAAGATCATTTTCTTTGGATGATAATGATATTGTTGATCTCCCTAAATCTTCTCCTTCTAAATCTTCCCCTTCCAAATCTCCTCGTTCGCCCAGATCTCCTTCCAAATTTTTCCCTTCCAAATTTTTCCCTCCTAAATCTTCCCCTTCTAAATCTTCTCCTTCCAAATCTTGCGTTAATACTGATGACTTTTTTTCTCAAATTCAAATTAAATACGGTCATTTAATTTCTAATAAACATTTGTATGGTTATTCCTGTCCCAAAATTATTGAAATTGCTAAAATTATTGATTCTACTCCTTCTGATGATAAAATTATTATTTATTCATCTTTTGTTGGTTTCCTCGATCTTATTGCTGATTTCTTTAATGATGTTCGTCCTGATATTACACATCTTATGATCGATGGCTCTGTTTCTGTTGATCACCGCTCTTCTATTCTTTCTTCCTTTTCTTCTTCCCCCGTTAAATGTCTTCTTATGACCTATAAAACAGGTTCTGAAGGTCTCAATATTACTTGTGCCAATCATGTTATCTGTTCTGATACTTGGTGGAATCATGTTTCTCGTGATCAAGGTGTTGCTCGTGCTTGGAGACCCGGTCAAACTAAACCTGTCACTTGCTATACTCTTGTTATTCAAAAAACTATCGAACAAAAAATGTTGGATATGTGCAATAATAAACGTCTTCTTTCTCATAAACTTCTTTCCGACGAATCCGTTTCCTATAAAAAAACTGGTATTTCCCTTAAAGAACTTTCTAATATTTTGGATATTTAATTCTATCTCTTTTCACCTTCTCTTTTATTATTTCTATCTCTTTTCTCCCTATCTTTTCTCCCTATCTTTTATTTCTATATTTCTATTTTGCTTTATCATTTATTGTTCTATTTATTGTTCTATTTATTGTTCTATTTATTGTTCTATTCATTGATTCTTTAAATTCTTTAAATATATTGTTACATTATAAGTTATATAACTTATACTTTACATATCTATGTCACCATAAATAATATATTAATCTTTCACTAATATATTATTATATAAAATAATCCTTTAATCTTAAGTAATATTATCTTGATATAATGTAATCTTATTTTATACAATAATAATATATTAGTGAAACATTACATTATATCAAGTTACAAAATATTATTCCTATTTTAAATAACATCGCGATCTTGCTTTGTAAAATAGTATTCTCATAATAATAATCAGTTGTAAAATAGTATTCTCATATAAAATAATATCCTTATCTCAAGTTGTAAAATAGTATTCTCATATAAAATAATATCTTTATCTCAAGTTGTAAAATAGTATTCTCATATAAAATAATATCTTTGTCTCAAGTTGTAAAATAGTATTCTCATATAAAATAATATCTTTATCTCAAGTTGTAAATAATATTTTTTTATCAACCAAACTGATATTATATAAATAGATTATATTTATATAATATTATATATAATTATGTGTAAATGGTTTTATAAACAGATTTACTAAATGATATTATGTAACAAAATAATATATTTATTGTTAACTTACATAATATATTAATAGTTAACCAATAAATCACAAATACGTTAAACTTTTTTAAAATATAAATTGTTAAATTATAGAATATTTATGTAAAAGGAATATTAAATATATTAATAGAGTTTCGTAATAGCATTTATTAAATATCTTGATAGTTAATTCATACAATATTTTACGTAATATGTCCCATTAGTGTGAATTTACATAATTATATAAAATATAATAATATAGATTACTGGGCTGTATAATTATATATTAATATTTACATAAATAACGTTAACCATTTTTATTAACCTTTAAATAATTACTATTTTGGTTTTTGGGTATCTTTAAGTTTAATAGTATATCAATAAGTAATACAATTTTGTGCTTCTCGTTCAATGTATGAGTTATATAATTATGTGAATGAATGAGTTGAAAATAATTTAAATTATTTTATATGGTATTTCCAAACATTAATACAATTATATAATTATATTAATATATCATTTTACATATTATATTAATAACATTCTTCAACTTATCTATGGAGATATTTTTCTTCTTATCCATAGAAATATTATTTTTCTTATCCATAGAAATATTATTTTTCAACTTATCGATGGCGATATTTTTCTTTTTATCCATAGAAATATTATTTTTCAACTTATCGATGGAGATATTTTTCTTCTTATCCATAGATGTTATTTTTTAACTTATCATTGAAGATATTATTCTTCAACTGACCGATCTAGATATCATTTAATCGATATAAATATTATTCTTCAACTTATTGATATAAATATTATTCTGTTTAGTCACAAATAGTATTTATTCGTAGGATTTTTACTATAGTTCACTAACAATATTTTATATAAATATATATGATAAATATATATTTACATTATGTTATAAGGCATCTGTTTTCTAAAAAAAGAAAAATTTTGCACACCTCTTCCCCTCTTTTGCAAAATTAAATATCCTAAAATTTATAATTTCAATTTTATATAATGATGGAATATTATTACTATGATATTTGTGTATTATATTAATATGTTATAATGTAATATATAATGTCAAATATAATATTATAAAAATATCTTAATCTTTAGTATGTTATATGAACTTAAGAATATAAAAGTGACTTATTATATTCTTATAAAATATAATATTTTGTGACAAATGAATAACAATTATATTAAATATTTAAGCATATGAATTAGAATAGTGAAATATTGTGCTGATATTAAGTTAAATTTATATTATTGTATACTTATACAATAATATGCAAATAGATATGTTACATATTATAAAAATGTAAATATAGAAAATATGTAATGAAACTGTAAATAAAATATAAATTATAGAACTATATTGTCAAAAACGCATTAATGACATAAATAATAATTTAAAAACGATCAACTCAAAATTTTAGCAGTGGTAAAACATTTAACTTTATTTTAGGTTTATAATGTAAAATAGTTTATCGACTGTTAAGAAATAAAATAATATTCCTGGTAGATCTGAGAAAGTTATATGGGTATTATTGTTTTCAAGATACGATAGTATAATCTAAAAGATTAAGATATATTTATTATAGTATTATAAAGAAGGTAAAAAGAATTTTATATATTGGAATATGATAAAAGTAAAATGTTCTCCTTGGAAATATTCAGTTTAATTGAATTTATTATTAGGTTAATAATATTTGTATGAAATGAGTTAAGTATTTGATAATTTCAACAAATAATATATGATAAACAATTAGAAAGCATAATATAATAACAAATAATATAATTATAATGGGAAATATTATTGTTAGTAGATAAGAATAATATTAAGATGTAGTTAGTGTTTAAAGAAGAGGAATAAATATAACACAAATTATTATATGAGATATTTATAGAACAAAGAATAGCGGAAAACGTAAGGAAAAATTAGTAAAGTAGAAAAGAAATTAAGAGGATTGAGAAACAATGAAAACTTGTAGCTGATCAAAATTACAAACTTCAGATAGAGGGATTTGATACTGATACCAAATACCTGACCAATCTGGATCATGGGAAGAATTTTTGGGGGATATAGCTTGGATGACAGATAAAGCTGATTTAGTAGTGATAGAATTAGATGGGGAAGAATCGAGAGAAACACCATGAGAAAAAACTAAGGAATTAAGATGACGAGGCTTAAGTTCAGAAATAGGAATTAAGAAATAGTTAAGAGAAGAGGATTGATTAAAAATAAGAAGGATAGATTTTGCAGAGGATTTAATAGTAAAAGAATCAAGAAGAGATAAAGAAGAAGTATCATCAAGACGCGAATTAAGAGAATCAATATGAGAATCTTTGTCGATAAGTTGGGAATTTAATGATTCTAATTCAGAACTACAAGAAGCAAAACGACTTTGTAACTCAGAGAATTGAGAATTTAGATTGAGAATCTCATTTGTGTAATTAAGTTTATCAGTCTTATTGTCACTTATAGTTTGGTCTAATAAAGACTGTAGTTTCTGATATGAGTCAGGTGAAAAATAAGATTCATATTGTTTCTCTAGCATTAATAATTTACTTTCTAACAAAGATTTTGAAGTATCAAAATCCCTAATTTGTTTATCATATTTTTCTTTCTCAGATTGATATTCTTTTAATATATCGGATATACTTGTAGATTCTATATTTTTTTCAGATATTTCTTTTTCTAAATTATTTTGTTTTTCAGATAGCTCTGTTTTCATTAATTCTAAATTATTTTGCTTTTCAGATAGCTCTGTTTTCATTAATTCTAAATTATTTTGCTTATCACATAACTCTGTTTTCATTAATTCCAAAACATCTTGTTCCTTGGATAACTCTGTTTTCATTGATTCTAAATTACCCTGTTTTTCGGATAGTTCATTGGTAAGTGTTTGTAATTTACTTTCTTTAATAGATAATTCACTTTCAAGTGTTTGCAAATTATTTTGTTTTTCTGATAGCTGAGTTTCCAATGATAATAAATTTTTATATTTTAATTCAGATTCTTGTTCTTTTGTTTTTAATTCATCATAAGATTTAAGTTTATTATCTATATCAAGTTGCAATTTACTTAATTCTTGGAATTTAACATCGTTATCTATTTGTAATTTACTTAATTCTTGGAATTTAACATCATTATCAAGTTGCAATTTACTTAATTCTTGCAACTTATGATCATTATAGCTTTGATCGGTTTCGTTTTGTTTGGCAAGTAGCCGTTCTTTAAGTGTTTTTTCAGCTTCTAAGTCTGTTTTTAGTTTTGCAATTTCTTTTTCTAGTTCCTCTTTTAATATAAGAAAATTTGTATCAGATGAATCAACTTTAGATTGATTTTTTTTCATTAGTGACATAAAAAAATCGTCTTGTTCTTGATGTTGTTTAATTATTTTTTCTATATTTTCTGGTATTTTTGGTACCTTATTTTCTCCCAACTCTTTGAAAACCTGTCCCATTGTTTTAGATAACCCAACTAGTAAATATTTATCGCTTTTTCTGTATGGTTTAATGTTAAATTTTTCTGCATCCTGTTCAGAAATTATTGTATCTTCATCTATATTATAATAATTAATATTAGGTTGCAATTTTAATGAAAAATAATGCTTCAAGGGCCAACTTGTAAAAAATTCCATTTATATTTATTTGATTGCATTCTCTTCTTGTTTTTTCCATTTTTGCTTTCGTATATTAATTCATTTAATTTCTCGTTTTGTGTATATTTTACCACTTATATTCAATCGATATCATTTTAATATATAAAATACTAATATTTATACTAATATTGACCTACATTTAACTAATATTAGTTAAATATTAGTATTTTATTTAATTTTTACGTATTTCACTTATAATATTTACATAAAATAAAAATTATGTAAATATTAAGTTAATAAAAATTATAACATTATTTAGGTTTGTGGGAAGATTTATGGTTTTATTACAGATATAATTATATAAAGAATTACAGGGATATTGTATAAAGAATTACAGGGATATTATATCCTATTTATTAAATATAATATTAAGAATTAAGAATTAAGAATTAAGATAATAATTGCTAATTTGAAATTATTAATTATGTTTATAATATGATAAAACCAATATGAAAATTAATGATTGTCGTAAATTTTATAAAATAAACAAAAATAATTATAGGAAACTACTAAGTGATGATATTAGGGAATATACAGAAATTAAAAGTATAGAGGACAATAAATTTGGACTTTATGAGGGGATAACAATAGTATGTTTTTTAAACAGTGAATTTAATAAATATTATGATGAAGTTAAAAAATATCTGAGCGATAAAGAATATAAAATATTACCTTTGGATACATTGCATTTTACATTATTAAATTTATATTGTAGATCACATTATAAATTATGTGATTATAATAATATTATAAGAAATAATTATGAATCGTTTAATAACATGTGTAATTATTTGGTTACGCAATATCCATTATTTTATAGTTTAATTCGGAACATAGACACAGATTATTTAGAAAACTATATAGATAGTAACAAAAGTAATATGATATTCAAAGGCCAAAAATGTGAGAAAATAAAATTACAAATTAAAGATATATACGTAGGACACACCATAAAAATCATATTAAAAGCAGAAGTACATATAAATGATAAACTTACCCAGGAAAAACAAAAATTAAAATCATCGCTTTTGAATGAAACTCTTATTGATACAAAATATTATCATATTACACTTGCCTATAATACCAATATAGTTAAAGATAACAATTTGGATGAAATAAAAAAAAACTTAGAAATAATATTTGATAGATTAGAATCTTTGGACTTTTTACCTCCTTGTTTATGTTATTTTAATTCCATGTCATCTTTCTATCCATTATATTTTACTCTATAGATTTATGATATTAATTGTAATTAATAGTAATATTAATAGTAATATTACTATTACTATTAATATTACTATTAATATTAATATTACTATTAATATTACGATTAATATTATGATTAATATTATGATTAATATTATGATTAATATTATGATTAATATTACGATTAATATTATGATTAATATTACGATTAATATTACGATTAATATTACGATTAATATTACGATTAATCATAATATTAACTCATTTAAGATCTAATTGTAGAAAAATTAGATTGTATATTATGAGGAATAATTAAAAAGTTAAATAGATTGAAAATATAGAATTAAAGAGAATTGAAGAATCCAGAATTAAAGGGATTTGAATTTAAAACACCTGAATTGAGTTGTTGAAGATTTTGGAAAGCTTGTTGTTGGAGAGAAGGTTGTTGAACAGCAGGTTGTTGAATAACAGGTGTTTGAACGGTTGGTTGTTGAATGACGGGTTGTTGAATAACAGGTGTTTGAACGGTTGGTTGTTGGACAACAGGTTGTTGAATAACAGGTTGTTGAACGACAGGTTGTTGAACGACAGGTTGTTGGACAACAGGTTGTTGAATAACAGGTTGTTGAACGACTTGTTGTTGAACAACATTGGGTCTGACGACATCAGGTTGAACAACACGAGTTTGAACAACTTGAGGTTGGACAACTTGAGGTTGAACAACTTGAGGTTGAACAACTTGAGGTTGGATTACATAGGGTTGAACAACTTGAGGTTGTAAAACATAAGGTTGAGCAACTTGGGTAGAATTCAAGTTTTGTGGAACAGATTGCTGAACAAAATTTTGAGTGGATAAAGGTTGATTTATTTGTTGAGATTGAACAATGGGAGATTGTAATTGTGAGTTATTTCTACCACCAAAACAATTAGCAGTATTTGTCAAATTAGTAGTATAATTATTAACAAAATTAGAATAACAACTGGTAACAGCTTTAATATTATTGGAATCTAAATTCAATAATTGTTGGGAGAAATTTTGGTCACAATTGGATAAATTGAGAGCCTGTTGAAGTGGATCAGAATTTACTGCTCTTGCGGAACATGTATTATATTGAGTAACAAGAGCACTTCTAGAATTTCTATAAACTTGTTGTTGATTTAAATTGCAGGAATTGTTGTTGAATTGATTCATTTTATAAATAAAAAATTTTTTTATCTTTCTATTAAGTTTTTATAAATTTATTGTTCTTTATCTCTTTTTTAGTTTTCTTCGTTTGTTATCCAATTTCTCATTATTTAATATTTCTGCACTATTTTATTTAATATTTTCTTTCTATATATTTTCTTATACTATGCATATTTCTTTACATTTTTAACTATATTTTTTATTCACATTATAAAGTGTATTTTTGCCATAAATTAATCCACTTAAATTTTTTTTTCATATAATTGCTTAACTGCTATTTTATCATTTTATCAGTATACAAATCTCTATAATATAATGGATTATGGAGATAGACAATATTTTTTCAAATTATTCACCCAAATTATTATCCACCCAAATTTTTTAAAAAATTTCAGGTCAGATAAATATTTTTGTAAAACGAGAATAATCATACTTGAATAAATAAATCTGATACTTTATAATTACTGTTATTTTATCTTAATATATTTTCTTATAAAATAATTTGGCTCCAAAAATGAATTATAATTAAGTATAATTAAGCTTAATTATAATTTTATAAAATAACAATAACCAAAGATAAAATCTTATTAAGTATAATTAAGCTTAATTATAATTTTATAAAATAACAATAACCAAAGATAAAATCTTATTAAGTGGTAAAAAGATGTATTAGTTTGTCGTTTTGACAAAGGTTTATTTATTAGAGATAATAGTAGATAGTGTTATATAGTATATTAATAATTAAATTATGATAGATAGTATATTAATAATTAAATTATGATAGATAGAATGATATTTGATAGATGAAGAAAATTATAATGTGATAATGTGATAATTAAATAGAAAATAAAGTATAATGAGTAAAAGAACTAAATATAAAGAAATGAAAACAAGTATGGTGAAATTAAGTGAAATGAAAATAAATATTATATGAGTCCGATAAAAAGAGCGGCTTGAGATTTATCGGGGAATTTGAGATCAATAACTTCGAAACCTACATTTGGAGTAGCACCATCAGCACTTATTTGTGCTTCACTTAAAAGTTGTATAGAATTATAACTTTTATAAAGAGCTTCGTTAGCCAAAAAACTGTCTCCTTCAGCTAAACTACCACCAATACCATAATAACTGGGAACACCTTCGGGTGTATTTCTAATATTTTGACCATTAACCATATCGTTTATTATATTATCTAATGCAATGGATTGTGCTTCTTCTTCAGTTAAATCAGGATTTTCAGACATAAGTGTTTCTGTGTCAAGATCCACCCAATATCTAAAATTTCTACCTGATACACTTAATATTACATCATTTGGTATGTCCAATAATTTTAATGCATGAACTTTGTTGTATGCTACTAAACTATTACCTAAATTCAACCAAACACCAGATCCCTTAGCAGGATAATAATATGTACCAGCAAAAAATTCAGATTCAATTACGGGAAAATCAGTATTCATATCTCCGAAATGTATTACTTCAATCCATGTATCTGATGGAAATCCTGTTGTTGGTACTCTTTGCTGTAAATTTACTCCTTCTGGAACCCTGTAAAATTGTGTATTTGTTTTATTTCTTGTTGGTTGTTTTGTTTGTGGTGGATAATATGCTATTAAATACCATACTTCAAAATCCATATATATAGCTTGTAGTTCTTCCATTGTATATTTTGCCCAATTTGTATCGTTTGTATTCTGATATACTAATTGTAAATAATTTAATAATCTGTTCCTCTCTGTATCATTATTCTGTAGTCTTTGTATATTAAACATCTCCTGTGGTTCGTCTATTTGTATTTCCGTGAAATATGTCACATATTCTTGATCAAATTCTGTTCTCGGTTGTACACATTCTAATAATACTCCATCCTCTGTCCATTGAACCATCCCTTCCATCGCATCACATTTCGTTCTAAAATTTGCTTGATTATTTGTTGTTCCATATGCAAAATTTGGTATCGCTCCTTCTATTTTTAATATTTCTTCAGCTGTATTTGTACTATTTCTATTATTTGTATTATTTACATTATTTACATTATTTACACTATTTGTATTATTCGCATTATTTGTATTATTCGCATTATTTGTATTATTCGCATTATTTACACTATTTGCACTATTTGTATTATTTGTATTATTTGTATTATTCGCATTATTTACACTATTTGCACTATTTGCACTATTTGTATTATTTGTATTATTTGTATTATTTGTATTATTTGTATTATTTGTATTATTTGTATTATTCACATTATTTACACTATTTGCACTATTTACAGTATTTGTTGCATTAGCTACGTTGGTATTGTTAGAATTTCTATTGTTAGTTGTATTAGTATTTGATACATTGGTATTTGTAGAATTTGTATTACTATTTGTATTACTATTTGTATTACTATTTGTATTAACTAAATTTATATTAGAATTTCTGTTATTAGTACTATTTGATGTATTAGTAGATATTCTATTAGTAATTAGATTACTAGAAGTTCTAGTGTTTTTATTGGAATTTACATTAGTATTTCTAATTGTACTAGCAGAATTTCTCGCAATAGTATTAGTATTTCTAATTGTATTAGTATTAGTATTTCTAATTGTATTAGCAGAATTTCTCGCAATGGTATTAGTATTTTGAATAGTGTTAGAGGAAATTTTTGGATTAGTATTTCTGTTAACATTAGAAGAATTTTTTATAACATTATTGATATTTTCAGCCGAATTTGTAGAATTTTTTACAGTAATGAGATTAGTATTAGTAGAATTCAATATAGAGTTATTATTTAGATTATTTGAGATAATGCGAGATGGTAAGTATTGTTGAATACTGGAATGAGAGATATTATTAGTATATTGAGGAAAAGGAGCTAAATAATGATGTGTTAAAGATGAGTGTAGAAAATTATTATCTAAAGGAACATTATAGGAAATACTATTAGAATTTATGCTAGTGCTATAAGAAGGAACCAAAGAATTATTTCCGCAAGATTTGGAAAAATTATGTTGCATTTTTAAACAAGTTTATTATTTTAATTTTATGCAATAATAACGGATATTTTTGTTGGAAATATTCAAAGTTGTATATATATAATATTTGATATAACATATATTATACATATTATATTAAGCGATTACAAATAATTTATTAATCTTTTGTAGATTAATAAACATTATTAAACCTCAAAACTCCAGAATAACGAAAAATCAGATTTGAGAAATTGGAATATGTGCACATAATATTTGCTATAATTTTGTATATAATATTTCGCATTTAATAACATTATGAACATAGTTGACAATATTATATACAAAGTTATTTTAATTATACGTTTTTCTATAATGAATTGTCACAAAGAATTCATTGTAACAGTTATTTGTTATAATTTGTTATAATTCATTATAGTTATACAACTAAGACATCAAAGTACATAATTAGCATATAATCAATTAAAATTAGAATTTGTATTATAACAAATCTATGAACTTAAAACTAGAACTAACGTTAAATACATATAATATAAACATTTATACTCCATATAAACAAATATAGAGATAGATTAAAATATTGATATTGGAACACATACAAGAATGAAAATAAGATAGTAAACTGATAACCGAAAATGGAGAAAGTGATATGGAGATGGAAAGATGGAGAGATGAAGAGTGCAATAGATGGAGAATGATAAATAGAATTCAAGAGAAAAATAAAAGAGAGAAATAAAAAGAGATGGAAGAAAAAGGGAAAAATAGTGAAGAAATGAGACGAGATGAATACAAGAGTAAAATAATAATATTATTGAGTGAAAATCAGTCTGCATCAGAAAATGTGAAAGTAATTTATCGTTATTGAACGAAAATATACCGTATGAATATAATATTAATCCAGATTATATAGAAAAGAAATATAAAGAGGGATATAGGATATTTATAATGATAACAAACTCGAAGTGCAAAGAGTATTAGGATGGTTTTATAAATACAAAGATACATATTTAATATTAGGAACATCGACATCAAGTAATCTAATATTGATAAATAGAGAAGCGAAAAATATATATAGAATGGTGGTACCAAGCAACTATTTAATAAAGATATATGAAGATATCTTTAAGTAAAATAAAAGGAGCGAGTAAAATATATCTATTGGAGGAAAAGGGATATGATTTGGCATTATATATAATACCGGAAATATATAAAATATTAAATAATAAAGGAATAGAATTAGAAATAATAAGTGTATCAAATGCGAATGATATTAATGTTAATATATCGAAAATTACAGAAAGCGATAAGGTAATGACAGGTGTATTTTTGACTACAAAATTAAGATTAATATTATATGAATCGCTGAAAATACTAAATATGGAAATTTTGTTGAATATTATACAGAATTGCCATCATTAAGTAGTAATTTGAATGATAGATATATGATGATAATATATGAACCACCATTCGAGAGAAATGTAGATAAATTGATGGTAAATATTGGACAAAAATCTACTTTTTCGGTCTTAATTGATTGTATTAATTTTTTCTAAAGCTTTATTGAATAATGAAGTATTATATTGTGTAGGTTCATACTGTTATTTATATTTTAATAAAGCAGGAGATAGAGATTTAATATATTTTTCAAGTTATATATTAAATAATTGGATATTAGAAAATCAATATTTTGATTCTGATAATATAAATTTTAAATCGAGTGCGTTGAATAATATTACAATTAGCAATAATATTTCTTTATTATACACATATAATTATAATTCTGCAATTAACGGTTAAATACGTTTTTTGTTACTGGATAATTATAGAGAAGACGATGATATTAAGTTAAATTTATCTTTTTTGGGATTTAATTATCCTATTTTCTCTATAAATAATAAAGATTTCTTTTTCGTATTTTTTTGGATTAAATACATCTAGTATTTGTTCTTTTTTTTTACCATGGTTTCTATCTCATCCTGTTTGTGTTAATATCTCTCAATATTCTACTTCTCCTTCTATTAATAATCGTCCAAATATAAATGTATAGAGAATGTTACCACCAGATGATCTCGTCTACCCTATTATATTGATTTTATACAATCTGGTAATTTTACTAATGTTTTCTTCTTTGTTGAATCTAGTGATTTATATTCTGAATCTTTATATAATAGAGTTTCTTCTCTTTTATCTCTTCCTTTTTCAAGAATAAATTTATCTTCCACCAATTTAATGTCTATTTTATCTTATTTACTCTCTAATCCTCACAATATTATTATTTTTGCTTCTATTTCCTCTCCTATTCTTTCTTCTTTTTATTCTTCAATATCAAAATTTGATATTAATGCTACTATTCTTGACGGTGGTTCTACTTCTCTTCCTATATTAGCTCCAAATATACGTAATTATTTTTATATTATGTTCGGTCCACCTTTCGAAAAAAATATTCTTTATGTTCAATCATATTTAGTATTAATACTTCCTATCCTCTTATAGATTCCATTAAAATGGCAGATTATATTTATCGGTTCGCTTCTTTTGATCATCTCATCTCTTCCCATGGTTATTCATATTTCACCAAACAAGGCGACAAAAATTTTAATTATTTTAAAATTTATCGGTTTGTTAATTCTTCTTATCAACCTTTTTCTGTTTATTCTTTCTTATCCAATTTTTCATCTCCATTTAAAGCTTTACCCTACTGAACCTTTCTATCTATTTAATATTACTTAATCTATATTTTATTTCATCTTATCAATACATTATCTAATCCTTTTTACATCTAAGTAATACCAGTAATATACGATTACTCATATTACATTGACTTTAATTTATCGACTTCCTTAAAAGTATTATAAAATTTTATAATCGCATACACAAAATTTTATTTAAGAGCTTAGTAAGTTTTGAGAAGAAGTTCATGGTTTTCTACGAAAACCTAGCTCGGTTTCAAAGAAACCTTGAAGAAGATACGTTGGTGAAAATCTTATTTTAGGCGATTCAATTATTATTTTAATTATCTAAATCTTCTGAATCGCTCGAATTGTCTATTGGATATTTTCTCATATTGGGTGTATAAATCCACCAAAAATAAAATTGTGGTATTAAATACCAACCTATTACTGGAAAAGCAATTAATAAAGCTTCTTCATTGTTAAAATATTTGATAATACTTATCATAATTATTATACTAAAACAAATAGCTAACCATGCCATTTTTTTCCAAAAATTATCTTCATCTCTACCTGCTCTATCAAATACATATATGTTAATTTTGCCTAATTTTCTAAAAAAATTATACATATCCATATTTTTATTTTTAATGTTAATTGATATAATTCAAAAGTATCAATTAATCGATAATCAAGAAAAGTTATATCAAAAATTATCTAATGGTTCAACTAAATTGCAACTTATAATACGAAAAGATAATGATTAAATGTAAAATAAGAATTAACAGGAGAATTAGCAGGAGAAAAAAATATTAAATATAAATTTTTCAGGTTTAATATAACTATTATAATATAACTATTATGGTGTAACTATTGTGATCTTCGTTATAATAGGTAAAATTGATCATATTATTTCCGTTTTTAAGCTGGCTCCATTGTTCTTCAGCTTTTGGATTGTTGATTCCACTGGTAGAATTGCAATCTGTTAATTTTTCTGATAAATCATATATAAATGTACTTTACATTTTAATATTGTCTTGTCGTCATTTGGCCTTTTATAGAATATTTTTGAAGTATTACACAATTTATAAATATCACCACCCTCACTATAACTCCCAGTACGTAATATGGGATATAAATTATCAAGTAATATAAAATTATTTGATTGTGATATAATGGAATATTTATTCTCAAATGTATCAATTTTTTTGGATATTTTATCCAGCTCTATTTTTTTCACATTTTGGATTTGTTTAAGATTATCCAGTTTGCCATTAATATTTGCTAATTTTTTATTTATTGGTAATCCTTTTTTACATCTAAGTAATACCAGTAATATACGATTACTCATATTACATTGACTTTAATTAAACGACTTCCTTAAAAGTATAATAAAATTTTATAATGTCGTATACACAAAATTTTATTTAAGAGCTTAGTAAGTTTTGAGAAGAAGTTCATGGTTTTCTACGAAAACCTAGCTCGGTTTCAAAGAAACCTTGAAGAAGATACGTTGGTGAAAATCTCATTTGAGACGATACATTTATATTTTTATTCATTATTATAGGAAAGAATATAGGGAACGTTTTTGATTATTTTATCTCACTTTGTTTTATTTAATTTCTATCATATATTTTGATAAATTGTAAGCATATTACCATGCTTGTTGTTAATTTATATCTAATAATTTTAATTATATAAAATAATTTAATTCTTAATAGCTTATTTAAGAATCCATCAATGTTCTCATTATTACCGCAAAATATAGTGAATTTATATCAAAATCATATTCTCCCATATATTCGTATATATTATCTATTACATTTTCACTATCAGTTCCATATGCATATAGATATTCGTTTTCGCTTATTGGTGAATAAAAAATAGCATTATCATCATCTAATTCAATTAAAAATGTAGATCCTACATTTTTCTCTTTCAAATAATCAAAAATATATTTAATATCATATTTATCCCAAAGAACTTCCAATTTTTCACTCTTTAGCTCTATTTCATCTTTTTTAGTATTTCTTTGAAAAACTCCAGTTTCTAATTCTGCCATTTTTATTATTATAAATATTTTAATTTAATTGTTGCAAATATTTTGATATTATTGGATTTATTTTAAAGGCGATCGGAATACATAGTTTATTTAGATTTTCTTTTCTGTCCGTATCATATTTGCTCATATTCAAAAACTAGATTTCCTTTTCGCATAATTTTTGCGAAAAGTATACACATTTACAAGTAAATTAAAAACTGATTTATGTTTTTTTATATAATTTTACAATTTAAGTTATCATTTTTAATTATAGTCTATACAAAATTTTTGTATAAATATCATTATATTGTACTATAATTCTTGTATTTAATGTATTTATTGATTATAAATCAATTTCATCATTAACTATATTCTGTAAAAATAGCTTTGTCAATAAAGGCCCATTGTTGGATTCATTCTTTTTAATATCATTCTTTTCATTATCTTTTTTGTTATTTTTTGGGTTAATTGTGGATACCTGTATACATACAGTGTTATTAAGTGTTTGAAAACATAACTTTGAAATTTTACTCATGTCGGCTTCCATTTTAAACAGCTAAATAATATAAATAAGAATTTTATATTTCAATAAGATATAAATATTTTAATACGATGTAAATATTTTGATAAGATATCAATACTTTGATGATATACAAACATCCCGACCCCATATATTAAATATAAATATTTTGTATCCATATGATATAAAATTACTTGAAAGACAAACTATTTTTAATATTAAAAGTATTGTAACATTTATAATAGTTTGTTTATCAAAACAAAATAGAGTTATAAAAATTGAACCAAATGTATTTAATATTTATTTTAATGAGAAAAATAAATGTTGTGTGGGGATAATTGGTATACAGTATATTTATATTGTGATATAAGAGAAAAAATATCATTATGTAGATGTAATAAAGAATTGGAGAAAATATTTATATTGAACAATTCTGAGAATAACATAAACATAAATGAACATAATAATATGGAAAGTATTACTGATATGAGCATATGGCTTAGAAGGGCATTTTATTGGAAATTTTATAATTTTGGAGCGTACGATGGAATATATTTAAAATGTGGCTTGAAAGATAATATATATACTAAAACAAAAGAAGATTTTGTAAATACAGCATCCAAGATTAATAATACTGAATTTATAGATTATAGCTACATAAATGAACAAGAAAAAGCAATTTACTCAAATATATCCAATAAAATTCATGAATTTATCAAAGATGATAAATATATTAAAGACTTGGATTTATTTATAGATAGTAATACTGGATTTAATTTTGTACCATTTATAATAGATCGTTTGTGTCCAAAAAAAATATTACATCCTCCTGTTAAAGTGAAGGAAATTTATACAGAATTATATTCAGACGAACAAACCATAGAAAACAATTTGGAATATTATGGTATTGATTCCATTTCTCAAAAATATGTAATTGACAAAGTTAATAAATCTTATGCTATACATGAAATCGATCCTCTATATTTAAATTTATTTCAATTTGAACATTCATCTTGTCTTTCCAATAAAATATATGGTAATTATTTTGACACATGTTATAATATTCAATGTCTCGATTATATTCCTTTCGTTAATAATTCAAAATCTCCTATCAATTCTATTACTTCTTTCATAAAAAGTTTAATTAGCGATATTTCTATTGAAGTCCATACTTTATCTTCTTTCTATAAAAGTTTATATAATAAAAATCGTGAATGCAAATCGAATTTCTCTTCCATTCTATCCTTTCTTAAAACTTTTTCTGATACCACTTATATTATTCATAGTTATAATACTGATAGTCAATATGTTGGTGTTTGGTGGATAATTGGTTGTTTTGAACGGTGGATATATGGTTTCACTATTATGGCTGAACGTGATAGCTAATTATTTTATATTCAATTTACTCTTTAATTTTACTTTTGTTCATCATTCATATTTTATAAATATATTATAATCAAGTATATTTATATACAAAGTAACCATAATGCTACAATCATTAAAATCATTATTTTCAAATCTTCTGACTTTAACGTCTAAAATTCGCAAAACCATTTTATTATTTTTGTTTAACGCATATTTTAATTCATTTTATTAATGATAACACATTTCAATTTTTTGCTTATTTTTATCCATTAAATAATAAAATCAAACAATAAAATCAAATTAAATTAATGCATAATCTACATTATTTCTCTCTTAAATAACAACACTATCTTTATTTTAGTATTATCTACTATTACTATTTTCAATAAATATATTCCATTAAATAGTTTTCTTTTAAAATCTGTAACTATTATTTATTTCATTCCAGATTTTTATTGGGATTAATAAAATTAACACATCCAATATTCCTCCCGGATATGTTTATGTTACAACTTATCGAGGTAATCCTAACTGGATACCTTTCAAATTGGCACAAATCGAATTAGGTATCGTACAAGATACTCAGGGGTTTCAAGGGTTCCAAGGTTTTCGAGGTTTTAATGGTGATAAAGGTTTTCAAGGTGATAAAGGTTTTCAGGGTGATAAAGGTTTCAGGGTTTTAGTGGTGATAAAGGTAGCCAAGAATTCATAGGATATCAAGGTCTATTAGGAGTACAGGGTTCTCAAGGAATTTTTACGGGAATTAATGGAAGCGCAGCCTCTGTTCCACCTAGTAACGGAGGTCAAGTAAATAATTATACTATTGTACAAGATAATTTTGGTGGTTTTTCGGCTAACACTTCTTATATTTTTCCTATTGCTGGACTATATATAATAAATTTTGATGTATCATTAATCACAACTGTTCAATCTGAAATATATTTATTTTCTAATTCAAGAGCTACTTTGGCTAGAAGAACAACAGGACCCAGTCCATCAAATTATCTTGGTGTTTCATTAAGTTATATAGACAGATTTTCAGCGGGTGAATCTATATATGTAGGTTTTAGTACTGGATTTACTGGAACAGCATCTGCAACTATTACTACAGCCGTTTTTTCTGGATACTACATATCTCCATAAATCTGCACTATCGCATATCTTTATAAATGTACACTCTATCACATATCTCAATATATCTCTATCACATATCTCAATATATCTCTATAAATCTACACTATCACATATCTCCATAAATCTACACAATCGCATATCTTTATAAATCTACACAATCGCATATCTTTATAAATCTACACTCTATTACACATTTTAAATTTTTTGTATAATAAATTTAGCTAATTTCTTTCTTTGTATCATAATTAAAATATAATTAATCTTCAAGATACCATATATTTTGATTATTTTTTTACCATATTATCATTATAATATATGTCCAATATTATATTGCTCAACAAAATAAGACTCAATAATCATGAATTCTATATTGTGATTATTGTGATTATTACTATTATAATATATGTTCTTTATTATATTGCTCAACAAAATAAGACTCAATAATCGCGAATTCTATATTGTGATTATTATTATTATTAATATTATTATTATCACTATATAGTGATAAGAGTATTTGATTAAAACAATAATAAAATATAACAAATTTACAATACTGTAAATTTATTGCGTTTGATTATTTTGAATACCATACATCATATCAGTTTATTTTTGTTTATTGGACATCACATAAAAGTTGAAATATTTAAATGATATTGAGTATTAAAAAATATACAAGTATATAATATGCAAATCAATGAATTATTTAATAATCCTATAAGGAATATTAAAGTGAAATACAAGGACTTGGTATACGATTTACATGATTTAATATTGAAAAAAGGGGATTTCTTTAAGGGGCTTTTTTCATACAAATCGGATATTAATGAAATAGACATAACAGATAATATTATTGATATTATTCCAACATATCAGAATTCAATTGATGATGAATATATTATTCCAACATATCAGAATTCAATTGATGATGAATATATTGTAGAATGTATTTTTAAGAGTTTATATAATAAAAAGATTATTTATAAATATGATATAAATATGGGAACACTTCAAGCATTAACTATACTAATTAATTTTTTTGGGTTGCATATATATTCAATAATTTGTTTGGCCGAAGACTATAAGCATTGGGTTAAATTTTTCAATATTAATATTTTTCGCAATTATACAAAAATAGAAAGATATCAAGTTGGTGAATTTTTTCATGAACAGTATAAAATTATCGATGATACAACTGATCTTACTTCCAAATTTTCTTTAATTTTACAATTATGTACTTTTCTTTCTACACATATGGTGGGTGTTTTGATGGAACCTTTATTTCAACGACATTTATTACATTGCTTAGATATATGGATTCATGAGCTATCTTCCCTAGATGAAAATTCTATTCTACTTTTATGTATCTATAAAAATATATTAAAATCAGAAGATTTTCCCATTGAATAAATTATCGTAAATTTATTCATCTTGCTTTATAAATTTATTCATCTTGCTTTATAAATTTATATTATAATTTTATATAAATTTATAGCCCTTATACTTGTTGATATTATTCTATTCGATATTTTTATACAAAATATCATTAAATATATCGCTATTAAATTCTTCATCTCTGATTTTATTCTTGTTTGGTATTACAACCAAGTATTAATAGCCAAAGTAATACTTATAGATCACATCCAAGTAATTGTTTCACTTGTTCTTTTATAATAAATAGTCATTATAGATATGTTTATTGTTATTATATCTTAATATACTTACATATGTTGACTCTTTATGTTATAAATTAACAATATTTATATCTAACATTTGTTTATGTAAATTATACTGATAAATAATTTAGTCGTCTGTTATCTATAAAATAATATAATAACTATTTCATAATAAAATGCCAGAATATGATATATTCAAAAAGATATTTATGATAAAAAATGCTTGAAAATTATGATAAATTTGCGGATATAAAGATAAAGAACAATGGCAAAATATATAAACTACATAAAATAGTATTATATCAAATTCCTTGGTTTTCAAAAATTTTGGATGGAAATTTCGTGGAATCAACATTTGATATTATCGAAACAAATTTTGATGCAAATATGTGGGAAGAAGTAATTCAATTCTTATATAAAAAACTAAACGATATATCTAATGAAATAGAAAAGGAAAATACTATATGTAGAATAGAAAATATAAAAGACAATTTTTTATATGAGTATGAAAAGAAATTATTTTGCGAATTTTTAGGGTTGGACAATTTTAGTAAGAGTTTTGATGTGTCTATATGTAATATAATAGATACTATTCCAGGTTTTGATAATCTCGATCTTTTATATGTAAGAAATACTAATTATAATTATGAATTAATGTGGAATCAAATAGGACAAATATCCGAAATACCATATTATTGGTTATTATGTGCTTCTGTAATACATCATTTCGAAGAAAATGAAATTTTTGATGAAAAAGATGTACAAATTATATTAAAATATCCACGCCTCTGTTATTTGATAGATATTTTATTGTGCAGCTCATATTATTATGGTTTCGGTCGATGTTCTAATATTTTGGATACTATTTTTTCTCAAAATTATCAAAAATCCCCTTTCAATAATGAATTGCTTGATTGTCTTCCTTTACATTCAAATGATATCAGATATAAATATGGAACTCATCTAAAAGAAAAAATTAGTAAACATATAATACGTGGTCTGCAAGATAAATCAATAAATTTATCGGAAGATTTAGTACTAAAATTTATTAACATTAGACACCATATCATCAATACTGCTATTTCTGACTTAATTATTGATAATTATTTTCATTTACTGGAAACTTATGATTTATATTATTTAGACGCTATTCATAAAATTCCCTTTTTAATTCAACATGGCAAAAATATACATCTCATTGATCCTTTCACTAATCAATCTCTTCATACTCTTTTAACTAACGATAAATATAATAGACACAAGTCTCGTGATATATGGTTATCTTATATTGAAAAATTATAGTTTAATTTTTTACTTTTCACCATATAGTAAATTTTAGCATAAAATCCCCCCTTACTGATAAATATTCAATACTATATTGAATATTTATACACTATTGTAAATTATCCATATAAAATATTATTTTCTTATGTTTATTTGTTACAAAATAATTTTCTATAATTGCAACATTTATAGTTGTATTTACTCTTGTTATATTTACTCTTGTTATATTTATTCTTGTTATATAATTATTATTATTACTATTGATAATCGTAATTCAAATTAAAATAATTATAATTATTTATAATTATAATTATAAATGAGTTAGGTTAAAATAGGATTGATTTATTTTATTGTAATAAAAATGAGTTATGATATTTTAGATATTCCTATAGATACAACTTTACATAATCTTATTGAAAATTTACCAGTACAAGACATTATTCATTTGTGTAAAACTAATCCTATTTATTCTCATATATGCTAAATGGATGAAATTTGGATTTATTTGTTGAACAGAGATTATGACATTGATTATAGAATGATGGATACTGATTTATCGCCTCGAGAATATTACAAAACATATTATAATACACGGGATATAAAAATACAAAGATATACTGAAAATATAACAATAGACAATTTATTGAGATTGGCTACATTGGTTATTTCTGAAGCAAGAACCAGTATTTTTGGTCTACAATATATTCAATATAGAAAGGATGTTAATCTAATTGATTTAAATATTCAACACATATGGAACAGTATTCTATCTACACTATCAAAACAAAAAATAGGACTGATTATTGATGTTTATAATAATATAATACAAAATATATACTCATCACTGAAAAAGATCAATTTTTTTGGTAATGCATTTGTCGGTAATATATCTAATAGTTTATTATTTATAATATTTATAATAATGATAGTTATACTACCATAAAAAGTAAACAAAAAATAATTATTGATAAAATATTTTATTTGGGACTCGATCATTATAAAAATTTGATAGCTGATCCATATGGCGAGATTGTTGATAATTTTGATTTATATATCCGTTTGAAAACTTTGCAACCTAATTTATTTCCTGAAAGATATGACCTTGAACATTTCTTGGGCGTAATTTAAGAAATGTTGACCTTGAATCTCGTATAGGTTTTAAGTTCAACATTTCCATCTGATTCTCTAATATTAAATCTTTTTTAATCAATTTACTCCTATTTGCATTTATTCTTTATCCTAATATCTCTTTTTATTATTTATATCTATTTATATTATTGTACTTATTTTACATGCCATTAAAACTGAGATTCACAAATATTTTATTTAAATATAAAATGACAGAACACATCCACTATTCCTTTTCAAATGAATCTATACATAAAGTAAACGACAAAATGAATTCTACATTGCAAAAAAGCGATGAATATCTGTGCAAAATTATTAGTTCTAATATTGCAGCTACAAGCTCAGGATCTCGTTATGGTCATCGCACATTATATTATGGAAATATTTTTATGCTTTGTCCTCTTGGTACAAAATATAAATTTAAAAATAATTTATAATAAAACTTATACTTATATTTATAATCCGAATATAAATATTTATTTTTAGCCTAAATAACAGTGCTTAATTATTGCATAACTCAATGTTTCACAGCTCAATTTTCAATATTTCAGTTTATAAAAGCAAAATATCTTTTGTATTACACTCTATCTATCCCTTATAAAGATAATTTTTACCCAACTTAAATATACTCTTATTGAGTAAATATTTAATATTATATTTAATATTTACCATATAATTATATACTGCTATATAGTATATTAGCTACAAAATAATACTAATTATTTAGAAAACTCAAATGTTTATACAACTATAATATAATCCAATATTGAATATTATAAAAATAATTTACTTGCATTTAACAGATTGTTAATCAATCGTTATTTTTACGACTTCAGATATTAGCTAAAAATTCTTTGGATTCTTAATTATAGTAAATAAATAAATATATTTATATATTTATTTATACTAGATTTTGTGGACGACATATAACAAAAAATCATTTATTCTTCAATAGATACAGTTTATGCGAATATTGTAACGTTGGAAATTGGTTGAAATCATGAACATCTGGCATTTCATAAAGTTTTTCAAGAGATTTTTGTCTTTTTGAATGATTTTGCTTTTTTGGTTGTTTATTAATTTTAGCGACAGCACTAGGGTATAATGAAGTATTTATTTGGTTAAATATGGTATTAAAAATATTTATATCAGGATAAGAAGCTGTTCTATTAGATATTTTAATTAGAATATTTATATCTGATTCACTATATATAACTGACGGAAGACATTTATAAAGATTTAGACAAGTGCTAGTTTGTTTATAAAATGTGTCAAGCGGATAATTTTTTAAAAGTCTCGAAATATCTACACTTTTTGTAATATAATTGTCTGTATCATTTATGATTGTAAACCCCCTCGATATATATTTAAGTAAACGTTCGTATATACATCCTGCTATATCTATATCTGTATTCAAAGAATCAATACTATACATGTAAGAAACATAAAATGATTGAGGTATAACGTTATTAATTTTAGTAGTTTTGTTTGTTATACCTTCAATATTTTTTATAAAAAAACATGCCTTTCTATCACTATTAATCCAAAAAGCATTACCACATACATCTATATCATATCCATCTTTCACATCCTCTATCAATTTATTTATTACTCTCTCAGTATTGTTATGTTTATCACATTTCTCATTCTCCATTTCATTATCCTCCAACATCATAATGTCATATATCTTTATACTGTCATCGTAATTTTTATCCTCATTTTCACTCTTTTCATCTTTATTCTTATTAGCTACTGTTTTATAAACATTTAGCACTTTTAAACCAAAATATTTTATTAGTTCTTCGGTTGTTGCCTCTCTTCTATATTCATGTCTTCCTTTCATCACATAACATTCTCCTAATATATTTGGCCAATATCTATCAAAATTATCATAAGTATATGGATATACATCTTTTCTATAACAACGCACATCTATATCTGAATCTTTATATATTTTACCATACAAAACTTGTAATATAATACTACCAGTTATTATGTCACCATTTGTTCTTATATAATCAAACAAAACATCAAACTCACCTCCCAGTTCTTTTACTCTTTTTTCAATTCCATCTCTCATAATTTTAGCTATTTTACCATTGTATTTATCATATATTTCTCTATTTATTCTCGAAAAATTTATTATATCTATTAATACCATATATTCCGTTATTATTTCCATAATTTCATCACTAATATACACATTTTCTGTATTTTTTAATTTGTTCATTTCACCATATACTCCATTTTATTATTAATTCAAATTTTCTCTTTTCAACTCCTGTTTTTTTACTCTTATATTCATCTATATATTTTAACACTGTAATATTTTCACTACTAGTATCAAATTATAATATTCTTCTATTTTATTTATTCCTCTTCTATTTTGTTTTCATAATCTTTCAGTAATATTCACAACATTCTCAAATATTATCTTGGCATTTTCCAAAATTCTATCTCTTTTAACACTTATCCTTTCGTATTTTTATATAATTATCTACTATATTGAACTTTTTATCTAATATATTGGTTGGTAATTGGTGTATTGTAAAATATTAAAATTGAATTTTTTTCCTTTTTAAAGTTCGTTTTTCAAAGGGAGGATATGTACTTCCTTTACCTATTTTTATAGGTAAAGAAACTATTCCATATTAATATATATTCACCAACACAAAAATTAATGTGCTCTGAAATTTATCGTCTTCTGAAAATTTATCGTCTTCTGAAAATTTATCGTCTTCTGAAAATTTATTGTCTTCTGAAAATTTATCGTAAATAAATTTTACCAACAAAATATTTATGGATAACAACAAATATTCGCTTCAATAAATATTTATTCAACAACTAGAATATTTGTTATTTAAAAACTCTGTTAAACACATAAATATTATATTTATGTATTTATACAATTATTTCAATACATTATGTTGAAATAATTATTTTTATCATATGAATAAACTCTATAATTTACCATTCATCTTTATTATAATATAAATAATCTTTATTATTCAAATAAAATATTTTTCTTTCTGTGGATATAATTTTTACGATATTTGTTTGATTGTCATTAATTTTATTAATTTTTTCGGTTAAATCTTCATTATTCACATTATAACTAAACAATTTATCCCATGTTTTTATATTAATTATTTCTATACCTTCATTATGTTTTACATCTATCAAAAATTCATTTATTGTGTTCTGCTCCATATAAAAAAACTCGTTATAAATACCAGATACATCCTCACATAATTCTATTTCCAATATTTTTACATTCAAATAATCCATCAGGTTTAGTTCTAATTTTTCGAATTTATTATCTGACACATAATTTTTCACTATATATTTTATTTTATTTACTATATGTTTATTTTTGAAATTATTTATATCATCGTATTCTTTAGCTTTATCAATTACTATATTAATATAATTATGTTTTGTATTTTTCCATTTGTTTGGTAAAATTATATTTGTTTGGTTCAAATAAATTGATACATGTTTCAAGTTATTACAATTTTCCATATCTATTACTTCTCTTAAATTACTTTTATCCGTAAACACATCATAATTGTGATATTGATATTCTGTACTATAATTTTCTATTTGTTCTGGTAATTTTATACTATACATTTTATTAAAATCTTTTATATTACCCAAACCCTTTTTAAGTCTTACATTTATTACGTATTTAAGTTCAATAAATATATCATAGTTACATTCTTCTTCACATAATAAATGTGTTATTCTTTTATCACTGTTCAACATTTTTAATATTTTTTCGTCCAAATATTTGCATTTTATTCCTTTTATTTTATATCCTCTTTCTTTATTTTCTTCTATTTTTTCATATGGTATTTCGTATATACTATATCTATCCCTATCCCCGTATATCTTTTTATTTACTTTAGACATATTTACTGTATCTTTTGTCTCCAAAAATTCACTTATTTCACTTATTATGTCAGTATTCATTTATTATCCTTTTATATCTTCCTGTATTACTTTTTATTATTCTCACTTAATTCGAATTCTCACTTAATTCAAATTCTCACTTAATTCAAATTTTCACTCAATTTAAATTCTCACTCAATTCAAATCTTCACTCAATTAAAATTCTCACTCAATTTAAATTCTCACTCAATTCAAATCTTCACTCAATTCAAATTCTCACTCAATTCAAATCTTCACTCAATTCAAATTCTCACTTAATTAAAATTCTCACTCAATTCAAATTCTTTCTTATATTAATTCTACAATATCTATAATTTCTTTAAATATCTTTATTATTTATATTATTTTAAATTGTACTATATTGTATCCTAAATATTTAATAGTTTGTTGCAATAGTTTGTTGGGAATATCTCATTGTATTTTATCGTATCTTTTGTATTCTTATCTTGTTGTATTCCGTAATATTTTGTCTATTCCACAATATTGTATCATATTCCATAATATCTTATCGTATTCCATAATATCTTATCGTATCGTTTTCCTTAATATCATATTTTATCGTATTCCAAAAATCTTATCGTATTTTATCCTATTCCAAAATATCTTATAATATCTTATCTTATCGTATTCTCATATGTTCTCCAATTGTAGAATATTTAGTTAGCGAAAATAAATATTTTATACACAAATAAGAAATTTTCCATTGTGTATTGGTTTTAGATAATAAAACATTTATGGGATGATTACTCAGATAGTCAATAATATCTTTTATCTTGAATAGTAATAGTATATTTTTAAATTATGATGTATATTGTTACTATTACGAATATTATATCCATCTACATAATACAAAATAAACTTCATATTTATAAATTATCTAATTTATAAATATTTCTATGTATTATGTATTATGTATTATGTATTATGTATCCAATAAATCTAAAACAGCGATTAACGTTATTTTATGTATTAAACATAAATAGATAATGATGATTATGTATAATCTATAAATAGATAATCATTATTATGCAAATGAAATATCTTTCGTCCAAAAGATGTAATTTTTTGAATATTAGTTTGATTATCGTTAATTTTATTAATTTTTTCATTTAATTGTCCTATTTTCGTGTTATAACTAAAAAATTTATCCCATGTTTTTATATTAATTAATTCGATACTTTCATTATGTTTTATATCTATTAAAAATTCATTTATTATACTAGTATTCATATAACCACTAAAGTATCCAAATATATGGGATATTTCTAAACATTCTATTTCTAAGATTTTTAAATTTGGGTAGTCAATCAAATTTAATTCCAATTTTTCGAATTTATTGTCAAAAACATAATCTTTCACTATATATTTTATTCTATTTACCATATTCATGTTTTCAAATTTGTATATGTCATCAAATTGACCACAACTATCAATAATTATATTGATATAATTATTTTTTATAATTGAAAAATTTTCTGGCAAAATTATATTTGTTTTATTCAAGTAAATTTCTTGATACTTCAGTTTATTACAATGTGTCATATCTATTACTTCTTTTGTGACGTATTTGTTTCTCAAAGTATAATTATAATTATGATATTGATATTCTCTAATGAATGTTTCTATTTGTTTCGGTAATATTATACTATACATTTTATTAAAATCTCTCACATTAATAAAACCTTTTTTTAGTCTTACATTTGTTACATATTCAAGTTTTATAAATATATCATATTCACATTCTTCTTCACATAATAAATGTGTTATTTCTTTATCATCATTCAACATTCTCATAATTTTTTCATTTAATATTTTGCATCTTATTCCTCTTATTTTATATACTGTTTCTTCTATTTTTTCATATGGTACTTCATATATACTATATCTATTTCTTTCTCTATATATTTCTTTATTTAATTTACAAACATTTAATGTATCTCTTGTTTCTAAAAATTCACTTATTTCACTCACTATATCATTATTCATTTATTATTTATTATTTATTATTTATTATTTATTATTTATTATAATTATTTTACTATATCATTTTCCTTTCTTTTCAATATTATACAACATTTTACTATTCTTTTCAATTGTTTTAACTAACTTCGATCATACATATGTATTATTAAACACTTGCAACTTTTCATCATTTTCTAAATTAAATTAGCTTTATATTAAAATATATTGTACTGTGTTTTATTATTTATTCCTTTTATACTATATACTTTATATTTTCCAACTTTGATATAAATTATTCTCAATTTACTTGTCAATATATCAAATAATATATCTTATAAACAATATATCAAATAATATATTATCCTATAAACAATATATCAAATAATATATCTTATAAACAATATATCAAATAATATATTATCCTATAAACAATATATCAAATAATATATTATCCTATAAACAATATATCAAATAATATATCTTATAAACAATATATCAAATAATATATTATCCTATAAACAATATATCATTTTTTTGTCCAATTATATTTAGACAATCTCTTTTATCGTCTGTATGGGTTGTGTATTGGCTTACCATAAACCTAAATAACATTGGACGTTTTTATTAACGCCAGAAGTAAAATAGCGCTGAACGTTTTTATTAACACTAGAAGTAAAATAGCGCTACACATTTTCATTAACACTGGAAGTTTTTATTAACACTAGAAGTAAAATAACGCAAAACGTTTTTATTAACACTAGAAGTAAAATAGTGTTGAACATTTTTATTAACGCTGGAAGTAAAATAACGCTTAACGTTTTTATTAACGCGGAATTATTACGCTAACAATTTTTTAATAAAGATTTAGGCTTTATGGTTACGATTATAAAAATAATTAAAATTGATTTTTTTCTTTTCATAAAGTTCGTTTTTCAAAGGGAGAAGGTGTACTTCCTTTGTTTATTTTATAAAATAAACAAAGATATATTGCATATTGCACATTTATTATATTAATATAATAAATAATTACCTTACTAATAATAGATATTGTATTATTTCAAGTTAATGGTTTGCTTAGATGTAACTATAATTATTCTCTGAAATAATTATAGTTTCCTTAATTTATTATTGTTGTTTGTAGCATATTTTGATATTCAAATATTATTGTAAACTACATAATTATTTTATAATATAGAACATCCCATGAATCCAAGAGCTAGTAATATTTTATTTTTGGTAATTTACAGATATGCATCATTATTCTTTTTATACTTGTTTGATTTATTTTTTGTTATTAACAAAAGAATTATTTAATGCTGGTCCATATTCTCATAGAATTTTTATCCATAATTTTGATAAAAATTCTATCCAGTTATAGTGGATATTTCAAACCATTTTATATTTATATGGATAAATCGATGATAATAATAGAAATTGATTATTTCTATCTTAGTTTTATAAATCATATTGTAAGCACATATATCCAATATAAATTTTACTTAATATTTTATTACCAAATTATTTATCAATCAGAAAAATAGCATATTTTTATTAATTAATATTTTACCCAATCCATATACCCTACTCAGATTACGATTCCGAATTTCAAGTCATAAATTTCTCAAGTTATGAAACAGATTCATATATTTTAGATCTATGTAAGGAATTTATCATTGGTACTCACAATAATAATATAAAATTTTCTAAAGAATCTTGACTTCCTGAATTTAATTTAGGTTATTTTTTTTGTCAAATGTCAATCAATAAAGTTTTCCATTTAACATATCATCAAATTAAAGAATAATATAAATCTCCAGTTAAATAATTACTATATAAATATCCATTTCTACACAGTTTTATATTCAAACTCATATTTACATAAATCTATATAAATATCTATTTCTTTACAGTTTATATTGAAACTCATATTTATATAAATCTATATAAATGTCTATTTCTACACAGTTTTATATTGAAACTCATATTTATATAAATCTATATAAATATCTATTTCTTTACAGTTTATATTGAGACTCATATTTATATAAATCTATATAAATATCTATTTCTACACAGTTTTATATTGAAACTCATATTTATATAAATCTATATAAATATCTATTTCTACACAGTTTTATATTGAAACTCATATTTATATAAATCTATATAAATATCTATTTCTACAGTTTTATATTGAAACTCATATTTATATAAATATATATAAATATCTATTTCTACAGTTTTATACAAAAAGATCATGTTTACATAAATCTATATTGTTTTTGTCTAAACTTGTATCCTTATTAATTTATTGATTTTTCATATTGAGCTATTAATATGATGAACTATATTAATATATTGAACTATATTAATAGTTAATCATGTTTGCATTTTACCACTTTGTCTCAAACCATCCATTTGCTTTTCTGGAACTTTAATTTATCTCCCCAAAAATTTTTATCTTTCCGGAGTTTTTAGATTGAATATTATATAATAAAAATATTTTCTATATAATATTATTGTTAGATATAGTGATTTAATACATCATATAAAGCATTTTTATGATTAAGGGATATTTTATTATGGTAATTTGGAGATATGGATCAATATTATTCTTTTTGAACGAGTTTGATTTGATTTTAATTGAAAAGATATGATTTCTTTTTGGTTAAAAACGGTAATTAAAATGAAAGAATTATTCAACACTGGTTTATATTCTGATATAATTATTAAAATTCTAAACAAAGATTATCTTTTGCATAAGAAGATACTGTCTATATATAGTGGATATTTCAAGGGATTAATAGATTTTTATACCGATAAATCATTAATAGTAATAGAAGAGATTGATGATCTAGATATTAGTATGATTCCACACATTCTAGGACACATATATGGAATTTATATTCCACTTAGTATTTTATTACCAAACTATTTATCAATCAGAAAGGTTTCTGATTTTTTATTAATTGATGATATTTTCTTTAATCCATATGATCAAATTAACATGGTTGGAGCTGCTTTTTCTGGTCGTGATTGTACTTATTACAAAGGTGATTTTATTAGTCAATATAGTACCTCTTATATTCCTATTTTATGCAAGGAAATTATTATTTCAACTGAGGATAACCATATACAATTTTCCAAACAATCTGGACTCCCCGATATATTTTTGGGTTACGCTTTTGTTCCTTTATCTATTCATAAAGTTTTTGATATGGCTTATCAAAAATTTAAACTCGATATCTAATTTTTATATCAACTTTCACAGCACATAATTTGAATAATATAGTCTTTTGTAACCTAAATCACCCAACATTATATTGAAAAATATACTTCTTTTACCTAAAAAATAGGTAAAAAAATGTCTTTACTTAATCCTTTTTACACCAAACCCATACCACCAATATACGATTACTCATATTACATTGACTTTAAATTAACGTATTTCGTAAACTTATGATAAAATTTTATAGTATAGTATCCATAAAATTTTATTTAAGGACTTGAGAAGTTTTAAGTAGAAGTTGGGAAGAAACGTTACGCGAAACGATGCAATTAAATTTTAATTCAGTATTATAGGAAAGAATATAAGGAAATCGTTAGGTTGTTTAATTAATATATTATTCTAAACAATATCTCAATTATTTTGCAAAATAATTGAGATATTGTTTCGCAAATAACATATTAATATAATAAGTTTATTATATTAATATATGACTCGGGATAAAATATCATATTCTTGTTCATTTTATAATCTACTAATAAAATAGTATTTGTTAATTTTTTGTTTATTTGTTTAACAAAATTTATCAATCTTGATATTCTATATATTTATAATTTCATATATTATAATGTATTTGGAATTTTACTATCTGAAATTATATTAGAATGATCACTTAGCCACATCAAAAAATAATAAAAAAGATTATAGCAGAATATCTAACAATTTTAAAAATTATTAAATGGATATAGGTACGATATTATATTACGATTTGAAAATCAAGACTTAAAATTACATAAAGAAATATTGTCTGATCATTCTTACGATAGTGAATTTAAAATAGGAAATTTTTTGACTAAAATGAAACGTGAAACTGGTATTCCTCAAGTATGTAGAGGAATTATTGTCGGCGCTAAAAACAATTTAATTATTTTTTCTAGAAAATCACGATTACCAAATGTAGACTTAAATTCAGATTATTGTTTCGGCGAGATCTCAATCAATAAACTTTTCGATAAGGCATATCAAAAAATCAAAAGTCAAAACTAACAGTTCTAATCTCTATAAATATATTTATGATTCATTTTTATAATAAATATATTTATGATTCATTTTTATAATATATTTATTATAAAAACATTTATTATAAAAACATAAATCTATATTGTGTTTATAATAAACACAATATATGTCTCAAACTATTTTGTATTTTTGCTAATTATAATATTCCTATATTTATTTAATATTATAAACTATTTATTATTTTGTATTTTTGCTAATTATAATATTCCTATATTTATTTAATATTATAAACTATTTATTATTTTGTAACTATATAAAGTTTTATAAACACATTAATTATCGATATCTAAAATTGATTAACTTGCGATAAATAATAATTCTATTTTTGCCTCTTTTAAAGTTAGTTTTCAAAGGGAGTATATGTACTTCCTTTACCTATTTTAGGTAAATAACGCATTACTATAATAAAAACTTGTTATATTAATAACAAGTATGATAAATTGATAAATGAAATGATAAATTGATAAATGAAATGATAAATCGATGAGTGAAATGATAAATTGATGAATAAATTGATGAATAAATTGGTGAATAAATTGGTGAATAAATTGATGAATAAATTGGTGAATAAATTGGTGAATAAATTGATGAATGAAATGATAAATTGATAAGTGAAATGATAAATTGATGAGTGAAATGATAAATTGATGAGTGAAATGATATCTTACTATTTCAGATATTATATTGTTTTCTGAAGTATTAATTGGATTGTAAAAATATTTTATGGATAAATAAGAGCTTAAGATATATTAAAATATTTGTGTCATGTATATTCAATCGTTAATAGTATTTTTATGTGAAAATGCTACTCTTTGATATATTAAAATTATGTATGGTCTAAATATAGATAATCTATATTATGCAAATGAAATATTTTTCGTCCAAAACATATAATTTTTTCTATATTTGTTTGATCATCGTTAATTATATGTATTTTTTCGTTTAATTCTCTGGTTTTATGGTTATAACTGAAATATTTATCCCATGTTTTTATATTAATTATTTCCATACTTTCATTGTGTTTTATATCTATTAACAATTCGTTTATTACATTCATTTTAGTATAACAGTTCCTGTAGTTATCATTATAAGATGTTTCTATACATTCTATTTCTAGTATTTTTACATTAGAATAATCCATTAAATTTAGTTCCAATTTTTCAAATTTATTATCCGACACATAATCTTTCACTTTATATTTTATTTTATTTACCATATCTTTATTTATAAATGTATGCAGGTCATCATATTCTCCAGCTCTATCAATTATTATATTAATATATTTAGAGTTAGAATTTTCCCAACTTTTCGGCAAAAGTATATTTGTATTATTTAAGTAAATTTCTTGATGCTTCAAGTTATTGCAATTTGTCATATCTATTATTTCTTTTATATTATAAATAGCTTTCGTATAACTGTAATCGTAATATTTGTATTCTATATTAAAACTTTCTATTTGTTTTGGTAATACTATATTATACATATTATTACAGGCTCTTATATTACATAAACCGTTCTTTAATCTTATATTTGTCACATATTTAAGTCTAATAAATTCATCATAGTCACATTCTTCTTCACATAATAAATGTGTTATTTTCGCGTTATTATTCATTATTTCTACAATTTTTTCATCTATTTTTCCACATCTTATTCCTTTTATTTTATATTTTATTTCCTCCACTTTTCTATCTGGTACTTCGTATATACAATACTCATTTCTATCCTTATATATTCTTTTATTTATTTTACTCATATTTATTGTATCTCTTGTTTCCAAATATTCGCTTATTTCGCTTATTATATCATTATTCATTTATTATGTATTTTACAATTCTGCTATATCAGTTTTTTTCTTATACTATCCCATTTATATCTCTCACAAACTACATCATATCTTATCAATATTTTATGTTATTTATATTTTTCTCAAATTGTATTATTTCATATCCTATCTATATTTTATGTTATTTATCTTTTGTACTCCATTGTTATATATATATATTGAGATAACTATTTTACTAATTATTAATCACTATCTTAATTATTACTATCTTAATTATTACTATTTTAATTACCGATAATTATCTGAATTATCTGAATTATCTGAATTATCTGAATTATCTGAATTATCGATCAATAAAATAATTAAAATTGAATAATTCCCTTTTTTAAAGTTCGTTTTTCAAAGGGAATACATGTACTTCCTTTACCTTTTTTCTAGGTAAAGGAACTTTTATATAGTAATATTGTGTTAATACTATATTATCATAAAATATTATCTATAGTATATTTCAGAAAAATCTCTAGTTTAATTTGTTGGAATATACATGCCTCGCCCAATTATTCCTTAAAATATTTATCGCAAAATATAATTGATGATTTTGATGATCTTGATATCACTATTATATCCTGAGATATATAATTTATATCCTTCTCAGTTTTTTATTACCCAATTATATATCTATTAGAGAATGGGCATATTTTTTATTGGTTGGTATTTTAACCAATTTTCATGATTATATTTTAATAGTAGTAGTTAATTTTACTGGTAATAGCTGTAATTTCTATATCGAAGATTCTATTAACTAGAAATACTGCCGCACCATATCTAATCCCTGCCAAAATATTATTATTAAAGCTAAATATAACTATATAAAATTTTCTAAACAATAAGGGCTACCTAATATATTTTTAGATAATTACTTTGTCCCTATATCAATCCATAAAGTTTTCGATTTATCACTTTTAAGAGATTACTATTGATTTACATAAAGAAATTATCGTAAAAATAATATTATAAAATATATGATATTATTTTTAATAAATATTTTGACTATTTGTAAACTTTATAAAGTATAGTGTCAACAGTATGTAAAATATTTTATCTTGTAAAAATATAACTCAGGGATGTCGAAAAAAAATAAAAAAATGAATAACTGGATTTATCGATTATCGATAGTGAAAAACATGGATAAAATAAAAATAAAAACAGATATATTTGTCAAAAAAGCTAAAATAGTTCACGGTGATAAATATGAATATAGTAAAGTAGAGTATATAACTAATAACGTACATGTAATTATAACATGTCCAACACATGGAGATTTTAATCAAACACCATCAAACCATTTGGCAAGAAAGGGATGTTCAAGATGTGGACATAAGGGAAGAAAGGTTGGAGATAAATTTACTAAGAAAACATTTATTGAAAAATCAACAAAAATACATAATAATAAATACAATTATGATTATGTAAAAGAGGGAGGATTGTTTGATAAAGTTGATATACTGTGCGAACACCATGGTATTTTTAGTCAAGTTGCTAATGACCACATGAGGGGTTCCGGTTGTATTAAATGTAGAGATGATAAAAATAGAAAACCAATACAAACTTTCAAACAGGAAGCAATATGTATGCATGGTAACATTTATATTTATGATGAAGTTAAATACACAGACGGAAATACAGATATAACTGTTATATGTCCTAAACATGGAAAATTTATAACAACAGTAAACAAACATTTACATGGCCATAAATGCGAACATTGTATAGTAGACTGTAAAACACATATGTTTTTAAATGATGTTAACATTGTGCATTCCAATAAATACAAATATCCAAACTTTATTTACGTAAATAGTCAAACAAAAATAAATATTTTATGTCCATATCATGGCGAATTTTTACAAACTTGCGCCTCCCATATAAGTGGTCGCGGCTGTCCTCAATGTAAGAACAGTCACGGTGAAATAGAAATAAAAAAAATACTAGAAGAAAAAAAAATAAAATTCTTGTCTCAATATCCATATCCAGGTTGCAAACATATTCGCCAGCTAAAATTAGATTTCTATTTGGAAGATTTCAATCTTTTTATTGAATTTGATGGTATTCAACATTTTAAAGCCTATGAATTCTTTGGTGGAAATGAAAAATATCAAAAAGCGATACATAGAGATAGGATAAAAAATATGTTTTGTCTTGATAATTATATAAATTTATTGAGAATTAGTTATAAAGATATACATAAAGCTGATATTATGATAGAAACAGCTCTGCAATGGATAAAAAAACATAAAAAACATATCTTCGTTTGTGATAATAATATACAAAAACCCATAGTTATAAAAAAAAGAAATAATCAAGTATAATTTAATTCGTCGAAATACTGATTCAGGATAAAAATGAGTTTTTCGATTGCAATTTATAACTTGGATTTATAAATAAAATTATTAACGATTTATTAATAATTTTGTTAGTCAGGATTAATAAATTATTGGGATAAAATTAAAAATATGTTAAGAAGGGAATGGATCAAATCCATGTCGATATAACATCAAAAACGAATCATTACTGTTTTATCCCTCTTTTTTTCTAGTGTCTCCTCCCATATCCATTTTCCTCTTCTTCTTAATTTTTTTAATTTCTCCTTCTTTTTCTCATCTCTTTTTAATTTCTTCTTATAATTCTCATCTTCTTATCAATCTTTCTTCCTTTCTTCTTCTTTCCTCCTTATTATTCTCAGTTTTTATTATCTTTTATTATCTTTCCCTTAGAATTCTCATCTCTTTCTCCATTTCTTCTTTATTATTCTCTCTTTTTCTCATTCCTTATTATTTTCTTATTCTTATTCTAATATATCTTTCATTTATTATTAATTTCTCCTAACAAATTAATAATCTTTCTTGTTATTTAATAATTTTTCTCATTAAATTCTTAATTTCCCCAACTCGATTTATTCTCATTTTTTCTCCATCCACAACTCATTTTTCTCCATCTACAACTTATTCTTTTTAATACAATTATATATTATTATTTGTATTCTTTTTCCATATGTTCCTTTACCTAGGTAAAATAGCTAAAGGAAGTACATCTCCTCCTTTGTAAAAACTAACTTTAACAAACAAAAAATTCAACTTTTTTGTTAATATCTTTTTACATCTAATTATCTTTTTCTCCAAAATTTATCATCTCTTGATCTCTAATATCTTTTCAAATTCTTATTTTTATATTCAAAGATATATATCTCTATGTCTACATAACGTTTCGTATTAAAATTATAATATTTTATATTGTTGTAAATATCTTTTCTAATATTTACAACAATATAAAGATTATCCGATGAGATAAATATTATTCGATATGATAAATATTATTCGATATGATAAATATTATTCTAAGTGATAAATATTATGTTACTTTTCTACAATACAATTAAAATATCTTGAAGTATTTTAATTGTATTATTTTAAGAAGAATAATTTTGCTACTTGAAAGATAAATATTCTATAAAAAGGATACGTTAAACTGATAAATAACTATATATAATAAAATAATTAAAACTGAATTTTTATCTTTTTAAAAATTCGTTTTGTAAACGGGATACATGTACTTCCTTTACCTATTTTTTAGGTAAAGAAACTTATTACTCAAGATCCAAAAACTATATAAATCAATAGTAATATATCACTTATAACATGTCACTATTCAATACTTACATGTTAATTATATAAATATTATGTAAATATTATGTAAATATTATGTCAAGCGTTAAGCTTAATAATATCTTAATTGTTCCGTTAAATAATATTCGGTAATAATTAAACTCTATTACTTGCTACAAAAAAAATAATATTCTTGGTAAATAAATTTTTCTAACATCCGATTAATTAAAATACTATTCTTAGAGATAATTATTTTATGGCCTAAATAGATAAAATTCATTGTCTTTTCCAATAATATAAATAATATCCTTGAATAGATAAATGCTTTATTATTCTCCAATAATATAAATAATATCCTTGAATAGATACTTTATTATTTCTCCAAAATATAAATAATATCCTTGAATAGATAAATACTTTGTTACTCAACAATTAAAATAATATTCCCGATGAATTGAAATATTATTCCTGAATAATTAAATAATATTTCCTAAGAGATAAATACTATGTTGCTCCTCAATAATACCAAATAAATACTTTGTTACTTTTAAGAATACAAATAATATCTTTGAAGGGATATATTCTTTATTGAATCTCAAAAATTCAAATAATATCTTTGAAGGGATATGTTCGTTGCTTCTCAATAATGTAAATGTTAATTTTGGAGATATATTCGTTGCTTCTCAATAATGTAAATGTTAATTTTGGAGATATATTTGTTGCTTCTCAATAATGTAAATGTCAACTTTCAAGAAATAAATGCTTGATTACTTCTTGATAATTAAAATAATATCTTTAAAGAGATGAATACTTTGTTACTTATAAGAATACAAAGAATATCTTAATCATTAAGTAAAATATTACCTTAATCGTTTTATAAAATATAATCTTGATCTTAATAAAAGTTTATATCGAAATTTTTCAAAAATTTCATTAAAAGTAAAATTTTACCAAACAAAAATTTATCGTTAACATTTCAACTATGATAAAATTTTCGAAAAATCAATACTTCCATTAGAGATATTTCTTTAAGCTACATAATATATTTATAATCTTGTATATATATTATGTATAGTTATGTACATAATATTATTAATTGTAAGATTAAGATATTATTTTACAGAAGAATACAATTATGCAAACATTATCCTAATCTTATAAGTTCTATAATTATATTCTTCTATGTCATACGTTACATAATTGTATTCTTCTGTAAAATAATATCTTAATCTTTCAGTTACATAATTGTATTCTTCTGTAAAATAATATCATAATCGCATAATTTCTACAATTACATTATATTGCAAAACAGTATAATTCTTAAAGAATCTTAATTTTATATGTTGCAAAATTATATTTTTCTACTATATATCGTTTTGAATAAAATAATAAAACTGAATTTTTACCTTTTTTAAAGTTCGTTTTTCAAACGGGATACATGTACTTCCTTTACCTATTTTTTAGGTAAAGAAACTTATTATTCAAAAATATAAACCAATATAAATCACTTTTAATTGATTTATATTTAAATCTTAATAAAACATGAATTGTGATAAAATATTGTCAATATATAAATTCGTATCCTCAAGTAAATTTTATCGGATATAAATATTGTTGAAAAGTAAAATTTTATTAAAGTTTTACTTTATCATTAAAATTACGACCATTATAAATATTACTCAGAATAATATTTATCTATCAAATAATGTCTTCAGTCTAATGTTTACATAATTGTATTAATGTAATTATTTTAGTTAATAATGAGCTTAATTATTTTAGTAATTATATTAATTATATAATTAATATGTGAATTATATAATTAATAACATAAATTGCATAATTATATTCTTGTGTAAAATATAATTCTTCAGTCATATCACATTATTCTTCAAATAACATATTATAAGTTACAAGTTACAAGTTACATAATTTTATTTGTCTGTAAAAACAATATTTTAATCAAGAAGCTACATAATTATATTCTGCTAAATATTATCTCAATATTATATCTTGATAAATTATATTCTTCTATCTTATATTAACTTTGGAATTATAGAATATACCCAAATAATATCATAAATCTTCCATTATATTTAATATAATACTTGGATAAAAATAATAAAAGTGATTTTTACCTTCCTAAAATTTTCTAGGTAAAAAAATATATTATTAAAAAATATAAATTATTCAATACTTATCTACATATATTTCCATTATAATCAAATATTTATAAATGAATATTAAATATTCATTTATACTAATAAAAATTTAATATCATCGACATTCCAACAACATTAATTTTATTCTGAAAATTTTACGATGGAAGGTAAATTTCGCACAAAAGCAAAATTTTACTGAAACAAAAGTTTACTGAAGCAAAAGTTTACCTAAGCAAAATCTTACTGAAACAAAAGTTTACCTGAGCAAAAGTTTACCTAAGCAAAAGTTTACCTAAGCAAACGTTTATTGTTAAAATATTGCGACCATAAACAATTTTTTAGAATAAAATTGTTTACCAAATAAATATTTATTCTTTCCGCTATTTTACAGAATTGTTATTTATATTATTTTACTCGGATGATATTAATTTACTTAGATAATATTATTGTTTTACTTAGATAATATTATTGTTTTACTTAGAAGATAGATTGTTTATAATTTATATTATCAAATTGAGCTCTATATAAAAGTATTTTTACTATTAAATTGTACTCTCTTTTATAATTTAAGAGATTAAATATTTCAACAAGAGTTTCCGAATACATCTTTTTACTGATATAAGTAGAAAGATTTGTTTCTTTACCTAGAAAAAGGTAAAGGAAGTACATCTTCTCCCTTTGAAAAACGAACTTTAGAAAAGAAAAATTCAGTTTTTATAATTTTATTTATAGATTCAAATAGCGATAAGATTAAAAAATATCAGTTTCAATATACCATTATGCTTTTATAAATTATCATAATTGCTAAGTGTATAAATTATATTGGCTGTAATAATATAAGATACAAAAATATATGTGTTTGTAATATGATATCTTAATATTTAGCCATATAATTGTATTTTTACGTAAAAAATATTGATTCTCAAATAAATAATATGGTTATATTGCAGATTAAGATATTAGGTTAAATAGTATCTTAATAGATTAATTAATTCTGATTAAATTTCATGGTAAATAGATGGATTGGTGAATATTAAATTAATATTACCGATTAAATCATCTATTACATATTGTGCTAAATATATAGATGATTTATTCTCATGCAATAAATAATAAAGAACCTTATCTACATAAATACCAATGTTATCATCATAAATAATATTTTTTTCATAATAATGAGAATCTACATCAGGCACATAAAATGGAACATCATATATTTTCAAAATATCAAAAATAACATCGTCAGGATTGTGTATGTTTTTAATAATAATATAATCTTGAGTATCAAAGTTACAAATCTTATTAAGTATGACATTGGATTTTTTATCATAAATAATATTCATACCATATTCATCGTTATCTTCATATTTATTTACGATTATCCAATCATAATAATTGTTATCTACATAGTTAAAAATATCATTATTTTTTATATCGGATATACATATCTCTATATCGAAAGTTCCTTGATCATATTTCATCTTAGATATATATCTCTTAAAAAATATATATTGTTTGTTAGCATCTTCCCATATATTTTTCTTCTCTATACCATAGTATATTAACTTGTTCACAATATACAAACTACAATATTTATTCTTTGCATCTTTTTCATTGTGAATTATTTTGAAATCTCTTTGTACCAAATATATCCACGTATTATAATTTAATATTTCATATAAATACTTGTTGCTCATACATAATGATAAAATATCCTTTATACTCAAATATTTCCATACTGTATATAATAGATTATCTATAAATTCATGAGGTGTCATGGAGTCTATTGTTTTAAATTACAAACTTAATGTTTTAAATTTAAGTTTTTATTATATTACTAAGGTAATATAATTATTTCATTACTTGACATCATTTCAGATAATATCATCTGAAAACATAAATATTTATCATTATGCTAGATCATTATTTAATATTTTTACAATGTGTTATTCTGTATTCTAAACTTAATAAGATAATATTATACACTACAGTATAAAGCCTTTAAAAATTTATTAATCTTAATTTTGGACCTATATTTAGCGTAAATAAATTGAGATAATTGTATATGATTCAATGATGGAATATCTTGATATTTATCAGTGGTTAGATGAAAATTTTCATCTTGATTTAATATGTGATTCGGTAATTCTTAATAGAAGAATAAAAGATCTAATTTCTCCTTTATACGATTTACAACTTGCGATAAAAAAATCATCAAGGTATTCGTTAACATTGTGTAGATGTAACATACTCAAATTATTAGACGTAGAGTTGTAAGTATCACTCACTTGTAAATCGCATATATTTGTTAATATACTTTTACTATTAATATCCGGTATATGTGGAATATTATAAATAACATATTGATCGTTAAATGGACAATTTTCAAAAATAAATTTTAAGTTAGTACAATGATCGTACGTTGTATATAACACAACATACAATTTAGTTATTTGTATAATATCTTTAAATGAACTATAGTCCCTAATTGTTAGTGACGAATTGCTTGCAAATTTAAAGAAATCTTTATTTATTTTTATTGTGCAACCTCTTTTATAGTATTTCTCTATTACTTTTTCATTATTTTCTTTAATGTGAGATACTATATATTTTTTCTTAATTCTTTCTTTTCTCTCCAATATTTGTTCTGTAGTCTCTTTGACTTGATAATTCATCGCACTTCGTGCATCTTTCACCACAACTTTCACAATCAATGCTTTTATCACCATCACGACCTATCGCTAATCCAAGAATAAGATTATTACAATTACAAAATTCAGGCCTTTTTATAATCATTAATTTATTTTCATTAAGATAAGCGGTTAATTTATTAATAATTTCAATAGGTAATTGTATATCTTTTGAGAACAAACTGGTCATTTTGTTTTAATAGCATTGTAAAAATTTTATATCATTATTTAGTTTCAATTTGTAAACGATTAGACATTCACTTATTCCATTTGAATGCCATTTGAATAAAACTTATTTTTAATAACACATATACCAATGAATTAGTGTTATATAATACAACCGATATTTATCGTTTCCCAATAATACTAATAGGTATACTAACAATATAATCAAGATACTTTAATATAACAAATTAAGATATTTAATATAATTAAGTATAAGATTAAAAGTAAAACTTATAAAAACAGAATTTAATCGTTAAAATTTCCAACTAAATTATATTTGTACTTAACAAATACTAATCTTTCACTTAATCTTTCACTTAATTATTATATTTTTTAGATATATCTGTAATATTCATCATCAAAATCATCAAAATCATCAAAATCATCATAATATTCAATATGTAAATAACCAAGTATTCTTTCTAATATGTTTTTCAATTCATATGTTTTATTGTATAATGTATAATGTTCTGATTCTCTTCTATTATATGATTCATAATGCTTACCATCCCTGTTTTTATGTTCTTCTTTTACAAATAAATTAATCTCCTGCATTTTATTTAGTAATACTAAATGTTCTCCTTCACCAAATTTGTATTTTTCATAAAGTTTATTATAGTATTCAACCATATTTTCTATTATTCTATCTTGGTTTTTTTTATTTATCTGTTTACTCCATATATTATTATATTTGTTCATAATAAGTGAATGCATATCTATATCTCTTGGCCCAAGTTTGAACTTTCTATGCAATTCGTTTTTATAATTCCTGAAATATAAAAGTATTTCAGATACTATTTCTCTTGGAAGATAATTCATTTTCCTTTTTAATTTTAATATTTATAATTCTACATTTACCACTTATGAATTAATCATATTTACTATAAATTTAATCTTCAATAATAATATACTTACCATATTATTTATTATACCTAGCATATTAAATTACTTAATATTTATAGTATTTAATTTATTCATCTTTATCATGTTTATTCTCCCATTTCGCAAACTTTATCGTATTGTAATTCGTAAACTTTATCGTATTGTAATTCGTAAACTTTATCGTATTGTAATTCGTAAACTTTATCGTATCGTAATTCGTAAACTTTATCGTATAGTAATTCGCAATTATCGTATCGTAATTCGTAAACTTTATCGTATAGTAATTCGCAATTATCGTATCGATAAATATCGGAACGGATAATTATTATTATAAGGATATTTATCTTGATATTCTGATACAAACATGTTTTATACTGTAAAAAAACAAGTCGATAAAAATATTCCAAAGTCTAAATCTTGGTATTCTGATACAAACATATTTTGTACTGTAAAAAAATATGTCGATAAAAAGCAAAAATATATTGGCATTCTGATACAGATATTATATTACTGTAAAAATTTTTGATAAATCTAAAAATCCTATTTCTTCACAAAACCGAATTTTATTTTTTATAAATATAGTATACCCGACAAATATAATTTATCGGAACGGACAAGTATGGGAACAGATATTTATCGCAATCGATAAATATCGCAATCGATAAATATTATTATTATAAGGATATTTATCTTAATATTCTGATACAAACATATTTTATACTGTAAAAAAACAAGTCGATAAAAATATCCCAAAGTATAAATCTTGATATTCTGATACAAACATATTTTATACTGTAAAAAAGTCTATAAAAAATATGATAATCAAGAGCGAGGTGTTTGCGAAATATGGAATATATTGAAAAAAGTGTGGGTAAAATATAATTGGTAGTAATATATAAAGTATATTACTACAAAGACAGAAAAGTAAACAAACTATGAAAAATGAGAATATTAAAAAGGAACATCTATGAGAGATGATGTATGGATGTTACGAAGTAAGAATGTATTTTTAATAAGAGAAAAAAATTGTATAGGACAAATTGATGATGAAAATGTAATATTGTAAGAGTGGGAAATTGAAGAATTTTCGTCTCTTACGCTTTTACGCTCGGAATTAACATTATAATTATAATAATATTTAATTACAGAAGTGAATAAAGAAAGTTTATTATTATCAGTAAAACCATGTTTTGGTCTAATGCTTTTATTGTTGATAAAGGATATTTCATAAAGACAGTCGTAATCTTCAGGTGATATGCGGGAAAACGAATCTCTATTAAAAGAACAAGTATCTATAGATAGGATATCAATGCCTAAAATATTACACCATCGATAAACACAAAGATGGATATTTAATTTATCAGGAGGATGTTTATTATATAACATTACAAGATTACTGATGATTTTAAGAGAAGTAGAGAAAATATTATCGTTGTAGATACAAGATAAAAAAAGAGGATTATTAGAAAGAAATGCAAGACGATCTAAAAATCTGGATTCATTATTGAAATTAATTAGAGGAACACAATTATTACGAGTTGTAATACTGAGTAATTTATCTGAGATAATAGATTGTCTAATGTGGTGGTTATTTTTCAAAAAATAAAAGATATCAGGATCGCGTTCTAGATCAAATAATACGCATTTATCATACATAAATGAAAGAAATTCAGGTGGAGAAACGGATAAAATTTGAGGAAGATGTTTGAGGAATATTTGACCATCAAATATTGGTCTTTTTATATTTTTGGAGTTATCTTTAATTAGTTTGGAAATATTATCAAGTTGATCAGAAGGAATATCAATATTAGAAAGGATATATTCAGTATGATTATTTGCATCACGAGTTTTTTGTTCTTTTTTTTCATCAACCCTTTTTTTACTTAAATTAATACGATCATGTGGGATATCGTCAATATTATGTGATAACATACCTAAGTAAACCATATATGAATGAAAAACTGTAGAAAATGATGCTCTCGAATAGTTTTTTTCAAGAGTAGAATTAATAATGGAAGAAATAATACAGGCCGGTAAAATAGAAATATTTGGAAGGAAAGATTGGGTAAAAATATGTTGAGTATGCAGATAAGATTTTATCAAAGTATTATAAATGTCACTATAATTTAAAATGGGTGAATGTCTAACAGTAGGAGTAATATAATAACAAAGAAGAGAAGTTTTAGGATGACGAACACGTTTTAACATTTGACAAACATCACGAACACAGCAAGAATTAGAATCAGCATAAAGAAAAGTAAGATCAAAATGATTTTTAACATCAATGCTAACACCATTAAGAAGTTTGGGGCTATAGATAAGAATACGATAGTTGGTAATTTTGGCAGGATCAAGGAGAAGATTAATTTCTTCAGCCGTATTAACATCTTTGTTAACAATAAGAATTTTATCATGAAGATCGGGAAATAATATTAGAATTCGATCAACAAGATCTTTGATATAAGAATTAATATTACAAGGAATGTTGAGATTACGACCAGATTTTAACATATAATAAATAGCATTCTCAAATTTACCAAGATGTTTGTATTCGCGACAATGAAATTGCATATTTTTATATTCATTACGATAATAGAACATTTGTTCTCTGCCAAATAATAATTCACAAAAGTCGAAAGTTTTTCTAGTCATAAAACCATCCATTACAAAAGCATGTTTACAGTTTTGAAGAACATATAATATACCATTTATACAATCCATAGCATGTTTATAAACGAGAGAAGGATTCTTTTTATCATTGGATTCACTTGCAATAGAATCGGCAATTACACTATTATACAAAGTAGAATTATTAAATACATCCAACAAAGCTTCAGATTCATCAAAAATAACAATATCATAATTACATAAGGATAAGTTTAATTTCCAAAAACTTTGGGGAGATATAATTAGTCTATTTGGGGGATCGGATCCAAGTAAGTTTTTCACATCTTTTTTTAGATAATTTTTAAAACCTAAAGAAGAATATCCACTATCAACAAAATGAGCATAACTTATTCTATTGGATAAAACAATAGCCGAATCTTTGTCCTTAATTGCTTTATGAATAAAGGTTGTTTTGGCGGTTCCTGGTTCAGAATGAATTAAAATACATTGATGCTCAAAAGTAGGATTTTGTTCATTGCTTTTGAAATAAGGTTCGTTAACTAATTCATCAGCAGGAATTGAAAGAGGCAAATATAAATCTCTATTTGATTCTATAAGGTTGGTAAGTTTTAAATCGCGTTTCTTTTTCTCGAGTTCATTATATATCTTCATTGTTTTTTTATCAACCATTATATCAGTTTTCATAACCAAAATAGGTTTGCACATTCCGTGAAAACATTTTCTATAAACGCACAAATTATTTCCCTTTTTTATTGATTCTATATCTTCACTACTATTATCGTTTATTTCGTCATTATCATTAGCGTTTATATGATCATGATCATCATTATCATCATCACCATCATTTTTATTCATTTTATCTTTAGTGCTAACATCATTATCAGTATCTGATACAAGTGAATCATTTTTTTTAGCGGTTTTTTTCCATCTATTTTTATTTATAGAAAAGTAGAGAATATGATTTTGATCGGCATCTTTTTTATCACAACAGGAACAGTTGTATCTATTATTACATTTTATTCTATGTGATAATTTCAAAAATCCAGTGGATTCTGATTTAACAAAGCGCCAATTATCTTTATCAGGTAGCAAATCAAAAGATTGTTCAAGAAGTTTATCTAACTGTTCTATACCTGCAGTTTCGCATATTTCGGATTCTATTTGTTCCAATTTTTCTAATTCTTTGTTGTCTATCTTAGTTTTTTTATTGTAATATTTATCTATACATATTTCACCATTAATAGCAACATGAGAAGGAAAATGATATCTCCATTCTTCAATTTTTTCTCCTTTATGATTTTGTATTAATTTTTTTGTTGAATTAGGATCGCCAAATTTATGACAGTTGTAAAATCTAATACTACCATTATTTTTATAAATATTTTTATCTATATTATTGGCTAAGTTATGATAATCGCCACTACCATTTTCTGATCTATTTAATTCATCAATTAACCATCTAGTTAATTGTTTGCCTATAGAAATATCCGTAAAATAAAAACCATGAAATAAATAATGATAAGATATTTTTGTTTTAGTACCAATTTTTCGGCTTGAGTCATATAAATTTCCACTAAGTTTAAAATTGGGATCATTTGTCTTGGCACGTATATAAATCTCAAGTTTATTATATATTTCGCCAAGCATTATTTCTATTTTATTTTTTGTTAATTTACCACATATATAATCAACATCTATAATAAATTTCATAATATATTTATCTACAAAATGAGTATGATATCTTTTTAATTCATCAGGTGTATTAGTGTAAACTCTATTAAATTGACAAACACCGATATCACCTGTAAAACTTTTACTATATTTTCGAGAACCATGTTCATTTGCTTCTACGGAAACAAACAATTTATTTTCTGGCATTGTATTAATAAAACCATTTTCATAAAAGAAGTCTTTTTTGTCAGAATCAACCGTTATATTGCCTTCTCTATCGTCAAAAGTAGCATTAATTAAAGTGTATATTTCATTATCAGTTAAACCATCCAAAGGATCATCAAGATTTTTTTCATCTTCGAAAGAAACATCATCCAAAATATATATTTCTGGATTTTCTAAAATTGAATTTTCATATTTTTTTATTGTTACTCTATGAGAAGAGTTTGAATTGCCGTTCATCTCTTCCGTCATTCCCTCGTCCGAAATCATAATTTTTTTTATAGTTATGATTTTGAAAAAATAGAAAATCAGATTCAATAAAAAAAATGATCTCTTCTGGTAATGCTAAATTTAAACATTCTTTCCATCAAGAATCTGTATCAAATCCTTCTTCATATTCGAATAAACTTCAAATATTAAAACGTTCTAATGTTAAACAAACATATCAAGAATTGATAGACAAACATTCCGATCTTGATTTAGCAAAAAATGCTAAGGCTACTGCAACCGGTATTACTATCAAAAAAATAGATCCATCTTTGTTTGAAGAAATGTGTGAATTTCTTCGTGCTAAAATTAATGCTGTATAATTTTAATAACTAAAATTTTTTTACTATATTGGTAAATTAATTTATCGTTATTTGCACAAATGCACAAATGTACAAATAACAATTATTCAATATTTATATCAAGAAGATTTTAACAATATTAAATTTATCTAATTAAATATCATATAAATTTAACGATCGAAATAAATTTTATGCAAAAGCAAAATTTTACTGAATAAATACTTTATCTATGTAAAGTATTTATAAAACCATGAAAAAATAAAATGAATTTTATGATAAATTAACTGTGTAATAAAAATGTATAAAGTATTTTTTAATAACGATATTTTTACCGAAATACTACTCAACTTTGAACTTGAAGAAATACTAAAATACTCGACATTAAATAAAAATGCACACGAAATATTAAATTCTAACTATTTTTGGAAAACATCATACTATAATAAATTTTATTATATAGAGAAATCAGATAATAATGCAATTAATTATATGCAGAAATATAAAGATGAAATAAAAAGGCGCTTTTGTATAAGAGAAATAATGTTTTCCCGATTGTGCGATGATAAAAATATATATTTAACGTCAGAATTTTTCAATATTTTGTACGAAGCAACCTATAATGGAGTAGATTTAACATTAGTAAATATGAATACTTGGTATGATGAATTTATATTTACTTCAGGTTTTTTAATTCAAGAATCAGTCAGTACTTTGTCGTTTCATCCTGTTAAAACAATAAATATACTATCAGAAAAATATAACAAATATATACCTGGATTTATTGATATTTTTATCAAAAATCATAATACTGATAAAGAATCCATACAAAATTCAATCATTGATTATTTATATTCAGTATCAGTTCCATCCAAATCTGAAATTTATATTTCTGCTTCTAAATCAAGATATATTGAATATGATATTGATAAAATATCATTTCTTCTATATATTATAAATAATATATCCCTCTTTTCAGTTGGGATATATAGTACTTCAACAACTGAATTACTTGAAAAAATTTTTATCTCGGTTTTAAAAAATGATTTTACATCCCTTGTCAGATAATTTCTTTTACATTCCTGATATTTTATTATTTCCCATTACGTAAATTTTATCGTTTGTAATGCAATAACTCTACTTTCTATATCGGTTTTGCTAATAAAGTTATACGAATATTGTTTATATTTTTCTATGTAAAATAATATTTTTATTTATAAATAATACGAAAAATAATATTTTTATCCATATATAACATATTATCTTGATACTTTTGTTATATCTACATATTATTTTTATAGAATATGTAAAATTAAAAGTTGCATAATTATATTCTTATGCAACAAAACTATCAATACATTATTTTACATACTATTAATATTATTGTATGGATAAATATTATTATTTTACTATTGATAATTTTTTATTAGTTTAAATATATTAAGTTGATAAAAATCAACTTAATACTCAAAAGATATATATCATAATAAAATTTACTTTTAGATTGAATCCTGGTGTATACTAGATTTGTATTTGTAAAATAGCAAACATTCGCGTCCGTATCATATTTCGTATTATTTTTTGTGTATCCTTTTCGTATTATATTTCGTAATCTTTTCCGTATCCTTTTCCGTATCCTTTTCCGTATCCTTTTCCGTATCCTTTTCGTATTATATTTCGTATTATATTTCGTATTATTTTTTGTGTATCCTTTTCGCATTATATTTCGTAATCTTTTCTGTATCCTTTTCGTATTATATTCCGTAATCTTTTCTGTATCCTTTTCGTATTATTTTTTCGCAATCTTTTCAGCATCATATTTCATAATCTTTTCCATATCTTTTTCGTATTATATTTCGTAATCTTTTACCCTATAACATTGTATCATTATATTCTACAGACTTTGCTTATTCTACAGACTTTGCTTATTCTACAGACTTTGGTTATTTTGCAAAGTTTCTCGGAACCAATTAAATCGATAAATATTATAATTATAAGGGATAAATTTGTTATATATTAGTACTATAGTACTATACATTGAATATCTTTACTTGAAACAATAGAAACAATAGAGGAATCATATTTTTAGAAGTATAGTAAAAATCCAAGAATTATTTTAGATGATTCATCAATATATGAATTCATATATGCCAGTAAACTTTATCTTGCATAAACATTGATGAAAAGTAAAATTTTACCAAATAAAAAACTTTATTGTTGAAAATTTGCGACCTTAATAAATATTATTAAGGATAATATTTATTGATAAAAGTATTTTTTATTATGTTTACTGTTTTATAATTGTATTGATACAATTATTTAAGTCGATCTTTATCTTATTATATCAATCTAATAATTCACATAATTGGATGTTTCTGTTAAATATTATTTTAATTTCATAATTTATATAATTGTATTCTAATATAAATTATATCTTGATCTTTTAAATTATATTCTTCTGTAAAATAATATCTTAATCATATATTGATCAATTATGTTCTTGAGTAAATAAGGGTTGATACTGAGTCTATACGTTAAAAAATATAAATGTCACTTTATATTAAATCTTATACTTGAGTAGAAATAATAAAACTGTATTTTTTCCTTTATTAAAGTTCGTTTTTCAAAGGGGAGACGTGTACTTTCTTTACCTATTTTGTTAGGTAAAGAAAGTTATATCAAAAATATATTAATCGATATTTCACATTCAGACAAATACAATAAAACATTTTATATAGACATTAATATATTTCCTAAATTAATCATTGCTTTTTCTTGGAGTTTAACTTTGTTTATGGATAACATACAACTATGGAATATTCCAAGAGTAATTAAATGTATCAGTGATTAAATATTGTTATGTTAAATTAATTAACAATAATTAACATAATTATTGTCTCATTGGAAATCTAGTTTCTTTACCTGTAAAATAGGTAAAGGAAGTACATGTCCTCCCTTTGAAAAACGAACTTTAAAAAGGTAAAAAATTCAATTTTAATAATTGCTGTACATAAATACAATACTCTAGAATAAATATATTTTAAAGATTATAGGAAATTACATTAGTCTCTAGATTAAATATTTTGAGCTCCAAAAATAATTTTCCATTATGAGAAAATTCTGGTGAAATAAGTTGAATAAGAATAATTCAAACATACAAATCCACAACACGACGCTAATTTATTATAATCATCTATTTATTATATAAGTTAAGAATCAAATAGTATTACTAATAAAAATATTATAAAACAATATAACCATTTGATGACTAATATATATTAATATATAAAAATACTATTCTATATTACTATTAAATAGTAATATGATTCTTAAGAACAGTTAATATTTTATATTTTATATTTTATATAAAATATAAAATATTATTCTGATATTTACAGAACAATTAATATATTTTTCTTACTAGCGACTTAGATGAAATTCTTTTGCCTAACCATGAGGATATTATTTATGTGTGTAATTATGTGTGTAATTATGTATGATTATGTGAATAATATAATATATTCGATTAATATACCATTTGCACAACAAAAAAAATTGTGATTTATACGATTAGCAATATGATAAGATAATATACAAGTTAAAATATTATTTGCATTATATTATAAAATTATAGACTAATACTATAATTTTATAATATAAATATTAAATCTATAACCTTTTAATGCAAAAAGTATATAACTATTGAATTAAAATGATTTAATATTTACATAATTAAATGAAAAATCAATCAGACGAAATTATAGATACAATAATAGATGAAAAAACACCATTAATAAATGAATCAGAGCAAATTATTATGGATACAAAAGATGAAAAAACACCATTAATAAATAGATCAGAACAAATTGTTATAGATATAATAACAGATGAAGAAACACAAGATAATAAATATGAAGCAAGTGTAAATTGGAAAAATAAATCTTTGTTGGAAAAAATAATATTTGTTATTATAGCAATACCTGTTTATTTCTTTATAGATATCCTACCTTATGTGTTGAAATTAATATTTATTAATTTTCCAATTATGATTTTTAGTGTTATTTGTGTAATATTCAATTATGTGTTTATTAAATCACCTTTATGGTTTTATAATAATATCATAGTTCAGTTGTATTATAAATTATGTTCAATTTGTAGAACTATATTCATAGATTTTCCTAATTGGATTTATAATAATATTATAGTTCCATTTTACTATAAATTATGTTCAGTTTGTAGAAGAATATTTATAGATTTTCCCAATTGGATTTATAATAATATTATAGTTCCATTTTACTATAAATTATGTTCAGTTTGTAGAAGAATATTTATAGATTTTCCTAACTGGGTTTATAACAATATTATAGTTCCATTTTACTATAAATTATGTTCAGTTTGTAGAAGAATATTTATAGATTTTCCTAATTGGATTTATAATAATATTGTGGTTCTATTTTACTATAAATTATGTTCAGTTTGTAGAAGAATATTTATGGATTTTCCTAATTGGTTCTACAATAATGTAATTATAAAAATTATAAATTATATACATAAAGGAATATTGCAAGCAATAACATACATTATTAAACCAGTATGTAGATTTATATATGAATATTTCTTATATCCAGTTTATAAATTCATTAAAAATACTATAATTATATCTTGGTCTGCTATTAAATATATAATATCACATATTAAGGTAATATTAGTGTATGTAAAAACTGGCTTATCTCAAACATTAAATAGCATTAGAATAAATATAATAGCTATTATTAGAAATATGAAAAATGGCTTATCTCAAACAATACATAGTATTAGAATTTTTATTAATACAATTATGACAAATATAAAAATAATACTATCTCAAATAATAAATACTTTACGATTGAATATTAATTTAGCAATAACAACATCGAGAACATATATAAAAGAATCATTAAGATCCATAAGGGGGAGATAATAAAAATAAATATTAATACTAACTAATTTATATTCATGTTTATGTTGTAAATATTATAATTATATAGGTCACATCATTATTTTTGTAAATAGTACCTTGTTATTTTTCATGGATACAAATAATATGACCAAATAGATAAATGCTTTTACAATATCTTAAACATAAACATACACGTTACAGAATTATATTCTATAAAATAATATCTTAATAGTTATCACAATTGAAATATTAATAGTTATCACAATTGAAATATTAATAGTTATCACAATCGAAATATTAATAGTTATCACAATTGAAATATTAATAGTTATCACAATCGAAATATTAATAGTTATCACAATTGAAATATTAATAGTTATCACAATCGAAATATTAATAGTTATCACAATCGAAATATTAATAGTTATCACAATCGAAATATTAATAGTTATCACAATCGAAATATTAATAGTTATCACGATTGAAATATTACTAGTATATATTGTTTAATTATATTATAGTTGACTGTTCATTTCAATAAAATAATAAACTTATTACCTTTTTAAAGTTAGTTTTTCAAACGGGATATATGTACTTACTTTATATTTTTGATAGGTAAAGGAACTTACTTATCAAAAATATAAATTAATATAATACACAGAACGATTCTATATTTGTACAAATTATAATAAAACATTTAACATGATTAATATTCATTAATATAAATTCATATCTGTCCGCAATTTTCATCATATAAATTTTTACTAAAGCAAAACATTACCGTTAAAATTTACTACCATAATAAATATTATTCTTAATAATATTTATCAATCAACGAATTTTTTATTCTTCTCTGTTTACATAATTCTATTATATTAGTTAATAGTTCGCTTAATTATTATCTTAATCTGATAATTTACATAATTATATTCTTCTTATCCATAAATCTAAAATAATGTTTAACGTTTTTATTAACACTGAAAAATAGCGTTAATCGTTTTTAAAACAGCGATTAACTTTATTTTAGGGTTTTGGGTATCAAATTATTTTTAATTGTATTCTTCTATCAAATAATATAATCTTAAAAGTTACGTAATTATATTCTTCTGTTAAATAATATCCCATATATTACTCAATTATATTACTCAATTATATTCTTTTGTAAAATAATATCTTAATCTTGTATATTACTTAATTATATTCTTTTGTAAAATAATATCTTAATCTTGTATATTACTTAATTATATTCTTTTGTAAAATAATATCTTAATTTTGTATATTACTTAATTATATTCTTTTGTAAAATAATATCTTAATCTTGTATATTACTTAATTATATTCTTTTGTAAAATAATATCTTAATCTTGTATATTACTTAATTATATTCTTTTGTAAAATAATATCTTAATCTTGTATATTACTTAATTATATTCTTTTGTAAAATAATATCTTAATCTTGTATATTACTTAATTATATTCTTTTGTAAAATAATATCTTAATCTTGTATATTACTTAATTATATTCTTTTGTAAAATAATATCTTAATCTTGTATATTACTTAATTATATTCTTTTGTAAAATAATATCTTAATCTTGTATATTACTTAATTATATTCTTTTGTAAAATAATATCTTAATTATATTCTTTTGTAAAATAATATCTTAATCTTGTATATTACTTAATTATATTCTTTTGTAAAATAATATCTCAATCTTGTATATTACTTAATTATATTCTTTTGTAAAATAATATCTCAATCTTGTATATTACTTAATTATATTCTTTTGTAAAATCATATCTTAATCTTGTATTTTACTTAATTATATTCTTTTGTAAAATCATATCTTAATCTTGTATTTTACTCAATTATATTCTTCTGTAAAATCATAGCTATGATTTTACACATTATAATTGAGTAAAATAATTAAAATTGAATTATTGTCTTTTTGAAAGTTTGTTTTTCAAAGGGAGGAGATGTACTTCCTTTACCTATTTTCTAGGTAAAGAAACTTATTATTCAAAAATATAAATAAAAATTATTCAATAATTATTTATATACATTTCCATTATAATTAAAGCTATATATGAAGATTTAATTATAATGAAGATTTAATTATAATGAAAATACTAATAAAATAATATCAACAAGATTTAAACAATATTAAATTTATCCCAGAAATTTTACAATCAAAAATAAATTTCACACAAAAGCAAAATTTACCGAAGCAAACTTTATCGTTAAAATTTTGTGACCATAAGAAATTTTGAGAATAAAACAGTCTGCTGGATAAGCATTTATTCTCTTCACTTTTTTACATAATTTGTATTCATATAATATTACCGATTAATAATATTATCAACTGAGTAAAATGATATTATATGTTAACAATTAATGTTATCAGAATCAAGTATATTAACAGAGTTTTTTATTAAATTATCCTCCATTTTTATAATTAGATTAACTAGATTGAATATTCATATGACAATTTCTGAATACATCTTTTTACTCATAAGTAGAAAAATTTGTTTCTTTACCTTAAAAAAAGGTAAAGGAAGTACATCTCCTCCCTTTGAAAAACGAACTTTCAAAAAGGTAAAAATTCAATTTTAATTATTTTAATATATCCAAATTATCAGTTCCATAATTATATTTTAGTATTAAATCATATACCAATCGTATATATTATACAATCATATTTTTATGCTAAATAAAATATTAATTACGTATGTTACATAATTATATTTCTCAGAAAAATAATATATTAATTGTCAAGCAAAAGTATATATTAATAGTATAATTAACTGAATTATATAATTCAGTTAATTGTATAATGGACAAGTAAAATAATATATTAATCGTATATATCATAGAATTACATTTAAATAATATATTAATTGTCAAGCAAAAGTATATATTAATAGTATAATTAACAAAATTATATAATTCTATTAATTATATAATGGACAAGTAAAATAATATATTAATTGTCAAGCAAAAGTATATATTAATAGTATAATTAACAAAATTATATAATTCTATTAATTATATAATGGACAAGTAAAATAATATATTAATCGTATATATTATAGAATTATATTTAAATAATATATTAATTATTTAAATATATTAATCGCTAAGTTACATAATTATATTGTTGTATTAAATAATATCTCAATCAATAATTTGCGCAGTTATATTCTCTCGTAAATAATATTTTAATAATATAAGTTACACAATTGTATTTTTGAGTAAGTTTATATTTCAATCATTCTATGAAATAATATCTTAATAACATAAGTAAGAGAACATTAACCATCCATAAATTTAACAGTCGTAAATAAATTTCATTAAAAGTAAATTTTTACCGAAGCAAAAATTTATGGTTAAAATTTTCAAGCATGATAAATTTCTTGGAGAATAAAAAACATATATCAAATAAATATTTTCCTTGTCAATTATCTTGTTTTATATGTTAATCATTATATAATATATAGTTAAATGACATTATATTAATATATAAAATAATATTTTAATCACCATGTATAAGAATTATATTTATATGTAAAATAATATGTTAATCATTAAGCAAGAAAATTATATTATCTTCATTTTAACTGGTATTATTTTACTTTTGTAAAATAATATGCTAATTGTTATTTTACAATATCCTCTTAAATAATAGCTTGATTGATAACTTTAGTAACTGAAATGTACGACCTATAATTAGTCAAAATATTATAAAAATATTCAACATTATCAAGTATTTTTTAATATTTTGTAAAGTTTATCTATCTTTGATAAACTTTATTTTGTAAATTTTATCGTATTTAATAATATAAATTTTGTCCGGTTAATAAAGATTTATACCCATCCAGAAATGTTAACTAAATTAGTTAACATGCATATAGTATTTTTATTGCTTTATTGTAATAAATCTCTATATAAATATTCATATTTGGTTCTTCCTTTATGATTAATAGAACATCCCCTAAAGAACGAATCAATAAAATTTTTGACGGATTGTGTTTGATTAAAAATTATTTTACCATTACTATAGGATAATTGATATTCATTATAACAAAAATTGCAATAATTTAGTTTGCCTATAATTATTTTATTTTTTAAAATAGTATAGGGATCAGTTTTTGACAAATATGAAGAGTATGTTTTTATTCTTCTATTTCTATTATAAAGATAAGTAGTATCTTTACCTTTTTTGGGATTGCAAAAATTAAGTCTCTTTTTAATAGCTTCAACTTTAGATATTTTGTTCCTTAATTTTTCTCTATTTCTTTCAAAGTTAATTTTTTGATTTGTTGATATATATTTCAATATGTGTTCCTTAATAACGTCATCACTTATATTATAATTGGTTATATGCATTTATTAAGTCATAGGTATATGTATAATTAATCAAATTTATTTTTGATATATTCTATTATATACTTACATCAACTTTAAATTTATTGTAATATAACAATCGAAATAAACGTTGCACAAAAGCAAAATTTTACTGAAGCAAAACTTTATCGCTAAAATATGTTGCCAATAAGAAATTTTTGGGAATAAAATTCTTCGCCCGAATAAACATTCTTTGCACCGTTTGCATATCTTAACCGTAATTTTATAGAATTTATTCTATGTAAAATAATATCTTATGTAAAATAATATCTATGTAAATAATATCTATGTAAATAATATCTATGTAAATAATATCTTAATCTTTAAGTTATATAATTGTATTCTGTTAAATGTTATATTCTTCTGTAAAACAATTTCTTAATCGTGTAAATTACTTAATTATATTCTTTGTTACATAATATATTAATCGTATAAGTTATATAATTATATCTTTCTGTATAATATTATCCTAATCACACAGTTATATAATTATCTTGTATAAAATAATTTATTAATCGTATAAGTGATATAATTATATTATTCTGTAAATATTATCTTAATCTTGTATATTACATAATTATATTCTTTAGTTATCTAATTTATTAATCGTATATGTGACATAATTATATTATTCTGTAAAATATTATCTTAATTGCATAAGTAAAATAATATATTCTTCGTATAAGTTACATAATTATATTCTTCTATAAATAATATCTTAATCCTTCAGTCTCATAATTCTATTATTCTACTAAACAATATTAATTCTTCAGTTACATAATTCTATTATTCTGTAAAATAATATATATCATTGCAATACCAGCATTCTATTCTTCTATAAAATAATATCTTAATTGTTAAGATATCAGAATTATATTCATCTGTAAAATAATATCTCAATCCTTCAGTTACATAATTATTTCTTCTGTTAAATATCTTAATTCTTCTGTTACATTATATTTTTCAGTTGCACAATTATATTCTTCAGTTACATAATATTTCAATCGTTAAGATACCATAATTATATTCTTCAGTTACATAATTATATTCTTCAGTTACATAATTATATTCTTCAGTTACATAATATTTCAATCGTTAAGATACCATAATTATATTCATCTGAAAAATATCTTAATCCTTCTGTTACATAATTATATTCTTCTGCAAAATATTATCTTAATATTATATCTTGATCAATTATATTCTTCTGTAAAATATTATATTCTTCTGTAAAATATTATATTCTTCTGTAAAATATTATATTCTTCTGTAAAATATTATATTCTTCTGTAAAATATTATATTCTTCTGTAAAATATTATATTCTTCTGTAAAATATTATCTTATACTAAGTCTACAATTATAGAATATATGTAAATAATATCATAAATGTTCCATTATATTATACTTAGATAAAATAATAAAACTGAATTTTTACCTTTTTGAAAGTTCGTTTTTCAAAGGGAGGAGATGTACTTCCTTTACCTATTTTCTAGGTAAAGAAACTTATTATTCAAAAATACAAATAAAAATTATTCAATACTTATTCATATATATTTCCAATATAATCAGGGCTATATCTATGGAGATTTAATATTTATATAAACACTAATAAAACATCATCAACATTTCAACAATATTAATTTTATCGGATTAAAATATCGCTTAAAATTTACTATCGAAAATAAATTTTACACAAAAGCAAAATTTTACCAAAGCAAAACTTTATCGTTAAAATTTTGGGATCATAAGAAATTTTTGAGAATAAAATCGTTTACCGAAGAAGTATTTATTCTCTTAGTTATTTTACATAATTCGTATTCATATATATTGCTCAAATGATAATATTATATTGTTTATAATTAATATTATCAAAATTAACAACATAAACAGTATTTTTCTATTAAATTCTCCTCTATTTTGTAATTACATTCTAAAAGATTAAATATTCCAACGAAAATTTCTGAATACATCTTTTTACTCATATAAGTAGAAAGATTTGTTTCTTTACCTAAAAAAGGTAAAGGAAGTACATCTCCTCCCTTTGAAAAACGAACTTTCAAAAAGACAATAATTCAATTTTAATTATTTTATTCATCTATTCATCCATTCATCTATTCATCCATTCATCCATTCATCCATTCATCTATTCAAATTCCCAGTTTCATAATTATATTTTCGTGTTAAATAATATATCAATCGTATAACTTATACAATTATATTTTATGTTAAATAACATATTAATTCAATATGTTGCATAATTTTATTCCTCAGTAAAATAATATCTTAATCGACGCGTAAAATAATATCTTGATCGTCAAGTAAAATAATATCTTAATCGTATAATTAACAGAATTCTATTCTTCTGTAAAATAATATATTAATACTTGAGTAAATAATATGTCAATCGTCAAATTAAATAATATATTAATCGTCAAGTGAAATAATATATTAATCGTATAATTAACAGAATTCTATTCTTCTGTAAAATAATATATTAATCGTATAATTAACAGAATTGTATTCTTTTGTAAATAATATATTAATCGTATATTTTACAGAATTCTATTATTCCGTAAATGATATCTTAATTATTTTACAGAATAATATCTTAATTATTCTGTAAAATAATATCTTAATCTTATAAGTTACATAATTATATTGTTCTGTAAAATAATATCTCAATCAATAATTTGCACAGTTATATTCTCTTGTAAATAATATCTTATATTATAAGTTACACAATTGTATTATTATGTTAAATAATATATTAATCGCATAAGTAACAGAATATTAATCGCATAAGTAACAGAATATTATCCATAAATTTTAAAGTCGGAAATAAATTTCCAAGCACGATAAATTTCTTGGAGAATAAAATGCGTATATCAAAGAAATTTTTTGCTTGGAAATTATCCTATTATATATGTTAATCATTATATAAAATAATATCTGTATCGTTAAATTACACAATTATATTCACATGTAAAATAATATCTTAATAGTTAAATTACAAAATTGTATTCATGTGTGTAATTAGTTAAGTTAAACAATGTATAGATATGTAAAATAATATGGATATGCAAAATAATATCTATATTGTTAAGTTGAACAATTATATACATATATAAAACCAATATATGTATCGTTAAATCATATAATTATATACATATGTAAAATAATATCTTAATCACCAAATATAATTATATTAATGTGTAAAATAATATCTTAATATTAAGTCTATCATGATAAATAGTCTCTTGGAAAGTTAGAGTTAATTCAGGATGATAAAAGATAAATAATATTCGACTTTTTATTTATCTGAAAAATAACAAAATAAATAGCGAAATATAATGTAATATAACCATAAATTATAACCAGATAAAACATCAAATTTTTAATGTTTTTATTGCTAAATATTTATTATATTTACATAGATCTATAATCTTCATAATCATAATGATCACAATCATAATATTCAATATTTGTATAGCCAAGGATTCTTTTCAATATATCTTCTAATTCATATGTTTTATAATACAATGTATAATGTTCTGATTAAGTTCTATAATATGAATCATATATATCGTTTTTTTCCATGTACTTGTTTTTTAAATATAAATTAATCTTATGCATTTTATTTAGTATTACAATATGTTCTGCTTCAGTAAAGCTATATATTTCGAAAAGATTATTATAAAACGCAACAATATTTTCTATTACGGAATTTTGAGTTTGTTTATTCATATGTTTACTCCAATTATGAACATAGTTGTTCATAATAAGAAAATTCATATCTATATCTCGAGGACCAAGTTTGAAAGATCTATGTAATTCATCTTTATAATTCCTAAAATATAATAGTATTTCAGATACAATTTCTCTTGGAAGGTAATTCATTTTACCATTTAATTTAAATATTTATAATTATATTTTTGTTATCTATAATTATTAGATATTAATAATTTTTTGCTATCAATTTAATTATACAACAAAAGAAAACGAATAATTGATCAATATAGAAACTTTATTTAGTATTACATTTCAAAAATTTTATCAACAAGGTATAGTATTATAAACAAGAGATAGAATTAGATAAAAGTACCAATTGGATGTTCCCAAGAAAATTTACCTTCGTAATAAGAAGCTCCTAAAATATCTCTATATTGTTCGAAAAGTTTCCTTTCTTCCAATGTTTTTACCGTTAAAAAATCAAAACACTCATTAACATAAAGGCTATCTTTATATTTTTCCAATAATATTTCAGTTATACGAATATCCCTAGTTTGTAAACTAATATAATTCATAAAAAAATTATCCAGCATAATGTCGTTAATAATAACGCTATTATTTACCGGTAACCTGGATAATTTTTCTAATGTTTTTCTATTCTCGTCTTTTGCATTAAATATAGTATATTCTATATGTTCTCCTAGTAACATTTTAGTTGCTGGTATTAAATAAGGATCAATCATAAATGATATTATCAAATTTACTATTTCAGATGGTAGAATCCTGGTTATCATATCTTACTTTTTCATAATCTTTGTTATTTTCCTCGTTATTTCTTCTATATTATAACCTCTTTCTATATATTCTCCTCTTTCTCTCAAAAATAGATCCATTTTATGTTGTTTTATCTTTTTTACTTTTAATCAGTTTATTGAATAACAGTTTTTATCTACCACCTCAATGATCTCCATTCATTAAATGTTATTTCCATTTCTTCATACTCTTTTGGTCTTTCTAATATTGTCATATCGTAAGGTTTATATTTATGCAACCCGATTGCAAAAAATTTTTTAAGTACACTCAAAAAAACGTCCATATTTTTGTCCTTATATTTTACATCTATATTATTTAAATTATAACCCGATATATTTTTTATTGCAATATAATCATTATCACTACCCCTGTTTTCAACAACTATATTATCACTATCCCTGTTTTTAATAATTATATTATCATTACCACTATCACTATCACTATCATTATCATTATCACTGTTTTCAACAATTATATTATCATTAATATAATCATTATTGATATAATTACATTCACTATCTATAGGTTCATCATAATCACTAGTATCACTAATATATGTTTTATGTTGGTATATAGTATATCCGTCAATATCATCATCAGATAATATATCTTGTAAACCATAAAAAGCAACACCAATATTATAATATTGGTGATTAATAAAGTAATCTATATCTAGACTTGTACCAAAGCTATCGTCTTCTGTTATAATCATGTGAGAAAGCAAGTATGAAGAATTTGTATTGACAAGCTCTTCTCTATAAGTAGTAATGTACTTAGATTTACGAAAACCTGTTCTTATTAATCTATTAGATGTATATAATTTATATTTAAACGAACCGAAATATTCTAATATTTTTTCTAGGAATATATAATAGTTATCAGTATAATTAGATGAATTGAATTCATCTTCAACCCAATTATAAAAACGAGGATCGAACCCAACATATTCAATTATATCCATGTATACATCTTCTAAGATATACATTTTTGTATATCTAGCATTATCAGTGACTTTATCAGTGACTTTATCCATAACTTTATCCATAACTTTATCTGTATTTGTAACTTTATCGGTATCTTTATCTGTAACTTTATCCATAACTTTATCTGTATTTGTAACTTTATCGGTATCTTTATCTGTATTTGTAACTTTATCCATAACTTTATCTGTAACTTTATCCATAACTTTATCTGTATTTGTAACTTTATCGGTATCTTTATCTGTTACTACGTCTGTATAATAGATTTTTATATTGTATGGATTTAATAAGTAAATCATTATTTTGATGCTATATTATAATATAACTCAAAAAAGGTAACAATTGTATTATTATAAAGATAAAACAGAAATATTTAGTTAGATAGTTTGAATAGTGATTAAATATTTCGATGAAATTTCTGAATACATCTTTTTACTCATATAAGTTTCTTTGCCTATTTTATAGGTAAAGAAAGCACATGTTTCCCCTTTGAAAAACAAACTTTAAAAAAGGTAAAAATTCAGTTTTTATAATTTAATTAAGATACAACTATTTACATAATTAAGATACAAATATTTAGTACAATTACATACAGAATTATATTTATTAAAACACAGGTCAAAGTTATAATCCTTAGAATAAATATTCATCTTGTACTTCCAAAAACGAATTATTTATAACAAATAATTCATTTTTTATCTTAATGTTTTGTAATATTACTTATCAAAGTTAATGTATTATAAATGAGAGATAGAATTATGTAAAGTAAGAGCTTGACGTTCCCAAGGAAATTTACCTTTGTAACTATAACAATAAGTCAACATATTCCTATATTTTTCGAAAAGTTGCCTTTCTTCCAAAGTTATTATCCCAGAAAAATCAAAACACTGATCAAAATAAAGGATATCTCTATAATTTTCCAAAATCTTTTCAGTTGTATTAATATCTCTAATTTGCAAAGTAATATAATCACAAAAAAATCTATTTATCATTACATCATTTACAGTAACACTATTATTTACCAATAATCTGGATAAAGTTTCCAATATTTTATTATTATCTTCTTCTGTATTAAACATGGGATAAGATAATTGATCTCGAAATAACATTCCAGTGGCTAATATTAAGTGGGGATCGTGTATAAATGATCTTATCAATTTTACTATTTCAGATGGAAACATTTTCTCTATAATATCTTGCTTTTTCATAGATTTTATTATTTTATTTGTTATTTTATCTATATTATAACCTCTATTTAAATATTCTCCTATTTCTCTCAAAAATGTATCCATATGTACTTTATTTTAGATTTTAGTATTAGTTTTTTATCAAATTTAATAAATTAGCATTGCTTTCAATGTTTCCCTTTTTTATAAAATATATGAATGCGAGATTGTCAATATTTTATCAAATTAAAATATTATTTGTGTATTTGTTTAATATTTTACTATAACTTTCATATATTAATTCAGTTAATATAATTGATAATAGCAATTAAGTTAATATAAATACAGGAAAAATCAGTAATTATTTAGAGATATTAACAATATGCAATAAATGAAGATTTGTACAAATTTATAAAATATAAATATAATTAAATAAAATGAAAAATACGAAGAATATAGACATATATAATGGTAATGAAGAGGATATAGATATAAAAGCATATGATGGTAATGATAATATAGATATAAAAGCATATAATAATGAAGATGATATAGATATATATAATGGTAATGGAGATGATATAGATGATATAGATATATATAATGGTAATGGAGATGATGTAGATGATATAGATAATATAGATAATATAGATAATATAGATAATATAGATAATATAGATAATATAAATAATATAGATAATATAAATAATATAGATGATATAGATGATATAGATATAGATGATATAGATGACCCAATAGAAAACGAAATGTGGAAAAACCTTTATGTTGACGAGTTAGTAAATTTTTGTTTAGTGAGTAAGAAATATAGAAGAATATGTGAGAATAATGCAACATGGAAATATTTATTAAAAAGAGACTATGATTATATATATAACGAACAGAACGCAAAAGAAAAATACTATAAAATAAAATACGATATATATAACTTTTGGAAATTATTGAGTATAGTTAGAAAAAAATTTACTATTCAGCAAATTGTAAGTCCTTTATCCAATATAGATAACTTTTTGAGAACTTATATTATAGAAAATATAAATGTAACAACTCTAAAATCAATTTATGATGGATATATATATATTATTAAAATGTTGACAAATAAAATAGTTCAATTAAGACCATATATAGAGAATATAATAACTTCAAGTATATCAAGATTTCAGATAGTAAATTTTGCAAGATATATAATATTATTTGGTGAAGATAATTATATTAATTTTTTCGAAGATTCCGAGTTGAATTTTTCCCAGAATATAAATAATTATACAACAAACAATTTACTTAATAATTCTCCTCTTGTTTTTGATAAAATTATATACAACTGAACCATATAAAAACAAAAAAGATAATTATTCTCTTGTAGACTTAATTATTCTATTGTTGACTAAGATAATTATTCTATTATTGGCCAAAAAATAATTATATGCTTAACTATAATTATTTTTTTGTTAACAAAAATAATTGAATAAAATCCAATATTCAAGGATAAAGTTTAATAATATGCTAAACATAATATAATTTAATACAGTCTCTTTATAATAATTTAATACAGTTTAATAATAATTTAATACAGTTTAATAATAATTTAATACAGTCTCTTCATAATAATAATTTAATAAAGTTTAATAATAATAATTTAATACAGTCTCTTTATAATAATAATTTAATACAGTTTAATAATAATAAATTACGAAACTGAATAATTAAGATATTGGAAAAATTAATAAAAATGTTTGAAAACGGAGTTGAATCTGATATTCAAGTGAAAATTGGAGGGATGATATATAAATTGCATAAGAATATTCTAGCAAATAAATCAGAATACTTTAAAAAATTATTTGAGTGGGATAATACAATAACAGAAACAAGTATTGATATACCGGAATTGAACCAAGACATTGTACTTATGTTAATAAAAGATATTTATGAATCAAGACAAGATACTATAAAATCTTCACTTTATATTGATTATAGACAAGCACATGATTATCTAAGTTTACAAGTACCTTTAAGAAAATTGTCTTTGGATTTTGACTATGAACCAAGTTTTACGATGAATAATTGCTGTCACGGTAGAAATTATGTTTGTCTTGAAGGATGTCGTACTTTCTATTACAGTGGAAAAGGAAGAGCTGAATCTGTTACTTATTATCCTCCCAGAATATGGATGAATGGTAGAAAAATCGATATAGAAGATTTAGCATCTTTACTAAATTCATTACTAGGTATTCCTAATCTATTTTCAAAATCTTCTCTCAGCTTTTGTAAAAGGTTGCAATTATACTTTACAGGTGATCCCCAGGAATATAAAGATTATTCCAGTGCATCTTGGGATAAAATATTTGATTTGGCCTACAACAAATCGAAATCTTAATTATTCTATATTTTTATTGTTCAATCAAACATTAAAAGTATCTGTTTTTTACTCTTTTTGTACAAAACTTGTTTAATAACAAAATGATATTATTTATCTAAAACAGTTAACTTTGAGTTAAAACTTCTAAAACAAATTTGAGAATTTATTCTAATTATAACTATAATAAAACAACTACAATGTCCAAACATTTACCGATTGAACTTGCTAATTATTGCCAACTAAATAAGAAGTATATTATTAAACTTGAAGAAATAGACATGGACTTGTCTAAGTCGTCTGGTGCCACAGAATGTTTATTAAAAATAAGTCAAGATAGTGATGGTGTGTCTTTCAAATTTTCGGATATTAAATCTGGTCTCTGTTTTATGCAAATTAATTTTACTGATAAGTTATGGAACTGTACCGCTTTCTTTGATGAACAAGGTAGAGATTATGTTGATTTGAGTGATTCTCCTCTTTTCGGTAAACAGTCTGATAATATAATTATAGAAAAGACAAAAAAATTCACAGATTTGTTGATGCAACTTCTTGATAGTAAGAATGTTACTTCACCACATGAATCTTATTTGACTCGTTTATATAAGACTGTTACAAGTTATCTATCCTTTAATTTAAGTACTTCTGTGTCTAAACTATAAAACGATTTATTATTAGTATGAAGAATTAATTGAATAAAATAGTAAATATCAGATACCAATATATTATGATATTTTACTTAAATATAATATATTATGAAAATAACTATTTATTTTACTAATATAATTATATTATTATATATTTCATTGTATGTTATTTACAACGAAATATATAGAATAAAAATATAATAGAAAAATTGATGAAATATATTTAAATAATGAAATATATATTAACTTGGAAGTAGATAACATATTGTTCATTAAAAATACATATAAAATATATAATATTGAGAAATATAAAGAAGAAATAGAGACTCGTAAAGATATAGGAGAAAAGTATTTATGTTATTAGATGATTATAAATAATATAAAGATGAAACTATATGTTACAAATAATACTTTAATATTTTATATTATCTAACTTATAAAGGAATAGAATTATCACAAGTAATTTTATATACATAGATAACATATAGTATTTTGAATATAGGTGTCATAATTGTTGAATCTTTTAAATATATCTTTCAATACTGATGAAACATTGATCAGATTAATAAAAATATAACAATAAACCCGATTTTATTGATATATTTATCAAAAACAGTTATATAGATAAAAAATTGGTAAAATATTCAATTAATAATTATTTAAATTCAATTACTACAAGTTCATCAAAAATTATTATCTCATAAACACATTGTATAACTATACAATATTATATAGATAAAATATATTTCCTTTTGTGTAATACATAATATCTGTAATTTTTCTGAAGATTCATATGATAGCTATAGCATATCCCAACTTAATCATTTTTCAGTTTGGCTTTAAAATTATATGACATCCATTCTTATTATATTATAAAATGATATAGTACCCTTTTTATAATTATTCTATTATTGTATTACTTATTTATAATTCTATTCACTATGTTCCTAAACTATCAAAAACTATTTAAACCTATTTAATATTAGTATACTAATATATTAAAGCATTTAATTTTAATTATAGTTTCATAAAGTTTATCGCATTCCATAAAGTTCACCGTATTCCTCGAAGTTTATCCTAATGAACAAAATTTATCTTAATGAACAAAATTTATCGTCTTGAATAAAGTTTATCGTCTTGAATAAAGTTTATCGTCTTGAATAAAGTTTATCGTCTTGAACAAAGTTTATCGTCTTGAATAAAGTTTATCGTCTTGAATAAAGTTTATCGTCTTGAATAAAGTTTATCGTCTTGAATAAAGTTTATCGTATTCCTCAAAGTTTATCACATTGCATAAGTTTATAGTATTCCTCAGTTTATCACATTGCATAAATTTGTATAATATTATATAATTAAAAGTGACTGTGAATAATACAAGGTATTAGTTAGAAATAGTAATTTATGTGTTTTGCTACATAAAGCATTAGTTTTGATAGAATATAAATATATTGTTGGTAAAGTTGTATATATTGTTATAAAGTTACATGTAATATATTAAAAAATAAATGTATTCTGATGATGATCTTGATGGTGATTTTGATGACTCAATAAAATGATAATGTATCATATAAATTAGTGAATAAAGCAAAATATTATAATTAAATATATGTTATAGATTTAATTATAAAAGTGGTTGAATGTTTATAGATACATTATTTAAGTATCCAATGAATGGTATTTATGTTAATAGTGTAATAATATAAATATTACACAAAGTATTAAGTTGGTAGAATATATTATATGTTAAGAAGAACTATTTGTGTAAGAATAAAGTTTTGTAATTAACTACTAAAGATATATCAAAAATAACAAAAAAGGAGAGGGAAAATATGATAAATGAAAATGATTAAACAAGAACGGATATAAGAATAATAAATGAGGTATTTTTTTGTAATACGTACTCAATCTATAGGATTATATGGAGAACCATTTTGTTTTGGTTATTGTATAATTGACGAAATAGGTATTGAATATGAAAAGGGATATATAGAATGCGATATTGAAAAAGCAAAAGGATTAGAATCTGATTATGAATGGGTATGTAAAAATGTTGTACCCATGTTGCCAAAAATGGAAGAAAAAATGATAGTAAATGATCCTGATGAATTGTGCGATATATTATGGAAAATTTGGATAGAATCAAGAAGTAAGTATAAAGATATATATTGTGCAGCTTATTGTTGTTATCCAGTAGAAAGTGGAATATTTAGAAGATGTGTTAGTAAAAATATTGAAGAACGAGAAGAAAAAGCGCCTTATCCGTTCATAGAAATAGCTACAGTTCAATTATTAGCTGGTCATGATTCTTTACTTTCGAGAGATAAAAAAGAAGAAGAAAAACCAATATATAATCCTATAAAAGATGCGAGATATGCTTCAAATTTATTAGTTGAAGCATTAGAGAAAATAAAGAATATAAGTAAAAATAAAATGGAATTAATACCAACAAATAATGATATAATATTTGATAATTATAGCGATTTTTTTGGAATTGATACTAAAACAGTAGGATTATATGGACAAGTTTATGATTTTGGTTATGTGAATATTAATAAAACTGGTAATACCGAAAAAGGTTCGTTTAGAAGTTGGTGTCCCATTAAAAATACTGATGGATTAGAAAAAGATAAAATTTTGCGTCTTAAAACTCTGGAAAATTTTCCGTCCGCATTGGATCGTTGCAATCCGAATGATATTCTCAATGATGTTTGGAATCTTTTATTGTTATTAAACAACAATAATTCTTTATTGATTTCTTTTTGCCCGTATCCAGTTGAAACTGGTCTTCTTCAATCATGCATTTCTTTAGACTTGGAAAATCGTCAATTTATGGGTCCTTATCCATTACATGATACTGCAACTGCTCTTTTTCTTTGTAATCTTGATCCTTTATCAGATTTTGATCGTAAACCAAACGAATTACCCCGTTATAATCCTATTAATGGTGCTCGTCAAGCTGCTAGATTATTTCTAGAATGTTCAAAAACTATAAAATCCATCTGTACTTAACTTATTACATATCAATTAATATAATTTGGTTCCCTAAATCTAAAAACAACACCTGTTTTTGACTTTATTTTTGTGTTAATTAAAACATTCCACAGTATTCTATGTTTGTTGGTTATATAAACCTATCAATATAATTTATACTTACTAAACATATTTTAATTTTGTTACAAATTAAAACATAAAATTTAGTACTTAGTCTAAAATACAGTAATTATTGTAAATATGATAAGATATGTAAATTTATATGTTATTAATGATATAATTAGAATTATTTGTGTTCTCATAAATTAATATGGATGAAATTAATTATGTATTAATATATAAATTATAGAAAAATATGAGCATAAATGAAATTTAAAATTTTGTGAGTAAATATTATAGAAATATATGGTATAATGATAAAACATGGAACTATTTAATAAAAAGGAACTTTGGTGTTATATATGAGAATCAAGATGCTATAATGGTTTATAAAAACTATGGATTGAAGATAAATTAAAACATAAATAGAAGGAAAAAATGTATGGGTGAATAGTGTAAAACAATATGAATGTATTAAAAAATATATTTCTAGTTTGAAATATCCTGATGAAGATATATTTATTTCTATAAATGTAAAAGATATAAAAACTGTTAGCAATATGGAACAAATTTTGTAATCATATGAGTGGATTTTGGTGGACAAAGGCTCTGGATTATCTACAACTGAAATAATATATAAAGAAGATATATTACGATAACAATCAAGTAATATTAATTAATATTAGCTATCCATATGATTAACTTATCATATTTTTAACAAAGAATAATATAAAGTATTCAGCACCTTATGGAGATGAATATAATAGTAAGGATATTATAAATAGAGATAATGATCTGATTTATCAATCTAAAGTAGAATATAATTTATTCTACAACAATGATCCATTAATAGAAACATACAGATTCAGATGTCTTATATCATATTTATTGTAATTTGTATTACTTGAAGCAAATAGATTGACCCAAAATGGTTTGTAAGTAATACTAAAAGATTTTTCGAGTTAAAAATATACTATAACTCCACAGTATAATGTATTAATATATTATGTCAAAAAATATGTAATATTGACATTGAACATTTAGATAAATGTTTAATTTATTTAAATGTTCAATTTATGTTTTTGTTGAATTTATATTTTATGGTTACAAACTTAATTATATACGTAGTAAAGTTATGAAATATATAAGTTATATATCTAGTATGATTATTATAAAATGATAGATATAAAAATGGTAGATATAATTATGATATAAGAAAATAATGTTTAAGAATTTTAAAAGTACAGATAAATGAATAAATGAATAATAAATAATGGCCAAACATGTATTATAAAAAGTTGGAAGAAGTTAATAAAAGAAAAATAAAGTATTATTATCATGTTACCGATAATAAAATAATAAATAAGGATGAATATGCTGAAAAAAAAACGGATAAATGTATTTACAATAAAAAGTACTATTTATATGGTCGCATTATAATTATGAAAGATATTTTATGTAATTTATCTAAAAATTCATTTGAATTCAACAATATTGTTCAATATCCTATAAACAAAGTTATTGAAATATATCTCTATTCAATACAGAATAAGTCATTGTTCACTGATCTACCCAATGATATGGTTTACATAATATCTCAATACATTGATTATAAAACTTGATATAACTATTATATTTGTTCGTTGTATATTAATAATATATTGAAATATTTTGATATTACTCCTCAACAATATTATCATATACCTAATTTAACTATTTACTATAAACCTAAAAAATGCGATATAATTTTAAAAAATTTATCTGGTTTAATGACAATTTATCAGCTTAAATGTAGTATAATTTTTCATTTATATAGTAAAGTACAATCATATTACGTTAGACCTTTAAAATTATTTAATTTCTCCAAATATTCTAGAACACAATTGGCCTATTGTTTCTTTTTTGATGATTCCTCTTTTCTGAAAGAATATCTAAATACAAGATCTATGGATGCAGATTTTATAGATCTATCATAAATCTTAACTGTGTTTTCTATATTCATTTATCTAGTTGGTAAATTTATCATGCAAAAACATAGTAAATTTACCATATTTCCTTATATACATATATTTATTGTAAATTATGATATTATGATAATAATATGATTTAGCTATGTATAATATAATCTATATGTGTGAAATGTAATATTGTGTGAAATGTAATATATCTGTGTAAAATGTATTAATCTATGAGCAATAGAATTAAATATTTAATTTATTCCACAATAAAGATCCTTTAAAAAATATTATATATTAGTCTTTATTGAATTGGGCTAATTGTAGGCTTAGAATATTTTAAGTATACAATTATTTCTCATTGACTATAATAGATATTTACTTTAAATAAAATTAAGAGATTAATCTTCAGGGACTATTGAAGATAATTCTATATTAAATTACATAAACTATATTTGTTATATAGTTTATAAATATTAAAAAATATAGTAAAAATAAACAAATATTGTCATATTAATATTCAATTAAAAATGATATATGTTAGTTTTGCTAATCTTATAATAAATGCAAACAGAATACAGTGTAATTGTAAAGTCTGATATTAGTGATGAAAACGAAGATCCATTATGCATTGAAACAAAGTGGAATATAAATGGATTGGAAATTACTTGGAATGGTTTTGATATGGAATTTGAGGAATTTTTTGATTTTAAATTATTGTTGGAAAAAAATGAGGCCTGTTATTTAGGAGGAGGAGGAAATAGTGATTGGAGTCTTAATCATAATAAGGGAACTGATTATTGTACTTTTTGCTATACTATTTCAGGTTCTGGTGGAAATAGTAGTCTGTCACTAAAAATGGGAAATGAATTGGTATTAGATCCAATTAAAAAAATATGTGATGAGATACTTTTATATCAGGATAAATATCCTGAAAAACAATCATTCTAATCATTCGGTTAAATATTATGTAACCAATACTTTATTGTTATATTATTTAATGTACTATTATATTAAATAATATACTGTTATATTAATATGTATTATTTCAATAGTAAGATTATAATTTTCTATAGTATTTTAGGATAAGCTAGGATAGTACTTTGTCGTTAAAATACGAAATAATATGGTCATAATGTTGGAATAATACATTATCATAATGTATTATTTAAAGCTAAATAATATGGTAAACAATAATTTTTGAGCTTAATAAGTATTTTTTAAGTAAAGTTAAGATTTTGATCAAAATAACTATAACCCAGAGAAATAATTATCAAAAGTAAAACATTATGAAATATAACAAATTAATTCATTATGAAATATAAATTTATTATATATTGCATAATAAATTTACAATTCATTTATGATGAGTAAAATAGATGAAATACGTTTAAGTGATGATATATTTACAGAAATTATATTTAACTTGGAATCAGATGAAATATTGAGATATCGTACATTAAATAAAGATATAGAAGAAATATATAAGTCAAATGAATTTTGGAAAAGATTATACCATAATAAATTTTATTATGTAGAAAAAATAGATACTAATAGTATAAATTATGAAGGGAAATATAAGGAAGAAATAAAAAGAAACAATATAAGAGAAATAATCTTTAAAAATATAGATGAGGACAATCAACAAACGTATATAACTAGTGAATGTTTTGATATATTATGAGATAAGTTTAATGGTCTTGATGTAAAAAAATTAATACCTTATGTACAATATAGTATATTAAATGTTGGTGGTTTAATATATGATGATTTAATATTTATAAAATATAACATTAATAAAATAATAAACAGAGTTTCAAAAAAATACAAAAAATATATGCCTAATTTCATTAATATTATTATGTTTGGCAACAATAAAGAATCTATTGAAAATGCATTAGACGATTATTTAAATTCTATAATTGGTGACGAATCTAAAATTTATATTTCACCAACCAAATCTTTATCAATAAAATATAATGTAGATAAAATATCTTACCTTTTATATATTATCAATAAAATCTCCAATTTTCGGAAAACACTTATAGTTCTTATTCTGTGCTAACATTAAGAAAATACTGTGATCTTGCAATTTATACAGATTAATACTTATACAGATTAATATTAATAATATATGTTATATTATTAATACACCAGAAGTTATTTTAAAAATTCAATGAGGTAATTCTCGTTCAATTGAAAGAATTATCAAGCTAAATATCGAATACCAAAGATAAAATATCAAAGAAAGATTAGGTGAACCAACATAAATATTAACAGATTTCAGATAGTGAATTAAATTTAGTAACTTATCTCTATATCGTTTATATATTTTTTCATTTGTTCTAATATACCTAATATCATCTAAAAAACTATGATCATTAGTATCACTAAGTGTTTGTAAAATATAATAATTCATGAGTAATATAATAATTCATGAGTAATATAATATTTCACATATATAGTGTTGCTAATGGTATATAATAAACAATAATATTTTATAATATACATTATTAACAAACTGTATACAAATCTATATTTAATAAGATTAAAATAAATACAAAAAATGAATTTTATCTTTTATAAAGTTCATTTTTCAAACGGGAGACATGTACTTCCTTTACCTATTTCTTAGGTAAAGAAACTTATTTATCAATATTATTTTAGATACATTCTCATTGTATTCAATATATTCTCATTGTATTCAAATATATATTCTCATTGTATTCAAATATATATTCTCATTGTATTCAAATATATACTAATAAAATATACAACACACATTAATATTTATCGATAAATTTATCGATAATTTTATTATCAGAAAAGTAAAATTTTACTGAAGCAACTTTTTATCGTTAAAATTTGGTAGCTACAATAGATATTTCGAGAATAAAATTTATTGAAGAAAATTTTATTATGTGTTATTTTGCATAATTGTATTTATATTTTTACTTACACTAATTTATTTATAACTTGGTAACAATAGATTAAAAAATATCGCATGATTAATTATTTGTAAAAATGATGAACAATATGATAGTAAATGGATAATTTCATATTTATATATTGCAGTTTTATAAGTTAAATTAGTATAAGGATTTTTCCTTTACCTGAAAAATAGGTAAAGGAAGTACATTTCCTCCCTTTGAAAACGAACTTTAAAAAAGGAAAAATTCAGTTTCTACAATTTTATTAATCGGCTTAATTGTACAAATTATCTCAAGATTTCCGTAAATAATATTTTAATTTATGAGCAACATAATATTCATTTTGTAAAATAGCATCTAATCGTTAACTTATATTATCTTGATCGTTATGTTAAATAATATCTTAATGCATCAGTTAAATAATATCTAAAAAGTTCAGTTAAATATTATTTCAATCGTTCAGTTAAATAATATCTTAATAGATCAGTTAAATAATATCTAAAAAGTTCAGTTAAATATTATTTCAATCATTCAGTTAAATAATATCTTAATAGATCAGTTAAATAATATCTTAATGCATCAGTTAAATAATATCTAAAAAGTTCAGTTAAATATTATTTCAATCATTCAGTTAAATAATATCTTAATAGATCAGTTAAATAATATCTCAATTGTTCAGTTAAATATTATTTCAATCATTCAGTAAAATAATATCTTAATAGATCAGTTAAATAATATCTTAATGGATCAGTTAAATAATATCTCAATTGTTCAGTTAAATATTATTTCAATCATTCAGTAAAATAATATCTTAATAGATCAGTAAAATATTATTTCAATCATTCAGTAAAATAATATCTAAAAAGTTCAGTAAAATATTATTTCAATCATTCAGTAAAATAATATCTCAATTGTTCAGTAAAATAATATCTCAATTGTTCAGTAAAATATTATTTCAATCATTCAGTAAAATAATATCTCAATTGTTCAGTAAAATATTATTTCAATTGTTCAGTAAAATAATATCTTAATGGATCAGTTAAATAATATCTTAATCTTTCTGCAAAATATTATCTTGTTGGTTATGAAAATAATATCTTAATTGTTCCGTAAAATAAAAATTTAATCGATTTTTTACAAATTATATTCTTGTGTAAAATAATAACTTGATCGATCTTTTACAAATTATATTCTTATGTGAAATAATATATTAATCGATCTTTTACAAATTATATTCTTATGTGAAATAATATATTAATCGATCTTTATAGAATTATATTCTTATCTAAAATTATATTTTTATGTGAAATATAATATATTAATCGATCTTTACAGAATTATATTCTTATCTAAAATTATATTTTTATGTGAAATATAATATATTAATCGATCTTTACAGAATTATATTCTTATCTAAAATTATATTTTTATGTGAAATATAATATATTAATCGATCTTTACAGAATTATATTCTTATCTAAAATTATATTTTTATGTGAAATATAATATATTAATCGATCTTTACAGAATTATATTCTTATCTAAAATTATATTCTTATGTGAAATAATATCTTAATCGATGTGCTACAGAATTATATTCTTACGTAAAATAATATCTTAATTGTTGAATATATTCTTATACAAAATATTATCTTAATAGTTCTGTTTCATAATGATATTCTTCTTTTAAATAATATATTAATCGTTGAGTTTAATAGTTATATTTTCATGTAAAATATTATCTTGATTGATATGTAAATTTTATTTTATCTATACATAAATATTATATTAATTACTATATTAATATTATCATAATCCATACATAAATAATCTCTTAATAGTTATGTAATATAATATCTTAATCGATAAATTACAGAATAATATTCTCGTGTAATATAATATCTTAATCGATAAATTGCATAATTATGTTCTTCTGTAAATAATGTCCTAATTTGTAAATTACATAATTATATTCTTCTGTAATATAATATCTTAAGAATACAATTACATAATTGTATTCTTCTTTAATTTATAATTGTATTATTCTGTAACATAATATCTTAAGAATACAATTACATAATTGTATTCTTCTTTAATTTATAATTGTATTATTCTGTAACATAATATCTCAATAGTTTAATTACACAATTATATTCTTTGTAAAATAAAATATTAATAATATCCTAATGATATCTTAATGAATAAGTTATATAATTATATTCTTCTATAAAATAATATCTTAATCTTTCACCGATTTATTTATATTCTTCTATAAAATAATATCTTAATGATATCTTAATGAATAAGTTATATAATTATATTCTTCTATAAAATAATATCTTAATCTTTCACTGATTTATTTATATTCCTCTATAAAATAATATCTTAATCTTTCACTGATTTATTTATATTCCTCTATAAAATAATATCTTGATCTTTCACTGATTTATTTATATTCTTCTATAAAATAATATCTTAATCTTTCACTGATTCATTTATATTATTCCATAAAATAATATCTTAATCGTTAAGTTAGATAATAATATTTTTCTATAAAATAACATCTCAATTGTTACGTTGCATAATTATATTCTTCTGAAAATAATATCTTAATCTTTCATTTACATAATTATATACTTATGTAAATTAATATCTTAATCGTTTAGTTACATAATTATTTCTTCTGTAATATAATATTAATCCTCAAGTAACATAAGTATCTCTTCTGTAATATAATATTTTAATCCCCTAATAACATAATTATTTCTGCAACATAATAATCCTCAAGTGACATAAGTATCTCTTCTGTAACATAATATTTTAATCCCTAAGTAACATAATTATTTCTTCAACATAATTATTTATTCCGTAACATAATTTATTCTGTAACATAATTTATTCTGTAACATAATATTTTAATCCCTAAGTAACATAATTATTTCTTCAACATAATTATTTATTCCGTAACATAATTTATTCTGTAACATAATTTATTCTGTAACATAATATTTTAATCCCTAAGTAACATAATTATTTCTTCAACATAATTATTTATTCCGTAACATAATTTATTCTGTAACATAATTTATTCTGTAACATAATATTTTAATCCCTAAGTAACATAATTATTTCTTCAACATAATTATTTATTCCGTAACATAATTTATTCTGTAACATAATTTATTCTGTAACATAATTTATTGATCATCAAGCAATATAATTATTTCTTCAATATAATTATTTCTTCAATATAATTATTTCTTCAATATAATTATTTCTTCAATATAATTATTTATTTCGTAACATAATTTATTCTGTAACATAATTTATTCTGTAACATAATTTATTGATCTTCAAGCAATATAATTATTTATTCCGTAACATAATTTATTCTGTGACATAATTTATTGATCCTCAAGCAATATAATTATTTATTCTGTAACATAATTATTTATTATGTAACATAATATATTAATCCCTAAGTTACATAATATATTAATCCTCAAGCAATATAATTATTTATTCTGTAACATAATTATATTAATCCCACGTAACATAATTATTTATTCTGTAGCATAATGCGTAAATTTATAATTATATTTAATATAATTATTGATGGTTAATATTGGATAATTGTATTATTTACACAAATATAACGTATAAAAATCATGAATACTAGTATTATAATAAAATAATAAAATTGAATTTTTACCTTTTTGAAAGTTCGTTTTTCAAAGGGAGGAGATGTACTTCCTTTACCTTTTTCTAGGTAAAGAAACTTATTTATCAAATGCTTTATATAATTTAATATTATTGTAATCAATATCATATGTAACGATATAATATTGATTATAATTCTAATAAAACATTCAATATTATTAATATTTAAACAATATATATTTTCTATAGTAATTTTATCGGATCAAAATATTTAATTGAAAGTGAGTTTTTACGGAAAAAAAATTATCGTTAAAATTTGCAACCATAATTCACATTTCGGAGATCAAAAATATCGATTAAAGGAATGTCAATTATATGTACTGTTTTAGTTAATTGATAAAATAGTATAACTGATTGTTCTGTAATTAAGTTATCCTATAAAATAATATATTAATAATTGTATAAATAATTGTATAAATAATGTATTAATCACCGAGTTAGAGAATTGTATTCTTGTGCAAATAATATTTAAATTTTATAAGTTACTAATGTATTTATGAACCCACGTATTTTACACAAACATGCAAAATAATCTTAATCTTGCAAGTAACAAAGATATATTCTTCTATAGATAATATTTTAATAGTATTTATAGAAATAGAGATAAGTAATATAGAAATAGAGATAAGTAATATAGAATGTTTCAAAAATATGTAAGAAATTTTGGAACCTTGCGAGTGGATTCTTGTAGATTAAACATTGTAGTGGAAAGCTAATTTTAAAATTCGCATTGAATTTTATTATGATAAATAAAACTACTTTTCATGTATAAATAGTTTTACACAAGCAATAATGCATTGTATTCTTGCTTTAAACGGTAATAGTGAAACTAATAAGTTGATGTTTATTTAGTATGGAAGTCAGAATAAAGCACCAATAAAGTACCTATTCTTAATATTATGTAGAGTTATTTTGAGATAAGATATACGGATTTGTTAAAATAAAAAAAGTTTTATGTATAAAATGATACATGAAAATTATAATAAATTATATGATGATTTGAAAGAAATATATTGTATAGAATATACTCCATTAAAATTATCTTACTATCTATAAAACAATATAATGTTGTCTTAAATCCCATTAAAAATTATCTTTACCATGTATAAAAACAACACAATCTCCTATTTTATAACTTTCTTTTAAGTATATTTGAAGAAAAATAACTAATCGAATATCATAGTTAAAATAATTCAAGATTTTGTGTTAATACTACTGTTTATCTTTATAATTTAATTCATAAAATCTTCAGATGGCTTAAAACATTAAATTTTTATAAATTTTAATACTATCTTGTATTTTTGTAATCATTTACAATATTATCATTATTTATTATTTATTATTTATTATTTATTATTTATTATTTATTATTTATTATTTATAAATGATTTTTCAGTGTTCAAAATATATTATATTTGATATAGTTATGTGATAATAATGATAAAATTAAACAATAAGTATTAAAACAAAATAGTAGTATGACTAATATTAATAATATTAATGATATTAATGATGTATTAATATATAAATTATGGAAAAACATGAAAATAAACGAAATTTTAAAATTATCATATGTTTGTAAAAATTATAGAAATATATGGTATAATGATAAAACATGGAGATATTTGATAAAAAGAGATTTCGGTGTAATATATGAGGATGGAGATGGTATAATAGCCTATAAAAAACTATGGATTAAAGATAAATTAAAACATAAATATCAAATAGAAGAAAAAAATATATGGGAAAATAGTTTAGAACAATATGAATGCATTAAAAAATATATTTCTAATTTAGAATATCCTGAACAAGACGTATTTATAGAAATAGAGATAAGTAACATAGAATGTTTCAAAAATATGGAAGAAATTTTGGAACCTTACGAGTGGATTCTTGTAGATAAGGGGTCTGGTTTATCTACAGCTGAAATAATATCTAAAGAAGATATAGATTATGATAGTAATCAAGTTATACTAATAAATATTAGTCATCCTGATGATGAACTTTTTCTTTTTTTGACAGAAAACAATATACCATATACAGCTCCATATGGTGGAGATGAGTATAGTGGTCAGTATATTATAGATCATGACAATGATCTAATTTACCAATCAAAAGTAGAATATTACTTATTACACAAAAATGATCCATTCGTAAAAACATACACAACTCCCTATATTTTTCAACATATTTATTATGCTTTATCTGAAGTTGAATAAACTAACCAAAAGTCCTCACTTAACTCTCACTTAACTCTCACTTAACTCTCACTTAACTCTTAATTAAATTATATTTAATTAAGAGGATCGTCCAAACATCTATCTTGAAAAGTTACCAAAGAAAAAATAATATACCATCATTTAACCGAAAATAAAATAAAATTTATGAAGATAAATATTCTTAAATAACTACGGAAATGTCCATTTATTATAAATATTACTTTTTATGTAGTTCTTCTATATTTTTAAATATATTTAGTTTCTCTTTAAAATGTCATCAATTTAATTATATACAATATCCTATAAATAAAGATATACTTTAATATCTTTATTCATTATAGAGTTTAACATCATTTACATATTTAGCCAGTGTTATCTTTGTATAATATCTTAATATAATTACATACTTTGTATAACTATTGTATCCGTTCCTATAGTATCGATATATATTAAATATTATATTGCTTAATGAAAATTTATTAGCTTATATCCAGTATAAATTTTCATTATATTATATAATATGTATTATATAACTTTTAAATTATTATATGAGTATAAAAACTTAAGAATCTAATTTCCTCAGTTTTTGATGTTTTTTCTCGAACCATATTTTAATACAAATCCTATTGAAACCTATTTTTTTTCATCATCTTCATTCTACATTCTTCATTCTTCATTCTTCACTCTTCATTCTTCATTCTTCATTCTTCATTCTTCATTCTTCATTCTTCATTCTCCATTCTCCATTCTCTTATTCTGTATTTATTTTTATGAAATTATTTTATGTGAGAATCAATATATTAGATAAAATTGGAGATTAAACATACTAATATATTTCAATTTTAATATACTTATATTTCAAATATTGTAATGAAAATGGAAACAGAATACTGTGTAAATGTTAAGTCCATAATCAGTGATTAAAACGATGGTTCTTTATTATCTATTGAAACAACCTGGAATTTAAACGGTTTAGAAATTACATGGGGAGGTTTCGATGAAGAATTCAAAGATTTTTTACGTTTTGTTCGGTATTGGAGCAAAATAAAAAATGTAATTTAGGGGAGGAGGTAATAGTCACTGGAGTCTTGAACATAAACAAGGGGAAGATTATTGTACTTTCGACTATAATATTTCTGTATCAGGTTGTGATAGTACTTTGTCAGTAAAATTAGGAAATGTAATGGTTATGGATGCCATTAGAAAAATATGCATTTAGATTGAAATATTTCAACATAAATATCCAGACAAAAAACGCTTTTAATAAAACATATAATTTATGCTATAGTTTAGCAATTACTTATATAATAATGTAAAAACATATAAATTATACTACAGTTAACATAATTATTAAAATTATGTTAAATTTATTGAAACATAAATTATTTATATAAATACAACATATTATAGAACATATACATTTCTATAATATAAATAATATAAATAATATAAATAATATAAATAATATAAATAATATAAATAATATAAATAATATAAATAATATAAATAATATAAATAATATAAATAATATAAATAATATAAATAATATAAACAATATAAACAATATAAACAATATAAACAATACAATATAAGTGATATTAAAAATACAATATAAGTATAAATTATGTATAGAAATGTAATTAAAAATAAATTATGAAATGTTTAATAATTTACATATCTATATTAAATATAGACAAATAAAATGCAAGAAATATATTTAAATTATGATGTATTTACAGAAATTATATTTAACTTGGAATCAGATGAAATATTGAGATATCGAACATTAAATAAAAATATAGAAGAAATGTATAAGTCCAATAATTTTTGGAAAAGATTATACTATAACAAATTTTACTACATAGATAAATTACATCAAGACAATATAAACTATAAAGATAAATATGAAGAAGAAATACTAAGAAGAAACAGTATAAGAAGAAAAATATTCAGAGATATCAATAAGGGTTATGATAATGAAGAAATAATATATATAACAAGTGAATGTTTTGATATTTTATATGATTTAACATATAATGGATTAGACAAGAATACTTTGACAGCTGATACACAATATACAATATTTAATGTAGGTAATTTAATATACGATGAACTAATATATACAAAAAATAATATAGATAAAATAATAAATAGACTGTTTAAAAAATACAAACAATATATACCTAATTTTATTAATATTATTATGTTGCATAGTAATAATCATGATTTTCTTGAAAATGAATTATATTATTATTTAAATTCAATCATAGGTGGTGAATCTAAAATTTATATTTCTCCAACTGAATCTTTCTCTATAAAATATGACATTAATAAAATATCTTTTCTCCTGTATATTATCAAAAATATATGCTCTTTTTCAGGACATGTTTACAATTCTTATTGCATAATAACAATAAGAAAATTCTGTGATTTTATTATTAATTCCATAGAACTAACATAATATTCATATTTTCTCAAATTTATTTTCTTAAACTTATATTATATAACTATCTTTGTTATTTAATCTTTATTCTTTAATTTCGTATAATACTATTGTTTTATACTATTATTTTTAATAACACTTTATTAAGATGTTTAATTATTTTAATATTTTATTTCTTGTATATAATTAGATTTTACATAGATATAATATTATCACGATTCATTTGTTATAATACCATAATATTGTAACTCGGTAATTAAATAATTGTTTGTATAGGAGTGAAATTATATAGTTTATCAATTAATATATCTTATATTTCTATTTCTATTACTTATAAGATATATGTGTTATCTATTAATTAATATACAATCTTATTTAGAATTATTTTAGAACCCAAAGAATTAAAATATCGTTTTCATTAATATGATTATGCAACTCATCTGATAAATATTATATTATGCATAATATAATTTGAGGTTTAAGGTGATAATTATCATTTTGTGAAATAATATAAGATTTATATAAATCTTACACTATGCAAACTAATAAAAAATGGTGTTGTAATAAAATAATAAAACTGAATTTTTACCTTTTTGAAAGTTCGTTTTTCAAAGGGAGGAGATGTACTTCCTTTACCTTTTTCTGGTAAAGGAACTCGTATATTAATAAATATTGAATTATGATTAATTCAATAGCATTAACTTATTAGCATTTATATAAATGCTAATAAACATTTAACATACCTACTATAAATTTATTTCTGATTATAATATTTGCACAATATTACATGCGATAAATATTACTATCGGAAATAAATTTCATAGAAAAAGAAAATTTTGTTATAACAAAACCTTATCGTTAAAAATTAACTACCATAAGATTTATTCTTTGCACAGTTTTACATAATTATAAATCTATAAATTATTAATATAACTGAATAACATTAGTTTATTATAACAAAACTAACTTCATGGATATATTCCAAAATATATCCATGTTTTAAATCTATTTTCGTAAATAATACAATTTATTAATTGCTTAAATTATCTCTAAATCTGAAATTATTAGAAGCCTTTTGATAACCATTTGGGTTATTTTAGGTTGTTATTGTTTCTTTACCTAGAAAATAGGTAAAGGAAGTACATTTTCCCCCTTTGAAAAACGAACTTTCAAAAAGAAAAAAATTCAGTTTTATTAATTTTATTCATTGAATAGATAAAATTTCAAACTTTACGTAAAATAATATGTCAATCAAATTAGGTCAGAGAATTATATAATTTATCAAATAATATCTTGATCATTGTGTAAAATTATATTTCAATCAAATCGGTCAGAGAATTATATTATTTGATAAAATAATATCTTGATCATTGTGTAAAATTATATTTCAATCAAATCGGTCAGAGAATTATATTATTTGATAAAATAATATCTTGATCATCGTGTAAAATTATATTTCAATCAAATCGGTCAGAGAATTATAATTTTATCAAATGATATCTTAATCATTATGTAAAATTATATATCGATAAGGTTACATAATTATATAAAGTAATATCTTAACCATTATATGGAATTATATATCGATAAGGTTACATAATTATATATCGATAAGGTTACATAATTATATAAAGTAATATCTTAATCATTATGCAAAATAATATATCGATCGATAAGGTTATATAATTATATTATTCTGTTATTCTGTTAAATAATATCTCAATCGTCAAGTAAAATAATTATATTATTCTGTAAATAATATCTTGATCATAAAGTTACATAATTATATTATTCTGTAAATAATATCTTGATCCTCAATATATATAATTGTATTTATTCTATAAATAACATCTTAATACTCAAATAAAATAATTATATTCTTATGTAATAATATCTTAATAGTCAAGTTACATAATTCTTTTATTAAATGTTGTGACCTCCAAGTAAAAGAATTGTATTCTTTTATTAAATATATTGATTGTCAAGATATCTAATAATGCTCTTGGATTAGATAATATCTCAATAGTTAAGTAAAATAATTCTATTCTTGTATTAAATAATATATTAATCGTCAAGTTGCATAATTTTATTCCCCGTAAAATAATATCTTAATTGTCAAGTTATATAATTACACATTATGTAAAATAATATCTTAATTGTCAAGTTATATAATTACTCCTTATGTAAAATAATATCTTGATCGTTAAGTAACCGTTAAGATATTATTTTACATAACGATTAAGATATTATTTACATAAGAATATAATTATGTAACTTAACGGAATATAATTCTTACCTAAAATAATATATTAATCGTTATGTTACAGAATATAATTTTTATGTAAAATAATATATTAATCGTTATGTAAAATAATATCTTAACGGTTAAGTTACATAATTATATTCTTATGTAAATAATATCTTAATCGTTATGTAAAATAATATCTTAACGGTTAAGTTACATAATTATATTCTTATGTAAAAATAATATAAATCTTTATGTTACTTAGTGTTTTTATGTAAAATAATATACAAACCTTTTCCTTATATTCTTTCCTATAATAATGAATAAAAATATAATTGTATCGTCTCAAATAAGATTTTCACCAACGTATCTTCTTAATTTCTTCTCAAAACTTACTAAGCTCTTAAATAAAATTTTATTATAAGTTTAAGGAAGTCGATAAATTAAAGTCAATGTAATATGAGTAATCGTATATTACTCATATTACTTAAATGTAAAAAGGATTACGTTACATAATTTTATTAGTGTGCAAAATAATATCTTAATCCAAAAAGTAATAGAATTATATTTATCTGTAAAATAATATTTTATCATTAAGTTAGAGAATTATATTCTTGTATTAAATTACATTAATCATAAAATTTAGAGAATAATAATATGATATTTTGATCATTAAATTATATTAATCCTCATTATCGTAAAATTTTATTCTTCTACAAAATGATATCTTAATCCGATAAGTCACATTTTATTTTGTGTTAAATTGTATCATTATTAAATTATATAATTCTATTGTATAATTTAATATCTAATAGTTAGTTAAAAAATAATAGTATTAAAAGTATTAATAGAATAATAGAATAATAGAATAATATCAAGTTATACAATTGTATTCTTATTAAATGATAATTATTACAAGCATAATTTACAAAACAATATAAATATTTTTAAGTGATGAATATTAATTTTAGAAAAATAATAAAATTGAATTTTTACCTTTTTGAAAGTTCGTTTTTCAAAGGGAAGAAATGTACTTCCTTTACCTATTTTCTAGGTAAAGAAACTTACATATCGAAAAACAAAAAATATATTAAATTTATGAAAAAGCCAAATAAATTGTTGCAAAGTAAAATTTTACCCGACTAATATTTAAGTAGATAACATTGTTTCATCAACTAATAAATATTTTTATGTAAGATAATGTTCAGTAATATAATTATAGTAAATTATATTCTTATATTAATACATAGATTATAGTATTGTGATATTATATTATCCATTGAGTAAAATATCAATATATAATTTTTTAAATTATATTAATGTGTAAAGTAGCATATTTTTAAATAATATTTTTGGGTTAAATGGTTATATTATAATACTAATAAAATATCATTAAACAGTATAATTTATAGAATAATACAATATGAGTAACAAGTATATAAATATTAAGAATTTATATTGGTGTAAGGAATTATTAGTTATGAGCTCAAGTTTCTTTACCTAGAAAATAGGTAAAGGAAGTACATTTCCTCCCTTTGAAAAACGAACTTTCAAAAAGGTAAAAATTCAGTTTTAATAAAAATGTATCTATTTGAAAATTTATAATATTATAAATTTTCAGTCGTGTAATCATATCTTGTGCAATTTAATATATTAATACTCTACCTACATAATTATATAATTTTATATTCTTAATTAAATAGTATCATATACATAGTTAATATACTGTTTTACATAACTATCAAGATATTATTAAACGCAAAGATCAAGATATTATTTAACAAAAATAATACTATAAATTAATGATTAAGAAATTATTTAACGGATGATAAATAATACTGTAAATTAAGGGATTGGGAAATTATTTAACAGATGAAAAAATAATACTATAAGCTAAGGATTGTTATCTTATCCCAACAGAATGATTAAGGAACCGTTTTGCGGTAAAATATAATATATTATTTCAGCATAGATATGGTTTGAAATAATAAATATAGTTCTGGGTCCTAATATTAATATAATATTTTATAGTACAATTAGGATATTTATAAAAGATGGTGAAAAAATGTTATATGATAGATTCTGTTATAAAGGAGAGAGATATAAACTTGATAACTAATACTGAGAGTTGCTATTATATACAGATTTATTAACAAAGTATATAATATAAAGTATATAAAGTAAAATATATAATGTAAAATATATAATGTAAAATATATTGATATAAGAGTATCAATATATTTAAATTAGCAAATATACTGATATAAGATTGTAAATATATTTAAAAATTCAATATATCGGAAAATAGATTAGAGCTAGTTGTATGATGTATAGAGTAACATATATATTGAATATCGTGTTGAATTTTGGAGATATCATCATTAGAGAGCCATATCAATTAAAATTGACCTGGTTTGAAAATTAGCTTCTTGTGCGCAATATAATACATAATTTTTTATTTTATATTTAGCTTTCATCATTTGGTTTAAAATTAAAAATATCAGTTATTCAATCTTAAATTGATTCAAAATATTGAAGGCCAGCTATTAAAAATTAAAGTTTACAAATTAATTTAACAGATCCCGCTAAAATGTAAATTTAAAAGCTAAACTTTGTAGATATAGACGTTACATATCTACTTAATCTAGACACTTTAAACTTAACATGTCTTATTATTTTAGGTAATTTAAGCGATAAATTTATTGAGAAAATAATTTATTATAATTTTCTTAAATATGATAATATATAGTTATTATTATATTTTTATATGTACAATTTAATATAATGTTATTCATATTATAACTTAAAAGATATAATTTCGTGAAATATAATTAATCAGCAGGTTGTGTTTATTTAAATACTTGATATTTCATAATATTAGTAATAGTATTTACTAATAACTATATAATTAATTGGAGTTATGTAAAGTATATTATAATATTTGTTTTATTTATGTTATTAATTTGTGACACAATTATGAGAATTAATAATCTAATTAGATTTTATCTTATATAGAAATATAAATTGATAGAGAGAAAAGTTATAATATGTGATGGAATTAGATTATTTTAGAAGTATTAATATGTTTATGAAAAAGTGTCAAGTAAATATTTTTCAAAGGAGGCAGAATGGGATGATATTTTGATAGTATTAATAGTTTCATCAAGATAATTTTTGGCTTGGCAAAAAACAGTAGGGTATGATTTATAAAGCTGAAGACTATCAGAAATAGTGATAAGAGTTTTATAATCGTAAACCAATTCATTTTCTTTGATTAATTTGGTAAATATGTAAGTTAAATCTGATTCTAAAGAAGGTTTAAAACATTCATTATAATGGGTGATTTTGTGAGATGTGGTAGAATGGTTTAAATTAAGATCATCCATGAACTTAATAATAGTATTTTTCTCATGTATATCGGCCTCAAAATAATCTTTTAAAGATATTCTTGACCATATAGATGGAATAATAAATATGTCAGGATGTGCTTGGTTAATAAAATTTTCTAAACTCATGTATATAATATTTAAATTACCAGAACATTTCCATATAATATATTCATGAAATAATTTTTTTGATTTTTCATCTACTAAGAATCTATCCAAAATTTCGCATTTTTTTGAAAATCGTGCCATAAAATACTGTTTAATGGTCATATATTTTAGTATTTGAGGATATACTTTATTTGGTAATAATTTAGTAGCTAAATCGAACAATGAACTTCCATCCACTATATTTTTTAGTTCTATTTCTTCATATTTCCACACAAATGTAGTAGGATAAGTACCACTTTCGTTTTTTATAATATTCCTCATATAAACTGTCATCTTTTTTATTATTACCTAGGTAATAATTAATATCATTATATAATTTTTATTTAATATTCAAATTTTATTATATTTGAATCTATAATTATAAATTATATAAACATATTTAACAACATTAAAGTGTACTAAATATTCATTTAATCAATTATTTAATCATCAAAATATTAAAAATTATTATTACATATCGTATTCTTAATTTATAATAATATTTTTCAACAATATTTTTATTAGTTGATTTTTACTAACAATATAATTTACCAATATTATCCGATTTATTAATATAATATTAATAAATCTTCACATGTTATTCATTATCAAATATTTATTATATACTAAGCAAAAAATATTAGTGAAACGTTAATAGTTTGTAGAATAAGTACAAATATTAGAGAAAGTGTAGAAGCTATTATTAAATTACCAAAAATTCCCAATTTTACATTGAAAACCACATTTAAAATTCCATCAAATACTCTTACCCAATATTCACCTACTATTACCAATATTATTATCAGAAAAAAAGTTAAAATAACATTTTGTGACAATACATTATTACCTCTTGTATTACCTCTTGTATTATTATTGGTGTTATTATTGGTGTTATTATTGGTATTATTATTGGTGTTATTATTGGTGTTATTATTGGTATTATTATTGGTGTTATTATTGGTATTATTATTGGTATTATTGGTATTATTGGTATTATTGTTAGTATTATTAATATTTGGATTATTAGAGGAGGAATTTATATCGCTATCAAAATTATTATTTATATGAGAATAATAAGTAATATTATTGTTTCTAAAATAAGTAGGATATTTGTATCCATTGTTAGATCCAGAATAATCAGAATTATTAAGGGAAATAGAATTCATTTTAAGCTTATTTAAAACATTAATTTTAGCAATAATAAATTGTAATTTTTTGGGAAAAATAATTTGATAATATTAATAATGTTCAATACTAAAATAACTAACATAATAATTTGTAATAGGATAGATAATACTTAGTATTTAATGAATAATTGATTCCACAAACTATATTAAGTCAAAATGGAAAGAAATGGGAAGAAATGGAAAAATTTTGATAGTATATGAACAGAAATAAAAGAAATAATATGTTAATATTAAATATTATATGGTATAAAAATAAATATAATTATATTGTAAAATAATATAAAATGTTAAGCAAAGATATTTTAATACATAATATAATGCCGTATATGTATATATACGAGAATAATATTATTGAAAGGATATACAAAAAGGAATTCATGAATATAATAATTTCAATAGACAGTTGGACAAAATATAAGTTAGATATAACATGTTTTATTAATAACAATAAATATAATATATTCTCGAGGAATAATAGATGGTATGATGAAGAATTAGATAGTTGGAACAAGTATTCAAATATAAAAAACAATTATTTAACGGATATACTTTTGCATGATGGACCAGAAGACAATGAAATAATGATTGATAATATAAATATTAGATATATGTATGGAAAATCAACAATAGAAATAAATATAGACCAAATAAAATTTAACGAAATGGTGGAAATCATAAATGATATTATAGATGCTTATAGTAACTCAAAATTTCCAAAAAATCTTAAAGAATATTTAGAAAGAAGTAAAATAAGATTAAATTTCTAATAGAGAGCTCAAAAATAATTATGTAATATATTAAGGTAGCAATATAAGAATAGTAAATAACAAAATTGAAATAAATATCTCCATTTATTAAAAAATAAATGGACACTATAAAAGAAGAATGTCATGAATGCGGATGTATGTGCTTATTAACTGATTCAATATTGAGAATTTTTCCAAAAAAAGAACATTTCGTCGAAACATCTAATCAATGGTTAATAGGTAAGGATATAATAAACGGAGTTGCAAAAATAGAGAATAAAAGAGTAGAGGGATATTATGATAATGCTTTGTGGGAAAAAGATATATGGACATATTGTGCCAATTGTTATATAAAATATACAATGAAATGTAATAAATACTTGTGTTTAAATTGTGGATGCTATGAAACATACCAAGGCTGTCCACCAATTATCAAAAAAAATGACAATTTTGTAAGTGCAAATATGCGTATTGGAGATTTTAATTTTATTGACAATAAAAAGCCAAAAAATATAGATGAAGATGGAAAATTGTGTATGGTATGTCTGCAAAATTTTATTGTTGAAGGTTTATTGATACCTAAATCTGAATACTATTCGGAAAAATTATCATATATCAAACCAACACAATGTATCTCTCAACATAGTTCTGAAAAAAGATCCATTAAAGATATATGTGTATTCTGTAATATTGAAAATGAATTTATTGAAAATTGTAATAATACATGGTATAATATGATAAATAACACAGAAATATCAAACGGGTATAATAGAGTTTACAAGGCGAAATTGAATGATAGCAATATTATTTTGGATAATATGGAATATCCAGCATCAGTTTGTGACAAATGTATAAATATATTTTCGCTTGAAGAGATAAAAACAATATCATGTGATTTATGTTTAAACCAATTTATTGACTCTCAGTGTGGTGGAGGTTCCAATTGTGCTTCATTTATTGAAGATAATGGTGTTTTTTGTGGTTATGGAAGTGATCATGATACGGAACAGTACAGATGGAAAACGGGTGGAAAACCAAATATATTTACAAATATAAAAAAAATATGCGATAAATGTTTAATACATCTCGTAGATCAAAAATTATTAATTCCTGACGGTGAATATAATTTATGTTAATATTTTTTTGTAATATTATAGTTATACATATAAAATAATATTTTACATATAAATAATATTTTATTATGTGACTGCAAATAGTAATACTTATTAATAACATCGAAATCATAATAAATAAATGAAAATTAGAAAATGGATAAAATATGCAGAATAATAATTTCTATGAAAAAATGATATATACGGTAAAGAATATATTAAAACTAGAAAATGGATAAAATATTGTTAGATAAAGAATGATATTAATTTTTATAAAAAAATTGATATAAATGCGGGAAAAGAAGCATGTAATCGAACCAAAAAGAAATATTTTAAGTGGATGGATGGCAGAATTTATATGGGAATATGATGAATACAAAAATATAAATATAGTAGAAGGAAGTTCAATATTCGATTTGGCAATATTATTGCTTGGTGATAAAATATATCCAAAAACTTGGAAATATGTTACTTTAAGACAGTATTTACTTGCTGGTTATATAAGAAAATGCGAGATTTTAGATGTATCGTTAATCGACGAACAATCTAAAATATTATTACACGAATTTATTGTATTGAAATGTACTGAAAACAGTGATATAATATATATGTCTCTAAATAATTTTTGTAAACAATTATTCACAGGAGACGAATATATAATGCCAATTATATGGAAAAGAATAACTATTAAAGATTATTTTGAAGCTGACATTGAGAATAAAAATATTATAATTACATATCTCGATAATATTAATCTTAATAATATTATAGATAGAAATAGATATAACGAGTTCTATAAACCTTTTATAGAATTAGAAATAACCAGAATATTTAGACAATTAATACTGAAAGATAAAATAATTTATGAACACCTAGAGATATTGAAAATATTAAATAGTCTACAACAATGCAAATTCACAAAAACAAAAATAAATTATGCAAAAGATTTACTTGATGAAACTATTAATCGATTACCACGTTATAAAAGCTTCTTCCAAAGAATATTTTTATTATGAAACCTATTTAAAATAATTATTTCTTCATAAAAACCAAAAATATCGTCAATATTTACCTTAAAACTGTTTACGTTATTTTTTTAGGTTAAGTAATAAAATAATCATTATCTCTGCTATAAAATTTTCTATTTATATAAGAAAAAGTGATACTATTAACCATATAAACAGGAAAATTTATTACAAAAGAAATATGTAATAAATTATTTATTAATTATAAAATGGGCAAAGATATAATATTTAACACGGCTTATTACACACCTGAAAGAGTAAAATACGATATAAAAGATATGTTAAAATCTAAAAATAACGATATCTTTATTCCAAATCATAATATCCATCAAAAGATAGATAATTTTAATATACATAGTTATATCAATAACACTACTAACTATGTTAATAAGTTAGATCAAATATATAATCATGATATCAGTTATCATGTAAATGATGATGTAAATGACGATATAAATGACCATATAAGAGGCGATATGAATGACGATGCAAATGATGTAAATGATGATATGAATGATGATGTAAATGATGTAAATGATAGTGAAATATATCAAAATAATGATATATATAATTACGAAATAAATGAAGAGCATGTAGAAATAGATAAATATGAAGATAAATATGAAGATAAACATGAAGATGGAGAAATATATATTGATGAAGAAATATATAATCCTAAAATAAATATTGAGGATGAGAAGTATAAAAATATATCAGAGGAAGTATATATAGAAAAAATATTTGCACATTTAAATATAGATAAAATAATACAATTATGTGGAAGAAATAAAATATTTAATAATATATGCAATAATAATATAGTATGGATATACTTATTAAAAAGGGACTTTGAGATAACATATAAAGAAGAAAATGCAAAGAAAAAATATATGACATATAGAGAATATGAAATATTGAGACATAAAGCATATGTAATAAGTAAGATGCCGGCTAAAATTAGGAGAAAAAAATCACAAGAAATAATATACAAATATTTTGGAATAAAAATAAACTTGTTTACCGGATACAAAATATTATTTGAAAAAATAATAAAATTACTAAACAAAAAATTTATATTCATATTAGATATTTTATCTACTTATCATTTGGATGGTATCGCAAATGTTTTAAGTTACCATGCAACTTATATTAAACTATCATATGATACTTAATTTATCTACTTATCATTTGGATAATATTACAAATCATATAAGTCATAATGCAACTTATATCCAACTATCATATGATACATAATTTATTGCATATAAAGAAATTAAAAGTTTATTATTTGTATGATATTAGTAATAATTATAAGAAAATTTGCTTATAATTATTAGTGATTATAAGCAAATTTTCTTATAATTAGTGCAAATATATCTAATAACAAAAAATCAAAAATAACATATATTTATTTTTAAAACGGTTTACGTTAAAATTTAGTGTTAATAAAAACATAATAGGTTAATTATGTTAAGGGAATTATTTAATGGAAAAATGAATTAAATATTATATTATGAAAATATAAATGCAAAACTCTGATGAATATAAAAAAAATAAATATTGCGAACATATTAATGGTAATAAGATTAGATATTTAAATAAAAAAGCACTAGAAATAGCTGATGCGAATAGTATTTTATATGAACATATAGAAGAGGAATATATAAATTTTAGAATTATAACAAATAAATTGACAGATAAATTGGCAGATATAGGTGTTTTATTATTTGTGATATTAAATGAAACGGGGTGGGGAGATATGCCAACTGATACAATAAGTGATCTTCAAGATGAATTATTGTGTGATTTATATTATTATCCTATACTTATAGGAAATTTAATAGCAGATGGTGAAACATTGGATAGAAATATATATTGTTCACATTTTAATGTGGTAGGTAAAGTAAAAACAAATACAATAAAAATATGTAAAGAGGTTATTGGAAAAAATTTCGAATGGAATGAGTCAGACACATCAAAAATAATCCTTAAATTCTAATTGTATTATAAATATAGTTGTTCAATATTTTTATTGGTCTGTTACTAAAAATATAGTTATTCAATATATTTATTGGTCTGTTACTAAAAATAACATAAAATCCACAATTATGTTTAATATGCAATATTTCGATAATATTAATCTTAGATATTTACAAATGATATTTACAAATGATATTTACAAATGATATTTATAAATGATATTTACAAATGATATTTCGTTATTTATAATATAGTTACATAGTTATTTATTTTTACTAGTTATTACTGTGTAAATAATACTATCCAATATATAGATATAGTATTAAGTAATTATTTATGTAGTTGCTCACTTAAATTATTAAAATCTTTTTCGCATTGTACCATAATTTGATGACCAAGTTCATAATTAGGGCCTTCTAATACAGAATTTAATTTAGTTTCTATACTTGTAAGTGTATTAGATATTCTGTGAATATTAAGACAGAGAGCTTGTAGCTCGTTAATAAATTGGTCAGATGATTTCCTGATATCGTTACAAGTTTCATTCTTCAAATTTTCAAGTTCAGATACAATCTCAGGATCAGTTATTCCCTTGGGAATTTTTAATTTAGATTCAAATAAACTGGATATTCCTAAACTAAATAGTTGTAATTTATCTACTAATAATAATAGTCTTGTTTCTTCTGAAAAATCTTTACGTAAACTCATATATCTCGTGGCTGCACTGCACATTGTTTTAATTGTATTACATTCTTCCTTAAATCTACGGTTCTCTTCAATTATATTATTATTCATTTTCTTATCAAAAACATATATTTTTATTATTCATTTTTTTCATAGGTTCTTAAAATGTTATTCCATCTTTGTTTTTAACTATAATATAATATTTATTAATATTGTTTGTGTTCATTATCCAGTTTTATGCTAAACATTTAATAACTCAGCTAATTAATAATATTAAATATTTATATTATGAATAATATTTAATGCTTGAAAAAATTGTAATTTAATCAATCATAATTTCTAAAGTAGTAATTATTATATACATTATATATATATTATTATAATCCAGTTAAAACAAACAATTTGATGCATATATTTTTAGTAAATATCTATAATGATTGAAAATAACATGTGTTTATAGGTATTAAAATAGAAATAAACAAAAATAAATTAATAAAAATAAATGTACTACATAATTTTAGAACATTCACTAGATAATTATATTAAGTATTTGGGAAATAAAATAATAAGCGGTATAGAAAATTATTGTTATGTTATAAATGATATTTATGAAGATAATTTCAGACAAAATGTTATAAAAATAACTAAGGAAATCAGCATATCAACTTACATCATTTTTTATTTAAATAAGAAGGATTATGATGACTATGGGGAAATAAAATTTAGAAAAAATGATAAACCAATATGCAATTGTGATAAAACAGATAATATATATATATATGATAATATAACAGTAAAATATTCCAAAGATTATATTTATAACCAAACTGAAACAATAAATTTAGTAAGTATTTTTACTTATATTAATATTGGAAAATGGAAACGGAAAATTTTTAATAGTATTATATTACAAGATGAAAATTTAGAATTAAAATGGTTACGTTATTTCTATGACCATACAATTCGAAATATAACTGAACAATATGTAGAAGATGATATAAATGATCTAAAAATGAAATTTATGAATCATTATTTAAAATAACAATAAAATTGTATATCTCATATAATACTGATATTTTATTATTAAATACCAGTTAAATTTAAACATAATATTCAATCTAATTCATATTAGCTATTTTAATAATACCTTAATAGTCAATATAAATTGTGAACCTAATAAATATGTTAATATTGAGATATTAACATATTTTACCCTCAATATTAATATCTATGGTCAATAACAACATCAATAGTCAATATCAATAGTCAGTATTAATATTGATATCACTAGTCAATATCAACATCACTAGTAAATATCAATAGTCAGTATTAATAGTCAGTATTAATATTGATATCAATAGTCAGTATTAATATTGATATCAATAGTCAATATCAATAGTAAGTATTAATATTGATATCACTAGTCAGTATTAATAGTCAATAGAGTTACTATAAGAGTTAAGATAACAATACAATATTTAGAATATATACAATAGCAAAAATATAGTGAAATATAGTAAAAATATAGCTAAAATATAGTATGAAAGAATAGAAATATAAAATAAGTACATTTGGGATATAATATAAATAAGAAGATTTAATAGGACAAATATGTACAGAAAATAAATATTTGATATTATGAAAATTTATAAATAAAATAAAAATGGAAGAAAGTTTGAAGATATTATTTGATAAATGTGTAGAAGAATATGGGATGAAATGTGCTATAAAACAAAAGGAATTATGTGTAACATATAAAGAATTGGACGATATATCGAGTACAATGGCAAAAATATTAACAAATATTGGTATAAAAAAAGGAAATTATATAGTAGTTGCTATAAATAGAGATATTAAATATATTTTGGCAATACTGGCAATAATAAAAATTAACGCAGTGTATGTACCCATTGATATTAATTATCCAAAAGAAAGAATTAACTTTATTATAGAAGATGTAAATCCGTCTTTAATAATTACATGTAATAATTGCAATATTATAAACAATAAACAAATAAATGTAATAGATATTGAAGAATTATATGAATGTGAGGAAAAGATAAATAAATACGAAGAGAAGGCAGAAAATAGAACAGAAGAGAGTAATAAAAAAAATAGATATGGACAAAAAGGAAAGAAAGATGAAATTGAGAAAGAAGAAATAGATAAAGAAGAAATAGATAAAGAAGTATATATTATGTATACATCAGGATCATCTGGAAATCCAAAGGGAGTAGTTGTAGGAGAAAAAGGAATAATAAATTTGGTAAAAGATATGAAATATGTAAGTACAAAAGAGAAAAGGGTAGCCCAAATAGCAAATATATGTTTTGATGCATCAACATTCGAGATATGGGGAACATTGATAAATGGAGGGACGTTAATAATATATGAAAACGAGAAAACAGATAGTAATAAAATGGGTAAATTTATAGAAGAAGAAAAAATAGAAACTATGTTTATGACAACAGCATTATTTCATTTGATGGTAGCAGAAAATATAAATAGTTTAAGAGGAGTAAAAGAGTTATTAGTGGGGGGAGAGGTAATATCACAATATATGGTAAAGGAGTACAAAGAAAAAATAAAAGAATGCAGTATAACAAATATATACGGTCCAACTGAAAATACTACTTTTTCTACATTTTATAAAATAGATAAAATAGATAATAACAATATTCCAATAGGTATTCCAATACAAGGTTGTAATGTATATATATTAAATGAAAAAATGGAGACATGTGAAATAGGAGAAATAGGGGAATTATATCTAGGAGGAAAAGGTGTAGCGTTGAAATATTTAAAGAATGAAGAATTAACAGAAGAAAAATTTAAAAATTATAATGGAGATAGAATATACAAAACAGGTGATTTGGTTAGACATTTAAACAATAATAATCTCGAATTTATTGGAAGAAAAGATAATCAAGTAAAAATACGTGGGTTCCGTTTGGAACTCAATGAAATTGAGAATCAAATATTACAGTATAAAGATATTAAATCATGTTGTGTAAAATGTATAGATATTTATAATGAAAAAAAAATAATAGCTTTTTTAGTTCCAACATCTTTAAATTTTTCTTGTACTCATCTTAAAAATTATCTAAAACATAATTTACCTGAATACATGTTACCTAATCTATATTCTATTTTAAATAATATACCCTTTTCTTCCAACGGTAAAATCTCTTTGTCTCTCACCAATTTAAATAGATCTGATATTTATATTACCGATAATTATATTCAACCTTACTCCCCTATACAATTAGATCTAGTTAATTTATTCCAAAATAACTTATCTATTACTCCTATTGGTATAAATGATAATTTATTCGATTTAGGTGCAACGTCTATATCTGTTGCTAATTTATCAATTAAAATTTCCAAACTATTTTCAATTAATATATCATCTCAGTTTATTTACGAATATCCTACTATTAATCAAATTTCTCAACATATTGATTCTTTATTTAAATCAAATATTTCTTCTGATATAGTTGACAAAAATTCAACTACTAAATGTGTTTTTGATCATAAACTATTTAATGATCCAAATTATTCATTTGATAAACTAGTTAATGATCCAAATTATTCATTTGATAAAGAATCGAATTATTCATTTGATAAAGAATCGAATTATTCATTTGATAAAGAATCGAATTATTCATTTGATAAAGAATCGAATTATTCATTTGATAAAGAATCGAATTATTCATTTGATAAAGAATCAAATTATTCGTTTGATAAAGATCCAATATTACAATGTAATTACTTAAAAAATTTTAAAAACAATATAATACCATTTGAAAAACAAGATAATGTAATGATAACAGGAGCAACCGGTTTTTTAGGTGCGTATTTGGTCAGAGATTTGTTAAAAATTAAAGAAAAATTATATTGTTTGGTAAGATGTAAGTACGCAGAAATTGGTTTGAAAAGAATAAGAGAGAATATGGAAAAATATAAATTATGGAAATCTGAATATGAGAATCGTTTAATTATAGTTCCGGGCGATCTACAGTTAGAGTTTTTTGGGCTATCTAGCGAAAATTATAACATTTTATGTAAAACAATAGATGTTATTTATCACAATGCTGCTATGGTTAATTATATTACTAATTATAATGCTCATAGATTAACAAATGTTATAGGTACATTTAATATTATAAAATTAGCCACATCTATTAAATTAAAAAAGATTAATTTTATATCAACTATTGCTGTTTTTGGTCCTTATTTTTATTTCACGGGTGTTAATATTATTAATGAAAATACTTCTTTAGATACTAGTGTTACAGCTCTTAAATATGATATGGGTTATTCTCAAAGTAAATGGGTTGCTGAAAAATTATTGTTATCTTTTTCTTCACTTGGTCTTCCTCTTTCTATTTTCCGTCCTGGTTTCATTATGGGTGATTCTATTACTGGTTGTTCTAATACTGACGATTTTATGCATTCTCTTATCAAAGGCTGTATTCATTCTTATTCTTATCCTCTTCTTCACTCTCAACGTAAAGAATTCGTTCCAGTAGATTATGTTTCGTCCGTTATTTCTTTTATTTCTTCTTCTCCTTCCTCCTCTTCCCTTTGTTTTCATATTGTCCCTCCTTCCTCTTCCTCTTCTCCTGATATTATCTCTACTTTTAACTCTCTCTCTCTTCTTGGTTATCATCTTTCTCCTCTCGATTATTCCTCTTGGGTTAATTCTTTGATCTCTTCTTCTTCCCCTTCTTTATCTCCTTTTCTTTCTCTCTTTTATACTCCCATTCTCAATAATCTTTCTGTTTGGCAATTGTATACTCATATGTCTCTTTACGATTCTTCTAATACTTCTCTTTTTCTCTCTTCTTCCTCTATCTCTTTCTCTTCTTTTTCTTCTCTTCTTCCTCTCTATTTTAACTTCTGGCTCTCTTCCTCTTTTCTTCCTTCTCCCATTTCTTCTTCCATTTCATAACTTTTCTCATTCTTACTTTCTCATTCTTTTAAATTCATTGTCCCTATTTATCTTTACTATTTATTCTATACTTATATACACTCAATATTTTTATATAACGTATTAAATTATTCACTTACACAACTAACTTCTTCTATAATTATTAATCGATATAATATTGTACTCTTAAATTATTATCTTTCATATAAAGATAAATATTCTTCAAGTACAATTATTTCGGTATGTTATTTTCGCTCAGAATATTTATCTTTCGGTTAACTATAAATATTCTTTCGGTTAATTCTTTCAGTTAATTCTTTTCGCTCAGGATATTTATCTTTCGGTTAATTCTTTTTACTCAGGATATTTATCTTTCAGTTAATTCTTTTTACTCAGGATATTTATCTTTCAGTTAATTCTTTTTACTCAGGATATTTATCTTTCGGTTAATTCTTTTTACTCAGGATATTTATCTTTCGGTTAACTATAAATATTCTTTCGGTTAATTCTTTTTACTCATGATATTTATCTTTCGGTTAACTATAATATTCTTTCGGTTAATTCTTTTCACTCAGGATATTTATCTTTCCGCTTATGATAAATATTCTTTCAGTAAATCAAAGAATAAAAATGACGCAAATCCTTAATTTCAAAAACGTCTAACACTATTTTATTGTTTATGGAATTATTTCCACACAAAATATTTATCTTTCGACTAACGATAAATATTCTTTCAGTTAATTATTTGCCTCAGAATATTTATCTCTCCAGCTAACGATAAATATTCTTTCAGTAAAATTATTCTATCGACCTACGATAATATTCTTTTGGTTGTTTGTTTTTTGACTGAAAATTTTATGTGAAAGAATAATGATATTCAGGTTAAATATTTTTATAAATAGAATTTATTTTTCAGTTAAGTATTTTCCGTATTGAATAATGTTTTAATACTTTTCTTATAGAATTATATTCTTGTGTAAATATTTTGATATTTTATGGAAGAACAATATAATTTTACATTGAACAACTATACTTTAATAAATTCCAATAATTATTTAGTTTAAAAATTATATTAATAACTGAATAATAAAATTATAATTATATATAGCATCTTAATAATTTTATAAAGTAATACAACCGTATGATAACATGATCATGTTTATATTTTATATAATATTTTAAGCAGTAATTAAAATATTAAATTAATAACAAAGTAATAGAGGATTATCTAGATATAATAACTTAATAATGTATTGCTATGTATTATTTTTCACAATAATTTAACATTATTGTGAAAAATATAACATAATATTTATTCACAAGATGTTATATTTATGATTTAACATCTGAAAGTGCAATAAATTTTTTGATTTAATTGTTTACCTAGTGATTGAATTTTTTATATATGGTCAAGAATACAATAAAGTATAATAAATAAAGTATAATAAATAATATATTTATTATACTAAAAAATATGCCGTTTATCTAAAAATAGATAAATTTTGCACACCTCCCCCCCTCTTTTGCAAAATTAATTTTGGGAAAATTAATAATTTCAATTTTATTTACAATAAATAAAAATCGGTTACTGACAGATTTAATATCGTATTAGTATACTATTGATATTTTCAATACTGATATTTATATACTATTGATATTTTCAATACTGATATTTATATAGTAATAATATTTACATAGAGATATTTGTTTACACACTATAATAGATATGTTTTATATAGAACAGTTATTATTTTATTTATTGTAAATAAAATAATACAATAAAATCAGCAATAAAGATAATTTTATTATCGATGGGGATCTTATTATGTAACCTAATAAATAAGATCATGTAACAAACAACTAAGATATTATTTGACACAATAATATTTTAGAAAGATACAAATATTCTTTAAGGATAAAGATACAAATATTCTTTAAGGATAAAGAATATTCAATAACTAATTAAAATATTGTTTTAACAAGAATATAATTATATTACTTAAAAATTGGGTTATTATTAGTAAAAATATGACATTGTAAAATACAATATTAATGTTATGCGGGTAAAATATGATATTATATAACTCGGCAATATAATATAAAAATTAGTGATAATAGATATATTATATTACTCAATAATATTACTATACAAATATACAAAAATAATTAATATATTGTATATAAGGGAATAATATATTTAAGTAAATATTCAAGATATTATTACAAGGTCAAAGACCAATATCTCATAACAACAGTTTGTCGATAAAATAAATCGTTCTAAATAAAAGTTTTTTGATAGTATAAAGATATAATAAAGATAAAAATGATATAGAATAAATTAGAAAGTATTATAATAAAGATATGTTAAGAACAAATATTCGTATTCAGCAAATATTTAAAACGAATACGATAAGATGTTTGAGCAATGAAAAATTATTGAAATTCGTTGATTCAAAAATACCAAAACCAAAAAAAGATCAATGTATTTATAATGTTAATAAATGGATTAATTATCTACAAGAAAGATTAAACACTATACAAATATTAAACAAAGAATTAATAATTGATGGAAAATATAAAAATTATGTAGCAAACAAATTTGAATTGAGATATGCATTATCTAAAATTAATTCGGAACAAATTTCCAAAATAACCCTTGAAATTGATAGACTGAAAAGGGTTGAATCCAACATTATTTCTTATAATCCTGGTACCCTTATAAACTGGTAAAGTAATACATAAAATAATACATAAATGAATTATAACATATAAAACATTAAGTATAAACTTTAATTAATGTTTTATAAATAGTGATAATAAATAATAATAATAATAATAAATAATGATACATAATAATACATAATAATAAGGTTTGGAAGATAAAAAGAGAGAATAACAATGAATATAAAAATATTATTGTTAGCAATAAAAATGGAAGATCAAGTGGAAAACCATAAAGGTCATAAATATAGTAATATAGTATATAAAAATAACAATCTGGATATATTTATAAATATAGAAGAAAATAATATGAGAATAATACTATTTATGAGAAACGAAGATGAACAATATGTAGTGAAATATATATGCAACAAAAAAGAAATAGAAAAAATAAGGAATAATAATATAAGTATGTCGTTACATGTACAAGAAAAAATATATTGTAATTATGTGAAAATATGCAATAGATTTTTGATAAAAAAAATAAAAAAGAATGATATAATATATATAGGCAATAATAAGTATATACCTATATTATCAAGTATAGCAAAAAAGATATATAAAAAAGGAACACCATGCTAGAATAAAAGAAATGAAATATTAAAAAGATGTGAAAGGTATAGAGGAAGTTAACTAAAGAAATTATAATATAAGGAAATTATATTATAAAGAAAATATATTATAAAAGAAATTATTCAAAAGAAGATAATACTTTAATACCGTATTGTTCTTCTTGTATCATATGATTGAGAAGTTTGGGGCTAATAATGGAAGAGGGTTTAACTTTTTTGGCATTGAGATGTAAATTATCTAATTGAGTTTGGTGTTTGATGGAAGCAAAGAGTAATTGGTAAATATCTTGATCAGTATCTTTGAGATCTCGAATTAAGGATTGGAAACCTTCTTGGTATTTTGATAATTGGTATATCTTATTAATTTCTGAAGGATCTAACATATGTTGATCGAGTGTTGCATAATCAAGACTATGATCATTCCAAAATAATAATTCTTCTTCTAATGAAAAATATTTTTTGGTTTTATTGACATAATATTCTAGTTCCTTAAGCATATGTTTAACCAAACTAGGAAAAACTGGACCAATGTAGCTCTGTTTTATTTTAGATAAAATAAGTAATTTAAGTGACTTTGTATCTGGTATTAAATAATCCATTCTTTGCCAATCATGATTATGCTTAACATCTTTCCATTGATAGTATAAATCAACTGTTTTATCCAATAACATGTCATCTTTAATTAAATCAGATAAAATATCCATGTGATCCTTAAATACATCTGCCCAATATAATCTGTCTTTCTCTGTTGGAAATTCCATTTTTCTATATAAAAAATTTTTTATATAGAATTTTTTATATAATTTTCCAATGTTCCTGTTTAATTTGTAACAAAAACTCCCAACTCTCCTTTCTCAACTTCTAACTTAAGCGATAGGTCCTTTTCTTACTACATAACAAAATTCTATATTATACTATATAGATATTATAATTGATCTATATGTTAATCTAATGTATTATTTCAATTGATCTATATGTTAATCTATATGTTAATCTAATGTATTATTTCAATCATTCATTTACCTAAAAATAGGTAAATGAAGTACATGTCTCCCGTTTAAAAACTTCATTTTTAAAATCAATAAATTCAATTTTTATAATTTATAATACACCTATAAATTATACTAAATATAATTATAAACGTTATTTTTATTTATTGACCCATCAATGCAATAAAGTTATGTAAATATTATTGTTTTATATAAATATAACATTATGGTGATCTGTTTATTAAGTTTTAAAGTTATTACTAAGACAATAACTTTACGTAAACGTTTTAAAAGTATGATAGACGCTATTTTCGGTATCTTCCCAGATATTAAAACAATATTTTAAATATGGTTTGATCAATTCTATTTATATTATGTTTATATAGCAGAAAATTATATTTTACCTTAATAAGTAAAATATAAATTTGAAAATTTATGGGTAATTTTTCAAATTTACGAATAGATAATATACTAGAACCTATTAAAAGATTCTAGTATAGAGAAAAAATCAGAATGTATGAAGAGACAAAAAATCAAATGTATGAAGAGATAAAGATTAGAATACATGAAGAAATAAAGTTTACAATGCATTAAGAGAAAAATATTAGAATGTATAAAGAAATAAAGATTATAAAACATGAAGAGAAAGTATTAGGATATATTGAAGAGATAAAGATTATAAAACATTAAGAGAAAGTATTAGGATATATATGAAGAGATAAAGATTATAAAACATAAAGAGATATTATTCTGATACATAAAGAGATAAATATTATAAAACATAAAAAGAAAAAGACCAGAAAACATGAAGAGATAAATATTGTGATAGATGAAGAGAAAAGATTAGAAAACATGACGAGATAAATATTGTGATAGATGAAGAGATAAATATTGTGATAGATGAAGAGAAAAGATTAGAAAACATGACGAGATAAATATTATGATAGATGAAGAGAAAAGATTAGAAAACATGACGAGAGATTGTGATAGATGAAGGGATAAGATTAGAAAACATGACGAGAGATTGTGATAGATGAAGAGAAAAGATTAGAAAACATGACGAGATAAATATTGTGATAGATGAAGAGAAAAGATTAGAAAACATGACGAGAGATTGTGATAGATGAAGAGATAAATATTATGATAGATGAAGAGATAAATATTATGATAGATGAAGAGATAAATATTATGATATATGAAGAGATAAATATTATGGTATATGAAGAGATAAATATTATGATATATGAAAAGATAAATATTATGATATACAAAGAGATAAATATTATGATATACAAAGAGATAAATATTAGAAAGCATGAAGAGAGATTATGATATACGAGAGATAAATATTATGATATACAAAGAGATAAATATTATGATATACAAAGAGATAAATATTATGATATACAAAGAGATAAATATTATGATATACAAAGAGATAAATATTATGATATACAAAGAGATAAATATTAGAAAACATGAAGAGATAAATATTCGGATGCTTGAAGAGATAAAGATTAGAATACTCAAAGAGATAAATATTCAGGAGAAAAGATTGAAGACTTGAAGACTTGAAGACTTGAAGACTTGAAGACTTGAAGACTTGAAGACTTGAAGATTTGAAGAGATAAATATGCAGGAGAAAAGATTGAAGACTTGAAGATTTGAAGACTTGAAGATTTGAAGAGATAAATATGCAGGAGAAAAGATTGAAGACTTGAAGATTTGAAGAGATAAATATGCAGGAGAAAAGATTGAAGACTTGAAGATTTGAAGAGATAAATATGCAGAAGAAAAGACTGAAGACTTGAAGAGGTAAAGATTGTGATAAACGGAGATAAATATTTATATACATAAAGAGAAAAGATTGGAAAACATGAAGAAATAATTGCTATGTTGCATGGAAATATAATAGGATAGAGAAATATGGAGAATAGATTAGATAAAAATATTACTGTAAAAGAATTAAAATTAATAAATGAAACAAGAAGAAAATAACGCAATAAAAACAAATATGGAACAATTTTAGAGGAATAAAAATTATAACTAAGGGGATAAATATTGTGTTGTACGAAAAAATAATTGTGTAGGTTTAAAGAGAGAAATTAATATGTTGAAACAACAAATTTGTTAAATAGAAAAGATAAATATAATAAAAATTATAGGAATTGAAAAATATACTAAGAGAAATTATTATATAACTTTCAAGAATAGAATTAATTTACTAAAAAATAGTTGATTTATAACTTGACAAGTAGATAAAATAATGTAAAAAGAAATAAAGAAAAATAGTAATTCGAAAGTTAATTTGGGTTAGACAGACAATAGACAAGATAAAAATTTGTGGAGAAAAGGATGTCTGGATTAAAATAATAAGGAGGAATTTAAAAGTAAAATATGACTGGGATAAATTAATATATATTTAATAACTTTATTCTAATTATATAAGAAAAATATAATAGAGATGAATATGTTAATTGTTAATTAGTAAAGAGAACTATATTATGAAGGATAAATAAGAAAAGTTATTGAAGAAAAGTTATATAATATTAGTAAATGAGATAAAATTAGGAATTGAAAATATGGTTAGATAAACTAGAAATTTCGTTAAGATAAAAAAATCTATTAGTTTTTATAAAAATGGTTTCATAAGGATGAAGAGATCTACCAAAACAAGCATTGGGGAAAATAGGATCACCATTGATAGAAGTATAATTAATATCATGTTTAATAAGACGATAATCATGATTTTGATATTCGGGAATTACACAAGAAATATTCCAATTATTGGCAAGAATCAACTGCGACATTAAAATTTCGTTGGCGATAACTTTATGAAAGTTGTCTTCCATAGTAAGACTGAAAAAATTTTTACTTAAGAGGAAATTGATACAGTCTTTATCCATAACAAAAAAATAAGATTGAACATGAGTATAAGGCATATTATAATTGTACATACTTGAGAACACTAATGTTTCATCAGTTATATTATTTAATATATTTATACTGACACCTACTAATTTAACATTGTTTTTAATTAATTTTATAAAAGGATATGTCCAATCATTATCTTCTATATAAGAAGGTAAAAAAGGTCCTCTTATAGATGTATTCATAAAAATATAATAATCATAATCTAAAATATTGGAATTATTAGAATCAAGTATTATTTCACTATAGCCACCGAAATCGAACCCTGTATTTGTTCTTTTTTTTACTATTATATTTTTTTTATTTGGTATTTCTACACTACATTCTCCATTAATTATAAATATATAGTCATTCTCTTCTCTTATTCCTTTTTTTATAAAATATCTCAAATTATCTTTATATACATCATCTTTTTCATAATAACAATACAACACTAATTTTTTACTCATTTTTTTTCTTTTTCTTTTTCTTTATATACTTTATTTAATTCTTATTGGTTAGTGAATTATATTAATAAATTACTTCCAAATTATATTAATAAATTAGTTAATTAGTAAAATGTTATTTCAATAAATATTTTATTGAGTAATTCATATTATCTAGTATAAAGATATCATTTGGATTAAATATAAATATATTAATATAAAGATATCTTTATATTAATGGTATTTAGAATATGAGATATTAATATTAATGGTATTTAGAATATGAGATATTAATATTAATGGTATTTAGAATATGAGATATTAATATTAATGGTATTTAGAATATGAGATATTAATATTAATGGTATTTAAAATATGAGATATTAATATAAAGATATCTTTATATTAATGGTATTTAGAATTGAATATGAGGATGTGTAGATTTAAACACTAAGTGAAGAAAGAGAATAGTCACCATCCCATTCAGTAAAAGGAATTTGGAGATTAATTAAATCTTCAGTGAAGAATACAACAGAATGACTACAAACATTTTTATAGAAACAATCAATAATATTTATAGTTTCGTATTTTGGATTCAAAAATTTTTGGATTTGTGAAATAAAATAGTCGTTAACATTTTTATATTGATTTTGAGAATGTTTATTAAAATCTTGCAGTAGAGAAGGAATTTCTTTAATTCCAACAGTTGATAAAATACCCAATACACTCATTTGTGGATCAATAGCGGACAATGTTGCATTTTTTGTTAGATATAATTCATCAGCACATAATGCTATAACAGTACCAGCGGAATGAGCACCATCGTCAACAAATACCCTAACCAAACCTTTCCTATTTTTAATGAAATGACAAATTTTTAAACACCAATGCAAAGCGCCCCCTGATGTTTTTATTATTATATCTAGAGGTTCACCATCTTTTATCTTTACTAATTCCGTATAAAACTCTTCGTATGCATCTTTTGATCCCATTATACTTGATAATCCTCCTTCGTTTTTATTATCTATTAATTTGAGTAAATTGGATGTTGGTTTTTTGCTAGTCTTCGTTAGTCTCATTAATAAAATACCACTGAATAATCCAACAAGACCAGATACAATATTTGATCTGTAATCTACACTTTTAATAGTATTTAAAATTTTACTATACATTATCACCCTTTTAAACATAAATATCATTTTATTATTAAATCATAATTATATATATGTTTATGAATCATTTTTGATCAATATAACAAATTATTCAACTTTATTTTATATTGTTATTCTCATCATTTTAAAATAAAGTTTAAAACTTGGTACACTTATTAAATTACATGTGCAATTTTATATTGTTATTCTCATCATTTTAAAATAAAGTTTTAAACTTGGTGCACTTATTAAATTACATGTACAATTTAATTATTTATTGATTTCATAAATATATTAAATTATACCGATTTAATATATTAAATTATACCGATCTAATACACTAAATTATATTATAAAACATACATATATTATTAGACAAAATGCTGAAATAATAATCTCTTATTTGTATATCACAATATTTTAATTCAAATAAAAAATTATTATTTAGTATATCACAATCACATAAATACCATAAATAATTTTGTAACAGATAACTCATAATTTTTAAAAGTTTTATTCCAATCAAAATATTGAAAATGAGAAACATTTAAATAGATAGTATAGTTTGTATTGTCTGTATTGTTTGTATTGTTAATATTATTATCCAAACTAATTTCGATACAATATATAAAACATTTAGTATTTTAATGAGTAATTAACATTTATATGATTTAAATCAAAATTTAAAAACAATAGATAAGCAAATAAAATTATTGCAACATTATTGGATTATAATTTTATTCGTCACAACAAAAAATTCATAACATTAAATTTGTAAAAGAATTACAATATTTGTAGATCTTTTGTAAATTAATTCAGCTATATTGTGATCAAATAATACGGTTTTGAAATATTATCCACAATGTTACTTTCGAAGAAATATATATTTTTGAAAATTGATGATTATTTTTACAATGATGCCAAAGATTATAAAGAAAAATATTAATTATATCTAATTTACTTGATATAATTATATCTAATTTACTTGATATAATTATCTATAATTATTTTTATTATTCAACCGACATAATATAAAGAATAAAGAATAAAGAATAAAGAATAAAGAATAAAGAATAAAGAATAAAGAATAAAGAATGAGTAATGAGTAATGAGTAATGAGTAATGAGTAATTAATATCAAATAATGAAGAATGAGTAATGAAGAATAAAGAATGAAGAATGAGTAATGAAGAATAAAGAATGAGTAATGAAGAATAAAGAATGAGTAATGAGTAACGAGTAACAAAGAATGAGTAACAAAGAATGAGTAATGAGTAATGAGTAATGAGTAATGAGTAATGAGTAACAAAGAATGAGTAACAAAGAATGAGTAATGAGTAATGATGGTAAAAAATGTTTAAAAACATGGTAAATACTAAAGATAATATAATTAGATCATTTATATTTAAATATAAAGACATTATATTTAAATGATTTATAATAAGCAAGGGAAAAGAAATGAAAAATAGAAAGAAATGAAAACAGAAAAAAATGGAGTTGAGGAATAAATATATAGAAAAATCAAAAGAAAGAAATAATTATGAGACAGTAGAAATAAATGGGATAAAAAAAATATATAAAGATGATAAAAAAATAAGGATAGGTACGTATAATATACATTATTGGACAGATATATGGGAAAAGGAAAATTTTGAGGGAATAAGAGAAGAAATAGAAAAAATAAATGCAGATGTGATGTGTTTGCAAGAAGTATCATTTGGAAAAACAGTATACAACAAAAAAGGCGAAAAAGAAATAGAGGAAATATTTGAAAAGATGGGATATTTATACAAATGCGAAAATAGATGTTGTAAATATTTAGGTTCAGATTATGGGAATATAATACTTAGCAAATTGGAAATAGAAGAAAAAAAACAAGGTACATTATATAAAGGAAATGTAAAAGTAAGAAGAGGTTATAGTTTAATTAAATTAAAAAATATTGATCTACAAATTTGTTGTACTCATTTAGATGTTTTTGATATATCTGGAAAAATAAGGAATATACAAATAGCAGAATTATGTAATATTTTAGAATTACCACAAAATAATATAATTTTAGTGGGCGATTTTAACTGTCTTAATCCATCGGATTATTCATCTGACCAAAAAAATTATTTATCATCTCTGGATGCGCGTTATATTCCCGATTTCTCTAGTCTTTCCCAACTTGAGTGTTTTTTTAAAACTTGTTGGCAATTTTCCAATCTTTCTCCTCCTCTCTTCACTTCATGGTCAAATCATACTATTGATTTTATTTTCATCCCCATCAATTTCCCCTACAATATTTCTCCTTCTATTTCTCTTTCATCTAACAGTGATCATTTTCCCCTTTTTTGTGATATTAATTTAACTAATTAAATATAGTTATGATTTGTGTAATTGACAATATTAACTATCTTATTATTTAGTTGTTTTAATCATGTATTAATAAATATGTTTATAAAATTGTAATGGTAAATATTAAAGAATATTTGCTATTAAATATGTTAGTATAAAAGTAAATACTTGGAATAGGAAATTATTTTAAATTAACATTTGTTAATTAATTATGGTTATTTTATTTATTAAAAATACTATCACAATACTGTATTAACAATGTTTATAAAATATTAAACAATAAAGTTGAACGAATAATTATAATCTTACATAAATTATAATCTTACATAAATTATACTAAAGAACTATAATTATAAGGTATCGTAATTTATGCATAATAAAGTTGAACAATTAATTTAGTTTGGTTTATAATAAGGTATCATAGTTTATAAATAACAAAGTCGAACAATAACTGTAGTTTACAATAAAAATTATCAACTACAGTTATTGCGCAATAATTTAATTAGTTTATAATTTAATTGATTGAATTAATAGTGTGAAGCATGATTAAGGATTATATCAAATTGAATACCTAAGTATAATATGGGCAGTGTAATATGGACTGGAGTATAATATGGAGTATAAAAAGGAAAGAAAAGAATTAAGTGAAAAATGAACTAAAATTAAAAATATTGTTCGTAATAGTCAAGAATTTCTTTGACAATAAGGGGAGGTATATCATCAGCAAAAGGATAGCCAATCTTAAGAGAATTAAAAAGAGAAACGGGATCAGAAACATAGTCAAGTTCGAAAGAGATGAAATCGGGATCCATAAAATAATTTTTAATAGAATCTGAGTAATTTGATATGGATTGTTGTTCTTGTACAACAACTTTGCGACGAATACCTTTTTTAATGCGACAAGTGTAAAGATCGATACCTTGATAAGAAGACTGATTTTCAAGAACAAAATGAGTGCCACGTTCAAAAAGGATTTCAAATTCGCTGTTCTTATCAGATTTACTAATGAATAAATACTTAATATTTTCTTTTGGATCGATAATAATTTTTAACAAACAGCAAGTTGAAGATGCAAAACTTTTTGCTATATTTATATTAGTGGATGATGAACTATAAGCCATATCGTTTATATAACCATCTAATGCTAAGCTATTAATAATATCTCTATCGTTTATTCCTCTATAAACATTTAAAATTTCATTAATTGGAGGAGATTTATCTATAATATTATCTAATTTATCCATTAATTCAGTTTCAATTGGATAATTAGATCTGTGTTCTTTATCCTTATTGTCTAATCCATCTCTCATAAGTGCATTGAATTCTAAATAAAATGAAGATTGGTATTTGGTTATAGCATCTCTATAATAATATGGTAAATTTTTTACATAATTTTTATGTATTTCTAACATCTCTCCATTCACGTCGTTTTTTACCAATTCTCCTCTGTCTTCTTCATTATCCTTTTTCTCTCCTATTCTAACACTCTTTCTAGCTAATTCTTCTTCATTCCTTATGTTCATCTTTTTGTTTATTTCTTCATCTTTCATTATTTTTTCCACTCTCTTCTTTCTCTTTTCTTCTTGTATTTCCTCTATTTCTTCTATTTCTTCCTCTCTTTTTTCTTTTCTAAACTTGATATTATTTTTTATCATACGATTATCATTTCTACTCTCTTCTCCTTCTTCATTATCTCCTTCCTCATCATCTCCTTCCTCATTATTTTGATTTTCATTATCTCCTTCTTCATTATCTCCTTCATTATATCCTTCATTATCTTGATCTTCATCTTCTTCATTATCTTGATCTTGACCATTGTGTTGATCTTCATCTTCATTATGTTGATTTTCATCGTTGTAATTATATTCAATATCTTCATTTTGTTGATCCTGGATATTACCATCTACATAGTAATTAACATCATAATTATTGTAATTATATTTATTATTGTATTTATTAGAGCTGGGATATTTAACAGTATTGTTTCCATTATGAATACTATGTTGAAGTATTTGTGATTTACTAAAATTATCCATATTTTTTCTCAACATGTCCCTCATTTTTAGTTCTTGAATTTCTAAATTTTCGACTTGATTCAAATTTTCTTTGTTTTTTTTTCCATTAATTTCTTGTTTTGTTTTAGAGTACTCTCTTTTTTTAGTTGGTTCTATAACTTTCGTTATATTATTTTCACTAATTTTTTCTTTAACATTCGTAAATCCTCTTCTTGTATCTTTGATATTTTCTTTTCTTTTATCTCCACTCTTTTCCTCCTTATTTTTTGGTATATCTTTAGCTATTTTTGACATTTATTTATATATTTTTTTTCTTTAACATTTTTATCTTAAACTTCATATTTTATTAATAAATACGTTATCATTAAAATTATCAGATTAAATTTCTCAGATTAAATTTGTTATGATTCTCACGTATCATTTCCTTATATTTTCCTATCATATTTAATTTAAAACCAATTCCATCGTCTTACTTAACTTTGGTTTTAGCGCTCCTATTCAAATTTTCCTAAACAAAAACGTTTAAGCTCTCAAATAAACTTATACTAATTATAAAATTTTCTTTAATTCCATAAATTCTATAAATTAAAGTCAATATAAAATTTCTAATTGTATTACTGGTTTGTGTTTAACATTTAAAACATTTCGTTCGATAATAATATTCTTATATAATATTATATTAATCTTTCCTCCCTTTAACATAAAATAATGTTACATATTTTTATCAACAGTAATATTTTACACAAACCGTTTTTAAATGACTATCTGACGCCATTTTTTATTTTTTGCCTGTCATTAAATAATATTCTTATATAAAATTATTTTATCTTAATTATTATATTACACAATATCTATAAGTAACAGAACATCTTAATCTTCAAGTAATAGACTAATACTTATATATAATTATTTATCTTGATATTCAAGTAACAGAATAATATTTATATGTTAAGTAAAAAATTAATATTCATATGTAAATAATATGTTGACCTTTATGCTATATTATTGAGAAAATATTTTCTTAATCGTTAGGTTAACACAATATATTTTCAAGTAAAATATTATTACCATGTTACAATAAATCTTTATTGTAACATATAATACGTTATTATAAATGATTCTACACGTGAATTCTCAAGTAAATATATTCCAATTTTCTAGTTCAATAAATTATGGTCGTCAAGTAAAATATATCCTAATTAAGTTTGATAAACAACCGCCAAATATAATAATTTATTATAAAGTTAAATTATTAACCTGAATTACGGTAATTTATTATTTCGCTCAAGTATCATATATCTTAATTCTTGAACGAAATAATAAATTATCATCTGGCATATAAATGTGTTGTACTTATAATATATAATAAATTAGATATGAAATATAGATGTCTTGTGCTTAACATATATAATAAATTATTATCCTGTATATAAATGTGTTGTACTTATAATATATAATAAATTGGATATGAAATATAGATGTCTTGTGCTTAACATATATAATAAATTATTATTCTGTATATAGTGTATTATCAAATTTAATGATATTTGTTATAATAAATATTATAATATTTATTATAATATTTATTATCAGATAATATTTTTATTATCAGATTATATTTTTATTGTCGGATTATATTTTTATTAAATAATATTTGTCATCAGTAAATATTGTTTTCTATAATCTTTAATCGAACGAAAATTTTCATTAGTTATATTCGTGCAAATAAGGAGAAACGATGTCAGCTACTTCCATTACTGATTTTTTTATATTATCAGTTAAATTAATTTTTGTACTAACAATTATTTTACTATCCTTTCCAATCACCATTACCATCAAATAATTTTTATTTACTATAATACTACATGAGTTCCATTTCATTTCATACCAACTAAATATTTCGTCTTCCTCTCCAATAAAGTAACAAGGTTCATCACAGTTTCTATAGGTTAAAATTTTGGAAAGTAATTCTAAGATTTCATATGTTTCTATGCAAAATAATTTGTTTTGTTTCAATTTAACTAATTTTTCCATAGCTAATTTTATTTTAGAATTTCTGACTAGATAATATTCAATATTAAAGAAGAATATACTAAATAGTATATTAATCAAAATTGAGATGATAAAATTAGTATGTACAATGGGATAAATACAAATACATTTACAAGATAAATAATATTACAATAATTACACAATAATATATTTTCTCTCAAAATAAATATTATTTACTTCAATCAGCAATACTTTTTATTTTGAGAGAAATTTTTAACAACCCATCTAATAACAATTGTATTTCCTTATATTCTTTCCTATAATAATGAATAAAAATATAATTTCATCATCTAAAATAAGATTTTCGCCAACATATCTTCTTCAAGGTTTCTTTGAAACCGAGCTAGGTTTTCGTAGAAAACCATGAACTTCTTCTCAAAACTTACTAAGCTCTTAAATAAAATTTTGTGTATACGACATTTTAAAAATTTTATTATAAGTTTAAGCAAGTCGATAAATTACAGTCAATGTAATATGATTAATCGTATATTACTGGTATTACTTAGATGTAAAAAGGATTTGCTTATCACTTTTTACTATTTAATTCTGTTATGTAATATATTATTATCTTTAAACATAATATACTTTATTCAGAGTGTAATAATTAGTTAAATAAAAAACATAAATTAAATTATCCAAAAATATGATAATTTAACATAAAATATCATATTTCACTAACATCAAGTTAGTAACCTTGTAATTTTAAAGTAAAATATATTAATGTTAATCTTAATATAATATATAAGTACCTATTAGCTGTAAATAGAAATTAATCCGTTATAATATTTAACTATAAAATAATTTAATTTAGCACTATTATTTCATATAATGTAGATTTATATAATTAAATATGTGACAAAAAAAGTAGATGAGCAACAATAAAGACAAATATGCAGGATAATGTATAATTTTCTAGAATCTAGAATGTGGAATGTGGAATGTGGAATGCGGGAATGTGGAATGCAGGAATGCGGAATATGGAATAATGTAGAATAATATAGACGATACAAATATATAGGATTGTATAGGATTGTATAGATGATATGTATTTATATAGGAATATATAAGATGATAGATATTTATATAGAAGAGAAAAAGGAGACAAAAAATAGAAAAAAGAGAGAAAAAAATGAAAAAAATAGAATAAAATGATAGTTAATTTTGGCCAGAAGTCGAATAATATAGAAATAAGATATTATGAATGGAAGAGATATATATCAGAAATGGTATTGAAAAGAAGCGAAACAATGGAAGATATAATAAGAACGAGTAGAAATAAAAAAAGTAAAAATATAATAAAGGACAGAGAAAGGAATAAAATATCTACAATAATATTGAATGAAGATATAGATAAATTAATATATGAAACAAATATTAATATAGATTTACAAATAGTAGATATGAATAAAGTATTAAATATAATATTTGATAGTATGGAGTTGACAAATATAAATAATATAAAATTAAACAATGAAGAAATGTTTATTATATCAATTCTAGTTAATTATTTTAAAGTAAAAGATACGATACTAATGTGGTTGTGTAGTAACGAAAATTGGCAAAACTTCTTTTCAATGGAATTTAATAATATTAAATTCGAATTGAACGAATTTATTACAGAAATATTAATAATGATGAAAATAATAGAGTCTACTCGTAATATTGATGAAAAATATTCTCTTAGTATTGAATTATTTACATATGTAGTTAAAAATATACACAACTATTCCTGTATAAATTTTGTGAAAGATTACATCTATAAGGATATACAACAATATCTATTCTATTTATCTAATTATAGTGATGTTTCAAATAAAACTAATTTATCTAACTCTTCTATTTCTGATCTATCCTCAAAAAAATATGATTTAATTTTTCTTCTTACTTGTCAAAAACTTCTCTATTCTTCTCATTATACTGATATCTTAAATACATACGAACGACGATTACTAAACGATCCAACTTCCCATTCTAATCTATATATATTTACATATATCGATGATAATTACAAAACTAATAGTATTGTTTCAGGTTATAATGATTTTTTCAATACCACACAATCTATTTTTTCTAATCCCCTCTTTTGTTTGTCTGATTCTTTTAATTACCAATCTTATGAATCTCCTTCTGATGTTGCTTTTTCCATCAATACTAATATTTAATCATCATTTCTCATTTAACTTTTCATATTAATACTATATATCCTCTAATTCCATTGTTCAACTCCTCATCAATGTTAAATTTTATTCTATTTTATATGACCATTAAATAATATTATATAACTATATTATTATTCTATTTGATATAACAATATTATATAATAAACGTTAATTTATAATCCTTTTTATAATATTTGGTTAGCTAAATGTATTTTATGTAAATGAAAATAAGTATTAAATAAATAGACATTAAACATAATATAATTATATTTGAGAATTTTTTATCTAAAAATATGTATCTATAATCGAGTGAACATTCAATAAAATTATTTAAATTAATGTCGGAATAATATGTATTTATATCGTTAACCATTTTTAATTATATGATATAGATCATTAATTCACTTTTTTTAATTAAAATAATTTTAGTAGATTTATAATATATTTAATTAAATAGATTATAAATATATGTTAAACTTTAGTATAAGAATATAATATATTTGGTACATTTAATATAATATATTTTGCACATTTAATTGAATATATTAAAATTTAGTATAAGAATATAATATATTTGGTACATTTAATATAATATATTTTGCACATTTAATTGAATATATTAAAATTTGGTATAAGAATATAATATATTTTGCATATTTAATTGAATATATTAAAATTTGGTATAAGAATATAATATATTTGGTACATTTAATATAATATATTTTGCATATTTAATTGAATATATTAAAATTTGGTATAAGAATATAATATATTTGGTACATTTAATATATTTTGCATATTTAATTGAATATATTAAAATTTGGTATAAGAATATAATATATTTGGTACATTTAATATATTTTGCATATTTAATTGAATATATTAAAATTTGGTATAAGAATATAATATATTTGGTACATTTAATTGAATATATTAAAATTTGGTATAAGAATATATTATATTTGGTACATTTAATTGAATATATTAAAAATTTCGTATATGAATATAATATATTTGTAAATTTAATTCAATATTAAAATTATAGATATTTAGCGAAAATTACAGAAATTTTGACATATAAAGTGGACTATTTAATTTTATAAAATGAATATAGTGGATAAATTATAAAATACAGCAGGGCTTTTTAATTTTTGATTTTTTAATATTATTCATAGGTTTATAACATTGTTTATTGTTTATTAGAGATATTAAATGCATAAAAACAGTATCTATATTTATATTTAATTTTGCGGATACATAAAAAGTAGATATATCATATTTAGTAGCAAAGGAAGATATATCCTGATTGACCTCAGTAATATCATGAAAAAGATCAATTTTGTTTCCGACTAAAACAACTTCAATTTCTGACTTATCCTTAGCACGCATTATTTGATGGTAGAAATTTTGTGCTAAAAGAATAGAGTTAGTATCGTTTAACGAATAAACTACCAAAAATCCATTTGCTTTGCACATATACAATTCCCTCAAATATTCATACTCATCTTGTCCTGATAAATCTATAATTTCAACTCCATACAATTTTTCATTTATTTCTATATATTTTATATATTTATCTTCTATAGTTGGTTCATATATTTCTGTATATGTTCTATTTATGAATTGTTGTACTATTGCTGACTTCCCTACATTACTTGATCCTATTACCGCTATCTGATATTCTTCTGCTTCTATATAACTTAAATCCAATCTAAAATTCGTACTTTTGCTCATAAATCAACGTCTTCCTTTTACTTCATATTTTCTTTATATTTCTTATCATTTTTCTATGCTTCTCTTCATTATATAAAATATTTTAATCATATTTTTTATTGTTATGCTACTATTATTTCCATATCTATTATCATATTATTTCCATATCTATTATCACATTATTTCCATATCTATTATCACATTAATTTCAGATCTATTATCACATTAATTTCAGATCTATTATCACATTACCTCCATATCTATTATCACATTAATTCTAGATTCATTAATTACAGATTTATTATCAGATTAATTCCAGATTCATTAATTACAGGTTTATTATCACATTAATTCCGGATCTATCAATTTTAGATCCATTATTTCCCTATATATTACTATAATAATTTCACATTTATTATTTCCCGATTTCTTATCATAATTTCATATTTTCTACACATTATAATTTTAATTGAGATTAAAATATTTTGTATCTATAATATATTTATAATATAATCTAAATTGTAAAATATTTAATACAGAATAAATATTATAGTGAAAATATATCTAATAATATTACTATTCTACTATCAATTCTATATAATAACTCTTGAATATAGTATGTTTAAACTCGAGTTATAATACCAATACCATACATTTATACTAATAATTCTATGTAATAACTATTGAATATACTGTATTTAAACTATATTATCAATACCGTACATTTATACTAATAATATAATGTGATAATAACAGTATCATTGTCATATTAATTCAATGTGATAATAATACTACATTATTATAGTAATTTTACAATAACAATTAAACGTAACAGTAATAGTATCATATGTAAAATATCAATATTACATTAAACACAATATCAATATTACGTAAAACATAATATAAGATATATTATAGAATAGGTAGAATCAAAAGAGATAAAAAATAATTGTAGAAAATAATAAAACAAATATGATAGCAAAGAGAAATAAAAATATAATAAAAATGGCATTTAATAAAGAAATGAGAATAAAGATAGAGAAATATGAATATAGAGAAATAAATGAGATAAAAAACTACAATTATAGAATGAAAAAAAGACTAACAAAAGAAAAATTATACAAGTACGGAGCAAAGAAAATGATATATGAAACAAATAATAAAAATATAGTCTGTGTTGAAGGATTAAATTCAAAAGAAATATCTAATTATGTGAATATTAATGAGTTTGTAAGTAAATATAAAAATAAGTTGGATTTAAAGTTAAGAATACCAAATATTTACGTGGATAGTGAAGATTTTTATTATATGGATAAAGTAAACTATGATAAACATTTCAAATTATTTCCAGATACTTTGAATATAAACGAACTTAAGGGTTGTGAAACATCCAAAGAATATAGATATAAATATTTACAAGTGTTAGCTGAGTTTATGTTTATAATGGATAAATTGAATATATTGTGTGATGAATTTGAAATATTATCTAATAATAATAACTATTATTTTATTGATTTTGATAGATGTTATCAATCTCATTCTTTATCTACTAATAATATAAATTTTTCTTCGTCTATTTCCAACCTAGAAAAGGATATTTTTATTAATAAATATAATTTATTGTCCAGTATATATCAATATATTTAATAACATTAAATAATTTATATTAAATTATTAAAATAATAATTCAATTAAATTGTATTAATAACATTTTGATTTAATGTTAAGATAATATTATTTTTAGATAAATGTTGATATATTATCTTTGAGTAATATAAAACCATCTATATCAAACAATTATTTCTTCAAAAAATAAATATTTCTATTCGAAATATTTATTTATTTTCGGAAAGATAAGATTTTTTTTTTCTATATAATTTTTATTGTTTCGTTTTTTCTATAAATACCTTTTTTAATACCATCTTCACAATTTTTTTCAATAAATAGAAGAATTCTATTTAATACCAAATTAATTATAAATACTTATGAGTTTTTTATATTAGTACTCCTATCAAAAATGAGTTTGATATTTATATTTATAAAAGTATTAGAGATATAAACATAAATATTATTTATGTTTATATTTATGTTTATATTTAATAACATTGAGGAAATATGTGTTTTATAAACTAAGACAAATAATATTAGAAAAATTTTTGTTGTTTATCAAATATTATTTAGATATACTAATTTAGCACGATCCATAATTTTTATTTTAGATTTTTAAATTACTTAAGAATATATTAAAGAATATTAATCATATACACAGATTAGGATGTTTATCTATATTTATAAACCTAATTATAAATATATTTCTCAAGTGATGGATTATATTTGATGGTGGTAAGTTATTGTTTAACATATTGTATTCAAGTGTTAAATAATACTAGAATTTAATGATTTATACGAGATAACAAATAATACAGTTGCACGACCTCCATCACAAAAATATTTTATGGATCAAAAAGTATTTTTATTTTTATGAAGGTCTCTCCATAAAGATATTTTCATAAAATTATTATTTTATTTCTATAAATAGTCTACTATCTCTTACTATTAAGTATATAGTTAAATAACTATAAAAAGTTTAAATGTGTTGATCTATTAATATTTTTATTATAAAATAAAAAATATCCTAGTTGAATATTTTTATTTTATTCATATAATAATTATAATGATATTTTAATGGACCAATATTATCATCATAACACATATAGCTAATACTGTTAATACAATTCATATGATATAATTATTATATTCATATAATTATAAATAGTTGTTAATATTGATGTAAAGGATATTAACTTTATGAGTATATTAATAAATTGATATCAATTGTGATCATTTATGAGAATAAAATATAATGATAAAAATGATTTTTAAAAATTATGAAAACATAAACAAAAAAACACAATGGAGACCACAACACTTAAAATTTCCAATATTTCATTTGACGCAACAGAACAAGATTTGATCGATGCATTCGATTCATGTGGTGTTGTTGTAAGTCTTAGAATTTTAGACATTAAAGTAAAGAATGGTTATGACGAAAATGATGAACAAATCTTCAGAGATAAGAGAGTTGGATATGTTACATTTATGACTGATAAAGAATGTAAATTGGCATATCACGGGCTTAACGGTTTGAATGTAAGAGGAAGAAGTATCTTTGTCGATTATAGTTTTGACTATAAAGCAAACAATGTTCTGTTTGTATCCGGTTTAGATAAAACACATACCGCAGATTCTCTCAAATCACATTTCCAAAAATTCGGAGCTGTATCTTCTGTTGAAGTAAATGTAGATTCTCGCACTCAAACACCAAATTTTGCTTTCGTTACATTTGCTAAATTGGTCGATGCCACTAAAGCTTGTCATGCTTTCTCTAATGACAAACTTGGTGAAACAACAAAAGTTTCATATGCACGCAAAGAACAAAGAGAACAAAAATCACAAAACAGACGCGGAAATCGCGATAGAACAGATCAAGATAGAAGACAAAAGAGAAATGGTCAAAACAGACAAACAAGAGACTAAATAAACTCTGAAATTTGAGTATGTCTCTAAAATAAAAATATTTCTATTTAGTAATATTTTTATTAATATCATAGTTAGTAACACATAATATTTCAGTTCTTGTGTTATTGTTTTTAAATAGTCTTTAATAAAATAATGTATTATATCATGATTTCATGAATAGTAACACATAATATTTCAGTTCTTGTGTTATCACATAATGTTTCAGTTCTTGTGTTATCATATAATTTGCTGTATTGTTATCACATAATAACATAATATGCTATGTTATTATTTTTAAATAGTCTTTAATAAAATAATGTATTATATGATGATTTAATGAATAGTATTTAATAACATAGCGATAAATCATAAAAAATATATTCTATATTTTTATGATAGAGAGGATTAGGTGAAAGAAATAGAGTTAAAGAGGAAGAAAATAAATACTTTGTTCGAGAGAGGACAAAGATGAAATAAAGTCTTTCCAAAGAGAAGAAAGGAGAAAACGAGGGAAAATATCATTTTTCAATTGAGTAAGGACAAGGGAGGAAGAATTAGAGAAAAGAAAATGTAAATCGGAATGGGAAAGTGAAGAAGAAGAAAGAAGTTTATGATAGCGGGTAGAAAAAAGAACAAAATCCTCGTGAGAAATATTGATTTGTTTAGGGGAGGAAGGATCAATGTAGATATTATAAATTTCCTTCATTTTTAATTTAAGAAGAGGATCAGAAGGAAAAAGAGAAGAAACAGAATCTAAAAATTCCATAAGTTCTAGATTATATTCTTTGATTAAATAATTTTTGAAAACTAATTTAGAGGAAGGATCGTTATAAATAGAATCAAAAGAGAATAGACATGATGAGCGTGAAGGATAATATAATAGTTGATCTTTTGATGATAGAACAGTTATAGTATCAGATATAGAATCAGATGGGATAAGATTAGAAGGAACAGAATTAGATGACAAAGATTTTGTATACAAATCAAGACAACGGAGATAATTAGATTGATATTGTTGACATCCTAGTTTTACAATATTTTGCATCAATTGACCATCTGTTTTGAAAGATCCTCCTAAATTTGAATAACATATTAATGACCATTTCGTTTGATTTTGGCTCAATGAATCATATACTACTGAATATATTCCTATCATAGCTATTGATCTTTTATTTCTATAAGAATCAAACATATTGCTATTACAACATCGTCTTACTAAATAATATCTTTTCAAATGTGGTATATGTTTCAATGCTAACGTACATAACATTTGTCTTTCCGTCGATAATATTCCTGGAAAAACAAAATCATAACATCTCAAACAACTATCATATTTATCATCACTTCTTGTTTCTTCTTTCTCTATTATAGTGTCTTTATTTATATTTTTATCAAAAATATTGCCTACATGTTTCACCGTTTTCGTTATTTCTGGTAATTCTGTTTGTATAAATTCTTTCGTTTTTATCATATTTATTACTGTTTCTAATCCATAATCTAATACTCCTTCATATTTAAATGTCACATAATTATTTATTCCTGTTGTTGTTTTTACGTCTGTCATAAAATTATGAAACGATATATATCCCTTACAATTTAATTTTTCATCTTTTCCTTTATAATATAATTGCCAATATCCTGAATCTTCATATATTGTATGTATCCATCTAAAATCTTTTTCTATTACATACTCACTATTCATTTCTTTTGTATTATACATAATACTATGATAATCGCACCATTTATTTTTCCTTTTTCCTATTGAATCTAAAAATGCATATTTTACTTTATTATCCATGTTCCCTATATATTCTTTCATTTCTTTGCTTTCCATAAACTTTTCTAGATCTTTTCTTAATTTTTCCATTATTTTTTTGCATATTTTTCCCCATTCTTCTATATTCTCGAGTTCTTTCTCTCCTTCTTTCTCTCCTTCTTTCTCTTCTTGTTCCTTCTCTTCTTCCTTCTCTCTATTTTCTCCTTGTTTCTTGGTATTATACTTTACTTTCACTGTATTTAAATCACTTTCGTTCTCTATTTTTGCAATACTTATTCTCCTCTCACTATTTTTCTTATTTCCCAATATTTTCTCTAATTGATCTTTAATGTTTTTTTCTTTCTTGGTATTTTCTTTCTTAGTATTTTCTCTCTTTTCTACTTTCTCTACTTTTTGTATATTTTTTCTTTCTCTATTTTCTTTGTCTCTGTATTCTTTTATTGCTCTTTCTATTTTTCTTTTCATTTCTTGTTTTCTTGTCTCTATATTTTCTCCTTCTCCTTCTCCTATTATATCTTCGTATTCTTGCACCATATCTATTATATCTATTCCTATCTCTCCATTGTTTATTTTGAGAAATTTTCTAAATAATTCTCTGGCTTCTTTCACTTTTATTACGTTCTCCAATATTATATCGTATTTCTCCAATTCATTTGCCTTATTTATTTTCTTCGTATTCTTCATTTTCTTATCCTTTTTTTTTCTCTTTTCTCTCTTATTTATCCTTCTTTTTTCTTTTTCTCTTCTCTCCTTTTTTTCCTTGTTTTGTCTCTCATATATTCTCTTATCATTTTATATCAACTTCCCTACATAATCCTTTTTCTATCCTTTCTTCTCTATACTATTTTCTTCTATATTCTCCCATACTATTCTCCCATACTATTTTCATTTATTATTTTTTCTCTTTTACTTTCTTAATTTTCTTCTATATTTCTTATATTGTGTTAAGTATTCTATTCTGATATTCATATAAATTTCCTACTTTATATAAATCATACCTTAATTACTCCAATCTTAGTTTTTTTGTAATATATTTTATATTTTTATTATTAGTTTTATATCACATTATATTATTCATCATTATTTTATCAAACAATATTGTGTTCTTGTCTATTACAACAAAAATCTAGCCACCAACATGTTGGCAATATTATTTTGTAAAACAATATCTATCATTTTATAATATATCAATATCTATCATTTTATAATATATTAATATCTTTGTCCTTATTTTCTCTATCATTTTATAATATATCAATATCATGGTCCTTATGTTACATTATTATGTCGATATATTACATTATTATTTTAATGTTTCAGTTGGATAATTATTTATATAAATTTGAATTAAAAAAAATTATAATAGTTGTAAACTAGTGTTTGTCAACATGTTAACGATTGTAATAATTCTACTATTCTTCCCTAAATTTTTTATCGATCTGTCATAAATTTTTTAATTGTTAAAAGTTACAGTTAATTCTTATGTATACTAACACCCCAATCGATAATTTATAGTATTCTATTATTCTATTATTCTATTATTCTATTGTATTAATATATTCAACTTATAGAATATCATGTTAACAATTAAGACAGGATTTTTATATAATGGAAATGTAGGATTATTACTATTTTATTCATTGTATATAATGTTTTAATTGTTAGGTTTAAGATTATATTTTATATAACGAAATAATAAACCTATTTAAAAGTTGCGAAATTAACTTATCGATTAAGATATTTTTACATAGGAATATAATTTGTAACTTAACGATTAAGATATCCTTTTATATAATATTATTATCTAGCTTAACGATTAAGATATCCTTTTATATATTATTATCTAGCTTAACGATTAAAATATTTTGTTGCTTAACTATTGATATATTAAGTAATATATCAATATAATTGAGTTACTTAACTACCAAGATATTTTGTTACATATAAATATAATTTTTCACTTAACGATTGAATTATCATTTTATAGAAGAATATAATACTATTTATAAATTTTACATAGGAATACAATTCTGCAACTTAATAATTAATACATTATTTTACAGAAGAATATAATTCTGTTACGTAACGATAAAGATATTCTTTTTACAAACAATATAATCCCGCTACTCAACGATTAAGATATTCTTCACATAAAAATATAATTCTGTTACTCAACGATTAAGATATTCTTTACATAAAATATAATTCTGTTACTTAACGATTCGGATATTCTTTTACATAAAATATAATTCTGTAACGTAACGATTAAGATATTCTTTACATAAAAATATAATTCTGTTACTTAACGATTCGGATATTCTTTTACATAAAATATAATTCTGTAACGTAACGATTAAGATATTCTTTACATAAAAATATAATTCTGTAACTCAACGATTAAGATATTCTTTACATAAAAATATAATTCTGTAACTTAACGATTAAGATATTCTTTACATAAAAATATAATTCTGTAACTTAACTATTAAGATATTCTTTACATAATAATATAAATCTCTAACGTAACGATTAAGATATTCTTTACATAAAAATATAAATGCGTAACGTAACGATTAAGATATTCTTTTACATAAAATATAATTCTGTAACTTAACGATTAAGATATTCTTTTACATAAAATATAATTCTGTAACTTAACTATTGAGATATTCTTTTCCATAAAAATATAATTCTGTAACTTAACTATTGAGATATTCTTTTCCATAAAAATATAATTCTATAACTTAACTATTAAGATATTCTTTTTACATAAAATATAAATCTGTAACTTAGAGATTAAGATATTCTTTTACATAAAATATAATTCTGTAACTTAACTATTGAGATATTCCTTTCCATAAAAATATAATTCTGTAACTTAACTATTAAGATATTATTTTACAGTTCGATTAAGATATTCTTTACATAAAAATATAGTTATATGGCTAGACGATTAAGATATTCTTTACATAAGAATATAATTCTATTACTTAAGGATTAAGATATTCTTTACATAAAAATATAATTATATTACTCGAGGATTAATATATTCTTTTACATATTAATATAACTCTGTTACTTTACGATCAGATATTATTTTACATAAAAATATAATTATATTACTCGAGGATTAATATATTCTTTTACATATGAATATAAATCTGTAACTTAACTATGAAGATATTCTTTTACATATGAATATAAATCTGTAACTTAACTATTAAGATATTATTTTACATAAAAATATAATTATATTACTCGAAGATTAATATATTCTTTTATATATTAATATAATTCTGTAACTTAACTATGAAGATATTCTTTTACATATGAATATAAATCTGTAACTTAACTATTAAGATATTATTTTAGATAAAAATATAATTCTCTAAAGTAACAATTAAGATATTATTTTGCGTAAAGATATAATTCTTTTACCCAACGATTAATATATCCTTTACATATTAATATAATTATATAAGATTAACATTAAGATATTCTTTACATCAGAATATAATTCTTTTACTTAACGATTAAGATATTCTTTTACATATCGATATAATTCTTTTACTTGGCGATTAAATATTCTGTTATATAAGAATATAATTCTTATACTCAACGATTAAGCTATTCTTTTATATAAAAATATAATTCTGTTACTTGGCGATCAAGATATTATGTTATATAAGAATATAAATCTGTAACGTAACGATTAAGATATTTTTTTACATAAAATATAATTTCGCAACGTAACGATTAAGATTTTATGTTATATAAGAATATAAATCTGTAACGTAACGATTAAGATATTTTTTTACATAAAATATAATTTCGCAACGTAACGATTAAGATTTTATGTTATATAAGAATATAAATCTGTTACGTAACGATTGAGATTTTATGTTGCATAAAATATAATTCTATAACGTAACGATCAATATATTCTTTTACATAATAATATAATTCTGTAACGTAAACATTAAGATATTCTTTTACATAAAATATAATTCTGTAACTTAACGATTAAGATATTCTTTTACATAAAAATAGTGTTCTGTTACATAACGATGGAGATATTTTTACAGAATTATATAATTCTGTAACGTAACAATGAAATTATTCTTTACATATGAATATAATTCTGTAACTCATCTATGAAGATATTTTTTTACATATGAATATAATTGTGTAACATAAAGATTAAAATATTATTTACTCAAGAATATAATTCTGTAACTTAAAGATCGCTATATTTTTTTACTCAAAATATGATTCTGTAACGTAACGATTGAGATATAATTTTATATAAATAAGGCAATTGTGTAACTTGACGATTGGGATATAATTTTATATGAATGATATAATTCTGTTACTTAACTATTAGGATATCGTTTTACATAATAATGTGTAACTTAACGATTAGATATTATTTTACAGATGAATACTGTTATGTAACTTAACAATTAGGATAACATTCCACAAAAGAAAATAATTGTGTAACTTAACAATTAATATATTAAGTTACATAAAAAATAATTCTGTAACCTAATGATTAATATATCGTTTTATATATAAAATATTCTATTACTTAACGATAAAAATATTATGTAAAATAACTATAAAGAGATTATTTACATAAGAATATAATTCTGTAACTAAGCGATTAATATATTATTTTGTTGAAGAATATAATTCTCTAAAATAACTATAAAGATGTTGTTTTGTACAAAATGTAATTCTGTTACTTAACGATTCGGATATTATTTTACATAAGAACATAATTCTTTAACGTTACAGATATAATTCTTATGTAAAAAGAATATTTACATGGTTAAGTAACAGAATTATATTCTCAAGTAAAATAATATCTTAATAGTTAAGAAACAGTATTATATTTTTATGTAAAAGAATATCTTAATCTTTTCCTTATATTCTTTCCTATAATAACGAATAAAAATATAATTGTATCGTCTCAAATAAGATTTTCACCAACGTATCTTCTTAACTTCTTCTCAAAACTTACTAAGCTCTTAAATAAAATTTTGTGTATACGACATTATAAAATTTTGTGTATACGACATTATAAAATTTTATTATAAGTTTAAGGAAGTCGTTAAATTAAAGTCAATGTAATATGAGTAATCGTATATTACTGGTATTACTTAGATGTAAAAAAGATTAAGAAACAGAATTATATTCATATGTAAAAGAATATCTTAATCGTTACGTTACAGAATTATATTTTTTGTAAAAGAATATCTTAATCTCTAAGTTACAGATTTATATTCATATGTAAAAGAATATCTTAATCGTTACGTTACAGATTTATATTTTATGTAAAAAAATATCTTAATCGTTACGTTACAGATTTATATTCATAAGTAAAAGAATATCTCAATAGTTAAGTTACAGATTTATATTTTATGTAAAAAAATATCTTAATCGTTAAGTTACAGATTTATATTCATATGTAAAAGAATATCTTAATCGAACTGTAAAAGAATATCTTAATCGTTAAGTTACAGATTTATATTCATATGTAAAAGAATATCTTAATCGAACTGTAAAAGAATATCTTAATCGTTAAGTTACAGATTTATATTCATATGTAAAAGAATATCTTAATCGAACTGTAAAAGAATATCTTAATCGTTAAGTTACAGATTTATATTCATATGTAAAAGAATATCTTAATAGTTAAGTTACAGATTTATATTCATATGTAAAAGAATATCTTAATCACTGCAAAAGAATATCTTAATCGTTACGTTACAGAATTATATTTTATGTAAAAGAATATCTTAATAGTTACGTCACAGAATTATATTTTTTGTAAAAGAATATCTTGATCTCTAAGTTACAGATTTATATTCATATGTAAAAGAATATCTTGATCGCAAGAGAATATAATTTTATGTAAAGGAATATCTTGATCGCAAGAGAATATAATTCTTATGTAAAATAATATATTAATCTTTAGGTTACAGAATTATATTTATATATGAAATAACAAAGAATCATTAATTAACAGAATTATATTCATATGTAAAAAAATATCCTAATCGTTGAGATATTCTTTAACTGAACAACGTTATTCAGTAACGTAACGATTGAGATATTCTTTAACTTAAAGAATAAGGTATTATTTTAGATAAGGATAACTATTAAGATATTATCCAATATCTTAATATAATGTTATTTAACGATTAAGATATTCTTTATATAGGGATATAATTATGCTACTTATCGATTTACTGAAGAAAATAATTATGTTACTTAACGATAATATTATTCTATTGCTTAACGATTAAAATAATTATGTTACTTAACAATTTTACATAAGAAAATAGTTCTGTTACTTGACGATTAATATATTCTTTTACATGATAATAATTCTTTTATTTAAGGATTAATATTATTCTACAACTTAATGTTAATATATTATTTTACAGAATTTACATAATAATATTATATAACTTAACTATTTTATATAATTACATTACCCAACAATTAATATATTCCTGTATTATGTAAGAATAAGTTGCCTAATAATTTTAGTATTAAAATTTTTAACAAACTGAATAATGTCCTATATAAAACAATATATTAATGGTTAAGTCACATTAATATATTAATGGTTAAGTAAGATAATAGTTGCTTAATTTAAATTAATATTAATTGTTAAGTAACATGGGAATATTAATCCTTGAGTAAAAGAATTATATTCATATGAAAAATAATAACTTAATGCTTGAGTAATAGAATTATATTCATATGAAAAATAATATATCAATCCTTGAGTAAAAGAATTATATTCTTATGTAAAATAATATATTAATTCTTGAGTAAAATAATATATTAATTCTTGAGTAAAAGAATTATATTCTTATGTAAAATAATATATTAATTCTTGAGTAAAATAATATATTAATCCTTGAGTAAAATAATATATTAATCCTTGAGTAAAAGAATTATATTCTTATGTAAAATAATATATTAATTCTTGAGTAAAAGAATTATATTCTTATGTAAAATAATATCTTAATCATTGGGTATAAGAATATTATTCTTATGTAAAATAATATATTAATCCTTGAGTTACATAATTATATTCACATGTAAAATAATATTAATAGTTGAGTTATATAAAATAATATATAACTCTGGATTAAGGGAATTAATATATAATTATTTCAATATAAATATGTATTAATAAACCATATTTTGACTGAAAATATTATTGGTAAGTTAAAGTAAGAGAAGCATTTTTTATAAAAAATAGTGCGACAACAAGTTAGATAAGTAATATTTTATAAGTAATATTAAAATATTACAAGTTGTATATCATTATATTATTTATGGAATAAAAATTGAGTTTAATAAGTATAATTAGATGTTTTAATCGCAAATTTACAAAATTATATTTATGTGAAAAACCTTGACAAATAATCCAATAAAATGTATCAATTTTAAAAATTCTTATTTAATACAAATATATTGATTAGTTCAATATATTTATATACTTTAGTATATAAATATTATAATAAACTGTAATATGTTAATAGTAGCCAATTAACATATTAATTGATTAATTCAATAAATATATTATTGAATTAAATAATGCTCATGTTACTTACAAAATAATGTTCTGAATAATTAAATATATAATTAATATACTAACAATTTATAATATATCAGGATGTGTTAAATTATATTTTATATAGAAAATGTAGTCTATTCGAGATAGTGTAGGTTGATTTAGGAGTGATTTACAAGGGCACGGGGATTAAGTTAAATTTTGCGTTAATAAAAACATATGACTCTATTTTATATTTAATAACATGAAGTAAAAATAACCTAAACATTTAATATCTAATTAGATATTAAATGTTTAGGTTATCGAACTACACAATGTGTTGATATGTTGACAAACACTAGTTTATAACTCTTAAATTTTTATTATATTCAATTTTAATCCAAAATGAATAACGCAAATATTTGGTCTTTATAATAACGTTTAACATTATTTTTACTTTATGAGTGGATAAATATACATGTTAAACATGGTATAAAAACATTTACTAATAAAGATGTAAAAACAATAATATTTTAGTAATAATGATAAACATAAACCATAAATAATAATCCCGCAATTATTATTTATCAAACAAGGTATAAAGAATATTACAGATAATTAATATTAGTTGTCTGTAATTATTAAATAATAACAGTATAATTATGAATGAGATGGGTTATTAAGGACAAAAACAAAACTACAAAGCTAAAAATTAGATAAATACAATAATATAAAGAGTCAATGAAGAAGCTAAGAAATTTTCATTTCTAATGTGTGTAGAAATAATGATTTTGAATATATTTTGAATATAGAGTTGGTAATAATGTTCATTGTATAGTAAATTTATATAGATAGTATAGAATAAGATAACAAAAGGAAATAAAAAAGTAATATAAGAAAATCAAGTATATTATTTGAATTAGCGAGATAAAATGTAAATAATTATTATACAAATAATATTTTGTATGAATGAAATGTTATGTTTACTGATCATAGTTATACAAAGTATTATACTTATATATAATATATAGTTAATATTTAAGTATAATAGAAATAAATAATATGATTGTCCGAAAACAGAATATTAAAATTTAATAGACTTTATTATATTAGTTGTATAACTAATATAATAAATATAACACATATATTATGAAAATATAACACATATATTATGAAAATATATTATGAAAATATAAATAACGAGAAAAAGTTTCAGTATATTTATTAAATAGTTTAATAAGATCAATTGTTATATAAAAATAATATACGTTGTTTTATATTATTCATAGAATCATTTAATATATGGGAAGCTATATATTTTTTCAGATAATCAGGTAAGTAAAAATTATAAATCATACTTGTTTCAAGATTAATAATCACATTATCGTTCAATTGTTTAACATTCCATATTCCAGTATTCGTCAATAAAAAGCTTGGTCCTTCAACTTGTTCCCATGTCATAGTATTTGTATCATTTTTACATGTACTAGTCAATTTAAGAACATAATATAAATCTTTAAAAACAAATCTCAAAATGAAAGGAATATTAATATCATATCTAACAATACGAATCCTTTTATTTTGTTCAGTTGTATCTGATATAACAGTAACTTTTTCGTAAATTTTCAAAAAACTTGTATATTTTTCAACATCATTTACAACATCAAAACATTTTTCTTTATCTATATTTTTTAATTCATATTTCACCTTAAATCCAGATTTATTTAAACCATTTTCTGTTTCATCAAAAACTTTTCCTTCTTCATGTTCTGTTTCATCTTGCGTAATGTACATTTTATTTATCATTATTATTCTACGAATTTATACAATTTTTTATAAGTTAATAATGATATATTCCTTCATTATTAACATTGTAATAACATAATAATTTTGATAACTGATTTAACATAATAACTTATTATATAATAGTCATGATAATAGTTATTATATTATTATTATATTATCATATAATAATAGTTATTATATTATTATTATATTATTATTATATTATCATATAATAATAGTTATTATGTTATAATTATATAATAGTTATAATTATATAATAGTTATAATTATATAATAGTTATAATTATATAATAGTTATAATTATATAATAGTTATAATTATATAATAGTTATAAAACAAAGAGGAATAAATTAAAGAGGAATTAAAGAGACAGATAAGTCATAATCATAGACAGTATGGGAAGAAGTGAAAGAAGGAAGGAGATCGGAAGATAAAGTAAGGGGAAGAGCAACAGAAGAAGATAAAGAAGAAAGATGATCATGAATGAAAGAGAGGAAATCAGAATTAGAAGAAGAGAGAAGAATAAGGAACTGGTCCCAAGGATTGACATTAGCTTGTTTACGGGTCTTTTGAATAGAGATATGGAGAAGACGAAGAAGATAGAGATTATGGAGAGAAGGAGATTGAGAAATATCGAGACAAACGAAAAAGTTATCGGATAAATTATGAACAAGAGAGGGAGAGGGAGAGGAGGAAGGAGAGAAGGAAGAGAAAGAGAAGGAAGAGGGGAGAGAAATATCGATTTGTAGAAGGGAATTGTCAACAAGAAGAGAAAAGGAATCAAGAGAGAGGGAATAAGAACCAGTAGAGAGGAAAGATAGAATATCGGGAGTGGAGAGTAGTTGGAGATGTTTGACAATTTTGGAGAAAAGGGGCATAGAATTAAGTTCAAGAAGTTTAAGTTTAAGAGAAGGGAGAAGAATTTTAGGAGAATAAATAAGAGAAGATTGAATGAGGGAGAAGTCGAGAGTATGAATATCAAGAATATTAGTTTCAGATTGGATGTAATATTTGAGATCATTCAAGGAAGAAATAATAGAGGGATCAGGATGTGAGAGATATAATTTAGAGATAGGTTTACGGAGATTGATATTAGATTGGGAGCGGAGTTTACGGATAGTGATAATAGTAGATTGTAGATTATGCATATTTTGGTTAATAGTAGAGTTAATATGATAAGGTAAAGGATAATTACATAAATGAACACTAGATTGATGAGTAGTAAAAGAGATATTTTTGAGAGATTGGTATAAGACTTCAGACATAAAAGGGGTAATAGGAGCTAAAGCGGTATTAGCTTGATTGATAACATAATAAGTGATAGAAAGAGAACGTTGCCAGTCAATAAGAGAGGAATTACCTTTAAGACGATCACGATTAAATTTGATATACCAATTAGTGAGATGATCGATATAAGATTTAATAAGAGGAACAATAGAAGAAATATGATAAGAATCAAGCAAAGAAGAAAGTTGGGAAACAAAATGTGAAGTAGAAGAAAGAATCCATTGATCCATGAAATTATCAGAATGTAAAGAAAAATCGAGACTATGACCTTTTTGTTTGAACAAAGTGAGATATTGATAAAAGAATTTAAAAGCATGATAAAAGGGTACAAGAGTATTACGAGTCAAATCAGTAATTTGAGATTCGTCAAATACAAAAGATTCAGCTTTAATAACAGGAGAATTTAAGAAATAAAGACGTAAGGCATCAGCACCATATTTTTGCATAACTAATTTAGGATCTTTATAATTTTTATCTGATTTGGATAATTTTTTTCCATCTTCACCCAATACTAAACCAGTTACAATTACATTTTTATAGGCAGGTTTATTAAATAAAGCAGTGGATAGAACCATTAAAGTATAAAACCATCCACGACATTGGTCAACACCTTCACAGATCATATCAGATGGAATTTTAATATCTTTATTTTCAAAAGGATAATGACATTGACCATATGGCATTGAACCACTTTCAAACCAACAATCAAGTACAGAATCTATTCTTTTCAAGACTGAAGAACCATCATTAGACAAAATAGTAAGATTATCGATTGATTCTCTATGTAAATCTTTAATATCACAACCTGTAAGTTTGGTTAATTCGGCAACACTACTTACACATTTAACTTCTTTACCATCTTGAGACATCCAAATAGGTAATGGTGTTCCCCAATATCGTGTTCTAGAAATACACCAATCACAAGAATCTTGAACCCAGTTCTTAAAACGTCCATTTTTAATATTTTCAGGCATCCAATTTGTTTCTTCAATATTTTTCAACATATCATCTTTTAATTTACTTACATCTACAAACCATGCTGATACTGCTTTATTTATTAATGGTGTTTTTGTTCTCCAACAATATTGATATTTATGTGTATATTGTTTTTCATTAAACACTAAATCTTTTTCCCTCAAATATTTAATTAACTCTGTTTCTGTTTTCTTATCTTTAATATATTTTCCATTTAATTCCTTAATTTTTGTTCTAAAATTTCCTTCTTCATCGACTGATGTTTTCATCCCTTCTCCATTTTTTTCTATTAATTTCTTTTCTAAACATACTCTAAAATCATCTACACCATAACTTGGTGCCAAATGTACAACAGCTGTTGAATAACCATCATCACCATCTTTAACATAACCATCAACAAAAATATTACAAATACTACCGTCAACTGATACATATTCTTTTCCATTTAATAAATCACTCATAAAAATTTCTTCAACTTGGTATTTATATTTTTTATTTGGTTTTTCTGTCATCTTTTTATAATATTTTTCTGAACATACATAGTTTTCCTCTTTTTCTGTTTCAATATTCTTTAATTTCATTCTTACCATTCTAATATTTTTTCCTACACATAGTGCCATATTATCTAATAATGTCCATGGTGTTGATGTCCATACTAAAATACTTTCTTTTTGATCCACTAATTTAAATTTAATTGTTGTTGTTTTTTCTGTTACTTCTCTTACATCTAAATTCGCTTCAAAATTCGATAATACTGTTGTACATCCTGTCGAATATGGCATCACTTTAAATCCATTATATATTAATCCCTTTTCATATAATTTTCCAAATACCCACCATACTGATTCCATATATCCAATATCCATCGTTTTGTAATCATTTTTACAATCTACCCATCTTCCTAATCTTTCATATCCTCCTTCCCATTCATCTGCACATAACATTACTTTTTCTCTACATTTATCATGATATTCCTTCATTCCAATTCTTTCTACATCTTCCTTCGTTTTTACATTCAATTCTTTATTTACTAACATCTCAATCGGTACTCCATGTGTATCCCATCCCGCTCTTCTTTCTACATCATATCCACTCATCGTCTTATATCTTCCATACATATCTTTCACTGTTGATACTACTTGATGTCCCGCATGCATTGATCCTGTTGCAAATGGTGGTCCTTCATAAATTACATATTTCTCCCTTCCTTTTGTTTGCTCTAAACTCTTTTCAAATGTCCTATTCTCTCTCCAAAATTCCATTACTTTCAATTCGTTTTCTACTAAGTCTACCTTTTCATTATGTTCTCTTAAATTATTTTCAAGTGTTTCCATTGTAACTTTTTTCTCTCTTTTTCTTCTTTCTCTTTTTTCATTCTCTTCTCCTTTCCTTCCTTTCTTTTTTCTTTCTTTTTGACCCTCTTTTTATGCTATTCCCTCCTATCTCTTTCATTATTAACTCTCTTAATTCCTCTCTTAATTCCTCTCTCTTAATTCCTCTCTTAATTCATAATTATATCCTTATTTTTTATAACTATCATCTTTATAATTATAGGATAATATAAATAATTATTTGGTATTTTTCTTAATTTTTCTATTTACTCTATACTAACATAAAATCTACTTCCTCAAAATTTATATCCCACCTGCAATATTATTTATATAAGTAACTAATATATAACTGAATAATATTTATATTCCATTGAATATTATTAATACTTGAGTAACTAAATATAATTCGATTGGTTTACATTACTTAATATCATTTTACATAATACTATACAATCATAAAATATTATCTTTATAACCAAGTAATATATTATATTATTTTATATAGGAATATAATTATTGAACTAATAAATTAAAATATTGTTTGTAATTCATGAGATAAAATATTATTTTACACGGCAATCTAATTCTCTTGCTTAACGATAAAAATATTATTACGCAACTTATTTTACACAAGAATATAATTCTATTACTAAACTATTTCAGATAATTATATAATTATATAACATGTCAATCAATGTGTTATTTTGTACAAGATTATCTTATGTAACTTAACGATTAATATAATTTTACAGGAGAATATAATTCTATATCTTAACTATTAAGATATTCTTTTACATATGAATATAATTCTATTACTTAACGATTAATATAATTTTACAGGAGAATATAATTCTATATCTTAACTATTAAGATATTCTTTTACATATGAATATAATTCTATTACTTAACGATTAATATAATTTTACAGGAGAATATAATTCTATATCTTAACTATTAAGATATTCTTTTACATATGAATATAATTCTATTACTTAACTATTAATATAATTTAAAGAAGAATGTAATTTAAAGAAGAATATAGTTCTGTAACTCAACTATTAATATATTTTACATAAGAATCAATTATGTAACGTAATGATTAATATCTTTTTATACGAGAATATAATTCTGTAACTTAATGATTAAAATATTCTTTTATACGAGAATATAATTATATAACGATTAAAATATTCTTCTATACGAAAATATAATTCTATAACGATTAAAATATTCTTCTATACGAAAATATAATTCTATAACTTACACGATTAAAATATTCTTTTATATAAGAATAATTATGTAACGATTATATTCTTTTATACGAGAATATAATTTTGTAACTTACACGATTAAAATATTCTTTTACATAAGAATATAATTCTGTAACGATTATATATTCTTCTATACCAGAATATAATTCTGTAGCTTAACGATTAAAATATTCTTTTACATGAGAATATAATTCTGTAGCTTAACGATTAAAATATTCTTTTACATGAGAATATAATTCTGTAGCTTAACGATTAAAATATTCTTTTGCATAAGAATATAATTCTGTAACTTAACGATTAAAATATTCTTTTACATATGAATATAATTCTGTAACTTAACGATTAAAATATTCTTTTACATAAGAATATAATTCTGTAACTTACACGATTAAAATATTCTTTTACATAAGAATATAATTCTGTAACGATCAGATATTCTTCAACATGAGAATATAATTATGTAACGATTAGGATATTTAGAGAGTTATATAATTCTGTAACTTAGCTATTAAGATATTCTTCCACATGGGAATATAATTTTGTAACTTAGCTATTAAGATATTCTTCCACATAGGAATATAATTCCGTAACGATTAAGATATTCTTTCACATGGGAATATAATTCTATAACGCAAACATCAAGATATTATTTAATACAAGAATATAATGCTGTAACATAACTATTAAGGTATTATTTAACACAAGAAGACAATTCTATAACACAAACATCAAGATATTATTTAATACAAGAATATAATACTGTAACATAACTATTAAGGTATCATTTAATACAAGAAAACAATTCTATAACTTAACGATTAAGATATTCTTTACAGAAGAATATAATTCTTTACAGAAGAATATAATTCTTTACAGAAGAATATAATTCTTTACAGAAGAATATAATTCTTTACAGAAGAATATAATTCTTTAACTCAAGGATTAAGATATTTTACAGAAGAATATAATTTTGTCACTTAACGATCGAGATATTCTCTAACTTAACGATAAAATATTATTTTATGGAAGAATATAATTCTATTACTTAACGATAAACATATTATTTTACATATGAATATAATTCTGAAATTTAACGATTTACATATGAATATAATTCTGCAACTTAACGATTTATATAAGAGCATAATTATGTAACTTAACGATTAAGATATTATTTTACATAAGAGCATAATTATGTAACTTAACGATTTACATAAGAGCATAATTATGTAACTTAACTATTAAGATATTCTTTTACATATGAATATAATTCTATAACTTAACGATTTACATAAGAGCATAATTATGTAACTTAACTATTAGGTATTTTTACATAAAAATATAATTCTGTTGCAGAACTATTAAGATATTCTTTTACATATGAATATAATTCTATAACTTAACGATTTACATAAGAGCATAATTATGTAACTTAACTATTAGGTATTTTTACATAAAAATATAATTCTGTTGCAGAACTATTAAGATATTCTTTTACATATGAATATAATTCTATAACTTAACGATTTACATAAGAGCATAATTATGTAACTTAACTATTAGGTATTTTTACATAAAAATATAATTCTGTTGCAGAACTATTAAGATATTATTTAAAGAAGAACATAGTTCTGTAACTTGATGATTAATTTATCATTTACATAATAAATTATATTACTTGGCTATAAAGATATCATTTTATAGAATAATATAATTTTTCAACTTGATGATTAATAAATTATATTACTTGACGATTATTATATCGTTTTACTGAAGTAATATAAATTCTGATTGTCGAATGGGATAATATTTTATAGAATAATATTCTCTTATTCAACCATTTTACATAAGACCATTCTTATATTACTTAAGAACCATCATATTATTGGGTCGATAAATATAATTCTGTAAAGTAACTATTAAGATATTCTTTTACATATGAATACAATTATGTAACATAACTATTGAGATATTATGTAACATATTAATACAATTGTGTTACACAACGATTTAAATATTCTTCAAATAAGAATATAATTATATGACTTAACGATTATTATATCATTTTACATATGAATACAATTGTGTAACATATCGATTTAAATATTCTTTACATAAGAATATAATTGTATGATTTAACGATTATTATATCATTTTACATATGAATACAATTGTGTAACATAAAGATTATTATATTATTTTACATATGAATATAATTCGTTATCTTAACGATGAATATAATTATGTAACATAAAGATTATTATATTATTTTACATATGAATATAATTCGTTATCTTAACGATGAATATAATTATGTAACATAAAGATTATTATTTTACATATGAATATAATTCGTTATCTTAACGATTAAGATATTTACTGAATAATATAATTCTATAACATAACGATTAATATATTAATTACAGAAAAATATGATCTTATAACGTAGAGATTAAGATATTATTTAAAATAATTATATAATCCTATAACGTAAAGATTAAGATATTATTTAGCAGAATTATATAATTCTGTAACGTAAAGATTAAGATATTATTTAACATAATTATATAATCTATAACGTAAACATTTATATATTATTTTTACACAATAATATAATTTTTAACTCGTATATTATTATATTATTTAACATAATATAATAATATAATTCTATAACGTAATCCTTTTTACATCTAAGTAATACCAGTAATATACGATTACTCATATTACATTGACTTTAATTTATCGACTTCCTTAAACTTATAATAAAATTTTATAATATCGTATACACAAAATTTTATTTAAGAGCTTAGTAAGTTTGGAGAAGAAGTTAAGAAGATACGTTGGTGAAAATCTTATTTGAGACGATACAATTATATTTTTATTAATTATTATAGGAAAGAATATAAGGAAAAGATTAAGATATTATTTAACATAATAATATCTTTCTATAACTCAATGATTAAGATATTTCTGTAACTCAATGATTAAGATATTTTTTAACTCAAGAATATAATTCTGTTATTCATCGATTACGATATTTTTTCACATATGAATATAATTATTTTACTTAACAATAAAGATGAATATATTATTTTACAGAAGAATATAATTATTTTACTTAACAATAAAGATCAATATATTATTTTACAGAAGAATATAATTATTTTACTTAACAATAAAGATGAATATATTATTTTACAGAAGAATATAATTATTTTACATAATATTAAAGATATTATTTGGTCTAAAGATTATTTAATAGAATTATATTCATGGTTAAATAATTCCTTTAACTTTATGTAAAAGAATTCATGATAGATACGGCAAAGAATATGTTTAAGGTTACGCACGTAATTATGCTCTTCAATAAAATAATTATTTAATCTATATGTAAAATAATATATTTATCGTTGTGTTATGGAGTTATGTTTTTATAAGGAATAATATATCAATCATTAAGTAACATATAGATATTCATCTGTAAAATCGTTAAGTAACATATAGATATTAATCTGTAAAATAATATATTAATATTCATCTGTAAAATCGTTAAGTAACATATAGATATTAATCTGTAAAATAATATATTAATATTCATCTGTAAAATCGTTAAGTAATCATATTAATATCGAAATTTATATTGTGAATTGAAATATTAATGGGAGTAAAATAAGTATTACGTAACAATTTTACAGGAGAATTTTATTAGTTAAGGGTTATAACACAACTTCAGACAATAATGTTATTCTATTACTCGATCATTGAGATATTATTCTATTACTTAAGTGCTAATATATTACGTTACAGAATAATATCTTTAAGTAACGTAAAATTAATATTTTACACAAAAATATAATTATGTACCTCAATAATTAACATATTATTTTATTGAATTATATAATTATGTTACTCACACATTAAAATAATATTTTACATAACAATATAATTATATTAATTGAGCATTATTATGTATTTTATAGAAGAATATAATTCTGTTAATTAATATTAATATTTTTATTTCAAATGAATAAGCGCAATTCTTCGCAATCTTGTTGGGGAAAAGATCAAGATTTTGTATACTAATTACAGAGGTATAACAGAATGAAGATATATAAAGCCTATATCATTTAGAACTGGAACAAATCAATATCACAAATAAAAAAAGGATATTATATTGGGTTAATGTTACTCAAGAAATCAAAATAGAAAATTCTCTGTAAAAGATATGAAATTATATCTTTTACAGAGAATTTAACGGTATTGTAATTTCATAATGAAATGGGTTATTCTTAATGTCTGTGTTTCATTGAAATTAAAGTCAACGCGTTTCTTAATTAATACATCATATCTTATACATTATTTTTCATGTTAAGTTAATATATTATATATAAATCTTGTAGTAACTTATTAATATATTCTCATCTAACTGCGGGTTTATTTCTTGTTCATAATAAAATAAACTTAAATCTATTTAAAAATTTCTTCACCTAAAAATAGGTGAAGAAAGTACAGTTCCCCCTTTGTAAAAACGCAAGTTAAAATATAAAATTCAATTTTTATTATTTTATCGTGTTAATATTGTTGTTAAACATAAGTCTGATAGTTAAAGTTCGTCAAATAAAGTCACTTTATTATCAAATACACAATGATAAATACATTGTATAATATTACTGGATATTTAGATATTTGGCTAAATATTTAATAGCTAAGTTGTTGGATTGTATAAGGATCAATAATAACAAAGATTGAGAGTAAAAATATACAACAATAAATATAAAAAGAGAAAAGATTGAGTAAAACAAATAAAAGAAATTAAGATACAAGATAAAATGTGCACAAGATTAATAAAATATAACAAAATTAAAAATACTATGAATATTAATGGTGAAGTATTTGTAGACGATAGAGAAATAAGAATTGAAACAAACAAACAAAGCAAAAGATCGAGGGGATTACCTATATTAAATAGAGGAATTTGTACAAACAATAAAACAATAACACAAATAACAAAAAAAACAAAACTAAGCACGAATAAAATTAAAACTATACGAATTGTGAGAACGAGAAAAATTAAAACAAGACAAATAACAATTAAAGTTAAAACTAGAAAAATATTTAATACAGTAAACAACACACCAAATAATACTGTAATATGTGAAAAAAAGAATCCAATAGTAACAAGCCAAAAAGATGAAAATTTAAGTAAAAAGAATAGTATAATAACCCAAAATAATATAAATGATATCAAAATTATGGACAAAGAAAACAGCTTCAACATAAACAATAAAGATAACAACATAAAACGTATTATCATTAACAATAATGATAAAGATACAAAATTTACAGACTTGAACAATAAAGATAAAAATATCAACAATAAAGATAAAAACAATAAAGATAAAAACAATAAAGATAAGAATACAAAATTTACAGACTTGAACAATAAAGATAAAAACAATAAAGATAAAAACAATAAAGATAAGGATACAAAATCTTCGGACTTGAACAATAAAAATAAGAACAATAAAGATAAGAATACAAAATCTACGGACTTGAACAATAAAAATAAGAACATAAATAAAGATGAGAGTGTGATAAGTGAGAATAATAATATAAAATACATTAATATGGACAATAAAGACAAGAACATAAAACGTATAATAAAGAATAAAAAAGAAAAGAATAGAAAAAGTGACAACATAGATAATAAAAAGTATATAAAAGAAAAAGATATAAAAGATACCGATAAAAATAAGAAAAAACATAAAGTACAAAGCGAATCAGAAAAGGAAAATAAAGGACCGAATAAAGGACTGAATAAAGAAACAGAGATAAATGGAATAAAAAATGCAGAAATGTTAGGAAAACTTATTAAAATACTAAAAAAAACAAGGGAAAGTAGAAAAAGAGAAGAAATAAAGAAAAAAAAGGGGGTAGGAAACATAAAACAAATAAGGCGAGGAATAATAAAGCGAAACAGAAGAATAAATAGAATAATAAATAGAATAATAAAGAAGAGAAGAGAGAAAGAAAAAAGCGATGAAATAGGGAGATTTGGTAGAAATGCGAAATTGCTTGGAATAGGGAAATATAGTAGAGAATATTTGCCAGAAAATAAAGAAATAGAGAAAGTAATATTGTATATTTTGAAATGTACAAATAACAAATATTATATAGGTAAAAGCAGAGATTTTTGTAAGAGACTAATACAACATTCAAACGGAAAAGGGGCAGAATGGACAAAAAAATATAAACCAATACAGGTTGAAGAAATATATATAAGCAATAATGGATATGATGAAGATGATCTCACATTGAAAACGATGAAAAAATATGGAATAAAAAATGTCAGAGGTGGATCATTTGTTCAATGTTCCTTAGAAAATATTGATGCAATTTGTATCAAAAAACTTCTCAAACATCAATATGATCATATTTCTCCTGAACTAAAATATAAACTAAAATGTACTGCTTATGATATGTGTTTCAATTGTGGAAGTTATGAACATTTTGGATCAAACTGTATAAAATAACAAAATAATATTACATTTCTTAATATTCAAATACAAAATATGTTTGAATATTAATTGTGTAGACACTTTCATTATGAAATGTATAGGATGTGTAAAACATGTTGTATTAATTGTAAAATGTGCAAAACAAGTTGAATTATGAATTGTGTAAATTCTGTAAGAATATGAATTTATGTACAAATTCTATAGATAAATCAAACAATGGATAAATCAAATCAAATAATGGAGAAAATAAATGAATTATGTCAAGTATATGATAAAATATACAGTCAATTACAAGATATTTCTAAATATCTTGATAGGGATGAAAGTGAAAGTATAGGGACTTATATGTTTATGGAAGATGGTATTGAAAAAACAATACCATTATATATTGATAATTATAATAGATGGGAATATCCGCCTTATTGGGATGGTTACTACGAAGCCCAACAATACAAAAATTATTTGAGTAAAGGTGGATTAGAAAATAATTTTTGCCATTCCTATCATACAAACGAACAGCTAGAATTAAATAACATAATTAGAGGTAAGAACATTTTATATCAAAATATAAAATGTATAAATTGTGGGGAAAAAATATTTAATAAAGATCAATACAATGATAATGTTGACAACAACTATGATATTAATGATATCAATGACTATGATAACAATGATATTGATGATGACAATGATATTAATGATGATATTATTGATGACAATGATATTATTGATGATATTATTGATGACAATGATATTATTGATGATATTATTGATGATATTATTGATGATGACAATGATATTATTGATGATGACAATGATATTAATAATGATATTAATAATGACAGTGGTAACGATATTATTAATGACAACATAGACTTTTTTGATGAATTAGAATCTAATATTTGTAAATATACAAAATGTATTAAAAAAGATATAGGGATATTTAATTATGTAAGCAGATATCCTGTTGATCAAATTAACGATAAAAATGGAATACGTATTCATTATGATCATTATTTTTATGATTATAAATTTTATGTGAGACATATAAAATATAATAAATATAATATATTGGTGTTGGAAAACAAAATAAAATTGCTGACTGATCTTGTAAAAACAGAGAAAAATCATATATCACTAATGAGCGAGATAAATAGTCATAATAAATATAAAGATAAAAGACATAAGCAAATGATAATTAAGCTGAGATATATAAAAGAAAAATTAAGTGATTGTTCTATTTTAACAATTAGTTGAAATAAATTCTAACTATAATAACGTGTTAAAATATCATATGTTAAAATATCATATGTTAAAGTATCATATATTATGTAAAATAATATATGAAAATATAATACGACATGAGAATGATACATGTAAAATACGCAATAATATAGGAATATAATATGGAACAAGAATACAGGGAATAAACTAATTAGCATTAGGAACAATTATAAAATAAGATATATTTTTGGTATCAAGATATTTTTTTGCCTCATTTTGTTGCCAAAAAGTAACTTTACCGATCAGGAGGGATTCATTATTAGCATTTAATGAATCTATACCGCGTTTATTTGTATGAATTATAGGAATTCCTAAATAAATTTTACATATATCAACATCCCAACTATCATCAGGGACAGTAAAGTTATTTAACAAATAATTTTTAATTTCAGAAATATCATTTCTATGTAAAATTTTATTAATTTCAAGTTCTCTATCTTTTTTATCCATATTTTTATCGTACTGAATGTTATCCATATTTTTTCTCCAGTTTTTTGCTTTTAGTGATATTTTATCTCTAAGATTTTTCAAATTCAATTCTATATTTTGCTTCTCGTGCTCACCAAATCTCCATTTTTCACCATCCCACTTAGCTCCCAATTTTTTTAAATCATCTTTAACTGTTATAGTTTGATATTTTGTTCCTTTAATATAATAGCTTTTTTCATCTTTATCAATATCAAGCAATTTTAAGCTACTTTTAATTTCCATATTCAATATAATGTTATTACGTTTTATTGAAATAAATGTTATATTTTTATTTCAATATTATCATCAATTATAATCAATTATACAAAATACAAAGATAAAATATACTTTATAAATATGAAATATAATAAATAATAGGATTAAATAAAATGGACACTTATAAAAGCAATATATTTATAAAAAAAGTTCATGATATTGATTTAGAAGAAATAGAGTCAATAGAAGAAACAACATTGAGAGAAGCATATTATCAGATGAAGGCCAGAAGATTGATAAAAAATGTACCAAAAGTATATGCAGTTGATGAAGATGAAATAGCAATGGAAAAAATAGAAGCAGAAAGATTAAGCGAAAAATATAAAAAATTAAGTCAAGAAGAAAGAATTTTAATAATTGAACAAGTTAAAAGAAAATTAGATATATTAAATAAAAATGATGTATATCATAAGGATTTACATACAGATAATATTTTAATAGATAAAAATAATCAAGTATGGTTAATAGATTTTGGTTATTCCTCTTATAAACCAGGTCATATTGATGACTTTACAATATTTATGAATGATTTACAATCATTAAATCGATAATTAAATCGACATATAGATCAAAATATTATGTACATAATATAATCTTATAACTTATCGATTTAATATTATATTATTTACATATATTATAACTTATTGTTATAATATTATTTACATATATTATAACTTATCGTTATAATATTATTTACATATATTATAACTTATCGTTATAATATTATTTACATATATTATAACTTATATTATAACTTATTGTTATAATATTATTTACATATATTATAACTTATCGTTATAATATTATTTACATATATTATAACTTATCGTTATAATATTATTTACATATATTATAACTTATATTATAACTTATTGTTATAATATTATTTACATATATTATAACTTATTGTTATAATATTATTTACATATATTATAACTTATTGTTATAATATTATTTACATATATTATAACGATTGGAATATTATATATGTGCTCTTATAATATAAATATGATACAAATTAGTTTTATACGTCGTTTAATATCAACCAGATAATAAAAAATTACGCAAATAGTTATTATAAAAGGGTTTAGATTGAATTTAAGGGCAATTATTTTTACCTCCTTTACCTACCAATATACGATTATCCGTTTTACATCGACTTGAATTCATCGTATTCCCAGGATTTAGAATAAAATTTTATAATGACGTTACACAAAATTTTATTTAAGAGCTTAGCTGGGGAGTAAAACCCCAGCCCTTAAGAGGAAGTTTTAAGTAGAAATTAAGAAGATGTGTTAGTGAAAATCTTATTTGAGACGATGCAATTATATTTTTATTCATTATTCTAGGGGATAATATAAGGGAATCAATAAGATATTTAACATAATAAGATATTTTATGTAGTATAAATATTTTATTATGTGGATAATAAAATATTATTATGTAGATAATATTTTATATAATTAAGTTATCTTGCGAAAGTTGAGATGGGTTGTCAAATGTATTTTTAATTTGGGAATCGACAATATATTGAAATCTAATGTGAGAGATTTAGTATAATTTTATTGCAATAAAATTATATTAATAAAAATTAATTAGACTATATGGTTTATTAAAGCGTTGACAATACTAGTATGACTTTCTGCATGTAATATGTGATGTGATTCTTTTTTGAATAAGAGGGGGAGTGAAGAAAAATAGGGAAGAACAAGTTTATCTTCAGTTGAAGCATAGAAATGATAATTTATGTCTATATTTGAAAAAGAGGGTAAATAACGAATCCTATTAATAAGATTAATACTGGCATGACTTTTATAACGAAAATCATCAAGAATATGTTGAGAAATTTTAAATATTTTGGTAAATAACCAGTTTATTAAAGGATATTGATTGGCAATCATAACTTTCCAGTTATTTGTACCATAAAGAACGCCAGCTATACAATATATTTCAATTATTATCTTTAAATTTTTATCCTTTAATTTTTTATTTAAATCTTCATTAATTAAATCTGCAATAATATTTAGTGATATTCTTGTACCATTTGATACACCATATATATTTATAGGAATAACAGTATTTTGTTTTACTTTAATTTGTTCATCAATATAATTAAGCACCATATTTTTTATAGGTAATGAAGATTTTTTCAAAGAACAATTCCCTTTATAAGGTACAAAGGGAACTCTTATATCTATATTTTGTCTTTTATTTATTTTTGTTATATAATCGTTCCATATAGATGGATGTCCTCTAAAACCATGTATCATTAAACACAACGATTCACTATTTTTATTCCAATTATTCCATGTTTCTTTTACCTCTAAATCACAATAACCATAATATTTTATATTATTTATATTCTTTGTATATGTATTTATTCTACTTGGTAGTGTTTTTATTATACTATAATAATTTTTAAGAATCGAAAATACTATATCCGTCAAAATTTTCATTTTCCCTCTTTTTTCTTCAAAAGATATTTCTAATTCTTCATGTGTGTATTTATCGTAATTTACTTCTTCCTTAACTTCGTATTTATACATTTTTGTCCCTATAATTTTTATATTTATTCTCAAATTTACTATGCATTTTTGATTAATATTAATCAATATTAATCAAAAATAATCAAGTTATATACCTTTATTAATTATTTTTATGTCTATACACTGTTATTATCATAAATAATATTTGTTAAATACACTGTATAAACATATTATTCGCATTTTTACATATCCCAAATTTTTTGTTTTATTTGGGATTACACAGTATGTATCTGGATTCATTTCTATCATTTAAAGTCCATATTGTTCCTATAATTCTCTTATGTTCTCTTATATTCTCTTATATTCTCTTATATTCTCTTATATTCTCCAATTTTTGAAATGGAAAATCTAGATTAATTAACTTAATATCACTAAAATCAATTTATTTTTTATACTGATATTATTAAATTATTAAATTATTAAATTATTAAATTATTAAATTATTGTAAAGACTAATATTTCAGTACTAGAAAAAGTTAAATTTGTTGGATTTATCGTTAAGGGAAATAATTCTATTGAGAACAATATTATCTAGGGTAGTATCACGATCAAACGTAAAATAACCTAAACGTTCCAATTGGAAGAAAGGATGAATAGATATAAGATTATCAGCACTTGAAGAGGAAGATAGTTGGGAGACAAAAGAAATAATGTTTGATTCTAATTTAGAATCAGAAAGAACAATTTTAGAATTGAGATTAATATTGTCTTTCCAATCATTTTTATTAGAGTCAAGCAGAAGATTATTGTAAAAACGAATGTGACAAGATGGATCAGTTGATGAATTAGTTGATGAATTAATCCAATGAATATAGGATTTTGGTTTACGTGAATCAGTGGAAATACGGCACTGAAGTTCTAAAATTTTATTAGAGGAAGGATCCCTAGTAACATGAGTACAAATAATTTTATAAGGAGTGTAGCGAAGACCTACATGTTGAGAAGGAGTCAACCCAAAAAAATCTTTAGATTGTATATCTTGAAAGTCATTTTGTTCAATATAAATAATACGAGAAAAAGATATTTGTCGTGTACCCAATTCAGTATTTTTTGGATGATTGGGAGCAGAAAAATACTCAGTTGTATCTATAGGATAGTCATTAATAATAACACGCAAAGGTTGAAGAACAGCAAAAAAGCGAGGAGAATGTTGATCTAAATAAGATCGTAAAATAGTTTCGAAACGTTCGATAGGAAGAGTAGAGTTACTGCGACTTACACCAATTTCTTGGCAGAAAAGATTAATAACTTCAGGAGGACATCCTCTACGACGAAGACCAGCTAGTGTAAAAAGACGAGGATCGTCGTAAGCATCAATAATAGAAGATTGTATAAGATAATTAATATTTCTCTTTGAAAGAATGGTTTTAGTAATGTTAAGTTTAGCAAATTCCCATACAAAAGGTCTATAAAGATTTAAATTTTTTAGAATCCAATAATAGACATCTCTTCTTATTTCAAATTCTAATGTGCAAAATGAATGTGTTATATTTTCTATAGAATCCACTAAACAATGTGAAAAATCATATGATGGATATATGCACCATTTATCACCTGTAATTACATGAGGTGTATATTTAATTCTATAAGCAATAGGATCTCTCATATTGGGATTATTATGTTGATAGTCAATTTTACATCTTAACACAGCTTCACCTTCTTTGTATTTACCTTGTTTCATTTTTTTGAATTCTTCAAGGTTTTTATCTATCTCTGTTTCTCTATATTTTGATTCTCTTCTTTCCAGTCTTTGATTTTTTATTTCATCTTTAGCAGAAAAATCAACATATGCTAAATTCTTTTTTATTAGTTCTTTTGCATATTTATATATTTGTCCAAAATAATCTGATGTTTTTGTTATTTTACTTGGTCTAAACTTTAACCATCCCACCATTTCCTCTATTTTTTTATAATATTCTTCTTCTTCTTTTTCTGGATTTGTATCATCATATCTCAATATTGTTTTTCCTCTTTCCTTTGCATATCCAAATGACATATTCATCGCTTTTGCGTGTCCTATATGCAAATATCCATTCGGTTCCGGCGGAAATCTTGTTATTATTTCTCCGTCTGTCTCTCTATTATGTTTCTCCAATATTTGAACAGGGTTTATTGCATCTTCCAATTCTCTTGCTTCCATATTTATTGTTTGCATCTTTATTTTTCCTTACCTTTATATCTATTTTTTTTCTAATTTTTTATTTACTATCAATCTTCCTTATCATCTCTTTTATCCTACATTAATTGAGTAATTGAGTAATTGAGTAATTGAGTAATTAAGTAATTGAGTAATTAAGTAAGTAATTAAGTAAGTAATTAAGTAATTCATTATTTTATTATTTATACTATTTATTATTTGTTATTTGTTATGTAGAAATAATTTAAATTTATATTGATACAAATATAAAACTTATATCCATGTAAATATAAAAAGTAAATAAAATATTTGGATAATTAGCATAAAATGGATAGCTTCTTAAAAATAATAAAATTGAATTTTGGAAATTTTTAAGAGTTGTAAACTAGTGTTTGTCAACATATTAAGATTATATATAGTTCGAATAAAATATTTACTGCAGGATCATAAGTCATTTACAAAGCTATTATTTAAAAGTTAATCGATATTTTATGTCGAGAATAGTTAAAGATATGAAATATCATTATTAAATAAAAATATCTAATCAAGCTAGAATAAACATTAAAATTATAATATGTGTAAAAGTGAATAATAAACGTTAAAACATTAATAATATTCATGTCATAAATATTATATGAGTATTAATATGCGAATAATAAGTAAAATAGAATATTAAAATAGTTGCAACAAATTAAATATATTTAATGTATTATTTCTTCAGATAATTATTTAACAACCATAATAACTTAGTCAGTATAATAAAAAGTAAATCAACCAATACTTTATAATTAAACATAATCATACAAAATGAGAAGTTGTGTAAGTATATTTAACTTAACAAACAAAACACCAAAAAATTAATTATACAAAAGAATAAGATATTGTTAATTTATAATTAACATCTTTGCAATATTAATTATAACGATTTAAAGACGTTATAGAAAATTATTCGTATGTTGAAATGGGAAAAATAAATTATTAACGGGGTTGGTGTGTTATTCAGGTTTTATGGTAAGTATAAAGACATAAATAAACTTGAAGAATTGTATTTCAAAGATTATGTTTTGCACTTGGATAAATTATTTTACAAGAAAGTATAACTGAGATAAATATTTTGGAAAAGTTTGAATCAAGATAAATATTTTGGGGTGAAATTCCTATAAATTATTTTTACGAAAATTGTATTTCATGCAATTCAATAATATGGTAAGGACCAGAAAAATACTTAACATATAAAGGATTATTTTGAATAATAAGTACAATTTAGATAACAAGTTAAAAAGCAATGTATATATTTGTACAACTAATATAGTAAAATATTTTCAAATAATATAAGCAAAGTTTTGGTTTATTGGAAGTTATACTCTTTTCTTGACATAGAATATCTATAACTCTTGATATTCTATGGTACTTGATAAATATAAATACAATAAGTCATATACCAATAAAATAAACTATAAAATAATCCATGTCTCGCTTTAAAGATAGTTTTTGTAAATTATTATACAAAAGGTCCGAATTATTTTAATTTTATAATTCTATAATTCTATAATTAACATCTATTATTACAAATTATAATCTCTATATAACTATATTAAATAGATTATATCCAAGTATAATACAACAATAAAAATTATAATTATACAATGTATTTAATCTCAAAAGATATTTTATTATTTGTATTAAACCGGTTTATTTTTAATTCTTGTATGTTTTATCTACTTAATCTTTATTATATTAAACACCTATATATTCCTATTTCTATTCACACTTAGTATATTCTTCCTAGTTATCCTATTTGTATATCTTTGGAATATATTTTCATAGCATTTGTGAAGTTAATTGTTAGAGAATAATAAAATGATTCCTAAGTAAATAAAACACAATATTATTTCACTTAACGCTATTTATTTCACTTAACGCTATTTATTTCAAACTAATTTATTCATGACCAAGTTAATTTATCATACCTATATTTGCATCAATAATTATTTTTATTGTTATAAAAACATTTATGTTATTTTATATTTTGGAAAGGTAAACATTATAGCTTACATTAGAAAGATATTTTTGATTTATATTGAGTTACTGACGCAGTCCTAATAAAATATCAACCATACAGCAAAAAGCAAATAAAAGTAACAACTTAAAGTTTAATAAAGTTGATAATTATTATAAAGAAAACTATAAATACAGTTTTAAAGTTTTTATACTTCAATGATTTAATAATTGTGGTATATTGCAATCAAATATTAATGAGTATAAAAACTTCATAAATATAAAGTAGATATTAAATTTTTATAAAAATTTAATATCTTGGGAATATAAAGTAGATATTAAATTTTTATAAAAATTTAATATCTTGGGAATATAAAGTAGATATTAAATTTTATAAAAATTTAATATCTTGGGAATATAGATAAAATTATTAATAGGCTTTCCTTATATCTTTTGTACCCTTTTTGAATTAAAATATAATTGAATAGTCTAAAATAAGATTTTCACAAACTCATCTTCTTAACTTCTACTTAAAACTTCCTAAGAGCTTAAATAAAATTTTGTATATAAGACATTATAAAATTTTATAATACGTATAAGAAAATCGATAAATTAAAGTCAATATAATATGAGTAAACCTATATTACTGGTATTACTTGGAGGTAAAAAGTATTGAGTTTGGTTTCTTCACAATATAAATCAAAATTATTAAATTGATAGGTTTAATTTATAGGAAAATGAAATGTTATGTAATAAAATAGTTATACTAAAAATATTTTATTGGTATTTTGATAAAGAATGATAGATTAAAAAAATACTAAACATATAAAGATCAATCAAATATCTGCAGATATGAATATTTTATAGTGAAAGAAATATAAATTATGTAAATATATAGTTTATAGTAAAAATATGTCGGATATTTACGAACAGATAGTGTATGAAAATAGCGAAGATAAATATACACATGATGAACTTAATGATCATTATATCGATGAGAGATCAGTGATTCAAATATCTTCAGATAAATATTATGCTTTTTTGAAAGAAATAAAGAAAAGTAGTAATAAGTTAAGAGAGAATGAAATAATAGTAGAAAGAGAAGAATATTGCTATCCAGATCAACCGGAGATATGGAAAAGTTGGAAAAATAACAGCGAAGGATTATGTATATTGACACATGGTTTAGGTGGTAAACCATCTACATGGAATTGTTATATTGATGCATTAAAAAAGAAAAATCAAAATGTCGATATAAGAGCGCCTTATGTACCACATAAAGGTAATTGTTCATTAGAGGAATCAACAAGTGGTTTAAGAAATATGTTGAAAAATTATATAGATGAGCAAATAAATAAAAAACAAAATAATACAATTGATATTTGTTTGTATGGTGTATCAAATGGTGCTAGAATTACCCTAAATATTTTAAATAATCTTATAGATGATAATTTGAATAACCGTTTGTTAAATAAAAATCTTAATTTAAATATCATTATTTATGCTATTGCCGGTGTTTTTCGTGGTACACAATACTGGAAAATATCGCTTCCCAATAGTTTTAATTTTATCGCTTCTATTGTTACCAAAAATTTTGGTATATCACCCCATATTCTTGATGATTTTTCTTATAAAAGTCATTGCAGTACATGTCTCATCGATTCTATACGTAATCTTCAAGTTTTTTCACATATCAACATAAAATATCATTTTTATACCAGCACTGAAGATGATGTAGTCATACCATATACTTCTTGTTTGCCTATTATTAATAAAAATGAAAAACATTACATTTTACATGCTGAAAATCATTCTAGTATTGTAACTAGACTTTTACCCATTATTACATAACTTTAACTTTTCATTGCCCATTTCTCCTTTTATAATAAAATTATTTTATTATATGAATTCTACTTTATTATTCCTACATAAAATCATATAAGTTAATTAAGTATATTATTCCTATATTAATTTATATAATGTTATTAATATTTTTTATATAATTAATTATAAACATATGCTACTATTTCGAATTTCTTCGTTTTTTATAGTTATATTTAAATATAACTATAAAATTACCCAATTTTAATTGTTATTTATCTACTTTATATATCTTTAATTAGTGTAAATATTATTTACACTAATTAAAGATATTATTATATAATAATATCTACAATAGTTTTATATATTATTATATACGATTTCAATATTCTGTTATATTTTCTAAGTTAAATACAATCCAATTTAAATGATATTACCGATCTGCTTTATTTAAATAAAACAAATCGGTAATATTATAGAAAATTTGATTGGGCAGTTATTTTTAAAATAATTTGTAATATTTCCGAATAGTAAATATTTATATTAACTAAACAGTCTTAAAGTCTAAAGTACCTTTGTTATCTATAAAACGAATATGGGATAACTTGGTATAATCGATAGATTTGGTGAAGTTTTTAATATTAATTTGATATAATTTATCTGATATATTTTTAATTTTTAATGTTGTATAAGTCCTATAACAAGGAAGTTCTATACAACGCAATTTTGATATTAATTTAATGTCGTACCAGACATTAATTGTTAAAAGAAGAGAAATACTGTTTAATACAATCTCAGATAAATAAGGATATTTTATGAGTAAAGTATAGATTATATCAGCATTGTGAATATTGTCAAAAATATTAATGAAAAGATAATCCATAGCAACAGAAGTAATAGTGAAATTTGAAAATATTAAATTAAATAAATCATCGAATTGATCGAACGTAGTAAATTGCTTGGAAAGCAAGAATTTATTATAAATATCACTTTTAACGAATCTAAAGGAAATAATAAATTTACGAATATGATCTATATTATCTAGAGTTAAAGAGCATGGTGATTCAGAAATAAAATCTTTAATAAATAATAAAAAGGATTCATAGGATTCATCTTCAGTTAATACTATTTCAAATTCAGATTTAAGATAAATACCAGAATTCATAGAATCATAATAATGTTTATCCAATTTTATTAATATTTCATTTGGTAGATAAAATGTATTAACTTGATCTTCAGAGTTTATAATATGTACTAAAGTAGATTTATCTTGTAGCCATTTTTCTTTCTGGTTTTTCATTATATGATCAAAATCGTTCTTAATTGATATATCCCCTTTTGTTGAAAATGCTATTAGTCCTCCCGTTGTTTCATATCTCAATTTTTCATATTGTTTTTTCATAAAATAATTTCTACTTATAGGTGACTCCATCTTTGTTAATATTGGTTTTGCAATAATCCATTCTCCTTTATAAGTATTTTTCTCTATCTTTGTATAAGCATAATATTGATGGAGCCATTCTCCCTTATGTGAATCATGTATATATATCAAATAATCAAATAGACTTAAATATTCTATATTATAAAATATTCTTGGTCCAATCAAAAATGATCTAGTAGACAGTATTTCATCTGGAAAATTTGTATATTCATTTTTAAGTTTATATAACAGTTCAGATTTTGAATCATCCAATATTTTTGGTATCAATTCTAATTTCAAATCATCACATTCATTTAATATTAATTTTGCTATTTTTTCACATTCTTTTTCCTCTGTAGATATTATCTCGTAAAAATCTTTTTTACCTATCATTTTTGATATTCTATATTTATCTATCTCCAATATAGATTTTATCTTTAGAACATTATTTTCATTTATAAAATCTTTAATAAATCCCTTAAATCCTTTGAATGTCTCTTTATTTAACTCCAATTCCACACTTTTTACTGTTTAATAATCTTTGTTTAACTTTTCCACAACAAAATATGGTATATACATCTCGTTCTCTTTTTCTTTTTCTTTTACTTTAAATAATACACATATTCCTCTAAAATTAATATTATTTTGCTCTTCTACTATAATATTATATAGCTTCATTTTTTTCTGCATATCCATTTCTTTTTTTTGTCATTTTGAAATACTTAACTTTCCTCATTTCTATTCATTATTGATATTTTACCTTTGATTTAATCTATTTAATCTATTTATTATCAATATCAATACTATTAGAGTATCAATATTATACTAACATCAATATTAAAAATAATTATTTGTTAATTAAATAAATTTAAAAATAGGTGTCTAATATATTATCAATTAAATGAAATCTTTCTTTGATTATTGGCCGTTACATAACTATTTATTTTTAAGTGAAACAAATAAATTAGGCAAAAAATTATATTATGACATATTAGATGACGAATTTATACAAGAAGAAGAAGCATTAGAGAGAGAAAAAAAAGATGATTACAGAAATTCTACTACTTATTGGATAAGTGGACCAAGAAAATTAATAAATGAAGTATATAAAGATTTAACAGACAAATATTTGCCACAAATACCGTTGCAAACGTTGAAGAATATGGAAGAAAAAAGAAAGAGAAATCCTATCTTCCAAAAATTTAATGTTTGTGGAGTTACAACAAGAAAGGAAGCTGAAAAAAAAGCGAATATTTTTTCAAAATTGCCACGCGAGATCGTTAATGAAAATATTTTTATATTTTTGAAAATAGATGATATACTTAACATAAACATATTGAATAAATCTTTCAAAGATTATTGTGAAGATGTTAATATGTGGAATTATTTGCTTATGAGAGATTTTAAACATTCGCCTATAGATGATTTTATTTCTGCTAAACAATTATATAGTAATTTAGCTGTTACAAATATAGAAAATCAATATATTAATCATAGTAAAGTAACAAATTGGAGTAACAAAGTATGGAAACCTCGTATAGGAAATTATGTAACTATACAATATAGACAAAACTATGAATCTATAGTTTATTTAGTCACTGCTATAACTAAAAATGAGAAAAATCAAGTTATACATGCTCATTTAATTCCTTATTCCGTAAAACATCAGCGTAAAAGTCTTGTCAATGATCCTGTTGATATTAAACTTTATACTTGCAATGATCCTAAAGACTGGCTACAAGATCGCTGGGTAAGTAGTAAAAATAAAACTAAAGTTGGTGACGTTATATATCCAGGTAAACAAATAGAAAAAGATCCACAACAATACGAAGAAGATAAATTGCAAAAAATTTATTCTGTTCTTGGTTATTCTGGTTTAGATTTATATTATAGATACAAACAACTATCCGATGAACTATATAAAAATAAAACATTAAATATTGATCAAGAAAAAGAATTCTTATCTATATATTCACAAATAAGACATTGTTTACATTAATAAATTATTTGATTTATTATAACAAAATGCATTAATATTCCCCACTTATAAATATTATAATTGTTATATACTGCTATATAATGCTATATTTTGATTACTAATATGACAAATATTATAAATTTTTATAATATTTAACTTTATTATCATTAATTAACATACTAACACCTTAAAATATTGTTTTGTGACTTGTTCATTAATTGATTGTTTTTTTTTCTATCCATAATGCATATTCAGGTGAATTACAAATATAAAAACGTTTATTGTAATCGTTTTCTATAGCTTGTTCAAGATTTTCAATATTTTCATATGGTTTGTTGTCTATCAAAATTATTAAACTTTTTGACATATTTAATTCGTTAAAACTATCAAGTAAATAATTTTCGCTCTCTAACATATCCTTGAACATCTCACTAACATATACTACTGCATCTTCTAATTTCCAAAAGAGATTCCAACATCCAACATTGTATACTTTATAATTATCAGAATAATAGCTGTCCACATAATACACCAAATTCGACATTTATTAATCAAAAATTTTACATTTTTTATTCATTTTTCATTCTTTCATTATTATAAATTGTATTATAATACAATTTATAATACAATTTATAATACAATTTATAATTATACATTTAAGATTTAAATACTCAAGTAAATGTAAACAATTTATTATAGAATTCATAATTATACATTTAAGATTTAAATACTCAAGTAAATGTAAACAATTTATTATAGAATTCATAATTATACATTTAAGATTTAAATACTTAAGTAAATGTAAACAATATTTAAAATAATGTTATAAAGTAATTATTCATTTATTTAGAAACTATATGTATTAAGTCTTCAAATAATTTACTTGAATTCTTTTTAGCTGGAACATTTTGTGTTTCAATTATATTAAATATTATCAGGTATATTGGGTTTTATGTTTATATTATTAAGTCGTCCTATAATAAGAGGATGTTTAGATATATCTATATATAATGAAACGTTTAGTAAACTCCATGTATAACCCGTAAGAATACCTTTTTTATCGGTATAAAAACGCATTAATCCTTTACCAAGTCCTGTATATGGTTTATCAGAATAACGAGTGTCTGAAGTTCCATGATGACTGCTTTGATCAATAATGGGAACAATCCATTGTAAAGTATCATTTATTATTGGAGGACTTTGATCTTTTATAACAGGTAACTCGTCTATTAAAACAATATGTCCAGTATTTCTACCACCACCTGTTCCTGGTAAAAATTTAATAGCTATAAAATCACCAATTTGAGCATTATTCAAATTATAAAATCCTACAAAACCATTATTATCCACGAATGATTTATAATAAGTAGATGCATATGGTCTCCTAGTACCAAACCAATCATATAAATCTTTAGTTGTTAAACTGAAACTTTGACATAACAAAGCATTAACAAAACCACTGCAATCTGTTATACTTATATATTTATTTTTATCATCATATTTACCCCACCACACTGGTCCCGTTGTATGTCTATATAATGTTTCTCCATTGTTTTGTATTATTCCTTGTAAAAGTAATCTTGCCCAGAATGTCTGAATGGATATCATAGTTTTATGGGTGTTTTTTATAAATATTACAAAATTTATTCTTTTTATATAATACATAAAATATTGGTTCTTAATATTCTCATCCCAACCTCCCTACGCATACTATGTTTCATTTTGTAATATCTATTACATTTTATTGTAGTTCAAATTAAACAACTTATTGTATTAATATCCTTAATCATATATTTTTATTTTTGATCATATTAGTTATATTAAAACAAATTAGCACTTTTCACGGTGTATTTGCCTCTTTTTCGGATGATAAATCCGTAGAGTTTTCATCATCTTAATCCTGTATAAATATACATATTTATCTTTCAAAAATATGCCAACATTTTACTTTATTATATATTAGTATCTTATCTTATTCTATATAAATATAGCTTATTTTATTAGTTAACTAAACTATTTTGAAAGTTAATATTTGCAAATAAAGTTCCCAAATGTCAATATATATTGTTCATTTAGCTTTTTCTACAATTAGTACCACTGATATTTAGTAAATTATAATTATTTACTAAATTATAATTCATGTTGCGACTTATAATTTATACTTATAATCGTAGATTATTTTACATTTATATATTATTAAAAACTATCTTGTTTATGTGTTATCTCAGCAATATATATTATTTACAAATATATTATTTATTTCATTTTCTAAATCATATTATCCTAACAATATCAACAAATTAAGATTATTGCATTTTTATTATACATCCTATATTTCATAAGTTAAATTCTCCTTATTTTGTCAATTAAAATTATTCTATTTTTATAAGTTAAATTCTCCTTTTTCTCCTAATTGAGTTGCAAAATAAAGTTATACGAAATTATTTGTTATGCTGAAAATAACAGTCAATTTTTTAAAATATTATTATACTAACCTAAATGATATCTAAATAAATCATTATATAATCTTTAATTATAGTTGGCTTTATTCATAAATTTGATTTTTTTGATTTTTGAAAATGAAGTTTTTAAACGGGAGACATGTACTTCATTTACGTTTTTTAGGTAAATGGAGATTTAATAATATAAACTATAGAAAAAATAATAATACAACATAAAATAATATTAGTAATTATATTGTTTATAAAAATATATATTAGCATTGAGTAAATGTTTGGAAATATATATGAAAATATCAGATAGCGAAAAAAAAAACATATTACGTTAAAATATGAAAAATATTGTCCTGATTATGTTATAGATTAGGTTGCATTAGTTGAAAATTTCCAAGAAAATTTTATAAAAATATTAGTACACAAATTTATTCTATTATTTGTAATAGAATAAATGACAAGAATATTTATGTATTTTTTGGATAAGTAAATAGATCAAAAAATTTTTAATTGGCAGATAGATAATATTGAGGTAGATTATTTTTAATGGATAATATTGTTTGTATCTACAAGTAGATATGCTATGGAAATTTTTTTTGTTGAACTTTGGAATATTTATAGAATTTTATACATATTTATGCTTGTTTTAATGAGTCCAATATTATCTATCTTTATATACTATAGTCAAATTAAACTGTACTTGACTGTACAATATTGGCTCTAAAAATGAAATATTTATCCAAAAATAAGTTAAATAAAAAATGAACACTCATCTTTATAATAAAGTTAATATTGATCAATTAATGTATAATATGCCTGATGATGTATTAAATGATTTGTTTGAATATTATGACTCAGTGTGCGAAGCAAATGGAACTGAAGGTCTTACAAAATCACATTTGAAACAGGCTATCAAAATTTTTTTATCTGATTTACCCGATGATGATATGGATTTATTATATATAGTTGATAGTTGGTATAATAATGCTTTGACAGACACTGAACCAAGAGAAGAAATATATTTTATCATATTGGATTTATTAGATGGCTGAAATAACAATCAGTTGCTTATATTGTACAATATAAATACACAAAAAATATGAAAAATAATTGTTATGTCCAGAAATATAACAATTATATTTTAAACACTTTATCAAACACTTAAGTGATAAAATATTCAATATTTTCATGATATGATAATTAGATTTTTGATGTTGTGAATTATTAAAGTTAAGCAATATCGTGATATTCAATATTTGTGAAATAATAATATTATGAAAATTTCGTAACGGAAACAATATTTAAATTGTGTAGTAATTATATATCATAAAAATTAAATAGGTTATTTTTTAGTATCAGCCTATTTAGAAGTATTTTGTAAAAATCTCATCCTTCGTTATGCTATCTATTTTTTCTGATTGTAGAATTTTTCTGATTGTAGAATTCTTTTAATATCATGCTCAGTCCCAGTAAAACTATCGCTTATTCTTTCAAAAATTTTCTTCCCAATTTTATTACTGAACGGATCGCTATTTGGTATATTACATAATCTCTGTAAATGTAAAAAACATTTACAGACAAGTTCATCTAATCATAATTGTTATTAAGTGGAATATTTATTTAAATAATTCAATTATTCAATAATATCCCATAATCCACTTTTAAAATGCTGTATTGGTGTTAAATAGATTAAACTAATACAAAATATCAATCTTTCATAGATGATTTATCCATAACATCTCAATCTTCTTAATTTCATTAAAATATACTATCCAAAATCCACAAATTTATCCTCCATATTATTTATTTTTCATCGAACAATATATTGTATCACAATTTTTTAATAAGGATACATATGTATATTCTTATTAATTAATATATTGTGATACAAATTATTTTTTATCTGCCAACATCAAATTATATCATAACTCTTTAAATAGTATAATTATATTCTTTTTATATTAATGTATTGAAACATAATAGAACTGTAACTCTTGAAATTTACAGTTCTAAAAGCTAAATACTTATACTGTATATCTTGTGTTTTTTATTCTAAAAAACTGCTACTGTATATCTTGTGTTTTTTATTCTAAAAAACTGCTACATCTGATGTATTTTAAAAAATTAAAATTGAATATTTTAATTTTTTAAAATGAAGTTTTCAAACGGGAAACATGTACTTCATTCATCAATTTTTGATGAATAAATGCTTATTTATTATAATATTATATAGTATTATAATACGTTTTGTAAATATGAACTCATGCTATGTATTAAAAATTGATACATTAACACATTAAATTATATTCATCAATTCTATCAACTTTTTCAAATTGTTGATTGCTGATTCATCTTTATAAATATATTAACTATATGTTTCGTCATTCTATTATCTATATATAATAGAATATCTTATTTTAAATAACAAAATAAATTATAATAGATACTCAAATATTATTAATACTTATAATACTTATAATACTTATAGAACATTAACTAGTATAAATAAACTTAAAATTAGCCTTACACCCAAAATATTATGGACAACTATATAATCAATTAACTGAACATACAATTAATAAACTTGAACATATCAAAATTATAATACTTGAAGTAATAATTGTAATATTTTATGAGAATCACATTATAAAAGTCCAACATATAATAATTATATAAAATTTTATTTTTAATTTACCTGACAAATATTATTTTATAGATTAAGATAGTTTATTTATAACAAAATATATTTTTCTCAAGAATATTATTTGTTGCTCAGCAATTAAGATATTCTTTTGCATATCGATTAAGATATTCTTTTATTGCTTGAAAATTTAAGATATTATTTTGTATATCGATTATAATATCATTTTACATATCTACCAAGATATTATTTTGCATAAAAATATTATATTACAGATCGATTAAGATATTATATTACAGATTGATCAAGGTATTATTTTACATATCGATTTGAATATCATTCAACATAACGATTAAGGTATTATTTTACATATAGATTTGAATAATATTTTACATATAGATTTGAATAATATTTTACATATCGATTTGAATAATATTTTACATATAGATTTGAATAATATTTTACATATCGATAATGAAGTTGTTATTTTGCAAAACAATATAATTAAATAACTTTACCTTTTATAATATTATTTTATCCAGCAATAATATTTACGCAGCAATATTTCATAAGCAATTTATTATTATATTCGTAATACTAACAATTAGGTAATTATTTTATATTGGAAGATAATGAAGTAACTAATCGACTAAGATCATATTCATACCAAAATATTATTATACAACGGATTAAGATATTATTTATAGCATGCAGATTAAAATATTGCATAATTTAACAATCTTAATTTATTGACATTGGATGGGAGTAATAAGAATGGGAAAGTGAAATAATTTATTGATTTAGAAATGATATAAATGAATGATATAATCATACCACATGAAATAGTATTGATAATTGTATCATTTCACAAAAACAAATATTTATTAAGATTAAATAAGTGTTTAGAAAAAGATATACAAATGAAAGATTGTGAAAGAACAATATTGCGGGATAAATATGAAAAATATATAAGGATGGCAGAAAAATATTGTCGTAATACTTATGTTATAGATTATAGTCAGTTAGTAGAAACGCTAATAAAAAAATATGATAAAAATACGAGTAGAAAAATGCATTGCATTATCTTTGATAAAATTATCAACAAGAATATTCATGTATTATTCAGGGAAGTAATTAAATCAAAAAAACTTTTTAATGAACAAAATGATAACTTAGACACAGATAATTTTTACTTATGTGAAGAACAGGTTGATATGTTATTAAAAAATTTTCCTGTTGTATTTTTAGAATATGTATTAAATACACTTGATAAATCCAACATTGTATTTAATTATTTGTATGAATATCTGACAAATCTAGCATGGGACAAAATTTTAATTAACTTTCGTATAATTTCTCCTCAAGAAACAAAAATTTCCAATAATATTATTGATAACAATCAATATATATTGGACTTTACTTCATTATATCCAAGCATATATAATAATATTATGAAAGAAAAATACGATAAAATAAAATATCAATAATTTCAATAAAAATTACCAAAAATTTTATATAATTTATATTTATTCCAGTATAGATTATATTTTCAATTTACAATAGTATTCGAAAAATAATACTATTATAACACCTCTCAAAGTTTTGTTATTGTTGATTAAATTTCTATTCTTAAAATTTAATATGAAAATAATTTAATATTTCAGAGATATAATCAGTATTAATTTAATGTACAATAATACAAAATAAATTTTATATTATATGAGTAAATAGAATTAAATTATGATAAGTAATAAACATATTTTGATTCTTTATAATTAAAGTTCTTTCCATACACTAGTAAAAACAGAAAAATAAATAGTGTGGATATTGACTTTATAATTTTGAAGAAGATCAGCAAACATATTTTGATTATTTAATATGAAAGCTTCGTTTTTATCGTCTTTTATCAAATATATTTCTATATTGGAATTATCTTTATAAATATAAGATTGAAGTCCAATATAACGTTGAGATTCTTTAAATGTATTTTTAATAATAACTTCTATAGGTTCAATTTTTTCACAAACAGCAATAAAATCATCATGTGTCATATCTGAATAATAAGACGATCCTTTTGCTATAGTATATTCTGTAAAGTCCATTTTATCTTCTAAAGTTAAAGAATACGATATGTTGACAATATCTTGGTTCATTTTATTATTAAATAGTAATAATGTATCTTGATCAATCTTTGGGTTTTATACGAACTAACTATTTCGATTAAATTATGATAGTAAAGTATTTAATCAAAATATTTATGTTGGTATTTAATGTTAAAACTTATGTTATTAAAAATATTTATCAAATCTTGAATTAGAAACAATATTCAGGTTGTATAAAAACGTTTTATCATGAAAATCAGTTGGTTTAATATTTTTTAGTCTCAAAGTATTCAGAAGTATTTCGTAAAAATCTGATCCTTGACGTATGCTATCTAAATTTTCTGATTGTAGAATAGCAGTAATCTTTAAAACATCATGCTCAGTTCCAGTAAAACTATCGCTTATTCTTTCAAAATTTTTCCTTCCTAACTTTACGATATTACTAAAAAAATCTCTATTTGGCACATTATAATTTATCTCTGATTCTGATACAAAATCCCATATATAAACATATATTTGTAAAGCTATTAAACCTACACCCATTAGGGTTTCGTTATCCAATAATAACAATAATCCTTCTGTGTCATTATTTTCAACTACTTCCCAAAATATATTATATACCATATTAACTAAATTTTGTGTAAAGTCATAGGATAATTCATTATCAGTTACATACGGAAGAATATCAAATATATTTATTTCTTTGCTCCATTTTTTGTGCTTCGATTTATTAGTTAATCTTCTATCAATACGATCATTCAATTCTATATCTCTATATACATTCATTGTAAATGTGTTTTTTTCATCTCTATCCAATACTTTTTCTATTTTCTTTTATAATACATACTTATATATGTATTTTTCTCTCGAATTCATCTTCATTATTTCATCTATATATCTTATCAAACTTTTATTTTCTTGATCTATTTCTTCATCAACTCCTATAGTTTTAGGAAAATCTCTTTCTAACATAATTCTCCAAAATTCTTCTGTATTAATTGCATCACTCAATTCTTTATCCATATATCTCAATTTCAACAATTCTTTTATTAACAAATGTTCATCATATATTAAATTTAATATCTCGTAAGGTAATGATATTAATGTATAATTTTCTTTATTATTAAAATTCTCATTACTCTCCTCATTCCCACTATAATTTTCATCATATTTGTAGTTATAGTCCTGTATATCATTATCACTATCACTATCACTATCATTATCATTATTATTATCACTATCACTATCATTATCATTATCATTATCATTATCATTATCATTATTATTATCACTATCACTATCATTATCATTATCATTATCATTATCATTATCATTATCATTATCATTATCATTATCATAATCCTCATAGTAACTTTGATTGTTGTATAATACTAATTTTTGTTCATTATATACGTAGTTTTTATCATAAATATTATATTCACTATTACAAGTCATGAATATCTTTTTATAATTGAAAATTAATTATAAAAAAATAAACAATAAGAAATAAACTATATTAAAAGTTAAATTATAAACTCAACTTTTAATATTCAAATTATATTCTGAATGTGTAAATATGTACTATAAATTATAGTGTTTTAACAAAACTATAAGCACAGTTTTATTAATGTTGTTAGATTATTATAGTCAATATAAATTATATTAAAATAACTTTGTAGAATTTATAGTTAATATATTAGAATCAAGCCAAAATTATGGAATGTCCATTTTACAACTATTCATCAATTCCATAGTCCTTTCCATATCTTTCTTCCAATTCAAAATCGCAGTTTAACTCTTCTACTATTTCTTTAATTGCTTCCTCAACCCACTGGTAATCTCTGCTTCTGGTATTATCTTCATTTTCACCAGAATATGTACCTCTAGTTTTTAGTTTCTTTCCGTTTAATATAAACTTAACACTTTCAAACTCATCATAATCATTCTCTATTGTCACAATCATCCGCAATAAACTTTTCATAGTTTTATTCCGAGGAATTTTACAAAAATCGCTGTTGTAAGATTGCATAAAATATTTTTCTTGGTAATATTATGATATTTTTATTAATAAATTGTTAAAATATCATATATCAATATTGTTCAACAATGAGTCAATTAAAGTTTTAATATATCCATTAAATAAACCAATGATTATACTCAAAAGCGAAAAGGTATACGAATATCCAAAATATTCCAACAAGGATCTTTGATTTTATATTCGTAGTATTTCAAAACTGGTTTTTCTTTGTCTTTCGAACATTCATATGTATAGTTTCTTTTTATATCTCTCATATAAACAATTTCGTCCTCCATTACTTTATATAATCCATACAAAGGATATAGTGGTAATCTTAATATGTCATCATACATTATTTTTAATAATAATAATGGTGTTATTGTTTTACATAACTCGGGTCCATATTTTATTAATGTTTTGTTTTTTGTTAAATTATTTATTTGTGATGAATCATCATTTATTTGTTTTCTTGTTGTGTTGTTTATAATAACATTTTCCATAGTTTCTTTCTCATATAAATTAATATTTTTTGGTGTATAATATTCTTTATACAAAGAATCTGCCCAATAAAATGGTAATAATCCAGCTCCAATTCTGAAATATTTTGCAATTTTGTCTATCATTTTCTATTTTTATCTAATTTAGTTATTTTTAGTTTTCAACTTGACACTATGCTATAGTAACATTAATATATAATTTAATGAACATTGAACAAGCTTAATTGTTTATTTTGAATAAAATAAACAATTAAGTATAAATTTGTATGTAAACTAAGTAATCTAGTTTACATAACAAAATAAGTTAACAATAAAGATTAAAATATAATGTAATAAGAGAAATTAAACTCAGCATAGGATGAAATATCAAAAATACAGGAAAAAGATAGCAAATAAAACAATAAATATTGAAAATGTGAGAACTATAAATAAATAAATAAAATGCAGTTCTTCGAGAATTGGCCTTTAAAATATTATATTATGTTGTGTAAAATAAAAGATAAAACTGAGAATGATGGAAAATTTTATTATGAAATAGAAAACGATGAAATTATCAACAAAAAAGAAGCAAATCAACTCGTGCAAACTAAAAATTATAGATTATCAGAGACATATTTAATAGTAGGAGAAAGAAAATTAATAAACAAAATATATAAATCTATAAATAATGGTGAAATACCAAAAATACCAGAATATATAACAAAAAAGTTGGAAGATAATGAAAACAAAAATAGTTTATTACAAAGGCTAAAAAATAAAAAATTGCCAACCGCTAATTATATTAATAAGACTAAAAAAACTAGAGAGAGAACAAAGAAAAACAAAATAGAAATATTAAATATCAACAAGAATTTTTTTATTGTGAAAACTGATATACTGAAAATACAAACGGAACTGAAAGAAAAAGGAGGAGTAAAAACGGAGAAAGGATGGTTATTTGGACAGAAAAATAAAAAAATAATACAAACTTTTCTAAATCAATATGATAATGTACAACCTGATTTATTTTATGATATACCATTTGATATTGTTAGAGAATATATAATACCTTATTTAACCAGTCTTGAATGTCTAAAAATTTCATACCTAAACAAAGAATTTTGGCAGGGATACAACGAAACATTAACGTGGAAGTGCTTAATCATCGATAATCTTAAATCATTAATTTCGCCATGTAACGTATCTATTACTAGTTCAACGGGATATATGCCATTTTTGTATTGTAATAGTATTATGGATGACAAATATGAAGAAAATATAAAGGAAAAATTATTTGATAACGTCGCCAAGAATAAAATTTCCAAAATTGTGAATAAAATAACAATCTCTAAGGTGCCTTCATATTTGGATACTAGTGAAAAAACAAACAGAATAAATGGTTCTAGACAATTTAGTAATCCAGCAAATATGATGTGGTTGTATTTTTGTCTGAAACAATTTCCATTGTACACTTGTAGTTTAGATGATATAGAAAATCCTAAACAATACTTCTTTGAAAAATTGTCACTAATTAACAATAAACAAACTATTTCTATATCTAATATAATGCATTATATTTGGAAACCTCATATAGGAGCTTTAATTAAGTTAACTGGATTAAAATATATCGTAACATCTCTCATAGTTAATGGTGAAAATGTTATTGCTGCTAACATTTGTCATTGCGATGATGATTTTAATATTTATTATTATATTAAAGATCGTATTCAATTAAGTCAAAAAGCTGTTTGGTATCTTGAATCTGAATCTTTAATTCCTCCTATGAAAAGAACCACAATATATCGATATATTTAAATTAACTATGTAACCATAAATACATTTATTTCTCAATATAAAAATTACTACATAAGTAACAATTTTTATTGTCACAAAATTAACTTTATATTAGGTTGATAAAGTTTATTTATCAACCAAATTAATAAACTTTTATACCAAAAAGTTTATTTATCAACCAAATTAATAAACTTTTTGGTATAATAGTTTTAATGCTATTGGAGCATTTATAATATTGTTATCTTGTTATTGTATTATTTAAGTTATTCTCTTAATATTGTACTATAATCTATTAATAAACAATAATTTATTAACATTCAGAATATAAATACTGTCGATATTTTATCTCACCATCAAAATATTATTTTACATTATAATATGTTAAGTAAAATAATATTTTATCTCACCATCAAAATATTATATTATCTCACCATCAAAATATTATATTATCTCACCATCAAAATATTATATTATCTCACCATCAAAATATTATATTATTTTACATTATAATATGTTAAGTAATATAAATATGTTAAGTAATACAACTATTAATATATTCTTAACTATAAATAAAATATTACAGTAATTTTTATCTTCCCGCTAATAAAATTTATCTTTACAGTAAATTTATTTCTTCAGTAAAAATAAAATTTCTCGGGTTTTCGTTGGAATACTTTATGATCCTTATTTTTTTGTTCGAATATATTAATCGTCACATTACTTAAGACATTTCCTGGCTTGTATGATTTTATCGGTATAATATTTACATGCTTATAAATATTATTAGTCCATATATATTTATTCAACAATAAATATATTATTCAACAAGAGAGGTTTCTTTATCTAAAAATAGATAAAGGAAGTACATGTATCCCGTTTAAAAACGTACTTTTTTTGATTCAAAATTCAATTTTATTTATTTTTTTGTCTTATATTTTCCTTGATAATTCTAGTTCATTTGCCAGTTATCAATTATATATTCAGCCAGCAACTTTATCTCTTTAACCATCTCTTTAGCTAATAAATTTATCCACTCGGGCTATCTTTCAGTCAATAAATTTATCTTCAACTAATAAATTTTATGTTTTCGTATTAATTTCATAAATGTGTTATTATGTAAGTGATTTGTCAATAATTAGGTAACATAATTATATTTTATGTTAAACAATATGATGATCGTCAAGCAATGGAATTATATTTTATGTTAAACAATATGATAATCGTTAAACAATAGAATTATATTTTATGTTTAGCAATATATTGATCCTATGTAGCAAATATTTTTATAAATATTTCAATAGTTATATTGTACAATCATACTTATGCTTAAATAAGATATTATTCACCGAGCTAAATAGTATCTTAATAGTTCTATAAATAGTCCTAATATAAAATAATATATTAATATCTGTACAATTATCTCAATAGTTATGTAAAATAATATCTTAATCGTTCTGTTACAGAATAATATTCTTCTATAAATAATATATAAATAGTTCTGTAAAATAATATCTTAATCGTTCCGTAAAATAATATCTAAATAGTTCTGCAAAATAATATCTTAATCGCTAAGTAAAAAAATAATATTCTCCAGTAAATAATATTTAAATAGTTCTGCAAAATAATATCTTAATCGCTAAGTAAAAAATAATATTCTCCATTTAAATAGTTCTGTAAAATAATATCTTAATCATTACGCATCAGAATAATATTCTCTAGTAAATAATATCTTAATCGTTATATAACAGAATAATCAATAATATGTAAAATAATATCCTAATCCATATGTAAAATAATATCCTAATCCATATGTAAAATAATATCCTAATCCATATGTAAAATAATATCTTAATCGTTATAACACGACAATTAATCATATGTAAAATAATATCTTGATCGTTCAGTAAAATAATATCTTAATAGTTATAATATCATAATTAATTATATGTAAAATAACATATTAATCGTTCAGTAAAATAATATTTTAATAGTTATAATATTATAATTAATTATATGTAAAATAACATATTAATCGTTCAGTAAAATAATATCTTAATAGTTATAATATTATAATTAATTATATGTAAAATAACATATTAATCGTTCAGTAAAATAATATTTTTGTAAATAATATTATAATATTATAATTAATTATATGTAAAATAACATATTAATCGTTCAGTAAAATAATATTTTTTGTAAATAATATCCCAATCGTTCTGTAAAATAATCTTTAAATCGTTAAGTTACAGAATTATATTCTTATATAAAATAATCTCTTTATCGATGTGTTACAGAATTATATTCATACGTAAAATAACATGTTAATCGTTTTGTAAAATAATATATTAATCCGTTCTGTAAAATAATATATTAATCGTTAAGAGACCAGAATTATATTCTTTTGTAAAAAATATCTCAACGATTGAGAGACCAGAATTATATTCTTTTGTAAAAATATCTCAATCGTTGAGAGACCAGAATTATATTCTTTTGTAAAAAATATCTTACCAGAATTATATTCTTTTGTAAAAAATATCTCAATCGTTGAGAGACCAGAATTATATTCTTTTGTAAAAAATATCTTAATCGTTGAGAGACCAGAATTGTGTTCTTCTGTAAAATAATATCTTAATCGTTAAGAGACCAGAATTATATTCTTTTGTAAAAAATATCTTAATCGTTGAGAGACCAGAATTATATTCTTCTGTAAAATAATATCTTAATCGTTCTGTAAAATGATATCTTAATCATCAAGAGACCAGAATTGTATTCTTCTGTAAAATAATATCTTAATCGTTAAGAGACCAGAATTATATTCTTCTGTAAAATAATATCTTAATCATCAAGAGACCAGAATTATATTCTTCTGTAAAATAATATCTTAATCATCAAGAGACCAGAATTATATTCTTCTGTAAAATAATATCTTAATCATCAAGAGACCAGAATTATATTCTTCTGTAAAATAATATCTTAATCGTTCTGTAAAATGATATCTTAATCATCAAGAGACCAGAATTATATTCTTCTGTAAAATAATATCTTAATCGTTCTGTAAAATGATATCTTAATCGTTCTGTAAATAATATTTTAATAGTCAAGTAAAATATTATTTGATCTTTAAGATACCATAATTGTATTCTTATGTAAAATATATATTAGTCGTTAAGAGACCATAATTATATTCCTCTGTAAATAATATAATAATCGTTCTGTAAATACATCTTAATCGTTAAGAGACAAGAATTATATTCCTCTGTAAATAATATAATAATCGTTCTGTAAATACATCTTAATCGTTAAGAGACAAGAATTATATTCCTCTGTAAATAATATCTTAATCGTTCTGTAAATACATCTTAATCGTTAAGAGACAAGAATTATATTCCTCTGTAAATAATATCTTAATCGTTAAATACCAGAATTATATTGTTCTGTAAAATAGTATCTTAATCGTTCTGTAAAATATATTAATCGTTAAGAGACCAGAATTATATTGTTCTGTAAAATAGTATCTTAATCGTTCTGTAAAATATATTAATCGTTAAGAGACCAGAATTATATTCTTCTGTAAATAATATCTTAATCGTTAAGAGACCAGAATTATGTTCTTCTGTAAAATAATATCTCAATCGTTCTATAAAATATATTTTAATCTTTAAGATTCCAGAATTATGTTCTTCTGTAAAATATATCTTAATCGTTAAAATACCAGAATTATATTCTCATGTAAAATAATATCTCAATCGTTCTGTAAAATAATATCTTAATAGTTCTGTAAAATATATTTTAATCTTTAAGATTCCAGAATTATGTTCTTTTGTAAAATATATCCTAATAGTTCTGTAAAATAATATCTTAATAGTTCTGTAAAATATATCTTAATCGTTAAGATACCAGAATTATATTTTTTTGTAAAATATATCTTAATAGTTCTGTAAAATAATATCTTAATAGTTCTGTAAAATATATCTTAATCGTTAAGATACCAGAATTATATTTTTTGTAAAATAATATCTTAATCGTTAAGCAAAATATTATTTAATCGTTATGTAATAGAATTGTATTCTTATATTAAATAATATCTTAATCATTTTGTAAACAATATCTTATTCTTATGTAAAATAATATTTTAATCGTTCTGTAAAATATTATTTTAATCGTTAAGATACAATAATTATATTCTTCTGTAAATAACATATTAATAGCCTGTTACAAAATTATGTTCATATGTAAAATAATATATTAATCGTTGCATTGTATAATTTTAGTCTTCAATAAAATAATATCTTAATCGTTAAGTAGCATAATTATATTCATATGTAAAATAATATATTAATCGTTGCATTATATAATTTTAGTCTTCAATAAAATAATATCTTAATCGTTAAGTAGCATAATTATATTCATATGTAAAAATAATATCTCAATCGTTGAACTGTATTATTTTATTCTTCAGTAAAATAATATCTTGATCGTCAAGTCAAATAATATTTTAATCGTTAAGTAACAGAATTATATTCATATGTAAAATAATATCTTAATCGTTGAATTGTATAATTATGTTCTTCAGTAAAATAATATCTTGATCGTCAAGTCAAATAATATTTTAATCGTTAAGTAACAGAATTATATTCATATGTAAAATAATATCTTAATCGTTGAATTGTATTATTTTATTCTTCTGTAAAATAATATCTTAATCGTTGAATTGTATTATTTTATTCTTCAGTCAAATAATATCTTAATCGTCAAGTCAAATAATATTTTAATAGTTAAGTAACAGAATTATATTCATAATCTTTCAGTGACAGAGTTATATTCTTCCGTAAAATAATATCGAATAGTTTTGTAAAATAATATTCTTCTATAAATATATTTTGATAGTTCTTGTAAAATATTATTTTTATCCTTCAGAAAATAATATTTTAATTGTTGAGTAACAAAATATTATTCTTTGTAAATCATATTCTAATCCTTGTGTAAAATAATATTTTCTGTAAATATTATCTCAACGCTCTGTAAAATAATATTCTTTTGTAAATAATATATTAATCGACGAGTAACAGAATTATATTAATATGTAAATAATATCTTAATCATCTAATAATACAATTATATTCATATGTAAAATAATATTTTAATCCTAGAGTAATATTTTAATCATCTAATAATACAATTATATTTATATGTAACATAATATCTTAATCATTATGTTACAGAATTATATTTATATGTAACATAATATCTTAATCCTTATGTTACAGAATACGTAAAATAATATCTTAATCTTTATGTTACAGAATACGTAAAATAATATATTAATAGCTAAGTAACAGAATTATATTCTTCAGTAAAATAGTATCTTAATTGTTATGTAAAATAGTATCTTAATTGTTATGTAAAATAGTATCTTAATTGTTATGTAAAATAGTATCTTAATTGTTATGTAAAATAGTATCTTAATTGTTATGTAAAATAATATCTTAATTGTTATGTAAAATAATATCTTAATTGTTATGTAACATAATATCTTAATCGTTCTGTTATAGCATTATATTTTTTTGTAAAATAATATCTTAATCGTTCTGTTATAGCATTATATTTTTTGTAAAATAATATCTTAATTGTTATATAAAATAATATCTCGATATGTAGCATAATTATAATTCTTCAGTAAAATAATATATTAATCGTTCTGTTACACCATTATATTTTTTGTAAAATAATATAATGGTCACTAATTTATAAATTTAATAGAGTTAATTTTAACAGAGATTAATTTATCTCCATACCTATAAATTTAATAGAGTTAATTTTAACAGAGATTAATTTATCTCCATACCTATAAATTTATTGCTAAAATATATGGAGGATGTAAATAGGCTCAGATTAATAAAGTAAATATAAAATGAAAAAATAAATAAAATTGAATTTTGAATCCAAAAAAGTACGTTTTTAAACGGGATACATGTACTTCCTTTATCTATTTTATTAGATAAAGAAACCTTTATCACTATAACAGTTTGTATATATTTTTCTATGAAAATATCATTCAAGATAAAAATTATATTGTAAGTTAGATATTTCAATATAAAATAATATTGAAATAGTTATGTTAGTTATATATATACTATGGATTAATAGATAAACAAAATAATAATATAATAGAATAAATTTGATAAAAATAGAAAATTAAAGCTAAAATAATTTATTTGGATCAGGATTATTGTAAACCACTTATTTACAATAAATTTTCTGAAAGCTATTATCGGGGTTCGAATGGAGATACATAAACTTAAATTCATATCTAAATAAACCTTTTGAGCTTGAGATATAATGAAATCCATTATCATAAAATCTTTCTACTAAATCTTTATAATTACAGTACCCCTTTTTCGTATCATAAATTTATCCATTGTTTTTTCTCTATCATATATTACATAATCGGACGTAAGTATTTTTTGTATTTCATACGTTGGTATTTCATATATTTTAAATTCTGTACTATTTTTAGTTTAATTTCAGATCTTTTAATGAGATTGTCCATTTTAATGATATCTTTATTTATAACAATAATATCATATTTAATATTTTTTGTCACGTTCTATTATTATCAATAAACATACAATTAAAGATTTTTGTAATTAATATAGAGCAAATAATAAATTAATACCTTAACAATAATGTTTAATATTTAAAACAATAGTATTAAATTGTGTGCAATTATGCAATATAATTTTGATTATTAATATAGTATATTAGATTATTTCCTATACGAATAATGTTAAATCATTTTTAATCCTATCTATTATCTATTATCTATTATCTATTATCTATTATCTATTATCTATTATCTATACGTTATTTTTAAAACTATTTAATCTGATTTAAGATCCATAAACCTAAAATAATATCAAACGTTTTAATCAAGACAAAAATCTATTGACGTATTTTTTGGTTTATGAGAATATATTATTGAATAGAATAATAAAGTTATACAACATGTCGCAATTTTATTAAAAATTTTAAAATTGAATCTAAAAATTTTAAATTAGTTGTAAACTAGTGTTTGTCAACATATAATCTTGTTCAACTATATTATATGTGCTGTGATTAACACCGATATATGAGATTCATTTGTTTAATAAAATAAAAAACATATTTCTACTAAATAAATTGATGTGTTAAAATTATTCCTTATTTTCGTATATTAAATTATTGACGGATTATTTAATGATAAATCACTTAAATAATCTCATATAATATTGTGATTAATTCTTACTTCAATACTTACTTCAATACTTACTTCAATCAAAATAAATATCAATTAAGATAAATATTACGGGCTCGAAAACATATTTTGTTCAAAATATATTTTGAAAGGATTAGTTTAATTATAATAATTCTGGAGTTATTAATTCAAACATATTTGTGTGTGTACCTCCTTGTACCCATACAGGAGGTAAAGGATTTAATAATTTAGTATATAAATCTCTACCATGGTCAATAGGAATTACTTTATCATCAATACCATGATAAATTTTAACAGGACAAATGACCCTATGAATTTTATTTATGGATATGAACATATCTATTTTATCTAGATAACCAGAAGTACGAGGTGCAACAGTTGTAATTATACTTCTGTAAGGAGCTATTAAAATTACCGGACTAGACCATGAATGGTTCGAAATATAATCAATAGTTACACCAGTCCCCAACGAATACGCTATAAGACGTATATTTTCTTCTGAATAACCATACTCAACTTTCACATGTTCAATAATTGATTCTAGATCTTCATAACAATTTTTTTCACTACATGTTCCTTCTGAAAAACCATAACCTTGATAATCATAAGCAATAATAGTTGTTTCTAAATGGTTTGATAACCATTTAAAATAATTTTTATATTGATATGCTCGTGATCCATTTCCGTGCGAAAATATAATTATTTTTTCTGATTTTACCAGGGGTGTAAATTTATAATATGTTATCATTTTACCATTTTTACTTTCTGTATAATATATCGGTATTTTATACTTTGTAAAGTCATCCGTTGTACCTGGTTGAAATACTATTTCTTGATACACTGATTTAATATATTCTGTAGAATAATCTATTGATCCTTTACCAACTTGTGATGTTCCACTTATGCTACTTCCCATTTAATATTTTACAAGTATTTTTCTTTATAATACCAAAATATTTTTAATTTATTATCCAAACTTTCATTCATACATCAAAATCACTCTTTAATATATTGTTTTCTTAAATATTTAATATTACTCCCGGCTAAAAATTATATTAATTTTTATTTCAAAATAGTATATCGTTATTTATGGGTAATAATATTTAATTTTCCCACATTATGTTAAATTAAATTTCTAAACATTACATATTATTCTAATATATGTTACACATTATTCTAACATATTATTTTAACATAAGTTACATATTATTCTAACATATTATTCTAACATAAGTTACATATTATTCTAACATATATTATTCATAGCTTTCTTTATCTAAAAATAGATAAAAGAAGTACATATCTCCTGTTTTAAAATTTGTTATTTGCAATAAAATTCGATTTTGCCTATTTTTAACATCTCTAATCTATTTTATAATCTCCATAACTTGCTATTTTTGTGCTTTTAAGTAGGAATGGATTATTTATCGTTAAGTATTATTTATAATCAGTATATTATTTTTGAGGAATATAATTGTGTTATTAAATTATTAATATCTTGTTGTAGATTTACCCATTAACCAAAAATAGCCATATTACAATTTTAAAAACCATTTACATAAATTTGTACCTTGATAAAAAAGTTTAACAGTATTTTCGCTTTATAGATAGGTAGTAATATTAAATATTAAATAACGATTAAAATAATTTTATAGTGATGGATTTATTTAACTATTGATGCAATTCGCTAGTTTAAGATAATTTTTGAGCTCGAAAAATAATTTTATTGCTGGAAAGTTAATTTTTAGGTTAAATAATTTTTATTACTGGATATTATTCCTGAGATATATAATCAGCAAACGAATAAATATTATCAAAATAAATATAAAATGGGAGAATATATAAAATGGGAGAATATATAAAATTGAATTTTTATTATAAAAAAGGAAGTTTTTAAACGGGATACATGTACTTCCTTTATCTATTTTAGATAAACGAATGGACTCTATTATATTAAATAATAGAATGTTATTAATACTAATGATATAGTAATCAAATGAGAATATGTGATATTAAATAATTAATCTAATTATTTTTTTCAGAATCAGAAATTAAAATATTTGATAACTAAATATTATGTAGTCAGCTGATTATATAATATTTAGAGTCAGAGATTTATTAAAGTCATGACAAAATTTCATAAAACCGAATAATAAATCAACCTTGCGAACAAATAATAATATAAAAATAATTCAATATAAGTACAATTATAATATTCCAAATTTTTTCTTATATATTCAGATATCTCTGCTATTATATTGTTGTTTATAGATTTATATATTTATATATCTTGTTTATTAATTTTATTTCTCCTGCTATTATATTGTTGTTTATATATCTATATATTTATATATTTATTTATATATTTATATATTTATTTATATATTTATATATTTATATATTTATATATTTATATATTTATATATTTTGTTTATTAATTTTATTTCTCCTGCTATTAAGTATGTATCTGATAATCTATAGTTTTTAGCTTGTACAAGTTGATTTGCTTCTTTATAATTAATATTTTTATCATTCTCTATATCATAATAAAATACCGTACTCTTCTTTAATTTCATCTTTTATTTTGCATAACATAATATAGTATAGTATTTCAAGGACCAGTGTTCAAAGTATGTCATTTTATCTATTTTGTTGTTCTTAGATTTTCATTACTTATTGTTTAATTTCCCATCTTTATTTCTGTTTTTCATGTTCCATTATGAGATTCTAAACTTTTTCGATATTATTTTTAATATATTTACTATTATGAATATATCCACTATTATAAATGTATCCACTGGCTCTTATTATGAAAAGTATTCTAGTGTTATTTTTAATATTTAAGAATATTTACTTACTACTAATAGTGACTTTTTTTATATCAATATAAAAAAACATTTACCATTATTTTTATCGAACCGTTCTTAATGATGATAAATATCCTTGATTTAATTAGTTTATTATATTTTATAGTTATTAAAAATAGAAATTCAATACCCGAATGGTAGAATTAAAACAAAAATATTAACAAAATGTATAATATAATTAATATATAATATAGTTCATAAAATTGAAAATAACAGAGTTGTATCAAAACATAAAATTGAAAATAACAGAATTGTGCCAAAACATAAAATTGAAAATAACAGAGTATAAAATATAAAATGATACAAAAAATTATGAAATATTTTAGAATAGGAACCACACTATTACCATTTTATTGGGCGGATTCTTTATATAAAGAATATTATACACCGAAAAATATTAATTTATATGATAAAGAAACTGGGGAAAATGTTATAATAAATAACCAAGCAAGAAAACAAATAAATGACGATGCATCAAAAATATATAGTTTAACAAAAAATGAAACATTGATAAAATTTGCACCGGATCTGTGTAAAACTATATCGCCTTTATTATTTCTAAAAATAATGTATGACGATACATTGAGATTACCTCTATATCCATTATATGGTTTGTATAAAGTAATAGAGGATGAATCTGTTTATATGACAGATATAAAAAGAAACTATACATATGAGTGTTCAAAAAACTTTAAAAAACCTATTTTAAAGGACTATGAATACAGAATAAAATATTCTTGTTCTTATACTTTTGGTACAAATATGTCTACTTTTCGCTTTTAAGTATATCTAACCGGTCTATTCAATAGATAATTTTAATTTTAGCTTAATGTATTAAATATAATATTTTTATTAACTTATTCATAATTATTAAACTATTATCCAGATAAATATTCTATGTAATTTTACAATAATTACTGTAAAATTCTAATAAACTATGAAAATTAGTTATATATTAAGACAAAAATAAATTATTATGATTTCAAACAATTTAATTATATTACATTCAAAAGTTATTACAGTTGTTAAAATTAATATAACACCATAATAAATACTATTATTTTCTTCAAGGTTACAATTAAAACAAATAGTATCAATGCTCGTCAAAATATACTATATTAAAGGATATCACATATTAAATATCCTTTAATATAATTATAGTATATTTTAGTACCAAAAATACTTAGAATTATATTTGTATTTTTGGTAAATATTTAATTCACGTATATTTTCTAAATTTTAAATAGTAAAGTAAAATCTGTAATATTTGCTTCATTATTACTTATTTTTATAATTAATTTTTAATTATAAAAAGATATTCATGGCTCAAAATTATATATATAATTTTTTTGATAAAAACACCACATCTTATCAACAGAATTTAATATTAGATAATGGTGTAAATTACGATGATAATTATGACTATTTCTATAATTATAACAAGAATGAGGATTGTAATGAGAATTACAGCGATAAATATAACAATTTCTATAATTATAATAAGGATTGTGATGAGAATTTGGGGAGTTTCTATAATAATCAGGATTCTGATGATAATTATAACAATTCATATAATTATAGAGATAATAAGGATTACAACAAGGATTGTAATGAAAATTACAACGAGGATTATAACAATTTATGTAATTATAATAATAAAAGTTATAGCTATAATGGGGATTATAATAGGGATTATAATGGGAATTACGATGAGACTTACGATGAGAATTATAATGTATTGTATAATAAAGATAAAAATTATAAAAATAATCAGGATTTCAATGAGAATTATGATGATAATTGCGATGATAATTGTTATGAGAATTATAAAAATAACAAAGAAAATTATACATTAGTATCATTACCTTACGAGATATTAAGTTTAATATATGATGAGCATCTTTCGATTGGTGAATTATTGAAATTAAGATATATGGATAGAGAATTAAGCGAAGCGATAAACACAGAAGAATTTTGGAAAATAATGCTAGAAAGGGATTTTCCGAATACAATAGGAGTAGACGACCAAATAGATGTGGGAGAAATAAGTAAAGAAAATGTAAGTTTAATAAGATATATAGATGAAATATTAAACATGAGCTCAAGATCCAAATATATATTTAAATATTTATTATATAAAAGAATAGAAAAAGTATTAGATAGAGATCAAGAAAATACATTTACATTGAATGTATATAGGGCAATAGAATTGAATAATGGTATAGATAGAAGATTAATTAAACAAAAAAAACATAAAATATGGAACAAAGAAATAAATATATTCGATATACTACCATACATAACTGCAAATGAATTATCCTATAATTTTACAGAAAATTTTGTTAATATAGCATATAATACATTTTGGAATATAGCTGAAAACAAAGATACTCAAAAACTACTTCTATCATTGAATAATGAAATCTTGACTGGAGTTGGGTTAATAGGTCTACAGATATATGTATATATTTGGGATTTTGTTTCAGAATCAGAGATAAATTATAGTTTATCTAATCCTGATTTCTTTAGTAATATAATAAAATTGGGAAAGCAAAAATTTGAAACAATCAGCAATAGTTTTACTGGTATTGAACATGATATTTTTAAAATTCTCTCTATTTTACAATCCGAAAATTTGGATTGCACACGCGAAGGATCTGATTTTTACAAAATTCTTTTAAATACTTTGAGACTCAAAAATATCAAACCTTTAGATTTTCATGATAAATCATTATTATACTACTTAAATATTGTTTCCAATAAAAGATTCGATAATTATTTTTCTTAATTATCTTTTATCATTCAACTTATAGTTAATATTTCTTTTTTCTTAATCTTATTGTAACTATTTCTTATTGATTAACAAATATTATATAGTTACAATAACATATCGTTATAACTATATAATATAATACTTTTCAACCAAAGCATTATATTTTATTCAATAAATATTTGTTACATAATTTTGTTCCTTTTGTATCATTTATATACAACTTAAGAAATAGTTATTCTTTCAGTAATATATCAGTTAAACAGTTGTGATACCTATATAATATATCTTTTCATAAAAAACTTTAATTTCCTTAAATACAATTTTCTAAATGGTAACTATTTCGCTTTTACCGACTTATGATTAATTTAACAATATGTAACATATACTATAATACTATAATACTATTATACTATTATACTATAATACTATTATACTATTATAGTATAATACTATAATACTATTATACTATTATACTATAATAGTATTAATATCTAGTTTATGATAAATTAAATAAATTGGATACTTGTTATTTGATTTATAATATAAAAATTATATTAACATATACCACTGTAGATATTATGTAAGTAGTTTGAACAGATTAAAATGATTAGTTTATATTGTATAATATAAAAAGCAAATAATATTTTATATTCTCTTTGAAAATTATCTAAATAAAACTGTTATGATGGCAATTAAAATAGTCTTAATATTGATTTATATATAATATATTAATAATATATAAATGATATTTAATATTAACGATATTAAATATGAATTATTTTATGAAAACTCAGACTATAATTCATATTCAGTTTATCGTGGCTCTTCTTATATTAGTGATATAAAAACTGAGAGTTGTTTTTTTGAAATGTACGATAAAATAGAACCTATTGAGAAATATCTTAAAAAAAAATGTGATTCCAAAAAATTATTAGCTATCGAATCATATATATACTCGAATCATACTGAAATAGATTGTTGTATTGTTATTGATGAATTTAACGAACCCGTTAAATTGGATAATAATTTCATATCAGATAATTTGCCTATAGATTATAAAATTACGATTAATACTATTTATTTTTCTGATTATCCTACCGGTAACTGGACAGAACTTTAAAAATTATTATAGAAATATGAAACTTTATTGGTAAATTATTTTTATGTTTTACTAATAACTACCATAATTACATCGGTTGTTATTTTAAAACTATTTACATCAATTTTTTGTTGTTAATATAATTAGGTAATAAAATATATTAGCTAATTATATTATAGTATTTATCTATGATTTTTGATAAAATGATCTTCCATTAAAGATTTATTAGATATTCACAAATATAAATGCTTTGTTTTATCAATTGTCTTAATTATACATTATAACAATATGGTAAATAAATTGTATAATAATATATTATTTTGTCATTAAGATAAATATTATCTTAGCTCTTCGAAAGTTTCGTGAATACGATATAAACATTTGTTGTCTGTTTAATATAGAAGATATTATATAATAATTTTCTTTTATGTACATTTTATTAATGATTATGCACATAATTATTGATGTATATTGTATTATTAATGTATATTATATTGATAATTATGTATATTATTAATATACATAGTTAATATGGAATTTATAATAACTTAGATATGAAAGGGTCATTTTGTTGATTTTTCGATATAATATTTTTAATGTTTTGTGGTATTTGTGGTATTTTTTTATTATTAATATCTTTATATACAGAATTAATAGTTTTGGATAGTCCTACTATTTTGTATGTATCTGATTTTTTATATGGTGATTTTTCGAACATTTGTGATTCTTTTTCGGTTATTATTTCATCGGTATCTACATTATAATAATATACACCATATCCTTTATCATCCATTTGTTTTAATACCAAGTATTTCCATAATGGCCAATTATTAAAATAATCCATCTTGTTTGGATATTCTATCTTATTTGGATATTTATCTTCTAAAAAATTTACAACAACTTCTTTGCGAGTCAATCCTTTTTTCTTTGATATCCATTCTATTAGTTTATTTGCGTCTATTTTCATATATTCTGGATCTTTAGTACATGATTCGCATTCAAATAAATTACCATAACATTCTTCTTCTTCTTTTTCATCACCGTAGTCGTCTTCTAGAAGGCAATATTGCTTTTTTCCTATACCAATTTCTTCTAATATTTTATAAAAAAATTTTGTTGAATGGGGAAACGTATAAAATAATTCTTCCAAACATGATACTTCATTTAGTTTTTCTTTTACAGATTTCACATCATACTCGTCATTCTCTGCTAAAATAGTATTGAGATTAGTTTTTTTGTTGATTTTTTCCTTTATCCTCCTGAGAGCAACTGATTCTTCTTCATCGTTTATATTACGTCCATAATATTTTCCATAAAATTTGCATTCTCTACAATAACGCGTACCACATTGACATTTATATTGATAACAATCATATTCATCATCCCAATAATATTCGGAATGAGCATCACCACATTTAGCACAAGAGTAAAAGTCTACACCCATTTTTATTTAATAAAATAATTATTTCTTATTGAGATTTAAATATAATATTACAATTCTATTTAAAACATTATAGAGTCCTGAATAAATTTTATTAAGTATATATTTAGTAATATAATGACAAATATAATGACAAATATAATGACAAATATAATGACAAATATAATATATTTGGTAATATAATGATAAATATATTATATTGTAATTTTGTACACAAGTATTTCAGTCTTTCAGTAATTATTATTTTGTAATGTATGTCACTTTTGTTTATTGTAAACACATAATGTATTGACAATAAAAATTGATTATATTTAGTAAATTTAATACAATAAAATGATTAAATTTACAGCTAGAGGATTTGAATTTGTGTGTGCAAAAAAACTTTTATGTGATAAATGGAAGAATAATCTATTAAAAGATTTTGTTACTAATTCTACTATTCAACTTGATAAAGTAGATGATTCAATTTATGTTGATATTAATCCAAATAATATAAATGTGATATTTGACTATATGGCATTTGAAAATTATAAAAAAGATATAGATTTATGCACTGAAAGAGATTTAATATATTTGGGATTGTTAAATGAAAATTCAGAAGAATGGAAACTTCAGTCTTTGAGTGAGAGTATCAATTGTGTGGATTACGATTATGATATAGCTGAATTATTTTTTATCAACACTCGAGATAGTAAAAAAATTATACTTAATAAAAGTACGATTAATTTATGGCCCAATTGTAAATTTAGGGATATTATAATTGGTAAATATAGCGATTATTTAGTTGAAAAATCTGATAATTCAGTTACAACCTGGCTCAATATTAATTATGATCTTTGTAATATATTATTATGTATGTTGAGAGATGGTATTAACTGTTATATTGATATAATAGTCAAAGATAAATATATCAATATGGTTATGGAAGATTATGGCATAATAACTTCCCTAGAATTAGAGATAATCAACAATAGATATAATAGAATAACTAATCTAAAATCTCCTATTATTATAAATAATAACAAAGTAATTTATTTTACCGAAAAAAACAGACGCACTGAAACATTTCAAGAAATAAATTATCATTATACACGTGGACAAGATATTATTATAATATCACCTTTTAAATCTATTAAAAATCTCGATTGTTCACAATTATGGAATAATATTCATAAAACTGTTGACTACAAATTTATAAAAGGATGGGTTGGTAGAGATGAGTATACTGAAAAAACTTGGACATACAATATCATAAATAGTGATATGGATATTTTAGAACACTTTTATTATCGATATTTGATGGGCTATATCGATTAAACTCCATCCCACAAATCAAAATAAAAATAACCAACACTTATAACATCATTAACTATACTAATTGTTATTTTGTACTTAACTTAGTGTATCTATTAATTATTTAATTACACTTATCTTGGTAATCGAATATTTATCTCTCCATCCCCTATAAAAATTCACTTATATCTTATTTAACTTATATCTTATTTAACTTATATATCTTATTTAACTTATATCTTATTTAACTTATATATCTTATATATCTTATTTAACTTATATATCTTATTTCACTTATATCTTATTTAACTTATATATCTTATTTCACTTGTATCTTATTAACTTATATATCTTATTTAACTTATATCTTATTTAACTTATATATCTTATTTCACTTGTATCTTATTAACTTATATATCTTATTTAACTTATATCTTATTTAACTTATATCTTATTTAACTTATATATCTTATTTAACTTACATATTATTCACCCTTTACTGATATTTTCATTTTCTATTTATACTATCATTATGTTAAAATTTATATAACAACTATATCCCTCATTATATTTATCTAAACAATGTAATTGTTAGACAAATATTCTCAATACGGTTTTTGATCTACCTATTACCATTATTATAATCATTAACAACAAACCATATACTGATATAGACGACATTACAATCTATAAATCGCTTATTATTTATTCTATCTCTTACATTAATTATTATAATATTATATATTAATATTATAAAAATACTATTATAAATTTAGAATTCATTACCACTTTTAGTTCTCCGACTATTATAATCAGGACTAAAATCGTAATTATATCCATTCTCTAATAAATAATTAATAGCATATAAACATACTTCTGACATTCTTATTTTATATGCTTTAGCTACCTTTTGTATAAGTTCAATAGGTACTTGAATATTACTATTAAAAAGCAATTGTGTACTGTAGATACATCGTCTGTCAATTAAAGCATTGAGCAAAATATCATGAGAATTATCCATGTAGTTTTCAAAAATATGTTTTCTGAAAATAGAATTTAAGGAAAATTCCTCTTCGCTATGTCGATCAGAATCCATATTGAACAATGAACAGTAAAAATTTGGATTATATTTTTTTATCGAGTAAAAACATTCTGAATATGATTCTGGATCTATATTATTTTTTTTTATATATCTTGATAATTCTCTAGTAACACTATAAGATATCTCTTTCGTTAATTTAATGACAGATATAAAAAATTCTTTGTCCCTTATTATTGATTCTTTAAGTAAATTATATATATCTGGATTATTTGCTTTGTAATTTTCCATTATTATTTTTGCACTTTCAATATCTCTACTTTTTACTACTTTTTTTATATTAAACCTATCCCCATATGCAACATCAAATTCTTTATTCTTAACAATATTATCTATATTTTGTCCCGGACTTAGATTTATGTTGTAATCTTTTCTATTCATCAAATTTTTCATTAAATTTATATATCCTTCTTCTATATTTCCTCTATTATCTATTTTAAATATTTCTAACTGTTTTACATCAACTAACAAATTACTCCATATGTAATTTCTCATTTTTTTTGGATTAAATATATTAGTACTTAAAAATTCTCTATTTTCTCCATATACTACGAATTCAAACAATACACTTGCCGTTTTAAATACTCTCTTATTGTACTTTGTTTTTTCTTTTGCAAATTTTTTATGTGCATAATATGCTATTTTTATACCTATATTTCTTTCATATTTATATATATAATAGTAATTTTTCATACGTTTTTCCATTATTTTATCTATTCCATCCTTTTTCATTTTATTTCTTATTTCACTACATATTACTATTAGGGTTTTTACATTTTCTGATATTAACCAATTTGATATGTTAATTAAACAGTCTCCTGGTATTATATTCAGCATTTTTTTTACCTTCTAGTTAATATTTTATCAAAATTACAAATCGTTTTATAACTCTCTTCATATTTTATTTACTTAATTATTCTCAATATTCTACTCTTTTCTTATTCTTATCTCTTCAACTTTCTTACTCTTTTCTCCTTAATTTTTCTCCTTAACTTTCTTCACTATTTTCATCCATCCTACTTTTTTCTCCTTAACTTTCCTCCTTAACTTTTCTCCTTAACTTTCCTCCTTAACTTTTCTCCTTGACTTTTCTCCTTAACTTTCCTCCTTAACTTTTCTCCTTAACTTTCCTCCCTAACTTTTTTCCTTAACTTTCCTCCTTAACTTTCCTCCTTAACTTTCCTCCTTAACTTTTCTCCTTAACTTTTCTCCTTAACTTTCCTCCTTAACTTTCCTCCTTAACTTTTCTCCTTAACTTTTCTCCTTAACTTTTCTCCTTAACTTTCTCCTTAACTTTCTTCACTATTTTCACCATCCTACTATTTTCACCATCCTACTCTTTTCTCCTCTGTTTTTATTACTTTTTTTCAACTATCTTTATTCTTTCTCCTCTGGTTTCATTACTTTTTTCAAGTATCTTTATTCTTTTCGCTATGCTCCCCATCACTGTTTCCAAGCACCCTACTCTTTTTGCTGCGCTCCTATTACTGTTTTCAAGTATCTTTATTCTTTATTCTATGCTTTTATTACTGTTTTCAAGTATCTTAACCTTTCCTGAAATTTTGTTGTATCTTAGTATTCTTATTCCCTTTTCATCTATTATCTTATCTTTTTACGTAAAATATTTTTTTCTATATAACCTCATAATCCGAAAATTACGGTTTACGTAATTTTTGCGTTAATAAAAACGTTTAACGTTATTTTTCGGTTTATGGGAACCTATAAACTGAATATAACGTTAATGAAAAATATCATTAAATAGAGATTATATAAATTTGTTTATATTTATACCAAAGATGAAAATTAAGATAAAATAAGAATAAAACCAAAATAGAAGTGATAAGAATACAAGAAGAGAAAACAATAGTATAAGGGAATAAAATACTTAAAGGAAATTATTCAAATACTTCTCATAAAAAAAATAAAGAGGTGAATGATCGTTTCAAAAAGGGTTAAAGTAAATATTTTGTCTTGATAAAAAGTTTATCCATATAGTGTTTTATTTAATTATAAACCTTATATTGTGCATGTGTTATATTTTAATTTATTCATCGCTATTTTATATCTTAATTTATCGAATATAAAATTGAAATTAATATTTTTGTCACGAGAAGTTTGTAAAGGGGGATATCTTTACTTCTTTTATTTATTAAAATAATAAATAAAAGTATCTTAACTATGTACAAATTAATATCAATTTTATATTATTTTCTATCAAAAACAAATTTTAACAATATAAACAATTCTGTTAAATAGTTATTATATAATATGTTAACCAAATTTATTATATTGTCAAAACAATTAACCAAATCAGATAATTTCCGTTTTGCAAAAAATAAAATTATTTTTTGGTGCGAAATATTATTACTTTGGAAATAATAATTTTTATTTTTTACTGAAAAATTAGACATATTTTACGAGATAAAATTATACAAATATTCATCAAAACATATTTAATAAGCTTCTAATTTGTTGACAAAGCAAATAGTATTTACTTTATTAATAAATAGCTGAATAACAATTAAAATATTCTATAACATAATAATTTACAGAATATTAATTACTAACTTAACACTTTGTTATTATTTCACATGACCATCAACATTTTTTTTCCATAACCATTAATATTTTATTTAATATGATATATATTTTATTTTACATAATTATATAAATATTTATATTACTATAATTATTTATATTACAGTAATTATTTATATTACAGTAATTATTTATGTTACTCTGTAATTATTTATATTACTGTAATTACTTATATTACTGTAATTATTCCTATTACTCTAATTATTTATGTTAATTTCTAATTAATATATTAAATATTATAAAAAATTATCTTGCTACTATTTATTATTAAGATTTAATTCTTAAAATTCTTATATATTTTATATTTACAATACTGTTAGATTCTTTATTGCTTTACCATTTTAATATTTTCAGCCATTAAAATCATATTTGTTATATTCTTATATCAATAATGTTTAAATAATATTTCGATTGTTCTCCCTATTATTATTTTAATTGTTCAGCATAATAATATTTCTATTATTTTCCAAAATATTATCCCAATTGTTCAGCAAAATATTATCCCAATTGTTCAGCAAAATATTATTTCTATTATTTTCCAAAATATTATTTTAATTGTTTAGTTAAATAATATTTCTATTATTTTCCAAAATATTATTTTAATTGTTTTTTCTTATTCTCCTATCGTGTATCAATCTTATTTCTTCTAACATATTAATCTTAATTTTAATCTTATTCCCTTCTAGTATCTCATTCTCCTCAAGTATCTAAATATTATTAGCTTCAAATATCTTAATGTTATTCTCTTTAAGTACATCTTTTACTCTTCGATTATCTTAATCTTATTTTCTTCTCAAGTATCTTAATCTTATTTTCTTCTCAAGTATCTTAATCTTATTTTCTTCTCAAGTATCTTAATCTTATTTTCTTCTCAAGTATATTAATCTTATTCTCTTCCAGTATCTTATTTTTATTCTTCTCAAGCATTTTAATCTTATTCTCTTCCTGTATCCAGATCTTATTCTCTTCGAGTATCCCGATCTTAATCTTATTCTCTTCCTGTATCCAGATCTTATTCTCTTCGAGTATCCCGATCTTAATCTTATTCTCTTCAAGTATTCCGATCTTGTTCTTCAAGTATTCCGATCTTGTTCTTTAAGTATTCCGATCTTGTTCTCTTCAAGTATTCCTATCTTAATCTCATTCTCTTCAAGTATTCCGATCTTAATCTCATTCTCTTCAAGTATTCCGATCTTAATCTTATTCTCTTCAAGTATTCCGATCTTAATCTTATTCTCTTCAAGTGTTTTAATCTTATTCTCTTCAAGTATTCCGATCTTAATCTTATTCTCTTCAAGTATATCTTACTATCATTCACTTCAATTTTATAAATTGCAACTCAGAATTTTCCATCTCAAGTTTTCGAGTTTAATGTTCTCTTTAAGTATCTTGATCTCTTTCCTCAAGAACCAATTTATATGGTTTTTGTGTTTAAATATTATAAATCGTTGTATTTATGTACGATTGAGATTTATTAATTATGCATTTATTAATTATAATCATAACTGGTTTAATATAAAATTGAAAATAAAATATTTCGAAAAAGTAATTTTACAAAAGGACACACTTTACTTTTTTTATCTATTTTTTAGATAAAGAAACTTTAGTACTTATATACTAATTAATATTAATTTGTATATAAAATATTGCTAAACATATATTTAGTAATATAAAGTATTAAATGCTCTATTTAATATTAAATAATATTATTTAAATGGATTTATGCAACCAAATTCAAAAATTAATCAATAAAAGCCAGAAACCAAAAATGATAACAATCATCATTTTAAAAAGATTAACTTAAAATTATTAACTTAAAATTATGCGTTGATAAACATTGAACTTTATTTCTAGGAAAGAGATAATACTTTGGCAAAAAACAAAAATAATTCTGACTATACAAAATTATTTTTACCAGATAATATTTTTCTGTAATAATTAAGATATCTATTCTAATAAACAGATAATTTTAGTTTCTCAAAATAAGTACACGTATATTTTGAGAAACTAAATACTATTATTTATACTATTGTTAATATTGTTAATATTATTAATATTAACAATATTAATAATAATTATATTAACCAAGCTAATTATTTATAATTTAATTTATGATAACAATACCGAATACTTTTTACCTCCAAGTAATACCAGTAATATACGATTACTGATATTATATTGACTTTAGTTTATCGACTTCTTAAACGTATTATAAAATTTTATATGTCGTATACACAAAATTTTATTTAAGCTCTCAGGAAGTTTTAAGTAGAAGTTCATGGTTTTCTACGAAAACCTAGCTCGGTTTCAAAGAAACCTTGAAGAAGATGCGTTTGTGAAAATCTTATTTTAGACGATTGAATTATATTTTAATTCAAAAAGGGTGCAAAAGATATAAGGAAATACTTTGTATATAATTTGCAGAAAAATTAAACAATATAGTTTGTAAAAATTACACTAACTTAAGCAAACTTATTGAATTATATCGGATGTTAATATCGTAAATATCAGCTTGTATATAGTTATTAAATAATATTAAAATCTAAATAAATTAATATTGATTAATATTATGGTTATTATTTATGAATTATGAATTATTATTTATTTGTTTTTAAATAATAAATAATGTTAGACGAAATACCATCTGATGTATTATTAGTTGTATGTCAATATATACCATTAATATATAGAATATCAATGAGTGAAACGTGTAAATGTATTTATAAAAAAATAGGCGACGAAAACAAAAGTAATATCAAAGCAAACATAATAAAAAAATTAAGAGATCTAGTACCAGATCCAGTGTTATTTTTAGAAAAAATAATAGAAGCAGATTGTGTAATATCAGGTGGATTTATTTTGGAATGTTTATATGAAGAAGATTGGAAAAGCAATGATATTGATATATGGTGTAGTGAAAATAAAGGTTATTATATTACAAATGATACTGGTGTAATGCAAAATCCATACTTATTTATTCCTCCACTAGTAGAAGATGTTACAATAGATAAAAATAGCCATTTATTCCTAAAATATTTACATTCTCAAGGTTTGACCACTTTAAGCGGTCAAAAATATGATCCTGAATCTTTGACGGCTGTTAATATCAGAAATATTAACATTAGTGGTTCTGAGTTTAAAATTCCAATGCAATATATATCTTGTGGACGATATCATTTATCTCATATAGATAAGTCTTTCGATATGGATATATGCAAAGTTGCATATGGTTCTAAATATGATCGTCTTTTTATTAAAAATAAACAAGCTATTTACGAAAAAAAATGTAAATATTCTCGAGATATTAATAATGATATTTTCCTTTTATCTTATTACGGTCCTAATACCCAAAGATATCATGATCTTATAAATCATAGAATCAATAAATATAAAGATAGAGGATTTGATATAGTAAAATAATTTTATATTCTACCTTTCACTAAATTGTATCCTATATCTATAAAAAGATATAGTAAAAAATTTTTTATACACCAAAGTTGTTTAATTGTTCAATAGTAATATGTTTGTATAAGACAATTTATTTTATACTTGACATTTAAAGTTTAAGGTGTAATTGTTTTATATAATGTTTATAATTATTACATAATCAGAATAACACAATTATAAGCTATAATGTTTATAATTATTACATAATCAGAATAACACAATTATAAGCTATAATGTTTATAATTATTACATAATCAGAATAATACAATTATAATCTATAATGTTTATAATTGTTACATAATTGTTACATAATTATTACATAATTGTTACATAATTGTTACATAATTGTTACATAATTGTTACATAATTGCATAATTGTTACATAATTGCATAATTGTTACATAATTGTTACATAATTGTTACATAATTGTTACATAATTATTACATAATCAGAATAACACAATTATAATCTATAATGTTTATAAATATTTGTGTATAAATACATTAATTATAATGTTGTTTACACACTTAACTATGTAAATATTTACATAGTTGAAATAACTGTAAATATTTAACAGAGAATAAGTAATATCATACTATAATACTTTGGATATTAGACTATAACCTAGTAAATTTTATTATTTTTAGTATGATAAATAGAAGAAAAAATGATTAAATTTACAGCACGTGGTTTTGAATTTATTTGTCCTAAAAAACTTTTATGCAATGAATGGAACAATAGTTTGCTCAAAGATTTTGTAACAAACTCTACTATTTTTCTTGATAGAATAGATGATTTAATCTACATTGATATTAATCCTGATAATATTAATAATATATTTGATTATTTAGAGTATCAAAATTGTAAAATTGATATTGATCATTGTGCTAAAAGAGATTTAATATATTTAGGATTACTTAAAGAAAATTTAGAAGAATGGCAATTACAACCATTAAGTGAAACTACTGATGATAGATATTACGATTCCAATATTTCTAAATTATTTTTTATAAATACTAGAGATAGTAAAAGAATTATTATCAATAAAAGTACAGTTAATCTATGGCCTAATTGTAAATTTAGAGATATTATAATTGGTAAGTATGGTGATTATTTAATTGAAAAATCTGAACATTTTGTTTCTACTTGGCTTAATATTGATTATACTCTTTGTAATATTTATTTATGTATGTTGAGAGACGGTATTAACTGTTATATTGATATGTTAATAAAAGATAAGTATATTAAAACCATTGCACTGAATTATGGTATAATAACAACCGATCAATTAGACATAATTACTAAAAGATACGATAGAATAAATAAGATAAAACCACCCATCATTATAAATAATGATAAAATTATCTACTTTTCTGAAAAAAATAAAACTACCCAAACATTTGAAGAAATAGATCATTATTTTGAATGGGGTGATCGAAAAACTGTAATAAAAGCACCTTTTAGCTCTATAACTAATCAAGAATGTAAGATTTTATGGAATGCAATTAAGATGTCTGAAAAATATACATTCGATAGCGGTTATGCAGGCCGTGATGAATGGAGACATAAAACATGGAAATATAATATTAGCAATACCGACATGGACAAATTAGAAAATTTATATTATAGATATTTGATGGGTTATATTGATTAATATCTTTTTCTATCTTATTATACAGAAAAGTATTATGTACTTTAATATTTTTACCAAACTTTATTAAATAATTATTGAGTTAACATTCCTTACTAATCCTTTTTACATTTAAGTAATACCAGTAATATACAATTACTCATATTACATTGACTTTAATTTAACGACTTCCTTAAACTTAAAATAAAATTTTATAATGTCGTATACACAAAATTTTATTTAAGAGCTTAGTAAGTTTTGAGAAGAAGTTCATGGTTTTTTACGAAAACCTAGCTCGGTTTCAAAGAAACCTTGAAGAAGATACGTTGGTGAAAATCTTATTTTAGACGATACAATTATATTTTTATTCATTATTATAGGAAAGAATATAAGGAAAACATTTGAATTTTATTTCGTTAACTAAAGTTTAATGAATAATTTTTACTCAATCAATACTTGATATAATTATTACCTACTTGATATAATTATTACCTACTTGATATAATTATTAACTACTTGATATAATTATTACCTACTCCATTAATATAACTATTATAGATATATTTTACAGAATTATTAACCTGTAAATAATGTAAATTTAAGAATTCATTTTTTAGCAAACTTTGTAATATATTTAACAATATAATATACCAATTTATAACTTACAAATTGAATTACAATATCCCTGAATTGTTTATTATATATGTAATTTAATTGTTGATAATAGTATCTTTTCTATATTATACATCATTTTATATGTATATACGGAATCTGTATTATAGTCAACCTTTTATAACAAACTTATAGACTTATTTTATTTCTTTGATTAAATAAAATGCAAACATAATTTTTCAGTTTTCCAAGTATTTAGTCGTCTTTATGATTTACATATGTATTATCATGCGACAACTCAATATCTAAATTATTATATACACCTTTAAATTAATCTAATTCTAACTTCTACATACAAATTTTTATAAAATCGAGAACAAACTTATGTTTTCTATATTATTTACTATATTATATATTGCGATATATTGGTAGAATTTTTTAATTTAAGCACCAAGATATTGTTTGTATAAGAATATAAATTGATGATACAAATATATAATTATATATTTGCATTTGGTAATAAACATAATATATTATTTTTACGGAATAATATTTTATATTTTATGTTACTTTAATTGTATAAAAATATTACTAAACAATTACTAAACATATGTTTAGTAATTAGTCCACAACGTCTATTCATAAATTCCATCATGATTGAACAATATTCATGTAATACTCTCTATAAGTTTCATACTTGTCATAATAATTGAGTTATACTTAAATTTATGCAAAATATTTTCATCATTGAATATTTTATAAAATTCCAGTTGATTAATAGTATAATAACAATTTAAAATATACTCCATTAAATAATCATTATCTTGCTAAACTAAATTAATATCAAAATCAGACTACTAAACACTCTTATATTTAAGACAACAAAATTTTAATTTGAATAGAGACAATATAATATGGATTTCAAGTGTTCAAGGTTTCGAGGTGTTGTTGGTAACAGTGGTGTTACGGTCAATAATCAATATATATAGAAATATATCGATATCACTAAGTTTCCTAGCTTGTTAATTAACTATATAAATATAATTTTATATACAATATAATTTTATAACATATTGATTAATATTTTATTTTACATAACAATATTAATTATATAAGCATATAATTAGCTAACATATCGATTAATATTTTATTTTACATAACAATATTATTATATAAGTTGTAGATTTATATATTATTATGTATGATAATATTACAAATACAGATATGGATAAATTATAAAATTTCTATTATCTATATTTAATGGTAAATATCCATTAATTTTTACTATTATTTCACCTACATTATTATAAATTATGAAACTATTTATGAATAACTAGTTGAGTTATATTCCATTAATTTTTACTATTATTTCACCTACATTATTATAAATTATGAAACTATTTATGAATGACTAGTTGAGTTATATTCCATTATTTATATTGGTTTAACACTTCAAAAAATTTATCTGTTTCCAAGCAATAAATTTTTTCATTTTTTATGTATTTTAATCGCTCTTCCAACTTTTTTTATATAAATTATTTCTTCTCAAGTATCTCAATCGTTTTGTCTGCCACTTTCTTTATCATTTCCTTTTTCAAGTATCTCAACCGTTTTGTCTTCAACTTTCTTTATCATTTCCTTTTTCAAGTATCTCAACCGTTTTGTCTTCAACTTTCTTTATCATTTCCTTTTTCAAGTATCTCAACCGTTTTGTCTTCAACTTTCTTTATCATTTCCTTTTCCAAGTATCTCAATCCTTTTGTCTTCAACTTTCTTTATCATTTTCTCTTTAAACATCTTTATTTTTCCCTCCAATTTATAAAATTGAGATTGTATTCTCTTCTAGTATCTTAATTTCATTCTCCAAGTAATGAAATTAAGATCCGATCGAGTTACGTTATACTGATCTCTCCAAGTAATGAAATTAAGATCCCATCGAGTAACGTTATACTGATCTCTCCAAGTAACATAATTCTGATCCGAGTTACGGAATTATATTCTTTGTAAATAATATCCTAATAATTTTGTAACAGTATTATATTCATATCAATATATTATCTTAATGGTAGAGATATACAGTTATATTGAATATTTAAAATAATATCTTAATCGACAAGTTACGGAATTATATTCTTGTATGGATAATATCTTAATCGTTAACTTACATAATTATATTCTTATGCAAAATAATATCTTAATCGTTAACTTACATAATTATATTCTTATGCAAAATAATATCTTAATCGTTAAGTTACATAATTATATTCTTGTGTAGATAATATCTTAATCTTTAAGTTACAGAATTATATTCTTATGCAAAATAATATCTTAATCGTTAAGTTACATAATTATATTCTTGTGTAGATAATATCTTAATCTTTAAGTTACAGAATTATATTCTCATGCAAAATAATATCTTAATCGTTAACTTACATAATTATATTCTTGTGTAGATAATATCTTAATCTTTAAGTTACAGAATTATATTCTCATGCAAAATAATATCTTAATCGTTAAGTTACATAATTATATTCTTTTGTAGATAATATCTTAATCTTTAAGTTACATAATTATATTCTTTTGTAGATAATATCTTAATCGACAAGTTACAGAATTATATTCTTGTGTGGATAATATCTTAATCGTTAACCTACATAATTATATTCTTTCGTAAAATAATATCTTGATCGACAAGTTACAGAATTATATTCTTGTATAGATAATATCTTAACCATTAAGTTACATAATTATATTCTTCTGTTAAATAATATCTTGATCGACAAGTTACAGAATTATATTCTTCTGTTAAATAATATCTTAACCGTTAAGTTACATAATTATATTCTTTCGTAAAATAATATCTTAATTCCCAAGTTACAGAATTATATTCTTTTGTCAAATAATATCCTAATCGTTAAGTTACAGAATTATATTCTTTTGTTAAATAATATCCTAATCCTTTTTACCTCCAAGTAATACCGGTAATATACGATTACTCATATTAAATATACTTTAATTTAACGACTTCCTTAAACTTATAATAAAATTTTATAATGTCGTATACACAAAATTTTATTTAAGAGCTTAGAAAGTTTTAAGTAGAAGTTAAGATGCATTTGTGAAAATCTTGTTTGAGACGATTCAATTATATTTTAATTCAAAAAGGGTGTAAAAGATATAAGGAAATCGTTAAGTTACAGAATTATATTCTTCTGTTAAATAATATCTTAATCGTTAAGTTACAGAATTATATTCTTCTGTTAAATAATATCTTAATCGTTAAGTTACAGAATTATATTCTTTCTGCAAAATAATATCTCAATCGTTAAGTTACATATTTATATTCTTCTGTAAATAATATCTTAATCGTTAAGTTACATATTTATATTGTTCTGCAAAATAATATCAATCGTTAAGTTACATATTTATATTCTTCTGTAAATAATATCTTAATCGTTAAGTTACATATTTATATTCTTCTGTTAAATAATATCTTAATCGTTAAGTTACATATTTATATTCTTCTGTTAAATAATATCTCAATCGTTAAGTTACATATTTATATTCTTCTGTAAATAATATCTTAATCGTTAAGTTACATATTTATATTCTTGTGTAAATACTATCTTAATCGTCATCTAAAATAATATCTTAATTGTTAAGTTACAGAATATAATTCATGTGTAAATACTATCTTAATCGTCACGTAAAATAATATCTCAATCGTTAAGTTACAGAATTATATTCTTGTGTAAATAATATCTTAATCGTTAAGTTACAGAATTATATTCTTGTGTAAATAATATCTTAATCGCCAAGTTACAGAATTATATTCTTGTGTAAATAATATCTTAATCGTTAAGTTACAGAATTATATTCTTTTGTAAATAATATCTTAATCGTTAAGTTACAGAATTATATTCTTGTATAAATAATATCTTAATCGTTAAGTTATAGAATTATATTCTTGTATAAATAATATCTTAATCGTTAAGTTACAGAATTATATTCTTGTATAAATAATATCTTGATCGTTAAGTTACAGAATTATATTCTTGTATAAATAATATCTTGATCGTTAAGTTACAGAATTATATTCTTGTATAAATAATATATTAATCTTTATGTAAAATAATATCTTAATCCTTTTTACATCTAAGTAATACCAGTAATATACGATTACTCATATTACATTGACTTTAATTTAACGACTTCCTTAAACTTAAAATAAAATTTTATAATGTCGTATACACAAAATTTTATTTAAGAGCTTAGTAAGTTTTGAGAAGAAGTTAAGAAGATACGTTGGTGAAAATCTTATTTGAGACGATACAATTATATTTTTATTCTTTATTATAGGAAAGAATATAAGGAAATCGTTAAGTTATAGAATTATATTCTTGTATAAATAATATCTTGATCGTTAAGTTACAGAATTATATTCTTGTATAAATAATATATTAATCGTTATGTAAAATAATATCTTAATTGTTAAGTTACAGAATTATATTCTTGTGTAAATAATATCTTAATCGTTAAGTTATAGAATTATATTCTTCTGTAAATAATATCTTAATTCATCGGTTATAGAATTATATTCTTCTGTAAATAATATCTTAATCTTTCGGTTACACAATTCAGAATTATATTCTTGTATTAATAAATATTTTAATCGGTTAATTATAAATTTGACAGAGATAAATTTTATTTTTATAAATATATGGTATTTATCAAGTTATTTATAATGTATCTAAAATAAGTACATTTGATATTTGATATATAAATAGAATAATAAATAGAATAATAAATGAAATATACAAATAAATAGATTATAATTGATATATGATGTTAATTATACCTAAAATAAATTATTATTTGGAAAAAGAGATAGTATTAGAAAAAGAAAAGACAGAAGTATTAATGAAGAGCGAAGACTTAACAGGGATCAGAATAGGAATGATAAAAGAGCTAAAAAGGTTAGAGAATAAAAACAAATATTTACTAATATTAGAATATGAAAGTATTGAATATATATTTGATATTAAAATAATAGATGATAATGAATATAGTAAATATAATAAAAATTCTGTATATTTGGATAATATTATGGATATAAAGATAAAAATAGTAGATATAAATATATGGTATAGTATAAAGAAAAAATTACTAAACGAAAAATTATCTGATAATGAATTTAATTTAGTATTAAATAGTATTATAGAATCTCAAGAAATTATGCAAAAAGAATGCAATTTATCCAACAAAAATGTTATAAATAATGATTATGTATTGCATAACGTATTAGATAATATATTAGATAATATATTACATACTCAACAAAAATATATTATAAATAATTACAAAATTAACATTAAAACAATAAAAAATTTTATACAAAAATTCAAGAATAAAGAAATAGTAACAAATATATACGATAAAATAATAGAAAATACAGCTATAGAAACAATTAAAAATATTATAGATAATAACGAAAAAGATTATCAAAAAGCCCATAAACAGACTATTTTTAATTTAATTAAAAATGTCCCTAATCATAGGAATTTTTTAATAGATTTTTATAAATATATTAAGCATTTACCAATAAAATTTAATGAAATAATTGACGAAATAAAATTTTATTATATGGAACTTCAATTAAAATGTTTATTAAATATGGATATTTTTAGCCAAATTTTTCAATATATAAAATATGAAGATATAAAAAATATATCTCTCTCTAGTAAATCATTTTACAACATTCTACAAGATAATCTATTTTTTAAGCTTTATTATAGTCGTTTTGGCATTGATATTCAAAAATTAATTCCTTTTGATTATATATGTATGTACGATGAACACTATTCTGAATTGTCAAATATTCATCCAATAATAATAAATACTGATTATGATATTTCTTTATATTTAAATCAACATAAATTTAATCAAGATTTATCGAAAATTACAATATCCTTCAAAAAATTAATTTCTACTGATGACCGTAAAAACTTTTCTATATTTGTATTTTTACCTGAATTTTCCATAATTTATTGCTCTATTTTACTTGATTTCTCATTGACCAATATTACTTCTACTTATTCCGATGGTTTCGACGATATAGATGTTAATGATATTTTTTTTGATTCTAATTTATCATTTACACCTATTTCAGATATTTTTTTCGGACAATCTAATTTATCACCACTTTCTCATACTATTAATTATCATGAACATTTTAATCACGACATAAATCCACTTAAATGTAATATGTCCTGGCATTATAATAATCATGTATATGATCACATTCCCTCCTTTTTTAATAATGGTCTTAATAAATCAATCTTCTTATTAATATATCGATTTTTATCTTGTATTATAAAGCATCCTATCGATGATGATTTGTTTCCAAATATTGAATCCTATATGTTCAACCATTAAAATATAATTTTCCTTTTGCTTTTTACTAATATTATTTACTATCAAATTATATTACAATATATCTCTTTTGTAATATACTAATATCATTTACTATAAATAATATTAGTATATTACAACATTATAAACCATTATCTGAAAAGTATATTACAACATTATATAAACTATTATTTATCTGAAAAGTATATTACAATATTATCTGAAAAGTATATTACAATATTATCCGAAAAGTATATTACAATATTATCCGAAAAGTATATTACAATATTATCCGAAAAGTATATTACAATATTATATAAACTATTATATAAACTATTATCTGAAAGTATATTACAACATTATATAATGCTATATAATTCTATGAATACATATATAAGTGTACATTATAACCGTTTATTTATCTGAAAAATTATATTACAACATTATATAAACTATTATTTATCTGAAAAATTATATAATGCCATATAATTCTATGCATACATAAGTGTATATTATAACCGTTTATTTAAATGTTAAAAATAATATAGAAATTAGTTCTATATTAATATCAATACTAAACAATTAAATTTATTGTTATCTATTAATAATAAAATTAAACGGTTTATTGTTCTAGATTACTAAAATTTTAGTAGCAAATCTATATACTCGCATTTTTTACTAAGTTATATCTTTAGCAATAAAACTAAAATAGTTTATTGCTTCTATGTTTTTGTAATGCACTTATTACAAAAACAATCTATTCGTGGAATTTACATAAACAATATTCGCCAAATTATTTTAGCTTTACGTAAAATTGAAACATTATTTTAATTTATCTAACATTAAAATAATGTATAAATATTTTATAGTTACAATTATAATAATGTTGATTCATCATTGTATATCCTTGAATAATAATGATATGATTAAAATGTGTTATCTTTACTCCTATAAAGTTGATTTAGATACCTCAGAATGTAATAGGGGTATCGAAATTTATTCAATAATACAAAATAACCTTTCTAATAATTATAATAATTCCCATATATCTCATAGTCTGTGCAATAGATCTGCATGTCTTGCTTCCGTTAAAATTTGTTCTAATAAATGTTCGTGTAATTTATCTTCTTTATGTACTGCTTGTATGGGTGGTCTTATTTCAACATGTTGTGATTGTATATTCACTGATGAAATATGTAGATCACAAAGGAATTTATTTAAATGGTTATTTTTATAACTTATCCCTATATTTTCCATCTTAGTCTTAACTAAATATTATTTTTATATTAAATTCTACACCAACTTTTATCCTTATATATAATATATTATATTATATCTATTTATGGAATTTATTATCTATTACTCTTATATCTTTTATAGCCTTTTTGAGTCAGAATATAATTAAATCGTTTAAGATAATATTTTCACCAAGGTTTCTTCTTAAAACTTCCTAAGTTCTTAAACAAAATTTTGTGTATACGACATTATAAAATTTTATTATAACTTTTATTGATAAGATAAATTAAAGTCAATATAATATGTTTAATTGTATATCACTCGTATTACTTTGAGTTAAAAAGGATTATTCTATATTATTTACATAATCATTATCATCTAAATATACCTAATTATCAAATATATATTTGATATTCCATAAATTCATAGAATTATCTTCTAGATTTTCAGAATTATCGTTTGGATTTACAGAATTATTATCGTCTAAGTTCATAGAATTATTATCGTCTTGGTTTACAGAATTGTCGTCTTGGTTTACAGAATTGTCGTCTTGATTTACAGAATTATCGTCTTGGTTTATATAATTGTTATCGTCTTGGTTTACAGAATTATCGTCTTGGTTTACAGAATTGTCGTCTTGATTTACAGAATTATCGTCTTGGTTTATATAATTGTTATCGTCTTGGTTTACAGAATTATCGTCTTGGTTTATATAATTGTTATCGTCTTGGTTTACAGAATTATCGTCTTGGTTTATATAATTGTTATCGTCTCGGTTTACAGAATTATCGTCTTGGTTTATATAATTGTTATCGTCTTGGTTTACAGAATTATCATCGTCCAAGTTTACAGAATTATCATCTTGATTTACAGAATTATCACCGTCCAAGTTTACAGAATTATCATCGTCCAAGTTTACAGAATTATTATCGTCTAAGTTTATAGAATTATCGTCTTGGGTTTATAGAATTCTTGTCTTTTGATTTACAGAATTATTGTTTGAGTTTATATAACTATCATATTATTTTGTATATAATTATATATTATGTAAATATGGAAAATATCAATTAAATATCTCATTTTCTCTTAAATATTTTATCGATAGATTACAACACTATTTATGTACTATAAAAATAATTTGCATTCCACTTAAAATAATATTTTTAATAAAATGCAAATTATTTGTATTTTATTAATTTCATGCACATCAATTTCTGATTACTCTGATGAGTAATCACCATTACTAATTATTTCTTCTATACTTGATATTGCTACAGATTGCAATATTGTTTTTATAACATACATCATTTGATATGTTTTTACAAGATCTACATTTACATCTGATTGTAAATTTTGAGATAGATATATTCCACTTCTTCTTGTTAATAACACAATCAGATGATTTCTTAGTTTCACAAAAATTTCGTCCCCTTTTAAGAGTATATTTCTATTATCATAAGATAATTCTATTCGTAAATCGTCACATAAATTTTTAAATTCCTTTAATTCTGCTTCTACATAATTATTTTGCACTGATAGTTCTTTTCTTTTTAAAACATTCGATTGGATACTCATTTTTTTTACACTGTACTAATTATTTTTAATCATTTTATTTTTGGTGTCAGTTAAATTATATTCTTAATCTATTATTTGAAAGATTAGATAATTAGATATTCATTGTCTTATAACATAATATCTTGATCTATATGTAACATAACATAATATCTTAATCTATATAACATAATATCTTAATCTATGAACATGATAATATTTATATGTAAAATATTATCCCTATTATTAAATTACACAATAAAATTGTGTAATTACAGAATTATATTCTTCTGTTAAGCGATATATTAATTCTCAGGTAATAAAACAATATTCCTCAGTTAATAATATATTAATCTCCTAGTTACGTAATTATAATATTCCTTAAAATTATATCTTAATCGTCAAGTTACATAATTATTATCTCCTCTAGTTTTTTATCATATTATCTTCAAATATTATCTTCAAGTATTATCTTCAAATATTATAATCATATTGTGTTCAAATATCATATTCTATTATCTCCAAGTATTATAATCATATTGTGTTCAAATATCATATTCTATTATCTCCAAGTATTATAATCATATTGTGTTCAAATATAGTAATCTATTCTCTTTAAGTATTATAATCATATTATCTTCAAGTTTCATTATCTTTGGTTTTCAATTTAATTATCGTTCCCTGTTTCAAGTCTCATTATCGTCTCTTTTAATTATAGTTTTCTTATTCAACTATTTTTTTCTTTTTCAAGTATATCATTTTCTATTCTACTATTTTTATCTCTGCAACTTCATTTATTGTTCTCACCTTTATGTTTCTCATTGTGTTCTCTGAACCTTTTTAATCTTTTATCATCACCTTTGTTTATCGTTTCTCCCTCATATTTCTTAAAATAAGTTATAATATAAAGCATTTGTCAAAATTAATATTGTTATAACATTTAACCCCACTATATAATCTACTTCCCAAATTATTTGGCTTATGTATATAAGTTAATGGACAAAAAATAAAATTTACGGGAGCATTACAAAATAATTTTTAATGTACAAAATTATTTTGGTAATGAATAAGATATATATTCCTGATATAAGAATACTTTATTTACATAAAATAACTTGATAGTATTTATATCTTATCAAGCTTTCGAATAATTTTTTATTAGCCTTTATAATATTAGAGTATTAGTTTCTATATAAATGCGATAATATTTTAAAGAATTTTAATACAATATAATGTAAAAACATATTATATTTACAATTTATCAGTTAAAATATATTAATTTTGGATTATATATTAATTTTGGATTGTATTTTGGTATGCAGTTGGTGAAAAAGTGTGTGAACTGGTTATCAATAAATAAGTTATATGATTTTACTTTTAACAACATAAATTAAGAAAATGTGTAGTTCGCAAAGAAACTTCACACTATTATTATCGTTTTACTAATTATTTAGATATTATGTTGATTAACTATTTAAATAATTAGTAAAATATATAATATTTATATCTTTTTTGTTCGATATTTCAATTTAATATTCTTATCTTAAATATTTTGAAAAAATATGTATAATTACATGTAGATATTACTCATATAATCTTCATTATTTAAATATAATACACTTAAATATTCATATAAACAATATGAATATTTGTACTTTCAAATAAAATTTATTCCTCCTACATAAATTATTTTTTTGTTTTTGTTTTATCAATATACATTATTTTATCCGGTTCTGGATTGTAATAAATCACAAATATACAATAAATTTTCTGAAAACTATTATCTGGGTTCTGATGAAGATACATAAATCGAAATTCATACATAAATGAATTTTTGTGACTTGATATATAATGGAATCCATTTTCATAAAATCTTTCTATTAAATTTTTGTAATTAATATCACCGCATCCTTTTTTTCTTATCATAAATTTATCTATCCCTTGTTTTTCTATATCATATATTACATAATCAGATGTAAGTATTTTTTGTATTTCATATTTTTGTATTTCATATTTTTTATATTGTGCACTATTATTTATCTGATTACTTTCATTTCTCCCAATAAGGTTTCCCATTTTAATTATATGATAATAATATATATTATTATCATATTTTATATATTATTTCACCTTCAATAATAATGATTATTGATTATATTATTATTATATTATTATATTATTATATTATTATATTATTATATTATTATATTATTATACCATTATATTATCATTATATTATTATATTATCATTATTATTATCATTATTATTATCATTATTATTATCATTATTATTATCATTATTATTATCATTATTATTATCATTATTATTATTATTATCTATATTATTCCGTCCTTTTGATTCGCTTCATATATCTTTTTCAATATGTTAAATACTATAATTATCTTAATTTATGTTCGTATTTTATAATTGTTGGAATAGTAATATCTTTATATTTTTTCTCTTCTGATTTTTTATCTTTTTACCAGCCCAGTTTCCCTATCTTTTCCTATCGAGTTACTTTATCGTATTATTTGCAAGTTTTTTATCTTTTTCGAGTTTTTATCATATTATTTCCAGATTTAATCTTTTCTCCTCCTGTTTTTATGTTATTATTTCTGGGTTTCTTCATCTTTTCTTCTCCAGTTTTTATCTTATTGTTCCAAGTTTTTACATCTATCCCTATCTTTTTCTTTGCTAACTATCTTAAACCTTCTTCCTCAACTTTTTTATCGTATCATTTCCAAGTTTTTCTATCTTTTTCTTTGCTCAGTTTTTTTATCTTTTATGCAGCAATTTACCGTATTATTTTCAAGTTTATTTATTAAATTTTATCGTGTTCTCTCCAACTTTATTAATATATTAGTAATTTTTTGCTGGGTTTTATAGTGTTCTCTCCAACTTTATTATATTAGTAATTTTCTGTTAAGTTTTTTATCGTATTCTCTTCAACTTTGTTAATGTTTTCTCCACTTTGTTAATGTCTTTGTCTTTAAGTATTTTTGTTATTTACTTTCCATATATTATAATTTTTGACTTTGTTATTACTATTGAAACAAGTTTCACCTATATTAGTTTTATTATTTTTCTAGTATTTTTTGTATACAAAATAGTATATAAATATAGCGCACTATTTTTCCACTAAAACATAAATTATAAATTACACTATTTATAATAAGTTAAATATTAATCATTTAATATTTAATCGAAATAAAATTTTTGTAAAAGTAATTTTACGTAAGGGGGAATATTTTACTTTATTATTTCTAATTTTATATATAAAATCCTAATGCTAATATACAAATTAATATTAATTTGTATATGTTTCTATATGGATAATATTATATCAAATTTTATTGATATAATACTTTGATCAAATTTCTAGAGTTGTATTCCAAAATTATTCTACTCTTTGAGAATGTTTAACAAGAAATTAATTTTATATCGGTATATATGAAAATATTTAAGTTAAAATTAACACTTCCGATATTTTAACTCTTACGCTTTTTTAACTCTTCCGATATTTTAACTCTTCCGATATTTTAACTCTTACACTTTTTTAACTCTTCCGATATTTTAACTCTTCCGATATTTTAACTTTTCCGATATTTTAACTCTTCCGATATTTTAACTTTTCCGATATTTTAACTCTTCCGATATTTTAACTCTTCCGATATTTTAACTTTTCCGATATTTTAACTCTTCCGATATTTTAACTCTTCCGATATTTTAACTTTTCCGATATTTTAACTCTTCCGCTTTTTTAACTTCCAATATTATCTCATCGGAATATAGTTTTTCTCATCAGAATATAGTTTTTCTGCTTATGTCTTGATTAAGAGAGTATATTATCTTGTAGAGTTTTATAATATATTATCATAAAACTGCAAGTATAAAGTAATATTAATAATATTATTCAACACTATTACTATCTTGCATAAATATTATTAATCATATTATTTATATAATTTACAAATATAAAATATTCAGGTTAATTTTATATATTATGAGCCAAATATAAAATTGAAAATAAAAATTTTGTAAAAGTAAAATTGCAAAGGGGATACTTTTTACTTTTAATATCTATTTTTAGATATTAAAAGTTTTCACTTATATATAAATTAATATTAATTTATATATATTTATCTATTCAAATTAACTTTTTAATAATAAAGCATTTTATTAATATAACATTTAATCCTATTTATATAATCAGCTTCCCAAAATATTCAACGAGATAAGACTTTTAACAAGAAATAAAATTTACAAGAACTATAAAATAATTTTTTGTTTGCAAAATTATTTCAGTAATAAATACGATATCTATTCTGATATCAGGCTATTTTTATTTTAAATATAATTCCCTTATATTTATCGTATAGATTTGCAGAATATTTATTGTATCGAGTTACAAAATATTTATCATATCGCTTTTCGAAATATTTATCCTAAAGATTTCCATGATATTTATCGTATCGGTTTACGGAATATTTATCGTATAGTTTTACGAAATATTTATCGTAAAGATTTCCATAATATTTATCGTATCGGTTTACGGAATATTTATCGTATAGTTTTACGAAATATTTATCGTAAAGATTTCCATAATATTTATCGTATCGGTTTACGGAATATTTATCGTATAGTTTTACGAAATATTTATCGTAAAGATTTCCATAATATTTATCGCATCGGTTTTCGAAAGATTTATCGTATCGAATTACATAATATTTATCGTGTGGATTTCCATAATATTTATCATATAAAATTACATAATATTTATCGTATAGTTTTACATAATATTTATCATATCTAGTTACATAATAAGTATCATACCTAGTTACATAATATTTATCATATCTAGTTGCATAATATTTATAATAGATTTCCATAATTTATCGTATCGGTTAACGAAATGTTTTACGAAATATTTATCGTATCGGTTTCCATAATTTATCGTATCGGTTTCCATAATTTATCGTATCGGTTTACGAAATGTTTAATGAAATATTTATCGTATCGGTTTCCATAATTTATCGTATCGGTTTACGAAATGTTTAATGAAATATTTATCGTATAGATTTCCATAATTTATCGTATCGGTTTACGAAATATTTATCGCAATGATTTCCATAAATCATCGTATCGGTTTACGAAATGTTTTACGAAATATTTATTGTATAGTTTTATGAAATGTTTATCGCATTGTTTTACGAAATATTTATTGTATAGTTTTACATAATATTAATAGTGTTGAGTTACAAAATATTTATCATATCTTTCTACGAAATATCAATCGTGTTGAGTTACAAATATTAATAGTGTTGAGTTACAAATATTAATCGTATTGAGTTACAAAATATTTATCGTATCGGTTTATGAAATATATTTCGTATAGTTTTACAAAATATTTATCGTATACTTTTACGAAATATTTATCGTAAACTTTACGAAATATTTATCGTATCGGTTTACGGAATATTTATCCTATACTTTACGAAATATTTATCGTATCGGTTTACGGAACACTTATCCTATACTTTACGAAATATTTATCGTATCGGTTTATGGAACACTTATCCTATACATTACGAAATATTTATCGTATCGGTTTACGGAATATTTATCCTATACTTTTATAAAATATTTATCGTGTTGAGTTACAAAATATTTATCGTGTTGATTTGCAGAATATTTATCGTATACTTTTATGAAATATTTATCGTTACAAAATATTTATCGTGTTGATTTGCAGAATATTTATCGTATAGTTTTACGAAATATTTATCGTAAAAATAGCATAATATTTATCATACAAGAGTTACATAATATTTATTATATGGAGTTATAGAATATTTATCGTATAGATTTGCAGAATATTTATCGTATAGTTTTACGAAATATTTATCGTGTTGAGTTACAAAATATTAATTGTATAGATTTATAGAATAATAATAAAATATATTAAATAAATAATAATAAAATAGAAATATGCAAGCAAGTAAACAAAATATGGTTATAAAAATAGTAAGATGATATATTATAATGATATTATAATATATCGAATAACAATATGAAAAAGAATTAGATAAGAGATAATATAGGATTAAAAAATGAGTTAAAAGTTATAGGAAATATAGAGAAGTGAAATAGAAGAAACAAAGAGAAAAGAGAAGGAAATAAAGAGAAAAATATAACAGAAGAGAAAAGAGAAATAAAAAGAAAAAGTGAGATAAGATTTAAGAAAGGAGAAAAAACGACGGAAAAATAAAAAATAGATGGGAGAAAAAAGGAGAAAAAAATAAGGTAAAAAGGTTGTATAAATATAGGAAAATATTAGGAAAAGAGAGTAAAAAAGAGAGAGAAAAATAGGGGGAAAAGAAAGGGAAGGAGAGAAAAAAAGAGGAAAGAAAATAGGGGAAGAAAAGGGAGGGAGAAAGGGTGACAAAAGGAAGACCTTCTGACCTTCTCTTTTTCCCAGACATTCATATCCTTCTTAATTTCCTTCTTACTCCGTCTGAATCGTATCTTTTCTCTCTTTTGATCCTTTTTTTCTTCTCTTTTCTTTCTATTCCTTTTTTCTTTTTTATCCCTCTTTTCGCTTTTATTTTCTTCTTTTTCTTCCCTTTTTCTTTTTTCTATTCTTTTTTCTTGATTTTCTTCTCCTTTATTTTTCTATTATTATTTTCTATTACTTTTCTTTTTTCTATTATTTTTCTTACAATATATCATCTAATATTATATTATTTATATTCTAATATTGTTTTATACTCGTATCCATTATATCTCGAAAATACAAAAACATTTTTCCTGTGCTTTTCAAATTCATTAAAATCTCAATGTATCTTGATTTTTATTAATATATTTCACAATTTATCTTTATTTATATTAATAGTTCTTATAATATAAATATGAACACCCTTAATATATCAAGATATATTATATTATTCTACCAATTATATGTATTTCTCATGTAAATTGCTGACGCCTGAACCAATTTTCCGAGGAGGAAAATTATCTCTTCTTTAAAATTATCTCTTTCTTAATTATTTCTTCCATAAAATTTATCTCTTCCATAAAATTTATCTCTTCTCTTTCTTAAAATTTATCTTTCTTAAAATTGAGTTGTATTGATATTATTTCTAGATTAATATTATATTGTTTATCGCTTTAATATCTAAAATTATGGTTATTTATGGTAATATTTTAGATAATTCTTTTAGTTTGATTAAATCATTATCTAATAGCCAAATATATAGAAGATTCCTTTATCTATAAATATAGATAAAGGAAGTACATGTATCCCGTTTAAAAACGTACTTTTTTGGATTTAAAATTCAATTTTATTTATTTTTTCATTTTATATTCGTATTGTTGATTCTATATCATTTCTATTAGCCAATAAATTTTACATTTCCAAGAAAAAGAACATTGTTTTAATGTGAAATATTATATTCTTAACTAAAAGAATTATATTTATATGTAATACAATACCTTAATCTATGTAATACAATACCTTAATCTATGTATAATGAATATATCCATAATAATTTTACACAATTATCATAATATGAATATCTTAATTGTTAAGATGCAAATAATATTATCATTAAAATTATTTTATGGATGTTTAAATATATAAAAGATATAAAATTATATAAATAGTAATGTTGAAATCCAACAAAGATAATTTAAATAATGATATAATTGCAGGTATTTAGAATTATTTATACATCAAATACTGGATCATAAATAGTGAAGAAACAGTACAAATAAATATGAATTTATATATATTGAAATATATATGTTTTTTTAGTTAAAACATGTGAATTATACAACAAATAACATAATGAAATATATTTGTTCCGTTGTATCATTGGATTAAAATATAATTTATGAAAATAAATTATTCATAATTACATTGTAGATTTCACAAAAATCTAACAAATAAGAATTTAATTTTGTAAAATACTATCAATATTAATTATATTAGAATATAATTAAATAACTTAACTATCAATATATTATTTTATGTTATTATTAAGATATTATTTTACTTAATTATGTAACTTGATGATTGATATTGTTTACAAAGAACTATCAGGATATTATTTTACTGAAAGATTTAGTTAAAAATAACTGAAGATATTAAATTTATTTGATAAGTAGTACTAATATGTATTTCTGTAAGTCTGATTTTCCAAAATTTGTTTTATAATTTTAAATATAAATACAGCCCCTATATTTATACGCGATCAATTAAATATAAGTCGATTGATTTCCTTATATTCTTTCCTATAATACTGAATTAAAATTTAATTGCATCGTCTCAAATAAGATTTTCACCAACGTATCTTCTTAACTTCTTCTCAAAACTTACTAAGCTCTTAAATAAAATTTTACGAATACGATATTATAAAATTTTATTCTAAATCCTAGGAATACGACAAGATTAGCGTAGCTAATCGAGGGTCTACGACCTAAATTAAAGTCAATGTAATATGAGTAATCGTATATTATTGGTATTACTTAGAGGTAAAAAGGATTTCCTTATATTCTTTCCTATAATACTTGAATAAAAATATAATTACATAGTCTCAAATAAGATTTTCACCAACGTATCTCCTTAACTTCTTCTCAAAACTTACTAAGCTCTTAAATAAAATTTTGTGTATACGATATTATAAAATTTTATTCTAACTCCTGGGAATACGACAAGATTAGCGTAGCTAATCGGGGGTCTACGACCTAAATTAAAGTCAATGTAATATGAGTAATCGTATATTACTGGTATTACTTAGAGGTAAAAAGGATTATACGAGAATATAATAAAATATAAAAGAGAAATTTTATATTTTATCTCATTATGAATATAAATGTATTATTAAAACTATACAACAAAACAATATGGTAAGATAGAAAAATATAAAGTATGCTATTTTATTTCCAGTTATAAAAACAGATTATCAAGTGCTGTAATTAAAACCGCAACTTCTCTTTCTACAATGAAACTTTAGTATCTTCCTTAAATTTTTATTATTTTGTTATTATTTTGTTATTATTTTGTTTTATGGTGAACTATCCGAATTATCACTTTCAGATAAACTTTCATTCTTATGTTTTTCGTTACTTTTTTTCTTTCCAAAACCCATTGAAATTAAATCTTCCAGTTCCTTCTTTTCATTCGGTTTCAAATTATCTTGATTTTTCTTTCTCAAATAATAATATCTTTTTCTTTTTTTGTTTTCATCTGTTTTCAATTTATCATTCAATCCAGTTATATCATTATATATAATGATAATATTTTTTATCTTTTCTACTTTTTCATCACTAGTAATATCTGTATTATAAATAGTTTTATTTATTAAACCTAAAATGTTATCCATATAATTTTCTTCTTTTTTTCTCACTTTTTTTTTTCCATTTTTAGCGGAATGATGGAAATTCGGAATTCTAAAAATTATCCAAATTAGAAAAAAATTAAATGGAAAATAGAATTTCAAAAATGAGAGAATATATATACATGCTGAGAGAAAGAGAATTTATAAGACTTAATGAAACAACATATAAAATAGGAAGAACATGTAGGAAATATGATAAAAGAATAGATGAATATCCAAATGATAGCGAAATATTAACGATAATTAGTGTAACAAATTGTAAAAAAGCAGAAAGAGAGATAATAGAGACGTTTAAAGTTAAATTTAAACAAAAGAAGGAATATGGTCATGAATATTTTTATGGAAGTGCAAAAGAAATGATGGAGGAATTATTCAATATATGCAAAAAATATTTGAGCGACGATTTATATGAAAATAATACAATTGAGAATAATAATAGAATAATTAAGGATAGAATAAGTAATGAAGAGTTGATAAAAAAAATTAATGAAGGCGATGAGGGATTAGCAGAGCTAGTATATCAAAAATATAGAGGTAAAATTATTATAATCGATGAAAAGAAAGGATACTTTTGGAATGAATCAACAAAATTATGGAAAGAAGGGAAATTATCTTTATTTATAAATATGATTGCTGATTATTTGTTGGAAGAAATAAAAAAATTGCACAATTTATTTAAATTAAAACATGAAAAATATCAAAAATACGATACAATAAAAACTGCGAAAATTGTAGAGTTTATTAATAAAATAGAATGTATTTTGGTTAAATTAGCAAAACCAGATGGAAAACTAGAGATATGGAATTTAGGTAGATTACACTATAAAGATTTAGATAATACAAAAAGAAAAATGAATAGACAAAAAGGCTTGGTGCCAATAAAAAATCTGCTAATAGTTGATTTAAAAACAGGAATAACTAGAGAGAGAATATATACCGATTATTTTACATTCTATTGTCCTGTTAATATAGTAAAAAATATTGATTCCAGAATAATAGATTTTTTTTCTCAAACAGCTTGCCACAGAGTTTGTCTCCAAAATTACTTACAGGAATTAATGGGTTATATGATTACAAACGAAACGATAGAAAATAAATTTTTTGAGTGGAGGGGTACAGGAAATTCAAATAAAAGTATTATTGCTAAATTATTGCAGAAAATATTTCCAGAATATTGTAATATTATTGATATGACTATTAAATCGAAAAAAATACATAAAATGTTACAGAACAATGAATCAGAAAAATATATCCATAGATTTGGATTTATTGTTGATTCATTTAATGATAACGAAGATATTTATTCAATGAATCATCTTTATTGCTCCAACATTATGAACGTTAGATCATATTGCAACTATCAGGATTTTCAACATAAGATTATACGAAATGTTATGGTATATGATACTTCTTCTGTTTATCAGAGGGTAAATTGTAATTATGCAGTATTGCGCGAAAAATTACTGATATTACCTTTTGATTGTCTATCAGTAATTGGAAATATCAAACAAATCGAAACTATTTTAGATGAAAATTTTATAGCACATATGCAAGAAAATTTATTGGACGATATATTCACTTATATTTGTACAGGTGCAAAACGATGGTATGAAAGAGGCTGTTTACCACAATGTGAACATGTTTTTAATACAACACAAGAACTTTTCGATGAAGTTGACAGTATTAAACAATTTGTTCAAGATATGATAATTCCTGCACCTAATGAAAAACTTGGTGTTGGTATAGTTAATACAAGATATAGAAAATGGGTTGATGAATTAAATCAAAAAACTATCGATAAATCTTTCCATGCAGCGAAACAACCCCAAGGAATATTGGCAAAAAGATTGAGGGAATTATTAGGCAATAGTAAACTAATAGGTGGATCAAACTTCTTTTTAAATTGGGCTTTGAAATCATAATTCAATTCTATACAAAATATTTAGTTTATTATAGTGAATAGTACAATATTTAAGTGAATATTATACTATTTAGGTATTTATTGTTTCATACTATCCCATTAAATACTTAAATATTATCAGCACATTAAATTATTCTGTAGGAATAATTTATATCTCCTTGACTTGTAAAAATTGCCGATTCGTCAATAATTTTTATCGACATGAAATTTCTATCTATTCAAATAGTATATATTTTTTTACTGAATATGTTTATAATGTTTATAATATTTATAATATTTATAATATTTATAATATTTATAACATTTATAACAATAATTTATTAGATAAATGTAAGATAAATTAATGATTCATATCTGAATATAAAATATATGTATTTTGTTTATATTTCGTTACCTGAGTAAATAACATGTTGATGTTAAACATAATATATTATATTGATGTTAAACATAATATATTATATTGATGTTAAACATAATATATTATATTGGTAAAGAAGATAAGAAAAAGTGTTTATAAATATTAAAGTCGATATGAATTAAAATTAAGTATTAATCTTGACTTAAATTTATTTTGTAAATAAGATTTAGTTATTTTTATTTCTTCAATTTCTGAAAACTGTTCTCCATTAACAAATTTTTAAACCATTATCATTTTTATTCCAAAACCAAGGTCAATATAAGTTATTCCATTTAAAGATCTAATAATATAATGACCATAATATTTTATTCCACAAACATCTATCAATTTTATCATATATAGGATCATATATCGAGATGAAATATGGGTTTGTATTTTTTGGGGTTGTTAATATAGTATATGGTTTGTATGGCGAAATATCACATGTTTCACATAAATCTCAAATTTTTAAAAGCTTATTACTATAATTATATTTGTCTAAGTTAAATATGTCTTATGTATTATTTATAATTTTTATCGAGTATAAACATATGTTCGTTAAAAACCCCATTATTAACAAAAACAATCTGCAATATTAGCAACAATCAAATCAATATTTTTGAATAGTATTTATTATTTACATAATGATTACAATGCTTTTAATACAGTTTATTACCTAAAAATAGAATTATAATAATTGCAAAATGTATTGATAAAGATTATCCTAAAATAAATCTTCGTCTTCCTCATTATAATTATAAATGGAACCGTCATCTTCATAATCTAAAATAATATTCTCTATAATATCTTGGTAATCATTAATGTAACGTGTACTTGTATATTTTTTTATATTTTTGCATATTTTATTTATATGATAATTGTATTATCATATAAATAAAATAAATTCTACTATCACAAGTCGCTAAAGTTATTGGAACTATCTAAAACGATTGTTAATCTGTATTTATTTGAGATATTATTGATAGATTCTAACTTTAATTCATAGATATCGAATTTTTTGGGAGGTACGAATTTTGAAATCATGACCATTTTTACAGCTTTAGCTAAATCACCATAAGTAATACCATCATTAGATTTTACAGTATAACGGCCTTGATATTTATCCCAAAGACATCTGTCAATTCTGTCATAAATGGGATCATATGTGGAGTTAAAATTTTCTTTAATTCTTTTTGAAACCAAAAGTGGATAAAAGCGTTCATCATAACCAGAAATATCACATGTTTCACAAGCACGTCCTATTTTTGGCCAATTTAGTTTTTCTAACCACATTTTTGAGTTTTGCATATCGTAATATTTAGTCTGTTCTAACTTAGCATACTTTTTCCAATTATATTCTCTGCCCTCCATTTGTTCTTTATAAGCATAATAAAAACCGATATTAATAACTTCCACTTCTATAATATTTTTAGGTAATACATAAGTATATAAAAAATTTTGTTTACAATTGGACATTTCTTTGTCTATAATATTTAAAATATTAAAATAATAGTCATTAATTTGCAACAGGTTTGCAATATAAGATAAAATTTCCCTATCATATTTATCTACATCCAGCATATTATCTACATTTTTATTGTAATTTTTCCTTAACAATTCTTTTTTAATAATTCCTTCATTGTAATCATCTGTATCATAACCATATTTACAATCATCTAAATTAATATAAAGCATGTGGTTTTTATCAAAAGGATGTTTTTTAGCATATTGTTTATGACCATACAATATACCTTGTACTATGTATGCATGTTTGTGAGCAAAAAAATTCATGAATACGTCCCCTATAGTTCTACGAAAATTATTTACATCACAAAGAGAATATAAGCAAAGATCAGAATCCATTTTTATATTTAAAGTAATAAACTTTAAAAGAACAGTAAGATAACCAAATAAATCAGAAATATTAATATCTGAATAAGTTTGTTGAAATCTCTTTTTCAATAAATCGGATCTGACAGAATTTCGGTTCAATGATATGTTCATTTTATATTTTAATTTAAAATATTTAACATGTTAAATATTTTATATGAAAGCACAAATATTCACACTTATTCATACTTATCCATATTTAAATATAAGCCGCTTATCTTAATTTAAACAACTGTAACATAATATCTTATTCATATTTAAATAACTGTAAATAATATATTAATTATATTATTTAAATAACTGTAAATAATATATTAATTATATTATTTAAATAACTGTAAATAATATATTAATTATATTATTTAAATAACTGTAAATAATATATTAATTATATTATTTAAATAACTGTAAATAATATATTAATTATATGTAAATCATTTTACTATGTATGTTTGAAATAGTTAGTAAAATGATTACATAAAAATGTTTTTCCATAATTTAAAACAGGTATAAAATGAGAGTTGTTGATTATTGACTATAATAAAAACGGTGTTTCTGTACCTATTAATTTAGTAGACTCGTTGGAAGTAGAATGGTGTTTCTGTACCTATTGATTTAGTAGACTAGCCGAAAGTAGAATGGGGTTTATATTGTCAGAATTAGAAAATTATATCAAACTAAAAGTCTATTCAAAATATTCTCATACACCGTTCGCAATCAATGTGAACAATTGTTTTCTCGAATTTTATGGACAAACTTATATAATTTTTATTAATACTAAATCAAAACTATATAATGTGAATAATTTTGTTATTCCATATATTCATTATAATTGTATTAATAATACAATTATATTCATTATAATTGTATTATTAATACAATTTATATTGGTAATACTAATATTATAATTGTATTATTAATACAATTTATATTGGTAATACTAATATTATAATTATATTGATTCGGAAAAACTTGTGGCAAATTGGGTGGTTATGAGGATTGTATAGTTGTAGAATTAAAATGAAATTTACGATTAAGATTATAAAAACAAATTTTGGTAAGTAATATATTATTTCTTGACATTTATCTCCACAAATAAATCGTGTATTAGTTATAATTTATTGCTTTCTCAAATTTTATGGCTTGATTATATATCATTTTTAAATTAATGATTGTGACAAATTTTATGAATAAATGATTGGTTAACAATTAGAATACGACTAATATTCAACAATTGTTTTTAGTTTTATATAAACTTTATAAAAATAATAAATATATAAACAATATTGTTTATATTAAATGTTAAAGTTATTAACAATAAAAATTAGTTATTAAAATGTGTAGCATTAATAAAAAGTATTTTTATTTGAAATATCATGAATGTGAGATATTGGTGGATATATGCGTTATTACAAAAGCAGGTTATTTTTATTCTCTACTAAATTTTTATGCACAACAGGATATATATTTTGGATTAAAACTAGATATTTATAATAATGATAATGATAACAATGATAATGATAACAATGATAACAATGATAATGATAACAATGATAATGATAACAATGATAACAATGATAATGATAACAATGATAACAATGATAACAATGATAATGATAACAATGATAATGATAACAATGATAATGATAACAATGATAATGATAACAATGATAATGATAACAATGATAATGATAACAATGATAATGATAACAATAATAGATCACATTCAATTCTTGATATAAGTGAAATACTGGATCATTATTCAATAGAATTAAATGGTAGAATTGATGTAAAGATAATTGGAGAAACACTTAGAGTTATTATTGATATACTTTATAATAAAACAGTCAATTTACATTCTTTGGAACATAATTTAACTTATCTAGTACAATTAATGGATTATTTTCAAGTACCTGTAACTAGTTTAGATAAACTAGTTGAAAAATCGAATATATATGTATGGCAACAATATTATAATATATACACACATTATAATAAAGATAATTTAAAAGATAATGATATAATTACAGGTATTCAACATTATATACGTATCATGAATACTTTAAATAATGATAGTGAAGAAACAACACAATTAATAATTGATGAATTTATGTTCATATTAAAACATATACGTTTTTTAGCTAAAACACCAGATTTATATGGCAAATATTATAATCAAATTAATAACATTATAAAAAATTCTACATGTATTAATATAGAAGCAATACTTATATTTAAAATTATAAGACAAGTTTTGGAAAATAAAGCTTGTGAACGTATATATTAATTCAATAATATATTGGATGATATATTACTTGGTTAAGTTTATAACTAATAATTTTGTTTCTTGGACCAATAAATTCATCTCTTCCTTACTATTTATTTTTTGAGATATTAAAACCAAATAGTATTGATATGACATTTCTTTATTAATATTATATTGTTTATCGCTTTATTATCTGAAATAATTGTTACTTATAGTAATATTCTTGATAATCCTTTCATTAAAACATTATTTTATAGCCAATTTCTAAACATTTCTTTATCTATTTTTTAGATAAAGAAAGTACATATATCCCGTTTAAAAACTTTTTTGCATTTAAAATTCAATTTTATTTTAACATTTTATATTCTGATTGTTAAATCTAGATAATTTACTAATTTTTTTCCAGCCAACAATTTTTACGTTTCCAAGAAAAGAACATTGTTTTAATGTAAAATAATATATTATTAACCACCCATATTATTTTATATGTAAAATAATATCCTAATGTATGTGTTATATAATATTTTAATGTATAACAATATATTTGTAGTAATTTAACACGACTACAATAATTTACATAATTATAATAATTTACATAATTATAATAATTTACATAATTATTATAATTATTATAATTTATATAATTATAATAATTTACATAATTATTATAATTATTATAATTTATATAATTATAATATGAATATATAAATTGTCAAGAAGAAAATAATATTATCATTCAAAGATATCTCAATCATTGATATGTCGTATAATTTTATTAAACTAGAGAAAATATTTTATTGACGTGTAAAATATAAAGAAGAGATAAAATTATATAAACAGTAAAGAGGAAAAATTAACAAAAAGAATACAAAATGAAAAAATAAATAAAATTAAATTTTGAATACAAAAAGTAAGTTTTTAAACGGGATACATGTATTTTCTTTATCTATTTTGTAGATAAAGAAACATATTATACGGAATTATTTATATTTTCTATATAATTTCCTAAGGAAACATTATTAAATATAATAGATAAGCTTATTAATAAATTATTATAGATATTTTAACCAAAAAGAAATACTACCAAAACTAAGACAACCAATTCAAGGACAAATTATTTTTGTTGTTCATATAACAAAAATAGTCTAAAAATACATAATATATTTTCATTTGCGTAATCTTTGTTATCTTTTTTATTTTTACTCTTCCAAATATTTTAATTCCAAAAATATCACCTATATTTCCTTGAATTTTTCGATAGATACGCAGATTTATTTCTAAGAAATACGATGATGACTTAAATTTTAAGAAAAAATCAAGGAAATAATAGATGTTTTCGTAATTAAAAATATTTTCATTTTAACCAATTTACAATTTCCCAGTAAAAATTATCTCTTAATTTATTGATGTGATTAAGAGATAATTTTCTTGAAATATGGGTGATGTTTCAGGAATTAAAAATATTTTCGCTCGACTCAGAATTATTTTCTGAAGATGTTTACAATATGAATATAATTATGTAACTGTGCTAATCTCAATATTATTTTACACAAGAATATAATTCTATATCTTAATCGACTACTATATTATTTTTCAGGACGATTACGATATTTGTACATAATAATACAATTCAGTAACTTTAATGGTTAAGATATTATTTTACATAAGAATAAGAATTACATTTTATAACTTTTGCATTAATATATTATTCTACAAAAGGTTTAAGATATTTTACATAAAAATATAATTCTATAAGTTAAATGATTAAGATATTACTTACATAAAAATATAATTCTGTAACTTAAACGATTAAGATATTATTTTACATAAGAATAAGAATATTATTTTACATAAGATTAAGATATTATTTTACATAAGAATAAGAATATTATTTTACATAAGATTAAGATATTATTTTACATAAGAATAAGAATATTATTTTACATAAGAATAAGAATATTATTTTACATAAGAATAAGAATTACATTTTATAACTTTTGCATTAATATATTCTACAAAAGGTTTAAGATATTTTACATAAAAATATAATTCTATAAGTTAAATGATTAAGATATTACTTACATAAAAATATAATTCTGTAATTTAAATGATCGAGATATTATTTTACTGAACGATTAAGATATGATTTTATATCAGAATATGATTTTATATCAGAATGTGATTTATAACTTTGTAATTAATATATTATTTTACTGAACGATTGAAATAATTGATTAAGATATTCCATTACATGATATGTATTTGACAATATTATTTCTTAAACTAATAATTCGAATTCTTAGAAAGTTTACTATGGTTCTTGATTTATATTTACTTAGAATATTAAGTAGTATAAACTATAATGTGCATATAATACTATAATAGTAGGGAGTATAAATTTTGATAATATGACAATTTTAGGAATTAAGCTGATATAAATAAATTTTATCGGTCAATTATAAAAAATAATTTTATCGGTCATCAATCATATTTTTATGGACTACAAAAAATATAATCGACAAATAAAATGTTTAATTGCTTGCTTCTAGCTAAAATTAATAAAATATTAGTGGCTGTAATATTTTATTAATATGGTCATATATTTTATCGAATAATGTTTGGTTATAGAGAATATTATTCGATAAAATATAGTATAATGATAGAGTTTCTTTATCTCTAAAAATAGACAAAAAGAAGTACAAGTATTACGTTTGAGAATTTCCTTTTGAGTAACCAAAATTAAATTTTTTATTATTTGTAATATATTTGCTCATAAATAAAATCTACCTAAAAATTTACCACCAAAAAATTTTTATAGGTATTATGGTTAATATAATAATAATACCTATAAAAACTGTCAACTAGTTTATACTTCATGATTTGTTGTTGTATTTAAGCATAAAATCTACCCATTGCTTTTGTAAAATAGTTACTTGACGTACAAAAACTGTTGAGTTAACTTTCTGAATCGAATGACTTATTAAAACGAGGTGTATTTTCTATTAAAACCTATACACACCAGATACTTTATCTGATGGTAAATATTTACCACAATAGGGAACTTGTTCTATATTAGTTTTCATAAAATTCCAATTTCCAGTTTTTAATATTTTAATGCAACTGTCGCTCCTATTATACTAATAAACTCTTGAACATTTAATATATTGATAGTGAAATTAAAAAATAGAAAATTATTTTGCTCAACTATTAACATATTATCTCATATGAGAATATAAATATATTATTTTGTATAAAGATCAAAATGATTAACAATAAAAATTACTTGAATTATAAGAGATAATTTAATGCAATAATAATGTGATATTAATATATACAATATTAATAAACACAAACCATAAAAATTATACTAAATCTAAATACTAAAAGAAAGTATAAATCTTTAATTTAATTGATTTAATATAAATATTATTTTCGAAAAAATAATATTTATATTTAAAAATGAATATTATACTGAATGAAAATTCTATTGGATCCAGATTGCTCAAAAATAAATTCGAGTCAGAGAATATTGATATATATGAACTTGTCGAGTACCTCACTATACTTATTAAATTTATAATTTTAAATACAAAGATGGATACAAAACTTTGTATTTATTCTCTATGTGGTAAATATCTTGTAAATTTGGGAGAGGTGTTTTTATCTTTGTACATTAACGATATATTTTTAAATACCAAAGCACAAATATTATATAATAAAGAAATCAAATCAAAAATATTATATGACAAAGATGATAATTATTTTGACTATATTGGACAAGAAATGCTTGAAAATGCTGGAATTGATATGTATGAATTAGGTTCACAAATTTTAAGAGAAAATATTGATGAGATAAAAGATAAGGGATTGGGAAGATTTAGAAATTATGACTATACGGGTGATAAACATAAAAAATATGTATCAAAATGGGCAAGAAAATGGGATATTAGCAATAAACATATAGATATTTTAAATCGATTAGAAAAAGGGCTTACAAACCGTGATTTAAGAGTTTTATACGAAAATATATTACCCCGAAATATAATTGAAGTTGAAATTATTAATACAAATATTGATTATATAAAGTATGCAAATAATACATATGTTACATTATATAACGTATTAAAATATAACCGCGATAGTATAGAGGAATTATTGGAAAAAAGATACTTTTTAATACAAAATAGTCCCATATGGTTAAATAAAAAAGATTGGTTAAAGATAGGACGCGTTTGTGAATTTTGTGACATATCTCCTTATGAAGAACGTAATTTATTTGTCAACGACAATCTTAAATTCAACAATTATAATACAGTATACGATAGAATAGATAGATGTCTTATGGATAAATATCAAGGGAGTTATACAATAAAATCTAGAGATGGAATAACATATGGGGAATTAGCAAAAGCAATTAAGATGGCATCAACATCAAAATTTATTCCTCCTGTAGAATATAAAGGCGTTAAAGAATTAGAGTTAATACCCACAAATATCCCTCGTAAATTTAAGTTAAAAATTAAATTAGAACTAATACCCGATATAACCAGGCCATATTAATTATTTAATTATTTAATTATTTAATTATTTAATTATTTAATTATTTAATTATTTGAAACTATTTTACATATTTATTAGAGTAAATATTCTTTAATTCACAATTATTTACATCTAACAAATATATTATTTATATAAATAATATATTTCATATTAGTAGGTTTTATAATATGAAATATATATTATTTATTTGTATTGGATGGAAATTTGTCTTTAAGATATTTTATTGGTAAATAAAGTATATGGGATAATAAATTTGAAATAGTTTAATGACCAATTATATAGTTCATTTTACATATAATATTCAATAAATATCCTGATACCAATATTTAGCACACAACATAATATTTATCATATCAACAAAATGTGACAAATGATACGACACTACAATTCCACTATATATGATGTGATAGATTAACCATAATGTGGTTCTGAATATTCATAATCTTCCAAGTTTTTAGAAAAGTCTACTATTATTATTAATCTATATTTATTTGGAGTATCAAGTGGTATTAATTCTATTTTTGATATACCTCCATAATATTTGGGAGGTACAAATTTTGACAACATAACCATTTTTACAGCTTTAGCAAATTCTCCATAAGTAATACCATCATTAGATTTAATAGTATAATGACCCTGATATTTATCCCAGAGACATCTATCAATTCTATCATAAATAGGATCATATGTAGATTTAAAATCTTTGGCAATATTTCTTGGAATTGCAGATGTATTTACATATTCTTGGTAGGGAGAAATATCACATGTTTCACATGTGCGACCTATTTTGGGCCATTCAGATTTTTGTAACCACATTGTACTATGTTGCATATTGTAATATCTTGTTTGTAATAATTTTGAAAATGTTTTTATCTCTTTTTCATTGGTAATTTTTTTAATATATGGTTTATATTTACCTTTATTAATAATTTCCAATTCCGTAATATTTTTCGGTAACACATAAGTATACAGAAAATTCGTTTTACAACTCAACATTCCTTCATCTAATTTATTTAAAATATTAAAATAATAATCATTTAGGTCTAATATATTTAGTGCAAATGACAAAGAATCAGTATTAATTTTTTCATCACTTTGCCTCACTCCAACTAGATTATTAATCTTATCATTATAATAGTCGTATTTTTCATTTATCTTATGTATATCAAAATTACTACCAGAATCTTCATCTGATTGATAATCTTCATCTGATTGATAATCTTCATCTGATTGATAATCTCTATTGGATTCATCTTCATCTGATTGATAATCTATATTAGATTCATCTTCATCATAAATTTCATCCAATTCATAACTTTGATCTTTACTAATATAAAGACGCTTATTTTTTTCTGAACCATATTTATAGACATCCTTTTTATGCTTAGCTTTCATATAAATTATATCATACAAAATATTTATCTGTAATAATGTTTCTAAAATAAACGCCATATTATATCCAAGACCATTCTTGTAACAAAGAGAATATAAACACATATCAGAATCCATTTTTATATTAAATGTAGCAAAGAAAATAAGTACCGTAAGATAACTTAACAACTGATCAATATCAATATTTTTATCAGTGTCTTGATATTTTCTTCTCAAAACTTCAGATCTCACTGAATTGCTGTTCAACGAAATATTCATCCCACTTATTAATTTTTAAATTAATAAGTAAAATTATCCCGTTTAAAACTTTTTTTGATTCAAAATTTAATTTCTATTTACAAGCGTTGTTTTATTTATAGCTCATTTGCTAATTATCTCCTTCATAATGTTTGAATAAATTCTCATAAAATAAGTAACATAACAAGCAATATAATAAGTAACATCCAAGTATAATTATAAAGTACAAATATTATGTTAATATTCATAATATTTAGTAAACAAGATAAATATTATTTTCTGAAGATAATTTAATTTACTAGAGAATAAATAATATTTGCTGGGGAATAAATATTATTTTCTGAAGATAATTTTAATTTAGTAAATGTAATTTACTGAAGAGATAAATGTAATTTACTGGAGAGATAAATGTAATTTACTGAAGAGATAAATGTAATTTACTGAAGAGATAAATGTAATTTACTGAAGAGATAAATGTAATTTACTGAAGAGATAAATGTAATTTACTGAAGAGATAAATGCAATTTACTGAAGAGATAAATGCAATTTATTTACTAAGAAAATAAATTACATTTACTCAAAATATATTAAATATTTTAAGATATTTAATATATTTTGAGTGATTATCCATATAAATAGTTGATATTATATTTAGAAACTAAATATAATAATGAATCTTAATATTGAAAAGAAAGTTTTTAAAGCAAAAGATATGCATTTCTGTACCAAAAAAATGGATAAATGAAGTCATTAATAATATATAAATATGAATTATTAATTACGTGGGTGAGATAATGTATTGGAATTCAATACATTATAACAATAAATAGAAAAATAATAGAAAAATAATAGAAAAATAATAGGAAGATATTGCGATAAATATAAGATTTATAAATTGAACTATATTTAAACTACATAAAAATATTTAACAATTTATATTATAGTCCCAACAATTTAGTGCGTAATTTTTTGCGTTTGTAATTTCTAAAAATACGAGACGCTATAACACCATCCGTTTTATATTGGTATAAAAAATAGTCCAACATATGAGGTTCACTCTCGCGTTTCACTATAAAATTGAGAATTATTGGGTTATGAAAATAATTATAAAAATCATAATTCAAAGATGACAATTTGTACAAAATATCATTATTATTTAGATATTTTATAATTATTAATAATACATCGTTAGATAATTTATTATGTATATTATATTTATAAATATAATCTGGACTATGTATTATCCGTTTATTTGATATTTTTTGATTTTTTGGATTTTCATCATTTTTAACAAAAAAAGTTTTATGTGCAAAAAATCCAAGAGAAAAACTTCCTAGTGAGAATAACAATATACTATTCAATTGCATTTTTTGCCATTTTATTAAAAATAATTATATCATATTTAATAGAACTATCTTAAATATTAGTATATAAAGTGTAAAGTAATTATAGCATCTTATATAATAATTGTTTAATATATTTTAGCTTTGTAAATGAAATAGAAAAATATTAGTATTTTGTAAGGTAGATAAGATTAGATTAAATAAAGAAAACTATGATATCTAGATATTGATATCATAATCAATAAATATAGAGGATAATAAAAATATTGAGTAATGATATTTTTATTTAAACGGCTAATATTTAAATAATGTGTAATATAGTACCCTATCTCTATGTGAAAAATTATCTCGGTTGGCTGATTTAACAATTATATTTTCTCTAAAATATTTTTACTATTAACGATTAACAATTAATACATAAATTAATACATAAATTAATAGATTAATAGATTAATAGATTAATTAATAAACAATCAATATAATATTTACAGATAAATATTGGTTAATGGGAGAAATAATTATATTATTTTATACTTGATATTTATCTGTAAAATATAATATTTACAGATAAATATTGGTTAATGGGAGAAATAATTATATTATTTTATACTTGATATTTATCTGTAAAATATTAGAATAATGCATCAATTGTCATCTAACATGAAAATTTTTTAGTAATCATATTTACCTTAAATGTGATGTTATATATAATTTAAAAATAGAGAATATTGGTATGATTATAAAAATGATTTTTTAAAACTATAAAACAGATGTAAAAATGAGAGTAGTTGTTGATAAAAGTTTTAAGTATTTACGTGGTGTTTATGTTGATATTGTACCTGAAAGTAAATTTGCAAGTGAATGGGGTTATGATATGAAAAATCTGATACTATGTAAACTTGTGGATAAAAGAAATGGGGGATGTTTCCTTAAAAATAAATTATCGGAAATGAAATGGGATGGCTTATCGGGTTGTTATCAGTTTATTGACTATAATAAAAACGGTATTTCTGTACCTATTGATTTAGTAGACTCACCAGAACTAGAATGGGAATTTATGTTACCTGAATTAGAAAATCATATGAAAGTAGAAGTGTATCCAAAATATTCTCATGCAGCATTCGCAATTAAAGCAAACAATTGTTTTCCCGAATTTGATGGACAAACATATCTTGAGTAAAAGATTTAATAATAATTAAAAATATAGTAGAAATATTATTATATTTTTAACTAATATAATATATGTTATAATACAATTATGAACAATTTATATGAATAATGTAATATATAAATATTGCAGCGTCATGATTAAATAAAGTTTCTATATCTGAATATATAAGAAGTGTATTTATCTGGTGCGAAAATTTCATTTTAAAATTTATATTCAACCGTTTCATTCTTACCTGTTTATCAATAATATTCATCCAAGAGATAAATGTTATTGATGAAGATTTGCTAATGCATAAATAAATATTTATTTGCTGGATTAAATAATGTTATTTTTTACAACTATATTATTTTTGGATAATTATAATCTTTAGAGAAACAATATATCAATATATTGTTTCTCTAAAGATTAAATTAAATTATTGAACAAAGTTTTAAAAGAGGGAACATAACTGATCTACATATTTTTAGGTAAAGAAATTTTGTACATAGTAAATTCATAATTAATATAAAAATAATGAATATCTTAATAATCAGACAATTTATTTGTAAAAGAATAAATGTATAGGATTGAAAAATAGAATAAACAAACATTATAAAAACGAGGAATAGAAATTAAGTACTAATATTAACTTAAATTTATTTTGCAAATAGGATTTTGTTATTTTTATTTCTTGGATTCCATAGAACTTTTCATAATAGAGGAATTTGGAAACCATAACCATTTTTATTCCTTCAGCTAAGTCGCTATATGTTATTCCGTTTAAAGATCTTATAATATAATGACCATGAAATTTATCCCACAAACATCTATCTATTATATGGTATATAGGATCATATGTAGATTTAAAATCATTAATGTAATCCGGAATTTTTGAATAGTCAACAAGTGATTCGTATGAAGAAATATTACATGTTTCACACATATCTCCCATTTTTAAATGAGTATCAGAATATTGTTTACTATTTTTTTCTACATAGTAATAGTCAGTTTGTATTCTTTGAGTATCTTTTTCCCAGGTATATTCGTTATAATTGGGAATATGATTGTATAGTATTTCAACTTCTACTATATTTTCAGGTAATATAATCATATTAAAAGCCGTATTATCTTTATTTAATAGATAATAATTAATCGTATTTAAAATATTAAATTGACTGTTATTAATGTTCCATTTCCTTTTTTGTTGCAAAAGATATTGATACGGACTATTTTGAAACAATTCTTCATCGTCTTCGTCGTAATTTTCGTGACTATCATCTTCATAATAACCTTCTATAATATTTTCTACAATATCTTCATCTTCGTTAAATTTATTATTATTGTAATTGGTATTTGCATAATTTTTTTTGTATTTTTGATAGGATTCTTGTACTTTTTCATATAAACTGTAATTGTGTAAATAAACAAATATATCTCTAATATTAATCATTTCAAATTCTGATCCTGCTGATGAGTAAAGACACATATTTTTATCCATACCTGTATTCTCAGCAATATATGTTATAAGTACAGTAAGATAACCATATAAATCGCTAATATTTATAAAATTATCACTTGAATTTTTATATCTCTTTTTCAATAAATTAGAACCAATCTGATTATTCAACGAAAAATTCATTTTATTTATAAATAAAATTTTCCTACTAAGTTTTTTTATCTAATATGTTTAAAAAATTGTATCGTTTCCTCAATAATTTTTTTGGGATGTACATTAAACAAAAAAATATACATATAGCAAAGATTTCTTTACCTAAAAATAGGTAAAGGAAGTACAAGTATTCCGTTTAAAAACGTACTTTTTTGGATCCAAAATTCAATTTTATTATTTTATTGGAAAGAATATTCTGCGGAACAATGTAATTATGTAACGTATGATATTAATATATTCTTTAAGAATTATGCTGTTTTGCAATATTATATGTATTCCGGAGAAATAACAAAGTATTTATCTTTTCAAGGATATTGTTTATATTGTTGAGTAATAAAGCATTTATCTTTTCAAGGATACTGTATGTATTCTGGAGAAGCAATAAATTATTTATCATTTTTAAATATCATTTATATTTTTGAGTGGTCAAGCATTTATTATTTGAAGGATACCTATATGTATTCTGGAGAAGCAATAAACTATTTATCATTTCAAGGATATTATGCATTGTGGAGAAGTAAAAAATATTTATCTTAAGTATTTATCTCAAGTATTTATCTCAAGTATTATATGTATTTTTGGAAAGTGATAGAGCATTTATATTTTCGTGGATATTATATATTCCGAAGAAGTAATAAAGCATTCTGAAGAAGTAATAAAGCATTTATATCTTCGAGGATATTATTTGCATTCTGAAGAAGTAATAAAGCATTTATATCTTCGAGGATATTATTCGCATTCTGAAGAAGTAATAAAACATTTATGTTTTCGAGCATATTATTTGTATTCTATACAAGTAATAAAGAATTTATATCTTCAAGGATATTATATGTATTCTGAAGAAGTAATAAAGTATTTATATCTTTTCGGGGATATAATATCTTTTCGGGGATATTATATGTATTATAGAGAAGTAACAAAGTATTTATCTTATCAAGGATATTATATGTATTATAGAGAAGTAACAAAGTATTTATCTTATCAAGGATATTATATGTATTCTGGAGAAGTAACAAAATATTTATCTTATCAAGGATAAAATTTATATTATAGAAGTAACAAAGTATTTATCTTTTCGGGGGATATTATATGTATTCTGGAGAAGTAACAAAATATTTATCTTTTCAAGGATAAAATTTATATTATAGAAGTAACAAAATATTTATCTTTTCAAGGATATTGTTTAACAAAAGAAGATAATTATGACTTTGTGATTAAGATATTATTTAACAGAATACAATTATGTAATATAAGAATACAATTATTTTACATTGCCATTAAGATATTATGTTAGAGAAGAATACAATTATGTTACTTTACGATTAAGATATTTTTATATATGAAGATTAAGATATTATGGAAGAATATAATTGTTTAACTTATAAGATTAAAATAATATTTAACAGGAGAATAGAATTCTGGTAACAGTACGATTAACATATTATTTTGCATAAGAATATAATTATGTAACTTATAAAATTAAAAATATTATGCAACAAAGAATATAATTAAGTAATACATACTATTAAAAAATATTTAACAGAAGAATACAATTATATATCTTAATCCTTAAGATATTATTTACATATATATAATTTTATACAATTAATATCAAGATAAACAAACAGTGCAAAGAATGTTTATTATCGGTGAAGAATTTTATTCTGAAAAATTTCTCATCAGGGCATATTTTTAGCGATAAAGTTTTGCTTCAGTAAAATTTTGCTTTTGTACAAAGTTTATTTTCGATCGTTAGATTATAAGAAATTCTGATCATAATTTTATCGGAGAGGATTTTATATCTCTTATTAATATTCACATAAATTCTATATCTTTATAGGGGATTATTAATTACAAATTAGGAATAAATATATAAGCATTAAGATTGAATAATCTATATATTTATTTTTGAATAATAAGTTTCTTTACCTAAAAAATAGGTAAAGGAAGTACAAGTATCCCATTTACAAAACGAACTTTAAAAAACGTTAATATTCAGTTTTATTATTTTATAAAGAACAATTTTTAACATAATTATGTAATATATAATTAATATCAAAAATATGTTACTTATACTATTGGGGTATTGTTTATTTATGAATATATATCCATAACTTATAATTATAATATTTACATAAAAATGTAAATCCATAACTTATTATAATAATTATAATATTTACATAAGAATGTAAATCCATAACTTATAAGATTAATATTTTTGAATATTATTTGCATTCTACAAGTAATAAAAGATTTGTATTCCTGAGAAGCAACAAAGTATTTATCTCTTCAAGCATATTTATTATATTCTGGAGAAGTAATAAATACTTTGTATCTCCAAGAATATCATTTATTTCATACTAAGCAAGAAAACATTTATATCAACAAAAATATTATTTTATTTATTGAATAAGGTAGAATTTAATTCTTGTTAAATATTATATTTCGACAATGATTAAGATATTGTTTATAAAAGATCAAGATAATTATGTTACTTTTCGATTAAAATAATCTTTTACAGAACAATAAACAATAAATAATCTTTTACAGAACAATAAATAATATTTACAGAAGAATATAATTATGTAACTTTGCGATTAAGATAATGTTTTACAGAACGATTTAAATATTGTATAAACAATAATATAATTAAGTTGTTTATACAATTAAAATATTAAAATATTAAAATAATATTTTAAAGAACGTTTAAGATATAATTTTATGGAAGAATAAAATTATATAACTTAGCGATTATGATATAATTTAACATAATAATGAAATTATATAACTTAGCGATTATGATATAATTTAACATAATAAAATTATATAACTTAGCGATTATGATATAATTTAACATAATAATGAAATTATATAACTTAGCGATTATGATATAATTTAACATAATAAAATTATATAACTTAGCGATTATGATATAATTTAACATAATAATGAAATTATATAACTTAGCGATTATGATATAATTTAACATAATAAAATTATATAACTTAGCGATTATGATATAATTTAACATAATAATGAAATTATATAACTTAGCGATTATGATATAATTTAACATAATAAAATTATATAACTTAGCGATTATGATATAATTTAACAGAATAATATAATTATGTTACTCACATGATTAAAATATCATTTTACAGAAGAATATAATTATGTTACTTATACGATTAAGATATTATTTACAAAATAATGTAATTATGTTACTTATACGATTAATATATCATTTTACAGAAGAATATAATTATGTTACTTATACGATTAAGATATTATTTACAAAATAATGTAATTATGTTACTTATACGATTAATATATCATTTTACAGAAGAACATTATTATGTTACTTATACGATTAATATATCATTTTACAGAAGAACATTATTATGTTACTTATACGATTAAGATAATATTTTACAGAATAATATTTTACAGAATATTATTTTACAGAATATTATTATTTTACAGAATATTATTATTCTGTTACTTATACGATTGAGATATTATTTACAGAAAAAATATAATTATACGATTCATACGATTAGAATATTATTCTGTTACTTATATTATTAAGATATTATTTTATAGAAGAATAGTATTATTCTGTTACTTATACAATTAAGATATTATTTTACTGAAGATATAGTTATGTAAGTTATACAATTAATATATTATTTTACTGAAGAATATAGTTATGTAAGTTATACAATTAATATATTATTTTACTGAAGAATATATTAATGCAACTTTATAGATAAGATATTATTTTATCGAAGAATATAATATTTAACGGAATATAATTATGTAACTTAATCGATTAAGATATTATTTTATAGAAGAATATAACTATGTAAGTTAATCGATTAAGATATTATTTTATAGAAGAATATAACTATGTTAATGAACGATTAAGATATTATTTTATAGAAGAATATAATTATGTCAATGAACGATTAATATTTTTTAACAAGAAGTATAGAATATTATTTAACAGAAAAATATGACTATGTAACTTTGTGATTAATATATTGTTTTACAGAAGGACATAATTGTGTACTTATAAGATTAAGAAATTATTTTTATAGAACATTTTAACGATAAATTCTTGTTTTGGTAAAAATTTACTTTTAATGACCGTAAATTTTTGAAATTGGTATATAATCTTTCATTAATATGAGAATAAATGTTATATTCTTATAGATATAATATTGAAAATAAAGCATTAATATATTGGTTAAAATATATTTCTATTACCAATAGATAAGTTTCTTTACCTAAAATAGGTAAACGAACTTTATAAAAGGTAAAAATTCAGTTTTGTTATTTTATTATAATAGATATTTAACATAATAATTCAGATATTATTTATGAAACAATATAATTCTATTATCCACAAGATTAAGGTATTACTTATAAGATTAAGGTATTATTTTATGTAACGATTAAAATAATATTTTGTATCTCAATTCAGATATTTTTACAGATCAATTAAGATAATATTTTACTGAACAATTAAATATTATTTTACAAAGTGATCAAGATAATATTTTATAAAACGACCGAGATAATATTTTACTAGACTCTCGAGACATTATTCTGTATAAAAATAAAATTGTATAATTTATACTATTAAGATATTATCAAAGAATTCATCTCTCCGAGAATAACATTGATATTCTTGAAAGTAACGAATAATTTATCTTTTCAAAGATATTATTTATATTCTTGGAAGTAACAAAGTATCTATGTCTTCAAAGATATTATGTTAATTCTCCAAGAATATTATTTTAATTCTTAAAAAGCAATAAAGCATTTATCTGTTCAGGGATATTATTTATATTTTGGAGAAATAATAAAGCATTTATCTAATTCAGGATATTATTTATCTATTCAAGCTATAAATTAATTATCGCAAAGAATACCACTTTGATTCATAATAAGTTAGAAAAATTATCTACCAAGAATATTATTTTATTCATCGGAAGTAATAGAATTTAATTATTGCTGAATATAATTCAACAGAACAATTAAGATATTATTTGGTAGAACACTTAACACAATATTTACATAATTAATATAGTTTTGGATCTTGGATAATAAGTTTCTTTACCTAAAAAATAGGTAAAGGAAGTACAAGTATCCCGTTTAAAAACGTACTTTTTTGGATTCAAAATTCAATTTTATTTATTTTTTCATTTATTAAGCAGAATGATAATCCATATTAATTTACTATCATGTAACAAAATAATATTTTGATGTTAAGCTTCAAAACATTATTTTGTCAAATAAAGATCAAAGAATGTGTATCTTAATTTGTCTAAAATAAGAATATACACAAAATAGGATCTTAATCAAAATAACATCTTAATCAAAATAGGATCTTAATCAAAATAACATCTTAATCAAAATAGGATCTTAATCAAAATAGGATCTTAATCAAAATAACATCTTAATCAAAATAAGAATATTATGTAAAATAATATTGTATCAAATATTATGTAAAATAATATTGTATCAAATATTATGATCTTGTAACTAGCACAATAATATTATATAACGATTAAGAGATTATATTGTATGAGATTATATGAGAATATATGAGAATATAATATATAATATATATTATGTATTATGTATTATGTATTATGTATTATGTATTATGTATTATGTATTATGTAATATTTTGCGATACGAAAGAGAAAATATTTTGACAATATGTAAGATAACAATATAGTTTGTAATTTATATCAATTAGTTACATGGACAACAGAATTCTGCAACAAAATAAGATTAGCTTAGTAATATAATAATACAGTTAAATATACAAATAATAATAGAATACAATAATTAACAATATAATATAATAATTAACGATATAATAATTAACTATACAATATAATAATTAACTATACAATATAATAATTTGGATATAATTAACAAATAATTTGATATAAGGAAAGATAAGTATTAACAAATAAGTTATGGGATAGTAAAGTATTGAAATTATATTAAAGATAATAATAGATCAGTAAGATTGGAATTTGGGTGATTTTGATGTTAAGATAGTGGATAATGGAGATATAACTGGTACAAAAAACGGGATATAATATTAGATAAATCAATATAATATTAGATAAATCAATATATAATTAGATAAATCAATATATAATTAGATAAATCAATATATAATAGGCGAAAAATGCCAAAATAAATTAAACGTGAACAATAAATTTTGGATAACAAATTTTGATTAATTTATCAGAGAAAGTATGAGGAGAAAGTTGATAATATAAATCACCAACAGTTAAGTTTTTAATAATAACAAATTTACTGAGATAATAATGGCTTAAAGTATTATATATAAATAAGTTAAGACAATAGAAAAAGGAAAAGAAAATATAAGAGAAAAGTAGAACAGCAAATTTAAATGAAAAATCAAGAAAATCCAATTTGAAAGATAGAAATAGATAAATTAACATGGAAAAGAGAAAAATAAAATAAAAACCAAGCAAAATATCATGCAGACAAACGAAATTATAAAAATAATATCTATTGACTTTGGAACATTCGTTAATAAATAATTGATTAGAATGTTCAATAGTGTCAATTTCTGAAAAATATTCAGAAATATCACTGTCAGATTGATCAAAAATAATATCTGTTTGATTATTATGAGGGTTATTATTTATAGTAACACCAGAAACTGTTCTTACTACAAAATCTTGTCCTAAAATGTTGTGAACATTTAGTTTTTTATTACTTATATTTCCTTCATTGTCAACATACATATTATCAATTTCACTAATATGAGTAAATATAGGCATTACAAAACTGTTAAGTTATTTTTAATACAATATTATTATTGATATATTTCAAATGTTAATTAATATATATCAATCTTTTTAGATTAATATAGATTTAACAGAAAATAACATAATAAGAAAAAATAACATGATAGGAAAAAATGACATGATAAGAAAAAATAACGTGATAAGGAAAAATAACATGATAAGAAAAAATAACGTGATAAGGAAAAATAACATGATAAGAAAAAATAACGTGATAAGGAAAAATAACATGACAAAAAAATAATATGTTAAAAGAGAAATACAACAATATGAATAGATAAAATTTCATAATATAAAGAATCAAATTAAAAATTATAAAAACAACACTAAATACAAAAAAGATGTCTTTTATAATAGAAAAGTTAATAGGAGGATACAAGAATGATATAAATATTAAAATAGGGGAAGATATTGTGCAGTGTCATACAGTCATTTTGTCAAAATATTCAGGTATGTTTGAAATTTATTTCCAGAATTGGAATAAAGGTGAAAAATATTGGTGAAGAACAAAAAATTATAGATTAGAATGTTATGAACATTTATATTTAGAACATTTTAATCAATTTACAATAATTGTGGAGAAAATAGGTTTTGTATGAATAAAATAAAACAATATAGTAGCATAATTATAAAAGAATTATATACCGAAAGATATAAAAATATAGAATATTATGTTTTTACAGTATTTTATATATAAAATATGTATCTAATTAATACAACAAAGAAATAATATTAGTTGAAAGTATTGATTATTGATAAATAATGGAAAAAATAACATAAAGATTTTATCTTTATAAACCTTAAATAAAATGAATTGTCCTCCCGGAAAAATACTAAATCCATTGACACGCAGATGTGTGTTGAAGAACGGAAAAATAGGATCAAAAATTATCAAAGAAAATGACCAAACAGATGAACAAAAACAAGATTATAAAAGAAATGAGAATATAAGTCCAAAAAAGATAAATCAAGATGACAAAAGCCCATACAAAAGTCCATACAAGAGTCCAGAAAAAGAAAACAATAAAAGACCTTGTAGAAGTACAAGAAGTACTTCTAAAATAAGTCAAATAAAAGAAAACAATACAAGGCCTATTAGAAGTACAAGAAGTACAACTAAAACAAGCGAAAAAAGTAAATTAAGTCCAATTAAGAGTTCAAAAAAACTAAGCGAAAAAAAATTAAGTCCAGTCAAGAGTTCAAAAAAACTAAGAGAAAAAATTAAATTAAGTCCAGTTAAGAGTTTAAAAAAGTTAAGTAGCAGTAAAATGTCAGAAAATGAATCTGATAATAAAATACTAAATATAGAAACAGGAAGATATGTACTCAAAACAGGGAAAATAGGGAAAAAAATAATGAGGGAAAGACAAAAAGAGGAAGAAAAAAAGGGAGAAAAAAAGGAAGAAAAAGAGGAAGAAAAAAAGGAAGAAAAAGAGGAAGAGAAAAAGGGAGAAAAAGAGGAAGAGAAAAAGGATAATGGAATATATTATGTAATATATAGTGAGAGAGAAAAAAAGGAAAGCAAAAATATAAAAATGACGAAGATGAGAGAAAAAGGAAATAAGGGAAAAGAATATAAGAGAATATATACAGGAGTAAGCATATATAAAATGTTATTATATATAATAAATGAACATAGAAATATATGTGGAATATTACCGAGTAAAAGAGAGAATTTACTATTTGGGAGTTACAGTATGGAATGGATATGCGAGAATGGGGAAAGAATACTGAAAAAACCGCAAGATTTTGATAGAAAAGTGAGGGAATGCAATGATAAAACGGGAAGATTTATAGTAATTGTATTATATTTAAATTATAGAAATAAATGTAGGGAAAGGAAGGAAAAGATAATAGAATTGAAGAATAATCAACATATAAATGTACTGATATATGATAAAATGACGAATGAATTAGAAAGATTCGAACCATTAGGAGAAATAGAGCAAGATTATTATGAAGTAAAAGATGGAAATTTGGATAATAAAATAATAGAAGCACTGAAAGGAGTAATAACAATAGATAAATATGAAAAACCAATAGATTATTGTCCAAAAATATCGTTCCAACAAAAAGAAGTACTGGAAAAAAAGGCGAAAATAGAAAATTTAGATGAAAATTTATGTGGATATTGGTCTTTATGGTATTTAGATTTAAAATTATCAAATCCGGATATAATAAGAAAAAAATTAGTAGAATATGCAATTGACAAATTTAACATAAATAACTCATTTTCTAAATTTATTGTTAAATATGCAGAATATATTACAGAAGAATCCAATAAACAAAAATATTACATACAAACATCTACATCAGATGTTAATAATGTTAATGATATTGATAATATTGATAATATTGATAATATTGATAATATTGATCTTTTGGTAAAACCAAATATCGGATATACACCTTTTAGGGGGGTTAACTATAATCTTAATAAAAGTTTTAATTATATTATAGCTAAACATAGAATTTGTGATTTTAAATCGATAGATAATAATCCAAATATAATATCACATTATCCACTAACATTATTCTGGACATGTTCAAATACATGTAAAGACTCAAATATAACAAGAATACTTTATAGAGAAAAAGAGTTTGAGACAACTCTACTGGGATGTTTTAGAAATCCTTCGGTTAGATTTATTCCAATTTATCTTTCTTTGGGTTGTATAACTCCTTGTACTGTAAAATGCACTTCAGCTCATGCTAATATTATTATTTATGATAAAAATACTCAGACATTGGAAAGATTCGATCCAAATGGTACATATAAAATAGTAAACTATATTTCATATACACATGATGATATAATCTTTAAAGATCCCTATGAAATTTATACTAATAAACTTGATAATATTATACAAGATTTTCTTTCTCAATTAATACCAATTTCAAGATATTATCGTCCCATTGATTACTGTCCAATAAAATCTTTCCAAGCTCTCGAAGTTAAGAGCGAAATTTTACCTCTTGAAAATATTGGTCTTTGTGCAGCCTGGACTTTTTGGTACCTCGATCTTCGACTATCTAATCCTTCTATTGATAGACATAAAATAGTTGAATATTCTCTTAATAAAATTAACCTTTCCACTGGTTTCCGTGAGTTTATCCGCAACTATTCCAATTTCCTTTTGCAACAATAAATTTCTGTTTTTCTTTCGTTCTATCATATTTTCTATAATTTATTACTCTTCTTATATTCAATTCTATCATGAATATCTTATTGTGAATTATTATCCAGATTCTTTTACCTTTTTTAGGTAAAAGAAGTACATGTATTCCTTTTAAAAACTTCTTTTTTAAAATAAAAATTCAATTTTAGTAATTTATCTCTATTCTTTACATACATATTAAACAGTTTTATTATCTATTTAATACTCAAAATAATTAAAAATAACTTAGCTTACAATTAAGTTCCCCAGATTATCACGAAATAATAATCTAAATCTACTGATAAAATCAGCAAATATATCTCAAACATATTCGTAATATTTATTGTTATTTATTGTATTAATAAGTTAAATTGCTGAGATATATTAATAAAAACTATGAGAATAGTTGCAAGAATAGTTGCAAGAATAAATACAAGCACTTAATTACATAATATATACAGAATAATTTGAAAGATTACCAGAAAAACTTGAAAACAACTTTAATCAGTTAATCAGTTTATCATTTGAACTCTAAGAATATAATTGAAGTGAAAAGAATGTAAATATTATAAGAATACAAAGAATGTAAATATTATAAGAATACGAAGAATGTAAATATTATAAGAATACAAAGAATGTAAATATTATAAGAATACGAAGAATGTAAATATTATAAGAATACAAAGAATGCAAATATTATAAGAATACGAAGAATGTAAATATTCTAAGAATACAAAGAATGTAAATATTATAAGAATACAAAGAATGCAAATATTATAAGAATACGAAGAATGTAAATATTCTAAGAATACAAAGAATGTAAATATTCTGAGAATACAAAGAATACAAAGAATGTTTAATAACAGACACATAATATTCAAAAAAGAAATATTGTTTTATGTGTTAGATTGGAGAAATATATTTGATTGGAGAAATATAGTTAGTGAAAATGCAAAAACTATGGATTAGTGAATGCAATAATTGAAGTATTATTAAATAAAATTAATAAAATGGAGAGCAAAGGTTTTAAATTTACGGATATTCCGGATGACCTATATTTGGAAAATATGTGGAAATTTTTGTCGGTGAATGAGATGTTGAATTTATGTCAAACTAGTAGATTTTTTTCGCAAATTTGTAGTGATCATGTTACATGGATTTACTTAATAAAAAGAGATTTTAATGTTGATTATAATGGTGACGATGCTGAATTACAATATTATTTATATTATGATTATTTGAACTTGATAGATGAATATGAAAATATGGTAAAATATAATAAACAACATAATATAAATAAAGCAAGAAAAACAGCATGGAATATAATAAAAAATTTGGGAATAAAAAAAAATATAATTAAAATATTGCTCAAAAAAAATCTCAGAAGTTCAATTTATGTAGCATTGAAAAGTAGATATGAACAACTCAACGGTATTTTTTTAGTCTATTCATTTGAAAAAATAGCTAAATATTTGACATTGATAGCAACTGAATATTCATTTTAATAAGTCGTCATTTTACATTATTTATACTATTTGTATAACAGTATAAATATACCTCGTACTGTTAAATATACCAATATAAAAATTAAATAATCAAAGAAAAATACATCTGACAATACGTAAATAAATAAAGTTTGAATAATTCTTATTGTTAAACATAAAACTAAATATAGCGCTATAATAAATGAATAATCGGTTTTTTTCATCTACATCTCCCTCTCGATTCGAATCTTTGAGCACACATAATTCTAGACTAACAAACGCTAATATACATGGTGACGAATATGTATATTCTTATTTAGATGAAATGTTTCCTTCAATAGGTGGTATATCATATTTATTTGACACATTTGCAAATTATTTTACTAATAATATAAATAGACAAAATACAAATAATACAAGATACAATATAAATAATTTGAATAATACAAGAACTAATATAAATAACACAAGATCCAATGTAAATAATACAAGATCTAATATGAATAACATGAGATCTAGCATGAATAATATGAATAATATGAATAATATGAATAATATGAATAATACAAGATCTAATATGAATAATATGAATAATATGAATAATACAAGATCTAATATGAATAATATGAATAGTACAAGATCTAATATGAATAATATGAATAATATGAATAATACAAGATCTAATATGAATAATATGAATAATATGAATAATACAAGATCTAACATGAATAATATGAATAGTACAAGATATGACGTCAATAATACAAGATATGACGTCAATAATACAAGATCTAACGCCAATAATACAAGATCTAACGTCAATAATATGGATGATGTGAATGATATGAATGAGAAAAAGGAAATAAATGATGAATTAATAGAAAAATTACCAAAATTTACGTATGTATTATGGAGAAAAGATGAGATAGAAAAACAAGGGAACACAACATGTTGTATATGTCATAACGAATATGAATTTGAACAAGAATTAATAATGTTACCATGTTGTCATATTTATCATAAAGAATGCATATTAGAATGGTTAAAAGAACATTCAACAACATGTTGTATATGTAGATACGAATTACCAACAAAGAAAGAAAAGATAAATAGTATGGAAGAAAAAATGATAAATATGGAGATAGAAAAAACGCTGGATAATATAGAAAAAAATATATATAATATAGAAAAGTTGGAACAATCAAAAACGATAGATACAATTTGTTTAACTCAAATTAATGATATGGTTGATTGTTGTAAAAACAACTTGAAAAAATATGATGCAATGTTGGATATGATAATTGATAAATTAGATACTATACCAAAAACTAGTTCTACAAAAAAGAAACTGATACAAAAATGTCAATATCTACAAGATAGAATTTCAAATTACATAGTTATAAATAATTAAAAATACTAATGTTCTATAATCCAGTTATATAATGGAATCTTTAAATAATATATATTAAACTATATATTATTTAGAAAATTTCAAGTAATACAATATTCAATTTACTATTGACCTACTCATAAACCAAGATGATATCAATAATTATTTTAAAAACAATTAACGTAAATTTTGGTTTATGGTGAAGATAAATGATATTAAATGTATGAAGAAAAAAGAATATATGTTGACTACAAAATAAATATTATTGTATAATAATTTATATTTTATTGAAAATATAGTCAATATTCAATAGTTAATAGTTAAAGATAGAATTAATAATGTAAATATATAGTCAATAGTTAAAGATAGAATTAATAATGTAAATATATAGTCAATAGTTAAAGATAGAATTAATAATGTAAATATATAGTCAATAGTTAAAGATAGAATTAATAATGTAAATATATAGTCAATAGATAAAGATAAAGTTAAAGATAGAATTAATAATGTAAATATATAGTCAATAGATAAAGATAAAGTTAAAGATAGAATTAATAATGTAAATATATAGTCAATAGATAAAGATAGAATTAATAATGTAAATAGGGAGAAATTAGAAAGAAGCAGTGATAGTAGAAGTGCGTTCGCCTGAGGTTGCATCACCAAGAACGGAAACTTTAAGTTCAGAAATACGCCAAGAAAAGACTTTACCACCAGTATTAGGATTATTTTCTATACCGAAAAGTTGGAGTCTATAATAGGATTTGAAATATTTATTTTCAAGATCGGTATGAGATACAGGTTCGTTAAATTCATTTTTAATTAATGGATTAATTATCTTTTCTTCAGGAGTTGCCTTACCTGGATCAGTACCTTCAGGAACACTATAATAACATTTTGCCCAAATTGCAGGTGATTTGGAAGTATCAGAAGTACCAGCAACTGGCTTACCTTTTTCTCTTACGTTGGGATATTTAACAAAACTTTCTAAGGTTTCAGCAAAAATAGGATTAGGACAAACTGATTTATTCTTACCCATAGTTTCCTTTACTACTTTATATATTTTATCATAAAATTCAATTAATGCTAATTCTTGGCTAGTTGGAGCTTTAGGATCTGCTAATAATTTAAAACCTGGTTTATAATTACCAGTCCATTCCTTGCTTGTAAAATTATTCTCTCTTGAAAAACCATTCACATATGCAGGCGAAACAATACCAAATCCATTACTTATTTCAATTTTTTCTTCTTTTTCTTGTCTGTCTGCACCTACTACTTTATATAAAACTTTAATTTTACCTTTATCGTCTTTCTTTACAACAACGTTTTCTGCAACAAAATTTTCAGGAGTTAGGATGACCATTGTGATTTTTATTTATGTCGGTTTTTATTAATTTGATTGCTAAATTGAAATATTTCAATCTTCTTATTTTAATACTGATTTTAAATATTTCAATTTTAAATTTCTGAATCTTAAACGTATTCCTATTTATATGTCAGTTATTCACAGTATAAATATCTTAATCATTGCGTCTCATAAACCAATATAAATATCTTAATCCTCGTGTCTTATAAACCAATATAAATTATGTTTTTTATATCCTGTTTATCTTAATATTCTTCTATACAACAATATTATTTCTTAACTTATAACACAGTATTATTTTCAACAATAAAATAATATCTCTATCTATAAGCAGAATTATATTCTTCTATAAAATAATATCTTAATCTTTAAATTGCATAATTTTATCCAAGAATATAATAATATCTTAATTGTTAAGTCAGGTAATTATATTCTCGTATAAAATAATATGTGAATCTTTGCGTTACAGAATTATATCTCGGTCACTCGATTGTAAAATTATATCTCAATCACTTGATTATACAGTTATATTTTTCAGTAAAATAATATCTTAATCACTTAATTACACAATTACATTCTTATATAACATAATTACATTCTTATATAACATAATATCTCAATCGTTAGGTTATATAACAATATTAATATGTAAATTATATTAATATGTAAATTATATTTTACCCTTAAGTTATATAATTTACATATTAATATTTAAATAATATATAATTGTGTAAATAATATAGTAATCTTCGAGTTATATAATTATATTAATATGTAACTGAACAAATAATATCTGAATCTTTATGTTGCATAATTACATTCTCATATAACATAATATCTTAATCTTTCGTCACAAATAATATTATTATGTAAAATTACATTATTTTACAATATCTCAATTTTTAAGTGGCATAATTATATTATAACATATCTTAATAAAATATGTTATATAATTGTATTGATATAATATATGATCTTAATCATGTGGACAACATAATATTTTGTCTAATTAATATATTAATTGTTAAGCTATAAAATATCAATAATACAAGTAACATAATCATATTTTCAGTAAAATAATTCACAATTCTTGGTTCTTAATTTGTTATTACCAATTTATTATCCTCAATCTTATAACTAAAATATTATTTCTCAAAATAATATCTTAATCTCATAAAAAAATTATATATTTCCGCAAATATCTTGATAATATAACCCATAAGCATAAATAATGTTATACTGTAACATTTAAAATTTACTTTAGTAGTTTTTAAAATAGCGATTATTATAATCTTTGTTTTGACCAAGTGATAGAATTCTATTCCAGATAAATAGTATATTAATCGGATAAGTTACATAATATATTAATCGGATAAGTTACATAATATATTAATCGGATAAGTTACATAATTACACTATTTTATAATTATATCAATAGTATAACAATAGTATATCAATCTGATAACTTACATAATTATGTAAGTGTATAATTATGTGGTTCTATGAGATGATGTATTAATTATAAAACAATATCTTGATCATTATACTATTTATATATTATTTTCAACTGAATTGTGTAACTTATAAGATATTATTTTAAGAAAGAATAGAATTATGTAATTTAACGATTCAGATATTTTAACGCAAGAGTAGAATTGTGTAACTTATAAGATATTATTTTAAGAAAGAATAGAATTATGTAATTTAACGATTCAGATATTTTAACGCGGGAGTGGAATTCTGTAACTCAACGATTCAGATTTTATCGTATACAAGAGTAGAATTATGTAACTTAACGATTTAGATATTTTAACGGAAAGAGTAGAATTCTGTAACTTAACGATTTAGATATTTAACGGAAAGAGTAGAATTGTGTAACTTAACGATTTGGATATTTTAACAGAAAAGTAGAGTTCTGTAACTTAACGATTCAGATTTTATCGTATGCAAGAGCAGAATTCTGTAACTTAACGATTTGGATATTTTAACGGAAGAGTAAAATTCTGTAACTTGACGATTTAGATATTTTTATATACAAGAGTATAATTCTGTAACTTGACGATTTAGATATTTTTATATACAAGAGTATAATTCTGTAACTTGACGATTTAGATATTTTTATATACAAGAGTATAATTCTGTAACTTAACGATTTATATATTTTTTATATACAAGAGTATAATTCTGTAACTTAACTACATATTTTATGGTATACAAAAATAGAATTGTGTAAGTTAACAATTAAGATATATTATACAAGAATAGAATTAACGATTAAGATATTTTTATAAAAGAATAGAGTTAACGATTGGGATATTTTTTATACAAGAATAGAATTACGTAACCTAACGATTAATATATTTATGTTATACAAGAATATAATTCTATAATCTAACGATCATGATATTTTTTGCACAAGAATATAATTCTATAATCTAACGATCAAGATATTTTTTGCACAAGAATATAATTCTATAATCTAACGATCAAGATATTTATGTTATACAAGAATAGAATTAACGATTAAGATATTTTATAAAGAATAGAGTTAACTATCAAGATATTTTTTGCACAAGAATATAATTCTGTAATCTAAAGATTAATATATTATGTTAGACAATAATAAAATTATGTAATTTAACATTTGGTGTGTTTTTAACGCGAGAATAGAATTTTCTAACTTGATGATTTAGATATTTTACAAGAATACAGTTATATAATTTAATGTTTAATATTTTTACACAATAATAAAATTATATAATATTACGATTTAGATATTATTTTGTACAAGAATAGAATTATGTAACTTAACGTTTAGGATATTTTTTAACGGAAGAATGGAATTCTGTAACATGACGTTTTGGATATTTTTTTAACGGAAGAATAGTATTCTGTAACTTAATCCTTTTTACATCTAAATAATACCAGTAATATATGATTACTCATATTACATTGACTTTAATTTAACGAATTCCTTAAAAGTATTATAAAATTTTATAATGTCGTACACAAAATTTTATTTAAGAGCTTAGTAAGTTTTGAGAAGAAGTTCATGGTTTTCTAAGAAAATCTAGCTCGGTTTCAAAGAAACCTTGAAGAAGATACGTTGGTGAAAATCTTATTTTAGACTATTCAATTATATTTTTATTCATTATTATAGGATAGAATATAAGGAAACTTTAAGGATATTTTTTTAATGGAAGAATAGAATTATGTAACTTAACGTTTAGGATATTTTTTAATGGAAGAATAGAATTCTGTAACTTAACGTTTAGGATATTTTTTAATGGAAGAATAGAATTCTGTAACTTGACGTTTAATATTTTTTTACATAAGAATAGAATTCTGTAACTTAACGTTTAATATATTATTTTACATAAGAATATAATAATTTTATAAAACTATTAATAATTATACAACATGATAATATTATTTTACATAAGATTGATATTTTATTTTACATAAGAATATAATTATGTAATCTAGAGATTTACATATTATTTTACGTAAGAATATAATTATGTAATCTAGAGATTTACATATTATTTTACGTAAGAATATAATTATGTAATCTAGAGATTTACATATTATTTTACGTAAGAATATTATTATGTAATCTGGCGATTTACATATTATTTTACATAAGAATATTATTTTACATAAGAATATTGTTTTGTAAAATAATATCCTAAATAGATAAGTAATAAAATAATTCTATGATGTTAAAGAATTATATTTACAGAAAAATAAAATTTTCAGTGTAACTAAATTCTCATGTAAAACATTATCTAAGTATAAATAATTAGAGAATTATATTTTGGGAAAATATATCAATTGTATTACGATACAAATATATAAAATAAGATGATACAATATGGTACAATATGGTAATAGTATTGTATAAAATAATATAATTATGCAATAATATAATATTATTATACAATAATCAGGTTTGTGTTAATGTTTAGTTGAATAAAGGAAAAATAATGAGTAAATAATTGAAAATGAGTAAATAATTGAAAAGAGTAAAGTTTATAGAATACTATAATAAAATGTAATTATAAATATTATTATAGAATTCTATAATAATATGTAATTATAAATATTAGCAAGGTAAAAAGATAAGATTATGATTGGCAAGATATTAACTGATCTATAAGAGGTCGAATAAGGAAAGATTGGTCACAATGGTTAGAATTAAGAGAAGAAGTAACAGATATTATACTATTAATTTTATTAATAGATTGAATGATGTGTTTGGCAACTGAAGATTTAACGAGAATACTGGAAGAAAACAAATTATTATCAAGATAACCTCCCAAATTAACAAGAAAAACAGAATTATATCTGCAAGATTTAGAAGTAAGATCACTTACACAAGTAACACCATAAGAAACACCACGTACATTAGAAGAAGTTGCATAAGAATATTGAGGATTATCAAAGCTTCTGAAGATAAAAAGGAAAGATTTAGTGGATTTATCATAAAATACACTTGTTGTTTGTAAGAAATCCCTTTTTATTAATAAGGTGTTCTTTATTTCATGTATAATTGTAGAACCATAATTATTTATATTTTTAATAGATTCTTCTTCATAATTATTTATTAATTCTTCTAAAACATCGACATTTATTTTTTTCTCTATTTTACTCCATTTATCATTATTTGTAAACGCTTTATCTTTCTCTATTTCGTCAATTATATATCTGATATTTTGTTTTATTCTATTTTCTTCTTTTCCTTTTATTGAACTATTTATTTCCAATTCTTTGTATCTAAATGAATCTAATGTATTTGTAGATCTGGATGAATCTAATAAATCATTCGACTTAATTGAGTCTGTTAAATTGTAACAACTGTTTGATCTGGATGAATCTAATAAATCATTCGACTTAATTGAGTCTGCTAAATTGTAACAACTATTGGATCTAAATGAATCAGATGAATTGTAACAGCTATTGGATCTAAATGAATCAGATGAATTGTAACAGCTATTGGATCTAAACGAATCAGACGAATTAGATGGAATAGATCTGAACGAATCGGATGAATTGGATGGAATAGATCTAAATGAATCGGATGAATTGGATGGAATAGATCTAAATGAATCAGACGAATTAGATGGAATAGATCTAAATGAATCAGACGAATTAGATGGAATAGATCTAAATGAATCGGATGAATCGGATGAATTGGATGGAATAGATCTAGATGAATCGGATGAATCGGATGGAATAGATCTAAATGAATCGGATGAATTGGATGGAATAGATCTAAATGAATCAGATGGATTGGATTGTGTAGATCTAAATGAATCAGATAAAGTTGATTCATTACAATTGTTAGATGAATTAGAATAAAGAGAATGAGTAGATGAAATAGTATTAGAAGTGAGAGTAGATGAAGAGAAAATATCTTGAGTATGGGTATTAGAGTGAGGAGAGTGAGGGGAATGAATATCAAGGGAACGGGGAGAATAAAAATTAGAGGAAGAAGGAGAAAGAGGAGAGGAAAGGAGAGATTTAAGAGAGAAAGGATAATAGGAAAGATGGGAAAAAGAATCAATATCAGAAATAAAAGAATAATTATATTTTTTGGTGAAGAGAATAATAAAATCGAGAAAATTAATTGGAAATTCACAGGTACATTTAAAAGCTTTAAGTCGACCATAACGAGAAATAGAAGAATCGTCTTGGATATTGATATTTGAAGAGAATATTTGAAGTTTATTTTTATGAGAGGAACGAATTGAGTTCCAATGATAATAATCTTTAAGGAGAATTTTAGAAAGATTCATGTCTTGGGAAGTAATTAAATATCGATGCATATCAGTGGAACTGAGTTTGTAGGGAAAAATTTCAATAGAGCAACGTTTATTAGAAATGGAGTTAAGTAAGTCAGATGGCAATGATTTTATAATTTTGGCGAATACCGGTAGTCTTTTAAACCTTGAGAAAATATCATCCGATAATAAAAATAATATTTCATAATGAGATTTATATAAACTTTTTATTAAATCTTTTCTCAATTCTCTTGATGAATAGTGTAATTTTTCATCTTTCAATGTTTTCTCATATTTTTGTTTTATTTTTTCCCATTTTTTTAAAGCTATTATTCTTGCTTCACTACTTATATTTATTTCATATTCCGATTTTGTTTCTATGAAATTCTCAAATATTAATTTACCCACACAATATATCTTTATTAATTTTTCTATTTTTTCCTTAATATTCTTACTCCTCCTTTTCTCACATTGTTCTATGTTTATATTATTATTAGTCTTATCATCATTATTAGTCTTATCATCATTATTAGTCTTATCATCATTATTAGTCTTATCTTGATTATTCATATTAGCATCATACATTTTATCTTCGCTATTGATATTAGAATTATTTGTTTTATCTTGATACGAATAATCCTTATATATTTTGTTTTCATTATTATGTATATATTGATTAGTAAACCCACAGATATAATCTCCATCATATTTGTTAATATCAATTTGTTTATTTTGTGAATTTTTTATATAAATATTAGTATATTGTAATATCTTATCATATTCGTTATTTATTAGAATTTGCATATTTTCAGAGCAAAATATGTCCCAAATTTTTCTTATTCTTTTATTGTTCTTCTTCTCGTTTTTATAGTATTTTTCTGATAATCTATATAAATCATAAGTATCTTTCTTCTTACATAATATTGCCTCGTATATCATAAAAAATAATAAATTTTCTAAGTTCAGTTCTTTAGTTGTATGTTCCAAAAATGATAAAAAAATGTCATTACATTGCATCGTTTTCCTAAACTCAAACTCATAATGTTCTAATTCTATATTCCTTTTTCTTCTCATTTTAATCTTAATTTATTAAATATTCGTATTATTTTACACGGATATTTATATATTTTCTTATTTTTGTTGTGCTATATCATCGTTCATATTTCCCATAACTTTGGTAATTTACATATCTCTTATCACAAAATTTGTATCATTTTATATAATTCATAGTAAGCTTATTATATTTATATTGATATAAATATAACAACATTATAGTATTATAAAACCGATAATCTACTAAACTAATTAACTACTAAATCAATAAACTACAAGACCAATAAACTAAATTCACAAACTGTAAAAGCAATAAACTAGTTAATTAGTTAATTAGTTAATTAGTTAACTAATTACATTATATAATGGATATGTAATATTATAAATAGAATAGTAAGAAATATTTGTTATAATTAAATACAAAAATATGATATTTAATTATAAAATAGTCTAAAATTATTAGACTATAAATTCACGAGGTTCATAAAAAGTATCCTCTACATCAGTGGGTAAAAATCCATGATAATTGATAGATAATAAATCAGAATTAGGAAGTAATACATCACCAATTTTATGATGTATATTTACAATATGTCCATAAAATTTAGATTTGATAACATGTTGCTGAATTTTATTATTTTCATCATGATATGACAAAGATGCTATTTTATCATTAGGTTTAATTTTTCTACCCTGTTCTACATATATTTCCGATAAACATATATTTTTTCTTGAATCATTTTCACCTATAATAAATGGAATTTGAGTACTATATTTTTTGCTAATATTAAATGTAGTTCTGATTTGTTTGAGTGCAAACATTTTTATCAGTTATAAATAATATATCTTTTTCATTTTTATGAATATTATATGTATTCATTATTGTTCTCTTTTGATTGATTATTTATCATAATTTTACATTAAATCTAATATATAAATTTAGATTTATATAAAATCTAAATCTCCATATAACAAATTATAAAATTAGAAGTAGAAAAAATCCGAGAAAATGATAGAAAAGAGCAAAGAAGAGTAGAAGACAGCAAAGAAGAGTAGAAGATAGCAAAGAAGAGTAGAAGACAGAAAAGAAGAGTAGAAGAGTAGAAAAGAGAAAAGAAGAGTAGAAAAGAGAAAAGAAGAGTAGAAAAGAGAAAAGAAGAGTAGAAAAGAGAAAAGAAGAGTAAAAAGAGAACAAAAGGAAAAAAGAGAACAAAAGGAAAAAAGAGTAACAAAGAATATGATATAATAAAGTAAAAACAAATTAAGATAGATAAGAATTATAAAAGATAAAAAAATAATAATAAAAAGATGAAGCATGTAAAATATTTTGATCAATTATCAGAAAAAGAATATCTATTGAGAAGTGAGGTTTCGTATGTAAAAGATACTGATTGGAGTTCATATAAACCGAAGAGAGGAGGTATAATAATATATATGATAATAGATGGAAGATTAATATTTTATATGGGAAGAGATAAAAAATACAAAGAATACACAGATTTTGGAGGATCAATTAATTATAATAAAGAAGATGGATTAAGTGGAGCGATACGCGAATTAAAAGAAGAAACATATGATATATTTGGAAGAATAGATGGAAAAAGATTAAATGAATCAATAATAGTAAAGAGTGAGAATAGTTTTATTATATTTTATCAAATATGCGAAGAAAAGAATTATATAGAATTATTTCAAGAAAAAATAAGGGGTAAAAAAAGAAACGAAATAGATTTAATAATAGATTTAAACGAGAATAATTTTATTGATCTTGTTTATAATAAATCCAGTAAAATATATTTAAGAGTAAGAAATTTACTCTTAACAGATAATTCAATATATCATATAATTGTATCAATTAAACAACAAAACTTTTGTTTTGATCAATCGGAATTAAATAAATTAATAGTGGAATGGTTATACAAAAACTATGATGATATTCCTAGAAGCTTATCTGATATGGTAGTTTATCTTAGAAATAATTTAGCTGATGATATTCCTGATAATTTTAATTTTACATCTTTTATTAATCTATACGAGACTGATCCTTTTTTCCTTAAATATCTTATTATTCCTCGACAATATGATAAAACTACCAAACTTCAACATTTTATTATTTCTTCGCTGGATACTCTTTTATATACATCCCCCCAGTTTTCCTCATCCATAGTTCCTTCCGATTATATTGATAGATCAATTCTTGAAAATTTTGTTCATGATACTTATCTTCCAAAAACATCTCTTATTAAAATACATGATACTATTACTCTTTTAATTAAAAATTCTTGGATTTCTTATCTCCCATCCAATCCAAATTTATTAACTCTTTCTGTATAGTTTTTACATATATTCCTCCACTAATTCTCATCGCCCAATATTGAGTATTTATTTAATGTTCATATATCAATCATATAATTCGCTTATAATAGACTAATTACGGATTTATCTTTATTATTGATACTTTATCTTTATTATTCATATATTAATAACCCCAACTTTATTTAGACTACAAGAATTTGATAAAGTATTAGTATAGATAAAGTATTAGCACAGATAAAGTATTAGTACAGATAAAGTATTAGCACAAATAGAGTATTAATATATAAAGTATTAATATATAAAGTATTAGTACAGATAAAGTATGAGCTCAAATAGAGTATTAATATATAAAGTATTAGTACAGATAAAGTATGAGCTCAAATAGAGTATTAATATATAAAGTAATAGTACAGATAAAGTATTAATATATAAAGTAATAGTACGGATAAAGTAATACTTTACATAAAATAATATTTTTGCAATTATTGGTAGATAATTGGGTTAGCGGGTGGGGTTGATACTTGAAAGAATACGATTTCTGGATCAACAAATTAAATAACATATCGATTATTGCTTAAATAAATTTATGTTATTAATTTTCAAGTTAAATATATTGATGTTTAAGCGATAAGTAAATGTATATTTGACAAAGTCGAATAATTTAGCTATTGTTTAACTTTATTATACATGGGATAATAAAGTTAAATATTATGTTGATTAATAAAATACCAACAATATTCAAGGAGTGATTTAAGGTTTATAGGGAAATTTTTTGGATGTAATTATAGAAAATATTTGGAGAAAATATTATATGGATGATGAAGAAGATATGTTGACAAACACTAGTTTACAACTCTTATAAAATTTTTTAATTCAATTTTATAATAACTATATGATGAAACGTATGACTCTATATCAAACAAATAGAATATAAAGATATACAAACTATAATATAAATTATATTAAAATATTCCTATTGAAATAATATTAATATTTTGTTGAATATTATAAATACCACTAGACAACAAATTTTAGTACTTATAATTCACGAATAAAGTATTATATTTAACTATAAATAATACTATACAACATATTAATTTTGTATTAGAATTATTTATAAATAATATTACAACCCAAAATAACAGAATTAAATTATGTGACTTGTTAATTTAATTCTAGATATTATAATTTCCTTATATTCTATCCTATAATAATGAATAAAAATATAATTGAATAGTCTAAAATAAGATTTTCACCAACGTATCTTCTTCAAGGTTTCTTTGAAACCGAGCTAGGTTTTAGTAGAAAACCATGAACTTCTTCTCAAAACTTACTAAGCTCTTAAATAAAATTTTGTGTATGCGACATTATAAAATTTTATTTTAAGTTTAAGCAAGTCGTTAAATTAAAGTCAATGTAATATGAGTAATCGTATATTACTGGTATTACTTAGATGTAAAAAGGATTTCCTTATAACTTAGTTTAATTTTTAATAAATTACCAAACAAATAATATGTTTATATACAAGCAAAATAAAATTTTCGAGTGATATTATTCCAATTAGTAAATCCAAAAACCAAAAATAACTTAATAATCTCGTATTAATACTGAAATTTTACATGAACCGTTTAAAAATAACTACTCACATTAAATTCTGTTCCTTATTAATATTAATCATGAAGTAATAAAATTAGATTTTCTAGGTCATTATATAATGTTATGATAACTAATAATTTAATTAAATTCTAGACCTATAAACTTAATTAATTTTATGATGGCCAATAATTTAATTAAATTCTTAACCCATGAACTTAAAATAGTGTTTTAAGTTCATATTAACACCAAAATAAAGAAGTAATTTTTATTTTAGAAGCAACAAAATTAGATTTTCTTTAATAATATTGCGATAGTAATGTTATGATCATCTATAAATAAACTTAATCTTCATGTATGATCATATGTTAATAGCCAAGTAAATATAAAACTATATTTTATATTTATAGGATAATAGGATAATATGTTATTATATTATTATATTAGTTCAGAAAACGAAACATTGTTCATAATTAAGATAAAGAGAGATAAGAAAGAGAGATAAGAAAGAGATAAGAAAGAGATAAGAATAGTAAAAAGGAAGAAAAGAGAAAGGGAGAGATTATTGGGAAACACTTTTGAAAAAAGAAAAGGATTTTAAATAGGAGAGAGTTTCTTGTTTATGATGATGAATATAGTCGTAAATTCGAGCACTATTATAGGAACGTTCGATAGTAGAATAGAGTTGAAGACGGGACTGTTTTTCTTGTTCACCAGGAATGAAACGAGAGATAATTTGTTCAATAATATAAGAGTCAGACATGGAATAACGAAGAGGGGAGAGAAGAGTGATAAAAAGATTGGTATGACGACGAAGACAATTATAAATTTTATCGCAGAGAGAAATAAAATCGAGATAATATTGGGAATTTTGGCCACCAATAGCATCGATCATTTCGTCGGTAAGTTTCATTTGAGGAGAGAGAGGTTTAGGATCAGAACCAAGAATGAAGCCATAATCAATATGAAAGAGACAACCATTTTTAGTAATCATAATATTGGAGAGATGACGATCACCGATACCGAAAAGATAAGTAATAACACAGTAAGCAGCAGTACTTTTCATGAAACGGGAACGAATAGAATGAATGGTAGAGTCAGAATTATTTTCAATAATATAATTTTGGATAGAGAATTTGAGACGTTCTTTAATAGTATAAATAGTTTGAGAATCGTCGACAATTTCAATAAGACCTAAATCAGATAAAAGAGGAATAGCTTGATAAGTGACAATATCTAAATCTAATTTTTCTTCTTTTTTGAGTATATAATCAATAAGACGTATAATACTAAGAATAATTTGATCATTGCATAAATCGTCTTTTTTGACAAGAAATCTTTTAATTTCACCCTTATTAGTTTTATAGGGAATAACAATGGGAACATTAGCACTATCTTTACGTTCAATTTCATCAATAATAATAGATTCACAAATTTCAGTATTAGAAACATGATCGCTTAATGATAATGATAAATTAAAATTATTTTTATGAAAAGGCAGCATCAATTTTAATTTATTATTGAGAGTTTTATTGCAAAGTGATGATAATTTTAGTTTGATATTATCGAGATTGTCGTTACTTGAAACAATCTCGGACATAATTAATAAAAAATCATAAGATTTATGTATTATTGATGATTTTGATAGTTCTAAAATAGATTGACTTAATTTATGATAATATTCCTTTTTTGTTTTTTTGTATAAAAAGCTTGTTTGATAAAAACATTCTAAAGCAACATGATTATCTATCCTACATTTTTCCATTATATAATTTCTTATATATTCAAGATCAGATTTTTGCACAATATATGGTATTAACGATATAAATAAATTACTCTTAATTTGTGTTAAATAATACATTATATATGTTTGAATTATCTTAGATTTAGATGCCATATCCAAAATTTCTAATATTTTAAGATAATCTATCTTAGATGACAATTTGCATAACTCAAAATTATATTTCTTTTTTCTATCCTTCAAAAATTTTATTAGATCATCCTTATTTTTTTTCGTCATTTTCGTTTCTTTCAATGATTTTAATAAATTTATCTCATATGTTAAATATCCTCTATAGTATTCTTTATTATTCCATAATAATCTCCTATCTAATTCTTGATACCTATGATCAGGTAAATAGTATTGTATTTGTGTTATTCTATTTATAAAATACATCCCCATCTGATACCATATCTTGCTTACTCTCATTATTTTTATATAATCTCTCATATCTAAATCTAACATTGTAAAAAATTTTATCAGTTTTCTTATCTTCTTTCTATTTATTATTTCTATTTTACATCCATCACATACCTTTTCATTCTCGTCTCTCCTTATTATATATTTCTTACTTCCTTTATCATCTACTCTTAATTCTTTCGGTATCTTCATATTATTATTGCTACATTTATGACAAAATATTTTACCACAACATCTACAATGATGTCTTCTTATTATCCATCCAAATTCTGTATTACAGTTATAGCATTTCGGTGCATCTTCATCTCTTATCCATGTATTTCTCTCTTTTCCTGATATCATACTTTGATTCATTTTATTTGTTATTTTGTTTTATATTTTTCTCATCTTCCGTTCCTTCTTTTCTTCTTTTTTCTCTCTCTTTTCTCCTCTCTTTTTCCTTCTCTTTTGTTCTTTTCTTTCCCTTCTTTCTCCCTCTTCTTCTCCCTTTTCTTCCCCTTTCTTCCCCTTTTTCTTCCGCCCTCTTTATTCTTCATCTTCTCCCTTTTCTTCTGTTCTCTTTATTCTTCCCCTTTTTCTTCTACTCTCTTTATTCTTCATCTTCTCCCTTTTCTTCTGTTCTCTTTATTCTTCCCCTTTTTCTTCTACTCTCTATTCTCCCTTTTTCTTCTACTCTCTTTACTCTTCTACCCTCTTCCTTTTTCTTCTACTCTCTTTACTCTTCCTTTTTCTTCCTTTTTCTTCTACTCTCTTTACTCTTCTATCCTTTTTACTCTTGTACTCTCTTTATTCTCCCTTTTTCTTCTACCCTATTTACTCTTCTTATCCCTTTTTATTATTCCATTTCCTTCTGCCCTTTTTCTTCTACCCTATTTACTCTTCTTCTCTTTTTCTTCATTTTTTCCTTATATTTTATCCTATTTCCCTCTTCACGTTTTCTATTTTATTTTCTATTCCATCCTATTTTACTCTTAAACCTACTTTATTCTTAATTTATCTATATACTTGTTATACATATTAAAATATATTTAAAAATTAGTATTGTTTATAATTATAATTTACGTAAATTATAATTATACAATACTGTAATATAAGTGGATAAATACAATATAATTAGTTTTGGTAAAATTATAGTATAATTGAATAATTGTATATTTAGTGATAATATTAAATATGTTTAACTAATTAAATATATAAAAATGAACTATATAATTAATATATAGTTTTACTATAGTTAATATTATCAAATATAATGTTAAAGATATCAAATATAATAAAAATTGATACAAAAAATAAGGTAAGTTATTAAAATGATAAAAATAATATTTAAAAGTAAAACAAAAAATTAGAAATGTCACATAAACGGATAATGAAAGAATTAAGCGACTTTAATAAAGATCCACCTACAAATTGTTCAGCTGGTCCAAAACAAGATAAAAATGATATTTATAACTGGGAAGCGATGATAATGGGACCAAGTGATACGCCTTACCAAGGAGGAGTATTTATTTTGGACATAATTTTTCCAACAGATTATCCATTTAAACCACCTAAAGTTCAATTTAAAACACCAATATACCATCCAAATATAAACACAAATGGAATTATTTGTTTGGATATATTGAAGGATCAATGGAGTCCTGCTCTTACTATATCGAAAGTATTGCTTAGTGTATGTTCGTTACTTGATGAACCAAATCCTGATGATCCTTTAATGCCAGATATTGCTCGTTTATATAAAAATGACAAAAATAAATTCAAATTAACGGCTGCAAATTGGACAAGAAAACATGCTATGTAATTAAACAAATACTATATAATAAATATTTTTTTATTATATAATTATACGCAATTGAACAAAATAGTATGTAATTCAACGAAAATAGTATGTAATTCAACGAAAATAGTATGTAATTCAACGAAAATAGTATGTAATTCAACGAAAATAGTATGTAATTCAACGAAAATAGTATGTAATTCAACGAAAATAGTATACAATTGAACAAAATAGTATACAATTGAACAAAATAGTATGCAATTAAACAAAATATTATATAATAAATATTTATTATATAAAAAAACTAGATTTATTGCAAAATACAAGGTCGCATAATTGGGTTAGTAATTTTATTACTATAAAATCCTGATAAAATATCAATTATATAATCAGTATAGTTGAATAAAATATTATTTTCTTGATATTTGGAATTTTGATCATATACTTTTATATATTTATTGTATTCTATATTTTTATACCATTCATGTAAATTGTTTAGATTAGAATTTAAAAGTATAAAACTTATATATTTTTCATTTTTGTTATTAATATTATTCATCAGTATGTTTATATTTTGGTTACAAGGTAATGAATCTGTTATAACTATTAAATGAAGTTGTTTGTGTATATTATCATTATATATTTTATTTATACTCCTCATTAAAGGTCTGTTTCCTTCAGGATTTATGCTGAAAATAGAATTTAATATTTCTACATTGGTAACGTTTTTTAAAGTAGGTCTATTCAAAAAATAAATATCCACACCATCCCCCTTAATTAAAGTTACTAATCTTATTATTGAATAAGTAATTTCTCTTACATCGTCCCACATAATTTTACTGTTTCTAATATTTACCATTTTACTTGAATCATCACATAATAATACTATATCTGTACTAGATAATATCTCTTTAAATTGTTTTCCTTTTTTACTTTTAAAATTAAATTTAAATGTTGTCCAATCATTTGATTTCTTTTGCATTTTTTTTATTTAAACTTGGCTTTTGATGGATATTTATTTTTTAATGCGCCTATTTTTAACATTCTATTTTAACATTCTATTTTAACACAACACTATTTCAACATAATTATATTTTACTAAAATATGTACTACTAAAATATATACTTATATGGTATATATTTTTTAATATCCAGTAACATTGGCTAATATTCACCAATATTATCTAAATTGTCAGTAGAATTAAGTAGAATTAATATCATAAATATAATGTTGTAATTAATATATTGATATTAGAAGATTTTACAAATATGTAAGTTATAGTGTTAAGTATATTTAAGTATATTACAATAAATACCATTTTGAAAATCTTGTATAATATCTAATAAACTGCTATCAGGATTTTCAGTATCAGTCGAATAAGTATTTATAGAATAGCAATTTTCTATAAATTCAATACAATTAGAAGGAGTATCTTCAATAATAACAATATCATCTATAGAGAAATTTGAATATTCTTCTATAATCTTATTCAACGGTTTCATAAGCAGAACAGAATTATTATAACAACATGATACTGATTTTTGTCTATCCCATATAAATAATATTTGTTGATAATGTTCTTTAAATATTAATTTTAAAACTGGTTTTGCATATATCATCAATGCATTAGTCCATATCGCTACTTGATAATTTTTAAATAGCCATTCTTTGAATTCTTTGAAATAAGGTCGTATTGTTATTTTATAATCTACACCTTCTACGTTAATTATGTGAGTTTCCGATGTAATTGTTTTTGAATTCACATCACTGTCTATTATTGTTCCGTCTAAATCTAATACAACCAGCTTTTTTTCCTTCAACTCAATATATTCAAAAATTTTATCACCAAATCGTTGTACTATCTGACCCATTCTTTTTATTTTTTTTTATTTTTACTTTTATTTCATTAATATTATTCATATACTATTATTTTCTTATCATATTCCATGTACATTGATTTACCAATCATGTTAATCAGTATTTTATATTAATATAAAAATCTTTAAGGATCTCTTATCATATTCCATGTACATTGATTTACCAATTCATGTTAATCAGTATTTTATATTAATATAAAAAATCTTTAAGGATCTCTGTTAAATTTATCTCTTATGTTAAATTTATCTCTTATGTTAAATTTATCTCTTACGTTAAATTTATCTATTGCGCTTATTTTATCTCTTCGCTAGAATTATCTCTTACGCTAAAATTATCTCTTACGCTTATTTTATCTCTTCGCTAAAATTATCTCTTACGCTTATTTTATCTCTTCGCTAGAATTATCTCTTACGCTAAAATTATCTCTTACGCTTATTTTATCTCTTCGCTAAAATTATCTCTTACGCTAAAATTATCTCTTACGCTTATTTTATCTCTTCGCTAAAATTATCTTTTACGCTTATTTTATCTCTTCGCTAAAATTATCTTTTACGCTTATTTTATCTCTTCGCTAAAATCTATCTCTTCACTAAAATTATCTCTTCGCTAAAATTATCTCTTCACTAAAATTATCCCTTCGCTAAAATCTATCCCTTCACTAAAATTATCTCTTCGCTAAAATTATCTCTTCGCTAAAATCTATCTCTTCACTAGAATTATCCCTTCGCTAAAATCTATCCCTTCACTAAAATTATCTCTCACGCTCGTTTTATCTCTTACGATGAATTTATCTCTTACACTTAAATTATCTTCAGTAAGGTTATATTCATTAAGGTTATATGTACGTTAAAATTATCCATAAAATTTCAAATGTAATATTCTGACTTAATACTGGGTAATATATAAAATATAATAAATAATATCTTAATAGTTGAGATATTATTTTGTATAAAATACAATAAATACGAGAAAATATAATGCAATTTGATACATAAGAATAATGTAAATATCTTATACAATAATATTGTGAAATTTATAGTTGTAATACTATTTTAACTTATAAAAATATCAGAATAATAAAACATATTGAGTTTTGGTATATTAAATAGATAAATTAGATAAATTAGGTAAAATAAATGGTTGATGGAATTATAGTTTATAAGAAATAATTGGATAAAATTAATTATAGTGAGAGGAAAATTGTTAATCTAAGGACATAATAGGTAAATGAAGGTAATATAATACAAAAGATGGTAAAAGTAAGTAAAAATAAAGTAATTGGATAATAAAGCAAAAAATATTGCGCAATAATAGAAAATAAAGAGAAAATGAAGATAATAATTATAATGGAAAAATATTCAATAAAAGTAAAATATTGATATAAAAATGATACCAATATTTGCGTATGGAAGTTTAATGAATAAAACATCAGCTTTGCGAAATTTAAGTAAAAATACTGTAAATAAAGCGATACCCGTTATAGCACATAATGTATACAGATTTTATGATAAATTTGACACTGAAGTATATTTAAATTGTATTTATAATACTAAATTAAATACAAATGCAAATGGTATACTATTTTTGGTTGATAAAAACGAATTAAATAATTTGATTGTAAGAGAAAAAGGATACCATTTAATAAGCGTACCTATAACTTCATACAATTCAATAAAAATACCTTTCAATAATGCTTTTATGTTTACAAAAGATTCTTCCACTATAAAAATCAAATATACTCCAACACTTCGCTATAAAAATTTAGTCGAAATAGGAGCTTTATCTTACGGATTATTGTTCTATAATATGTATAAAAATACAACACACTAATTTTTTATACTGATTATTGTTCTACAATATGTATAAAAATACAACACACTAATTTTTTATACTGATTATTGTTCTACAATATGTATAAAATACAATACACAATACACAATACACAATACACAATACACAATACACAATACACAATACACAATACACAATACACAAGTCCTTTATTATAATTTTATTCATAAATATCCCCATATTTTTTATAACATAAATGATCTTCCGCGTTATTTATATTTAATAGACAACTACACTTTTTACATTTATAAAATCCTGACCCATCGCATATAATACATTTATATTTTTTATCGTTATCTATATATATATGATTATTTATTATTATCTTACACATCTTACAATATACTATCTTTGTTTTACTTTCGCAGTTTTCCATTTTTTTTCTTGCAATAAATTTATTTGTTTCATTCTTTCTTTATCATTATCTAACTCATTATCTATCATATTTGATATAACTTACTATTTAATATTTAACAAATCATATTATCTAATAATACTATAATTATAGTATTTTATCCATAACATTATACAATTATAATATTATTTTATCCATAAAATTACACAATTATAATATTATTTTATCCATAATATTACACAATATTTTTACATATAATATTACACAATATTTTTGCATATAATATTACACAATATTTCGATAAATAATATTACACAATATTTTTATATAATATTATTTATCATATAATATTACACAATATTTTGGCATATAATATTACACAATATTTTGGCATATAATATTATATGATAAATTATTTATCAAATGCATAATATTTTTGGATGAAAATAGATGTAATTTTTTGTTTCTTGCATGTGTAATAATACATCAATATAAAGAATATTATATATTATCTATATCAGCTATATAACCTTCATCTATTTCAATATTTCTGTATGAAACAGTAAGATGATTATATGATTGTGAATAATAGAGTAGATTATTTATATTATAAGTAATATTTATATTATTGGGTTTATTAAGATTATGATATAATTCGTTGGTGATTATATTATCAGGTTTATTAAGATTATGATATAATTCTTTGGTGATTATATTGTTGTAAATATGTGTATTATAAATATATTTAAATTCTTTTCTAAATTTAGTATCTAACTCTTTAGTTGTCATATTTTCTACATCTAATTTTACTAAATTGAGTAATTTGTGAGTTATATATTTTAATTCCAGGTGAATATCGTATCTATTAGAATACTTAATTAATATATTATCAAAAGTATGTTTTAAATGATCATATGTTTGATTTATAGATAAATTTCCCAATATTTTATCTAATTCTTCTAATTTATGTTTTTTATTGATATTGTCTAAAACATTATTTATGTTTTCATATGAATAATCTTGTTTTCTCATTTTACACAAAATTATATACCAATTTATTATATAATGTATTTTAAAACTATCTTCTTTATTTACATTATTATCATAATCTAGTTTCCAATTTTTATACATTCTTATTATCTCTAATGAAAACTTTTCGTCCGATATGTTGTACTTATTCTGGAAATCTATTATTATTTCTTTAATTTTATTCCACATTTCATTTTATATTATTAGCTATGGTTATTCATTTTTATTTGTTTATTTTCTCATCAATTACATCTTTTTTTGTTACTCTGTCCATCTTCATAATTTAAATTAAATATTTTCGGTCCGTTCTTTGTCATATAATTATATATAATTATGTTATATATTTAGTAATAAGTCTATATAATATATGAATTAATATATAGACAATTTATTCATTAATATATAGACAATTAATTCATTAATATATAGACAATTAATTCATTAATATAATGAATAATAAAAATATGTTTGTTAATGTAAGACACTATAAACAAAGTATGTATTAAAATATACAACATACAGAAAAATGATTATTTTTTAATCTTATGCAAGATTATCAAATTTTATATGAAATTTATTGTAGATAATCTTTCATATCTATTCAATATGAATATACTGAGCAGCATGATTGATAAATCTGAAAATATTGAGCGAGATAATCTATATAATCCAGATAAGAAAGATAATCGAGATAATTATAATATTGACAAATATACGTATACAATTTACATAAGTTATCATATAATTCAATTCATAATATATTGTTTATGTTTTCAATTACAATTTTCAACATCGTTTTTAGGTGTATTATTTGAATCAATATCCAAATTATTGATAATTTCTATTTTGTATAGATTTATTTCAATTAAATACCCACAGTCGTCAGTTATTATAAACAAGATAGTAATATCCGATATAGATATTATAACTAAAATTTCAGCTTATTTAAATTCAGATTATCCAATTATATATAAAAATTATAAAATATATGTTTCTAATATAGAAACAATATTTTATGTTCATTGTTTCTATTATTTCCTTTTATTTTCATGTGTTTCTTTCATAACTAATCTAATTTCTTTTATATTTCCATGTATCATTATTTTTTCTCTTTTTAAACTTAAAGTTTTTATTCGTTCTATTGATATAGTTTTTTATTCTGTTCCCCCTTTTATTTAATTTATCTTATTCTATCTCTTTTATTATTTCATTATTCTGTTTCTTGAATAAACTATTTCTTCAAATTATCGTTTTTTTAAATTTGTTGTATGATCAGTTGTTAAATAATATTATTTCTTTTTATTAATCTACTATTATATTATTTATATTTGAATAATCCATTAAATATATCTTATGTTTATATCTGTTTCTTTATCATATAAACATAGCTACAAATTATACAATTTACATAACTATCAATATATTAAAATCACTGAAAAATATTAATAATTATTGGTATTATAAATTATTATTAAGTTAAATTATTTAAATAGTAAGATATTAGACCAATTCTCAATGATTTATAATTATAAAATAATGAAAGGTAAAAATTATAAAATGATAAAACAGTGTAAAATGCGGGAATTGTGAAAATTTGAAAATTGTGAAATGCAGGAATTGTGAAAATTTGAAAATTGTGAAATGCAGGAATTGTGAAAATTTGAAAATTGTGAAATGCAGGAATTGTGAAAATGTGAGAATCGTGAAATTTGATGAAAATAATGAAAAATTGATGAAAAATTGATGAAAAATTAATGAAAAATTGATGAAATTGATGAAATTGATGAAATTGATGAAAGGTGTAAATTGATAAAAAATTATAAAATATGATTATTGAGAGATTGAATTGATATCATATAAGCAAAAATAATGAGAAATTATTAAAAAATATTTATGGAAATAGATAATATTGGGTAATAAATTAAGAAAAGAGAGAAAATAATAGTAGAAAAGAGAATGATAAAAATAGAGAAAAAAAAGGAGAAAGAGAGAAAAAAAAAAGAGGGGAAAAGAAAAAAGAGGAGAAAGAAAACTAAATAAAAAAAAAAGGGAAGGAGGAGAGAAATGAAGAAGAGAAAAAAAGAAGAATAAGATGAAGACGGGAGTAGTATTAAAGAAGAATAAGAAAAAAGGAGATAAGAGAAGAAAACAGAATTGAAAAAAAGGAAGAAAAATGTTTTTACTATTCAAAAATGGACCAGAGATATTCGCTATTTCCCATTATATTCCCAAGACATTATGAGATGTTCAAACGCCAAGAAACACAATTTTGGACTACGGAGGAAATAGATTTGAGTCAGGATCCGGAAGATTGGAAAAAGATGCATCCAACACTACAAAAAATATATAAAAGAGTTTTTGGATTATTTGCTATATTAGATACTTTGGTAAAAAGAAATGTAGATGAAATAGAAACATCATTACCAAATTACTATTTAGAAGCTGATGCTTTTTATAAAGCTCAAAATTATATTGAAACAATTCATGCTGAAACATACGGTACTATAGTAGAAAGTATATTACCAACAGAAGAAGAAAGAAATGAAGCATATAATTGTCATAAACATTTCAAAACAATAGAAAATTTAACAAATGTTGTAACTCGTTGGTATTCATCTGATTGTTCTATACAAGAAAAATTGATAGCCAATGGTTGTGCTGAACAAATAATTTTCTCTCCTCTTTTCTGTTTTATCTTTTGGCTCAAAAAGAAAAATATTCTTCCTGGTGTTCGTTTTGCTAATGAACTCATTAGTCGTGATGAAGCTTTACATTGTGATATGTCCATCATTATGTATAACGAATTCCCTCCTCTCCCCCATTCAAGAATTTATGAAATTGTTTCTGAATTTGTTAATGCTATCGTTGCTTTCACTTACGAAATTCTTGATATTGATCCTTCCTTCTCTTCTATTACTGAAGAATTAACTCCCGCTAATATGACTTCCTATATTCAATTTGTTGCCGATTTTTATCTCAAAAATCTATCTCTTCCTCCTCTATATTCTTCTTCTAATCCTTTCGAATTTATGGACTTATGTAATCTCACCACTAAAAGTAATTTCTTCGAAAAACGTGTTGCCGAATATAAACTTATTGATTTTAATCCTAAACAAAATGTTTCTATTGATATCGAACTCGATATTTAATTCACTATTTTCCTATTATATAATTTACTTATTTATTATATAATTTATTCCTTTATTATATAATATCTCTTTATAATATTATATTTTATCCCAGTTTTTCCACTTCCTAAAATAAATTTATCGCTAACTATCAATTTTTCTTTGCTAAATAATTTATTTTACTTCGGAAAATTATCTCCTTGCTCCTGTAAATTATCTCTTTTCCTCCTATAAATTATCTCACCACTCCGTAAATTATCTCTTTTCCTCCTGTAAATTATCTATTTTCCTCCTGTGGATTATCTCTTTTCCTCCCGAAAAATATGTCTTTGCTCTTGTAAATTATCTCCTTGCTTCTATAAATTATCTCACCACCGAAAATTATCTCTTTTGCTCCAGTAAAATATCTCCTTAATTCTGATAATTTATCTCTTTGTGTAATATATTATCTTTTACTCTCATAATTTATTTTTTCCCAAATAAATATTCTGTTTATTCCCTTACTTTATCTTTAATATTATCATATGTAAATTTGATGTTAATAATATTTTGATTAAGTAAATATTATATGGATATGTTATATAATACTATTTTTTAATATTCCATATATGAAAATATAATAGTTAGTAAAAATATTCAGTAACCATTTTTATAACCGTTTTCTTTTAAGAAAGTATAATTGTCACTGTATTTTATTGAAGAAAATTGTAACTTTATTCTAAATCTGGGTAGTATTATTTTTATTATAAACATACTATTTTAAATATGTTGACAAACACTAGTTTATAATAAAAATAATTCATTAAGTTCGGTTTTGTAAACCAAAATATTCAGCGTGATAATCCATATTTTACTATGGAACATTAATCGTCATAGTACATTTTATCTTTAATAACAATTCAGTGTTATTGTTATCTTATTTAAATTTACTATAGCATTTAAATAATGTAATATAATTTTTGATATTAAATATATGAAAGATTAACCAAATTTATCTTATTTTATAATATTCTATAAAATAGCTATATTAAGGTTCGATTATTCTTCATTAGAAATAATTGAACCTTAAATGTAAATAATATTATTTAATATTATAGGTTATATGTTCTGATCAAATACACATATTCAAAATTCATTATATATATGCTATTTTAAATATGTTGACAAACACTAGTTTATCATAAAAATTATTATTATAAATTCAATTTTATAATAATATAATTCTATATATTAATGATTTTCATAGTATTTTATATATTAATGATTTTCATAATATTTTATATATTAATGATTTTCATAGTATTTTATATATTAATGATTTTCATAATATTTTATATATTAATGATTTTCATAATATTTTATATATTAATGATTTTCATAATATTTTATATATTAATGATTTTCATAATATTTTATATATAGGTATAATTATTTTTATTCCTAGTATATCGAGATAATATTACACATAAATATTTATTGTAAATAATATTTATCGTTAAAGTATTAGGTAAAGAATATTTATCGTATCGTATTAGGTTAAGAATATTTATCGTTAAGAATATTTATTGTATCGTAATAGTAAATTATATTTATAGTATCATAATAGTACAGAATATTTGTCTTAATGTATTAAGTAAAGTATATATTCGTAAGTATTCAGTAAATTATGTTTATCGTGTTTATCATATTATATTCTGTAAATTATATTAAATTTATCTTGTTGTATAAATATTAATCGTATCGTATAGAATAAAGTATATTTAATGTATAGTATTATGTAAAGAATATTTATCGTATTAAGTAAAGAATATTTATCGTGGTATTCAGTGAATAATATTTATCGTATAGTAATTCAGTAAAGTATGTTTATCATATTGTATTCTATAAATTATATTAATATTGTTTTATTGTATAAATATAATTTATCGTAACATATTATGTAAAGTATATTAATATTATTATATAAAGCATATTTATCGTATTATATTAGGTAAATTATATACATCTTATATATATATTTATTGTATCATATTCTGTAAAATATATTAATAGTAAGGTATTATGTAAAGTATATTTATTGTAACATATTCAGTAAATTATAATTATCATAATGTATTCAATATTTATTTATCGTAAGGTATTCAGTAAATTATAATTATCATAAAGTATTCAATATTTATTTATCGTAAGGCATTCAATATTTATTTATCGTAAGGCATTCAATATTTATTTATCGTAAGGCATTCAATATTTATTTATCATATGTATTAAGTAAAGTATATTTAATGTATCGTATTATGTAAAGAATATTTATCGTAACATATTCATTGAAGTATATTTATCATTAAGTATTCCTTTAAGTATTAATTAAAGAATATTTATCGTATAGTATTAAGTAAAGAATATTTATCGTATTGAGTAAAGAATATTTATCGTATTGAGTAAAGAATATTTATTGTATCGTATTAAGTAAAGAATATTTATCGTATCGTATTAAGTAAAGAATATTTATCGTATAGTATTAGGTAAAGAATATTTATTGTATCGTATTAAGTAAAGAATATTTATCGTATCGTATTAAGTAAAGAATATTTATCGTATCGTATTAAGTAAAGAATATTTATTGTATCGTATTAGGTAAAGAATATTTATCGTATCGTATTAGGTAAAGAATATTTATTGTATCGTATTATGTAAAGAATATTTATCGTATTGAATAAAGAATATTTATTGTATCGTATTATGTAAAGAATATTTATCGTATCGTATTATGTAAAGAATATTTATCGTATTGAGTAAAGAATATTTATTGTATCGTATTGAGTAAAGAATATTTATTGTATCGTATTATATAAATATTCTTTATCGTTAAGTATTACCTAAAGTATATTTATCGTATAGTATTACTTAAAGTATATTTATCGTATAGTATTACTTAAAGTATATTTATCGTATAGTATTCAGTAAAGAATATTTATCGCATCGTATTATGTAAAGAATATTTATTGTATAGTATTAAGTAAAGAATATTTATTGTATAGTATTCAGTAAAGAATATTTATCGTATCGTATTATGTAAAGAATATTTATCGTATCATGTAAAGAATATTTATCGTATAGTATTATGTAAAGAATATTTATCGCATCGTATTATGTAAAGAATATTTATCGTATCATGTAAAGAATATTTATCGTATAGTATTATGTAAAGAATATTTATCGCATCGTATTATGTAAAGAATATTTATCGTATCATGTAAAGAATATTTATCGTATAGTATTATGTAAAGAATATTTATCGCATCGTATTATGTAAAGAATATTTATCGTATCATGTAAAGAATATTTATCGTATAGTATTATGTAAAGAATATTTATCGCATCGTATTATGTAAAGAATATTTATCGTATCATGTAAAGAATATTTATCGTATAGTATTATGTAAAGAATATTTATCGCATCGTATTATGTAAAGAATATTTATCGTATCATGTAAAGAATATTTATCGCATCGTATTATGTAAAGAATATTTATCGTATCATGTAAAGAATATTTATCGCATCGTATTATGTAAAGAATATTTATCGTATCATGTAAAGAATATTTATCGTAAAGTATTATGTAAAGAATATTTATCGCATCGTATTATGTAAAGAATATTTATCGCATCGTATTATGTAAAGAATATTTATCGTATAGTATTCAGTAAAGAATATTTATCGTATCATGTAAAGAATATTTATCGTATAGTATTCAGTAAAGAATATTTATCGTATCATGTAAAGAATATTTATCGTATAGTATTATGTAAAGAATATTTATCGCATCGTATTATGTAAAGAATATTTATCGTATAGTATTGGGTAAAGAATATTTATCGTATAGTATTATGTAAAGAATATTTATCGTATAGTATTGGGTAAAGAATATTTATCGTATAGTATTATGTAAAGAATATTTATCGCATCGTATTATGTAAAGAATATTTATCGTATAGTATTATGTAAAGAATATTTATCGCATCGTATTATGTAAAGAATATTTATCGTATAGTATTAGGTAAAGAATATTTATCGTATTGTATTATGTAAAGAATATTTATCGCATCGTATTATGTAAAGAATATTTATCGTATAGTATTAGGTAAAGAATATTTATCGTATTGTATTATGTAAAGAATATTTATCGCATCGTATTCAGTAAAGAATATTTATCGTATCGTATTAGGTAAAGAATATTTATCGTATTATGTAAAGAATATTTATCGTAAAGTATTATGTAAAGAATATTTATCGCATCGTATTATGTAAAGAATATTTATCGTATTATGTAAAGAATATTTATCGCATCGTATTATGTAAAGAATATTTATGGTATTATGTAAAGAATATTTATCGTATCGTATTATGTAAAGAATATTTATCGTATCGTATTAGGTAAAGAATATTTATCGTATCGCATTAGATAAAGAATATCTATCGTATTAGGTAAAGAATATTTATCGTATTAGGTAAAGAATATTTATCGTATAGTATTAGGTAAAGAATATTTATCGTATTAGGTAAAGAATATTTATCGTATCGTATCATGTAAAGAATATTTATCATATAGCATTATGTAAAGAATATTTATCATATAGCATTATGTAAAGAATATTTATCGTATCGTATTAGGTAAAGAATATTTATCGTATTAAGTAAAGAATATTTATCGCAAAGTATTAAGTAAAGAATATTTATCGCAAAGTATTAAGTAAAGAATATTTATCGTATCGTATTAAGTAAAGAATATTTATCGTATTCGGTAAAGAATATTTATCGTATTCGGTAAAGAATATTTATCGTATTCGGTAAAGAATATTTATCGTATTCGGTAAAGAATATTTATCCTATTAAGTAAAGAATATTTATCGTAAAGTATTATGTAAAGAATATTTATCGTATTATGTAAAGAATATTTATCGTAAAGTATTAGGTAAAGAATATTTATCGTATTATGTAAAGAATATTTATCGTAAAGTATTAGGTAAAGAATATTTATCGTATCATATTTCGTAAAGAATATTTATCGTATTATGCAAAGAATATTTATCGTATTGAGTAAAGAATATTTATCGTATCATATTCCGTAAAGAATATTTATCGTATTATGCAAAGAATATTTATCGTATCATATTCCGTAAAGAATATTTATCGTATTATGCAAAGAATATTTATCGTATCGTATTATGCAAAGAATATTTATCCTATTATGTAAAGAATATTTATCGTATAGTATTAGGTAAAGAATATTTATCGTATTATGCAAAGAATATTTATCCTATTATGTAAAGAATATTTATCGTATAGTATTAGGTAAAGAATATTTATCGTATAGTATTAGGTAAAGAATATTTATCGTATCGTATTGAGTAAAGAATATTTATCGTATGGTATTAAGTAAAGAATATTTATCGTATGGTATTAAGTAAAGAATATTTATCATATCGCACCAAGTAAAGCATATTTATCGTATCGTATTAAGTAAAACATATTTATCATATCGTATCGTATTAAGTAAAACATATTTATCATATCGTATTATGTAAAGCATATTTATCATATCGTATTATGTAAAGCATATTTATCGTATCGTATTAAGTAAAACATATTTATCGTATCGTATTAAGTAAAACATATTTATCGTATCGTATCGTATCGTATTGAGTAAAGTTTATTTATCATATCGTATTATGTAAAGCATATTTATCCTATAGTATTAAGTAAAGTGTATTTATCGTATCGTATTCCGTAAATTGTATTTATCGTATCATATTCCGTAAAGAATATTTATCGTGTCGTGTTGCGTAAAGAATATTTATCGTATCATATTCCGTAAAGAATATTTATCGTATCGTATTCCGTAAAGAATATTTATCGTATCATATTCCGCAAAGAATATTTATCGTATCATATTGCGTAAAGAATATTTATCGTATTGCGTAAAGAATATTTATCGTATCATATTCCATAAAGTATATTAACCGCTTTAAGTAAAGAATATTTATCGTAAAGAATATTTATTGTGTTGTAATAGTAAATTATATTTATCGTATTGTAATAGTAAATTATATTTATCGTATAATATTCTGTAAAGTATTTATCGTATCGTATTACGTAAAGAATATTTATAGTATCATATTCTTTACAGAATATTTATTGTATCGTATTAGGTAAAGAATATTTATCGTATCATATTCTTTACAGAATATTTATCGCATCGTATTAGGTAAAGAATATTTATCGTATAGTATTAGGTAAAGAATATTTATCGTAAATCATATAGTATTATATTATGCAATACATATTAATAGTATCATATTATGTAATAAATATTATTAATATTATGTAATAAATATTAATAGTATTGTAAAGTATATATTAAAAGTTAAAACAAAGAATTGTAATATGTAAATATCATAACAGTTAAATAAAATAATATCATAAATGTTTAGATATAGTAATAAATATTTATGATGTAATAATAAATATTTATGATGTAATAATAAATATTTATGATGTAATAATAAATATTTATGATGTAATAATAAACATTTAGATAAATATAAATAAGTGAAAGAATATCATAAATAGTAAAGTAATATAATGGTAAGAAGAAGTTGGGTAAGAAAATGAAGTTTAAGTTAGAAAATAATATATAAATAATAAATAGGAAGATAAGAAAGAAAAAATATTTGAATAAAGGGAAATGAAAAATAAAAATAAGTGGAAAATGAAAAGATGAACAAGAAAAGGCGAGAAAACAAAAATGGAAGATGTGATATGGATAATAATAATATATATGGAAGTAGAAGATATAACAAAAGTAATAAGAATAAATAGGAGAATATATGAAGGAATGAATGAAAGAATGTGGAAAAAGATAGTAAAAAGAGATATGGAGGAAGTAATAAAGATAAGAGAAATAAGAGAAGAATATGAAAAAGAAGAAAGTGAGAAAAGTTTTTATAGAAAATATTATGAATGGAATATGATAAAAAGAATGAAATACGGAGAAAAAGTAGAAAAGAAATTAAGGAGAAAGTATAATGGTGAAAACAAATTTACAGAATATTATTTGAAAGGACATAAAAATAGATTAGAAAAAGAAAAAGATTACTATGGAATAATAAACTGTATGAATTTATATAAAAAATATTATCAAGATCAAAAATTAAGGGCAAATATACACAATTATAGATCATGGAGCATATTTGAGAAATTACTAATCAATATGGGACCAAAATCTTTAACTATACTGTTTTACCAATATAAAATATTTATTGATACTGTTAAATACATTGTTGGATATAATAATTTTGAGAAAAAATACTCAAAATTAAAATATTATACAACTATTCACCATATATTTTTCTTTACCCCTAATTTAGATTCATTTGTATATGAATTAAATAACAATTTTAATAATTATCTGGTTCATAATACTTCAAATATTATACCACTAATAGATCTTATATATAAAATAAAAATATCATGTAGTTTATATCCATCTTTGGACTTTTGTCCCGATATTTTATTGTATAATACAAAAAATTTGATCTATCATTGTCACAAAAATGGATTGAACCTCCCGAATTTTAATGATATTAAACCATCCAAAAATATTATTTTGACCAAAATACTTGAATATTATAATTCCATCTCATTATGTACTATTTATCTTGATTAATAAATATATTTATCGAATATATTTATCTTGATTAATATATTTATTAATTAAGTAAAATAATTATTATAGAATAATAATGCCATAGAATTATGAATGAATTATAAATGAATTATGAATGAATTATGAATGAATTATGAATGAGTATTAGGAGAAGTAAGATGTAATTTTAATTCTTGGGAAGAAATGAGAAAGTAAAGATGATGAATATCAAAAGGACAAATATTAGTTAAATTTTGTTCAATAATAATTAATATATTGGATTTTTGTTTTAATTCTTCAAGTAAATTGACTAATTGGAACATAGATATAGGATAAAGCAATTTAATATCTTCAATAATAAAATAGTCGTTAAGTTCTAAATCAGAATTGAGATTACCTTGATGTATAAATTCTAGCTCAGTGAAATCATGTTTTAGACACCATTGACGAGCGAATTCTTGGTTTGAAGCCAAAACAACAGCTTTTTTTTTCATTTGTAATTTATATTTAATTTACTTGTTTTTAAATAAATTAAATATTCAATCTAATTTTAGAGATATCATATAGTAAAAATGAGTATAATAAGGATAATACACAAAATAAGTGAATAATAAATGAAAAAGATAAAGTAGCAATAAAATATTAAAGACAAAGATAAAAGATGTATAATCAAACAATATTAAAAATCAGTAATAAATATATAAATCAAGATAAAGATGTATACGGAAATAAGATAAAAAAACCAGTAATAAATATATAAATCAAGATAAAGATGTATACGGAAATAAGATAAAAAAACCAGTAATAAATATAAATATAAGCAAATAAGGAAATAATAAAAGAGAATAAAAGATAAAAATGTATATGGAAACAACCTGACATTAAAAATGACAATATTAAACAAGAAGATAAAAAGATGTATAAAGAAAGAAGATAAAAAGATGTATAAAGAAAGAAGATAAGAAATGTATAAGAAATGTATAAGGAATGTATAAGGAAACAAGAAACGATACTAAAAATGAGAATATAAAGAAAGAAGATAAAAAGATGTGTAAGAAAAGAAAAAAAGAAGGAAGGATACTAAAAATAAAATAGATGAAAAATAAGAATAAAGAGAAAGAAAAAATAACGATGAAAAATCAATAAACTTTGAAAAATTTTGTGTCATTTCATAGTTATCTTTTTTTATAAAAAATCTATTTCTTGTGGTATCTTCAGAAATAGATTTTGATGTTTTGAGAAAAAAGGAAAAAAGGAAAAAGAAGAAAAAATATATTGAACAAAGAATTAAAATCAATAATAAGCTTGATAAACCAAAAATAATATAATTTGATTATAGTTATATTTTTATTAGGAATAATAAAGATATATGGAAAATTTTAGTACAAGTAAGAGTGATATACAAAGTGATTTATATAATAATTATGATAATGATAAACATATAATAGATCAAGTTGACGATACTATTGATGAAGAAAATATTAAATCTTTTAATGTAAATGAACATGATGACAATATAAAAAAAGAAGAATTAATTATAGTCGATGACATTTTAAACTTAAATTTAACAAACAGAAAGAATAGATATTATATGTCCAGTTTCGAATTATCTAGAATTATAGGTACAAGAGCAACCCAACTATCCAACGGATTCCCTACCAAAATAAAAAATCCACATTTAACAAATCCTCTTGATATAGCTAAAGAAGAACTTAAACAATCCCAAATACCTTTAATAATACGCAGATATAATACTGATAATTCTTATGAAGATTGGTTGGTAAATGAGTTAATATATTAATTTCTCCATTATATTAAATATTAAATTATACAACTATATAAATTTTATTAATACAACTATATTATAGTTATATTAATTAATGAGTTAATATATTAACTCATTAACTCATTTCTCCATTACATCAAATATTAAATTATACAACTATATAATTATATAGTTATATTAACTTATACAACTATATAATTATATAGTTATATTAATAAAAGTGTTACTTTAAAACATTTAGAATAACTAACTAGAAATAAAAAAGGGTGTCGATAGTTTTTGAAATAAGTATTGTTGTAATTTCAGGTTTATGTTATTTATATAGATAATAAATGTAAATAACAAATGATACAAGACAATTTTACAAAATAATACAAGACAATTTTACAAAATAATTTTACAAAATAATTAGATACTAATAATGTGAACTAATTGAGAGTTATTGTTCAGAAAATTCGGGTTGTTCTGTTTCAGAAGAATGAGACATTATTTCTTGAATTTCGTTAGATAATTTTAAAATAGTCATAGGACATCGACGTGGAGAAATTGATGATAAAGAATTAATATCGATACGATAACCATCGGAAATAAGTTGATAGTAAATAAGAGCACAGGCAACAGATTGGGGCTGACTTCTATTAAGAATATCAGAGCGTTTTATAACGAAATTATAAAGCTGAGCAATGGTATTAACATCATAAACAAATTTCAATTGGTCTAAAATCTCATCAACTAAATCGAGAGGTGTTATATGTTTAGTTTTATATTGAGGATATAATAATTTAAAATTTTGAATAGCACTTCTTATATATTTTTGTTCCAGACCCATTATTTTTGCTAATTCCAATGGATCTATATCCAATCCTATTTCTTGATAACTATGGAATACACTTGCATATATTAATTCTAATCTTTTTCTTCTTCTAGTTATACCTCCCTTCGAAACTTGATTGAACATTTCAGTTGCATTTTCTTTTATATTATCTGGTATAGTACATCCTTTCAATTCCTTCAATACACTCTGATCTCTTCTACCTATATCATAATTTCCTGTTGAATAATCTATATTTTCATCCTCATATTTTCTTACATCCATTTTAACTTTTTTCTCCATTCTCTTCTCCAAAAATTCAAACCATATCTTTTCCTTTTATATTCATTTTTTCTCCTTTTTTTCTCCTTTTTCTCTCTCTTTATTTACTTTAATTGCTACTTTTATCTCCATTATTTATAATTTATCTCCGTTATTTACAATTTATCTCCATTCCTTATCTCCATTCCTTATCTCTAATCTTAATTTTTAATTCTCCATTTTCCATTTCTCTAATCTCTAATTCTCCACACCTGATTTCTAATTCTCTGATCCATGATCTCTAATTCTCCACACCTGATCTCTAATTCCCTGATCTCTAATTCTCCACACCTGATCTCTAATTCCCTGATCTCAGATCTCTAATTCTCCACACCTGATCTCTAATTCCCTGATCTCTAATTCCCTGATCTCTAATCTCTAATCTCTAATTCTCTGATCTCTAATTCTCTGATCTCTAATTCTCTGATCTCTAATTCTCTGATCTCTAATTCTCTGATCTCTAATTCTCTGATCTCTAATTCTGATCTCTAATTCTGATCTCTAATTCTCTGATCTCCAATTCTTTATCTGTAATGTTAAATTCTTGTATGTATTTCTCTTTTTAATCTTTAAAATATCAACAGTATTTCAATATGATTACATTTTATACATGATTGCAATTTATATACTATTATGTTACAAATGATAAAAAATAATATTGTAGAAAGCAATATTTTTATAATAAAACATGTGGATAATCCTAAATATGTTTTATTAAAATACATGAATAATTCCATATTTTATTATGTGGATGATGAGAGTGATATGTTGACAAACACTAGTTTACAACTCTTTAAAAATATTAAAATTCAATTTTTAATATTTTTAAAATCGATATAACGCTTGCTAATAAAGTAATAGTTTTTAAATATCAGTCTTAAATATATAATTTTAGTTAGCATTTAAGAATGCAGTAAGTGGAAATAGTTAAATCTAAAATAACAAATAGATTATTAAATTAGTATAATATAAGATGAAAATATATTTAGGGAAAGTAAAACCGTAAATATATTTAAATTATTATAATGTAGGTAAAGGTAATAGGTAATAGGTAACAGGTATAGGTAACAGGTATAGGTAATAAGTATAGGTAATAAGATAATAAGCAATAAAGAGTTAGATAAATAAAATGTATAACAATAAATAATATTAAGAGATAAAGGAAAAACTTATAAAAAATTATTATGTGAATGACAAGAGTGATATGTTGACAAACACTAGTTTACAACTCTTTAAAATTTTAAAATTTCAGTTTTAAAATTAAATTACAAGATTAGATATTAATAATAGAACATATGAAAAAAGATAAAGTATATGTATTGATAAACAAGTATTTAATAAGACAGTTAAAATATAAAAATGGAGATGGAAAAAATAAGGTAAAAATAAATAACACAATGATTAATAAAAAATTATATTAGTAGAGAAATAGAGATGGAGAATAAGGTAAGGTTAATATGGAAGAGTGATAGGAAAAAAGGATCGGGGTAAAAAAATATATTAATATAACTAATATATTTTAAGGGAAAATGTGATAGGAAGAAGTATTATTCTTTCCAAATATTACTACAAGAAGAACATTTAAGGAAAACGGTTTCAGATTCATCAGCACCACGTGTTTGTTTAGTAGTTTTGTAAATACGTTTACAACCACAACGACAAGCATAAATACCTTCAGCAACATCTAATTTTTGGCTCATAAGTTGAACTAATTTAGATTCAGCTAAACGTTGATCAGAAAAAGAAGGTAAATCCCAGATAATAGAAGTAGAAGATTGTTGATTAGTGAGAAGATCATGGAATGATTCATAAAAAGAATCAAAAGCGTCAGGATGGGAAAGTTTAAGAAGTAACAAGTTATACAATTCTTCGGTTGTTAAATGTTTAAAAGATTTATATGATTTATCGAATTGTTTTTGGAAATAATCTCGAGCTATTTGATCTTGTGAAATCTGTTCTGATTCCTCAATCATAATTTTTTTGTTACTTAAAGTACTAGGTTTTGTTCTAGTTTTAGTACGCAACATTTTCATAGATTGGGCAAATTTAGACATGTCTTTTAATAATGTAATTTTATTTTTTCCTTTTTCAAATTGTAATTATCTGAATTATCTTATCCAAACAAAGCATAATTGTATTGTTATATTACATTCACATATTATATCTAACATTCACATATTATATCTAACATATAATATATATATTATAACAATGTATTAATATATACATCATAATAACATACTATCATATTTATTAATAAATACATTAAGATGATGTAATAGAATAAGAATAAGATAGTATAATGAGAATGGTATAGTATAATAAGAATAAGATAGTAGAATTAATATATGAGAAAGAGAATAATTGTAATAAAGATTAAAAGGAGAAAAGAAAAATTAATTGAATAAGTGTTCAATTAATTTGAGAGATAATGGAGAGAAGAAATGAATAAGTGTTCAATTAATTTGAGAGATAAGTATAAGAAGGAGATTATTCAGTGAAGGGGAAGGAAGCTTTTTCACAGAGTTTTTGAAGATCGCGTTGTTTAGTTTTGACATCTTTCTTAATTTTGTTTAATTCGAGATCGAAGTCGTCTTTGTCACCGAGTTCAGTGGCTTTAGCTTGCATAGATTGATGTTTATCAAGTTTGGAAAGAATAGAATCGAGTTCAGTACGAGCATCACGAATAGAATCGATAGTTTTCTTTTCATCAGCGAGAATTTCACAAATACGATCATTACCTTGTGGTTTAACTACGACACGTTTACCAGTATCACTGTTAGTGACAATATGACCTTTAAGAAGACGTTGGAGATGAATAAATTTGAAACCAGTATAGGAAACACGAGGTTTATCTTTACGTTGATCATATTGTTGAAGAAGTTTATCATTCTTATCAATAACACCCATTTCTTGAAGTTCGTGTCTGAACAATTTAATTAATTCTTTATTAGGAACAATATAAGAGCCTTTCTTTAATTTCATGGTATAGAAATAATTAGTGAACCATGAGGTAAGAAGAGCATCACTATAGACTTCACCTAAACCTTTCTTTTCAGTTCCGATGAAAGCTGAAAGTTCTGGTCTTAATCTTACCATACGTAAGAAACCTGATCCTGGCTTTACTTGTCTCTTTGTCTTAACCTTGATTTGGGCATTAACATCCTTTAATACAGCTCTTAGATTGGAACGTAGAGCTACAAAATCTGCTTTACTAGGAGCTTTAGCACCATATACTTTCTTCATATTTAGGCCTTTTGGATAAAAACCTTCCTTAATTTCGTCTATTGATGTAATTATCTCTTTTATCTTTAAAACTAATGGATTATCTTCTTTATTCTCATATTGGAGTTCTACTTGAGCGGTTTGTGCGACTTGTTTTGTTGTTTCTCTTGGCATTCTTTTTTGTTACCCCATAACCAATTTATCTGGAAATTCAACATTATTTTTTTTTTGTTATCTCCTTGTTTTTTCCTTTTTTTTTCTCTTCAATGTACATTTTCTCTATACTTTACTTCTTTTTTTACTCTCCTTTCTCTCCAAAATTTTTCTTCATCTCCTTTTCCTTTTCCTCTCTTTTAATTCCTATTTATTATTTTTTTCCTTTATGTCCTTTTCATCTTCTTTTCTTTTCTTTATATCCATCTCTTCGCTATTCTTTTTCTCACCTTCCTTATATCTCCTTTCTTATATTCTCCCTTCTAAATATTATTTCCTTTCTTTATATCTCCTTTCTTGTATCTCCCTTCTAAATATTATTCCCTAATATAATCCAAATATTTATTGTTTTACATTGTGATAATACAATTCATATACTTAACTGATAAATATTCTTTAAGTTTTTAGAATACGATTAAAGTACTTGAAGAGGTAAATATTGTTTACGTATTGAGAACACAATTAAGATACTTAAGAGATATTCTAAGAGATAAATATTGTTTTACATCTTGAGATTAAGATATTTGAAAAGATAAATATTCTTTTACGCCTCACAGTACGATAAATATTCTTTACGTCTTCAGAATACGATAAATATTCTTTAAGAGAATACGATTAAGATACTTGAAGAGATAAATATTCTTTTACGTCTCCAGAATACGATAAATATTCTTTAAGAGAATACGATAAATATAAAATACTTGAAGAGATAAATATTCTTTTACGTCTCCAGAATACGATAAATATTCTTTAAGAGAATAAGATTAAAATACTTGAAGAAAATACGATTAAAATACTTGAATACGATAAATATTCTTTAAGAGAATAAGATTAAAATACTTGAAGAAAATACGATTAAAATACTTGAATACGATAAATATTCTTTAAGAGAATAAGATTAAAATACTTGAAGAGAATAAGATTAAAATACTTGAAGAGAATAAGATTAAAATACTTGAAGAGAATACGATAAATATTCTCTAAGAAAATAAGATTAAGATACTTGAAGAGATAAATATTATTTTACATCTCAGAATACGATATATGCTTGAAGAGAATACAATAAAGATACTTAAGAATAAGATTAAGATTAAGATACTTGAAGAGATAATATTCTTTGTATCTTTAGAATACGATAAATATACTTGGAGAGATAATATTCTTTGTATCTTTAGAATACGATAAATATATTTGAAGAGAATACGATTAAGATACTTAAAGAGATAATATTCTTTGTATCTTTAGAATACGATAAATATATTTGAAGAGAATACGATTAAGATACTTAAAGAGATAATATTCTTTGTATCTTTAGAATACGATAAATATATTTGAAGAGAATACGATTAAGATACTTAAAGAGATAATATTCTTTGTATCTTTAGAATACGATAAATATATTTGAAGAGAATACGATTAAGATACTTAAAGAAATAATATTCTTTGTATCTTTGGAATACGATTAAGATACTTAAAGAGATAATATTCTTTGTATCTTTGGAATACGATAAATATACTTGAAGAGAATACGATAAATATATTTGAAGAGATAATATTCTTTGTATCTTTGGAATACGATAAATATGTTTGAAGAGATAATATTCTTTGTATCTTTGGAATACGATAAATATACTTGAAGAGAATACGATAAATATACTTGAAGAGAATACGATTAAGATACTTAAAGAGATAATATTCTTTGTATCTTTGGAATACGATATATACTTGAAGAGATAAATATTCTTTACATGTCAGAATACGATAAAGATGCTTGAAGAGATAAATATTCTTTACATGTCAGAATACGATAAAGATGCTTGAAGAGAATACGATTAAGATACTTAAAGAGATAATATTCTTTGTATCTTTGGAATATGATATATACTTGAAGAGAATACGATAAATATTCTTTACATGTCAGAATACGATAAAGATTCTTGAAGAGAATACGATTAAGATGCTTCAAGAGATAAATATTCTTTACATATCAGAATACGATATATATTCTTGAAGAGAATACGATAAAGATTCTTTAAGAGAATACGATAAAGATTCTTGAAGAGAATACGATTAAGAAACTTGAAGAGATAAATATTCTTTAACGTCTCCAGAATACGATAAAGAAACTTGAAGAGAATACGATAAAGAAACTTGAAGAGAATACGATAAATATTCTTGAAGAGAATACGATAAAGATTCTTTAAGAGAATACGATAAAGATGCTTGAAGAGAATACGATAAAGATTCTTTAAGAGAATACGATAGAGATGCTTGGAGAGAATACGATAAAGATGCTTGAAGAGAATACGATAAAGATGCTTGAAGAGAATACGATAAAGATGCTTGAAGAGAATACGATAAAGAAACTTGAAGAGAATACGATAAAGATTCTTGAAGAGAATACGATTAAGATGCTTCAAGAGATAAATATTCTTTACATGTCAGAATACGATAAATATTCTTGAAGAGAATACGATAAAGATTCTTGAAGAGAATACGATTAAGATACTTAGAGAATACAATTAAGATGCTTGAAGAGATAAATATTCTTACATGTCAGAATACGATAAATATTCTTTAAGAGAATAGGATTAAAATACTTAGAGAATAGGATTAAAATACTTAGAGAATAGGATTAAAATACTTAGAGAATACGATTAAGATACCTGAAGAGATAAATATTCTTTCGCTCCTCCGAATACGACGACGATTCCTGAAGAGATGATTATTGTTTTACATCTCCAGAATACGATTAAGATACTCGAAGAGATTACTATTGTTTTACATCTCTAGAATACGATTAAGATACTCGAAGAGATTATTATTGTTTTATATCTCCGGAATACGATTGAGATATTTGGAGAGATGTTTATTGTTTTATATCTCTAGAATAAGATTACGATACTTTAAGAGAATAAGATTAATATACTTTAAGAGATGATTATTGTTTTATATCTCTAGAATAAGATTAATATAATTTTCCTTATATTCTTTCCTATAATAATGAATAAAAATATAATTGCATCGTCTAAAATAAGATTTTCACCAACATATCTTCTTAACTTCTTCTCCAAACTTACTAAGCTCTTAAATAAATTTTGTGTATACGACATTTTAAAATTTTATTATAAGTTTAAGGAAGTCGATAAATTACAGTCAATGTAATATGAGTAATCGTATATTACTGGTATTACTTAGATGTAAAAAGGATTAAGAGATGATTGTTTTATATCTCTAGAATACGATTAATACTTTAAGAGATGATTATTGTTTATATAGAATACGATTACGATACTTGAAGAGATAATTATTGTTTATATCTAGAATATGATTACAATACTTGAAGAGAATACGATTACGATACTTGAAGAGATAATTATTATTTATATCTCCAGAATATAATTAAGAACGTGAAAGAATACGATTAAGATACTTGAAGAGAATACGATTAAGATACTTGAAGAGAATACGATTAAGATACTTGAAGAGATAATTATTTATATCTCCAGAATACAATTAAGAACGTGAAAGAATACGATTAAGATACTTGAAGAGATAATTATTATTTTACATTTTGTGAATACGATTTAGATACTTGGAGAGATAATTATTTTTACATCTACAGAATAGATTAAGATACTTTAAAAGATAATTATCCTTTTACATATCCAGAATACAATTAATATTCTTTAAGAGAGCACAACCAATATAATTTAAGGGAGCACAATCAATATACTTTAATAGATAATTACTCTTTTACATTTGACAATACAATTAATATTCTTTAAGAGATAATTGATCTTTTGTATCACCAGAATACGATTAAGATACTTGAAGAGATAAATATTCTTTTTAATATCCATATTACTATTAAGATACTTGAGATAATTCTTTCTTCACATTTTGAGAATTCAGCTAACGTATTTTAAAAGATAATCCTTCTTTTATATGTTGATAATACAATTTGTATACTTGAAGATAATCTTTCTTTTTACATCTTGATAATACAATTTATATACTTGAAGAGATATTTTTTCTTTTACATGTCCAGAATGCGATTAAGATACTTTAAAAGATAATTATCCTTTTACATACCCATAATACAATTAATATACTTTAACAGTATAATCAATATACTTGAAGAGATAATTATTCTTTTACATCTTGATAATACAATTTATACTTTAATAGAGTATAATCAATATACTTTAATAGAGTATAATCAATATACTTTAATAGAGTATAATCAATATACTTTAATAGAGTATAATCAATATACTTTAATAGAGTATAATCAATATACTT